>Ga0308166_1000093_pt1 | contig 207212 bp, 153 predicted proteins | sample PhyCR2_2_FD_202137 | JGI IMG/M metagenome (GOLD analysis project Ga0308166, IMG submission 202137) | Phyllosphere microbial communities from UC Gill Tract Community Farm, Albany, California, United States - DLSLCC.R2 | ecosystem: Host-associated > Plants > Phyllosphere > Unclassified | place...
ATTTAGGAGAAAAAGATCCAATCTAATGAGCAAAAAAAAAATTCGTGAATTCGTGGCTAAAAAAAAAAATGGAAACACATTGTGTACCCAAGGTTGAAACCTTGGGCTATGTTTTTAAATATTAGAATTAAAATTTTTGTGGAGTAACTTTCAGAGATTTACTTCGTGCTTTAATTCTCTTTCATAGGAATGATAAAGTAATCAAACTAATTTATTTGTAGAAATTAGTGCAATTAGAAAATAAAAATCCGATCTAATATGAGCAAAAAAAAATTCGTGACTCGAGCGACAGCGAACTGGCGAAGCAATTCGTGGCTAAAAAAACAAATTATATCAGTTTGCTCGGAGGGAAGCCAAATTGTTTTTTAAAGCATCGGCTGAAATATAACGGATCATTGAAACCAACAAGATTGGTCACTTCAGAAACATTGTATTTTTTGGTTTTAAGCAGTTCTGCCGATTTTTTCAAACGGATTGTTCTAATGAATTCATTTGGCGCCAAATCCGTAAGCTCTTTAATTTTTCGGTAGAGTTTTGACGAACTTACTCCCAATTTATCGCATAAGAAATCGGTAGACAGATCAACTTCACTCAAATTATCATTGATTAGATTGGTCACTTTTTCCATAAATTCCTCATCAATTGGCGAGTGCGTCAGCATGCTTACTTTGCTTTCTACCTCTCCAGAGAATTTCTGTTTTAGCTCTAACCTCGATTTAATCATATTCTCAATAACGGTTTTGAGCAATAATGGTTCAAAAGGTTTCACCAGATATCCATCTGCCCCAGTATCGTAACCTTTCACTTTATCCATATTTTCAGAAAGAGCCGTCAGCATTATAACTGGAATATGGCTAATGAATTCATCATTTTTAAGTTCACGGCAAAACTCTAGTCCGTCCATAACAGGCATCATCACATCTGTCACACATAAGATTGGTTTAATCTGACGGCAGATTTTTAAACCTTCCTGTCCGTTTTCTGCTTCGTACACTTTGTAATAATCAGACAAATAGTCCACCAGATATTTTCTGAGTTCGCTATTGTCTTCAATTACTAAGATTTTCTCTTTTAAATCTGTATTTTGAATGATTTTCTTAGCTGCTTTTTCGGGAATAAGCATACTCAGATTGTCATTTTTAATGGCATATTCAAACACTTCTTTACTTTCATACGAATCGCGGTCTATCGGAATTTCAACTCTAAATGTGCTTCCTTTTCCTGGCGTACTTTCGACAGAAATAACTCCTTTGTGAATTGATACCAGCGATTTTACGAGTGACAATCCAATTCCAGATCCTGTGTTATTTGCTTTACTGTTTGAAGCCTGATAGAAACGCTTAAAAATCTTCTCCTGACTTTTTAACGGAATCCCAATTCCATTATCGGTTACTTCTATCACCAAAATATCAGCAGCAGTTTCTTTAAGTCTCACAGACATATCTACGTTTCCGTTTTTGTTAGTGAATTTTAAAGCATTTGATAAAAGATTGTAGAGAATTTTATCATATTTATCATTGTCCAGCCATCCGTTGATTTCTTGATCTTCTGTGATGAAATTGAGCTTAATTTTTTTATTAAAAGCCATTTCCTTAAACGAGTCGAAAATATTTCGAGAATAAGAAAGGATATCAGTCTGCGTCACTTTAAGCTTTAATTCACCCGATTGTGCTTTTCTAAAATCTAAAACCTGATTTACCAGATTCAACAGTCGGCTCGCATTCTGATAAATGAGATTGTATCGGCTTTTCTCGTAATCGGTTGCGTTACTATTTTCTTCCAAAAGCTGTTTTGCAGGGCCTAAAATTAAAGTCAAAGGCGTTCTTAATTCATGCGAAATATTGGTAAAGAAACGCAGCTTTTCGTTGTTGAGTTTAATATCGTGTTCTCTGTTTACTTTTTCGGTAAGCAGCTCTTGTTTCAAGCGGATTCGGTTTTTAATTTCTCTTCTGATAAAATAGAAAACCCCAAATAGAATCGCGAAAAACATCAAAAATGAAGTCGGCGTAAGCCAAAACGGAGGCAGAATTTTTATTTTATACGAAACCGTTTTACTCCAATAGCCGTCACTATTGCTTGATCGTATTTTAAAAGTATAATTTCCTGGATACAAGTTCGTGTACTGCACAATTCGCGAAGTGCTGTTCGCTGTAATCCAATGTTTATCAAAACCTTCTAGCATATATTGAAATCTGTTCAATTTTTCATTTGCGAATGAAGGAGTCGAAAACTGAATCGAAAAATTGCGGTTTTTATGTGTAAGCTCTATTTCTTTGCCATAGTTCAGGTCTTTTGAAAGCGGAATTTCGCCATTAATTTCCATTTCTGGAAAGACTTCTTCGTTCTGAATCTTAAATTCAGAAATTACAGGCGTTGGCGACCATTTGTTTCGTTTCATTGCCGGTGGCGAAAAAGAAATGACTCCGTTTTTGCCTCCCAGAAAAATATTCGAATTATTAAAGTAAAAGAAACCGCTTGAGCTAAAAACATCCAATCTGTTACCGCTGTTTACGTGGTAAATGCTGACATCATTTAAATCGGCTTTAACAAAAGCAATGTTGTTGTTATTGATATTGAGCCACAGATTTCCTTTTGCATCGGAAAGAATATCGGTTATCCATTTTCCTGAAAGTTCCTTCAGTTTTTTTACGGGTTCAAATTCGTTCTTTTTCGGATTGTACAAGCAAAGTCCCGAGCGTGTTGAAGCCCAAATTTTACCTTTTACATCCACTAAAACATCACTAACATTTTCATCATGAGGAACGCCTTTTTCTTTTATAAAAAGGGAAGAATAGGTTTCTATCTTGCCAGAATTGATGTTGTATTTTACGACTCCAGTTTCGGTTGCAAACCAGATATTATTTTTGGCATCCCTGTCAATTGCATTGATCTGAAAGTCTGGCAAAAGCTTGCTTGAAGTTTGAAATTGCAGTGTTTTAGTATTCAAAATTACAGCTCCTTCTCCAAACGAACCTACAATCATGGACTCATTATCAATTTTAGAAAAAGCAAAAACAGGCGATTTTTCAAATCCTGTCTTTATTTCTCGAGAAGAATTTGAGAGATAATTGTAGACCAAAATATTTCCATCCCAAAGACCGCAGTAAAAAATCTTTCCGTCATCCGAATAAATGCTGGCAATATCTTTTCCTGTATTGTGCAAAGGAACTGAACCTTTTGTATTCGAAATAAAAAGTCCGTTATGGTAAGTCGCTACAATTACTTTTTCATCGTATGTTTTAGCAAAACCTCTAATTCTAGGGGCTTGATTGCCAATAGAACGCGAAATGTCTTTGTTTAAAGTAAACTGGTTTTCATAAGGATCGTACTTGTCCAAACCGTCTTCGGTTCCAATCCATAATACGCCAGATTTATCAAAATAAAGTGAGGCTATTAAATTGTCAACCAACGAACTATCATCAGATAAAATGGAATAATACCATTTGTAATTTCCTTTCTGAATATCTTCCAGCTCGTTGCAAACCAATAATCCGCCCAGAGTTCCTACCCAATATTTACCGTCAGGAGCTCTTGCAACAGATAAAAAATAAGGCCCTAAAGCACCTCTCACCTGCTTGTTATCAATGTACAGATTAACAAACTGATTTTTGGCTTTGTCCAATTTATACAACCCTTCCCTAGTTCCGATGAAAATATCCGATTTAGCATCTTCATAAATAAAATTGAGATACGGGTTTTTAATATTTGAATTGGGTACAGAAAGCGTATACGTGATAATTCTAACTATCGCTCCTTTTGCATCCATTGTAATTTTGGCAACGCCCGATTTTTCATAACTTCCAATCCAGACATTGCCTTTTTTGTCTTCAAAAATATCTTTAACGTAATCGAAACCTTTAAGCTGGATTTTTTCAAATCGTTTATCTTGCAAAGAAAACAGATAAACTCCTTTGTTCTTGGTGCCGACCCAAACTCGATTGAATTTATCTGCATAAACCGATCTCACTTCGTCATCCGGAAGGCTGTTTGGATCGTTCTTTTTATGAAAAAAAGTGGTAAACACATGAGTATCCATTTTGAAAAGCGTCAATCCTTTTCTCGTGCCTATCCATAAATTATTAGAAGCTTCATCCAGTTCTAAAGCGGTAATATCATCATTGTACAATTTATTTTTTCCAGCAGCAGAACTCATGTAGTTTTTAAACTGATAACCGTCAAATCGGTTTAGTCCAGAGAAGGTTCCAAACCACATAAAACCTTTTTTATCCTGTACAATATGGCGTACCGAATTATGCGACAGCCCATTATTGTCGTTATAATGCGCAAATTTTATATTCTGTGAAAAGGAATGATAAAAGAAGGCAGAAAACAAAAATAGTATAAGGAATTTGAGTCTCATGAAAATAAATTATAATGCAATTTAGTCTTTTTTGATCTAATAAATATCAAAATTATTTAACAGATAAATTATCAATTCTGTTATTTTTTAAATCAATTTTAAAATGATCAGAAGGCTCGCCATTCATGGTTTTATAGAATATCTCCGACCATAAAACCAGTTTTGGATTATCTGATTTTTTAAATTCTTTGCAGATCAGCTCATATTGCTTTAATCTCTTGGTTCCAATCTCTGGAACAGCCAGTTCTCCAGCATTTTTAAGACGGTAAAAATCGAAAATCATGTCGAATCCGTTCCATGATTCAAAATCAGAACGAGTTAATACATTTTCTTTCAGCTCTTTATCTAGGTCAAAGCTGTTTTTATTCTTTTCTAACAAATCCCTTCCCGAAAGATTTACAATTGACTTTAAAAATTCAACTGGAAAATCTTCTGGCAGAAAACGTAATCTTACCAATTCTTTCAAATGCCAAGTGGTAAAATCTTTATAATCATTTGCCTTTAAAATTTCTTTGTCCCAGATTGCATTGCTTTTGATTTCTTTTAAATGAGCATATTCTTCTTCGTAAAAAGGAAACAAGCTATTGTATTTATTGACTTTTCCCATAACAATAGTTTCCACTTCCAGTTCTGAACCAGAATGAATTGTCAATATTTTATAAGCAGGCATATAAGCGGCAAGCGATGGAGTTTGAATATTGAAAAGCGTATTTCCTTTTTCCGTTGTTCGAACGCCGGTTTTGTTGATGTGCATGTGTCCGCCGAAATGAACCTGAATTCCAGCATCTGCAAACTGTTGCGCCACTTCTTCATCTGGAACGCGCTGCAATTGCATTTTATCGGCACCAAAAAGCTGTTTCAATTCGGGTGATGCATTGTCATTAAATTCTACCATTGGGTAATGGCTGAAGGCGATCAGAATTTTTCCTTTGGCTTTGGCTTCTGCAGCGACTTTTTTTACCCAGTTTAGTAAATGGCTTTTATAAATCAGAACGTTATTGTAGCCTGTATTGGCTCCCGAAAAATCATGCGGATCATCTGTTTTTCCTGATAATTTCTGATTTGGAACATAGGCATTGGCATCGATTGCTAAAAGCCAGATTCCTTTCACTGGTTCGACCAAATAACTGGCATCGGGCAGAAACAAATTGGTGTTTTTAACTGAATAAGTTCTTTTTTCTAAAGGAGATTCTTTTTCGGCTTCTTCAAAATTATATTGTGAATAAGTGTATTTTGAAAATGGCGTTTCCCAGTACAAATCGGTCTTTTTTGGAAAAAAACCAAAATCTCGCATTTCATGAATCGTTTCTTTGTAGCCCCAGTTTTTGATATCGGCGGTTATGATGGGAACGAGTTCGCTTTTACTTTTATTCAAAATATTTTCAGAACTGCTGATAATCTGTTCTTTTCCGTCTTTTCCTAAAAAATCTGTCTTAACAGCATCTTGTGCAAAAGGTCGCACAACATCGTGATTTCCTGTGGTTAAATAGAATGAAATACCGTATTTGTGGGAATATTGATCGAGAATTTTTCGCAATCCGCGAACATGTACAGGTTGTCCATCATCGCTAAAGTCGCCAGGAAGCACCACCTGCTTTATGCCTCTTTTTACAATATCATTTAAAGCTTGTAAAAAAGCGAAGTAATTTTCATTAAAAATTCGGGTAGAATGCAGCTGGGCATTCATGGTTCTGATATTGGCATATTCACCCGTTGCAGGGTTTTGAATGCCTTGGTAATCGTTATCTTCAAATTTGGCAAAAATATCCTGCAAATGCGCATCGGCTATAAAAGCAATCTTTGTTTTTGGGTCATGCAAATGCTGTTCTGTCTTACAGGAAATCAGAACTGCAAAAATCAATACCCAGAAGAAATTTTTAAATGCCATGGTTTATTATTATAACTCAGAAACTTTAACCCTTTCGGTGAAATTAATTTTAACACATAGAAACATAGTTTTTGTAAACTTTAAAAAGGCGTTTCACTTATTTGAAAACACATAGCTATGTGTTAAGCTAGCTTTTTTTTGGTAATCTTAAACAAAAGCAATAAAAGAATCTATGTTTCTATGTGTTAAAATTAAACTTTGTTCTATTTCAACTTTATTAATCCACAACTTTTACCAACGTTGGGTTAATTCCCAACGGATTATTGGTGATTTTACAGATTAGCGGAAAATCTGGATTTTTTACAATCCACATTTCGGTTTCATCGATCTGCGCTTTTACATGCAGAGCGTCTGTTGTTTTTCCGTCAATTTGAACACTTTCTGCATTTTTTTCATCCAAAACATACGTCGTATTATTATAAACGAAAGAGCCCTTTTTTATCAAGTTCTGATAAGCTGATCTAGAAATCATGAAAAAAGTTTCTGTTGGCTTTAAGTTTAAAACAGGCGCATATTCTCCTTGATTAAAACTTAATTCGGTTCCATTCTGTACGGCTTCTGGAAGCATGACGATTTTACTTTTCACACCTCTGGTTTCCAATTTAAAAGCCAGTTTATCAGTTGCAGTTTCGGCAGTGAGCTGAAGACTTCTGGTTTGTCCGTGAAGCTTGCAGACATAATGCAATTGGGTGTTGTTTTTTATTGTCGGAATGTACTGCTGTGCAATTCCTTTCTGATAAACGATGCAGAAAAGAAGCATTAAAAATATATTTTTCATCCTGTTTATCCTTTTTATTTCGTTGGAGGTAAAATTGTCGTTCCCCAAGCTAAAGGTTTTGAATCCATTTCTAAAACCAATTCGCCACCATTATTAATATCATCATGCGTAATCCAAGCTTTGCTGTATGGTTTTCCATTTAACAATGCGCTTTTTATGTATCTATTTTTATCCGTCATTTTTTTAGCTGAAATAGTAAACTTTTTTCCATTTTCCAGCTGGATTGCTGTTTCTTTAATCAAAGGCGTATTGATCAGGTAATACGGTTGTCCTGCATTTGGATACAATCCCATCATATGAAAAGCAAGCCATGAAGACATCGCGCCAGAATCGTCATTTCCAGGTAAACCTTCTCTTGAAGTATTAAAATTACTCTTTATAATTGTTCTAATTCTATCGCTGCTCAAATAAGGTTTCCCTATCCAGTGGTACAGGCAAGGCGTTAAAAATGAAGGTTCATTGGCCACATTATACAAATTCTGATCGAAGAAAATATCCAAACGGTTTTCAAATGCTTTTTCTCCTCCTGATTTCTTGATCAATTCTGGAACGTCATGCGGAATACTGAATGAATATTCCCAAGAAGTTCCTTCGTAGAAAAACACGCACCAGTGGCAAACATACCAAGGCGATTCGATAATAACAGGCGTATATTTAAAAGTTGGTTTCTGGATTTTAGATTCTCCAAAAACTACATTGTCCAGCCAGTTTCCGTCTTTGTCTTTTGGCATGATAAATCCTTTTGCTCCATTATTTTCATAATCAGGACGCCATAAATTCTGCCAGCTTTCTGCCTGTTTCATGTATTGATTATAAAGTTCGGTTTTACCTAAACCTTTGGCTACCGTGGCAATATTATAATCGTTGTACGAATAGTCAATTGTACGGTTTCCTGCACGGTCTGTGCCATAAGGAACATATCCAAGTTTTAGGTAATCGATAAGTCCGCCTCTTCCTTCTTTTTCTTCATTTCCTCCAGGCGGAACTGTGGCGTCTTTAAGCATTGCTTGCAGCGCGAGCTCGTAATCAATTCCTTTTAAGTTTTTCACAAAAGCGTCGGCAATAACCACCTCAGCATTTGATCCTCCTTGAGTTCTTCCGTTATCGTTACCGCTTCTTCCTTCAGGCAAATATCCTTCGCGTTTATAAATATTCAGCATGGCATTTATGATATCCACTTTTCGTTTACTGTCAATTAAAGTGATTAGCGGACTTGATGTTCGAAAGGTATCCCAAATGGTATAAAAATCATCGTAATACGGTTCGTCATTCGTCCATAATGGATTCTCACCAGTTCTGTCTACTGGCATAATCATGGTGTGATACAAACCGGTATAAAACATTTTTTTATATTCGTCTGAAGTGTCTTTTGAAAGCTGGATACGGCTTAATAAATTCTCCCATTTGTTTTCTAAAGTCTTTAAAACCTCATTAAAATTCCAGTGCGGGATTTCAGCTTCTATATTGTTTTTGGCTTTTAATTCGCTTAAAAAAGAAATTCCGATTTTAACATTCAGTTCTTCTTTTCCTGCATTTCCAAAAGAAAGAAGAGCCGCTGTTTTCTTTCCTGAATCAAACTGAGTTTTCTGGTTATTGTAAAATTTTCCGTCTTTGAAAGTTACATATTTTGATATCGGCTGATCGAAAATGGCAGTGAAATAAACTGTATACGCTCTACCGTTGTTCCATCCGCCTCTAATTCTGCTGTAACCTCTTACTTCTGTATCTGAAACTATCTCGATCTGAGAGCCTACAAACTGCTGCGCTTCTCTGGCATCTGGAATTTTTTCTTCTCCCAGAAAAAATCCTGGGTCTATTTTTAATTCTTTAGAACTATTTTTTGGATAGGTAATTCTATAAAAGGAAACTTTCTCTCCGGTTGTAATTTCAGTTTTAATGTTATTTTCCTTGAAAACAGTTTCGTAATACCCCAGTTCTACATTTTCTTCAGCTCTAAAAGAAATCTGATCCATTTTATCTAAAGTACCCGAAAAAGGCATAATCAGGATGTTTCCGTATTTTGGCCCGCCACCCGTTCCGCTTACATGCACTTGACTGAATCCAGTTAATTCTTTAGGCATTGGAAGCCAACCGCTGTTTGGACTCGAAGTGCAGTCAGGACTTGGTTTTACCATTCCATACGGACAAGATGGTCCAATAAAAACCCTGCCCACGCCTTCTGACCCAATCATTGGATCTACATATTGGTGTACACTCTGCTGTGCATTGCAATTGAAGGCAAGAAAAAAACTTGCCGAGAAAAAAAGGAGAAACTTTGTATTTTTCATTCTTTGTTATTTCTTTATTAAGACTTTGGCTGATCTGACATTCCTAAGATTAGCTCGCCGCCCTTTGTAATTTCCTCATGTGTAAGCGTAAAATCTTTTACCGCTTTGTTATTGTATTTGATGTCTTTTATATACACTCTTTCTGGGCTGTTATTTTCAGCTTTAATCACAAAGGTTTTTCCTGAATAATATCTCGGATTTAAATCTATTGTAACTTTATTGAAAATTGGACTTCCTATTTGGTAAACCGCTTCTTTATCAGTTCCTCCATTCATTTGAAATAAACCTAATTTAAGCAAAACATTCAGGCTTCCCATCAAACCTTGATCTTCATCTCCGTTGTATCCAGTTGCGGGAGATAATCCGCTGAAAGTGGTTTTGACTACATTTCTGGTCCAAAACTGCGTTAAATCGGGTCTTCCTAAAAGGGTAAAGATATTAGAAGTCTGCATAGATGGCTGATTTCCGAAATTTACAGGAATTCTGCTGAATTCTGGGTGTAATTCTGCATCATGCGAGGTGCCTGAGGTATACTTTAGCTTTTGAGCGGTTTCAAACTGGAGATTCAATTTTTCTGCTGCTTTTGCTTTTCCTCCCATTAAATTGGCTAAACCTTCTATATCATGCGGCACAAACCAAGTTGACTGTGCTCCATTGGATTCAATAAATCCATTTTCATACTGATACGGATCGTAATTTTCGCGCCATTTCCCGTCTGCATTTTTAGGGCGCATCCAGCCAATAGATGAATCAAATAGATTCTTATAGTTCTGTGACCTTTTCATGAAATATTGATAATCGTCTTCATGGTTCAGTTTTTTAGCCAACTGCGCTAAAGTCCAATCTTGATAGGCATATTCTAAAGTCTGGCTCGCTCCGTCTTCATGGCTTCCAAAATTGCCATCGGGAAGCGGATACGGCACATATCCATTCTGCAAATAATATTTTAGTCCACCTCCAATATTGGTGTTGTGTTCATACCCCGCTTTTTCCATAATACCGCCAGGCATGTGATTTTTTTTAAGCGCTGTGTAAATCTCTTCCAGGTTTTCTTTTATAATTCCTTTTTGAATGGCACTGACAATAAACGGAGTTGTCGAAGCTCCTGTCATTACATACGTATCGTTTCCGCCAGCAGGACCACGCGGAATGATACCGCCATCTTTGTAATACTGCATTAGCGAATACACGAATTCTTCCATAATTTCAGGATAAACCAATCCCCAAAGCGTGTTAATTGTCCATTGTGCTCCCCAAAAGGCATCAGAATTGTAATGGTTGAATTTGGGTTTTCCATCAGCATTCAAAGGCAAATGTCCTACTCTGAATTGGTTTCCTGTATTATCAGGATAGGCACCATTTGCGTCGCTGATCATTTTTCTTCCTTGAAGTGCATGCCATAGATCAGTGTAAAATCTTCTCTGATCGGTTTCTGTGCCTCCTTCTATTTTTATTCTTCCTAATAAAGCGCTCCATTCTTTTCTAGAATCGCTAACTGTTTGGCTAAAATTCCAATGAGGCAATTCTGTTTCGATATTAATCGCGGCGTTTTCTATTGAGGTATAAGAAATACCGACTTTCATCAGTATTTGTTCTTTCGCTCCGCTAAAACGGATTAAATAATTCCCCGTTGCAGAATCTCTCTCGACAGAAGCAATTGGCTGATTTGTTTTAGCTTTAAAAAATACGGTTAAAGGTTTTGGACGTCTGAAATTAGTGCTCAAAACTAATGAACCGGAAAGTTCGTAATCATTATTTTTTTCTAATGTCCCATTAGTATTTTCGCAAGGGCCTAAAATGGTATTGAGATTAAAAAGAATGGCTTTTTGTGCATTTTTAGGAAAAGTATATTGATGAAATCCAACTCTTGGTGTGCTGGTCAATTCTGCTGTGATCTGATATCTATCTAATTTCAACGAATGATAACCTGGCGTTATGATTTCGGTCTGATGGCTGAATTTGGAATAAAAATCTTTAAAAACGGAGGATTTATTCGTGTCAGAAATTGTAACAGGAATTACCGATACTCCAGACAGCTGCCATTCGTGAACGTGGCTAAAACCCTTAACGGTATCTGTGGTATATTTATAACCACCTCCCCAATCACCTTTAATCTCTGTATCGGGACTTAAATTAACCATACCAAACGGACGGCTTGCTGATGAAAAGTAAAACCATCTTGAATTTTCGGTGTCCAACAACGGATAAACCTTATCTGATATTTGTTTCTTTTGTAAAGAAATGGTTTTCTGAGCGTTGCATGACAATAAAAAAACTAGGGTCAAACTTATGGCAATATATCCTATTTTATAGATTTTATTTAGTTCCATTATGCTGTTGGTATTGATGGGACAAAATTGGGCTGATACTGATTTTTATAACGGTTAAATCGGAAACCTCAACATTCAATTGATACTGAACAATTTGAATATTTTAAAACTTAAAAAGAATGTTACAAAGCTTAATCTTTCATTGAATCTCACAAATTGCATTCGATTAAGCTAAGTATACACTCAAAAATGAAAATGAAACTAAACTGGTTATCATGAGTAACCAACACCAGTTTTCTTTTTAGTAAAAAAGGAGAAGATTTTTTACGCTCTTCTCCTTTCGAAATTAAATTGGGTTACAATGCGTACTTAACTAAATTCTTATTTTAATATCCGTCATTTTGAGTAAGAGCCGGATTTAAAACCATAGCGTTTGTTGGAATTGGGAATACACGACGGTAAAGATCTGTATTGGTTTTGTAGCCCCATGATCCTTCATATTTTCCAAAACGGATCATATCGTTTCTATGCCACGCTTCCCATGCAAATTCTCGGCTTCTTTCTTTGTAAAGATCTTCCAATGTTACACCTGTTAAGGCTGCAGATGTGGTACGGTTAGAACGAACCATATTTACCAATGCGTCTGCACTTTGTCCTAAAGTTACTGTACCGCCGCGAAGAATTGATTCTGCTTTCATTAACAGTACATCTGAATAACGTAAGAAAGGAACATCATTCTTTTGGTTACGATTTGTTGAAGTGGCATCTGGATAAAATTTAATATTTCTATATCCCATATTCCAAGCGATTTCATCATTTCCAAGATCAAATAGAGCTTCACTTTGACGAGGTACAATATTTGGCGTTAGATTTACCTGATACGTATAGGATGCTCCTCCATCAGATCCTGTATAAAACTGGTCGTATCCTTTTTTAGTGGTTGTAACCATTACTGGTGTAACTCCATCGTTCAAATACTGAAGTCCTGTAAGCCATTGTTTATTACGGATATCATTTGGATCATCAAAATTGGCATAAAATTCTGGCAGTGTACTTCTAGGTGCGCTTGGGGTAAAAGAAAGTCCAAACTTTGCTCTTTCAGAACGCGGAACATCATAACGAGCATGATACATTTGACCGTTATACCCCACAGTAACCGCTGCTGGATCGTAAGGAACTGCAAAAATGAATTCTTTCATTGCTGGTCCATTTGCTGGATAAAACATTTGAAGATAAGTCGCTCTCGGTTCGACTGCATACAAACCAGAATTAATGACTTCATCACAAGCAGCAATACAATCACTATAACGCTGTGTTGCTGTGTACACATTTGCATTCAAATACAGTTTTGCTAACATTGCATTAGCAGTTTGTTTATTTGGTCTTCCGTAAGTTGCCACCCCAGATGCAGGGTTTAAATTTGGAACTGCACTTTTTAATTCTTTTTCAATAAAGTTGAACACGTCTTTTCTAGGCGTTTTGGTGTGAGAGCTAAAATCTCCGTATAAAGTATCCAATGGTACATCTCCATAGCTGTCCATCAGCATGAAATAGGAAATAGCACGCATTGTTTTTAATTCCGAAATCAAAGTTTTTTTCTCTGCACCTTCAGGCATTGTTTGTCTTAAAATTGAGATTGCCTGATTACTTGTACCAATTACTTTAGATGACCAGTCCCAAAGGCTTCCTATGATACCGTTGTCTGCATTCCAGTCATGGTAATGCATGGCAATATAGTTTCTGTTGTCAAACCAGTTTCCTCCTCTTGCCGGAAGAATAGCTTCATCTGTTGTTAAAGACTGCGACCACCACCAAGCAAATGAAAACTCACCTCTGAAAGCTGCATAAACGGGTCCTGTAGTTTGAATATATTGTGTTGAATTCTGTGGAAATACTTCAGGAGTTAATTGTGTTGTAATAGGCACATCAAGATCATCACAAGACCATACTAAACCAGCCATCAATACTGGAAGACCTAAATATTTTAATATCTTTTTCATAATTTTTAGCATTTAATTTTTAGAAGATCACATTTAAACCAAACATATAAGTTCTGGTTTTTGGATAGAAGTTATTTGAATCTACACCTGGAGCTGTTCCTCCTTGTTCTACCTCTGGATCAATTCCTCTGTATTTCGTAATAACAAATACGTTATTAATGGTTTGATAGATACGCACGCTGCTGATGTATCTTCCCACTTTTCCAAAATTATATCCTAAGGTCATATTGTCTAGTCGTACGTAACTGCCGTCTTCTATAAAACGATCTGAATATTTGTATGCGTTTAGATCATTTGGCGACTCATTGCCTGCATCAACTAAAATATTATTGGTCATGGCAGTACTTGGTCTGAATAAATCGGCACGGGTGGCATTGAAAATTTTATTACCAAAAACTCCTCTGAAGAAAATACTTAAATCGAATTTTTTGTATTGAAAATTATTGGCCCATCCTACTAATAATTTTGGCTGTGCACTTCCTGCATAATGATAATCTACTCCAATTTGTGGTGTAGTGGTTAAATCACCATTTTTATCATAATATTGAGAAACGCCATTAGCATTTTTTCCTGCGTATTTTAGAGTAAAGAACTGCCCAAGAGGTTTTCCTTCTTTAAAAATCTGTAAGGTACTTCCTGTTTGTCCGCCTCCATCTGGCTGTACACGGCGGATAGAATCTCCTCCCACAAAAAACGGACTGGTTAATTTTACAATCTCATTTTTATTGTGCGCCAGATTTATGTTAGTCGTCCAGCTGAAATCTGCTGTTTTTACTGGAGTTGTGCTTAAGCTTACCTCAATACCTTTGTTGGACATTGTTCCTCCGTTGGCTACAATTGTTCCTACTGGCACCAATACTGGATTAACATTGTAGTTGAAGATCATATCTGTTGTTTTCTTGTCGTAAACATCAACAGAACCTGTTACTTTTCCTTTTAAGATTGAGAAGTCAAGACCAATATTGGCTGTAGCAGTTTTTTCCCATTTCAAATCAGGGTTTGCTGCTTGGTTTGGTCCGTAAGCTCCAATCTGCTGTCCGTTATAATAAAAAGTACCTAAACTTCCTGAAATAAATTGCGCTGTGTATGCATTAAATCCAGACGAGTTACCAGTTACCCCCCAGCTTCCACGCAGTTTCAAATCACTGAAAAAGTTTTGGTCTTTCATGAAGTTTTCTTTATCCAATCTCCAAGCACCACCTACAGAAGGGAAATATCCCCAGCGGTTATTAGCTCCAAACATAGAACCACCGTCTCTTCTAAGTGATCCTTGTAAAAGGTATTTGTATTTATAGTTGTAATTTAAACGTCCAAAGTAAGAAATCAAACGTGTCTGCTGGTATGCTTTACTATCACCAAAATTTACTACATAACCATTTACCGAAGTATAGTTACTTAAAGCTAAGTTATTATACCCAACATTGTCTACAGGAAAGTTTGTGGTTGTAGCCTGAAAACCATCTCCTAATGTATTTTCCTGCCATGAATACCCTAAAACGGCTTTTATTTTATGCTCGCCAAATGATTTATCCCAAGTAAAGAAGCTTTCAATAATATTGTTTCTAGTTTCGTAAGAGTTTCTTAATGCAGAACCATTTACACCAAAATTAACCAATGTTTTTGTCAACGGCGGATCTGGATTGTTGTAAAAGTTGGCGCTGTTGTATTGTGAATAATAACTGTCATAAAATTCACCATGAGATGCTGTTAATCGCTGGTGCGCTACATTCAAATTATACGTAATTCCAAACGGAAGTTTTACTTCTGCAGTAATGTTACCTACTAGGTTATCTGTTTTTGTTTCGTCTGTACCATGTGCAATTAAAGCTACTGGGTTGAAATATCCCGGACTTGTAAAATTTTCAAAAAAACTTCCATCAGCATTTCTTACCGGCGAAACAGGAAGATAACTTGAGGCTTGCAATAGAACGGTATTACGCTGTGGCACGTTTTGATATTTGGTAGTAGAGTTAGTAACATTTAAACCAAATTTAACCTTGTCATCAAAAGCATATTGTTCAACAGATAAACGAGCAATAATACGAGAAAAATCACTTTTCTGCATTACCCCTTCTTTATTAAGAGAAGTAATACTGGCAGTATAATTTCCGTGATCGCCTCCACCGCTCATAGACAAGTTATGGCTGCTGGATGCCGCACGTCCTGGTCTTAAAATTTCTTTTTGCCAATTAGTTTTAGCGCCTTTATCATTTTCTGGAGTAAAATTCAAATTGTTTTTAGTCGTAAAATCTCTAAGCTGATCTGCATTCATCATATCGAGATTATTGGAAACTTCTTCCCAGCCAACATATCCATTATACGCAATCTGGGTTCTGCCCTTGCTTCCTTTTTTAGTAGTTACCATGATCACTCCATTGGCAGCTCGGTTACCGTAAATTGCGGTTGCGGCAGCATCTTTTAAAACGTCGATCGTAGCAATGTCATCTGGAGAAATTACTGAGATATCCACTCCAGGAATACCATCAATTACATAAAAAGGTCCCTGAGAACTATTTAATGTCGATGCTCCACGCAAAACCACAGAAGCCGTTTTTGTAGGATCGCCGCTTGATGAAATATTCAAACCAGAAACTTTACCTTGTAAAAGCTGTCCAACATCACTGATGGCACCTCGATTTAGATCTTCTGCTTTGACAGAAGTTACCGAAGTCGTTAAATTTTTACGAGATCCTTTTCCGTAACCTACTACGACTACCTGTTCTAAGCTTGTTGTAGTTGACTGCAATTTAATTGAATAATTTGTTTTGGTTCCGTCTAATTTAAGAGGCTGATCTTCAAATCCCATAAAGGAAAATATAAGTGTGGCATTTTTGTTTGATGCCAAAATTTTAAATTTTCCATCAAAATCTGTAGTTACTGTATTCGTAGTTCCTTTCTCCAGTACATTGGCAGCAGGCAGCGGAATACCTTTGTCATCTAAAACTACACCAGACACTTCTGTTTTTTGTGCCCATGTATTCATTGAGAAGCCAAAGCAAAAGGCTAATAATAAAAGTTTAAGTTTTTCCATTGTGATATTGGTTAATTAGTTAAAATAGTATGCCGAAATTAGTTCTAATGAAATGTTAACAAATGGACAAGTTATTCATAAACATGGATAATTTCTATAAGGCCAGTAAAATCAATACCTAGCGACGTTTTTTTTATACAATTATATAATGAAAAACTGACTAATAAATCGATTTCGTAATTTTTTCTTTCATTGAGATCGTGTGGTTTTTAGGTTATGTTATAAATATGAAGTTAAATTATGCGTATATACGTAGTAATTGCAATCTTAGAATCTATTTATTGCTTTCTGTCCAATTTATTTCCCAATTTTTAATTGATTCTCTTTCTCTATTTTCATCAAAAGAAGTATTATTAATAGATGCCTTTTTTAAAGCCTCTAAAAACATTTTCCATCTTGGCCAATAAAATCCTTGATACATTCCTTTCCATGATCGTGAAGCATAATCATTTAAGTGTCCTTCTCCGCCCCAAAGGGTAATTAATGTTTTGGCGTTTTTAACATACAATGAAGAAACCTCTGGTGAACTTCCATAATCAGATGCTGATTTTACCCATTGGTCTAGACTATTTAAAGGTTGTCCAGACATGATGGCATCTATATGTAGAGCTTGCTTTTCTATCTTTTTAAATAATTCGTCACCTTTGGCAATGTTTTTCTGCTGATAGGCTTTTACGCATTCGATAAGATCTTCATCAATAGAAAGGGAATAATAATGTCTTGAAACATCTATTAGATCGTATTGAATAAGATTCTTTTTATTGTACTTCTTTGCTTCTTTGGTCAAAACAGCCAAAGCTTCTTTGAGTTTTTCTTTGTCGCCGGGATTACCTTTAAACTCTGTAATTTTAAGCGTTGGACGTTTGAAAAACAAATAGGCTCCAGCCCAATCATTCCACCAGCGTGTTTCCCAATATTTAACGTTATAAACCGATTCCAGTAATAATTGCCAAGCTTGAAGAGCAGATTTTGAAGTCTGTCCGTATCTCGCATTCAAATAGGTAACCATCCAGTCATTTAGAGGCTGTTCCCCTTTTGTCCATGGAAGATCATATATGTATTCGTAAACGATAGAATTATTATTTAAACCTTCCGGCATTGCTCCATAACCTACTACGTTTCCTTTGTGCGGATTTTTAAGCAAACTGGTCAATTCGTCTTTATAAAATTTTAAATCTCCATACACAGGATTCGATCCTCCGTAATTATGCACATATCCATACGTCCACTGTTTGCCATAAAAAGCTTCCTGATTTTCCCATACTTTATATCTGTCATTGGCATAATCCTGAATCATGAGTCTGTCATTCGGAACTTTACTTAAAAAAGCGCTTGTTGCTTCTTTCGTCCAGAATTCCTTATTATCCCCAAAAAGCCATCCCTGCATAACCCATACTGCTCCGGGAGCTGCTTCATTTATGGTTTCATAAATGGCACTTCCGTAATTTGATAGTTCTTCATATTTATTATGTTCAGAAACTGGAGGTTCGATCTCGTTAAAAGAATCGGCCAGATAGAAATTCGATTTCCCATACTTTTGAGTATAAATTTCAATAAATCGCTTTCCAATTTTTTTAAACAAAGGATCTTTGGAATCTAACAAAAAAGTACTTGCAAAACCACCACCCGACCATGATTTTAATTCGGTAATTTTTGCTTCTGGATGTTTTTCTGCGAAAGCTTTTGGCACATAACCGCTGAAAGCAGGCACAACAGGATGCATATCCAATGCTTTCATTCTTTCTAAGATTTTCTTTTGAAGTTCTTCTTTTTTAATAAACCATTCCTGCGGAAGCGGTCCTTCAAGACTATTGATATTTCCCATACGCTGCCAAGGCAGATAAGCAGGTCCTGCGAAATGAGATTCTAATTCTACATTACTCAAACCATATTCTTTCCATAACGCCTGCCATACTGCTTCCTGACCTTCCATGGCTGTTGGCAGATTAATTCCATGCAATGCCATCCAGTCGATTTCTTGTTCCCAGCGTTTCCAATCCCACCATGGAGTTGTGTAGCCATAAGTACAGGCATTGAGATATTCTCTATACTCAAACGGTGTATTTGCTTTTTTAGAATATTTTGGCCAAGTTTTAGGGAGTTCGATTCGGTTTCCTTCCCAGCTTATTAATACCGCACCAATATCTTTAAGAAAAGTATAAGCCGCATAACAGAGTGCTGTATTGTTTGAGGCTTTTATTTTTACGTGATTGTTATCAGTCTCAACTTCAAACCAATCTGGTAGAATTTTGTCTTTTTTTTCTACAACACTTAATTGGAACTCAGCAGACCTATTGCCAATAAGTCTTTTCAGCAGAGCTTGCGGAGCGTCTAATTCTCCTGCGCTCTGTGGATAGAGAATAGAAGTGACGCATAATAACAAAAAGGAAAGATAAATTTTTATTTGTAAAGAATTTCTTGTTTTCGAAAAGGTGTATTTCATATTCAGTATATTAATTATAATTGCCATTTATAAATCCTCCGAAAATGAATTCTTTGCTTCTTTACAAATAAAAGCAGTATAACAGTTACATCGATGATATAACAGTGTTATAGGTTTTAGAATAAAAGGATTTGATTTGGATAAAATTAGAAAGTAAGAAACCTTGGTCAATGGACATATCAATCAAAACTATAGACAATTTTTTCAATCACTCTTTAGAGTAATTATAAAAAGTCTTTTAATTAATAATACGATATATTGATGGATATAGATTGTAGAATATTCTACACAGTGTTTGGAATTGAGCGAGTCAAGAAAAACGTAAGTCCATTTAGAAACTCATAAATTATTTTTAGCAGAAGAACTAATGACAGCTTAAAACCATTTATATTTCATGGTACAAATGCAGAGATGCAGTTTTTCTTTTTTGATGCTGATCTAAATGAAATTTAAACTGCTCCTTGATCTCTCTTTTTGTACTATTAATATTTATGAATTTGATATCAAACCAACTTTTAAAATCCATAATTTCTTCTGGATTTACGGTAAGCGATGACATAAATACTATTTTTATTTTAGAGTTTAAAAGTTTGAAAAACTCATTAATATGTATTTCTCCCTCTACAACATATACAATAAAATCAAATTGTTCGAGATCGATTTGATAATCTTCCTCGGCAGAAAAATTAATAAAACTGCAATTAGGAAACCATTTTCTTAAATATCTAAGTAAAACTTGGGCTGCATCGTAAATCAAAATTTCCGCTTCTGGCTGTGTTTCTCTCATCTCATATAAATATTATGTACGATCTGATGCTGTATTACAGTACAGATCTTTATCCTTAAACATTAATTATATGAGCAATTTACGTACAAATATCTTTGTCTTTGCTTTCTAAAATTATAGAATATAACTTAAAGTTATAATTCATAAGCAATAATTAAGGCTTACTTCTTTTATAAAAAACGATAAGAGAATTAAATTCAGCAGCCTGTCAGAAAGAAAAAAAAAACTACTGAATGGAAATTGTGTCCGATAGATTTTCAGCATTGATAAAAGCCGCAATATACTGCTGCACTTCATTTCGATGTTCTGGAGCTGTTTCAAAAGTATTAATATGAAACTCTTCATCCTGATCTAGAATGTGAATAATTTCGGTATAGCCCTTTGAGATAAGACTGCCTTTCAGCTTGATTACCGTGAGCTGCTGGCGAGGGTTCAAATCTTTTCTCACTTTTAGTTGTATAGCTTTTTCCATTATAAAAGATTTGTGTTTGGATTTTTAAGTAAATCAAATTTAAAAAATTATTAATTCCATTACCAGTGCATCTGTGTTAAAGTTTAGAATCTAAATTTATAATTAACACATTTCTTCAGCTATCAATGCAAAAAGCCAGTCTATGCAACATTTCTGTTAGATAATGCATCAAATGTGCTATTGATATTGTGTGGGCACAACTACATTTACAAACCGTGAATACTTCTCAATTTTACAAAAGCAAATCAAAATGAGGTGTTCAAAAACTATGTAACAAACCTCCAAAAACTTTACGCTGGAAACTATCAAAAATGAAAAAACAAATGAAAAACCACCACATCTTATTTATCCTGCTAATTTGCATAAACAGCTACGCACAATCTAAAAAATATAAGGATACGAGTAAATCAATTGAAGATCGAATTTCACTTTTAATGAAAGAAATGACATTAGAAGAAAAGGTAGGACAAATGAATCAATACAATGGTTCTTGGGATGTAACAGGACCAAAACCAGAATCTGGTTCTAATGAAGAAAAGTACAATAATATAAAAAAAGGATGGGTAGGTTCTATGCTTACAATCCGCGGTGTTAAGCAGGTCAGAGCTGCACAGAAAATTGCCGTTGAAGAAAGCCGTCTTGGGATTCCGCTTCTTTTTGGTTTTGATGTTATACACGGCTATAAAACCATAAGCCCTATTCCGTTGGCCGAAGCCGCCAGCTGGGATTTAGAAGCCATTAAAAATTCAGCACGTATGGCTGCTCTTGAGGCATCTGCCTCTGGACTTAACTGGACGTTTGCGCCTAATGTTGATATATCAAATGATGCCCGATGGGGAAGAGTTATGGAAGGTGCCGGTGAAGATCCATATTTAGGAAGTAAAATTGCTGTGGCGCGAGTGAATGGTTTTCAAGGGAAAAATTTTGACAACACTTCAATTATTGCTTGTGCCAAACATTTTGCAGCCTATGGATTTGTAGAAGCAGGCCGCGAATACAACAGTGTAGACATGAGTACTTCTAAATTGTACAATACGGTTTTACCACCTTTTAAAGCAGTGTCTGACGCAGGTGTCCGCACTTTTATGAATTCATTTAATACCTTAAATGGTATTCCTGCTACAGGAAACAGTTTTTTACAAAGAGATATTTTAAAAGGCGCATGGGGATTTAAAGGATTCGTAGTTTCTGATTGGGCTTCCATAGGCGAAATGGTGACACACGGTTACGCTGCCGATAATGCCGATGCAGCTAAAAAAGCAGCAATTGCTGGTTCTGACATGGATATGGAATCGAATGTATATATTACCGAATTAGTTCAGCTGGTAAAAAAAGGACAGGTAAAAGAAAGTATAATTGATGATGCGGTTCGCAGAATTCTTAGAGTTAAATTTGAATTAGGTTTATTTGAAAATCCTTATAAATACTGCGATGAAGCCCGTGAAAAAACCGATATAGGAAGCAAAGCCAATAATGACGATGTTTTAGACATGGCCAAAAAATCAATTGTATTATTGAAAAATGATAAAAACATCCTGCCTTTAAAAAAATCAGGGGTTAAAATTGCTTTAATAGGTGCTTTGGCAAATGATAAAAACAGCCCGTTAGGAAGCTGGAGAATTGCTGCTGATGATAATACCGCAGTATCTGTTCTCGAAGGAATGCAGCAATACCAAGACAATTCATTGGTTTACGAAAAAGGAACTGACGTTGCTTTAAACAAACAGGCATTTGTAGACGAAGTAAAAATTAATACAACAGATTTTTCTGGATTTGAAGCGGCAAAGAAAGCGGCAAAAGAAGCTGAAGTGGTCGTAATGGTTCTGGGTGAAATTGGATTTCAAAGTGGAGAAGCACGCAGCAGAACCCAATTGGATTTACCAGGCAATCAGCAGCAGTTATTAGAAGAAGTGTATAAAGTCAATCCGAATATTGTTTTGGTTTTAAACAACGGACGCCCGCTTGCGTTACCTTGGGCAGCAGAACACATTCCGGCCATTGTTGAGGCATGGCAGTTAGGAACACAATCTGGAAATGCTGTAGCACAGGTTTTATATGGAGATTATAACCCAAGTGGAAAACTTCCAATGTCTTTTCCAAGAAATGTAGGCCAATGCCCTATTTATTACAATTTATACAATACTGGAAGACCAACAGATAAAGATCAAAATGTGTTCTGGTCTCATTATTCTGATGTTGAGAAAACACCATTATACCCTTTTGGTTATGGATTAAGCTATACTTCTTTCGCTTATAAAAATTTAAAAATAGCAAAACCTTCGTTTCAAAAAGGAGAAAAAATTGAAGTTTCTGTTGATGTGACCAATACAGGAAATTTTGACGGAAAAGAGATTGTTCAGCTATATATAAATGATCCCGCTGCCAGTATTGCAAGACCTGTAAAAGAACTAAAAGGTTTTGAACTTATCGAATTAAAAAAGGGAGAAACCAAAACAGTGCAATTTATTTTAACTGATAACGAACTTGGTTTTTACGATAATAACGGTAAATTTTTAGTAGAACCGGGTGTATTTAATGTTATGGCAGGCTGGAATTCTAATGATGGACTAACAGGCAAATTTGAACTAAAATAAAACATTTCAAGAGAAAAAATTGAACACATAGAAACATAGGATTCTCAACCTAGCTCTCTGTATTAAAAATAGGTGAAACATCTTCTTTTTAAGCATCAAAAGCTATATTTCTATGTGTTAAAAAAAGCTATTCCAGCAAAATACTCTATGTTACCATCCTGACTACGATAATTCCTTAAAAGGGTATTAATCGCACTCAGGATTTTGGCAATATGTCAAATTTGAATAAAAAAAATTAAGTGTTCTATTTAGTTTTATTAATATTGTTTTATATAAGCCAACAAAAGAAACTCTTCCTAAATTTTATTTTCAAAATAAACGGTTAAATAACACTGTTCCATCCAAATGAAAAATATCTACTCTATTTTTTTATGCCTCTTTAGCTTTACAAACTGTCTGTTTTCACAAGGCAAATTTGACAGCTATCAATTTAGAAGCATACAAGAAACAACTTCAAAAAGAGCTATTTCCACGATCATTCAGGATCATAAAGGCTTTATCTGGATAGGTACAAACGGTGCTGGCTTGTATCGTTATGATGGCGTAAATTATTTCGGATATAAATACGATAAAAAACCAGGATCTGTAAACAGTAATTTTATTTATACCACTTTTATCGATTCCAAAAACAATCTCTGGATTGGTACTGACGAGGGTTTATGTTTGTACAATAGAGATTTGGATAATTTTACCAAAATCAATATTGAAGACGTCATTACAAAAGGATACAGCGAGCCAATTACGGTAAAAACGATTATCGAAGACCATAACGGCGATTTGTATTTAGGCGCTTATGGTTTCGGAATATTTAAATTGAATACCAAGACCTTAAAAGTTTCTTTGGTACAATCAAAAGTTCTTGACAAACCTAATTTTCTAATCAAATCTTCGGTAAAAAATAAACAGGGAATTATTTATTTAGGAACCAGTTATGGTCTTTTGGAAATTGATTTAAACGGAAAAGTCAAACAAGTTTATAAAGACAAATTTAAAAGAGAACCTCTGCTCGATGATATAGAAAATCTGGTGATCGATAAATTTGGATATATATGGCTTGGAACTACAGAAAACGGTCTGATAAAAATTAAACCTGAAACCGATAATTATCAGTTCGAAAGATATACCGTTACTAAAAATAAAATCTTATCTATACTGCAAAGCAGTCTTGGTTATATAGTGTGCGGTACTGAAAACGATGGATTACTGGTTGTAAATTACAAAGGACAGATTCTTAAAAAATACCTGCACAGCAAATACAATAGTTTCAGTTTAAAATCCAATTCTGTATGGTCGTTATATGAAGACAAAGAAAAACGTCTTTGGCTGGGATATTTCAATAAAGGTTTAGGTGTTTTTGATAAACCTAATAACAAATTCAATTCGCTCGAATCTCTTGTCAACAATGAAAATTCGCTGCAAACCAGCTACGTAACCTCAATTGTAAAAGATAAAAAAGGAAATTTATTAATCAGCAATGAAGGCGGCGGACTTGATATTTACAGCCTTGCCAATAAAAGCTACATCCATGTAAACAAAACAAATCAAAATTATTATTCTGGTTTGGATGCTGTTGATATTCAGACCATATTTATAGACAGCAAGCAAAATATTTGGATTGGAAGCTGGGATCGCGGCATTTACTTTTTGAAAAATGGAACTTCTCGATTCATCAATTACAATACAGCCAACACAACAGGTTTAAAATCAAACCGAATTTTCAGTTTCTCAGAAGATTCAAAAGGCCGAATCTGGATTGGAACTTTCATCAAAGGACTTCATTATTTTGACAATAAAACAGGCACATTTATTCATTGTGATACTAAACCATTTACAGATCATGATTTGAATAATTCTTTTATTCGCAAAGTTTTTGTAGACTCCGATAATGTATTATGGGTGGGAACAATTTTAGGATTGTATCAGGTAAATTTAAAAGAAGAAACGAGTTTTAAAGTTACAAAAATGCGCGATGCGATGTTCAGCAGCATTTCTAAGCACAATAGCATCCAGAGCATTTTATCTATTTACGAATCTAACGATAAAACTGTATGGATAGGAACTGACGGTCAGGGATTGTTTAGTTACAATAAAAAGAACCAGAAATTTTCTAATTATGACGATTTTCCTGGTTTTAAAGAAAAATCGGTTCGCGCCATTATTTCTGACAATAGCGGTTCTTTATGGATCAGCGGCGGATTAGGCTTAACAAAACTAGACTTTAAAAGTAAAAAAAGCACCAATTTTAATAAAGATGACGGTCTTATTGATAATGATTTTAATAATAATGCAGTTTTTAAAGATGGAAATGGAGAACTTTATTTTGGCGGTTACGAAGGAGTAAATTATTTTAATCCCAGCGAAATCAAAAAAACAGAAAAAGCTCCTCGTTTGTATTTTAGTGACTTTAAATTATTCAATCGTTCTGTAAAACCAAATGAAGATGCTTCGCCTCTAACCAAAGTAATTTCGCAGACGAAAGAAATTACACTTAACTACACACAATCTGTTTTTACGATTGAATATGTGGGAATTAACTATAATTATTCCAAAAAAAATCAATACGCCTATTATCTCGAAGGTTTTGAAAAAGACTGGAACTATGCTGGCAATAATAGAACCGCAACCTACACCAATCTAGCGCCGGGTGATTATACTTTCAAAGTCAAAGCAGCCAATGCAGATGGCACTTGGGGCAGCGAACAGTTAGAATTAAAAATTAAAATACTCCCTCCGTGGTGGAAAACCATTTGGGCTTATTTAATCTATTCTTCTATTTTAATTTTCTTGATTGTATACCTAAATAAAATCTATCAAAATCGTTTTAAAGCCAAACAAGCAGTTCTTTTCGAAAAAGAAAAAACAATCCAGCTTGAGAAATTAAACAATAAAAAACTACAGTTTTTCACCAACATCTCACATGAATTCAGAACACCTTTAACATTGATTATAAACCCTTTAGAAGATATTTTAAAAAGTAAAAAAATATCTCCTGAAATATACAACAAACTAAAAATTGTACACAAAAGCTCTGACAGACTTTCAAGACTTATCAATGAGCTTATGGATTTTAATAAATTAGAATTCAATAAAATTTCGCTTCAAGCCAAGAAAATTGAAGTCATCGCCTTTACAGAAGCCGTTATAGGTTATTTTTATGAAGAAGCGGCGGCCCGAAAAATTGCCGTAAACTTTGAGTCTTCATTAGAGTATCTAGAAGACTGGCTCGATCCTAAAATGCTCGAGAAAATACTTTTCAATATTATTTCAAATGCCTTCAAATTTACACCGGATAATGGCACGATAACTATCTCTATTGAAACCACAGACAGTGATCATGATCTGGTCATTTACGGAGAAAAAGTACCTTCATTTTCAATAACAATTACAGATACTGGATCTGGAATCCGCAAAAAGGATCTCAATAAAATTTTTGACAGATTCTATCAGGTCAACAATGTAAATAAAGCCTATTACGGCAGCACGGGAATTGGTTTGGAAGTTGTAAAAGAATTTATTGAACTTCATAAAGGGAAAATTGAAGTGGAAAGTGAATTAGGAGAAGGCACAAAATTTAAAGTACTCTTTCCGTTAGGCAATTCCTTTTATAAGAAGAACGAAATTATTGATGAAGTTTTCAATATAGAAAAAAACAAAAATCAATTTTTATCTGACATTCCGGATAATCAAACTCAGGAAGAAGACTTTGCAGAAGAAACAACCGACAGCCCTGCAGAAGAAACTGCAAAATCATACACCGTATTGATTGTAGAAGACAATCCTGAATTAAGAAATTATTTAAAGCAGGAACTCAGCAAATCCTACAAAGTTATTACAGCCGAAAATGGTAAAAAGGGTTATGAGCTTGCTGTACAAAAACTACCCGATTTGATAATTACTGATGTTATTATGCCGGTTATGGATGGGCTGCAGATGTGCAAAAGCATAAAAGGAGATTTAAAAACAAGTCATATTCCGCTCTTAATGCTGTCTGCCAAAGCAATGGTAAAAGACCGCTTAGAAGGCATCGATTCTGGTGCAGATATGTATTTGAGTAAACCATTTGAATTGGATATTCTAAAATCAAGTCTTGCACAGCTTATTACAAGCAGACAGCTTATGTTTAAGAAATTCTACAGCGGTATTACCAAACAGGGTAAAGAAAAAACAACAACATTGGATAATGATTTTATTCAAAAAATTCTGCATTTCATTAATGAAAATATCAGCGAACCTGAACTGACTGTAGAACTCCTTTCTTCTAAAATCTATCTAAGCAGAAGCCAGCTGTATCGAAAAATAAAAACCCTGACCGGAGTTTCTGTTAACGAATTTATCAGAAATGTGCGATTGGAAAAAGCAAAACAACTTATTGAGCAAGGCAATAATAACATTAATGAAATCAGTTACAAAGTTGGTTTCACCTCTCCCTCCTATTTTGCCAAATGTTATAAAATTAAATACGGACATTTACCCACTCAAGAAAAAAGAACAAAAGAATAACGTCAGTATTACCCTCAAAATATTCATTAAAAAGAGCTTCAATTTAAATCGAAGCTCTTTTTTTTGTCAGTGATTTTTTTCAAAATGAAGCTTTTAATTTTCCCAATAAAAATATACATATAAAAAATTATAGTGTAATATTTTAAACAAACAATATTTTTTAAGCAAAAAAATTAGCAATACTTCAGCAACACTTTTGATGCGTTAGGGGATTTATTTTACCGTTTATAGGGGTTTGAGTGTTCTTTTTGCATCATCTGTTGCACAATATGCATCATTTGTTCTACAATACAACACCTCTACAATATACTTTCGTTAAGAAATATTTAAGAAAAAAGTACTGATGCAAAAACTCAAAATTAGCAGCTCAAAAAACACTTCGATTTTTGAATATTTCTCTAAAACTTAACGATTAACTAATTATTTCAAGTAAACTAAACAACCAATTTTATGCAGAGAAGAACATTAAAAAAACTATTGTGTTTAATAGTATGTATGTGGGGAAATTTTTTCTACGCTCAAACTGTTAAAGGTAAAGTAACATCTGGAGGAAACAGTCTTCCCGGTGTTAGTGTAATAGTACAAGGAACAAAAAATGGAACCGTAACCGATTTTGACGGGAGTTTTGTATTAAACAATGTAGAACCAAAAGCGTTATTGCTTTTTAGTTATGTAGGATATAAAAATGTAACACTGCCGGCAGATACAAAATCAGTTATGCAGGTAAACTTAGTAAGCGATCTGGAAAAATTAAATGAAGTGGTAGTTATTGGGTACGGAACTTCAAAACGAAAAGACATCAACGGTGCCGTTTCGTCTATAAAAGCTTCTGAAATTCAGGACAAACCCTTTACTTCTATCGATCAGGCGCTTGTGGGTAAAGCTGCCGGTGTAAATGTCACTCAAAATTCAGGAACACCAGGAGGAGGAATTTCAGTGCAGATTAGAGGAATTACTTCTATAAACGGAAATGAACCTTTATATGTAATTGATGGTACTCCGGTTTTTGCAGATCGAAACAACGATTCATTTTCATTCAGCGCTTTAGGCGGAGGAAACGGACAAACTAAAAATTCAGCTTTATCCAGCTTAAATATTTCAGATATTGAAACTATCGACATTTTAAAAGATGCATCGGCAACTGCTATTTACGGTTCTAATGGTGCAAATGGTGTGGTTTTGATTACGACCAAAAAAGGGAAAAAAGGAAAATCAAAATTTGCGTACGAAACCTATTTAGGAACTCAGGAAATAACCAACACTGTTGATGTTTTAAACCTGCCGCAGTATGCAGCTTATCAAGCTAAAATTTACAAATTAAACGGCGAACCTGTGCCTTATCAATACCAAAAACCTAATTTATTAGGAAATGGTACCAATTGGCAGGACGAACTTTTTAGATCAGCTACAATGTATAATCATCAGCTTTCATTTTCTGGAGAAAAAGAAGGAACACGTTTTTATACCTCTTTAAATTATTTTGATCAGGAAGGAATCGTTTTAAACTCTGATTTCAACAGATTATCGATGCGTTTAAATGTCGATTCTAATGTCAAATCATGGCTTAAAATCGGCAACAGCTTATCTATAAGCAAATCATCGCAGCAAGTCGTAAGAAACGATGATAGAGGCGGATTAGTAATGAACGCCTTAAGACAATCTCCAGAATTACCTGTTAGAAGCCCTGACGGATCTTATGCAGGTCCAACATCTGGTTTAGGTTCATCTGCAAATGAGGCAACAAACCCAATCGCTTTATCAGAATACAATAATTCAACCACAGAAAGATTCAAAATCAACGGAAATCTATTTGCTGATTTTACCCTGATGAAAGGATTAGTTTTTAGATCTGAACTGGGTTATGATTTAAATTTTTCAAAAAACAAAGCTTTTGCACCGAAATATACGCTGGGAAATGTATCAGAGCTTTTAAATAAATCATTCAAACAACAAGATCAGAGTTATTACTGGAACATTAAAAACTACTTGACCTACAACAAAACAATCAACGAAAAACATAATTTCACGTTTTTATTGGGTCAGGAAGCACAAGAAAGTTATTATGAATATTTAAGCGGTTACAGAACAGGTGAATTCCTAAATAAAGATTTCACAAATTTGAATATTGGTGATATTGCTACTGCTTTAAATGGAAATGGTTCTGGACGCTGGTCTATGACATCTTATATTTCGAGGCTGAATTACAGTTTCTCAGACCGTTATTCTTTTTCTGCTTCTTTAAGAGCCGATGCTTCATCAAACTTTGGACCGAATAACAAATGGGGTTATTTCCCTTCATTTTCTGGAGGATGGACAGTAAGTAATGAAAAGTTTTTTGAGCCATTATCAAACAGTATCAATTACTTAAAATTCAGAGCTGGTTATGGTCTTGTAGGAAATCAAAATATTCCGGCAAATAGATATCAAACTATTTTATCGCTGCTGGCATCTCCGTTTGGCGGCGTTTCACCAACTATAGACAATTTAGGAAATCCGAATATAAAATGGGAATCTCTTAAATCTTTCAATACTGGTTTCGAACTGGCAATGCTTAATAACAGAGTAAAACTAGACTTTGATTATTACATTAAAAATTCTTCTGATTTCCTAACGAAACAAATTAATGACGAATCAAATCAAAGTGCCCTTAATTATTATCTAAATACAGGTGAAATTGTAACCAAAGGGATTGAACTTACATTAAACACCAGAAATATTGCTACTGAAAATTTTAACTGGGATACAACGATCATTTTTTCAAAATACAATAATGAACTGACCCGTTTTCAAGGTCAGGGTAAATCGCTGTTAGGAAAAGTGCAGTTCGATTTATACAACGTTACCAGAACTACCGAAGGACAACCTGTAGGGCAATTTTATGGATATGTAACAGACGGTTTGTTTAAAAATGCAGCGGAATTAGCAGCAGGACCAGTTCAGGAAACAGGAACAGGAGTTGGAGATATTCGTTTTAAAGATCTTAATGGTGATGGAAAAATAGACAGTAAGGACCAGACAGCCATTGGAGATGCCATTCCTGATTTTACTTATGCTGTTACTAATAATTTTAGATATAAAAACTTCAATTTATCAGTGGTTTTAACTGGAAGTCAGGGCAATCAGATTTACAACTTTACACGCCACTATATTGATGGTATTTATCCGGGATTTGGTGACCGATTTGGTAATGTGAGCACACAAGCCATGCATGCTTTTGAACCTGGAGTTAATGAAAATACGGATGTGCCAAGAATTACCCTTAATGACCCGAATGGTAATGGAAGAATCTCGAACAGATTTGTTGAAGATGGTTCTTATTTAAGAATTCAGAATGTTTCTTTAAGCTACGATTTACCAAATAAAATTTTCGATAATTCTATTATATCTAAAGTAAGGTTGTATGTAAACGTTCAAAATTTATACACGTTCACAAAATATACCGGATTTGACCCAGCTCTTGGAAACCTAGACCAGAATATAACATTAAGCGGTATTGATCTAGGACGTTATCCTGTACCAAGAACCACTTCTATAGGAGTAAATTTAGAATTCTAAGCTTTATAAAAACACATTTAATAATGATTCATAATCGTTACATAAAAATTTAGTTATGAAAAAACTTTTTAAACTTTTTTTGATGGGAATGCTGATACCATTGCTATCTTTATTTTCCTGTTCAGATGACTTTTTAGATGCACCTTCTGAAAACCAATTAACACCAGGAGATCTGCCTGAAGGCGTTACCGCTTTTGATGGAATTGCCGAAAGTTTGTACTTTAAACCTTGGTTTGCCTTTAACGACAAATTCCTGATTGCTGTAGGCGACATGTATGCTGGAAATGCCTTTACTTTTGACGGTGCCTATTCGCAATTTAAAGATGCTCAAGTAACATCTCAAAACCCAATCCTTACAGAAGGATACGTAGCCTTATTTTCGGTTATCGACCAATCGAATAATTTAATGAGTTTAGTCGAAGACAGAAAAAGCGAACTGCCTGAAGCCTCTTATAAAAATGCTATTGCCATTTCAAGATTTATGAGAGCCAACGCTTATTTCTATCTCGTGAGAACTTTTGGAGCTGTACCCATCATTAATAAAGCAGGATCAGCCGCACAGCCAAAAAGAAACCTAGTATCGGATGTGTACAAATTCATCAAACAAGATTTGGAATATGCTGTAGAAAATTTACCTGAAAGACCAGCCAAAAAGGGATACGTTACCAAATATGCCGCAATGGGAATTCTTGCCAAAGTTCATTTAACTTTAAATGAATATACTCAATGTGCTGCGCTAACCCAAAAAATCATGGGCAATCAGTATACTTTAATTCAAGAATACGGCAACTTATTCAGCAGTCCGGAAAACAACAATAGCACAGAAAGTATGTTTGCCCTGCAGTGGAAAGCCATTGCGACAGAATGGGGAACACAAAATACAAATCAAGCTTATATAGTTCCGGGAGGCACAGGAATAACTGGCGGCGGCGACGGATGGGGAGTTTATCTTCCATCTATTTCCCTTCAAAACGGATTTGAACCAAATGACACCAGAAAAAAGAGCACAATCATGACCGATGGTGACTTTTATCCTGAATTATTAAAAAATCAGGGCGGTTTTACCTATAAAAAAATATACTCTTCGACAGCGGCTAACTTTAGAAAATATATTGTAGGTTCTGCTGCCGAACGAAATGATGTCTTTTTTATGAGAACATCACAAAACACGATCATTCTAAGATATTCAGATATTTTATTAATGAATTCAGAAGCAATATTGGCAGGAGGAACTTCCACTACTTCGGCCTCAGCTTTAAGTTCATTTAACGAAGTGAGAGCAAGAGCGGGTTTGCCAGCCAAAACGGTACTGACAAGAGATGATTTGTTTAATGAAAGAAGAATTGAATTTGCCCTTGAAGGACAATATTTCTTCGATTTAAAACGCCGAGGCTTGACAGAAGCAACTGCTATTATTTCACAGCAGGAAGTCGGATTTTATTCTGATGATGCCAGAACAGAACTAATTTCAAGAAAAATAACTCCTGGAAGTAATTATTTCGAACTGCCTTTGCCGCAATCTGCTATTGATACCAATCCATCTTTATTAGAACCTCCGGTTCCTTTTAACTTTAACTAACCTTATCATGATTAATAAAATAAAATACGGAATTTTAATTCTTCTGGCGCTCACTTCTTTTACAGCCTGCCAGAACGACGACGCAGTTACTGCCAGCATAGATGCTATGGTGGCCGAACCCGGAGACTTACTAAACCAAGCCTTTCCAATGAATAAAGTCAGAGTTGAAGGCAAAGGTTTGGAAGGATTAAAAAAGATTACACTCGATAATACCATTAATATTAGTTTTAATCCTAACTATAATTCAGATAAATCGTTTATTTTCACTATCCCTTTTGATGAAAAACTGGGAAGTAGATTTGGTGTTCAGCCTATTACTTTTACAACTGGAACTGGCTCGGTAACCAAGAATATTGAGATTTTACAGCCTGTTCCCACTATTACCAAAACAACCCCCGCGGTAGCAACTCCAGGATTTCCATTAGAAGTTGAAGGAACTTGGTTTTATAATATTTCATCGATAACCCTAGCAGGAAAAGCGGTTAGTTACACGGTAAAATCTGCAACTTCAATTATCATCGGTTTACCTGCTAATGCTGTTTCAGGATCAGAATTGGTTATTACCACTCCTGGCGGTTCAGCAAAAAAGACAATAGATTTTGCTACCATAATTCTTGTATCTGATTTTGACGGAAATGGTGCAAGAACAGAATGGACATCTTATGGAGATGTTGAAAGCTTCAATACCAGTACTCCGGGTGGTCCAACAGGAAATTACACCACATTAGTATGGGGCGGTTCAACTGCAAATGGTTACAACGGAAGCAGCGGCGGCGGCGGCGCTAGTTTCTTAAGCACTTCTAATACAGATGCAGCAAAAGCTTATATTGATATTGATGTGAGTGCAAATGTTGTTGGGGCTAATTTTGCCATTCAGTTAAATACTATCGACGGCGTAAACTATGGTTATAATTTCAAAATTACCGATGTAAACTGGACCACAAAAACCATATCAATAGCTGATTTTAAAGATAATTACGGTTTTGGTTCTAATACAGCTGCCAATTTAAATCCTTCTAAAATTAATGAAATTAAAGTTGGAGTCGCTCAGGGAGATTCGCCTAATCCTAGTGCCATTAAATTTGATAATATCAAGATTCGTTATCAATAATTAATCTCGCATTTTAACTTAAAAACAGGCTGTGGTCAAAACGGCCTCTTTTATTAACCCGAATAAATAACTATAAATAAGGACATTCTCTCCAAAAGAATGTTTCATAATAAAAACAGTATGAAAAGTAAATTTTTATTAATGCTGGCCAGCATCGTCTTTTTTTTAAATGCGTGCTCGAAAGACGATAATGAAACCGTTGAAACTCTGGAAACACCAGTTGCAAATGCCCCAAAAGATGTAAATGATAATGGTTTTAGAGCAAAATGGAATTATGTTTCCTATTCTAAAAGTTATCTTTTGGATGTTTCGACTACAGAAGATTTTACCACTTTTGTGCCAAACTACAATGCCAAAGAAGTTACAGATTTAAATGAGGTTGTAGTAGGATTAACTGGCGGAACGCAATATTTTTATCGCGTTAGAGCCAAATCAGGAACAGAGATTTCAAATTACTCAAATGTAATTAGTGTTGTTACCACAGGTTCGAGCGGTATACCTGAAGATCCGACCTTTTTAAAGGTAAAAGTAAATAAATTGGCTAATCCATTCTTTGTGGGAATGGCTATAAAAGCTTCACAATTGACCAATGGAAGTCCATATGATCTAATTTTGAAAAATGAATTCAGCAGTATTTCTGCCGAATACGAAATGAAAATGGATCAGATTTCTACGGCAAGCGGTGTTTACAACTGGACTGTAGCCGATAAAATTGTAGCCTACGGAAATGCTAATAACATTAATGTTCATGGTCATGCTTTGGTGTGGCACAATTCAGTACCACAATGGTTAAAAGATTTCTCTGGTACAGATGCTGAATTTGCTACAGAAGTCAAAAAATACATTACCGATGTAGTGACACACTATGCTGGAAAAGTAAAATCTTGGGATGTTGTAAATGAAGCTGTAGATGATAATGGCGGTACAATGAGAAATACTATTTTCTTGCAGCGAATGGGACCTAATTACGTAAAAGACTGTTTTCAATGGGCACGAGCTGCCGCAACAGCTGCTGGTGATACTTCATTGTTATTATTTTACAATGATTATGCTACTTCAACTAATACTGCTAAACAAGATAAAGTTTTTAGTTTATTAGATGATTTAAAAGCTGCTAAAGTAATAGATGGTGTTGGTTTTCAAATGCATAATACCTATTTAAGCCCAACAAAAGCTCAAATTGAAGCTGATTTGAACAAAGCTGTGGCAAAAGGTTTAAAAATCCACGTTTCAGAATTGGATATACAAGTAAACCAATTTAATGATATCTCGACTTTTACAAATGAAAGAAGACTAGCCCAAAAAGCAAAATATAAAGAGATGGTGAAAATTTACAATGCGCTTCCTGCCGCCAATAAATATGCTTTAACCATTTGGGGAATGAAAGATAATGAATCTTGGATTCCATACAACACAGAACTGAATCATCCAGGCAATGACTGGCCTTTATTGTACGATGCTAATTTTGCAGTTAAAAGTTCACACACAGGATTTTTAGAAGGTTTAGATTAAATGTAATCTTCTAAAACTCTAATAAAAAGAAAAGCCTGCGAAATATTTCGCAGGCTTTTTTATTGGATAAACAACTAATTTAAATTGGTCTTTTATAAACCGTAACATCATCTACCCACATCATTACTGTTGTAAATAAATTTATTTTATTAGGATCGATAAAATTAGAATCTTTTGAACCTACATTCAAGTTAAAAATAATAGAATGTGTCCCAAAATTATTGAAATTTAGATTGGATACACTGCTATTCGTATACGTGGCAACAGTATTGTTATCAACCTTAATAGTTACGGTAACTACGTTGTCTTTCATTTTCCAGAAAGATTCATATAAATGCCATCCGTTATTTGCATCTACATTAAAACTAGACGGATAATTTCTTTCGGCTGAATTTCCTAATGAGTTGGTACCTACAGTAGTTCCATAAAAAATATTCGAAGTAAAACGACTTGCATTTGGCGCAAATGAATACCCCTCCATAATATCGATTTCTCCTTTTGTAGGCCAGCCATTTCCCTGTACAGACCAAAACGCCGGCCACGCCCCATACGTATCTTTAAAAGATTTATAAGTACCGCCGTCCATCGCTATTAACTTAATATTCGCCGACAGCATGTACTCTGTGTTATTTTCGGGCTTGTATTGGTAATTAGAAGTTATAAAACCAGATTGATATTTATAGGCGTTTAACTTTGTAGTTTTGATTTCCAAGCATTGTTTTCCATCTCTCCATTGTGTAGTGGGCACTGAACTAGAATAGTCACAATACCACGAGTTATAATCAGCTCGTTGTTCTTTTGTCCATTGTGACAAATTAGATCCTACATCAAAGGTATCTTCAAATTGTTTTACCCAGGGAGATCCGGCGACTTTTTTAGTACTTCCATTTGTACTCGCATCAACTGATGATTTTTCGGTTACAGAACTTTCAGCGCAAGAAGAAAATCCTAAAACGCATGTTAGCAATACGGTAATCTTGTTTAATTTTCTCATAATTTGTGGTTTAGATATTTAGTTATAATTAAATACTAAAATTAACCTTATGAGATTTAATAGGATAATACATTTGAAGCGGTTACTATAATGGATGTTGTATTTTTACTACAAATACAAAGCACCATAACTTTTAAAGGAAGATTGTTTCTAAAAACAAATTAGCGCTCAATTCTAAACTAAATTAAACTGCATATTCATTGGATAAACTAATTTCTATATTGAAAAATAAGGAAAGTTTACGTCAAACTAAAAAATTTCTGTAGTAAAAATCAGTCTTTTTCTTTTTAATTTAACTTAATTATATAATTTAAATAGATTTTTGTTAAAGTTCTCAGATAAAATTGTTAAATTTGAGTAAAGTGTTCAAGACTCTGCTCAATTTGCATAATTTTGTGAATAGTCCTAGTAGTACTAGACTCTGGCATTTTATTTGCTGAAAATAAGAATGTATAATACCTAAAGCCCCCAAGACTATGAAAAAAATTACTCTAATGATTTGCCTGTTGCTGGCAGCAGCGGGTGTAAATGCACAACAGGAAAAAGGAATAATTGGGTACAGCAACTGGCTGGACAACTGGACTGAATTCAAGCCTCACAAGTCTGAAATCAGAGATGCAAATCAAATTTTAGCTGGGAATATTGCCGAGAACACTAAACTATTAAAAAGAAACGTATACATTCTTCAAGGTAATGTGTATGTGACTAATAATGCTGTTCTTACTATTGAACCTGGTACCGTGATTATTGGAGATGCTGAAACAAAAGGAACTTTAGTAATTACAAAAGGTGCTAAAATTATGGCTGAAGGCCAAGAAACAGATCCTATTGTATTTACCTCAAACCGCAGCATGAAAAAAGCTGGTGACTGGGGAGGTGTAGTAATTCTTGGAGATGCACCAATCAATAAATTTGGCAGCGCTGGTGCCTATACTATGGATCTTGATCCTGCCCTAACTGTATACGGAGGAAACAATCAAGCAGGAAACTCAGGAATTTTAAAATTTGTTAGAATTGAATTTGCTGGAAAAAAAGTAAAAGGTGCAGATACTTTTAATGGACTTACTATTGCAGGTGTTGGAAACAAAACTGTTTTAGAAAACATTATGGTAAGCTACTCAGGAGGTGATTCATTTGCTTTTTATGGCGGAGATGTAAATGCTTCTCAACTCGTTTCATACAAATCAATAAACGATGATTTTAAATTTACTCAAGGAATCCAATGCCGTCTTTTTAACTCTTTAGCCGTAAGATCTTCTTATTTATCAAGTAATAAAGATGGTTCTAGATGTTTAGAAGTAAAATCATATGAAAAGAAAAGCGAAACTGACTTTACTAAAAAAGGTACATTCGTTTCTGCTTCAAACATAACAATGTTGAATGACAGCGAAAATATTAAAGCTGATATCCAAGCTGGTTTAGTAAAAGAAGCTGTATATGTTGCTGAAAATGCTTCTTTAGAATTAAAAAGAAGTGTAGTTTCAGGTTTTAATCCTGCAGTTCTTTTAGACAGCAAAACTGAAATCAATGCTAATAACTTAAAGAAAATCAAATTTGAAGAAATGTTTTTTAACCAATGCAGCGGTAACATCTTTACAGAAAACAGAAGTGACAATGCAGATTTAGAAAACTGGTATGGTAACAGCGTATTTTTTAACGTGTATGCTCAAAGCGACAACAAAGAAACTTTTGTAGACGTATACAATCAAAAAAGACCTGACTACAGACTTCAGTTAGGAAAAATTACTGCTTCAAGCGGAAAATAGATTTCTATACATAAAAATATTTAAAAAAAGGAAACAGAATAACTGTTTCCTTTTTTATTTTTATTAAAATCCAATTTTTACCAAACCATTCCTTCTATACTTAGCTCCATTCTGGAAACTGGGTTTTATTCAAATCAAGCTGTTCAATTGCTTTCATATCGGCATCAGCAAGTTTGAAATCAAATATATCTAGGTTTTCTACAATATGTGCTTTTTGTGAAGATCTTGGAATCGCAACAATACCACGCTGAAAATGCCATCTTAAACTTACCTGCGCTGTGGTTTTATTATACTTTTTAGCAATCTGGGTTAATACTTCATCTGTAAAAAGACCATTACGGCCTTCTGCAAAAGGCGCCCACGCTTCCATATGAATATTATGCTGTTTTAATACTTTAAAATCGTTGTTTTGCTGAAAATAAGCATGTGTTTCAATTTGATTTATAACTGGTTTTACTTTTGCATAAGACAAAAGATCTGCCAGCTGAGCAGGATCAAAATTGCTTATACCAATAGCCTTGATTTTTCCTGCTCGGTAAAGTTCTTCCATTGCTTTCCACGAACCTTTTACATCACCTCTTGGACGGTGTATTAAATACAAATCCAGATAATCCAGTTGTAATTTTCTCAAAGTTTCTTCAAAACCTTTTTTCGCAGTTTCATAACCTGCATCATCAACCCAGAGTTTCGAAGTAACAAAAAGTTCTTTTCTAGGGATACCACTTTCTTTTATTCCCCTCCCTACTGCTTCTTCATTTCCATACACTTTTGCAGTATCCAAAAGACGGTATCCCGCAGATATAGCTTCTTTGACAGATTGCTGACAAACTTCTCCGCTAAGTCCGTAAGTTCCAAATCCAAGCATTGGCATTTTTACACCATTATTCAATTTCACATCTGGAATTCCGGCAGCGCCTTTATCTGTATTTATTATTTCATTTGCGAATAATTCAGGTATTCCAAATGCACCCAAATACATTCCAGCCGCAGCGAATTTTACAGTATGTTGTAAAAATTTGCGACGGTTTATTTCTTTTTTCGGTTTTTCAGAGTTCATGTTTTTTTGTGGTTTTAGGCTGTTGATAGTAGTCAATAAAAATATTACGTATTACTGTTTCTTAAAAATAGTTATCTTTTTTCATAAAAAAGACAAGACTTCATTTCGTAAAACTGTTCGCTAATTTAATTAAATATTTAAATTAATCGTTTTATATAAAAAACTAAAACGGGTTAAAATATACTTCTATATTTTAACCCGTTTTAAGTTTTACAACTATTTAATCTAATTTTTAGGCGCAGCCGTCGAATCAATTTTTGATTGTCCTGGTTTTAAATCGTCTGGTTCTGGGTCACTTTCTTCATTACCTTCATAATTCTTTGTAGTTCCTTTTGAACCCGAATTTAATGATGTACTGTCACCAGCTTTAATAGCATCTGAGTCAGAAGGAATTCCTTCTCCTGAAGCTGAATTGGTTTTACAAGATAGAAACAATCCTATCACAAGTGTAAGCACCAATAGTTTTATTTTTAATATCGTTTTCATAATTATTGTTTTTAAGATTTGTAAGTTATTTCAAAATTAAACTAATCTAATCTTTAAGGGTTCTATGATTTTTATTAAATATTACACAATTAATTGTTTTACAGAATATTGCTCTCGAAAAAAAATAGTATATCACAAAAAATAAAGTGCGATCTCATTATAAATAGTGATGCACAGCAATAATAATCACTGTAGATTTGAATCCGTTAGAAATTTATAAAATGAGTCAGGATATAAAAGAATTAAGCATTTTACTTTTCCTTTGTTTATTTATAGTAGGAGGCATACAATGGTTTTTACTTCGTTTTACAAATTGGTCTGTTGCATTGACTGCCACCGCTTTAATTGCTTTCATGATGTCTTTTTTGTATGTATCTGTAAAACATGCCACGCCAAATGGAGGCAGTAAAGGTCCTGATGCATCAGAATTTATCAATCCTGCACTAACAATTTTTATTTTTCTCCTTATCGGATTATTCTTTGTATCAATACTTTCGAAAACCTATTTTCCCAAAAAAGCATTATTAACTACATTAGCATTGACTGTACTATTTGTTATGGGTCGAACCACATTGCAATACATACAGAATGCTGCATTATATCAGGAACTATTTAGTATCAACAATTTGGAAGTTGTAAATATATCCGATGGAAAAACTACTATTCAAGAAGTTGCTTTACACAGCAGTATTACAGGAATTTCAGTCAATCTGGAATTAGATCGAAAAGGAAAATCCGAAATATACATTCCAAAAAGTACAGATAAAGTTGTTTTTCGCTGTTACTCTACTGGCAAAAACGGCATCTTTTCTCAAAGTTTTCCTTTTGATCCCAAACTACTGAAAGAAAAGAATGGAAAAAGAATGGGATTGTGTTTCTGGCTTCGAATGAAAGTTTCTGCTCCTATAAAAATAGTACTGCAGCCTGAAAACAAATTCAGACTTTATATAGATGATGAACTCATAACCAATGCAATGGTAAGTAATAAAGAAACAGAATAACTGATTTAATAAATAATTCTACAGAAGAATTACTTCAATCATTAAAACATTCAATTTATATTTGTGTCATTTTAAAATCTGCATTAAAAATACATGACTGTACAAGATTTAATAGGCACTTATTCCATTTCTGGAAGCAATCAGGAAGAAAGCAATCAAATAAGCTACAAAGGAGTTTTAAAAATAACTCTGGATGAAAACAATCGTATTAAAGCCGACTGGCTCATTAATGGTTCACAAAAACAAAAAGGTTCGGGTTTCTTTAAGGATAATATTTTGGTAATCAATTTCAGCTATAAAGGCGACGATCATAAAACGTATAAAGGTGTTGCGGTTTATCGCTGTATCAACAAAGATATTCTGGATGGTTTTTGGTCTGAAAAACACGGAAATCCGCTTTATTTAGGAAGTGAATACGGTTTGCGAATGGAAACTACAGAAATGCTCAATTAAATATTCTTATTCTCCAAATAAAAAAGTTTATTCATTTAATTATCCCAGCCAAATAATTCATACCACAATCTCATTTAGTTAAATAATTTGTTAAACATTTAACTGCTTTCATTAAGATCATTTAAGATTTTATGACTAAATTGGTAGTATGAGAACAAATTCGGATGTATTAATTATAGGAGGAGGACTTGCCGGTCTGGCAGGTGCAGTACATTTATCCCAAAAGGGATTGAAAGTCACTCTTATCGAAAAAAATACATATCCCAGGCATAAAGTCTGTGGAGAATATATTTCAAACGAAATTCTTCCGTATTTATCTTGGCTTGGTTTAAATATTTCAGAACTTCATCCTACTTCAATCTCCAATTTTGAATTTACGGCGCAAAACGGCAAAACAGCAATAACTAAACTTCCGTTAGGCGGTTTCGGAATCAGCCGCTACGCGCTAGATAATTTCTTATTTCAAAAAGCAGTCGAAAACGGCTGTGTGATTGTTACTGAAACCGTTACAAATATTTCTTTTAACAGTGATGTTTTTACCGTTAACACATCTGAACAAATCTTTTCCACTAAAATAGTTTTAGGGGCTTATGGCAAAAGATCCAATATCGATCAAGTCCTTTCCAGAGATTTCATTTCAAAAAAATCACCTTGGCTCGCTGTAAAAGCACATTACTCTGGAGATTTTGATGAAAGTCTCGTGGGTTTGTATAATTTTCAAGGCGGTTACTGCGGTGTTTCAAAAGTAGAAAATGACATTATAAACATTTGTTACCTAGCCGATTTTGAAACTTTTAAAAAATACAAAAACATTGAAGAGTATCAGAAATCAGTACTTTATAAAAATAAAAAACTACAATTTGTTTTTGAAAACAGCACTTCCCTATTCGAAAAACCATTAACCATCAGCCAGATTTCATTTGATAAAAAAGAACCTGTAGAAAACCATATTGTAATGATTGGCGATACAGCAGGTTTAATTCATCCAATGTGCGGCAACGGTATGGCGATGGCCATTCATAGTGCCAAAATAGCCTCTGAACTTGTACTTGATTTTCATAACGGCAGAATAAAAACCCGAAATGCATTCGAACAAAAGTATATTGAAGAATGGAAAAAGCATTTCAGCAGAAGACTTTTCTTTGGAAGAATACTAGCCAAAGCATTGACGCATAAAAAAATCACCCATGTATTGACTACCCTTGCAGCAACGATTCCGGCGATATTATCGGTTATTATAAAACAAACGCATGGTCGTCCTATAACAATTGAATAATGAGCGTAAATACCAAATATAGAACAGAAGAAACTGAAATAATGGACGATTTTTCGCTTCAAAGCGAAGAACTTATCGGCGCACTCGATCAAATTGCCTCCATTAATCAGCTGCTGGGCGGAAATAAACTCACACTGCACGGTATAAAACAACTTTTAAAAAAAATTGACACTTCGAAAACTATTACCATTGCCGACATAGGCTGTGGAAATGGTGATATGCTGCGAATGCTGGCTAAATATGGAAAGAAACACAATCTTCAATTTAAATTAATAGGTATTGATGCCAACGCTTTTACAATTGATTATGCCAAGAAACTTTCAAAAAATTATCCGAATATAGAATACGTATATATGGATATTTTTAGCGAAGATTTCCATCAGCTGCATTATGATATTGTTTTGTGCACCCTAACATTACATCATTTTACAACCAATCAAATTGCAGCAGTAATGGAAATTCTAAACCGAAATGCTTCAATAGGAATCGTAATAAACGATCTGCACCGAAGCAAACTCGCATACCGATTATTTGAATTGATCAGTGTTGTTTTCAATCTAAATAGAATGTCGCGCAACGATGGTTTGATTTCTATTTTAAAAGGATTCAAAAAAAATGAACTGGAGCAATTCTCCAAAAAACTAAATCTAAAAAACTACTCCATAAACTGGAAATGGGCTTTTCGCTACCAGTGGATAATTACAAAAATATGAGTGTTAAGATAATCACCGCTGTCAAACAGCTTCCGCAATATTCACGTACTACCGAAGAAATACTTCCGTTTGTCGATATATGGCTCGAAGGTCAGGAAGAACGTTTTATACGAAAAGTAAAAAAAATATTCGAAGGCGCTTCCGTCGATAAACGCTATTCCATAATGGAGCCTTCGGAAGTTTTTACCGCCACTTCATTCGAAGAAAAAAATGATATTTACAGCCGTGAAATGATCGTTCTAGGACATCAAGTTCTTGAAAAAGCCTTAGAAAAAACAGGCTGGGATCCGCAGAGTTTAGATTATATCATTACAGTAAGCTGCACCGGAATTATGATTCCTTCACTAGACGCTTATTTAATTAATAAAATGAAATTAAGGCAAGATATTGTCCGTCTCCCCGTAACCGAAATGGGCTGTGCCGCCGGAATATCAGGAATTATTTATGCGAAGAATTTCCTAAAATCAAATCCCGGTAAACGGGCCGCAGTAATTGCCGTGGAATCGCCAACTGCTACTTTTCAGCTGGATGATTTTTCAATGCCGAATGTTGTCAGCGCCGCGATTTTTGGAGATGGCGCAGCCTGCTGTTTATTATCTTCAAAAGAAGAAGATTCCGGCCCTGAAATTCTCGACGAACAGATGTATCATTTTTATGATGCCGAACACATGATGGGTTTTAAACTAACCAACAGCGGACTGCAGATGGTTTTGGATATCGAAGTACCGGATACGATTGCTTCTCATTTTGGCGATATCATTCATCCGTTTTTAAAACAGAATAATCTGGATATTAAAGATATCGATCATATGATTTTTCATCCCGGAGGAAAAAAAATCGTGACCACTGTTGAATCTCTTTTTGCCGGATTGGAAAAGAATATAGACGATACGAAAGAAATTCTAAAACAATACGGCAATATGTCAAGCGCTACCGTTTTGTATGTTTTGGAAAATATTATGAACCGAAATCCAAAAAAAGGAGAAAAGGGTTTAATGCTGAGTTTTGGTCCCGGATTTTCGGCACAAAGAGTTTTATTGCAATGGTAATTAAAAAGGTATGAATTTAACTGATATTGTAAAACAACTTCCGTACAGCGAACCTTTTCTATTTGTAGACGAACTGCTCCATGCCGATGAAAACGGTGTAACCGGAACCTATACCTACAACGAAAACCTTGATTTTTACAAAGGCCATTTCAAAGATAATCCCGTAACTCCGGGTGTAATTTTAACTGAAACCATGGCACAGATTGGAATGGTCTGTTTGGGAATATTTTTATTGGGAAATGAACTTGCAGAAAATACCGTAATTGCCTTTACTTCTGCCGATATGGAGTTTTTAAAACCTGTTTATCCCAATGAAAAAGTAACGGTAACTTCTGAAAAAATGTTCTTCCGATTTGGGAAACTAAAATGCAGCGCCGTAATGAAAAATGAAGCCGGACAAGAAGTTTGCAAAGGCGTTTTGGCGGGAATGATAACGAAGAAATTATGAAAAAGCGAATTGTAATAACGGGTCTTGGAGTAGCTGCACCAAATGGTGTGGGAATTTCGGCGTTTACACATGCGCTCCAAAACGGTATTTCGGGTATCCGACATGATTCTCAGCTGGAAGAATTGCAGTTTTCATGCCAGATTGCGGGACAGCCACAAATATCGGATGAATTGAAAGCGCAGTATTTTACAGAACTTGAACTTCGTGGATTTAACAGTACAGGAATCTTATATGGCGTTATTGCCGGTATGGAAGCTTGGAACAATGCAGGATTGCCATTAAACGAACATCCGGATTGGGACAGCGGTGCCATCTTCGGATCTGGAACTTCTGGAATTGATAAATTCCGCGAAAGCATTTATAAAATTGACGATCTACAAACCCGTCGATTAGGAAGTACTGTCGTGGCACAAACCATGAACAGCGGTGTCAGCGCGTATCTTGGCGGTAAAATTGGATTGGGTAATCAAGTTACCACCAATTCTTCTGCCTGTGCGACAGGCGCAGAAGCCATTTTAATGGCGTATGACCGAATCCAATCTGGACAAGCAAAACGAATTCTTGCAGGAAGTACTTCAGACAGCGGTCCGTATATTTGGGGAGGATTTGATGCGCTTCGGGTATGTTCTTCCAAGTTTAATGATACACCTGAAGAAGGGTCAAGACCTATGAGTGTTTCTGCAGCCGGTTTTGTTCCCGGAAGCGGCGCCGGAGCTTTTGTCATTGAAGATCTAGAAACTGCTTTAGAACGCAACGCTGTGATTTATGCCGAAATATTAGGCGGAAGCGTAAACTCTGGCGGACAGCGCGATGGCGGTACAATGACGGCTCCCAACAGCACGGCTGTACAAAGATGTATTACCACTGCCGTTGAAAATGCTGGAATAAATCCAAACGAAATTGATGCCATAAACGGGCATTTGACTGCCACTACAAAAGACAGTCTTGAAATCGAAAACTGGACAAAAGCACTAAAACGAAGCGGTTCTGATTTTCCGTACATTAACTCTTTGAAAAGTCTTACCGGGCATTGTTTAAGTGCTTCGGGTAGCATTGAAAGTGTTGCTGCGGTATTGCAGATTCACGAAGGTTTTTTGTTTGGAAATACGAATTGTTCCGATCTTCATCCCGAAATAGAAGCCCTTATTGATCCTTCCAAAGTGCTGATGAAAACGATTAAAACCAATCCTAAAATAATTGCTAAAGCCAGTTTTGGTTTTGGCGATGTAAATGCTTGTATATTATTTAAAAAATTTGAAAACTAAAATGGACAAAACAGCACTTATAGAGAAATTAAAAGGAATTATAAAGCCTTTTACGACAAATACAGAAGCATTTGAAAACCTAACCGAAGAAACTGATTTTATAAATGATCTTAATATCAATTCAGCAAATCTGGTAGACATTGTGCTGGACATCGAAGAAAATTTTGATATCGTAATTGATAATGCCGATATGGAACGAATGCTTGACGTAAAAACGGCTGTAGAAATCATTGAAACCAAACTAGCCGAAAAATGATTGGCAACGACATTATAGACCTTGCGCAGTCACGTATAGAAAGCAACTGGCAGCGCAAAGGGTTTATAGAAAAGCTTTTTACCACTGAAGAACAACAGTTTATAAAGGAGTATCACGAACCAGAAATAATGGTTTGGCTTTTATGGAGCATGAAAGAAGCGGCGTATAAAATTTACAACCGCCAGACCAAAATACGCGAGTTCAGTCCGAAAAAACTTTGCTGTTCTTTATATGCTTTGAGTTTTGATCAAATTGAGGGAAAAGTCAGCTGCGGTGAGAAAGTTTATTATACTCAAACTGCAATTACCAATGAATGCATTCATACCATTGCCGTAAATGATTTTAAAGATATAGACAATGTGATTGAAGTTGAAAATCCAGAAATTGTAAAAGACAAAAATGGCATTCCGTATTTAAAAACCGATGAAACACTTCAGGATATTTCTATAAGTCATCACGGAAGATTTGAGAAAAGAGTAACGTTACTTAATTCTCTTCTGAATCAAAAAGGATAGAAACCGATGTCCCTTTCGATACTTCGCTATTAATTACAAGTCGGCAGTTTATTTTTTCGGCAAGGCTTAGCGCCAATTGCAACCCTATTCCCACTCCTTTTTCATTATCAGTTCCTCTTCGGGTTGAATAATTAAGATCGAGAATAGAATCGACCATTTCTTCGGTCATTCCTACTCCACTGTCGGTTATAATCAATTCATTTTCTTCTGCCGAAATCGCAATTAAACCATTTTTCGATGTAAATTTAATGGCATTCGAAATCAGGTTTCGCACTATAATGGTTAGGATTTCGAGATCATTTTCGATACTTCCAATCTTCTCAATATCAACCGTAACCGCAATTCCTTTATTTTCATAAGTCGATTTATAGACTTTTAAAACGTCGTTAATAAGTGCTTTAAAATCGATTAAAGTCTCTTTAAGCTGAATGGTATTAAAATTCAGTTTTGCCCAATTAAAAGTCGTATCTAATAATTGCAGTACTTCAACAGATTCTTCTTTTATAATCTGCATTAAAGCAATAAATTCCTCCTGCGAAATCTCTGACTGCTCGCCCATTGAAGAAATCGAAATAAGATTTGCAATAGGACTGCGAAGATCATGTCCTAAAATAGAAAGCATACGGTCGTTATTAAGATTCTTTTTCTTCAGTCTTTCCTGCAGAATCATATCGCTGTTGATATTAACAAACGTCACGATGTTTAAATCATTTACAAGTGAAGCTTTAATCTCATACCACTTTTTCTCGCCCGATTTACAAGTAATTTTGGCTTTCATTTTAATAAAGCCTTTTTCATTATTCTTTACCAGTTCTGCTTTAGCATTCCATTCTTTGATGATTTTTTCACGGTAAACTTCATCAGGATAAAACAATCTCGATAATTCGTCTCTGTCCTCAATTTCGCTTAAATCGTAACCAATTTTATTCGTGAAGTTTTTATTAAAAAACAGATATTTAGATTCTCCATCTGTATTTTCAGAAACGATTATAGGATAAGGTAAAAAATCTATTAATTTTTTAAGCTCTATTCTCGATATGTCTCCATTTTTTCCTAAATACATAAATAATAAGTTTCATCCTTAGGATCAGTTTTGTAGTTCCCCTTTGGACTTATTTTTTCTAACAAATTAATGCAAAATAAAGCATTTCTTAAGGAATTCTAAAGCCTCTAAAAGCCCTTTATTCATAGGAAAAACAGCTGTTTTTGCAATTGTAATATTATACATCCAAACCTTCTTCCTGCGAGAAGAAAAAAACTACTATTAAAATCTGATTGAAAGGTATTTTAAGAGAAATCCTCGTTTGAATAACGAAAAAATAATATTAAAATTTTAAATTTTTATTGTAACCCAGTATTTTAATTAAGGGATTTCTTAAAATTATGCGTTTTCAAGAAGATTAAAATCCTAATTTACAATCATCCGGTCAATGTCTTCCGGCTTTAAAGTGTCAAGTGATTTAAATAATACTGGCAGAAAACTGCGAAAATCAGGATACTTTTTACGATCGGCTTCATATTGAAGAATATGATTTTCCAGAAAAGGAAGCAGTACAAATCCCATAGTAACGGTATGTTCTTTTCGCAAACGCTCCTCTTCCGTTTTATCATTCATAAGCTTTGCGGTTCTGATTTCCCCTAAACGTACCAAATGCTCTGTAATACAGTTGTCCCAGTTATTGATATAGGAGTTCTCTAAATGCTTTTTAAATTTTGGTGTAAACAAAATCGTATCTCTGTCGATTTCTTTTTTAAAATCATATAAAAGCGGATTTACAAATGAATGTCCGAGTTCATGAACGGTCAAAAATTTTGTTACTTCCTTATTATCAAACCCAAATTGTTTATAATCAGACAGATTTTCTTTTTTGGGAATCATGACACTTGAACTAAAAACCATTGAAGGCATTTTACCTTTTGGAGTTTCGAACTGAATTCCAAAAGCGCGGTAATTATCTTCTCCTTTTGTAATAGACATTCCGGGCATTAGAATAAATATATAACCTGGAAATTTCTTTCCATACCATTTTTCTTCAAACGGAATCGATTTTACAGCAATATCTTTCGCAGCTTCTTCTATAGCACCCTGATAATAATTTTTATTCTGGCGAATGTACTCTCCTACTTGGGCTTGTTTATAAAAGTCATTTAAAAGTTCCGTTAATTCTTGTACCAAAACTTCGGCATTAGGATATTTAACGGGGTCTTTTATCGCAATATTTTTGGGAACTGAATATTTAAATCCGGTTTCAGGAAATGATTTACAATACCAGAGATATTCCAAAATCTGGGAATTATCATTTAAAACAGGACGAAGTTTTCCCAGTACTGCTGCAATTTTCAGAATCACGTCGCTGTCTTTCCATTTCATAAAATGTGCCGCAGCATGACTGACCAATGGCTGATGATCGTAACGGGAATCTTTATTACTAAAAACATAATACCCAATATGCTCTACTGCCAATTTTTCGGCAAAAAAATAGGTTTCGAAATTCTCATTGATACTTAAAGAAATATTTTTGGAAAGCTGTTTTTCGTATTGTGCATGTATCACCAAAGACAGAAAAAAAGCAATAAACGTTAGAATTGATTTTGGCATATAACATCTTTTTACAATTCTAAATTTACTTAATTTCTTTTAAAATGTCTTCTGCAATTTTAATATAATCATTATTATAATGATGTGAACCCGGAATTTCAATGGTTTTTATATCCGATGCTGCAAAGCGTTTACGGATTTCAGGATCTTCTTCGCTTCCGAAAAAGCAAACAGGATTATAGGCTTTGATTTTTTTAATTTCTGAAATCACATCGTAATTATCATTTGAACTTTCAAGGCTCAGCATATCAGCAATATGAATTTCAAAATCGGCTTTTACATCTGGCGATAACGAATAAACGCCTTTTAATTTTTCTTTTAAAGACTCTGGAAAATTAGCCGCTGTAAAGGGAACCACAGAAGCTCCAAAAGAATAGCCAACCAATATAAAGGACTTTTTATTCCATTGCTGTAAATAATGCTCTACAGCTTTAGAAATTTCTGAAGCAGTTTCTGATGGCGTTTTAGCGTTCCAAAAATATTTCTGAGCGTCTAGACCAATTACTGAAATTCCTTTTTCAGCCAAAGCTTCGCCCACAGATTGGTCGAAACTTGTCCATCCGCCATCGCCTGAAATTACAAATGCTATCGGCTGGTTTTCATCTTTATTTTTGGAAGGAATTAAAGTTAAAGGCATTTCAAACGGAAGCGGCGCCAAATGCTGTTCTTTCAGCAGAGGATTTTGTTCTGATTTCTGTTTAGCATAATTCGGCGTATTTAGAATTTCTTTATAAGCGTCCACAAACTGAGGAAGCCAGTTTTTGGTAACCGAAAAACCGTGACCCACTTTTGAAAGTGTAATGAGTTTTCCTTGTTTCAATCCTTCCATATATTTTTTGGTTTCGGCATAATTGCAAACTTGATCTGTAATTCCCTGAAGGACAATAAAAGGCGCTGTGAGTTTTTCGGTTTTGTCAAGATAATACGCTTTTCCTTTTTTTAAAACATGAGAAGTCAATCCAGAACCATCACACAACGTACGGTCGGTTTCAATATCCGGACAAAATCCTAAAGCAAGAGCACCGTTAAAGGTATTCGCCGGAGCTTGCGCAAGCATTCCGTAAACCAAAGTTGCTCCAGAAGAATAACCAATTAAAATGGGTTTGAGATATTGTTTCAGTTTCAATTTCTTTTGCAGGATCAGACTTAATTCTTCAAAATCGCCTGCTGGATAATAACATTTGGAGGTTTGTTTTTTGATGGCTTTAAAATAATGCTGAATATCAATTCCGGCAACCAAAGCACCTTGATCGGCAATATTTTTCGCCATTTCGATCACACCGCTGTTCCATCCGCCATCGCCAGAAACAAACAAAACGACCGCATTAGGAGTTGTTTTGGGTTTATAAAGCGTGACTTTTCCGAACGCTCCAACACGAATAGTATCTTCTGCGGAAGCAAAAATTGGATTATGAAAAATAAAAACCAACAGCATAAGGAATATCTTTTTGTGCATCTTACTTCATTTTAAATATTGAACATTTTTGATACATAATAATTGAAATTGTAATGAAATAAATGTAGAGATTGAGCATGAAAAGCCGCTGCCACAATCCTCTGTACGAAATCCAGCCGCTTTTGGCAGGAAACCGAATGGTAAAAAAGGCTATTGTAAGCAAGCCGATAAAAAATATTATGCGTGAAAAATGGCCAAAACGAGGATTATTTTCTTTGGTAATTACTTTCGGCATAACCAACGGCAATACTACAGCAGCGATAAGTCCAATTGCACCAGCAATATCATGAAAAACAAAAGATTGTGTCATTTTGCCGGCGATTCTATCTGCTTTGAACAAACCCGAACCAATTCCTTCTCCCATTCCGTAAAGTATAATTAAAATGGAGGCAAGTCTTGAATTTTTCGGATTTTCATAAAATGCTTTTCTAAAGATGATTCCAAAGAAAATAAACACAATTCCAATGCCTATCCACCAAATCGAAATAACATTAGAAACGGGACTAATCGTCGCACCTAACGAACTAATCGTATTTTTTAACTGGCTGTAACCCGGATAATACGTGCCCAAAACAAACAATACAGCAAAATCAGCTATACAAATCGCAATGCAGATTATTGCCATGATTTTTATTTCATTTAATTGTACAGACGTCATATCAAATTATGGTTTTACCACTTTATTTAAAACCAAAGGAGCCTGCAATAAATCGTAATCATGAGAATACACTAAATATTTATTGTACCATACGGGAGAGAATTTTTCTTTGTAATCTCGCAATCCTTTGTAGTGCGAGAAATATTTAATTCGTTCGTACGCAAATTTCATTGATTTTTCTGGAAAAGTATTGGCTTCTTCAAGACCGCTCATGGCAGCCAATCCCAGATTTACAGCGGTGCATTGCTGCGATTTTAAATAGGTAAATAATTCCAGCAGAATAAAATCGATAATCCCATTTGGCGCATCATCGGTTTTGCGGATTAAATCGTACGTGCCTTCGTTTTGGGCATAATCAGGAATTACGTTTAAGAAAGCGACAATTTTTTCTTCGGCATTTTCGACGGTAATAATCGTCTGTTGTTTTAGTTCTTCCCATTCAAATTTTCCTTGCGAAAAAACAAGTTCACTTCTTCCAGTACTGTTCAGCCATTCATCGCTTACGGCTTTTATTTTCTGCAATAATCCGTCTTTTATAGGCGCGTGATGAATGGTGGTTTTAAAACCTTTTTCTTTTACTTTGTTTATAGCATTACGGAGTGTTTTTTTGGCACTTCCTTCTAACGTAAATACCGATAAGTCAACAACGCCTTCCTGCCCAATAAACAAACTTTTTTTATGCATGGAAATAAACAAATCGAGGTTTTCTTCGGGAACACGATAGTAAATGCTTTTTAATCCGTTGTTATAACAGTATTTATCAAATTCGATTATGCATTGTTTCATTTCAGCTGTTGATTCTGCAACTGGATTTTCAAGTACTACGGCAAAATTATCGGCAATTCGATATGACAAAAAAGCTTTTTGATTTTCGGCAATAAAAATCGTTTTGTCGTCGTAAGTTTTAAAGTAATCCAAAGCAGAAGCTCCGTATTGTTCGAGTATTGCTTTTGCTGCCGTAAAATCATCCTCAACGGCTTCTTTTTTAATCGTGTACGGACGAATTAAGGCATAAACCAAAAATCCTAAAGATAAAAATCCGCAGATATTAATCGAAAGTAAAAAACGTCTGGCAAAACGATCTAAAGGAACTAAATCTGAACTTCCTACCAAAAAGTAATTCTGGAGTCCGTATTTTACAGACTGAAGCCAGTTAAAATCGATATTGAAGTGTTTTTTATCTAGAAAGTAAAATCCTAAAATACTGTAGATTAAAACGGCTGCTATGCTTATTAAAACCGTTTTTAAACCAATACTCTGCAAATGCGAACTACTTTTAATGTAGTATTCTTTTCGTGTCACGATTAAACTAATCAAAACCACCAATGCAATTACAGCTTCTTCATAATCAATTGCTTTGGTAATATTTCCTATAACTGAAATTCCTGTGAGTAAAATCGCAAACCACCACGCAGTTCGTAATCCTTTGAGCAGAAAAGCAGCATTAACGAGCATGAATAATCCAGCGGTTATCACAAAATAATTAGAAACTTTAATGGCCGAAATTGGAATTATATTCTCCAAAACATGCAGACGTTCTGAAATTGCTGGTGTTAAAACCGAAATAATATTGATTAATCCCAATGTAAAAAGCAGGAAAGACGGCACAATACGCATTAAAAGTTTATTGGCACTGAATAGAAATAATGAAGCTCCTGCCAGTAACGGAATCCAAAATTCGAAAAAACGGTACAAAAATGTAATGGCTATGGCGTTGACATTGCTAAATCCGAATTGAATCAATATAAAACTCATTGATATTTCTATAGCACCCAATCCGCGTAGAAAAGGCGAAACAATCAAAAATATTACCGAAATGATGTAGCCCATTATCGCCGCGCTTAAAGACGGTGTAAATCCTAAAGCAATCATAGCAATATACAAATGCGCAATACCCACAAATTCAATAAGAATGGAGTAAAATACCACCTGCAGAAACTTATTCCGTATGATTTTATTGCTTCTCAAATCCTCCATAAATACTTCGGCAGAAGGAAAGAATTTAACGATAAATCGGTATATCGATCCTTTTTTAAGGACGGAAACATAAATAAAATACAGGATAAGACTTAATCCTGCAACGGCTCCAAACGCATACCATTCTCCTGATCCGGTTGTTCCTTCAAAAAGTGAATACAATAAGGCTGGAATGGCAACTATTATAACCGACAGAATTCCGACAAAGCCGTATACAATCGAAGCAAAATGGATCTGCGTAGGTTTTACACCTTTTTTTTCGATGGGTTTGGTAAAAAATGCCAGAGAAGAAATTCCGCCTGCTGGAAGAAAAACGCTGACAAAATTTCGTTTGAGAAATAAAACGGCAGCATCTTTAAAAGAAATTTCGCTTTGAACGGCTTTAAACGATGCGTAATACATTAAGGCTTGAAGCGTAATGTAGATTCCTGCCAATAGAATTCCGCATACAACCCAGAAAGTGCTGGCATCTGTAATGACATTTTTTACTTCTTTTAATTCTGAATTTTCGTGTTTGATAAACCAGATTCCAATTCCGATAAAAAAAATAGTAAAAATAAACTGTCTGATAATTTTATCATTTTCGCGAAGAAAAGAAATTCCTTTTCTGCCTTTAAAAAAAGCAAGAAAACGATTAGAAATAGTTTGTACTTTCATATATAAACTGATAAGAATACGCGGTAATGAAAATCAAATCTTGGAGTGATATAAATGTACGATAATTATCTATCACTTAATTTTTTGCTTAGAAGATTTTTAACATTTGCCGAATGCATTATTAAGAAGTTTCTTTATATTTGATGCAGGTTTTTAAACTGATTTTTTATTCGTAAACAGCCAGAATCTATGAAGATAATTTTTACTAAAGCGTTACTATTTTTGATGTTACTGACTTTATTTTCCTGCGAAACGAAAAAGGAAAAGCCTAAATCGAAACCATATAAAGCTGGAGTAATTTTATCTTTTGATGATGCGTATGTTGATGAATGGTACGAAGCAGATCAGGCTTTAAAGAAATACGCTTGGAAAGCCACTTTTAATGTCTGCCGAATTGATTCGATTGGAGAGCCGCAGATTAAAAAACTGCTGGAAATGCAAAAATACGGACATGAGATTGCGGGGCACGGATATCATCATTACAACGCGGTTAAATTTGTAAAACAAAACGGAATCAAAAAGTATTTAGAACAGGAAATTGATCCTATGATTGTTTCCCTAAAAAAGAAATCTTTTAAAACTACCACATTTGCTTATCCGTACGGAGAAAGATCTAACGAGCTCGATCGTGCCTTATCTCCAAAATTCAAAATTATCAGAGGACGTGCTTTTGGCGGTGAAGCTCCAGAAAAACAAGACAGTTATTTTAATAATTCAAAAATTGTATTTGCTTTTGATATTGACAACAGCCACATTCATTTTAGCATTCCTTATTTACTGGAATTACTGGATTATGCCAAAAAACATAATAAAATCCTGATTTTATGTGGTCATAAGCCGGTAAAAGAAATAACCGAAAATTATCAGACTAAAATTGAAACTCTGGAATTTATTTGTAAATACATGAAACTAAATGGCCTTAAGTTTTATAAACTGTCAGATCTAGATGATTTGCTTCCAGAGCAGCCTTAAAAAAACTAAAATGCATTTTTTAATACAATAAAAGCCCGATAATTATCGGGCTTTTATTTAATCATGATTTACCATTTGACGGAAAAGCAAGAGCTGATTGTCTTGGTTTCTTTTCCAAACATTAATACTTTTTCCTTTTACATTGCCATTATTTTCTCCATCACGCCAGTCAACGCTGTAAAAACCAAATTCAACTACAGCTTTCTCTGTTTTAATAATAGCGGAAGTTTTAATTGAAATAGATTCTATTTTTAGTGTTCCAGGTTTTTCATGGTCTACGAAATAATCTGTTATATCTTTTATGCCGGATAACATGGGCGTGTAATACGTTAGATAAATAGCATCAGACATAAACATCTTGGCGTGTTCAGCGCCGTTGCGTTCTTGAACCAGTTTCCTAATGTTTTGATTTCTTTCTTTTATTTCGACTGTAAGTTTATCTGAATCACTATATTCCTTAGTATTAGGAATATTAGCATCATTTATCTCAGGAAATTCTTTATCATCAATATAACTGTCAGATCCCCAAATTTCTGCTGCAATGGTCATCGGTTTTCCTTTTTTTGCAAGTTTCCAGAGAATCATATATTTTCCAGAATAGGAATATATTTTATGATCTTTTTTTGCAAAATCTTCTTTAAAATTTCCAATTTCAAGTATATAATTCCCTAAGTTTTGCAATTCATAAATTGTCTTTTTAAAAGCAACAATTTTAACCTCAGAAAGCCATTGTTTGTAGAAATCAACAATATTCTTTTTCCCTATACGTTCCTGGCTGTGTTCGGGCATAAATATGGTTTGTTCTGTATACAATTTGGAAAAATTATCAATATTTCCTTCCATAAAAAATGTCGAAAAAGAAGTATTATACGCTTCAATCTGTTTACGAAAATTAAGGTCAGTTTCTTTCTCCTGTGCGGATGTTCCTAATGCCAAAAGAAAAAAGATAAAAGTAATTCTGCTCATGACGGATTTTTTTAAGTGACACACAAATATACAATACTGAATTTCAACAAATTACATCTAAGTCAATTATTCGTTAAAAAATACAGCGAATAAATACTTTTGAGTACTTTTAATGCATTAATTTATTCCTCCCGATGATTATTAAGAAAAAAGAAAACTGGTTTAAAATGCTTTTTGAATGGAAAGGCTCCGTTTTACCCCAGCTTCTTCCAAGATTATTTTTATTATTCTTGTTTTCACTCCTCATTGTATATTACAAATCGTTTTTACTAGAATACAATCTGCATATTAATCCTGCGATTTTTACTTTATTTGGAATTGCTCTTGCTATATTTCTTGGTTTTAGAAATAATGTAAGTTATGACCGATTCTGGGAAGGCCGAAAACTTTGGGGCGCTTTGTTAAACGATACTCGTTCTCTTGCCAGACAAAGTATAACGCTCTTAAATACTGAAAATGATAAAGCCGAAAGCCAGAAATTCATTCAGCTGCTTATCGCTTTTGTCTACGCTTTAAAACATCAATTACGACATACCAATCCTGATAAAGATTTCGATAGACTTATTAGTTCTGATTTAAAAGAACAGCTGCAAAATATTCATTTTAAACCTATTGCAATTTTAAAAGAATTAGGATTATGGGTTAAAAAAGCCAAAGCCGAAGGTCGCATCGATGGTTTTGCACAATTGGCATTTGAGGAAAACTTAAATAAACTATCGGATATTGTAGGCGGCTGCGAACGAATTGCCAGCACTCCTATTCCGTATACGTATAGCGTTTTATTGCACAGAACGGTTTACATTTACTGTTTTATACTGCCGTTTGGTTTTGTAGAAACATTAGGCTGGATTACGCCGTTTGTAATTGTCTTTATAGCCTATACCTTTGTTGCGCTTGAAGCTATTGCCGATGAACTCGAAGAACCATTTGGATTACAGCCAAATGATCTTGCCTTAGACACAATGTCGCTGATGATTGAGAATACACTTTTAGAATTAAACGGTGAAAAAATCGAGATTAAAAAAAGTGACAATGAATATTACCTTACTTAAAATTGAGTTCACACTTTTATGAACAAAGTATTATTAGTAGAAGACGATCCGCGTGTAGCTTCTTTCATTACCAGAGGACTTGAGGAACAATTGTATCAGGTAAAAAACGTTACCAAAGGTTTTGATGCCATTAATGAGGTAATGGAAAATACGTATGATATTATTATTCTCGACATTATGCTATCGGATATTACTGGTTTTGAAGTCTGTGAAGTCCTGCGAAATCGGAAAATAATCGTTCCTATTCTTATTTTAAGTGCCTTGGATACACCACAGGAAAAAGTTCGCGGATTAAAAGCCGGAGCCGATGATTATCTGGCAAAACCATTTTTGTTTGAAGAACTTTTAGCGCGAATCAATGCGCAGCTCCGCCGTTCTGAATTCAGCAGTGGAATACTTGATTTTCAATCGTATGCCGGAATCGAAATTAATATGAAGGAACAAAGCGCTTCAAGAGATGGAAAAGAATTGAATCTTTCGTCAAGAGAATTAAAGCTTTTGATTTTTTTTATGAAAAACCGAGAAAGGGCTTTATCCAGAATTGCCATTGCCGAAGCCGTGTGGAGCATCGATCTTGATATGAGTTCGAATACTGTAGATGTTTACATTAATTATTTGCGAAACAAAGTCGACAAGAATTTCCCTTTTCCGCTTATACACACGATAAAAGGCACGGGATATATGCTGAAAAAAAAGACCAATGAATCTCAAGAATAAATTAGCGATAAATTCTACGCTGCTGTTTGCTTTTATTGTTGGTCTTGTACTAATTGGTTCTTTATTGCTTTTTAAAAAACACGAAAAAGACTTGTATTATGAAAGACTAGAAGACAGCGCTTTAATTACCGCATTCTTTTATTTTGAAAAAGACGAAATTACCAAAGTAGATAGTTCTCGCTATCAAAGAATAGAAATTCAGTATAAAAAAATCACCAATCAAACCATTAGAATATACAACGCCAAAACGAAACAATTGTATTTGCGTGACGGTATTGATATTCAGTTAAGTGACAAAGAATTAAAAGCAATTGCTAAAAATAGAATACTGTATTTTACCAAAGACAACCGTCAGTTTACTGGATTATACTATAAAGACAATCAAGGTGATTTTATCATTGTCGTTTCAGGAATTGATTCTGTGGGAAACCGACAGCTGGAAGTTCTCGGATTAATGTTCGTGTTGTTTTATCTGGCAGGAATTCCGCTTAATTATCTTTTGGGACGTTTTTTGGCCAAACAAACCTTTCGTCCGTTTGAAGATGTCATTGCAAAAGTAAATACCATTACCACCGAAAACCTGCACTCAAGACTTGAAATGCCAACCAGCGGAAAAGATGAAATAAAAGAATTGATTACGACTTTTAATTATCTGCTGGAAAGATTGGAAAGCGGTGTTACCATACAGAAAAACTTTCTTAAAAATGCTTCTCACGAACTCAAAACTCCGCTTACTTTTATTATAGGTGATATTGATGTTTCACTGCAGCACCCAAGAACGAATGAACAATATGAAGAAGTTTTAAAAACACTTCGAAAAGATACTTTTCATTTAAAATCAATATTAGATGAATTATTAATTCTTTCAGGATTGGAACTTTCGGAACCCGAACAAATGGAAACCATCAGAATTGATGAAGTGTTATGGAATGTACTCGAGAAAAAGACCATTGAATATCCGGGATCAAAAGTAGCTGTGCATCTTGATGCAATTGCCGATGATGAAGATTTACTTTCGGTAAATGCCAATAAACATATGTTATTCATCGCTTTGTACAATATTATTGACAATGCAATAAAGTTCTCTTTTCCTTCTCAGGTTACTGTTTCCGCTTCCGCAGATGAAGGAAAGCTTCTTTTAAAAATAATCGATCAAGGCGCCGGAATTGCCGAAAAAGACCTTGCTTCTATTTTTGATTTGTTTTTTAGAAGTGACCGTACGCGACACATTCAAGGCCAAGGATTAGGACTTTTTATAACCATACAGATTCTAAAGCGTCACAACATTACTTTAACGGTAAATTCTGAGCTGGAAAAAGGGACTGTTTTCTCGCTGTTGTTTCCGTAACTTTTATTCAAAAATTATCACGTTTGCACAGAAGCTGCCACGTCGATTTTTGCATTTGATAACATTTGCATAACACTCTAATCTATCTCTAATCTACTTTATATCTTTCTTTAATCCTTTATTTCACGGGGTTTTGCGTAAACTGCTTGATTTTAAAGAGAAAGAATAAATTTTATAAAATAACACAGCCGTCATCTTAAATTAACACAGCTTCGTTTTTTGATTTTTCGTTAACAAAACCCTTAAATCGGATCGAGGTAAAGAGATTTTCTTTGTCACAAATAAAAACTAAAAAATAACATGACAAAACTAAAACTCTTTTTTTCGGCTCTGATGCTCCTTACAGCGGGAAGTATCTTTGCCCAGATTACAACCTCATCTTTGTCTGCTAAAGTCAACGACGGAACTTCGGCAGTTATAGACGCTGATGTAACGCTGACACACTTGCCTACCAATGCAGTGTACAGAACTACAACTGATAAACAAGGTCGGTTTAGTTTCGAAAACTTAAATGCCGGAGGTCCTTACGAATTGGAAATTAAAAGTAAAGACACCAAAGATTATTCAAATGCACAAATTTATTTAGCCCTTGGCGAAAATGATCTACCAGCCATCACAGTTGCTAAAGCCGACAACAACATTTTAGAAGAAGTAGTAATTACAAGTACTAAACCATCTTCTAAAAACAATGGTACTAATATTAATGAAAAACAAGTAAATGCACTTCCGTTGATTAACAGAGGTATTCAGGATGTTACTAAATTGGTACCGCAGAGTTCTAACAACTCATTTGCAGGAACAAACTTTAGATACAACAACGTTACTATTGACGGTTCGATCAACAACGATGCAATTGGTTTCAGCCCTTCTTTAGGAGGTCAGTCAGGAACTTCTGGAATGCCGGGAAGCAGTACGCGATCTAATTCTATAAGTCTTGATGCGATACAAGATATTCAAGTTTATATTGCTCCTTATGATATTAAATTAGGAAACTTTTTAGGAGGAAGCGTCAATGCTGTAACCAGAAGCGGAACGAATACCGTAAGCGGATCTATTTATAGTTATGGAAGAAATGCAGCTTTAACAGGCCCTAACAATGCAGGAGACGGTTCTAAAATGCCAAACGCTTTTGGAGATTACCAAATTGGTTTCAGATTAGGTCTTCCCATTATTAAAGATAAATTGTTCTTCTTCACCAATATGGAATATGCCGAAAGAACAGATCCTATTTTTTACAATGCCGGACAAAAAGATGCTAACGGAAAACAGACTTCTTTATTAGATCCTGCTACAGCAGAACAAATTTCACAATTCGTTAAAACCAACTACGGATTTGATCCGGGAACATACGGTTCTTACAACAATTCTTCTTTAAGCAGAAAATATTTCAATAAGTTAGACTGGAAAATCAGCGACAAGCATTCGCTTTCATTACGAAACAATACAGTGGTTTCTCAGGCAACAAATTTAGAACGTGATGCGGCAAACTTCCGTTTTTCAAACATGGATTTTACGCAGAAAAACCAAGCGATCAGTACGGTTTTAGAGTTCAAGAGTCACTTTAACAACCAATGGTCAAACTCTTTTATTGCAAGCTATTCGGCTATCAAAGATTATCGTGATCCAAAATCAAACAATATCATGTTTCCCCAAACAGAAATTGGATATAACGGAGGAACAATTTTCTTAGGAAATGATCGTGAAGCTACTGTTTTTAATATGAAACAAAACACAGCTGAGATTACCGATAACTTAACATACAAAACAGGAAATCATACTTTATTATTTGGTACTCACAACGAGTTTTACGATATCAATTATGGTTTTGTGAATGCACTTAACGGAAGGGTTTCGTATAAATCTTTAGCCGATTTCTTTAACAAACTTCCTTCTCGTGTTCGCGGTACTTATCCATTTGATGGTTCTACAAGAGATGAGATTTTCGATAATCCGTATGCTAAATTCAAAGTAAACCTTTACAGTGCTTATGTTCAAGATGAAATTAGAGTTGGAAACAAATTGAAAGTAACTCCGGGAGTTCGTATTGATTATACAGATTTACCAAACAAACCAAAATTAAGCCAGCAGGTACAAAATTCTCCAGCAGATCCTAATTACGGTACAACTTATACTTATACTCCTTTAAGCCAAATTAAAAATAACTTTTTCAGTACAGCACTTGTTTCTCCAAGAATTGGATTTACCTACAATGTAGATGAAGATAAAACATTTGTAATTCGAGGCGGATCTGGAGTATTTACAGGAAGGATTCCATTTGCTTGGTTAGGCTATGCGTATTACAATGATGGTGTTGGTTACGGAAGCTATGATAAAAACAACTTAACAGCAGCTCAGGTGGCAGCAGCAGGTGATCCTTTAGCAGTAAACGGACTGAATGGTTACCACGATGCTACGCCAAAAGTTCAAGCGGATTTAATTGACAATAAATTTAAAATGCCGGCTGTTTTAAGAAACTCATTGGCTTTCGATAAAACTATCAACGGATATAAATTTACTGTAGAAGGAATTTACACCAAAGTAATTCGTGATTTAGAATTCCAGCAAGTAAACAAAACGGATAATCCATATTATTTCTCTTATGACACCAAGCACGAAATGCCCATTTATTCGGCTAACATAAATTCAGCTTTCTCAAATGCTTACTTGTTATCCAATACCAATAAAGGATACCGCTACAGTATTACTGAAATGATTTCTAAAACATACGATTTTGGTTTCAACTTTATGGCAGCGTATACTTACGGAGATTCTCGTGATATTACAAACGGTATTCGTAACTCTATGGAAAGTAACTTCCAGATGAACCAGTCATTGACTCCCAATAATCCACAGTTAGCGACTTCTAACTTTAATATTAAACATAGAATTGTTTCTAACGTAGGATATGCTGTAAAAGTAGCTTCAAACAATACTTTATCTGCAAATGTTTATTTCAATGCTCAATCAGGGAATCCATTCTCTTGGGGATTTGTAAACTCAACATTAGCAGGAACAGGACAGGCAGCGGGTTTAGCGTATGTATTTAAAGATGCAGCAGAAGCGGCAAAATACATTGGAGTAAACTCAGCAGGAGTTCCTTCAGCAACAGCAGCACAGCAGGTAGCAGCTTACGAAGATTTCGTGAACGGAAATGACTATTTAAAAAGCCGTAGAGGAACATTCACTCAAAGAAACGGTGATACTACTCCATGGAACATTCAAGCAGATTTGAAATTAATGGATGAAATTAAAGTGGCGAAAGTGGGAACTTTCCAAGTATCATTCAGCATGGCAAATATTGGAAACCTTATCAATAAAGATTGGGGAAGAAGCTATTTTGTTCCAAACACCTACAATTCAACAGCAAGTATTGGTTTAACGAAAACAGGAAACTTAGGCGGAGTTGCAACAGGCGATCCTATCTACACGTTCCAAAAACCATCTGCACCACCATATACTATAGATCAGTTTGCATCACGATTCCAAGGTCAGCTTGGCGTAAGATACTCGTTCTAAAAGATTGTGTTTTATTTTTTTTGATTGTCTCCCAGTTTCAATGCTTAGAAACTGGGAGATTTTCTTTTTTAACCAATAAAAAGAAATCATTCAAAATTAATCTGTACAAAGGGATCAATGCCATAGGTGTTGCGTAATATTAGTTTTTTAACCTGCGTATTCTTTTGTGTTTTGGCACTGATTCCGTTGTTTAAAGCTTTACTTAATACCGTTTCTCGAATATCTCCCAAAGGGAAAACTTCCATATTTTGAAGTTCGTTTATTTCGATATCTGGATGTATTCCTAAAGTATAATTGCCTTCATTACGGGCATTAAAAAGTTTATAAATTACGGGATATAAAATCCATCCCTTTTCACCCGAAATACGATTGTCTTCTACAGCAAATCCTGCTGCATCTTTTCCTACTGTTTTTTCGCCGATAACGGTAACTTTCATATACGGCTTGAGGTTATTGATAATAATTTCAGAAGCTGATGCCGTATGACTTCCGCTTAAAACAAAAACTTCCTGAATAAGCGGATGAACGCTTCGTAATGCTTCAAAACGTATTTGGTTTTCATTCATTACCAAAGCTTCTTTAAAGGTTTTATGGACAATTCCTCCGTTTTTATTTCCTTTAAACGTAATAAACAAATCATCTGATTTTATATTTGGCGCCAAAATACTGCTTAAAGCCGCTGCCGACGAAACATCTCCTCCTCCATTATAACGCAAATCCACAATAACTTTGGTTACCGATTGATTTTGAAATTCCCTGAAAACCGAAAGCAGTGAACCCGCCAGTCCCACATCAAAATGAGAAATTTCAATATATCCTATTTTTTGCTTGCTGAACAGAATTACTTTGCTATTAACGGCATTTGAAAATGTAAGACTGCGTGTAATTTCTATTTCTTCTACAGCTGAGAATCCATCTGCTTCGCTATATTGCATTACTTGTAATGTTATTGTAGCTGAAGGAGCGGCAGCCGCGTATGCATTTTCAAAATTTTGGCTGTTTAAAGAAGTTCCGTTTATAGTTTTAATAAACAATCCTCTTTTTAAACCCGAACGCTCTGCAGGAGAATCTGGAAGCACGTATAAAATTATTCCATAGGTTTGATTTTCATATTCTATAAAGGAAATATCAAAACCATAACTATTTCTGATACTCTGCGGTGCTGTTTCTGGTAATGACGGATGAAGAGCATACGAAAAACGGTCGTCTTTGTCAAGCAGTTTTTTAAAATAATCTCCGGGTTTTAAAGATAAATTGGTGTTTTCAGGCAGGTTTTCATTCCATAAATAATACCTTTTCATCTGTTCTAAAATCCAGCTGTTGGCATATTCATTTGTTCCTTTTTCGTACACTACAGGAGCATCATCATTTTGACAGGAAACAAAAAGCATCGTCAAAAAAGCCCCAAATAGAATCGTTAAAGTAGAATGATATTTAGGAATAACTGACATTTTTAAAACGAGAAATAATCCGTTAGATTGATTAATCCTTCTACATGAGAAAATCCTCCGGTCTCGTTTGGCTTTTCTTCAAAAACAATCAAACTTGATTTATTTTTCTGCATAACCGTACGGAAAATAACTCTTTGTCCAGTTATATACGATTCGTTTGTTCCGTGTTTTACCAATTCAATATCAATAATGGGTGGTAAACTAAACGGATATTCGGCAAAAGTGCTAAAATTTGTCGTGGTTATATTTTCGCATTTCCCTACTTGTTCTCCGTTTACTTTTCTAATAATAGCATCTAAAGCGCCTGTATAACCGCTTTTCGAATATTTATTAATGGCTGGAAAAATAAATTTGTATCCTGTACGGCCTGTTGCCGATAAGGTTCCTGGTTTAAAAGACAAAACATCCGATACCCAGATTTCTTCTTTAGCATAAAATGAAAGTGTATCTACAGGTTTAACCGACGTAAAAAGATAAGAATGTATAACCGCTTTTGTTTTTTTATTGATGACTTCTACGGTTTTGCCGCTGTTTCCGTAAAATACAAACTCGTGATTTTTTTCAATCTTTTTAACGAAAGCATCATGTTTAGCATCTACAGCAAGGATTTTACCGTCAACAGCTATTTGTAGTGAATCCTGCATGGCGTTGTACCCGCGAATAACAATTTTACCTGCTTTCTGCTCTTCATAAAGCGGAACGAGATTATCATTGGTACAAGCGGTAAAAAATACAGTTGGAATTAAAAAAATAAATACGGCTTTGACTATTTTCTTCATGAAGTGTGAATATTATAAAAATGGTTTGTGAGTGTAAGTTCATAAAGCTTTTGTTATTGCTTTATAAACTTTATTTTTTGAATGGAATCTTCATTTTCAAGAACCAGAAAATACAATCCTGAAGACAAATCGTTTACCGCAGTTCCAGAAGCATTATATTCAGGTTCTTTTACCAAAACTCCTGAAGCATTGTATATTTTTAAATTGAGGTTTTCGGTGTCAACCGTATCTCCTATTTCTAGTTTTAAAAGATCTTTTACTGGGTTTTGTTGTAAGTGAGTGGTTTTCTTTCCTTCAAGATCATCTAGACCTAATCTGGCAGCAGTAATCGAAATTTTATCTATTTCGTAACCAATAACAAAGTTTGGTGCGGTTACAAAGGCAATATAAACTTTCTGCTGTCCTACAAGCTGAGAGATGTCTAGTATATAATCTTTAAACTCCGTATCTGTTACCGATTCTCTTGTAATTTCCAGCGTTCCAATCTGGGTAAAAGAGTCAATACTGGTATCAGTTGTCGAAGCGTATATGTATAAATTATCAGGACCGTCGAATATCGCTTTTTGTGCATTTACAATCAGCTGCATAGCTCCTGCATAATATGATAAGTCAATTTCTGGCATTATTGCCCAGTTTTTTTGTTCGACCCCAAGAGGCGCACCTGAAGCAAAATCAATATTGTAAGTACCTAGTACTTTGTAACTGCCGCCTGTTATGGCGCCGTTTTCATCAAGCTGTAAATTGTTTCTTGCGATCCAATTCATTCCATCGCCATCAGCATCTGTTAAAATCCAATCAGATACCTCAGCATCATCAAAATCATCTTCCCAAATTGTAAATTGTGCATTTGCTATTCCGGAAATAAGTAAAAGTAGTAGTGCGAGTAGTTTTTGTTTCATTTTTTGATATTTAAAAAGAGACTGCCTAAAGAGCGGGAACAGCAGTATATATTTTGCAGTAAGATGAGTAATGATAAAGCAAAATGAATATACCTGCTTGTTCTAACTCTTCAGAAAAAAAACATAAACACACTCTTCAGGCAGTCTCGTATTATTGAATACGGAGTACTAATTAAAAATTAGTAAACTTAGTCCAAGTATTAGTCCAGTTAGCTTCAGTTTTAAATGCTCCTGTAGCTCCTGTGAAGTTTAAAGCTCCATTATTGAAGAATGGCTGAGTCAAGCTCCAAGCAGTTGCAGGGTTAACTGTAGATGTTGTGCTTCCTAATCCTAATGAAGTACCCGTTGGAACAGGATTTGTAAATCCATGAACTGATAAAAGGCTCCAAGAAGAGTTAGCTGGTAAAGAAGGGCTTTCCCATCTGATACCTGTAAGATATCCAGTAACTGTAACGTTAGTAAGGCTGATTTGACCTAATCTACGTACGTGGATAGCATTTTCGTAAAGAGCAGCATCTGTTGCAGAGCTAGTTCCTACGATAGACATTTGCGAAATAACTGGTCTTGTAATTAATGTAGTAGATGAGCCTGTAGCATTGTTATCTAATTCGATACCGTTTGAATCAGGGTTTCCTCCACTTAAACTGTGAGTAGAATTTTTATCGGCAATAGCGATCGCTTTTGTGATTGTTCCTGTATAACCAAAATCAAAATCAAAGTTATCATCGTCTGGTGCGAAAGATACTAAGTGAGAAGCATTAACCGTTCCTCCGAAGAATTCGAATGAATCATCTCTACCATAAGAAACTTGTACGTAATCGATAGAGGTTCCGCTACCAACACCACCAGCTGTTAAACCGTTGATTTCAACTCCTGTTGCAGCATCAAGAATACGACCAGCGAATTCGATACGAACGTATTTCAAGATACCAGCATTGTGCGCATTGTTTGAACCACCATAGTAGAAATCAGATACGTTTGGCTGATCTCCTAAACCTTCGATTACATTAGTCGTAACTCCAGTATTAACTTGAGCATCTCCTAAAAGTACAACTCCACCAAAATCACCAGGAGTAGCTACAGTAGAAGCGTTTCCATCTAATAAGTTATAACTTGTAAAAATAACTGGAGAAGCAGCAGTTCCCTGAGCATCAATTTGTCCTGTTTTAGTGATTACTAATACTCCAGTAGCAGCGCCACCAGTTAGTGGTTTCGCTTTGATAAAAGTACCTGGCTGTATTGTTAATTTAGCCCCAATTACACGAACAACTCCACTGATTTCCCAAACTCTGTCGTTTGTCCAAGTAGTGTTTGTAGTAATGTTTCCACTTACAGTTTGAACTGTCGCTGGAACACCTGAATAATCTGCACCTGCAGAATTCAAAGCAAAAGAAGAATCCGCAGCAGCGTCATCATTTTGACAAGAATTAAAGAACATCATTGCAATCGCTAACAAAAAAACTTTTTTCATGGTAATTGAATTTTGATTATATTGCTGCATATTTTTACATCAGAGGTCATTGAGAGGAGCAGCAAAATTTCTTCTCTTTGGCCTTTTCCTTTTTGGTAAACTTTGTAATAAGTATTCCGTTTTACCGCCGGAAAACTATCCCTGATATTCTTCTTTCATTTTCGGGGTTTGAATGAAAGCTTTATTTCCTCTAAAATTTATAAACACTCTGGCAGTTTCTTTCTACGTGACAACCAATTTTACCCTGTAAGCCTCTCATTTGGCCGGGAAGTTTTTGCGGGTTTCTTACGTGTCAGTCTCTACTGTGTCCTTGTCTTAACTTTAAAAGAATGTAATTTTTTAAACCATCTTAGTAAGAGCGTACTGAGTTGCTTCTTTATATACATTAGATTTCAAATGAGGGAAAAATCACCTAAAATTTCATCCTTAACAGTTTCTTAATTTTTACCATAACTTATATTAAAAATCAAGCACTTAATGTTATTAAAATGAGTAGTTTAATGAAATATTGATGCTTCTGCCTGTCCAAGCTTTAAACATTTTTCTATCGATATACGGATCGTATTTGTCTGAAGCTCCCGCTCCTAATGCTTTTTGATCTCTTGGGTTGGCACCAATTTCAAAATCAACATTTTTTGAATAACTATTTGCGTTGTTATAGGTTTCAATAGCGGTATCAAAAAGATTTTTGATTCCCAGTTTTAATTCTAAATTTCTTTCTTCAAAAAACTTATAACTTACTTGTGCATCAGTAATACCATACGGCATACGGATTTCTTCGGCTTGATAATCAAAACCTACTAGAATGTATTGGTCGCCAATGGCATTGTGTCTGATACTGAAACCCAAACGATCTCCTATATAATCCATTCCAATATTGTAATTGTAAGGCGCTTGTCCAAATAACGGACGGTTCGCCTCGTACAATCCTCCAGTTCCGTCAATATTGACATAACCCGTTACTTTAGTTGTATTGAAAGCAGCATTTCCAGAAAAGAAAATTTTTCTCAATAAATCCCCTTCTCCTAGAAAAGATAAATTCTTGTAGATTTCAAATTCAAATCCAAATAGTTTTGCGCTGTCAGAGTTCATGTTGTAGATATATCTTGTTCCTCCATCATTTCCGATTTGCGTTACCCCTTCAATGGGATTCTTAATGTTCTTTTTGTAGATACCAAACGAGATAATTTCACCTTGTGATGGAAACCATTCTGTTTTAAAATCATAGTTATCAATCTCTGTTGAAACAATTCCGCCCGTATAGTTTAATACCATCGCATTACGAACCGGATCATAATACGGCATGTTTAAACGTTCTGAAAATTGTGGCCTTAATACCGATTTATTATATCCAAGTCTCAGATTTACTTTGTTAGACGGACTTACCGTAAGGTTTACCGAAGGAAGATATTGCCATACTTTATCGTCTTTCTGTACGGTTTCAAATCCACCGGCGTTATCAGACTGACTTGCAATTTGTGTATATACATAACTTTCTGCGCGAAGTCCCCACACCAAACGAACATATTGATTGAATTTATTATCGAGCATTAAAAAAGGAGAATGAACTTTGACATCTCCTATATATTCATTACCATACGTCGTAATTCTTTTCCAGCCGAAACCTCCCCAGCGGTAATGCGAACCATCTAATAATTGAGAAAGCGGATAATCAATAATGGCCGTATCTGTTCCTTGTCCAACAACATTTAAAGCAGATGATTCCTGTTGGTTTCTGGCTTTTTTATACGTTCCGAAATATCCTGCCTTTACCGTGTTGGTAAAAGAATCACTAAAGTCAAAATTATAGCTGAAGTTTATTCCAAGATTATAATCATTTTCGCTATTGGTAAAATTGGATCTTTTAAAACTTTCTGGATCTGAATTGTACACCAATTGATAAAGCTGTGTATCCTCTCCTACTTTTCTACGTAAACTCGTTAAGAAAGTAGCATCTTTGGTATCTTTTGAGGTACTGCTGAAAGCACCAAACCAATTGATTTCAAATTTTTCAAAACGATGGTTTCCTTCTATTTTATTTTGAATAAAAGTCTGGTAAACTGGATAATCTGTTTCTTTGGTAAAAGGAAGAAAAGTACCGTTTACAATTCCTTCAAGGTTTCCTGTATACATATTCCAGCCCGTAATTTGAGTCAGCTGGTTGTCGTACATGTGCATATAAGTATTTCGGGTCGTAATTTTATGTTTTCCTAACTGAATTCCGGCATTAAACATACCGCCCACAGTCGAATTGAAGTTATAAGAAGCTCCTGAATTTTTAAATCCGTACTTTTTGAAAGTAGAATATCCGTTTCCTTCTTCTGGAACAAATTCAGAATTGGGCATATAACTTCCTCTTTCAGTATGATCGATTTTTAATTGATCCTGCGTATTCTTGAAAATAACCGATCCTACAAAACCAAATTTGTTATTGTCTTTCAATTTATAAACCTGACCTAAAGCAAACTGTAAAGAAGTTCCCGGAGCGGCATAGGTTTTAAAAGTAGTAAAGTTATCCTGGGTAAACTTTTTAGATTGTTCTATAAACGGACCTGATTCTGCTTCTGTAGTGGGAACATCAATATTGGTTAAACCCGAAGGATACGTTCTCGTTCCGTCATCAAAACCTACATAATCATGTTCGCCTTCTTGTTTGGTCAAACGATCTTTAAAAGTCGCTCTGCTGTTGTATGAAGTTCCAACAGAAAAAGTCATGAAATTTTTCTTAGGAATATCTTTGGTTTTTACTTCAACAAATCCTCCTGCAAAATTGGCATTCATATCTGGCGTTGCATTTTTACTAACGACAACACTTTCTACCATAGCAGTTGGAATAATATCAAAATTAAACTGCTGCTGACTCGGATCTGTACTTGGCAGATTTACACCGTCCATAACCGCCTGATTCCAGCGTTCACCCATAGAGCGGACTACTACATATTTATCATCAATAGTGGTAACACCAGTAATACGTTTTAAAGTACTTCCCACATCTTTGTCTGGTGTTCTGGCAATTTGTTCGGCAGAAATACCATCAGAAAGCTGTGCGGCTTTTTTTTGCTGCAACAACATTCCTTCTGTCGAAGCCGTTGCTTTTTGAAACGTCTGTGTAACGACAACCTCATCTAGAGATTCGGCATCATCTTTTAAAACCACATTTAGTACCACATCAGATTCTGCTACTTTAATATCGGTAATTTTCTGTGTTTGGAAAGAAACATAACTTACTTCAATCGAATATGTTCCAGCTTCTAAGTTAAACGAATAGTTTCCATCGAAATCAGAAACAGCTGCATTGGCCGTTTCAATTACTCTAACCGAAGCTCCCGGAAGCGCCAGACCATTTTTGTCGACTACCTTTCCTGAAATACTTCCTAATTTTTTCGAAGCCGGCTTTTTATTTACAGCAATATTGGTATTATTTCTTCTGAAATTTAAATTCGTCAGCGTTTGAAGTTCTGTCAAAAGATTATCTATAGAAATATTTTCTTTTTTAAGGTCAATAAGCGGTTTGCTTAAATCCATATCTTTTTGATAAATAAAACGATACGGCGTTCTGGATTCTAAGTTTTCAAAAACTTCCTGCGGAGAGACATTTTTAAAATCTACAGAAACAGCACCCGACTGAGAATAGGCACTTGTGATTGAAAAGAAAATGCTGAAAAACAGAATTTGTACGGCAATAGGAAACTGCCTAAAATAATCATTCATAATAAATAATTTGTTTTTGGTTGTGTATATTTTTTTTCTGGATTATAGGATATAAGGTTCAGCAGACCTTTTACAGCTGCTGATTATCGGCTTACAACGTAGGTATCATTACCAACAGGTTTAATGGTAATTTCTAATGCAAAAGCAATCGTCTGCAGTAATTCTGGAACACCTTGTCTGGTATCAAGAGTCCCTTTTACCTGAAGTTTCTTCAAATCCTCACTGGCATATTTAAACGTAAATCCGTGATTTGTTTTAAGTTTTTCGATAACGGCTTCAAGGCTTAAACCGTCGACATCGATAAGAGAATTTTTCCATTCTGGGTCGATAACCAAAGCTTTACGTTTTTGAACTATGTTTTCTTTTGGAACAAATATGGCGGCGTAACCTCTTTCCAGAAAAACAGCATTCTGGCTGCTCTCTACTTTTACTTTTCCGGTTCTTACATTTACCTCAGCAATATTTCCATACGCTTTTACATCAAATGAAGTTCCTAAAACGGTAGTTTTGATATTTCCAGAACTAATAATAAAAGGGCGTGTCGTATCTCTTGCTACTTCAAAAAAAGCTTCTCCTTTTAATTTGATAATTCGTTCATTGTCGGCAAACTTTTCTGGATACTCGATTTGTGTATTTTCGTTTACCCAGACACGAGTTCCATCAGACAAACGAATTAATCTGATGTCCTGCGGATACGTTTGTGTAACCACTCCAGCAGTTTTTACAGATTGGAATCCAAAATAAAACTGAAATCCGGCAAGCGAAATAAGAAGAACTGCGCAGGCGGCCATTACGCTGCGGTATATATTTCTGCGCTTGCTAATAGTAGCCGATGCAACGACATCCCACATTCGTAGTTTTATATCTTCGGGAAATATTCCTTTCTGTGGTAATTCGTCCCATTCTTCTTTTAGTCCGTTCAATTTCATTTTATAAGAGTAAAAAATTAATGTTCAAGGAAAATCCTCAAAATCTCCTGTCAACCTACATTAGACAGCTTTACTCTAAAAAATCACGGGCAATTTCACTCTTAATGATTTATTAATACACTAAAAAACCTATATTTTCTTTAACCCTGTAAAATTCAACATCTTAAAAAACAAGCCCAAAAATCACGTTACAATTCCTTTACAATCCCGATACATTTCTATACAAAACCACTTTAGGACTTTATGAAAAATCAGTAAAAGCATTTATGGAATGGCAGTGATTGATAAAAACCAATGCAAACCAATACAATTCATGGCTTTTTACAGAATTCTTTTTAAGATACTGGAGTGTTTTTGAAATCTGGTTGGCAACAGCGCTTTGAGACATTCCCATTTCGTCGGCAATCTCTTTATAGCTCATTTCATCAAACTTATGAAGGGTAAAAATTTTTCTTCTTTTCTCTGGAATCTGCTGCAGCAAATGCTCTATTTTTTCAAGCTTTGAAGTCAGGTTTACCTCAGCTTCTTCGTTGCTGTCAAGTTCTTTGATTAACTGAGTATCTTCAACGGAAAGAATACGGTTTTGCTTTTTGTACCATTTGGAAATTTCCTGTTTACAGCTTTTAAATAAAATGGAATCAAGTTCTACAGAAGGATCAATTTTACTGCGGTATTTCCAAAGATGAATAAAGACATTTTGGGTAATATCTTCGGTATCTGACTGCTGAGCGGCATATTTCTTAACAAAACAAAAAACTTTAAAATGGTATAATTCGTAGATTTCTTTAAAGCAAGAATCGTCTCCATTCCTTAATCTTGTAATCAAAACAGTGCTCATAGTATAATTTTAAATTGGAAAAGAATCCTTACAAAATTACCGCAAACAGAGTTTCATTATTTTGCTCACACATTCATTTAATGATTTTTTAATATTGGCAGAAAAAGAAGACGTTTTGAAATACAAAAAAAGGATTCTGAACCTATTAGTTCAAAATCCTTTCTTAAAAATATATGATGTTTCTGTTTTATTCTTCGGAAAACTTTTTAAAAATAGTAGTCGCAATATGACCGCCAAAACCAAAAGTATTGCTCATGGCGTAATTGATTTCTTTTTCCTGTGCTTTTCCTAAAGTTAAATTGAAAATATCTTTAAAAGCAGGTTCTATTTCGACTGAATTAATAGTTGGCGGTACAATATTATTCTGAACGGCTTTTATACAAGCAATCGCTTCAATAGCGCCCGCAGCACCTAGAAGATGTCCTGTCATTGATTTTGTCGCACTGATGTTTAGATGATTTTCTCGTCCAAAAACTCTTTCAACCGCTTTTAATTCGCTGTTATCTCCCTGTGGAGTTGAGGTAGCATGTGTATTGATATAATCAATTTGATCGATCGAAATCTCTGCATCTTCAAGTGCAGCCAGCATTCCTAAATATGCTCCTTCGCCTTCTGGATGGGTTCCTGTAAGATGATACGCATCAGCCGCCATTCCGCCTCCAACAATTTCTGCAATAATTGGTGCATTTCTGCTGATAGCGTGTTCGTAGCTTTCTAAAATAATCGCTCCAGCTCCTTCTCCCATTACAAAACCGTCTCTGTTTACATCAAACGGACGTGAAGCTATTTCTGGAGTATCGTTTAACGTAGATAACGCTTTTGAAGCATTAAATCCTCCAACACTTGTTTCATTAATTGGCGCTTCAGAACCTCCTGTGATAATCATATCTGCTTTTCCCCAGCGGATATAATTAAAAGCATCAATAATTGCCGTATTGGAAGTTGCACAAGCCGAAACCGTTGTGTAATTAATCCCTCGTAAACCATATTTAATAGAAATCACGCCCGAAGCAATATCTACAATCATCTTCGGAATAAAGTATGGGTTAAATCTTGGTGTTCCATCGCCTTTGGCAAATTCCATAAGCTGTTCTTGAAAAGTTCCAATTCCGCCGTTACCAGAGCCCCAAATAACACCAATTCTATTTTTGTTAAGGTTATCGAAATTAATTTCGGCATTTTGTATTGCTTCTTCTACAGAAATTAAAGCATACTGTGTAAACAAATCATATTTTCTGGCTTCTGACTTTTCAATATAATCCAGCGGATTAAAGTCTTTAAGCTCGCAAGCAAATTTGGTTTTGAATTTTGTGGTATCAAATTTTGTAATTGGCGCAGCGCCGCTGACACCATTTACCAGAGATTCCCAAAAATCATTTACATTGTTTCCAATTGGAGTCAGCGCTCCTAAACCGGTAATTACTACTCGTTTCATATTTTTTTATCTAACTAATTATCTAATAAGTTGTTTTTTAATGCTGTCTTTTACAATAGCAAAATCTTCTTTTCCTGTAAGTCTCGAAAGCTGCACAATAGAAATCATATTCGTAATCAGAAGCAACGCCCTGGTTCTGGGTTCGTCCTCAAAAGCAAAAATCTTTTGGTTTCTTCCTTCTTCCAGAAAAGAACTTACCCAGCGAATCATTTCACCCGAAAAAACTTTAAGCTTTTCCTGTACCTTTTCATCGAGTGTATTAAAATCAGTTGAAAGCGACCCAACAATGCAAATCTCTTTCTCATTCAATATATCCGAATAAATCGTAAAGAATCTTTCCAGTTTTTCTACAGGCGATTTGTCTTCATAAGTTTTGGCTACTTTTTCCAGATTGAGAATACTTTTTTCGATAACGGCAACGCCCAAATCAGATTTTGAAGGAAAATGATAATGTATAGAAGCCGTTTTGATTCCCACTTTTTCAGAAATATCATAAAAGCTGAAGGCATTATATCCTTTTGCTCTGATTAATACATCTGCTAATTCTATTATTTGCTCTTTCGTAGACATGATTTAATTTTTGACAAAATTACCTATTAACTAGTAGGTAGACAAATTTTTCGGTGGTAATCTTTTCATAAAAATTGAGAATCCCTGTGTTTACAATACAATGCATTAAAATATTACTATTGAATTTGAGAGAATTAAGCTTTAAAACCTTTTTATTTTCTTATACTATATTGCTTACAATTTTTCAAAGTTTTTTAATACATTAGCTCGCCATTAAACTGATTAAAAGCCAATTAAATCCATTACATTATGAAGAACAAAATCTACTTTAGTTTATTTAACCTTCTGTTTTTTACTACTTTTTTATCTGCTCAAACACAGCCGCAATACGATACTTTGTCTGTTGGGAAAATCAAACAAATCATTTCATACAAAGGGACAAAAGATGCTCCTATAATCTTGTTTCTTCACGGCGGACCCGGAAGTTCCAGAATGAATCAAGCTGAAACTTTCAGCAATGAACTTCAAAAACACTTTATGGTGGTTCAATGGGATCAGCGAGATGCTGGAAGAACAATGGCTTTGAATAAATCTACTGTTCCGAATACACTTCAGCTTGTAGAAAATGATACTTATGAAGTTATCACCCAGCTTTTAAAAAAATTCAATAAAAAGAAACTTTATCTTGTTGGCGAATCGTGGGGAACTGTTTTAGGTTTTAAAATGGCCGAAAAACATCCTGAGCTTCTTCACGCTTATATTGCGTTCAGTCCTGTGGTAAATCAGACTAAAAGCGAACAGATAGTTTTGGATAAATTGATACAAAACGCCAAGGAAAAACAAAATACAGAAGCGCTGAAAGAATTAAAAACGGTAAAAATTCCGTTTGATAATTCCGACCAGATCTATTATTCCAGAAAATGGATGTTTGATTACGACGGACAACCTTTCGCTGCCAAAGACACTGCGGTTGTGAAACAGTATTTAAAATCATGGTCAGACAATTGGTTACCTACTTGGAACGACGCTATCAAACAGAATCTCTTTGTGCAGCTTCCGAAAGTAAAATGTCCGGTATATTTCATTTTGGGAGAAAAGGATTTACAAACCAACTTTACAATTGCCAAAGAATACTATACTATTTTAAAAGCGCCCCAAAAACAGATTTATACTTTTAAAGACGCAGGACATTCGGTATTAACTGAAAAAGCAGCCGAAGTTCAGAAAATTATTATTGATGATATTCTGCCCAATACTAAATCATAAAAATCAAAAATCCGTATCGAAGTGATACGGATTTTGTTTTATTGAATCTGAACAATTCTGCTATAATCTTTCATATACTTTTCAGGATCTGAAGCGGCATACTCGTTTTCCGGTTCTGGTATCACATGAATTTTTGAATCACTAATCGATATCACAGCGGAACAGACATAAATACCGACTTTTCCTTCGGAGTATTTAAAATCAAGCAGCGTTAGTTTTACGATGTCATTAATCGACAATTCGTAATAGTTTCCGTATCGGATAATTTTAAAATAGATTTGTTTCTCCTCTCCTATTTCAAATTGATTCGTTTGGATATTCTCGAATATAAAATTGTTTTTGACGTCTTTTTCATTAAATCCCCACGCTCTAAACTGTACAAAACCATTCATAAAATCAATTGAAATGTAATATCCCGTTCCTTCTTTGTCACATTCAATTACAAAACCGGTTTTTCCCATTCCTTCTACTGCAAGAGTTCCTTCCCAGACAAAATCCATTGAAGGTTTTTCAAAACAATAAATTTCATAACCGCTGCGGCAGCCAAAACGCCATTTATTTTCACTTTCTAAAACAAAATCAGCGGTTGGGTTTCCTAAAATAGGAAGCGGATGCGGTAAATCTTTCTGCAATATGGTTTTCTGATAGAGTTTTTCCCAGTAATAATACGTTTTAAGCAAAAGTCTCCCGCTTTTATCGGTTCCTAATTCTTTTGGCGGCGGAATCACGCGGTGTGTATTGACATTTCCATCGGCAAAATAAAAATTGTAGACCAAGAAATGCTTTCCGTCTTTTACTACTCTGGCGGCATAATTTCCCTGCGGCATTAATACATTGTTATGAAAAGCACAATATTCTCCTCTAAATTCCGGCGCCGACCAATAACGGACTTTAATATCTTCTCGAATTGATCCTAACAAATAATGCGTTCCTTTGATTTCAAACACACACGGACATTCTACGTCATCATACACATACGGAATATGAAGCGGTTTCTGCAACACAAATCCGGTTTCATCTCTTTTGGCGACTCCAATACAGCCTCTGCGATAAGTTGGACCAGAAGCACTTCTAGCACAGATTAATAAATAATCTTCGCCTTTGTATTGGTATTTAAACGGATCTCGAAAACTAATCCATTGGCGCGGATTGTTGTTTGGACCTTCATAATGTGGTGCTTCACTTTTAAAAGGAAGTCCGTATAGGTTTTCTTTTTTCCAATTAATTAAATCGGTAGAAACGGCTCTTCCAATTTTTTGTTCAATTCCTTTATCCTGACGTTTTAATCCGGTATAATACATTTCATAACCTTCTCCTTCTGATTTTTTGCTCACGTGCATCGTCCACAGCATATCGTCGTCCCATTCTCCGGGATCGCCCACAAAAAGGGCATTTTTAACTCTTTTCCACGATAAACCATCATTTGAAACGGCATGCGCAATATAATCGTGATTAGGAATAATTAAATGAAATAAATGATGAATTCCTTTTTCATCTATAAATACATCAACATCTCCAATTTCCCAGTTGCTAAATCCTGAACCTGAATACATTTTATTACTTATTTAATCTGTTAGTATTTTTTATAGCCACGAATTCACGAATTCGCTTAAATTTTAAATCTGATGAACCTTTTCAAAGTTTCAAACTTTAACAAAGTTGCCGTTGTGCTCTTTTAACACATAGAAACATAGATTTCATTATTACAAAAAGGCGTTTCACTTGTATCAATACATATAGCTATGTGTTAGAAACTAGTTTCTTTCTGCATTCTTTTTTCAGTCCACAAATACTATGTCTCTATGTGTTTATGTTTTTTAAGTAAACCAATTTTTCTTTATGATTTTATAATATTTCAAACCTTCTAAAATTCCAGCTTATTACTTATTTAACTCTGTTAGTATATTATTTTTTTAACACATAGAAATATAGATTTTATTATTACAAAAAGGCGTTTCACTTGCATCAATACATATAGCTGTGTGTTAGAAACTAGTTTCTTTCTGTATTCTTTTTTCAGTCCATAAATACTATGTCTCTATGTGCTTATATTTTTTAAGTAAACCAATTACTTTATGATTTTATAATATTTCAAACCTTCTAAAATTCCGGCTGATGCAGCGGTTTTGGCTACGTAAATACTTTTTGTGGTTTCGTACTCTGCTAGTTCTGCACTTCTGTTTCCCACAATAATTCCTTTTACGGGACCTCTAAACATGTCAACATCATTTCCAGAATCTCCTGCAGCAATAACATTTCCTAATGGAATCGACCATTTTCGGCACAAGAATTTAATCGCATTTCCTTTAGAAGCTCTCTTGGGAATAAAATCCAAATACTGACCATGACTCGCAATAATGTTGACTTTGTACCAGCCCGTTCCTAAAACCCGAATTAATTCATCGTGATCGTACTGTTCCTTATCGTAATAATAGGAGATTTTATACGGGTTTTGCGCCTCTTCTTCTTGAAGTTTAATCCATTTAACGCCATTGAGTTTATTCACAATTTCTTCTCTTTTCCAGCGGCCCGATAAGAATTTCGCCCAGCCTTTATCGAGAATATATTCTTTTCCGTTGGTATAATAAATTTCGGTTCCAACCGAACAGATAATAAAATCCGGAAGCGGAAATTGTTCTTCATCGATCACTTTTTTAACCAATGCTAAATTCCTTCCAGATGCCATGGCAAAAGCCATTTTATCGGTTCGGTTGATTAAATGTGTTTTTAATTCTATTAAACCTGGATTTTCAAGTTTAGGTTCGATAAGTGTTCCGTCAATATCTGAAACTAATAGATTATCAATTTTTCGTTTTAAACGGCTGATATTGATATTTGGATAATGCTGTTTTTTGATTCCCGCGCCAGATGATAAAGAAAGGTTTTCATTAACCAATTCTACATATTGATTAACATGGCTGATCCAGCTGTAATGTTTTTGAATATTGATTGCTCCGTTATTCGAATAATATTTCCATTGATTTTCATCAGTAAGAATATTGCGGAGTGCTTTTTTAATCTGGCTTTCTTCCTGCGGATTTACCAATTCTCCGTTTTGGCAGACTGGAATAATTTCCGACGGTCCGCCATTTTTCGTCACCACAACCGGAAGTCCCGAACTAGCAGATTCAATAACGGTCAAGCCGAAGTTTTCATGCAAAGCTAAATTCACAAAAACACCTCTTTTTTCGGCAGCATAACGGTAAATAATCGAAACTTCATTTTCGACATCATGCTTTTTCGGGATGGCCATTTTTCCGTATAAATCGTATTTGTCCATTAAGAGAAGTAAATCGGTTAGAACGTTTTTTTCGGATTCCGGCATTTTGGCAATGTCTTTTCGGATTCCGGCAAAAATGACCAGATTGGCAATACTCTGCAGTTCTTTGTCTTTTCCGTACACTTCAATTAAAGTATTCAAATTTTTATGTCGGTCAGGTCTCGAAAGTGCCAGAATAATAGGTTTATGCGGATTGGTCAGGAATTTCGAAATAGTTTCGGCAACCCAGTACTTTCGCTGTGCTTCTTCCATATGTTTTTCCGAATCATTTTCCTGAAAATAATAGGGAACAAACTTTCGCGTATCGATTCCTGGAGAAATCGCATGGTATTTTCCGAGTTCAAAATTTTTATAGGCTTTATAGGTTTCAATTTCCTGCTCGGTAGAAGTAACAATAAATTCAGCCAGTTCAAGAGTTCGTTCTTCGGCTGCAATTCGGGCTTTGAACTTGAACTTTTTTTCGAGTTCGTCTTCTGGATTTCCGGCTTCAAGTAATTTTTTCTTTTTATAAAAACCTAATGAATGTCCGGTATGTGCAAATGGAATATTTAAAACCGAAGATAATTCCGCAGCAGCGTAACCCGCATCGGCATAATGTGAATGAATCCAGTCTGGAAAAATATTATATTGTTTGATATGCTGCATAACACCATTCACGAAAGTGTCAAGACCTTCCCAGAGCTGTTCTTTTGCTCTGTATTTTTTTCCAAGAAACGGAATACGTCTGATGTCTAATTTGTCATTAAGAATTTCAACAGGAACGGCATATTCTGGTGAAAGTGAGGGATCGTCTATTAAGCGGGTAAAAAGATGTACGTGTTCGACATCTTCATGTTGTGATAAGAATTCTGCTAATTCAAAAATATATTTAGTCTGTCCTCCATTGTCGGCATCGCGTCCAATTTCGAGTCCAGAACCTTTTAAAAGTCCGTGTATATTGATAAGTGCTATTCGTAATTTTTTCATCATAAAATGTATTTGAATTTCAAATTACAAATTATCGAGCACTTTAATGGTATTTTGAGAATGCTAAAATGTTAATTTTAAAGCCAATATGGGAATCCTGAAAATCTTAAGAATGAATTGTATAAAAAGCAGGCTGGCATAAAAAAAGCCTGAGTTACATCAGGCTTTTGTTTTTTTATTTATGCTATCTTCAGAAGTGGCTTTTTTTTATCTTTTTTCACCTGCCATGATCGGACAATTGAATTGATGACTTCTGTAAATTTGTTTTCATTGTACGGAGCTGTAAAATAACTCTTTGCTGGTATTGAAGAACTGTCTACCACAAAACATTGTGTAAACAAAATTGAAAAATACAAACATGGGCATTTCAATTTTAAAAACATATTTTTTTGGTGGCTGGACTGTTTATGGTCTTCGCTAAACTGCAAAACATTGGAAAAAAGTAAAAACGGTTTTATTTTCTCTGAAATAATATGTCTCTGTGCTTCAGCAAATGTTGTAAAACAAAGAAGGCCGTTTTCCAATTCCATTCCTGTGAAAATCTGTTCAAATAATAAACGATTTTCCTTATTTTCCTCAATAAGTACTATAGGTCCTTGTTTGTTCATGATGCGGGATTTTTGGGGGTTACTGTTTTCAGAAATTACTTATACAAAGTTTGTTCTTTTAATCCCTATTGGTTTACATAATTTTCAGCAAGAGTTATATTATTTCCATTTGTTAAAATCTTATTCAAATGATTATCAATTAATTACAAACTAAAATTTTAACAAAAAATCGCACCAAATTTTACTTTTTCTTTCCATAGAGCAATATTCTCTTAAAAGCATAAATCGCTGGAAACTTTGGGAATGCGTTTTCTATGCGTTTTTTATATTCTTTTATAAAAGTCTGCTGCTGTTCTTCCGAAAACCTTTCCATGTACGGAACTAATGTCGATCCAGAAATAAAATCCAGTAATTGCTGTGCATCATCAGCGATTATAGGATAAACCTTCTGCATAATTTGAATATTCTGAAGTCCGCCGTCAAATAAAATCTGAGCGTATTCGTCCATGCTTAATACGGGAGATTCTCTTTTCCAGCCTTTCAAATAGGTTGTATAAGGTTCTTCCTGAACGAGTTCCAGCAGAATTTTATTGAGTACATTATCTGGCTGAACCGGCATTTGCACCGCAAATTGTCCATTTTTTCCAACTAAATTAATCAAATCAGAAAACAGAACTTTATGATTGTCTGACCATTGAAGTGCTGCATTACTAAAAATTAAATCCCATTTTTGTTTGGAAGCAATAATATCTTCCGTGGTGCCCAGTTTAAATTGTAAACGGTCATTTTGCAAATTCTGTGATTTAGCCAGCATTTCTTTAGAAGAATCAATTCCTATAAATGCAGCCGATTCAAATTTTTCAGAAAGAATATAGGTTTGTTCTCCCGTTCCGCAGCCCAGATCGATGCTTTTCATTTTTCCGTTGTCTTCGATTAAATCAATCAAATCGTAAAAAGGCTGGTAACGGATATTTTTAAACTTGTTGTAGATTTCAGGATTCCAAGGCATTGCAGCATTTTTTAATATTAGACTTTCCTTAAAATTAAAAATTTTATGCGTAATCCTCTTTTAATTTTCTCTTAAAAAAAAAGCTGGAGAGAATTCTTTATTTCCCTGCCAGCATTTCTAATAAACTGATTAAAATATAAAATATCGTGATTATCATACTGTTTCCTGAGTTAAAGATGGTTTGTTTTTACGATCGTACATAATTACAAAACCAATCCAAACTGCTAATAAAACAACAATTAAAATAAGTTCTCTATCGTGAATTCCATTGCGAAAGAAGTTGTTTAGCGAATGTACACCAGCAACAGCCAGCAATGATCCTGTTTTTTTGTATATTTTTCCAATTCCCCAAGTTCCAAAAAAGATGATTCCTAAAAAGACCATGTACTGCGTATTCATCTCAATATTTACGTGCCATATAAACCAAAGAATGGCAATAATTACAGTTGAAGTAAAAGTAGGAAGCGATTTTAATTGTTCTTGTAGAAATCCTCTCCATCCTATTTCTTCTAAAAGTCCGTAAACCAAAACAGTAAACATTAACAGAATAGGAAATTTACCTGTCATAAAATAATCCGTTCCTGCAATTAAAAAAGCCGGAAGAATCCAATAGACTAAAAATGGTAAAGCGGCAGTTTTGTAAATTCCTTTTAAAGAAAGCGGATTCGAAAGCGAAAACAATTTGATGGCAGCAAAAGCACCTAAAGCGGGTCCTATGCCGCGAAGAAGAATTTGTGCATATCCATTTTCGATTCCAGATAATAAATCCGTTTTAACCGCTATATATCGGCAGATAACTGCGATTACATAATATACTGCGATGGCTCCAAAGTTAATTTTACGTGTCATAAGTTATTTTGTTTGATTAGGTGAGACAAACTTAGTAACTGCGTTTTAAAACAAAATTGACTTTGGGTAAGAAATCATTTTTCCATAACTCTTTTACGGATTCGGCTTAGGCTTTCTGCCGTTAATCCAAGATAAGAGGCAATAATTTTTAAAGGTGTACGCTGAAAAATGGCCGGACGTGATTCTATAAGTTTGAGATAACGTTCCTGCGGTGCAAGCGTTAAAAGTCCGATTTGTTCTTCTTGTTTGCGAATGTAAAGCATTTCAGAAATGGCTTTTCCTATGCGTAAACCCGTTTCAGATCTTCCGTATAATTCATTCAAATCTTCGTAGTTAATCGACCAAAGTACAATATCTTCAAGAGCTTCGGCTTTCATTACGGTTGGTTTTTGTCCCAAGAAAGAAAGATAATCACTCATAAAACTATTTTCATATAAGAGATTAATGCAGATATCGCGGTTTCCGTCCCAGACAAATAATCCAGCCGATCCTTTAATAATAATATTTAGATAGCGTTCTACGGTATTATATTCCTTGATAATATCGGCTTTATTAAATTCCCTTACTTTAATTTTTTCAGAGAATCCTTTCCAGATATTGATCTCGGCTTTAAAATACAAATCGAAAACTTGTTTTACCTCTTCGGGGGAAGGTCTTTGGTTATCCATAAATAGGCCAGCTTTTGGTATGACGAACTATTTACCAATATTACAAAGATTTTAGATATTCTCTTACAGAAATTATAATCTATTCTAATTCGGAATAAAATTTAGATAGTCAAGATTCATATTTCCGTTTTTTAAAATATGCAAGGTTAAAAGCTGTTTCCCTTTTTTGAGTTTTATTTTTCCTAATGATTTAGATTCGTTCCAATGGTGCCATTGTCTCCAGTCTACCGGATCTTTATCGTCGTGTGTCGATTCAATTGTAAGCAAACCTGTGGCATCTTTTCCATTTACATCAATAGAAATAGCTCCGTCGCCATTTGCCGTGTACAAAACTCCAATAGTGTAAGTTCCTGATTTTTGAACTTCAACCGAATAATTAATCCATTCCGAAGGCTGCGTCCAGCCCAGATAAAGCTGATTTAAACTTCTGGATACTTTATTAAATGAAGTATTATCAATATCTCCATCTTTGGTATACGAAATATCAACGCCTTCTTTAATCCTAAATTCATGCAGCGGATTTCCATTTACTGGATTTAATTTACCGCTTCCGTTATTATCGGTATCAGTATCATGATAGGCAATTCCTTCGCCTCCTTCATCGTAAAATTCACATTCGATTTTACCCGGAATCTGCTGGAAAGTTCCTTTCCAGGGTTTTCCAATATTCACTGGTTTTACAAATGACAGCAGACCAACGGCAATTCCGCAGATTAACAGACTCCAAGCTTTCATAACTAATCAGAATTTATAACAGAATATTTTTTTTAATTTAAAAAACAATTACTCTTCAATCAAACAGATTTCAAATACCGTTTTTTCGTTTTCTCTTTTATGCGAAATATAACCGCTGTGCGCTTCTATAATATTTTTAGATAAAGTTAAACCAATTCCCGCTCCTTCGTTACGTGTAGTGAAAAAAGGCAGAAAAATTTTGTCTTCGATTTCTTTTTCGATTCCCATTCCGTTGTCGGCTATTTTTATGAAAAGCCTGTTTTCTCTGGCTTCCGCCGAAAGTACAATTTGTTTTTGGAATGTATTTTTTAAAGCATATAAAGAATTTGTAAGCAGATTAATAAAAACTTGTTCAAACTGCTGCATATCAGCCCAAACAGAATGTTTTATTGAAATGGTATTGAGAACTTCAATTCCTTCATTTTTCAAAAGCGGATTCATAATTTGAAGTGCGTTTTCGATCAAATCTGTTACATCTGTTTTTTGTTTTTTAGGCGAAGGCAGCATGGCAAGTTTTCGATAGCCTTCTACAAATTTCTGAAGATGATCGCTTCGTCTCAGCATTGTTTCAACGCTGGTTTTGATATCTTCCAAATCTTCGTTAGAAAGCGAATCCTGTTCAACCAAATCCTGCAGATTCTGGCAGATGGAACGAATGGGCGTTATGGAATTTAAAAGTTCGTGCGAGATCACTTTCATTAAATTAATCCACGCGTCTTTTTCTTTTTTCTCTACCACATTTTGAATCGAATCTAGTAAAACGATACAATATTCTTTCTCAAAAATTTCAGTTCTTGAAGCTTGTAAAACAAACGTCTGCTTACTTTCCTGATTGATACTAATATCAATTGCCGTTTTTATTTCGTGAAAATCATCTTCTTCAATTACTTCGCATAAAGAAGGAACCTGATTTTTAAGGTATTTCCATTTTGAAACTTTCGGTACCTTAAAATGATTCGAAAAGTAATCGTTCATCAAAAAAATTGTCCAATCAGTTTCTTGTTTTTCTAAAATAATAACGCCCGATTCGATATTATTTAAAATAGAACGATAAATAATATCTCTTGAAATTTGTTCATTTTGTCTGCCTTTCAGCGTTTCGTATAAATGAAATAAATCGTCGTAGGTTTTATTGAATTTATGTTTTGAAAAATCAGAACTAAAATCATCCTGCAAGATCGAAGAAATAGTTTTATCGTAAATCTGTACAAAATTCTTGATATAAAAATACATTTCCCGTACCAGCAGAAAAACCACGCAAAACCCAAACACGCCCGTAAAAATCAAGTCGATTTTAAAAAAATACATCGAAAACTCGATTGCAATTACGATCAGGATTAACCGCAGAAAAAGCAGTTTATAAGTTTGTAACGATTTAAACATATTAGTTTATATTGATATTATATTTCTCCAAACGTCGGTACAAAGAACCTCTCGACAAACCAAGTTCTTCTGCCGTTTTACTGATATTATTATTGTTTTTGAGAAGTGCCTTTTCAACCGCAGCTTTTTCAACCGAGGAAAGCTGGCTGTCGTCTGCGTTTTCTTCATACGGTGTAATAGTTTCCAAATCCAAATCGGCAACGGTTATCATATTGTTTTCGCAGAGAATTACGGCGCGTTCAATTTTATTTTCCATTTCACGGATGTTACCGTTCCAAGCGTGTTTTTCAATTTGTTCGAGAACTTTTTTATCAAAAGTAATTTCCTCTCTTTCATATTTTTCAATCATTTTATCGAGAAGATATTCGGCCAGCGGAATTTTATCTTCGTAACGTTCTCTCAGCGGCGGCAGCACAATTTCCATTGTATTGATTCGGTAATACAAATCTTCCCTGAAATTTTTCTCGGCTACTTCTTGTTTCAGGTTTAAATTGGTTGCTGTGATAATCCTGACATTTAAAGGTCTGGCTTTGGTTTCTCCCAAACGAGTTATGGTTTTGGTTTGAATAACCTGCAGTAATTTGGATTGCAGATGAAGCGAAACATTGCCTATTTCATCGAGGAAAATAGTTCCGTTCTGCGCCATTTCAAAACGTCCGGGTGTATCATTTTTAGCATCGGTAAAAGCACCTTTAGCATAACCAAACAATTCACTTTCAAAAATATTCGAATTCAAAGATCCTAAATCAACCGCTACAAAAGGCTGGTTTTTTCTTTCTGACTGGCTGAAAATATGATGCGCCAGCACAAATTTTCCAGTTCCGTTTTCGCCTAAGATCAAAACATTAGCATCCGTTTTAGCGACTTTATCAGCCAGAGAATAGGCTCTTTTTATACTTTCTGAACTGCCTATAAAAAATTCATTTTTAATTTCGGTTTCTTGATTTTTTCTCTGTTCTTTTCGGCTTTTGTCTACGGCTTGTTTCACTGATTCCAACAACTTTTTATTCTCCCACGGTTTTAAAATGTAATCAAAAGCGCCGTTTTTTAAACCTTCGACAGCGGTTTCTACTTTACCAAAAGCGGTCATTAAAATCACAACGGTTTTTGGCGAAAGCGTTTTTATTTCTTTCAAAACATACAAACCTTCTCTTCCATCTTCAAAACCTATTCTGTAATTCATGTCCAATAACACCACATCAATAGTATTTTTTGCCAGCAATTCGACAATATTTTTTGGATTATTGAGCGTATAAATGTTTTCAAAATACTTTTTGAGGTACACTTTTGAGGCAAAAAGGATGTCTTCCTGATCGTCTATGATTAAAATTGAAGCGTTTGTCTTTTTCATCTATGTTCAGTTTTGGACGAAAGGTGTCCATTAATGGACAGTCCAGTTCATTTTCAAAAAATAATGTTTTAAAAATAAGGCAGTTACAGCATTTAAATTTCTGGCACGAAAATCCTTTTTAGAACTGGTAAATCATTAATAATTAATAGCTTTCGAAAGTAAAAATAACAAAATAAACCTCGAAAAATCAGCATAAATTATCTTAATTTTCAGGTCTGTTTCTTTTGCTTTAGAAAGTATATTAAATCGAAAAACGAACATCAATCAAACAATTAAAAAATCAATTTATGATTAACATTCAAAAACTTTCTAAAGTATTTAGAACCGATGAATTAGAAACCAGAGCTTTAAGTGAAATTTCATTAACTATTAACGAAGGCGATTTTATCTCGATTATGGGACCTTCGGGAAGCGGAAAATCTACTTTATTAAACATTATTGGTCTTTTAGACAGCGCTAGTTCTGGAAGTTATCAGCTTCTGGAACAGGAAATGGTGGGCTTAAAAGAAAAATTGAAAGCAAAAGCACGAAAAGAAAACATTGGATTTATTTTTCAAAACTTCAATTTAATTGATGAAATATCAGTTTTTGAAAATATCGAACTGCCTTTGATTTATAATAATGTTCCTGCTTCCGAAAGAAAAAACCGAGTAAATGATATCGCCAAAATATTAGGAATTTCACATCGTTTAAAACATTTTCCGCAGCAGCTTTCGGGCGGACAACAGCAGCGTGTGGCTGTTGCCAGAGCTTTGATTAACAATCCGAAAATTATTCTGGCAGATGAACCAACAGGAAACTTAGACAGTAGAAACGGAAATGAAGTGATGGAATTACTGACTGATCTTCATGCAAGCGGTTCAACAATTCTGATGGTAACGCATTCTGATTATGATGCTTCTTTTTCGCAGAAAACCATTTTGATGAAAGACGGTGTTATTCTTTCAGAAAAAATGAATCAGAAAAATGTGGATGTTTTGGTAACTTCTAAAATCTAAGATCATGCTGAAAAACTGGATAAATGTATTTACGTATCATGTAAAGAACAACAAGCTTTTTACAGCTTTTAATATTTTAGGTCTCAGCATTGGGATTGCGGGATTGATTTTTGCCATTTTGTACTGGAACGACGAACATAGTTATGACCAATGGAATCCTAATAAAGACAATGTTTTTCTGGTTGCCAATCAAATGGATCCTACCACATATTGGGCTTCGAGTTCAGCTCCTGTAGGTTCTGCGATTAAAGAAAATGCCCCAGAAGTCGAATCCTATTGTTATATAAATGGTTATTATGAAAATGATATCATTCGTTTTAACAACAAAAAAGTCCAAACCGATAAAATCGTACTTGCTCAAAAAAACTTCTTCGATTATTTTCCTTATACTTTTATTGAAGGAAATCCTAAAAATGCTTTGCCAGATGTTAACAGCATTTGTTTGTCTGACCAGCTGGCCTATCAAATTTTTGGCAGCGAAAGTGCACTAGGGCAAAAGGTTGTTTTAAGAAACAAAGTACTGATAGTAAGAGGTGTTTATAAACTTAACAAAAAATCAGCCTATAACCCATCGTGCGTGGTTAATTTTATGGATAAATATATAAGCAGCAATATTTTATATTGGGGAAATTTTCAATTTGTACTGCTTGTAAAATTAAAAAATCCTGAAGATCAGCATCGTGTCGAGTCTAATCTTTATAAATTGTATTTTGAACATCTGACAGCTCCACGTGCTAAAGAAGAAGGCATGAGTTCGGAAGATTTTATTAAAAAGTATGGCGCTGTAATACCCCATTTAGAACCTTTATCAACTGTTCGCCTACACAGTAAAACTGGCGGAATGGCAGAACCAAAAGGAAATTACCAATTTCTCCTTATTATGATTGGATTGTCGGTTTTAATCCTGATTTTGTCTATTGTCAATTATGTAAATTCTGCAACAGCAAATGCCATAAAAAGGGCCAAAGAAGTGGGTGTGAGAAAAATTATCGGCGCTTCAAAATCAACTATAATCCAGCAGTTTATTTTTGAAACTGCCATTATAACCTTATTTTCAATTTTGATTGCGCTGGTCATAGCCGAACTTTCTCTGCCGTATTATAACACGTTTTTAGAAAAAACATTAGTATTACAAAGCAGTCAGTTTTACGGACAGCTTGTGGTTATATTTATCGTTACGGTAATCACCGCAGGAATATTTCCTGCACTTTATGTCGCTAATTTTGAAGCTTTAAAAGTTTTAAAAGGAAATTTTGGACGAAGCAAAAGCGGCGTCTGGCTCCGCAACGGAATGTTGATTTTTCAATTTGCTGTGGCTTCTTTCTTTATCATTGGTTCGTATATTGTGTATCAGCAGATTGAACATATGAATTCGAAAGAATTAGGTTTTAACGGAGACCAAGTCATAAACATTACTTATCGAAATATGTATGGTGACGGCATTACAGACAAAACCCGCATTGACCGATATGAACAAATTAAAAATCAATTACTGCACTTAAAAGGTGTTAAACAAGTAGCTGGAGGTGCTTTTGTAATGGGAAATGGAGCCAAATCAACAATCTCCTATCATTATAAAGATATTAGTGTAGACGGAGATAATATTCCCGTTGATTTTGGAGCTTTGGAAATGTTGAAAATCAAAATGGTTCAAGGTCGCTCTTTTAGTCCAAAATATTCTCAAGATACGATTAACAGCATGCTGGTTAATGAAACTGCCTTGAAATTATTACACGAAAAAGATCCTATTGGCAAAAAGATTATCTGGAACGGCCAGGAAATGTATTTGGTTGGAGTGGTAAAAGATTTTAATCTTGAAAATCCTAGTGAAAGCATCAAACCAATGTCTTTTTTTCACTTTAAAACTGTAAAATGGTTTGCAGGCTCACTAAATAATATTTATATAACTGTGGATCCTAAAACGATGAATGAAACACTTTCTGAAATCGAAAATTATTGGAAAAAGAATGTCGATTCAGACTATCCGTTTATCTATAATTTTGTAGACAAAGAATACAAAAAATCATACAGCAGTTATGTGAAACAGAAAAATCTTTTTTCGCTGCTAAATATAATCGTAATTGTGATTGCCCTTTTTGGCTTATTTGCTCTGGCTTCTTACTCGATTGAAAGACGCATGAAAGAAATCGCCATCCGAAAAACATTGGGTGCCGAAACGAATGTTTTATTAAAAGAACTTTGCAAACAATATGTAATTTTCAGCATTATCGGATTTGTGATTGCAGTAGTTCCCGTATATTATCTGCTGAATAAATGGCTGGAAAATTTTGCTTACCGAATTCAAATTTCAATAGTTCCATTCATAATCGGGTTTAGTGTTTTATTATTGCTGACCTTGCTTGTAGTACTTTCAAGAGCGTATCAAGCTACAAAAGTAGATGTGCTGCGTTATTTAAAATACGAATAAAACGATTTCAATTTTATAAAAGCTTCAGGTTTTCCTGAGGCTTTTTTTATAAAGCAAAAAACAGGTATTTTTACTTTTCATACAAAATTCGAAATGCCTTATTTTTGGCTTTGTATCAACCAAAAAACAAAACTTATGCCTTGGACTGTGCTTGAACCATTATGGAAACGTGCTGTAGAACCTGAATCGGCAAAAACCGATCATTACAATTGGGACAATGAAATTAAAACTTTGTATCAATTAGGAATTGGTATGGAAGATACGCTGCGTTATTTACACTTAGAAAAGCCAGATTTTGAATCGTTTAAAAATTGGATCAACAATCGAAAAAAAGATATTTTTTATGCCATAGAAGATTTATCCGAAAATGTCCTTTCTGAAGAAGACCTTGAATTCTGGAATCAAAATGGTTATATCGTAGTTAAAAATGCTATTTCGAAAGAAGACTGCCAAAAAACACAAAAGGCTATTTGGGAATATTTAAAAATTAATCCTAACGACAAGCGAAGCTGGTACATTCGACATGAAGATCAAAAAGGATTAATGCTTAACTTTTCGGATCATGAAACCTTAAACCGCAACCGTTTTTCGCCACGAGTAAAAAAAGCATATGAGCAACTTTACAAAACCACTAAAATTTACAAAACGATAGATAAAGTAAGTTTTAATCCGCCGGAAACAAATGATTTTGTCTTTTTAGGAAGTCCGCTTCATTGGGATATGAGCTTAAGAAAACCGCTTACATCTTCACTGCAGGGATTATTTTATCTTACTGACTGCGGACCAGATGATGGGGCTTTTCACTGTGTTCCAGGATTTCATAATCGAATTAACCAATGGCTGGATGAACTTAAACCGAATGAAAATCCACGGGATAAAATACTAAATGAACAAGCCAAACCTATTGGAGCCAATGCTGGAGATTTTATCATTTGGGACAGCAGACTGCCTCATTGTGCAACGGCCAATACTGGAGAAAAACCAAGAATGGTGCAATACCTTACGTATCTTCCTGACGATTATAATGCTTCGGGAGACTGGATTTAATTCTTTATGGCAATTGTAGAACATACAATTCTAATTTTATAAAATCATAAAAATCTTATGAATTAATTTTGAAGAAGAATATCAGACCAATTGTAACTATTTATAAATCTGCATTTAACAATTGAAAAAATATTCTAATAAATTCAAAAAAATTTAACTAATTAAGATATTTTATGGAAAATTTTCAAGACGAAAAACAGCGCGACTTATCAAAAAATATATCTGACGGAACCGACCAGTTTTTGACTACTGATCAAGGTGTTAAAATCAATGATGACAACAACTCGCTTAAAGCCGGCGAAAGAGGACCTTCATTATTAGAAGACTTCATCTTAAGAGAAAAAATTACGCATTTTGACCACGAACGAATTCCAGAAAGAATTGTTCACGCCAGAGGTTCAGGAGCGCACGGTTATTTCGAAGTGACCAATCCAATTCCAGAATTAACCAAAACAGGTTTTCTTCAGGAAATGGGACAAAAAACACCTGTATTTGTTCGATTCTCAACTGTTGCTGGATCGAAAGGATCTACTGATCTTGCTCGAGACGCCAGAGGATTTGCCGTTAAATTTTATACTCAAGAAGGGAATTATGATTTAGTTGCCAATAATATTCCCGTATTTTTTATACAAGATGCAGCCAAATTTCCAGACTTAATTCATGCTGTAAAACCTGAGCCTCACAACGAAATGCCTCAAGCGGCCTCTGCACATGATACTTTTTGGGATTTTATTTCACTCATGCCAGAATCTATGCACATGATTATGTGGGTCATGTCTGATCGAGCGATTCCAAGAAGCCTTCGAATGATGGAAGGATTTGGAGTGCATACTTTCCGATTGGTGAATGCTAAAAATGAATCTGTTTTTGTAAAATTCCATTGGAAACCTAAACTGGGAACACATGGAGTTGCTTGGGACGAAGCGCAGAAAATCTCAGGAAAAAATTCAGATTTCCATAAAGAAGATTTATGGGAAGCGATCGAATCTGGGAATTTTCCAGAATGGGAATTGGGAGTTCAGATCATTCCTACTGAAGATGAGCACAAATACGAATTTGATTTACTGGATCCTACCAAAATTGTTCCCGAAGAACTAGTTCCCGTTACCATAATTGGGAAAATGGTACTAAACAAAAATCCTGAAAATTTCTTTGCTGAAACGGAACAAATCGCTTTTCATCCCGGACATATTGTGCCTGGAATTGATTTTACAAACGATCCATTATTACAAGGAAGATTATTTTCTTATACTGATACACAACTTTCTAGATTAGGAAGCCCTAACTTTCATGAAATTCCGATCAATAGAAGCATTGCTCCTGTTCACAATAATCAGCGTGACGGTCATATGCGTCAGGAAATTAATAAAGGACAAGTTAGTTACCACCCTAATTCGCTTGGAGGCGGCTGCCCATATCAGGCAATGATTAAAGATGGTGGTTTTTCGAGTTTTAACGAACGTGTTGATGCTCATAAAGTGCGTGAAAGAAGCGAAAGTTTTAACGACCATTTTGGGCAAGCGAAATTATTTTTCAACAGCCAGACTGATGAAGAAAAAAGCCATATTGTAAAAGCCCTGCGTTTTGAACTTGGAAAAGTAAAATCTTCTGCCGTAAGAGTTCGAGTGCTGGGATTATTATCTCAAGTTGATAAAAAACTGGCTGAAAAAGTAGCTGTAGGATTGGGTGAGAAAGTTCCAGCATCACCAGAAACTCCAATGAATAAAGGTGTTTCTCCTGAAAATGAAGGTGGAAACCAAGAACCAACTACGAGTAAACAATCGGTAAAAGAATCTGCTGCCTTAAGTATGATTAAAAATCCAACAAATTCTCCAACCATTGAAACAAGAAAAGTAGCTGTGATCTGTACGAACGGCGTTTCAGAAAAAGCAGTTAACAATATTAAAAATGCGCTTTTAAAAGAAAAAGCTCAGGCAAGCATCATTGCACCAAACTTAGGATCAATCTCTACGGATACCGGCGGAGCCATAACTGCAGATTTCAGTTTTTTAACTGCTTCATCTGTATTGTTTGATGCCATTTATGTCCCTCACGGATCCGATTTAAGCGAAATAGCAGACAGCGGTGAAGTTCAGGAATTCCTTAACGATGCCTATAAACACTGCAAAGTAATTGGTGCTGATGGTGAGGCTTCTAAAATAGTAAGCAATGCGCCTTTTATTGCGGAAATTACCAATTTTGATTCGGGAATTGTAATGACTAGCGAAATAGCAACAGCTGGTTTTGCCAAGGAATTTATAAATGCCATGAAAATGCACCGTTTCTGGCAGCGCGAACCAAACTTATACAATTAAAATACCTGTTTAATACTTTTTCATTCTTTATCTGAAAAACATCTGTGTTTGTGCACAGGTGTTTTTTTATTTCAAATAAAACCTTAATAATCAAGTAGATATTTTATAAAAATTTGCAATTCATAGTATAAAAAGAATAAATGAAGAGTTTTTAAATTTAAATTAAGAATTAAAAAATAATACCATTATGGAGAAAAATAACAAACAAATGATTAATGAGCACATGTCAAATGAAAGAACATTTTTGTCTTGGATAAGAACCGGAATTGGAATCATGGTTTTTGGATTTGTAATTGTAAAATTTTCTTTGTTTGTCAATCAACTGCCAGCGTCATTATTTCAAGAATCTAATATTCCAAAAAACGGTTTCACAATTGTGATTGGTATTGCGCTTGTACTTACGGGAGCATTAACAATTGTTTTATCCTATTGGAAATACAAACAAGCTCATAAATTACTTCAGGAAGGCAGGTATTTATATTCAACTTTATTACTTACCATACTTACTGTAGTAATTTTTGTAATGAGTATCATTATTATAACCTATTTAGTCATAGCGGCATATCCGTTTAATTTCTCAATATGAGTACCGTAGATAACATATTATCCGATAGTTCGAACAGAAATTATCCTCTTCCGCAGAAAAAATGGAAATATTATCAGGAATGGCATACTACTGTATTTTTTCACTGGGAAATTCCCCTATATTTTATTGAAGAATACATTCCAGACGGGCTTGAGATTGACACTTTCAACAATATGGCTTGGATCTCACTTGTATCATTCGAAGTAAAAAACATGCGGTTGAGAAACTTACCAGCTTTTCCGTATATCTCTAATTTTCAAGAAATAAATCTAAGAACGTATGTCAAGAAAGATGGAATTCAAGGTATTTATCTTTTTTCAATTGAAACTAATAAATTGATTCAAGTTCTGCTTTCAAAAGTTTTTATAGGTCTGCCTTATCAAAAATCAGAAATAATACGCTCTGGAAATCATCTTCAATCTAAAAATGATGAACTAAACCATCAGCTTGATATGGTTATGAGGCAGAATATACCTTTAAAAAATAAAACAATATTAGATACCTGGCTTACCGAACGTCATGCTTTATATGAAATGATTAATGATGAACTGTATCGTTTTGATATACATCATAAAGAATGGAATCTTCGAGGTTTGGATATTTTGATAAAAGAAGTTTTTTATCAAGCCGGAAACTATACCGCTAATACCTATCCTGACATTATTCATTATGCAGATAAATTGGAAGTCATTTTATGGGGAAGAGAAAAAACACCGTAGTGTGAATTCTATAACGTTAGACAATAATTATGTAAAAACGGTGTATATGAGATTTATATTTTCGAATTGAAATAATTATCTCACAAAACATAAAATTATCCCCATGAAAAATCAAACTTTAAGAATTTCCGTACTCGTGCTATTAATCTCGCTTCTTAATTACAGCTGTGCACCGCACTGTGATGACGAAGATTACAGAAAAGATCCACCACAAGCCAATATTTATAAAGTTGATTCGCTAAAAGTTTCAGATTTGGACTAAGTTCAAATATTGCCTTAGAATTGTCATGTTTAAATCCCGCCCAAAAGCGGGATTTTTTACTGTATAGAATAAAGTTTTTAACAATCTTTCTCAGTCAAAATACGAATTGGTTTTAGCAGCATCTTCCTGCACGTCCTTATTTCATTACAATTTTTTTCTAGCTTATTACAAAATTGGATTATGTGCATTTGCCGTCCGTCTATTTTGTTATAAAATTGCGCAGAATTTATAAACCCATCTCGATAAGCCAAACAGTTTTTGAGTACTTTTAATGACTAAAAACCGCAGTCGAGAATATCAAATTAATCAAGGAATGAAAAAGTTTAGAAACACTATTTTTTATGTCGGCATTATTGGGGGATTCTCCGTTTTAATGTATTGGATTATTCTAATGGGCGTAAAATTAGAAACGGGAAGAAACCTTAAAATACCCACCTCTGATAAAAGCCAATGGAATGAATTTCTTGATTCTCTTATTAAAAACTTACACCACCCGCTGGCGCTTTTACTAGCTCAGATTGTTACCATAATTTTTGTGGCTCGTATTTTTGGATGGATCTGCATTAAAATGAAACAACCTGCCGTTATTGGCGAAATGATTGCGGGAATTGTAATGGGGCCTTCCTTAATTGGAATGTATTTTCCTGAATTTTCAGCCGTACTTTTTCCCACAGAATCACTTGGAAACCTTCAATTCCTAAGCCAGATTGGTCTGATTCTTTTTATGTACATCGTAGGTATGGAGATTGATATGAAAATCTTAAGAAACAAAGCCCACGACGCTGTTGTCATAAGCCACGCCAGTATCATTATACCTTTCGTTTTAGGAATGGGTCTCGCCTATTTTATTTACGATGAATTTGCTCCTGCTGATGTTCAGTTTACTTCATTCGGATTATTTGCCGGAATTGCCATGAGTATTACAGCTTTTCCAGTTTTAGCAAGAATTGTGCAGGAACGCGGTATTCATAAAACAAGATTAGGAACTATTGTAATTACCTGCGCTGCGGCAGACGATATTACTGCTTGGTGTATTCTGGCTGTTGTAATTGCCATTGTAAAAGCAGGTTCATTCGGAAGCGCTATTTACACCGTTCTTTTAGCTTTAGGATATGTATTTTTAATGATAAAAGTTGTTCGTCCGTTCCTAAAAAGAATTGGTGATTTATATGCAGCAACTGACAAATTAAGCAAACCAATCGTTGCGATTTTTTTCCTGACCTTGGTTGTATCTTCTTATTTAACTGAGATTATTGGTATTCACGCTTTATTTGGAGCATTTATTGCCGGAGCAATTATGCCTGAAAATATTCGATTCAGAAACTTATTCATTGAAAAAGTGGAAGACGTTGCGTTGGTGCTTTTACTGCCTTTATTCTTTGTATTTACAGGTTTAAGAACCCAAATTGGTCTATTAAACGAACCTTATTTATGGAAAATAGCTGGATTGATTTTCTTGGTAGCTGTAGCTGGTAAGTTTCTGAGCAGTACGCTGGCGGCCAAATTTGTGGGTCAGAGCTGGAAAGACAGTTTATCAATCGGAGCATTGATGAATACCAGAGGTTTAACTGAATTAGTAGCTTTAAATATTGGTTACGATTTGGGCGTTTTAACTCCAGAATTATTCTCTATGATGGTCATTATGGCACTTGCAACAACATTTATGACTGGACCTACATTGGATTTGATTAACTGGTTTTTTAAATCCAGTAAAGACGATACGGAAGAAGATATCATCTTAAAAAACAAATACAGAATCTTATTGTCATTTGACCGACCAGAATCTGGAAGAGCCTTACTTAAAGTTGCCGACGGCCTTACGAATAAAAGAGCCGAAAGTTCTGAAATTACAGCCATGCATTTGCTTCCAATCGAACAAATACATCATTACAATACAGATACTTACGAGATTGAAAAATTCAAAGAAGTCATTGATGAATCAACTGCTTTAAACCGAAATATTACAACGATGTTTAAAGCTTCTGCCGATATTGATAACGAAATCGTAAATGTCGCGAATAAAAGTAAAAATGATTTACTGCTTATTGGTCTTGGACAGTCCATTTATGAAGGAAGTTTGCTGGGACGTGTCCTTGGTTTTACAACCCGAATGATTAATCCTGAAAAGATTTTGAATACCGTTACCGGAAAAGAAAACATCCTTGAATCTGCTCCATTTGATGACGGTACAAGGCAGATTATCGCCAAATCGCAGATTCCAGTTGGAATTTTAATTGATAAAGATTTAACGGATATCTCAACGATTTTCATTCCGCTTTTTGAAATAAAAGACTGGGAATTAATTGAAAATTACGTTCAGAAATTCATTCAAAATATCGATCCCAGAATTATTATTCTAGACGCCCAAGGAAATATCGAAGCCGATTTAGACACCAAAGAAAGAATTAGATTAATGGAGCAGGCAGCGCCCAATCAGCTTTCATTTAAAAAAGAACAAACAATAGATAAAGATTTCTTGGAACACCAGAATCTTATGGTAATCAGCATTGACAGCTGGAAACATTTAATGGACACAAAAAGCCCGTGGCTGTCTAATATTCCATCTACTTTAATAATTTCAGACGATAAAAAATAATCGTTTTAATTCTATCACCAATAAAAAGAGAAAAGCCTTTAGAATGAACTAAAGGCTTTTCTCTTTGTTTGTTTTAAAATGAAAAATTACTGTTCTATTAAAACACTTTCTATTTCAGCAGTTTTTGCAAAGGTTTCAACGTCTCTTTTCTCACGCATCACACCCCATTTCAAACACGCAGCTCCCCAAGAGAATCCTGCTCCGAAAGTAGTAATCAGTAATTTTTGTCCTTCATTAAAATCATCTTTAAAATCCCATAAACACAATGGAATCGTTGCCGATGTTGTATTTCCATAACGCTGGATATTTACTTTTACTTTTTCCGAAGGAATATTTAAGCTTTCGCCCACTGCATTTATGATTCTTAAATTTGCCTGATGCGGCACAACCCAGTCAATATCATCAGAATCTAATTTGTTTTTAGCCAAAACATCTTGAGAAACCTGGCTCATAGAAGCAACCGCTCTTTTAAATACAAAAGAACCATCTTGTTTCAAATAATGATCTCTGTGTAAAAGACTCTGCATAGCAGCCGGCTCTTTAGAACCTCCAGCAGGAACTAACAATGATGCTGTTCCGCTTCCATCAGTACGAAGAATACTTTTCATTAATCCGTAACCAGATTCTGTTTTTTCCAATAAAACCGCTCCTGCTCCATCGCCAAAAAGAATACAAGTATTTCTGTCTTCATAATCTACAATTGAGCTCATTTTATCGGCACCTACGACCATTATTTTTTCATAACGTCCGCTTTCAATCATATTCGCGCCCATTTCAAGAGCGTATAAAAATCCGCTGCAAGCCGCATTAAGATCTAGTCCAAAGGCATTTGTTAAACCACTCATTTCGCAAACCTTACTTGCTGTTGGAGCTAAAATATGGTCTGGAGTAGCAGTTGCTAAAATAAGTACTTCGATTTCCCCGCGGTCTACTTTATAATTTTTAATCAAGTTATCGATAGCGGCACAAGCAAGATCAGAAGTTGCTACATTATCGTCGGCAATACGGCGTTCTAAAATTCCTGTTCTTTTTTCGATCCATTCTTCAGAAGTATCAACTGTTTCTGAATTTTTTTTATTATTGAGGATAGCAGGCGGTACATAACCTCCAACTGCTGTTATTACTGCATTCATTGTTTTTGTTTTTTGTTTCTGCTTGCGTTTGTATAATCAGTTGCTGATTATTACATATAAACGCTTTTTATTCTTTTTTTATTGGGCTTTCTAAACGATTCATAACAACTGAATGCTGTTTTTAAAAGCGCTGTACCTGGAAATAAGGTCAAAACACTAGAACCTATAATAAAGGTTCCCATAACCATTAAATCCTGAAAAGATTCTTTATGTAAATCGTTAAAATGGACTGCCAGTATTAGGAAAATTACCATTACCAGACCTGAAGCCAAAACCATAAAGAATGTTTTTGCCGTAGCATTTACTACTGCATCTTGAGTTTTTGAGGCATTTTTATAATAACCGAATGCCGTATCGGTTTGAAGAAAAGCTGCAATTGCCGCGATAGTTATACCACCAAAGAAAGAAATCTGCATTAAACTCTCTGAATTCCAAACTAATATCTTACAAACATAAGAAAGCAGGAAATAACTAAAAATAAGCGATAAAAATGGCGCGGATGCCAAAATATAACTCTTATAACGCATTACAATAAATAGAAAATACACTAATCCCAAAATCATGAAATAGTAATCTTCGGCATTTTCTATGGTTAATTCTAAAACCAGACAGGCTGTAACCAATATGGCGGTCAAAGTACTGATGATTTTATGAGTCAGCACAACACTTACTGCTTTAACCAATGCAGTAATACCTTTCTCGATTTTGTCATTTGCTTTTTGAAGTATCCTTTCTGAAAAAGAAAGTTTCAAATCGTCTTGCTGGCGTTCTTCATTAATATGACCTAATGACAAACTGCCTAAAACAGGCAGAAGCATAAAAGCATTAATGACTGCTATTGATAATCCTGCAGCTGACACCCACACAAAATCTTTAAACGGGACAAACTGAATCTGGAACCCCCAAACAAGCAACAGCAGGAAAGTAATAAAGGAAAGTACAACTGTCCAAAAATTTACTGACACTGCTTGTCTAACTGCCAATTTTGCATCCGTTTCTGAAGATTTTTTATTTTGATGTACAGAATACAGTAGTATCGTATTTACCAGCAGCGAAAATCCTAAGCTTAAAATGATGGCCGCTGTTAATAATGATGAATACTCTACTTCAAATAAATCGATAAAAAAAAGTACTCCAAACATTACATTTAGCGAACAGCCAATACTAATCAGGACCGAAACTAAGTCTTTGAGAAATAAATAACTAACTGCAAATAAGCCAATGAACATAGTCAAAATTTCGTAAGTCTCGATTTTGTAAAATGTTATTGGCAGTCTTTCGAGCGACAAAAAACCCGAAATTAAAAAAAACACAGGCAGTATACTGAGTATCACGGCCTTATTATGAGAGTCGATTTTCATTACATATTCTATTGTTTGATTAAATTGTTAAAAAAAACAATTGTACCGCAATCATTGTGCCGTACATGGCTTTTGACACTAATAATTTGGAAATGTCAAATAATACAAATCGGGTGTCAGTATTATTTTTGTTCTAGATTCAATTATCATAAAAAACTAATTTTCAATTGACAATTATAAAATCATTACCTAAAATTATAAATTGAATATGAAGTTTAAATGAAGAAATGCAATATGTATTTCAAGCAAATCCATTACAAATTTGTACTTTTAAATTTTTAACACACAATTAAAAATGGAAGAAATCTTTAAGATCTTCAAAATTAATATCGCAGAATCCGATAAAATTCAGCGTTCTGTAAACGAACCCCATTATCATGATTTTGAAGAATTAATTATTGGAAAAGAAGGACGGCTGGAACATTTTATTGATTTTCAGTCCCACCTTATTGATGCTCCATTTATAAGTTTTGTAACACGCGGAAAAGTGCATCGGGCAAAACCACTGCCAAAAGACGGAAAATGTGATATGTGGGTTTTGCGTTTTAAAAGTGAATTTGTAGCAGAATCGGCATTTCAGCTCTATGCTTCTTTTCATGAAAATGCTAATGTCGAAATGCCGGAACACAATTGTTTTGGAAGACTTGCTACAATCTGCGAAATCATTTATGACGAATATCAGCAGGAAAGACCCGATCTTGCCGTAATCCGACAATTACTAAGCGCCTTATTTACCATAATTGAATCGGAAAGACGAAAGCTAAATCTCAACAACGAAGAATCTAAAAAAATACAAGGATCAACTTTTAGAAATTTCCTTCGTCTTCTTGAAGAATATTACAAACAGCCCAAAGACGTTCATTTTTATGCCGAAAAATTATTCATGACAGTTCGAAACCTAAACAACATCTGCCAGAATATCTTACAGCAGAGTGTTTCTGAAATTATAGAAACTCGAAAATTGACGGAAGCCAAAAACCTTTTAATTACAACTGACAAAACGATTTCTGAAATTGGTTTCGAACTCGGATTCAAAGAAAAAACATATTTCACCCACGCTTTTAAAAAGAAATCAGGAATGACGCCAACCGAATTTAGAGACGATATGTCGAAACTCATTTCCTAAAAACACAATCATTCTTCCGATTTGTGTTACCTCATTTCTTGACATTATACCGAAATTTGCATCCTAATCATCCACATAAATTTTATGGAACGCAAAGATTTTTTAAAAGCCATGGCCATTTTACCTTTAGGAGCAAGCGCTTTACAACTCACCGACCTGCAAAAAGCAGCAAAAAGTTTTGAAGCCACGCCTAGAATGCCTGTTCTGTTTCTAGGACATGGTAATCCAATGAATGCGCTTTACGACAATACTTTTACAAAAGGATTTCAAAATATAGCCAAAGACCTTCCAAAACCAAATGCCATTTTATGTATTTCGGCACACTGGGAAACAAAAGGAACATTTGTAACCGCAATGGAACAGCCTAAAACCATTCATGATTTTGGAGGATTTCCGCAGGCTTTATTTGATGTCGAATATCCCGCTCCGGGAAGTCCTGAACTAGCTTTGGAAACCCAAAAACTAATCACATCAGTTCCAGTTGGTTTAGATCATAATTGGGGACTCGATCACGGTTGTTGGACAGTTGTGAAGTTTTTATATCCAAATGCTGATATTCCTGTTATCCAGATGAGTATTGATTACACCAAACCTGCTTCGTACCATTATGCTTTAGCCAAAGAAATTGCGGCACTTCGTCATAAAGGAGTTTTAATTGTTGGAAGCGGTAATACGGTTCACAACCTTAGAATGGCGGCGTGGGATAAAATGAACGAAATTGGATATGCTTATGACTGGGCGACTGTTGCCAATGAAAAAATGAAAAAAATGATTTTAGAAGGCGATCACCAATCTTTAATCAATTTTGAAAAACAAGGTAAAGAATTTCTGCTGGCAGTTCCTACTCCAGAACATTACATGCCTTTGATTTACACCTTGGCTTTACAAGAAAAAGACGAAAAAACAACCATTTTTAACGACAGCATTCTGGCAGGATCATTAAATATGATGTCGGTTAAAATTGACAAAGCCTAATGAAGAAAAAGTTTTTATTCCTTTCTTCCGCCTTTATTCTGATTATAACCATCTCTAGTTTTAATGTAAAAATGAACACAATAGCTCAAAAACCAAAACTGTATTACAAAGTAAGGCAGCCTAAAATAAAATCTGAAAAACCGCCTTTGGTAATTCTGCTTCACGGAGTGGGCAGTAACGAACAAAATATGTTTTCCTTTGCTGATGCATTACCAGATCAATATCTGGTAGTTTCTGCCAGAGGTCCGCTGACATTTGGACCTATCAGTTTTGCTTGGTTTCAAGTAGATTTTTCAACTGGAAAACCTATCATCAATGAAAAACAAGCCGAAGCAGCCCGAATTGCCATTCTTGAATTTATTGATGATTTAAAAACCGAACAATCATTTGATGAAAACAAAGTGTATTTGGCAGGTTTCAGCCAAGGAGGAATTATGAGTTACAGCGCAGCTCTTACACAGCCTGATAAAATAAAAGGTATTGCCGTAATGAGCGGCCGACTGCTTCCGGAAATAAAACCAATTATTGCTTCTGAAGATCAGTTAAAACCATTACGCATTTTTATTTCACATGGAAACCAAGATCACGTTTTACAATTTCAATATGCGCTGGACGCTCAGGAATATTTGAAATCAAAAAATCTCGAACCTGAATTTCATCAGTATAATGAAGATCATACTATTAACCACGAAATGCTTAAAGATCTCGTAAAATGGCTTAATCAGTAAAAATACAAACCTGCAGAAAGATTTATCTGCAGGTTTTTTGTTTTAAAAATATTTCGAAACCGCATCAATTTGAAAAAATTCAAAATTCATTCAAAATTGATTTGCTAAATTGCATTATGAAAATCCTGATAATAGAAGACGAACGTGAATTGGCTCAAAGTATTAAGAACTACTTTCAGCCAAATGGTGTGCATTGTGAAATGGCTGGCAACTACAAAACTGCTCTTGAAAAAATAAGCATTTACGATTATGACTGCATATTATTAGATTTAATGCTTCCCGATGGAGATGGTTTTGATATTCTGAAAGAACTCAAAAACAAACAAAAAACAGACGGCGTAATTATAATCTCGGCAAAAGAAACTCTGGATACCCGAATTGAAGGTTTTACTCTCGGTGCCGACGATTATTTGACCAAACCTTTTCATTTATCAGAACTTCTGGTGCGTATTCAGGCACTTGTACGACGAAAAAACTTCAAAGGCAGTAATAATGTTGTCTTTAATGAAATTAGTATTGATATATTTGCCAAAACGGTTTCGGTACAAAATAAACCCGCAGATTTTACCAAAAAAGAAATCGATCTTTTACTATTTTTAATCGGAAATCAAAATAAAGTTTTATCAAAAGGCGCAATTGCCGAACATTTGTCTGGAGACATGGCAGATATGCTTGATAATCATGATTTTGTTTATGCACATATCAAGAATTTAAAAAAGAAACTAACCAAAGCCGGAAGCGGTGATTATATTAAAACAATTTATGGTTTAGGTTATAAATGGCATGAAGAATAAAAAATTACTAAATACAACCACCAGTAGTTTTCTGGTTTATGCCGTAATTATTTTACTGCTTAGTGCTCCTGTTTTTTATGCGATCAGCCAATGGCTTTATATTTATGAAACCGATGAAGTACTCCTGTTTCATAAAGGTTCTTTTATCAAACAAAGCCATAAAAGTCATACCGAATCAGATATTGCAGCCTGGAACAAATACAACCGAAATGTTGATATCGTGGCCGATATGGGCGTAAAAAAAGATTCGATTGTAAGCAAAATGCTGTTCGATTCTATTGCCAATGAAAAAGAACCTTTTCGCGTGCTTTACACACCAGTTCAAATCAACGGAAAGAAATACACGTATATCGAAAGAAGCAATATGGTCGAAATGGAGGGCATGGTTTACAGCATTGCCGTCATGTTTTTATGTGTGATTATTATTTTAATGATTGGGATTATTTGGATTTCAAAAGCTACAGCGGCCAAAATCTGGAAACCTTTCTATAATACGCTTGAACAAATTCAGGATTTTGAAATTGATAAAAACAAAGCACCTCAGTTTATTGAAACTGATATTGACGAATTTGATCGTTTGAACAAAAGTTTGGAACGTCTTATCGAAAAAAATACTGCTATTTATAAAAGCCAAAGAGAATTTATAGAAAATGCAGCCCATGAATTGCAGACTCCGTTGGCACTTTTTCAAAGTAAAATCGATACATTATCCCAATTTCCTGATTTATCTGAAGAACAGTCAGAACTTTTGGGTTCGCTGAACAATGATGTTTCGCGAATGAACCGATTGAATAAAAACCTGCTGCTATTGTCTAAAATTGATAATGACAGTTATTTTGAAAAAACGACTATTTCTCTGGATGCTTCCCTAAATCGTCATTTGGACTTTTTTATCGAACAAGCCGAATCCAAGCATTTATCTGTAAATATTGAAACCGAAACCGATATTACCATTCATTCGAATACCGTTTTAATCGAAGTCTTGATTAATAATTTGTTTTTAAATGCCATTCGTCATAATGTTAAAGGCGGCAAAATCAATATTTCAACCACTTCTGATGCCCTTACTTTTTCGAATACAGGAAAAAATACCGCTTTAAATTCGGAAAAACTTTTCAATCGTTTTTCAAAATCCGATCCTTCTTCTCAAGGAAATGGACTTGGATTGGCTATTGTCAAAAAAATTACAGAACTCAACAACTGGGATTTGGTCTATACGTTTGATGAAAATCTCCATCATTTTACTGTAAAATTCTAAAATTCAAATTTTCTCCAAAATCACATTAGAAATTCGCTGTATAAATTTTAAAATATACAATCGTGAATTTTCTAAAAGCCATTCTTCCACTAAAAACTATCTCTAGTATTGTATGCGTGCTGTTTTGTATTTCGGGCATCGCGCAGACTAAAACGGTCACGATTTCAGGAACCATAAAAGACAACACTACTAAAACGGCACTTCCGTACGCCAATGTCATTTTAAAATCAAAAGATCAAAAAGTCGCAGCTGGAACCGTTACCAATGAAAAAGGACTTTTTACCATCGAAAATATCAAACCCGGAAATTATATTCTAGAAGTCAGTTCTGCTGGTTTTATGACTAAAACCCAAAGTTTATTTGTGGGTTCTATGTCGGATTACTTAAACATTGACAATATAACTTTATCTGAAGATGCTCAAACTCTTAACGAAGTTGTGGTCAATTCCAAGCAAGAATCCGTTACCAATAAAATGGATAAAAAAAGCTTCAATATGAGCGATAATATTACGCAAAGCGGAGGTTCTGTTTTACAAGCCATGCAGAATCTTCCGGGCGTAACGACTCAAGATGGAAAACTTCTTTTAAGAGGAAATGACAAAGTCATGATTTTAATTGATGGAAAACAGACTGCTTTAACCGGATTTAATGGTCAAACGGGTTTGGATAATATTCCAGCATCTGCCATTGAAAAAATTGAAATCATCAACAATCCTTCTTCTAAATACGATGCAAACGGAAATGCTGGAATTATCAATATTATTTACAAGAAAAACAAACAAGAAGGTTTTAACGGAAAAATAGGTCTTACATCTGGCTATGGTTCTTTGTGGGAACGAAAAGCCAATCTGCCAACCATTACGCCTCAATATAAGGTTACTCCAAAAATAAATCCTTCTCTTTCTTTAAATTATAAAAAGGAAAAAGTCAATATTTATTTTCAAGGCGATTATCTGTATACCGAAACGCTCAACAAAAATGAATTCGTGACCCGAACTTACAACGACGGAACGATTATAAACCAGCAGACGAAACGAAATCGCGACACACAGTTTACGACTTTTAAAACTGGAATCGACTGGGCAATTAATGAAAACAATAACTTTTCATTTTCTACTTTATATGGAAGTGAAAAAATTCTGGATCACGGAGAAGAACCTTTTTTCAACGCTGATTATTCTGAAAGACAACGTTTATGGAAGTTTATAGAAGATGAATTAAAAACTACCATTACAGCTTCGACTTCTTATCAGCATAAATTTAAAGAAGCAGGTCATGTTTTGAATGCGGGACTTAATTATACTTTTCACAGAGAAAACGAAAAATATTTCTTTGACAATATAATGCCTGATTTTACCGGAAAAGATGCATTTAAATTACTTTCGGATGAAAGTGTTTTGGATATCAATTTAGATTATACAAAACCTTTAAAATACGGCCGATTTGAAACGGGTGCCAAAATTAGAAGCCGAAACATACCAACCAACATGCAGTTTTTTCCGGGAACTAATTCTCCAATCGACAGCAATGCCGGAGGAAAAGCCACGTATGAAGAAATTATTCCGGCTGTTTACGGAAATTACATTTTCGAATCGAACCGAATTGAAGCCGAAGCCGGATTGCGAATGGAATACATCAACCTGCAATATAAAGTAAATCCAAATCATCCGACTTATAAAAGTGATGGATATAATTATTTTCAGCCTTTCCCGAACGTTCGTCTAGCTTACAAAATAAATGACACACATAAATTATCGCTTTTTTACAATCGCAGAGTCGATCGTCCCAATGAAGTAGACATCCGGATATTTCCGAAATACGATGATGCCGAAATTATCAAAGTTGGAAATCCAGGACTTCGTCCGCAGTTTACTAATACGCTGGAATTGGGTTATAAAGCTTCTATCAATAATGGCTATTTTTTCGCTTCACTGTATAACAAATTCGCCAACGGAACCATTACGCGTATTGCTGTAACACAACCCAATAGTGATTTGATTTATAATGTATTTCAAAACGCCGGAAAAAGTTCTATGACGGGAATGGAAATGATTTTTTCTAAAAAGCCTTTTGCATGGTATTCTTTTAACCTGAATGCAAATTTGTATCAGAATGTTATTAATGCTTTTACGGTACATATTTTATATCCGTCGCCTATTACTTTTTCAGATGAAAAGCAAAGCATTACCACTGGAAATATCAAATGGAACAATACGTTCAATTTTTCTAAGACATTTACAGGACAATTATCGGCTGTTTATCTAGCTCCCGATATTATTCCGCAGGGAAAAATCGAGGCTAGATTTTCGATAGATGCTGGTATTAAAAAAGCTGTTCAAAAAGGAAAAGGAGAATTCTTTGTAAATGCAACAGATCTCTTGAATTCACTGGTAATTAAAAAAGAAATCAACGGAACCAATTTCAGTTATACAAGCCATGATTATTACGAAACTCAGGTCGTTCGTTTTGGTTACAATTACAAATTTTAAAATTCAAAATTAATTCAAAATCATATTAGAATTTCGCTTTATAATTTAATCGAAATCTTATTGCTATAAAACTACGCTTACTTTAAATTTCCTCAAAAATGAACAAAAGCATTGTTTTATTATCGTGGCTGATCTGTACTTGTACGCTTTCTGCGCAAGAAACTGTTCAAAATGATAGTATTCAAACGGATACTATTAAGCCTTCAAAATTCAGTTACAAACAACTTATTATTCCTACTGCCCTTATTGGTTATGGAGTAATTGGTATTGAGAGCGATCAGCTTAAAAGCTGGAATTCACAAATTCGTGATGAAGTAAAAGAAGATATCGACGAGAAAATTTCGATCGACGATTTCAGTCAGTGGGCGCCCGCCGCTTCGGTTTTTGCATTGGATGCTTTTGGCGTAAAAGCCAAACACAGTTTACGAGATCGAACCGTAATTTTTGCAACTTCCTATGCTATTATGACCGCAACGGTTATGAGTTTAAAGTCCATAACCAAAGTCGAAAGGCCTGACGGAAGTTCTAAAAACTCCTTTCCTTCTGGACATACCGCAACTGCTTTTGCCGGAGCCGAAATGTTATGGCAGGAATACAAAGATAAGTCAATATGGTACGGAATTGCGGGCTATGCCGTAGCAACCGGAACAGGACTTTTTAGAATTTACAACAACAGACATTGGTTAACGGATGTCGCAGCCGGCGCCGGAATTGGTATTTTAAGTACCAAAATGGCGTATTGGCTGAATCCTTATATTACAAAAACTTTATTTGGTAAAGATCACCAAGAAAGTAAACCTACAACTTTCGTAATGCCAAGTTACGATCAGAACTCCAAAACCATTGGGTTGAGTTTTGTCAAGACTTTTTAAAAGTTGAGTCATAACGTTTTTTTACCACAAAGGCGCTATGGTATAAATAATAAAATTAAAAAAGGCAGTGATCATAAATATCACTGCCTTTTTCGTTATAAACTAAATTGTATTTTCGGTTCCAATAATTGGAATTTGGAATTTGGAATTTAAAAATTTGAACTTACACTTATTGTGCACTTTCATTCATTGCTTTCATCAAAAGCGTATACGCATTTTTAATCACTACTTTTGAAGAAGCAGTAATAATTTCCGAAGAAAATTGTTTGAATCCATTTTGAGCAATTCCTGCTTTTACTTCTACTAATTTATAGCTGTTGTTTCCGTTATCTTCAAAAACATAACTTTTGCCTTTCCAGTCTGCAATCGCATTTTCAGGCAGTGTTAACTGTTTTTTATTGCTGATATGAATATCCGCATTTACGAAAAGTCCCGGCAGAAATAAAGGATCATAACGATCTAATCTTGCGATAACTTCGGCTGCACGATCCTGATTCAAACTGTGATTGATAAACTGAATTTTTGCACTGAATTTCTTTTCTGGATTTGAATTACTGTAAACTTCCAGCTTTTGTCCTTCTTTAAGCGACTGAACATCTTTTTCGAAAACATTAAAAGTCAGCATTACATCTTGAATATTCGTCAATTCAAAAAGCATTTCCGTTGGCGCAACATATTTACCGTTATTGATGTTTACTTTTGAAACCAAACCATTTACGGGAGAAACCACATTAATTGCTTTGGTAATGGTCGAAGCCGTTAATCTATTTACGTTAAGTCCCAGCAATTCCAGTTTTTGTGCCAATGATGCCATTGCAATTCGCTGTGTTTCTCGTTCGGCTGTAACTTGTTCAAAAACTTTATCACTGCTTGCTTTTTTCGCATTCAATTCTTTCTGACGGCTGAATTCTAAATTCGCTGCTTTAAACAGCTCTTTGGCAGTTAAGTAATCCTGTTGCAGCTGAATGTATTGCATGTCTTCAATTACAGCCAGAACCTGCCCTTTTCGAACATGCATTCCCGATACAAGATTGGTCTTTTTGATATAACCTCCTAACGGAAAAGTGACATTTACCAAACTGTTTGGCGGCACGGTAACTTCTCCCTGAAGCTGTACAATAGCGCTAAGTTCTTTTTCTTCAGGATTTCCGGTAATTATTCCAGCATTTTTAGCTTGTTCAGCCGATAAGGTTATGATATTAGAATCTAATTTTACAGCTTCTGTTGGTTTATTTTCTTCTTTTTTACCGCATGCTGCCAGCATCAAAACGGCTGTAAACGCAAAAATGATTTTCTTTTTCATTGCATTATAAGTTTGTTATCGTTTGCAAGGTTATCAAAGCCTTGTTGTAATTATTTACCGTATCCAAATGTTCATTTTTAATCGTAATGGCTTGATTTACGACCAAAACCCATTGCAGATAATCAATATCTCCGTTTCGTAACTGACTGTTGGCTGCATCAATAATTGTCTGCGCGTTTGCCAGTCCTTCATTTTCATAATATTGAAGGCTTTGTTTGAATTTCTGAACTTCTTTGGAAGCATTTTGTATTTGTGCCGAAACCTCAATTTTTACCGCTTCTGATTGTGCTTCTAGATTTTGGTATTCAGCTTTTGCCGCTTTGCTTTTAGCAGATTGGCTTCCGAAAAACAACGGCACGCTTACTCCTGCTGTGATGTAACTGAATCGGTTACCAGAATCATAATACATTTCCTGACCTGCAGCATTAGTTTGAAAACCCGAAATACTCAAATTGTTATAACCTAAATTTAAATCGGGCATTAAACGCGCTTTCTCTGTTTTCCAACGCCATTTTGCGGCTTCGGCTTCTTGTTTCCAAACTTTTGTCATAGGTAAATCGTCTGTATTTTTAACTTCCAAAAGCTGTCCCAAATCCATTTTTAAGTTTGTTTTTTGAGGTGAATATTGTTTGTCATCTTGCAGCAATGCATTAAACGAACGAAGCGCAATATCAACATCCAATTCTAACATATTCAACTGATTGGTATAAAACTGTCTTGCCGATTGTGAAGCACTTTTTTCTAAGACATTGGTTTCTCCAGCTTTAAATCTCAGTTGTGACTTTTCTTCCATCAAACGATAAATACTGTCCGCATAATGCAAAAGATCGCGTTTGCTGTTGAGCCAAACCAATTCATAATATAATTTACGAACCGATGATTTTACTTCTTGCTTCGTCAGCTGGCTTTGTGCTTTTGCAGCTTCAGCTCCTGCCGTAAACGCCTTTTTCTGGCGAGAATATACCGTTGGGAAATTAATCGTCTGACTGATCCCAAAACGTGTATCGTTCAATCGGCTGTTGAATTGTCCGTAATCGGCATCGATTTGTGTTTTGGGAAGATCATAAGCGGATTTATTTAAAAACATTTTGGATTCTTCGTTGAACTTTGCTGCTTTGATTCTGCTGTTATTTTTTAGCGCAATTTCAATAGATTGCTGCAGCGAAATTTTTTCTGTCTGTTGTGCGTAAACTCCGTTAAAACCATGTAACAGAAATAGCACAACAATAATGCTCGTGATGTTTTTCATTTTCTTTTTCTTTCTAAAAGATTTCATACTATACGTCATCAGGTAAATGGCTGGAAGTACAAAAAGAGTCAATAATGTAGCAGTCACCAATCCGCCTATAACTACGGTTGCTAGCGGACGCTGTACTTCTGCTCCTGCTCCGTTGCTGAGTGCCATTGGTAAAAATCCTAAAGAGGCCACCGCTGCGGTCATTAATACCGGACGAAGTCGGTTTTTAGTTCCTGTAATAATGATATCAAAAGGATCAGTGATTTCGCCGTGTTTTTGGATTCGGTTGAATTCTGATATTAAGACAATTCCGTTTAAAACTGCTACTCCAAAAAGCGCAATAAATCCAACTCCTGCCGAAATACTAAACGGCATGTCGCGCATCCATAAAGCAAAAACACCACCAATTGCCGATAACGGAATGGCTGTAAAAATGATAATTCCTTCTTTAAATGATTTAAAAGCAAAATACAATAAGGCAAAAATCATCAATAACGCCGCAGGAACAGCAACTCCAAGTCGGCTTTTGGCTTGCTGTAAGTTTTCGAAAGAACCGCCATACGTAATATAATATCCGGGATCCATTTTGATCTGTGCATTGACTTTCTGCTGTAATTCGTTTACGATACTTTGTACGTCACGTCCGCGAACATTAAAACCAACAATAATTCTACGTTTGGCATCTTCTCGCTGAATCTGGTTTGGACCTTCAATTTCCTGCACCGACGCCACTTGATACAACGGAATCTGAGTTCCAGAAGGCGTTGCCACCAAAAGATTTCTAACATTTTCAATTCCTTGTCGTCCGCTGTTTTCTACACGAACAACTAGATCAAAACGCTTTTCGCCTTCATATATATTTCCGGCAACAGCTCCTGCAAAAGCGGCATTTACAGTTCTATTAATGTCTTGTACATACAAACCATATTTTGCCATTTCTGCCCAATTGTAGTCAATTACAATTTGAGGCATTCCTGTAACTTTTTCCACGTATAAATCGGCTGTTCCTTTGACCGTTTTGCTGATTGCTCCAAGTTTTTCTGAATATTCGTCGAGTTTGTCCAAGTCTTCACCAAATATTTTACAAACGACATCTTGCTTCGCTCCTGTCATTAGTTCGTTGAAACGCATTTGCACTGGGAACTGAAAACCTGTTGTAACACCTGGAGCAACATCTTGTACCGTTTTTGCCATTTTTTCGGCTAATTCAGAGAAAGATGCTGCACTTGTCCATTCTGATTTGTCTTTTAAAACAATAATCATATCGCCCCCTTCAATTGGCATTGGGTCTGTTGGAATTTCGGCACTTCCTATTCGGGAAACGACTTTTTTGACTTCGGGATATTGTTTTTTCAATTCAGCCGAAATTTTGGCAATGGTTTCTGTTGTAGTCGAAAGATTGGTTCCTAAAAGCATTCGGGTTTCTACGGCAAAATCTCCTTCTTCTAACTGCGGAATAAATTCTCCTCCCATCAATCCGAATAAAAACACTGCAAAACCAAATAGAACAACAGCCGTAATGACAATGCTTTTTTTGACAGCCAGCGCTTTTGTAAGCGCATTTTCGTACCAATTTTCTAACTTCAGCATGACACGATCAGAAAAATTAAGTTTGTGGCTTATTTTTTTGCTGATGAAAAGCGAACTTACCATTGGCACATACGTCAACGATAATATGAAAGCTCCCAAAATAGCAAATGCAACTGTCTGAGCCATTGGTTTGAACATTTTTCCTTCAATTCCCTGAAGCGATAAAATGGGCAGATATACTATCAAAATGATGATTTGGCCAAAAACAGCCGCGTTCATCATTCTCGAAGCCGAGCCCGAAACTTCTTTGTCCATTTCTTCCTGAGAAATGCTGTCGATAGTTTTGTATTTTTTGGATGTATGAATGTGATGCAGAATAGCTTCAACAATAATTACGGCACCGTCTACAATAAGTCCAAAGTCGAGTGCTCCTAAACTCATTAAGTTTCCGCTTACGCCAAAAGTATTCATCATAATAATGGCAAAAAGCATGGCCAACGGAATTACCGATGCTACAATAAGTCCAGCTCTCAAATTTCCTAGAAATAAAACCAAAACCAGAACTACAATCAAAGCACCTTCCATCAAATTGTGTTCAACCGTTCCGATGGCGTTGTCTACCATTTTGGTACGATCTAAAAAAGGTTCTATTTTAAGACCTTCTGGAAGGATTTTTTCGATTTCAGAAACTTTCGTTTTGACATTTTCAATGACATTACTGGCATTTTCTCCTTTCAGCATCATCACAATTCCACCAACCGATTCGCCAATATCATCTGTCGTTAAAGCGCCGTAGCGTATCGCCGAAGATAATTTTACTTCCGCCACATTTTTAACTAAAACCGGAGTGCCAGCCTGAGTGGTTTTAATGACAATATTTTCAATGTCTTCGATCTTTTTGGCAAGACCAACACTTCGAATGTACGATACCGTTGGACCTTTTTCAATATAAGCTCCTCCTGTGTTCTGATTGCTTCGGCTTAGAGCGGTAAAAACATCACTTATGGTTAAATTCTGCGCTTTTAATCGGGCAGGGTTTACGGCAACTTCGTATTGTTTTAACTTTCCTCCAAAGGTTGAAACATCAGCAATTCCGGGAGTTCCTAATAATTGCCTTCTTACAGTCCAATCTTGAATTGTTCGTAAATCGGCTAATGAATATTTACTTTCATAACCGGGCTGTGGTTTTAAAACGTATTGGTAGATTTCGCCCAATCCTGTTGTTACGGGTGCCATTTCGGGCATATTGGCATTTTCGTCAATTTCGACTTTCTGTAAACGTTCGGTTACTTGCTGGCGCGCCCAGTAGACATCGGTATCGTCATCAAAAACAATCGAAACAACTGATAATCCAAATCTTGAAATACTTCGGCTTTCTTTTAACTGCGGAATATTACTCACCGCTTGTTCAATTGGAAAAGTAATCAGACGTTCAACGTCTTCGGCTCCCAATGATGGAGCTGTGGTTATAATCTGCACCTGATTATTAGTGATGTCAGGTACGGCATCGATTGGCAGACGGGTTACTTCAAACACGCCGTAGATAATCCACAGCAATGTAAAAATCCCAATCGCCAGTTTATTATTAACTGAAAATTGTATGATTTTATTAAGCATATTTTCTTTTTTTGGAATACTAAAATGCAATACTCGCGCGGTTTAAACAGCACGGCATTGTTACTTCCGATAAAAAGAATTACGCTATTGGAGGTCTGAACAGACTTCCTAAATAAGGATTGATATGAGAATCGTGTTTGTAATTGTTTACAAACTCGGAATCTACAGGAATTACATGTAATGTCGAAGTATAAATACGACTTGGAATAAAAACAAGATGCTGCGAGTGTGGATCGACTTTTTTAAATGGAAGCTGCATATCGCGTTCATCATCGTTATCGTTGATGTCCTGCCCCAAGTAATGCATAGCGATAAAATCAGTAAAGGCAAGCCCTTGTCCGTTCGACCTTTCCTGATGTTCCATAAAATGCTGTACAAGCACCGGAATTTTAGACAACTGCCCAAAAAAGCAGTTATTAAAATTGATCAAAAGGATTAATATGTACAGGGAAATTTTTCGCACAGCACAAAAATATTAACATTTGACTTTAAGCACAAGTCTTATTTGTTAAATGTTTACCATCAAATGGCTCTTTTAGTGTTTCTAATTCAAAATTTCATCCCATTGGTCTAAATCTTTTAGAAAAAATGCATTTTTTACTGAAAGATTTGTACGATTTTAAGATTAGAATTTAGCATTTCGGCGAAAGCCAGATTTAATCAAAAACTCCGTCTTTTACTTTAAATGTCCAAGCTGCCATTGCTTCGATAACCGGCATTAATCCTTTACCTGCATTGCTGAGTCTGTATGTTACAAAAGGTGGTACAACGGGTTTTGCTTCTCTTATCACCAGTCCATCAGCTTCTAATTGTTTAAGATGCTGGATCAGCATTTTCTCGGTTATTGCCGGAATGGCTCTTTTTAGTTCACTGTAGCGTTTATCGCCTTCACCTAAATGATATACAATAATAGGTTTCCAGTAGCCTCCTAGTTTATCCATAACAAAAGTTACCGGACATTTATCTAAGGCATACTGCTTATTTTCCTGAATGGTCGATGATTCTTTAATTGCGGTCATAATACATACTTTAGGGTAAGTACTTGTATAAAAGTAAGTACAAATATACCTTTGTCTCAACAAATAAAAAAATATATTATGAAAATTATAATTTCTGGTTCATTAGGAAACATAGGAAAACCATTAACGACAAAATTGGTTAAAGCCGGACACGACGTAACGGTAATAACAAGTAGTGCCGATAAAAAAACGGCAATTGAAGCTCTAGGTGCAGAAGCAGCTGTAGGTTCTGTAAGTGACAGTGATTTTTTAACTCAAACCATTAACGGAGCTGATGCTTTGTTTGCGATGACGCCGCCAAATTTAGGCGGACAAAACGTTATTGCCAATACTACAGAAGCAGGTAAAGCTTACGCAAAAGCAATTCAGGAAACGAATATAAAAAGAGTGGTCATGTTAAGTAGTTTTGGTGCTGATTTACCAAACGGAACGGGGCCAATTGCTGGTTTATACAATATTGAACAATTGTATAATGTTCTTGATACTTCTATCACATTTTTAAGAGCGGGTTATTTTTATACTAACTTTTACAGCAATGTTCCGATGATAAATGCTGCGGGAATTATTGGCGGTAATTATCCTGCTGATTTACAGCTTCCAATGGTACATCCAAATGATATTGCAGATGCGGCGGCGGAAGAATTGCAAAAAATTCCAGCGGGAAAAAACATTCGTTATGTAATGAGTGATATTCGTACTTTGGGCGAAGTGGCAAAGGTATTTGGAACTGCAATAGGAAAACCTGAATTGCCTTGGATTGAATTTACTGATGAACAATCGCTTGGAGGTATGATTGAAGCTGGAGTTCCTGAAGAAATCGCTCAACTCTATACCGAAATGGGTGCTGGTTTACGAAGCGGAAAAATTGCTTCACATTTCTTATCTGTAAATGCTTCTGTTGATGGAAAAACAAAATTAGAAGATTTTGCTAAAGAGTTTGCTACGCAATTCTAATAATTAAGTTCTGATATAAAAAAAGCAGCAAATGGTATTTGCTGCTTTCTTAATTAACAATAATAACTAAGTCGAAAATAAATTTTCTAATCTGGGTTTGCAAGTATCTTGTACAATTCGGCGTTTGAAATATAAAATTGATTCTCAATGCTGATCTGCGATAACTTCGCGCTTACCAGATTATTTTCTCGTGAATTGATTAAAAAGATGGAACTTTCGCCAAATGAAAACAGTTTTTCTTCTGAATTCAGCATGGTCGTGTAGTCTTTAACCAAATTATCAATCACACCTTTTTGTCTTCTTAAAGAAGCTATTTCGGTTTGCTGTGCTTTTATTTTATTTTTAAGTTCAAGTCTCTGCTGTTCGATATCGTACTTTAAATCCTGAATTTTCAGTTTGGCAATTTTCAAACTTCCACGTTCTTTTCTTAGGAAAATCGGAATGCTGAAATCGACATTAAACTTATAATCATCGGCATTAAAGGAATCGAAATAAGCAGGTTCTGAAATATAATTGTACCCTACATTTAATTTAGGAAGCAATGAATTGGCTTTTAATTTTCGACCAATTTCCAGCATATCCATTTTAGTTTCTAATGCTTGAATTTTAGGATGCGATTCCAGACTTTCTACTTCTACTAACATAGCATCTGTTTTCAGCGTTCCTTCAACGGTAAGACTTAGGTTTTCTTCTGGTTTTACCATTTCGCCCAATTCTACCGGAACGTTTTCAATCCATAAATAATTAGACAGATACAGTTGTGCTTTGGCTAATTTCAGATTTCCGTTTTCTACGTTTAATTCACGGTTTCTCACGGTAATTCCAGCTTCAACGCTGTCAATTGAAGGTGCGTCTCCTAATTCAATCAGTTTTTTTACACCTTGAAAACGAGTGCTGGCAAATCCTAAATATCGTTTGTACAATTGGGCTTCGTTGTAGCTTTTTCTCCATTCAAAATAAGCTTCACTTGCTTTATATAAAACCTCTATTGCTCGTAGTTTTCGCTGTGCCTCGCTCAATTTAAGCTGTAATTTTCCTTCTCTTACATCGGCCATACGCTGATTTATGAACATACCCTGCCCTAATGCCACGCTTACACCAAGAGAAGTCAATCCGGCTTCCGGCGTACGATTCTGCGGATTGTAATATTGTCCGTCTGTATCATCAAAACCAGCTTTAATTTCAATTCCATACCAAGTCGGAATTTTGAAACTGCTGTTTAAGAGCGAATAATATTCGGTTCCTTTGAATTCTTTTTTACTATAATCTACTTCAATTTTAGGATCAAATCCGCCTCGTGCCATCATAAGGGCTGCCTGTGCATTGCTTATTTCTAAATTGGCTTGTTTTACAAGCGGATGGTATTTTTTTACGTATCCCAAAAATTCGCTGTAACTTAATTCTTCTTTATTAAAATCCTGACTGTAAAGAGTCGAAAAACTGAATAAAAATAAAAGAGAAAACAGTTGTACAACGTATTTCAATTTATTTTTTGTCTTTTCCATTTTTTGCCTCTTTTTCGTCTGATTTATAATAATTTGGCGGGAATCCGTTTAGGTTACGCCATATTTCATACCATACCGAAACAGTTTCAAGCAATGCAATACTTTGTGCCCCTGCTCCTATGCTCAGTTCCTTCGGCCATTTATTATCTGGTCCGTCTGGAGAAATCAGGACTCTGTATTTTCCATTGGCGCTGATAAAGTTTTCGATTGCTACTACTTTTCCGCCATAAGTTCCGTATGATAAGCCTGGCCATCCTGAAAATACAATTCTAGGCCATCCGTCGAACCAAACACGTACTTTTGCACCACGATGCACCAGCGGCAAATCGATTGGATCTACATAGGTTTCTACGGCAATATCATAGCTTGCCGGCATAATACTTACAATTGGTGTTCCTTCTTTAATAGTTTCTCCCAAACCTGCTAATAAGGCACGGTTTACATAACCGCTCTGAGGTGCTGTAATGTAATACAAACCGTTTCGCAGACTGTAATTTACATATTGATTCTGCAATTTATTTACTTGGGCTTCTGTATCGTATTGTGTGCTTAAAGCGGTAAATTTGTCACTTCTTGATTTTGAAATTTTCTCAGCATATTCAGCGGTAATACGGCTAATTTCAACTTTGGCATTTATCAATTCGTTTTTACTGCTCAAAAGTTTATTTTGCTGTGTAATGATGTACGCTTCAGATTCCTGAAGTTTTAATCTTTTCTGCTCAACATCTGTAAGTGGTTTTAAACCTTCTTTGTTTAATGCTGTTGAACGGTCAAATTGTGTTTTGGCGATTCTTAACTGTGTTTTTACGGCTTCAAGATCCATGCTGTCGCTTTTTATTTTAAGCTGCGCTTGTCTAATCTTGTTTTGAGCCTGCTGTAATTTCAATTCTCTTTCTGTATTAAGGGATTTCGCCTGAACTTCAAGTGAATTTACTTTGTCGCCATACGATTCAACAGCCATTTTTTTGGCATCAACCTGTTGTTTTGTATTGCCTACTAAATTTGGATCAAGGTAATCTTCTTTTACCTCAGAAATAAAAACAATAGTATCTCCTTTTTTCACATAATCACCTTCTTGAACGTACCACTTTTCGATTCTTCCAGCAATGGCATTGTGAACAGTTTGTGGTCTTTGATCTGGTTTTAAAGTGGTAACAGAACCGCTTCCAGATATATTTTGTGTCCACGGAAGAAAAAGACATCCTACAGCGAATATCAAAAATCCGATTATTACTTTGTTTAAAATTCTATAATGAGGTCTTCGGGCAACACTTGTAATAGACTTGTACTTGCCCGGAGTTATTAGTACATTATTTTCTTTAGATATATTAAGCATGATTAAAGCTTTATGTCGTTAATAATTTTCCCATCGTCGATCGTTATCATACGGCTGCATTTGTTCTTCCAAATATCATTTTTAGAAGTTACAACTACCGTCCAGTCATTTTCTTCAGAAAGTAAAAAATCAACAATTTTACTCGAAGTCAATTCATCCATTTTATCAACTGGATCTTCGAGGAACAATATATTAGGTCTGTGAACAATACTTCTGGCCAAAAGAATTTTTTGAACATCTGAAGCCGAAAGTTCATTTCCGCCCGGATGAACCTGATGTTCTAATCCGTTCGGGAAGGTTTTAATGTCTGGCGTTAGACCTACATTGTCTAATGCCCATTTTAAATCGTCTGTATTAAGAGCTTCGTTTCCAAAAAGAATATTTTCTTTAATGGTTCCCGCAAAAAGGGTGTCACCTTGTAAAAGAGTTCCTGCTTGTGCTCTGTAACTATCTTCGTTAAGACGATTCATAAAATTGTCAGTTACATACATGGCACCACTTTCTGGTTCAAGCAATCCTGCCAGAAGTCGTAATAAGGTACTTTTTCCAGCTCCGTTAGTTCCTCTTAAAATAATTTTTTCGCCCTGATTGATTTTCAGGTTGATGTTTTTAAGCGCTTTTTTATTATGATCTGGATAGTTATAAGCAATACTTTCGGTTTCAATTGTAATTCCAGTTTCGCTGATGGCAGAGGTTTCTGGAATACAGGCAATTTCCAGATCGGTTACCTGACCAATTTTTTCTACAGATGTTAATACATCATAAAAAGATTCTAAACCAAAAATGATTTTTTCTACCGAATTGATTAACAATACAATTACGATTTCAGCTGCTACGAACTGCCCTATATTCATTTGGTGGTGAATTACCAGAAAACCACCGATTGATAGTAAGGCAGCTGTAACAATAACTTTAAATATAGTTAGCTGAATGTATTGTTTTTTCATTACCTGAAAGTGTTTTTCACGGTAGTTTACATATTGTGATACGTAGCCATCGTTGCGTTCCAAAGCGTATTCAAAACCTCCTTTTTTACGGAAGCTGTCGCGGTTGCGGGCAATTTCCTGAAGCCAGGCAGCTACTTTATATTTGAATTTTGATTCGTTCAAACTCGTTTCTAATCCATCTTTATAAGAGAATTTAAAAATGATGTATAAAATGGCGATAAATAAAAGTCCGATTACCATAAAGAAAGAATGATACAAAACCAGTAGAATAATCCCCAGACCTACTTGCAAAAAGGCGGTACAGAAATCTAAAAGCAGTTTTGCGGTTCCTTTCTGGACCATAAGCGTATCGAAAAAACGGTTGGCTTTTTCTGGCGCATATTCTGAATACATTTCTTTAAATTTAATCAAAGGCAGTCGGTAAGCGAATTCAAAAGAAGAACGAACAAAAATTCGCTGCTGCAGATTTTCTACAATTCGCAGCTGAAGAATCGTCAAAACTCCTCCAAAACCAACTCCAATGGTTACCAAAATAACCAGAACAATCCACGATACGCTAAGTTGTCCGCTTTGAATAAAATTAATAATGGCCTGAATTCCTAAAGGCAGTGAAAGATTTACTAAACCGGCAAAAGCGGCATAAAATATAATTTGATATACATCGCGCTTGTCCAGCTTGAGTAAACTAATAAAACGTTTAAAAGGTGTCATGAATTTTATATAAATACAACGTTAATAGATAGATGTTACTATACGGTAAAAACCGTATTAAGGAAATTAGAAATTATTCTAATCCTAACAAAATTAAGTATTTATACAATAAGTCGCGGAGGCGGTAGATGAATTTTACCGTGAAATCCGAAAGAAAAAATCGGATTGTCGATGTATTTTTTTCCGCGTGTTCCCATCTGGAAATACAAACCTGCCAACGAAGTATGCGCAGGCACTAAATAATCTAATAAAGGAATTCCTTTTGCGAGCTTAGCAGTTTTAGTGTCTTTTGTTTCGTAATCGTCCAGTTCTTCTGGGATTCCGTCACATTTAAAGATTTTTTTAAGAAAGTTACAGGTGATTCCTTTTACAGTATGCGTCTCGGTATTGTTTTTAATGATACGTCCGAAGGTGCTCGAAATATTTATACTGCTCATTAAAAAATAGCCGATAAGCAACGCCTGCAGGCATTTACATAAGATACTATTTCTAATTTGGCTCAACATTTTTTCAATCCTTAATGGGGTGCAAGTTAGAACGAAATCTTGGGCGCAACATTAAAATAACATTAGAATTTAGGTTTTTCGGGGTCTGGGCCTGTTATTTTTTTCTTAAAATAATGCATCAAAAAAGAGGCTTTACAGCCTCTTTAATTTATTTGTAGAATTTTATTACAATTTATTTATTACCTGTATTATGATCTTCAATTTTAGAATTTAAATTTTAATCCCATTTGTTGTTTTTTGAAGCAGCCAGACTTCCTCCTCCTGTAAAAAACAAAGCAAGCGAACCCAAAAAGTACAAACCTAATAGTTCTAATGCCCAGCCTCCAGTTTCACTCAGCTTGCCCACATCGCCTGTGTGAACTAGTAAAAATGCGACTAAACAATTTATAGCCAGTAACAAAGCTCCGATTCTAGTTCTAAAACCAATTATAATTAAAAGGGGTGCTAAAATTTCGCCTATTAAAGCGCCATAGGCTATAAAACTTGGAATTCCTTTTCCTGAAAGCATGCCGCCTATGAATTCTATGCCTCCGTTAAGTTTTCCAATACCGTGGAAAAGCATTAATATCCCTACTGCAAGACGAAGTATCAGCAGACCAAAATCGTTGTTTTTTCTCATGTTTATGGTTATTAAATGTTAGTAATGCAATCAGTATCTCATACAAAATCAGATTCATATGATAGCTGTTAATAGTAAAAATAATAAAAAATATAAAACTGAAGATTCTAATTTCTAAAAAATAATTATTCATAAATAAGCAAACATTCATTTATTATTATATATTTGCATCAATAAAATCCTTTTATATTGAGAACGAGAGATACTAATAAAGAAGAAATAGTCAAACAGAAAACCATAGAAATGATTGTAAAGCATGGCATCGAGGGCTTTGCAATGAACCGATTAGCAAAAGAATGTGGTATATCTGTCGCGACTCTTTACATTTATTATACTGATAAAGAAGATTTAATTAAAAAAGTGGGAACCGAACTGGGCACTTATTTTTTTAAAAGTTCTTTAAAAGGTTTTTCACCAGACATGCCTTTTGCAGAAGGTCTTGCTAAACAGTGGGAAAACCGTTCTAAGTTTATGATGGAAAACACTGATAAAATTGCCTGCTGGGGAATTCTTCAAAACACTAATTATGGCGAAGAAATAGTGAATGAAAGTCTGGCAGAATTTAAAGAAATCATGACACAGTTTCTAACTGGGGCGATCGAAAGAAAAGAGATTGTTCCGATTTCTAAAGAGGTTTTCTGGAGTATCGCATACGGACCTTTATACAATCTGCTTCGTTTTCATGAAAAAGGAAAAGGACTTGGCGGCGAAACGCCTTTCACGCTGACCAAGGATGTACAAAAAGAAGCATTAGAACTAATAATTAAAGCATTAACACCTTAAATTTTTATGTTATGAATGTACTGATATTCGCAACTAATATAAAAACAGAGTCTAGTAAAAACAAAATCGCAACGTTTCTAAATGCGAACAAATCAATATTGCAATGGACCATTGACCAAGAAGATATTGACTGCGTACTTAGAGTTATAAGCGAGAAACTAAATGCAGGTCAAATAATCGATTTGTTGAATTTTCACAATTTTGACTGCAAAGAATTACAATAATATATGAACGAAAAACAAACTCAATCAACAAGTTTTAATGGTTACCAAAAACTTGTTATATTTCTATTAGCCATAACCCAGTTTACGGTTGTACTGGATTTTATGGTAATGTCTCCTCTTGGAGATATTATGATGAAAACATTAAAAATCACAGCATCTCAATTTGGTGTTGCCGTTTCGGCTTATGCTTTTAGTGCCGGGATTTCCGGATTACTAACTGCTGGTTTCGCCGATAAATTCGACCGAAAAAAGCTTTTGCTTTTCTTTTATGTTGGATTTACAATAGGAACTTTATTCTGTGCCCTTGCTCCTAACTTTTATTTATTGGTTGGGGCACGTATTTTCACCGGATTATTTGGCGGAGTAATTGGTTCGATCTCAATGGCAATTGTAGCTGATTTATTTAGTTTACAGCAGAGAGGAAAAGTAATGGGGTTTATCCAAATGGGATTTGGTGTGAGCCAGGTTCTTGGAATCCCAATTGGACTTTACATTGCTAATGCATGGGGATGGCACGTGCCTTTTTTATGGATTGCCGGAATGGCCGTAATAATCATTGCTATTTTATATTTTAGATTACAGCCTATTGCAGAACATCTAAACCTAAAACAGGAAAAAACAGCTGTGCAGCATTTACTTCATACTATTTCAAAAAAGAATTATCAGGTTGGTTTTATGTCTACTGCCCTGCTTTCTATTGGAGGTTTTATGATGATGCCTTTTGGAAGTGCTTTTGCAATTAATAATCTAAAAGTAACTAATGACGAACTTCCTTTATTATTTATGGTTACCGGAATTGCGACATTGATTTCAATGCCTTTTATCGGAAAACTAAGTGATAAGGTCAACAAATTTAAAATCTTTGCTTTTGCTACGGTATCCGCTGTGATTTTAATTAATATTTATTCGCATTTTGGTCCAACATCATTTTCAATTGTCTTACTTACGAATGTATTTATGATGGTTACAATCATGAGCCGAATGGTTCCGTCGACTACTTTAACTTCTGCGGTTCCTGATCCTCAGGATCGAGGCGCTTTTATGAGTATTAACTCGTCTTTACAGCAAATGGCTGGAGGATTTGGAGCGGTAATCGCTGGATTGATTATTGTACAAAAAGACAGTTATGCACCGCTTGAGCATTATGATATTTTAGCTATGGTGGCTTCATCGATTATGTTGCTTACCATTTATTTAGTTTTTCGCGTAAGCAAAATTGTCGATACTAAAACAAGAATCTAAAATATTCTAAACAGATTTTTCAAAAGCTCTCAATTGCAAAATTGGGAGCTTTTTTATTTGGAAAAAGTGTGATTTTACAAATTTTGGATGAATTACAAAAATGACTTAGAAATGAAGTAAAGATTTGAGTAAAATTTCAACGGTAACAATATAAAAATAAATATAAACAAGTATGATTAGAATCATATTTTAAAAAGAATGTTGATAATACATTTACGCTATTAAAATTACACGTAAGAACATTACAAAAACAAATAAAAATAAACCACAGTTTTAGAAATGTGGAAAATGATGATTGACGAGATGGATAAGAACTTTTTAGCACAGGAAACAATACGATTGAAAAAAGAAAAGAATGCGGTTATTCTGGCTCATTATTATCAAGATGATGCCATTCAGGATGTCGCTGATTTTATTGGAGACAGTCTTGAATTAGCTAAAAAGGCTCAGAATACCAACGCAGCTATTATTGTTTTTGCCGGAGTGTATTTTATGGCTGAAACTGCCAAAATATTAAATCCTGACAAGAAAGTAATAGTACCAGATTGGGAAGCTGGATGTTCACTTGCAGATGGTTGTAGTCCTGAAGATTTTAAAGCATTTAAAGAAAAATATCCAGATCACGTGGTAGTCACTTACATAAATTGTTCTGCCGAAATAAAAGCTATGAGCGATTTGGTTTGTACTTCGGCGAATGCCAAAAGAGTAATCGGTTCTATTCCGGCTGATCAGAAAATTATCTTTGCTCCTGATCAAAATCTGGGGAATTACCTTCAAAAAGAAACCAAACGTGATTTTGTTCTCTGGAAAGGTTCTTGTGTGGTGCACGAGGCCTTTTCACTGGACAAACTTATTGAAATTTATACTAAAAATCCAACTGCAAAAATTGCAGCCCACCCGGAGTCTGAAAGTCATATACTGAAAGTGGCTCATTACATTGGCTCGACTTCGGGTATTATTAATTTTATTAAAACGGATCCTGCTGCCGTTTTCATTGTGGCTACAGAAGCCGGTATCCTTCATGAGCTTTCAAAAGCTGTACCTGAGAAGACACTGATTCCGGCTCCTTCCACAGAAGACAACAGCTGTGCCTGCAGCGAATGTGCTTTCATGAAAATGAATACACTCGAAAAATTGTACTGGTGCCTTAAAAATGAAAGTCCTGAAATATTGATTCAAGAAGATCTTAGGACAAAAGCGCTGAAACCTATAGAGAAAATGCTTGCCTTATCATAATATACAATAACTCTAAATCAAATAACATGATTAAAACGGATATACTTATTATAGGTTCTGGTATTTCAGGATTATTTTTTGCTATGAAAACCGCAAAAAAACGTCCGGATTTATCAATTGTTATCATGACTAAAGAAAAGGCAAAAAACACCAATACACAGCTCGCTCAAGGTGGAATTGCAGTAGTAACTGATCTTATAAAAGACAGCTTTAACAAACACATACACGATACACTTCGTTCTGGAGGAGGCTTATGTGATAAAGAAGTTGTTAATATGGTGATTAAACAAGCTCCAGAAAGGCTTCAGGAATTAATTGATATTGGGACCATTTTTGACAAAAACGAAAAAGGCAGATGGGATTTAGGTCTGGAAGGCGGACATTCGCAGCACAGAATACTACATCACAAAGACAGTTCGGGATTGGAAATTGAGGAAAAGCTGCTTAAAATCATTAAGAAATTGCCCAATATTGAGCTTCTGGAAAACCATATGGTGATTGATCTGAATACCGAAACCAAAAAGAATAAAACTATTTGTACGGGCGCTTTTTTTTATGAAAAAAAACATAACCGAATAAAATACATCAGAACACGAGCTATTGTACTGAGTACTGGAGGATGCGGACAACTTTTTGAAAACACGACCAATCCTAAAATTGCCACTGGCGACGGATTGGCTATGGCTGCACGTGCTGGAGCAGAAATTGTCGATATGCAGTATATTCAGTTTCATCCAACGGCTTTGGTTTCTAATGAAAATCCGTTGTTTCTAATTTCTGAAGCTGTGAGAGGTTTTGGTGCTCATATTGTAAACGAAGAAGGCAAACGATTTTTATTTAAATATGATATTCGAGGCGAATTGTCTACACGAGATATGATATCTGATGCTATTAGTAAGGAACTTCAATTGACTGGAAAAGATCATGTTTACTTAGATTGCAGACATTTAAATACGGCTGAATTTTATGCGCATTTTCCAATAATTGCGGGACATTGTAATGCATTGGGAATAAAACCAGAAAAAGATCTGATTCCGGTTGTTCCTGCAGCACATTATCAATGCGGAGGGATTAAAGTCGATCAAAACGGGGCAACTAAAATAAGTAATTTATATGCTGTAGGCGAATGTGCCAGAACAGGACTTCATGGAAAAAATCGTCTGGCATCAAATTCTCTTCTTGAAGCTTTGGTTTTTGCACATCAGGCTTCAGAAAATATCGATAGAACAATTGCCGAATCTACTTTTTCAACCAAAATACTAATTCCGAAGTTTCCTAAAGCAGAACAATTAAATGATTATCATACATTTACAATTTTAAAGAAAGAACTTCAATCTCTCGTTACCGCTTTTTATACCAGTGAGGATCGCAATGCAGATCTGGCCATTCAAAAAATAGAAATGCTCAATAACACGGCTGCATCACTTATAGAAACTCATGAAATTACAATTCCATTTATAGAATTTTCAAATATGCTTGCTGTTGCACTTCTTATCATTAAGCAATGTAAAGCATCTCAAAAAGAAATTTGCTGAGATTAATTTTTAATTGCTATCCCGTAAAAAAGATACAAAAATTTCAATCTGAATATTAAAAAGCCTGATTCATGATCGATTAATTGATTATGACGCGCCAGATTTAAAAGTCCTCCTGATACTTTTAAGTCATAACGTAATCAGGCTTATTTTTTCTGAATTTGATTTTGACACTGGGAATTTAAACCGAATTAATTATGGGCTTACACCACGTTATACTCATTTTTCATCTTTTGGCTGCAGCAATTTGGGTTGGCGGACATTTACTGTTGAGTTTTTGTTATCTGCCAGCAGCTTTAAAAAAGAAAGACCCGCATATTATTCTCGAGTTTGAGAAAAAGTTTGAAACACTTGGTATGTCGTCATTGGTTGTTTTAATTATAACCGGAATTTGGATGGCTTATGATTTTGGAGTCACCTTCGAAACTTGGTTCAGCTTTTCAGGTGGTTTTGAAAAAGTAATTTCAATTAAATTAATATTGCTTTTCCTGACTTTCTTTTGTGCTGTATGTGCCCAATTTTATGTAATCCCAAACCTAAATGAAACCAACATTAAGAAAATTGCTGTGATAATTTTATCTGTTACTGCAATTGGAATTACTATGCTTATTTTAGGATCTACGCTTCGTTACGGTGGGATTTGATTTAATAATCACTCTGTTTGTTAAACAAAACAACTAGTAATTCTTAAAATCAACTTCATAGCTTGTGAAAGTTTTTGTTTAACTATTATAAGGCATTTTTTTCGGTTTCTAGGTTAATAAAAAACCTCGCGGATTGCGAGGTTAGTTAAACTTTATAAGTATATTAATTTACATTTACATTAAATGAAATTGTATCTTTAATAACTGTCTTTTTTTTATCATTAAACTCATATTTAACAATAGCTCTTATTGTATTAATTCCTTTTTGAGTTAGTATTTCCTTTACAATAATGCCTACCGGCGGAATTTGTGTAAATGTTCTTTTAACTTTAGAATTATCTACATCGAGATTTTCAATCTTAAAACTACGTTTTGCAATAGGTACATTAGCTATTAAATAATGATATTTTAAAGTATCTCCCATCTTTAAAACTTGATTTGTTTTAATTTTGAATTGTTTTTTATTTGCAATTTTATATTGATAGATTTCAATCAATGGTAGACCTTGATAGTTTTTCACATTACCAGATTCATCATAAATGATTAAAAAATCAAGTATTCCGAAATCGTCATACATTGCATATTTCCTTACTTTACCATTAGGATAATTATACGTACTTTCTTCTGTTACTTTGCCATCCTTACGGTAATGTATTGATTCTATATTTCCATTGTCGAAATAATAGATACTTTTTCCTTTAATGTGTCCATTTACAAAATTACCTTCAACTATTTTTTGACCTTTTTGATTATATTGAGTAAAACGACCTTCCAAAATAGTATCTCCATTTCTTATTACATATTGTGATATATCTGTTACTTTTTTATCCGGATAGTAACTTTTCAAAAAAAATGTTTTTTCACTTTTATTAAAAAAGTATAAGGCTGTAAACCCAAGAATTATTATAATTGAGGTTATGATTATGATTATTATATGTTTTTTATGCATTTTTTGTTACTTTGCTTTACGTTTTTCATCAATTAAATCACCTTTTTTATTGTATGATAATACTGTAACTGAATCTTGTTCCTTTGGTGCTTTTTTCTCGTTTTCTTTCATATCATCCATTGATGCTTTTCCTTCAATCTCAATTGTAGCTTGATCCATTACTTCTCCTGCATTTTGACCAATAAACCATCCATCAGGAGTTGATTTAGCTGATTTAGCAAAATCTGTAAGAGCATCTACAACCTTTCCGCTTTTAGATATTGTTTTTGTGCCTGTACTAAAGCCAACAAAAGTAGATAAAGCATCAAGCCCTGTTATATCAACAACTTGAGTATTGTTCTCTCCCTTATCTTTCTGAACTTTTCCACTAGAATCTTCACCATTTCTAAGACTACTTCTAAAATCATATCCACCATGTCCACTATCACGTCCTGTATTTTCAAATTTCCCTATTCTAATTGCATCAAGCATACTATTTGCTTTTTGAGAAACTAAATTTCTAGCATTAGAAACAACGGTGCTTACTTTATGTACAACATAATTTTTAACTGATGCTGTAGCTCTATTTACTAATCCCCTAATAGGATTATCCGGCCACATACCATCTGGGTCAATAAAGTACACTGGATTATCCATTGCATAATTATATGATGACCATCTACGTCCTTTTTCTGCAAGCGGGTCAATATTCATCCAGCGTCCTAATGCAGGATCATAATTTCTTGCTCCATAATCATAAAAACTAAGTCCAAGTTCATCTTGAAATTCTTTGCCATTGTACTTATACTTTTGTGCAGCAGCATTTCCTATTGCATTCACGACATTGTTATTATCATATTGTTTTAAACCAAAAGGATAATAATTGTTTTCTTCTACTATTTTTAAATTTTTGTCATAACTTAAACGAACATTTCCCAAATGATCTTTGTATTGATAAATGTAATCAAAAACTCCGTTATTATTGTATACATATCCTTCTGGATGTGGTAAAAATTGTAAAACATTATTTTGGTACTGAAAACCTCCAGCATAATCAGTCGTAATACCAGAAACTACTTTACGGAGTTTTGCTCCTGCTGCATCGTAAGTATAAGTTATGGTTCCGCCCGCCATTGATACACTTGTTGGTAAATTCAGGTAATTGTAATTTATATTCGTGATTCCTTTATTGGCATCAGTACGCATGTTACCATTACCGTCGTATGTGTATTCAATAGCGAGATTGGCTCCGTCTTTAAAACCTTCTGGGTTGCGAGTGCTGTCATCTACCTTTACAAGTTTGTTACCTCCATCGTAAGTATAAGTCAAATCATCTATCACGGACATAACTAATTTTGAGGTACCTGTATTTTTAGGTTTTTTATTGGTTCTGTACATATTTACAATGTTCCCGTTTTTATCGTAAGAAGGAATTTCCTGCTGATCGTCTTGATCTCCAATAGCATATATCAATCTGTTTAACTCATCATAACCATATGTGTAACTTCTTAAAGTGTTATCGATATTGGCTGTTCTCGAGAATATTTGAGAGATATTTCCATTAAATAATGGCGTAGATCCAGCACTTATATCATTGTAATTGATACTAAAAGCAAACAAATTTGTTCCCATAGCATTTACATTATTTATGCTTTTAAGCCAGCCTCTAATATTGTATTTGTAATCAATATTCTGAAGTCGGGGCTGGGTTGTTTTTCCGCCTACACTTTTTATAATCAGCTGCCCTAAATTATTGTAAGTATTACTTGCAATTACTTCCTGAACCTGATTGTTAATAGACTGTTTTTGCGTAAGCAGGCGCCCCACATTATCATAAGCATATGTATCGGCTATTGTCATTAAGGCATTGGTTCCTTTTTTGTGAGTTTTCACGGTTTCGAGAACTTTACCTGCAAAATCAAACTGCGTTTTTACAGTTTCTACTAAGTCAAGGTAATTATTTTTACTGTAATTATAAATCTGTCTTCCTTTCATATCATAGTAATTAACTGTTGTTGTCCAGCTTGTTGTACCTAAAATACGAACTTTACTACAGGTTGTTAAACCTTTTGCATTTGAAATAGGTGTTATTCCGTACGATACTACAGGTGCTGCACCATCTAAATCTATAGTATTGTAATTATCATAATACTCTATCGAAGTTACGTTTAATCCAGAATTTGGAAACGAAATGTTTGAATAATTCAGATTCGTCCCGTTTATATTCAATACATTGGCTTGCCTATTTTCGTATTGAGATGCAAAAGTATTTACCAGTTTTTGTAACGAAAATCGTGTGGTCTGAGTACTGTTTGCATATTCACCTTTATAAACTATTCTGCCAAATGGATCGTATTTTGTAAAAAGCCAATTATTATTACTTCGTAAAATAGCATCTTGTGTTAAAACTGGCTGGTCTAATTTATTATATACAATATATTCCCAGTCTTTACCTGGTAATTTTTTTTCAACAAGTCGGTTGCGATAATCGTATTTGTATTGATAACAAAGATCATTAAGTACAGCAACTGTTATGGCACCATCTGCTTTTGGAGGAAAAACAAAAGTTAAATTTCCATAAATATCATAAACATAATACGTATCATGTGCCGTATTTTGAGGCTGATTGTTTACTATCGAATATCCGTATGTTCTTTTTAAAATTATTCTTCCTTCTTTGTCTTTAAATTCTTCGGTAGTATTGTCGGTTCCTGAAACCCAGTTTTCGTTTTTGGTTACCGTTTTATATAATTGATTTGGCTGATAAAAGATATTTCCCTGAGGGTTTCCTAAGTTAATATCGTACAATTCTGATGTTATATTCCAGCTTGTAAGCGCCGTAAATAGTTTTACTTCGTTGGCTTTGTTCGTCTCATAATTCATTTTAATTTCATGACCAGAACCTAAAGCCCAGTCTTTTCCTGGAGCACCTTGTTGCAGTATTCGGTTTAGAGGAGAGTTTTCAAATAGTTTTTCAGAAAATGGATTAGGTTTTGAGCTGTTTATTTCTGTGGCAAAATTTGTTGTATAATAACTGTTCGTACTTGTATCTGCTCCTGTTCTATACGAGCCAATTGCTCCTGTAGACGGCATAAAAGGGAGATAGTCTTTATCTTGTCTCCCAAAACCATCGTAACCAATATGGGTAATGATATCTTGTTTTGTTGGAGAACTTTTTACAGCTATATTCTGCATTGGTCTTCCGAGTCCGTCAAAATAAGTTATGGATTCGATAACGTCGCTGTTGTTTCTTATAGAAGAAACACTATTCATTTCTTTTTGAAATGTTCTTGTCAAAACATAATTCTCATTACTAAAAGCGATACTTGTGTATGCATCTGCCGCTATCATAGCAGTAAATACATTTCCTGCAGACGGTTTTATATTTGTTCCAGGTTTTAAAGTTATACTTTGAGAAGCTATTAAAGTTTCGCTCTGAGTTACTATATAACTTGTATTAGGACTTTCAGGTTTTGTAATCGTAACTGGAGTTTGTGCCGATACAGTTGTACTAATAAAAAGTAAAAACAATATGGTCTTTATTATTATATTATTCATCATCATTAATTTTTATAGTAATACTGATTTTCAGACATCAGGTTTCCATCATTATCTTTTACAAACTGAAGCCTTCCTGCACTATCATAAGTATAGGTTGTTTTATTTCCTTTGGGATCGGTAATGGTGCTTACACCTATAAGAGGTAAATAAGTATAGGTAGTTATCATGGCATCTGGCAATGCTGCTCGTAAAGAATCCAAGGCTTTTATTAAATCAGCCTCTGTACCTGTATTGGAAAGGTTCTGCAGATTTGCTACATATGACGATATTGAACTATAAGATGCATTTTCAATTTTGGCAATAGGTTGAGTTTGATTGTAGCCCCAAATAATTGATGCTGGAATGCCGCTTTCAGGTCTATATTGTGTGATATTCCCTAAACTATCATAGTTTTCGAAGGATATGCTTTTCTCAAGTTGGTTTGGTATTACATCGCCTTTTTTATTGTAAATATAATTCGGCAGTATTAAAAATTCTCCAGCAACTGAGGAAGCAAATTTTCCATATTCAACTTTTTCCTCAGATAATTTAACTAATCCGTTGAATGCTTCAGTTTTTAACGGATTATTTACAATGTTTTTAGCTAACAATTCACTTCTGTAAGGTTCATTTACCATCGAAGCATCTTGAGCATAATAATATTTAGTTTCTAAAATTTCACCTTTAGAGTTTGCAGTTGTTTTTGATGTTAATTGCAAACTAGCAGGAGTTGTGTTGTAATAATAATTCTCCGTTTGGGAAACACTATTATTTCCAAAATAATCAATAGTTGTTTTAGTTTTTAGTTTGTCAAAACCTGTATAAATTTTGAAATATGGTATTTTTAGTTTGCCTTGATAATTCTCAATTGTATATTTATTAGCGGCATATATTCCATCATAAGCAAAAGCTGTTAAAGGATAAGTTGGAATATCTTTTAAAATGTTTGGAAAGCTTACTCCTACAGGAAAAATATGTTTTGAAACTGTATAAGAAATTCCTGTACAAAGCTCATTTTGATCTAAAAGCTCGTAATTGATTTCATCAACATATCCCATATTGTTTTCTATATCTTCTCCGTAATATTTATATATTTCCTCTTTTATAATAGTATTGTGGTTGTATGATAATTTTCTTTGTAATTTACCTCTATGCCAATCTTTAGGTTCTTGCTCTCTTAAATCATCAAATAATGAAATTTCTGAAAATTTAGGTTCTTGAAAACTAAAATAATTATCTTCTTTAATTTCGTTTTTTGTGATGTTATCATAATCTATCTGGCTAACTTTTGTATATCCTACATTTGAACTTGAAGTTTTATAAAGCGGTAGTGTTGATGATGATGATAATCTTATTCCTAATTCCAATTCTATTTTATTCGGTTGTCCTCCCGCACCTGGCAAATATGGAGTTTCATCAAAAACATATCGTGATATACTTTCAACATAACAAGGCACATTCATCATTTTTCCCGAAGTATTATTATTATCATCTAGATATTTAAAAACAGTTGTGTATTTTGATCCATTAAAATCATCGGTATAACTTTGAATATTTTTTATTCGTAACCCACCTACATTTACATCATCTTTTGTTTTATCTCTGTATTTAATACGAATGCTTGTATTATGAGGATAATTATAATCATTGGGATTTGATAATAAATAGTTTTGAGTAACAACTGTCTTTATTCTATAAGTTGCCTTTCCTCCAACTTCAAAATAACTATTTATTATCCCAGAACTATTTTCGTCTTTAGAAATGGTTCCTATGTATTTTGCCATGTAAGTACCGTTTTCTAATTTTTTTTCTAAATAGAATTCAACTTTGTTAAAAGAAGCATTGATAGTTTGATAGTTAGGAACTTTAAATGGTAAATTTGAATTTATAATAAGACTTAATTCACTCGATTTAAGAGATTGACTATAAATACTAGTATCGAAAGATTCACTGTAAAAAATTTTATTAAAGCCATTAACTTCGTTTGGATTAGGGTAAAAATTGTTCAAACTATATCCTGATAAGGTATATGGTACTTCTTTTACAGTGTATCTTTCATCTGATATAGCATCGTAATAAAGACCTGTTGTTGGTCCTGTTACTGCAACATGGTTTTCGTAATCATAACGTTTAACACCCCCTTCAGGGAATTTTATACTTTTTAATGAAAATGTCTTAGTATATAATGTGTCTATATTTCTATTAAAGCCTAAACTGGTTTCTACATGGTGTTCAGGCAATAAATTTTCAGGAAAAAGTGATACATTTGAATCTTTACCATTAAAATAGCCCCAATGATCTTGTGCTTTAGAAGATTTAGAAGGGATTTTGTCAAATAAATAATAGTCAAAAGCATATTTTTCGACTATAGTATTATTCTTATCATAAAAGTTAATATTATTAAGTCTTAATCTTTTATTGAGAACATCTTTACTGTCAAGGTTTATGTTAGCATTAAAATAGTTTTGTACAAACTCAATTCTTTTAATTAAACTAGTGCTATTGTAAATTTTAATTTCTTGTAATTTTTTAGCTCCTGTTTGCAAATCTATTCTATCGCCATAAATGAAGTTAATTTTTCCGTTTGGAAAGATAATTTCTGATATTAATTTTTCTTTTGCTGTAGTGTTTGATTCAATACTTGTACTATTTATTTCTCTGGTACTCCTTGTAATTAATTGACTAACGTTACCTGTCAGATTTTTATAAATTAAATAATCCGCAGAAATATAATTATAAACAATTTCCTTGTTCTTCGAAGATATTATTTTTTTTAGCTGCCAAGATTGGTCAAAGGGAGTTAGCCCACTTTCACTTATTGATGATGTTCCGTCTTCTCCTAAGATGAGTTTAAAACCTGTAGGGAGTTGAATTATAAAATTATCAAAGTAATTTGATTTAATTCGTTGCCCAATTTCATAATTGATTGTTATATCGTCTAATGGAAAAGTTAAAAACTTTTTCTGTTCCTGACTAAACATAAATTTACCATTATGTCCAAAAAAACTATAAAAAAATTCGTCAGGACGGCAGTCTTCATTTCCATAAATGTTTTTTACATCATTTCCTGCTAAGAACACTTTTGCATAAAATTGCATTCTGCTTCCATATTCACCATAAGAATTGCAACTCCAAGGTGTATTCAAATTGGGATCTATAGAATTTTTTAAACGTCCAATTCCAAATGTATTCTTATTATAATATTCTTGATTAATGAAGAAACGTTCATCAGGTGCTCCATGATTAGTTCTTGTTATTTGACCGCCGATATTTAAACTCCAGCCTAATCCAATAGAAGTAGCATCTTCCTCAACTTTTATTCCACCAGTATTATACGAAATAGAAATAGGAATTTCCATTCCATCAAAATTGATTGTGTAAATAGGAATATCTATAGAAGGTTGTCCAGTATATAAAGAAACATTATTTAACAGTCTTTTTTTAAATTGATAAGATTCCGGAGGTAAAGGAATTCCATAATTATATTCAGTTGATTTTTGACTATGCACATTTAGACTAATAAGTGCAATTACTATAAAAAATTTAATTTTCATTTTGGTTAATTATTTATTGGCTTATATATTCATTTTAAGATAATTGCAGAATAATTATTCTACAATTCATATTAATTATTAAGCAAGACAAAACTTTTTCATATGCACTTTTAATTCAAGGCTATGGAATTGGTTAAAATGTAATGTATTAACAGGCCTCAAAATCTTTTTAGATTCCATTTTCGGCTTAATAAAATTTTGGATTAAAACATCGGAAATAAAAGCACTGAAACAATTCTAAAAACCAACTGTATTTAGAAATTATTTAAAGCTTTAAAAATGACATGGGAAGTCATACGCTAATCTTGATGAATCAAGATTATCCGTTGCAATTTGTATGGAAATTATAATTGTTTTATACTAAAAAAAGAGAAATTGGTATTAAAAACTAGGTAAATATAGGTTAAAAAAATATTAATTTTATTAAAACATAAAAATAAACTTACTTTTTATAACAATTATTTTATTTTTTCAAGAAATTTTATTTCTATTTCATTATAAATCATGTAAGTATACACTTGTAATCTAGTTGAATTGCATGCAAAAAAAAGAGTCTCATTTCTGAGACTCTTTCCTAATTCATTCTGCTACTTCACCAAGAATTTCGTTTTATAACTCTTATCTGCTTTTTGCAGGATTAAGAAATACATTCCTGAAGATTTTATATGGGTTTGGATTTCTTTTCTAACACTGTCTGTGATTGGCAGTTTATCGTGTTTGTAAACTGTTTTTCCGTTTACATCATAAATTGTTAGATTGAAGATTCCGTCATCGCCTGATAAAGTCATTGTGAAAGTTCCGTTGTTTGGAACCGGAGCAAGTACTAAACCATTTTTACCGAAGACAGGATTATCGTCTACAGATAAAGTGGCATCTACTTTTACATCTAACGATGTCGCTTTATCGCATAAAGCTGGCGTGCTGTAATTAAGCGTAATCGTCTGGTCTCCTTTTTCTATCCATTTAACGGTAATTGTATTATTGATTTTTTCTACGATTTCACCTCCGGTAACTGTCCAGCTGTAATCGGTCATAAAATCTGTTGCAGTATACGTTGTTATGGCATTAGAGTCTGTAATAAGCAATTCTCCAGTAATTGTCGCTGCATTATGTTCAAATGGCTGTACGGTTGCCGATACTGCTCCTTTACCTTGCAAACCACTTGATTTTTTATTCAGTTTTGTCAAGTCAACTCCAAATGAGTGGCTTCCGCTAAATGACTGAAGGTTTCCAATTTCAAACTCTTTATCTGATATTTTTTTGAATGTAATACCATCATTTGGAACCACAATTCCGCCTGATTTCACGATTACTTCGCTTTTCGTAAATCCAGATGCTGCAATTTCATCATCAAACTGAACTTTTAAAGCGTCAGTTTCAGAACAATCGTTGTTTAGGCTTAACGGAACTATTGTACAGTTTAAATCTACGATATCAATATACGCTTCTACTTTAGAAACATCACTTGCATTTCCGAATTCATCATAAGCGATAGCTTCAAAAGTATTTTTACCAGAGTAATCTTTAACCGAAATCAGAACTTGCCCTGCAGTTTCCTGAATCTTTTTACTTACTAATGATCTTCCAGTTGGCGTTACCACATACAATTCAACTGTTTGTTTGTTTCCTGTTGTAGTAAGTGCAATCGATACATCGTTACCGGAAGTAATATTATCGGTTTGCGAAACTCCTCTGTCTGGCGTAATACGCATGTTTTGCGGTGCAGTTGGTTTTCCAAATTTCACTTCCCATATTGTGCTTGCACTTCCAGTTCCTAAATTACCAGAAAGATCTTTTAAAGCTGACTGGTCGACTACCAGTTTGTAACCACCTTCTGTCTGTGTATATTCTCCTAAACCAGAAATCAAGTAATGTAAATCATCTTGTTTTGTAACCGTTACGTTTGCATTTAGGTTTACACTTCCTTTGTAAAGCGTAATCCAGTTTTTGTCGAAACTGCTTACGGGTTTGTTTAGTGTTATCAACATGTCGGTCACGTTCTGACTGTTTACTGCTCCTTGGAATTTAGGCGTAAAGACATCAATCTCCGGAATGGTAATATCTACTTTCCATTTTGTTGACTGTACAATTAATCCAAAAGTATTGTCTTCTGCTTTTATGGTTGGCAGATCAACTGAAAGTTCGTATTGTCCGCTTACTTTATTGTACTCGCTTAATCCTACGATTGTATATTTCAGATTATCTTCAGTAACAATCGAGATATTTTCAAGAGGCTGTCCGTTTAAAGTCAGCTTGTCTTTTGTAAACTGAATTGGTTTTACTGGTTTGTTAAACTGAATTTCAACGCTGTTTACTGCCTGCGCTTCAATTTGGTCTTTTTTGAATTGAACAATTCCTAATTCGCCTATAATCTGAATCCAAGAAACGGCTTTTCCTTCAACACCTTCATTGCCTTCTAAATCTTTGATTCCGGCACATTGAACGGTTAATTCATAGTAGCCTGAAGCAATTGACAATGTTTTAATATTTAGAACATAAGTGGAATCATTTACTTTTCCGATAAAACTGTCATCAAACGGAATTGTATTTCCTTGATGAATCAATTTAATATTTTGAGCTGTAAATGTATTCGGATCAATAGCTTTATTAAAGTTTACCTGAATCGATTCTACTGCTTTTGTAGTTGTCGATGGCACTTCTCCAAAAGATTCAACTCTTGGCACATTGTTATTTATTACTGTATAGTATAGAGTGTATTTCTCTAATCCTGATATTTTATCCAAGAAATGAAGGTTGTTTTCATACCTTGGTTCTGCACCATCTCTTAAAGTCACAAAAGTCTGCCAGAAGTTTTCAATTGGCAGTTCCAAATTATCACTTTGTCTTACAACTCTCAACAACTTGTATTTATCTGCTCCAGGATCGGTTATATTGCCATAATTCCAACCTGTTTTTGACGAATCCATAGTTAGGGTTGTCGTTAGTTTACTTGGCGAAATAGCGTTAGAAACAGTTCCTGTTTTCACTTTATACACTTCGTCGCTTTCTCCGTTAGAATAGTAAATAGCATCTGGTGTGTCATGAATATCTACAAGATCATTCACTAAGAAATCATTTACATTGTCATGTCCGTCACCATAAGCTCTTACACTCTTAATCAATTCATGAACGTACGATGCTTTAATCAAACTTAGGTTTTTGTTTCCGTAACTGCTTAAATGTTTTATTTTAAGGTCGTATTCGACAAAATGTCCTAATAAAGTACTGGTAAACCACCATTGTCCTATAGCTGATTTTTGAGGTTCAATATTTCCGAAATCAACATTTAATAATCCTAATTGTTTTGGTTCATTATTGAAGTTACTTCCAACAATTTCAAAATCAATTAAAAGACCTTTTTTGTTTTCGATAATTTCTGGCTGAACAGATTCTACCTGAACATTTTTAGCTATTCCGTATCCTTCGTTTTTAATTAATAATGCCATTTCTGCTGGAACCATTGGTTCAACTTTTTCTGTTAGCGCATCATCTCCTAAAATATCACGCTGCATGAAATAGTGCATGACTAAATCCGGACTTGGATTAACATCTAATGTTACTGGGTAAAGTTGTACACTAACTCGGTCTCCTGTATTTGGATCTAAATATGATAATGTACCTCCAAAAGAATATGATTTAGGTACTGTTGGCGCTGCATCTTTTGTTGGAATAAAAATCACTGTTCCAGATCCGCTAGTACTTGGACCAACTGTTCCTGTTCCACTTAAGAAAGCATCTTTGTTGATTTGGAACAAATGTGTCATGTCATTTCCTGCATCATCTTTTACTATTAAATCTAAATTTAGATCTTTAATCGTATTTGAATCACTTCCATTGTTTAGTGTTAAAGTTCCTTCAAACGCTTCTCTCGTCATAGTGATTTTTTGAGAGAATTTAACTGTAACAGTAGCGCAAACCGAAGATTTGTTAGATCTGTCTTTGATATATTCATCAAGGTCTTTTAAATCTTTTTCATGCATTTCTGAAGCAGACATAAAACCTCTATCGCTTGTGCGTTTAATTAATAAATCTCTTACTCTGTCATATTCATCAAGATCATTTTTATTGATGATATTTGGATATTCTGCATTCGGAACTTTAATATTTTTATTCCATGCTTCAAGGGTTTTGTTCCATCTATTACAGAAATTATCGATTTCTTGACTTGATATATCTGAAGCGGCCAGATTTATTTTAATTTTAGCAATGTCATCTGCCGAAAATGGTTTTCCAGTATCAACATTTACTGCTATTTGTTTTATAAAGTCATGAAAATTGGCACTTTCCAGTAATCGATCATTGCCTAAATAGGCCTTGACTCTATTTAAAGCTGCCACCTGCCCGTCTTTAATAATCTGCATATCGTTATACATCAGATCAATAAAATCTGTGCTGTTTGCTTTTCCGGTCATACTGCCATAACAAGTGTAAAGTGCTGATGCTACCCCAACAGTACATCCTATAGGACCTGGTATACAAGAAGCTGCTGCAACTGCAACCCAGAATCCTGTGTTTGCTGTTGCAAGTGAAATCATACAGCTTGCTACCGCTGCAGCAGGTCCACCAAAACATCCTCCTGCAGCAGATGCTACAGAAACCAGACATGGATAATCACAAATAGTTGGAAGTGCTGTAACTATATTTCCAATTGCAGTTCCAATAGGAATTAATCCTCCAAAACCACCTCCATTGAAGTTTGGACTTCCTCCAGCAACTGGCGTACTTGGAGTATAACAAGTCAATTTGTAATAAGGTTTAAAAGCTGCTGCATCTTTTTCACTGTCGCAAACATAAGTTCCTTTTGTTATTAAGTTATAACTACAAATTTCACCGGCCATACTTTTTCCTGTTGAAGCTGTTCTTGTAATCAGAATTGGAACAATGATCGTTGACTTAGCATTTAACGCATCCATTTTTTCAATCATAAGCTTAAACTTATAATCTCCTTGGCTATCAACATTAAAAGTCACATTTGATAATGCAATCAATCCGTGGTTGGTAACGGTTGCATAACTCATTCTGCTTTCGCCGACATTTAAGTCCAGTACTGGATTATCGATATCGATAACAATTACTGGTTTTGGTACGTTAGTTTCGAATTTAACTACTAAATCTGATTGGTATTCATCTGTAATTTCAGTTGGTTTAACAACCCATTCGTAACTAACCGCTTGATACGAAATAAATACTTTTTGTGTCGTTACTTTTCCTGGATCAACTAATATGTTATTTTGATACGTATCGTGTTTGTCTGCTGTTACTGTAAGTGTGTAATATCCTTCTGGAATTTGTTCTGTATTAAATAATCCGTTTTCATCAGTTACTCCTTCAGCTATTACTGCACCTGAGAAAGGATGACGCACAACAACTTTTGCTCCTTTAACATGAGGCGCTTTTTCTGTGTTATAAGTATATTCGTCAACTACATCAACCTGCAATGAACCTTTAGACTCTGAAACAGTTTCAATTCTAAAAGGTACTGCTACTCCACCTCCGTTCTGTGGATTTAAAGCTAAGTTACCTGTCAATGGTACATTTAATTGCTGTTTATCTGTTGGAACTAATTCTAAAATTACTTTTATAGTTTCGTTTGGAGCAATTTTTTCAATTACAAGAGCACTTTTCAGTTTCATCCATTCCATATTCGGAACTTCAACTTTTACATTTTCAGCATTTATAGCTCCTGTATTGGTTACTGCAAATTCATAAAAACGAGAGCTTCCTTTAATCATCGTTGTATTGATGCTTACTGGATTTACGGCTAGTTTTGGCGTTTGTGCTTTGGCATGGTAATACGCTAAAACAGCTAGTTTTGCTCCTTCATTTGATACAATGTTGAAATTAATGCTGTAGTATTTTTGTTCTGCAGATGGTGTTTCGGCTAGTATTGTATAATTCAAAATAGCTTCTTGTCCAGCTGCCAATGTTAATGGATCTGTTTGAATTGTAAATCCGGCATCGGCTGGTAATTCTATTTTTACATTTGTTAAAGGCGTTTTACTGTTGTTTTTCAACTTAAATTCACCTTTGTACGGAACTTGTGTCACAACATCCCATTTTAAATAATCTGCCGGTTTGTTAGTCCATTCAAAACCAACAATATCAAATTGTGCTTGTACTGCATTTGTAGTTCCCGGATAACCTGCGCTTACCGTATAATGACCACTTTCTGCCTGTAACGGTTCGAAGTTATAAACGAAGTTTCCAGAAGCGTTTGTTTGTACTTTAAAAGCACGTGAAAAACCTTCGTTGATAATAATGATTTCGACATCTTTATTAGCTGCTGGAGAATTATTTGTCAATTTAGCCGATCCTGTAATTGTAACGACTTCACCTGATTTGTATACTGCTTTAGAAACTGCCGCTGTCGCTGAATAACTTGAATTCAGTTTGATTGCTGCAAAAGCTTCATTGTTGGTGTATGACAATTCACTTACTTTCTGATCTGCATTTACAGCAGCTACTAAGAAATAATCACCAGCCTGCTGTGGAAGTCTGATTGATTTTACAAAATCCAATTTCTTGCCCGATTCAATATCTTTATCAATTTGAAAAGATGTAATCAGTGTGGCATTTTTAGTGGTTTTATCTTTTGATAAGTAATATTCGATTTTTGTCCCTTTTGCCAAAAGCGCAAATCCTTGATTGGTGATCGAAGTCGTAACTTCAACAACATCATCGCCATTCGCTTGAGCTACTGTTTTTACCGAATTAACAATGGCATCTGGTTTATTTTGATCGGTTACTAAAATCCAAGCAAAACCAGAACTGAAATTATCTGCTTCAGCTTGAATACGAACGGTTTGATCTCCTGTTTTTGTGGCATCGATAATCGTATTTACATCTACGTCAACACTTTCTTGTCCTATTGCAATTTTTACGGTTGCAGGAATAGAAACAATAGTGGGAGCGTCAGATGAAAGCTTAACCGTAATTTCTGTCGATTTGTCTACCGTGTTTCTGGCAATGGTTATTTTAGATGCTTTTTCTACTCCTGCTTTTACAGTCGACGGATTGGCTTTTACATTTAAAGCAGGACCATTGCTGTCTAAAACAGTAATATTTTTACTTAAAGCACTACCGTTTGCTCCGGCTGGAAGAGTACAATTACAAGAAGAAATATACACTTCTGCCGTAACACCAACCGTTTTTGTTCCATCAACAATACCGTTATTTACTGCTCCAATATTGAATCGTTTCTGATTAACATTTGCAGGAAAATCAATAGTTTCTGGCAAAATCAACGCATTGGCCACACTCGCTTTTAAACGAATATTAGTGCTGATTTCTGGTTTGCTTACGCGTTTAATTGTGGCATAAGTAGCGTAAACTCCATCAGCTTCTGAAATGGTCTGCGGACTAATTTCTAATTCAAAAGCTGGGACGTTTGAACTTTTAATGGTAATGTCTGTATTTCCCGCCTGAAAACCTTCGGCTCTTAAAGTCAGCTTACCAACAACGGTTGGTTCTGGAACTCCGTTATTTTTAACCGTAATGGTAAAAGAAGTCGTTTTGCTTCCTGAAGGAAGAATAACTTCTGTTGGAACTGTCCAACGTGAACTTTGATCTGCTGTAATAACAAACTTAGTATCTCTTGTTTTAGCAAAATCAGTTGACAAATTCACGGTTATTGTTTCGCCGTCTGTTACTGAAACTTTTGAAGGTGTTAAAGTAATAACCGAGAATTCATTATCGATAATTTCGATGTTTTCTGAAACTGCTGTATAATCGTTTCCTGAAACCGAAAGATTTACGGTTCTGTTTCCGTCATTTACCGTATTATCAATTGTTTTGATGTAGAAAACAACCGAAGACTGATCTTTTAAGATTTTTACATTCGCATCAAATTGTAACTGCGAAGCCAGAGAAGCTGCAAGTCCATACGTTTTGTCTGCGCTTCTGTCCCCGCTTTGTGTTAAAGTAGCGCGGATAACTTCTGTTGAATTCTCATCAATCGTTTTTTTATCTAAAACCAAATACAGTTTTTTCTCTAATAGAATACTTCCTGCTGCTGTTACTTTATTATTGGTTTTTAATTCTTCTGGTTCTTTTACAGAAGTATTGGCAATTACATTGATTCTCACTTTTACGTTACCTTCAATTCCTAATACTTTTGGAAGATTAAATACAGCGCTTCGGCTTACGGATTTCTTTTTGTCTAAATCTTCATTATATGAAACGGTACCCAAATTGTATTCGATTCCGGTTTGATCCGAAACAATACTGATTTGCTCAATCCATCCGCCAGAAGCGATACGATCGCCAATATTATCAACTGACCATGAAAGGGAAATTTTTCCTTCTGGAGAAATTTTAGATTCGGTGGCAGCAATTCCTGAAACGGTTAAATCCGGAAATTGTGCCGGAGCAATTGTCAATTTTCCATTTACATGGTTTGAACCAATATCGGTTGCATTTTTAGAACTTAAAACTACTCCGGACAAATCTAAATTATGGGTTTGTCCCGAAGTATAATTTAAAGGAATTTCTATCGGAATTTGCAATACAGTTCCGTTGTTTCCTTTAAAAGGTGTACTGGTCATTGAAAGAATAATAAAGTGATAATTTCTTGGATTATTCTTTTCAATGTTCACATAAACAGCATGATCGCCTTTTCGGCTTTCGATAATTTTGCTGTCTTTTTCGCTTACGATCAATCCCTGCGGAAGGGTCAATGTAAACTCGGCTCCCACTACTTCATCGGCATTAGCCAAATCTATTGAAATCACCGATTTGTCTCCGGGACCTGCTGATACGTCTAATACTTTTAAACTATTCTGCGCATAGAGAAATGTCCCTAAAAATAGGAAGATAAAGACCAGAAAAGGTTTTATTTTCATTGTTTTTAATTCGTGTGGTATCATTATAAGTCGTTTATTGTATTAACATTTTTCCTTTAAAAGTCACAAGCCCTGATGAAAGCTGGGTTTCTATCGTGTAGATATATACCCCAGATGCCATTTCGTTTCGTTTGAATGAAAGTTCATGGTTTCCTTCAGACGTTTCAAGATTCGATTGTGTGCGGACTAATCTTCCCTGCGAATCAAAAACTTTTAAGACTGCTTTTGATGCATTTTCCGGTAAATAATATTTGATTACCGTAGTGTCTGTAAATGGATTTGGATAATTTAAAAGAGATGTTATTTTCGCTGCTGGATCATTATCGTCAACTCCTAAGTTTTTCTGCGTTATGGTATAACTTAATTCCTGAGCTTGCTGATTTGAAAGTAAAGCCGAAACAATATTTGTTTTAGAAGACACTTTGGCAATAGCTTGTTTTCCAGAAAGCGAATTGTTCATTGAGAATCCAACGATACTCACTTCTCCGTTGCGCTCTCCAACTGAAGCTGTAAAACCAATATCTGAAAGCAATTCTTTAATTTCTGATTTGCTAACATCTTTTAAACGAATATCAAAACTTGATGCCGAAGCTGACTGATTGTCGATATACAACACATCATCTTCAATGCTCAATACAACATCTGAAGAACTTTCTAATGTTGGACGTTTTGTATTGGCTGGCTTTTCAAGTGTTCCTGACTGAATTTTATTAATCAAAGCGATAATATCCAGTACATTCAGGTTTTGATCTTTATTGATGTTGGCCGCACCAAAGTTGAAAAAGTTTGGTTTCTGACCTAACATATAGTTCAATGATGACTGAATATCTAGAATGTTTACAATTCCATCTAAATTAGAATCCCCTTCTCTATACGTAATGGTGTACGTTAAAACGCTGTTTCTGGCTGCACCAGCAATTTGTCTCAATTCTAATGTCTGGTTGTTTGGTACATTCCATTCGCTGAAAATACTCGTTAGTTTAAGACCTTCTCCAGAAACGGTTACGGTTTGGAAATACTCTTTCAGCGTCATGTTGTACGACTGAGACGTATTGAACAACGAATTGGTATGATCGTAACGATTGATTTTATTGTCTTTTAAAACGGCATTTAGTGTCAAAGGCAATTCTCCTAAATTGATTTTCTGACGATCAATTTTAAAGTTTACTGAAACTGCAAAAGCGGCATCGATTCCTGTTAATGCATTTTCTGAAAGGTCAACTGTTTTAAGTTTTGTAATTTTCGAAACACTTTCAGGAATTGATCCTGTTAATTTATTGCGGGTTAAATTCAGGTTTTGCAATTCGGTGAACTTTCCTAATTCTGAAGAAATGTTTCCGGTTAAGTTATTATCTGGAAGGTTGATTGAAACAACATGTCCGTCATTTGTTGTAACACCTTTCCATTTTTTCTCATGCAGATTGTTTGATGAAATGTCCCAAGGTTCTTTCCAACCTGTTCCTCCTGCACTTTGAAAGAAAGCCACTAAAGCATTGTATTCTGCAGTAATTAATGGTGTTTCAGAACCGTCGGCAATTCCTTTAAATTGTAAATAAGTTCCTTGCGATGTTCCGTTTTTCTGCCAAATCGTAATTTTTGCTCCTGCTGGAATGCTTGAAACAGAAATATTTGGAAATGTTATCGCATTGTCAACTGCTGTTGCTTCAGAAATTTTAAAATTGTTTGCCTGTAATTCAAACTGGTATTTACCGCTGTAATCCTGTGCTGCATCATTATAAGAAGCAATAGCCGGAATATCGACATTTATTTCGTCGCCTTTTAAATATAAATATTCATCTTTTGCAATTACTTGACCTCTTAAGTTTACATACACGTTGGCTGTATTATAGGTAAATGGTTTTTCTAATGAATCAAAACCGTTGTTTGATAAATCAATTTGCTCGATGTTTTCAAATTCATTTAAATGTCCCGGAATCGTTCCTTTGTATAAGTTTCCAGAAATAGAGAATTTTTTCAAACCAGAAATGCCGTATAAAACCGGGATGGTACCGCTGAATTTATTAGACTGAACGTTTAATGTTTTTAAATTCGTTAGTTTTCCTAAATCTGCTGGAAGCGATCCTTCAATAGCGTTTGATTGAAGATTTAAAGTTTCCAAATATGTCAGGTTTGATAATTCAGCTGGAAGTGCTCCAGATAAATTATTGGCAGCCAGACTTAACGAAACTACGTGTCCTTCTTTTGTTCCAACTCCATACCAGCTAACTTCATGGAGTTTGTTTTGCGAAATATCCCATTTCTGAGTCCACTGTGCTCCGTTTGTGCTGTTGTAGATTTTCTTCAAAATTTCGAATTCTTCGTCAGTTAACGGTTTTCCAAAAACTACCTGAGTATAATTAATTGAAGTTTGCTGAGCCGTTCCATCATTCTGAACAATTCTAATTTGATCCGTCAATTTAATTCCGTACAAAGCAATATCCTTGAACACTAATTTTCCTTCGGCGTTTGAATAATTCGACGTTTTGTTTACACCATTAATGTAAAGTGTAAAATAGTTTTTGTTATTGATAACGCCACCATTTGTATTAAACAGGAAAGTCGACATTACCGGAAGGTTGATAACCAATTCGTTTGCTCCCACTTCAATAGTTGGAATCGTAATGGTTTGATATGAAAAATCAACCGTTTTTAAAAGTGGCAAATGTACCAATGCTTCATCAGCATCTTCAATGTTGTTATTATTTAGATATATTGTTTTTAGCGATTGAAGTTTACTCCATGAAGAGGTTATTTTGCCTTTTAATTTCGTATATCTTAAATCAAGCACTTCAAGAGCTTCTAATCCAGAAATAACGTTTAAATCTGTTGTGCTTAAATCTTTTGAGTAATTTCCGCCATAAAGTGAAAGGTTTTTCAAATATTTTAAATTGCCAAAAGATGCCGGAATTGCTCCCGAAACATTATAATTGTTATTCAGGTTCAATCCTGTTACGTGTCCGTTTTGGATACTTACTCCATACCAAGCGCCTTCGTGCAAATTATTAGTCGAAACATTCCATTTGTTGTTCCAGCTGGCTCCGTTCATGGCGTTGTAGAAATCAACTAAAGCCTGATATTCAATATCTGAAACTTTTGGCTGATCTACTTTTACATTGGTAAAATACACTCTTGAATCGTACGATGATTGTCCTGCATTATCATAATCTTGATACAAATACAATTCATCTCCAGTTCGTAAAGAAGCCAGATAATCTGCTGGAATGGTAATCGTTCCGTCGCCTGCTACTCTAAGTGTGTTTCCTACTTGATTTCCATTAATAAATAATCGAAACGGTCTTTGTGCCGAAAAATCATTTAATGCTCTGTTATAAAGCATTGAATTTGGAAGGTTGCTTACTTTTACATCTACACCTTCGTATAAAAAGTTTTCTACACTGATGTTTTGAGAGGTTATTTCTAATGAAACCTGATTTGACAATAATCCTTTAATATCTGAAACTTTATTGTACGAAAGGTTTAGAGTTCTTAAAGTGGTTATTTTTTCTAAATCTTTAATTAAAACTTCAACCTGATTGTTGTACATATTTAAAGTTACCAGAGAAGTTAGATTTCCGGCAGAAACTGGAATGGCTTTGATCTGGTTGTACGATAAGTTTGCGGTTACTAAACTCTCCATCCCGCCAAAAGCTTCTGGAAGAGCTGTAATAGCATTCGAATCCAGATATACTGTTTTCAGCTTTTTAAGTTTTCCCCAAGATTCTGGAAGAGCTCCTTTTAATTTGGTGTATCTTAAATCTAAAAATTCAAGTGATTCCAATTCCGAAAGAACGCCTAAATCTGTTGTGCTTAAATCTTTTGAATAATTTCCGCCATAAAGAGAAAGGTTTTTCAAGTATTTTAAATCCCCAATCGATGCTGGAATCACTCCCGAAACATTGTAATTATTATTCAGGTCAAGTCCGGTAATGTGGCCGTTCTCGATACTGATTCCGTACCAGCCGCCTTCATGTAAATTATTGGTCGAAACATCCCATTTATTATTCCAGTTGGCACCGTTCATTACGGTGTAAAAATCAACTAAAGCCTGATATTCTTCGTCAGGAATCTGTGGAAGATTGATTTTGATATTGGTAAAAAATACTCTCGAATCGTATGAATTTCCATATACACCGTCATATTGCTGATACAAATACAATTCGTCTCCTGTTTTTAATGAAGAAAGTAATGATGCTGGAATAGTAATACTATTGTCTGCTGCCATCACCAAATCAGTTGCGATCTGGTTTCCTCTTAAAACCAAATTGAACTTTCTTAGAGAAGAGAAATCATTTTTGTTTCGATTATACGAAAGCATATTGGGCAGGTTTTCGACTTTTACATCGGTACCTTCATAAAGTATGTTATCAATATTTATATTTTGAGAATTTAAATCCAGATTTATCTGAGTGTTCAAAAGTCCTTCGATTTTAGAAACTCGGTTGCTTGAAAGTCCAAATGTTTTTAAAGTTGGTATATTTTCAAGTTCTTTAATCAGGGTTTCAATTTTATTATAAGCCAGATTTAAAGTTTCTAATTTCGTCAGATTTCCTATTGATACCGGCAGTGCTGTAATTTGGTTTGAAGTAGCTTCAAAAAATACCAAAGATTCCATTTCGCCCATAGTATCTGGCAAAGTGGTAATACTGTTGTTGCTTAAATAAACTGTTTTTAATTTTTTCAATTTATTCCATGAAGACGGGATCGTTCCTGAAATACTAGTCGATCTTAAGTCTAATCTTTCTAAAGCATCTAAATTTGAAAATACATTTAAATCTGTTGTGCTTAAATTTTTACCATAATATCCGTAAAGCGAAAGATTTTTAAGGTATTTCAAATTCCCGAAAGAAGCCGGAATTGCTCCCGAAACACTACTTGTATACGTAAGGTCTAATCCGGTAATATGACCGTTTTCGATACTTACACCGTACCAAGCACCTTCGTGTAAATTATTAGTCGAAACATCCCATTTATTATTCCAGTTTGCCCCTCCCATGGCATTGTTGAAATCTACTAAAGCTTGATATTCTGCATCTGGAATTTTTGGCTGATCTACTTTTACATTTACAAAATATACTCTCGAATCGTATGAAATATTTCCTGATCCTGAGTCATACTGTAAATACAAGAAAAACTGATCGCCTGTTTTTAAAGTCGAAAGATAGGCCGCAGGAACGGTAATACTTCCGTCGGCTGCCATTGTAATATTGCTTCCTATTTGATTTCCACCTACATAAACGGCAAATTGTCTTCTGGCAGAAAAATCATTTTGGTTTCGGTTGTAATTTACTATCGATGGTAACGACGGAATCACAACATCGGCTCCGGTATAAACCAAACCTTCAACGTTAACACTTTGCGTGTACAAATCAAGGTTCACCTGATTACTAAGCAAAGCTGCAACATTTGATATTCGGTTAGTTGAAAGATTCAAAGTTTTTAACGTTGCAATATTTTCCAGTTCTTTTATTACTGCTTCGATCTGGTTGTACGATAAATTTAAAGTGGTCAGATTCGCCAGATTACCAATTGAAGCTGGAATACTTTTAATTTGATTTGAAGAGGCATCAAAAGAAACCAGACTTTCCATTTCACCAATCGTTTCTGGCAAAGCTGTAATTGCGTTGTTTCCTAGATTAACTGATTTTAGTTTTTTTAATTTACTCCAAGAAGACGGAATGGCTCCTGTTGTATTGCTTGATCTCAAATCTAAAGTTTCAAGAGACTGCAGTTCTGAGTACACATTTAAATCAGTACTACTTAAGTTTTTATTGTAATATCCGTAAAGTGAAAGATTTTTAAGGTATTTCAAATTCCCGAAGGAAGCCGGAATTGCTCCCGAAACTCCACTTGTATACGTAAGATCCAACCCCGTAACATGTCCGTTTTCGATGCTTAAACCTGTCCAAGCTCCTTCGTGAAGATTATTTTCGTTTGTATCCCATTTATTGTTCCAGTTTGCCCCGCCCATAGCGTTGTAAAAATCAACCAAAGCCTGATATTCAACATTTGAAACTACGGCCTGATTTACTTTTATATTGGTAAAATAAACGTTGCTGTAATGCGCAGTCGCAGCATTTCCGTCATATTGAAGGTACAAATACACCTCATCTCCATTTTTTATACTTGACAAATAAGATGCAGGAATCGTAACACTGCCATCCTGAGCAACTGTAATATAACTTCCAATTTGAGAACCTCTTACGTAAAGAGAAAGCTGTCTTTTAATCGAAAAATCACTGCTTGCTTTATTGTAATAGACGATATTAGGCAAATTGTCTATCTTTAAATCAATTCCTTTATACACAATGTTTGCCAGGCTGATGTTTTGATAATACAAATCAAGACTTACCTGATTTCCCAGCAAACCCACAATAGTCGAAATCTTGTTATTGGATAAACTTAGCGATCGTAAAGCTGTTAAGTTTTCAAGTTCTTTGATAAGAACTTGTATCTGATTTTGTGATAAATCTACAGTAACAAGGCTTTCCATTTGTCCAAATTCTGCCGGAAGCGCTGTAATAGCATTGTTGCTTAAATAAAGTGTTTTCAGCTTTTTAAGCTTGGACCACGATGCCGGAATTGCTCCTTTCACCTTGCAATATCTCATATCTAAAGTTTCCAAAGCTTCTAATCCAGAAAGCGAACCCAGATCAGCGGCACTGAAATCTTTTCCATAACTTCCGCCATAAAGAGAAAGTGTTTTAAGGTATTTTAAATTCCCGAAAGAAGATGGAATTGTACCAGAAATATTACTCGTTCCAGAAAGATCAATACCAGTAACGTGTCCGTTTTCGACCGTTACCCCGTACCACGCTACTTCGTGCAGGTTATTTTCTCTGGTATTCCATTTGTTATTCCAGTTTGATTCACCCGCAGCTTTGTAAAAATCTACTAAAGCCTGATATTCTGAATCCGGAATGGGAATATTTAAAGTATTGCCGGCAAAAAGAGAAAGACTGCTAAAAAACCATAGCAATCCAAAAAGTAGTTTTTTATCCATAGATAATTTTTTAGATAGACAATATTTTGAAAGTAAATTCGTTTTAAAAAAGCAGCGTAAAAGTAGGAAAAACACAGCGGTATTTCTGATTAAACAAAAGTTAACAAATTTTAAACATTTGATTATCAATTACATGAATTATAAAATTACCTGTTTACAGGTAGGATTTATCTGTAGTAAATAGATATACAGACCGCACATATTTTATCTATAAATACTTATCAAAAAGCCTTATTTTACTCCGATTGAGGCATAATTCTTCTTTCTTCAACAAAAAAAGTGTTTAAAAAATATTGCATTTAATTTGCATATATGACCAATCGGTCATATATTTGCATCGTAAATACTACCACTCATGACAAAAGGTGAAGAAACCAGACAATTTATTTTAGAAAAAGCCGCTCCTATTTTTAATACAAAAGGAATTGCAGCTACTTCTATGAGCGATATTATGGAGGCGACCAAATTGTCTAAGGGAAGCATGTATGTTCATTTTGAAAACAAAGAAGTTTTAGCCTGCGCCGCAGTAGATCATAATATGAAAATACTGAGCAGTAAATTAGAAAATAAAGTAAATTCAGGGAGTACTTCTCAAGAAAAACTGTTTGCTTACATTGACTTTTTCAGCAATCCGTTAGCTTCTCCGGTTACTGGCGGTTGTCCGCTCTTGAACTTTGGAACGGAAGCTGATGATACCAACCCAATCGTAAAAGAAAAAGTAAACAATGCCATCAAACGCGGACAACAACTTTTGACTTCTATTATTGAAAAAGGGATTGCAGACGGAGAATTTAAATCTGAATGGAATGCAGCTGAATTTGCCACTATGCTATTTGCCATGCTCGAAGGCGGACATTTAATGTCTAGAGTTTCAGGCAGTAATGACAAAATGAAAGTCATTACCCAGGCCCTTAAAAAAATAATTATCCAAAACAGCATCTAATTTTTTTTACCACAAAAATGACCGATCAGTCATATTTAAAATTTAATATTAACTATAAAAACAAATACAATGTCAAAAACAATTTTAATTACCGGAGCATCAAAAGGATTTGGAAGAGCCTGGACAGAAGCTTTTTTAGCAAAAGGATATAACGTAGCTGCAACTGCCAGAAACGTAAATACATTAAACGATTTAAAAGAACAATATGGAAATGCTGTTTTAACGCTTTCACTTGATGTAGACAATCGTGCACAATCACTTGAAGTTGTAGAAAAAGTAAAACAACATTTTGGAACTATAGACATCTTGATTAACAATGCTGGATATGCACTTACAGGTGCAATTGAAGAAGCAAACGAACAAGAAGCCAGAGCACAGTTCGAAACTAATTTCTTTGGAACTTTATGGCTTACTCAAGCGGTACTTCCCATTATGAGAGCACAAAAAAGCGGTCATATCATTCAGGTTTCATCGATTTTAGGAGTTGGAACTTTGCCAACAATGGGACTTTACAACGCTTCAAAATTTGCAATTGAAGGGTTAAGTGAAACTTTGGCAACAGAAGTAAAAGCCTTTGGAATCAATGTTACTTTAGTAGAACCAAACGGTTACGAATCAAATATTTGGCATACTGGAATAAGCAGTGAGAGCAATCCTGTTTATGACGGTTTAAGAAAAGCTTTTGCAGAAGGAGAAACTTCTTTTGGAAAAATAGCGGCAACAGTTCCAGCAATTGTAAAATTAGTGGAAACAGAAAATCCTCCTTTGAGACTGCTTTTGGGAAAAGTGGCACTTCCTTTCGTAAAACAACACTACGAACAAAGATTGGCAAATTGGGAAAAATGGAACGATGTTTCTGTTGAAGCTCATGGATAATTCCATATTATGTAATAAAAAAGGCAGTCTAAAAACTGCCTTTTTTATTTTCTATTTTTTAGGAAGATAAATCCAGAATGTGGTTCCTTCTCCGGGCTTACTGCTGAAATTAATCATACCGTTGTGATTTTCAATAATTCTGCGGCATAAAGCAAGTCCTATCCCGTTTCCACCGTATTGGTCACGTTCGTGCAGACGCTGGAACATATCAAAAATTCGTTCTGAATATTTGCTGTCCATTCCAATTCCGTTATCAGCAATTGATATAACATGATAATTTTCTGCTGAAGTTACTAAGTTTACATCCTTAGGAACATCTTCGTACGATACGGTAACGGTTGGCAGTGAAGTATTAAATTTAAGTGCATTATTAATCAGATTGTAAAATAACTGACGCAGCTGTGTATCAAGTCCAGGCACCACTGGCAGGGGATTTACATTTATAATCGCATTTTTTTCTTCGATTACCATACTTAAATCTGCCAATACTTCCTGAAGAACATCATTTAAATCGACTGGTTCAAAATATTGTTCTTTGTTTTCTATTCTAGAATAATTAAGAACATCTGTAATTAGATTGGATAATCTTCCAGCCGCCAAAGTGATTCGGTCAAAGTAATATTTTTTCTTTTGATCTTCACTTAAATGTTCTCCCGCACGAGAAAGCATAATCATAATTTTTCGAAGCGGTTCCTGAAGATCATGGCTCGCTATATAGGCAAATTGTTCTAATTCTTTATTTTTGAAACGCAGTTTGGAGTTTGCACTTTCAAGTTCACGCTGAATTGCTTTAAGTTCTGTATTGTCTTTCAGCGTTTCAACGATCATTTTCTGCGCATTTATATCTACAAAATAGACTAACCAGCTAGTAAAACTGCCGTCTTCTGCTTTGTTTGGAATAATGGAAACCAAGTGCCAGATATAATCTTGACCTTTTTTAATTCTGGCTTCTCCAATATAATCTGATTTGTTTTGTTTGGCTTTGTTCCACCCTTCCAAAATTTCTTCTATATCTTGAGAATGAACAAAATTTCCCAGCGTTCTTTTATCAAAAATAAGTAATGGCTGGCTAAGATAATTTTCTAATGACTCATTCACCAGTAATACATTATTGCGCTCGTTAACTACGCAAATTAATACTGGAATTGTATTGGCCAATCGCTTGTACTTATTCTCGCTTTCAGCCAGTTTTTCAGAAAGTGCAATAAGTTCTATATTTTTCTTTCTAATTTCATCATACGGAGATAAAGGCGGTTCAAATTTAAAGTAATCTATTAGGCTTTTTATCTTAGTTTCAGAAAGAAGCCCCGGCGCTGTTACCGGCTGGCTTATTTTGGTTACCGACTGATTATTCGCATAACTATATTCGATATGTCCCGAAATTTTAGAAGCATAATTGAAAGCTTCTGGACTGCAGCTTTTTAAATCTACAGTATCTGTAATAACGGCTACAATTTCTTTTTGGGTTGCTTTAATAATATTTATCCCCAATAAAAGCAGAGAATCAGTTCCTTTCGCAATAGAACATCTGGCAATCTCAGAAACAGCTGTCGAAAATCTCGTCTGGAAAGAAGACGGCATCCCGCACATTTCAGCAATTTTCATACACCGTTTATGGGCCAGAATTAAGTCCATTTCGTTGTCAAGGTTTATTTGAATAATCTCTTTCATCGCATTTAGATTATTTTACCAACCAAAATTGTAGCATCGTCAGTTCCTCTTATATTTTCTTTAAATAAAGAAGCCGCTATAATTCCCGGGCTTTGCTTAAAAATTGAAGTTAAATCGTTTAAATTCCATCTTGTACGTAATCCATCACTGTGCATAACAATAATCTGATGTTTTTTAAAAGGTACAATGGTGCTGTTTAAAGTACGCGGAATATTATGTCCAATAATTCCGTTATAGGCTGTATAGGTTTTATTCTCTAAACCGGTATAAATGCGGGTATTAATATTTCCAATCCCACAAATGTTCCATACTTCAGCTTTATAATCTACTGAAGCTATTGTTGCTACCAATCCTCTGGTTTTCTTTACTTTAGAATGTATTTCTCTCAGCACTTCTGTGGGATTCCATTCAATTGTTTGTCTAAAAACTTTAATTGCGGCTTCAACGGCTTCATTTGCACTTTCGCCATGACCTAGTCCATCTCCCACAAAGATCTGAAAACCTTTGCTAGAATGTTTTACATAATACCCATCTCCGCATAATTTTTCACCTGGATAATTAACAGCAATTGTTGTGTAATTAAGTACGTTTTTAAGTAAAGGAGGATTAAATTCTGATGTTTCACAGATTTTAACATATTGAACACAGCCCCAGTTTTTAATGGAATAAATTTGGAAGTCATTGCTCAATCGTTTAATTGAGCCCAGTCCATGTCCGAGTGTATTGGAAGAAGAATAGCCATCGTTCATTATTTTGGCTACATTGTCAAATCCAACGCCATTATCGAGACAGTAAATCTCTATAAGGTTTTGATCATTTTCTACATGAGCTCTGTATAAAAGCTCTCCGCCATTGGCGTATTTAATTAAGTTTGAAGTTAATTCTGCAACAATAATATCCGTTTCGGCAGCCCTGTGAGCGCTAAAACCTATTTGAAGGGCAAGATTGTGTATTTCTCTTTTTATAAAAGCAATTAGACTTCTATCGTCTATTTTATAAGTGGAAAACGTATTATCCATTTTTCCATTTTGTTATAGTAACGGTAGTACCGCTTCCTAGTTCTGATTTAATGTCAAATTCATTGACAAGTCTTTTTGTTCCCGGCAAACCTAATCCAAGGCTTTTTCCTGTGCTGTAACCATCTTTCATAGCCAGACTAATATCTGCAATACCCGGACCATTATCAATAAAAGTTACGCGCACGCCATTTTCACGGCCATTACTAACCGATTCTATAATGACTTTTCCGCCTCCTCCGTATTTTAGAAGATTACGAACGAGTTCACTGGTTGCCGTAATTAATTTGGTTTGATTAAGAATACTCATACCAACCCTAACGCCGTACTCTTTTACACGGTTGCGCAATGGTACAACGTCTTGTTCTTTTACAATAAGAGCTTCTTCTTTACTATTCGTTATCGTCGTCATACTCCTGCTCTTCGTTATCGCTTATGTGCATTTTTGAGCGAAGTAAATCCATACCTTTTTCTACATTTAGGGCACTTATAACTCCATTTAGGGACAAACCAAGTTCAACCAATGTAATAGCAACCGCTGGCTGCATTCCTACTACAACTGTTTGTGCATCTAATATTTTTGACATTACAGCTATGTTTCCTAAAATACGTCCCATAAACGAATCGATAATGGAAACTGCTGATATATCAATTAATACGCCTTTTGAACTATGTTTACTAATGGTATTTATTAAGTCTGACTCCAAATTTTCTGCCAGCTGGTCGTACAAATCGACTTGTATGGTAACCAGCAGAAAATCCCCCATTTTTAGTATAGGAATTCTTTCCATATTCTTAAAAATCTTATTCTACAATTTTCTTTCTTTTCACAACATTCAATTGCAACATTTCGAAAGCAGTTTGTAAAGCACTTGCTAGAGATGCTTTAGTAGTAATACCGCTTAAATCGATTCCTAAGTGAACTACTGTTTGTGCAATTTCTGGACGAATACCGCTTATGATACATTCTGCTCCCATTAAGCGGGTTGCACTTACAGTTTTAATAAGATGCTGTGCTACTAGAGAATCTACCGCAGGAACACCAGAAATATCCAAAATAGCAATTGAACTTCCTGTATCAACAATTTGCTGTAAAAGGCTTTCCATTACAGTCTGAGTTCTTGAACTGTCTAAAGTCCCAATAATTGGCAGGGCTACAATGCCGTCCCAAACTGCAATAACTGGAGTTGAAATTTCGCTGATTTCATCGATTTGTCTGGCAATTACATCTTCTCTTCCTTTCATAAAGGCTTCAAAAGTCATAATCATCATGTTATCTAAAATCGCATTTAATTTTAAATTGGCATCATAAAGCTGCGCTGGATCTTTTATCAATTCAGACAAGACTTTCGAACAAGCTTCTTTAAAAGATATTAAATATTGAGCATTTTCTCTTGGTGAAAATCCACGTTTTCCTCTCGATGAAGAGATTCCCACAATAAGATCTTGAACTTTTTCGAGTTCATTAGAATTTTCGAATTTTTCATCAGATTTTGACAAAGCAGTTAAAAAGAGTGAAGCAAATTCTTTTGACTCTTCTTCTTCCATTGCTCCATCGGTAGATCCACTATCTAAAAGAATTTGAGACCATATCGTTAATAATTTGTTTTCGTGCTCTTTCAAGTCGCCCAGTAAGTTGTTTTGCATTTGGATTTTGTTTGGATTGTTCTTTAACAAATATATGATTTTAAATTGATTTTCGGAAAACATTTGTTAAAACGTAATGAATTAAAAATTAACACTTTCTTCGTAAATATGAATTTTTAACATTTTATAATCAAAATAATGTTAAAAAAAATCGCAAAAAAGTAGAAATCTAAAAAACGCAAAAAGAGACAATGATAATTGTCTCTTCCTTGATTATGAATCAAATTCAAAATTTTTACGGCAGAAAAATGCCGGTTAAAAAAACATTTTAGTTTTCTTTTAAAGTAGACTACAAGTTAAAAGGAAATTGGCATCTAAAATGATTTCTTAACATTATCTCAAGGCAAAAAAATGCTTTTGTGAGAATAATGTGCTATCCAAAAAAATTAAAAAATCTAAATAAAGGTAAAATTGGTTAGTTTATAAAATCAAATTTGTCTTCAAACATTTTACCGATTACAGGAATAGGTTTCTTCTGCTCATTTGCCGCATTGATAATTCCAAAAATCCATAAGATTAAAAAGGCATAACCCACAAAACTTAAAAAATAAAGAGAAGGTACTATTGACAAAACAATTGAAAGGATAACATTGACAGCAAATGTCAATAGGAAAATTCCAAATCCTTGTTTTAAATGATAAATGACAAGATCGCTTTTTGGCGTTTCATCTTTGCTTTTTACAAAAGCTATAATCCAGCCAATAATGGTTACATAGCTCAGGATTGATAAAGTTTTATTATTCATGGTTGTCTGTATTTTATACGAACAAAAATAAATACAAGAGATGTAAGCCAAAACGATTACTTTGTTATTGGTAGTTTCCAATTGGCATTGGTAGTAATTGACTATTTAAACTGTCAACAGGCATTCAAAATTAGACTTCATCTTTCATCAATTTGAAAAAGGATTCTTTTTTTCCTCTCGAAATCGGCACCGAAGATTTATCAGACATCATAATCATTCCTTCACGAGAATAACTTAAAATTGCATTTACATTAATTAAATGCGACTGATGCACTCGGAAAAACAAAGGCGGCAGCAGAATGTCTTCGTAATTTTTAAGTGGTTTCGAAACCATAATTTTTCTGCCGTCAATCAAGAAAAATGTCGTGTATGAACCCGAGGTTTCGCATCGTAAAATCTGATCCAATTTTACCACATACATCGCTTCCTGAGTGGGTAAAACCAGTCGGTCAGGAGTTTTAGAAAGATTGGTCTGCAATTCGGTAATCTGCTGCTTTTCGAGAACTCGTTCCTGCACGATTTCAATACGATCTATAGCGGCTTTCAATTCCTGCGGATCAATTGGTTTCAGAAGATAATCGACTGCGCTGTATTTAAATGCATTGATTGCATGCTTTTCGTAAGCAGTCGTGAATATGAGATGAAACGAATTAAAAGAAATCTGCTGCAAAACATCAAATCCAGTTCCGTCTTTGAGCATAATATCCATAAAAACCAAATCAGGTTTTAATCGGTCAATTATCTTTTTCGCTTCTTCCACTGTTTCTGCGTATCCAACAATCTGGACGCTGTCTCCAGAAACCATTTCGAGCATAATCGACAACGCTTCTCGCAAACGGTGTTCGTCTTCAATAATTATGGTTTTGTATATCATGATAGTATCGGAATATTAATAATTACCACACAGCCGTGTGTATCGGTTAAAGGATCTCTTTCATTTACTGTAAAACCTGCGTTTGGGCTTTCCTTCTGCATTATAGACAATCTTTCATCTGTAATCGTAGTCGAAAGTGATTGATGGGTTTCGTTGATTTTTATTTTTCTGGAAGCGGTTAATCCAATTCCGTTATCTGTAATGGTACAGATTAAAGTGCGCTGTTCTTCATCTTCTTTAAAATAAATTTCGATAAGTCCGCGTACATTATTTTCTTGTGGTTTTAAACCATGTTCTACCGCATTTTCTATAAAAGGCTGAATCAATAAAGGTGGAATTAAGATATCTGTTTCTACATTCGCATCACATTCAATTTTATAATCAAATCCGTTGTTTAAGCGAAGCTGCTGCAGTTCGATGTAATTTTGCAGTGTATTGATTTCTTCTTCAAGAGAAATGGTTTCTTTTCGGGATTGTTCTAAAATCTGTCTCGTCAGTTTGGCAAATTTATTCAGATAAGAAACTGCCGGAAGCGTATCTTTCTGCAAAATCATACTCTGGATATTTCCCAAAGCATTAAAAATAAAATGAGGGTCCATTTGCGAACGGAGTAATCTTCTTTCTAATGACAATCTTGCCGCCAGGTTTTCGATGGTTTCTTTCTCCATCAATTGGATTTTAAGTTCGTTATGAACCTGTTCCTGCTTTAAAAGGTCTTCCCTATTCTGATAATATCTTTGACGATAATGATACGATCGGAACATGAAAACCAATCCAATTAATAAAACACCCGCTATTCCGTAACCTAATAACTTATTTTTCTGTTCGAGTCCATTTTCGAGTTCAAGCTGTTTGATTCTTTCTGCTTTTTTGGAAGATTCGTATCTCGCATCAGCATTCTGAAGCATCGATTGCGCAGATTCTTTATATTTTAATTGATTGTATTTTGTAAAAGAGGTATCGTATGAATAATATGCTTCAAAATCTCCCCGCTTTACCGCAACATCTTTGAGAGAGTTGTAAAAAGCTGCCATGAGATAATTATCAGTATACGGAAGGCTTTGCTGGTATTTTATTCCGTTTATAAACAAAAGTTCGGCTCTTAGATAATCTCCTTTTTGAGTAAAATAATACCCTTCGAGACCAATTGCGCTTCTAAAAATAATCTTCACATTGTATTTTTTGGCAATGGCGGTCGCTTTTTCCAGATTCGATAAAAAGGCTTTTTCGTTAATCGGTTTTGGGCCTTTCGTATAAAGATCGGCCAGGTTTACATAGGCGATTCCGATAGTACTTTTACTGACGATTTTATCGGCATTTTTTTCGGCTAAAGAAACAGTTTCCAGAAAAAACTTCATTGCCGTTTGCCATTCCTCTTTTCCTTCAGATTCAAGTTTATCACTTAAGAAACTTCCAAAAGCAAGTCTAGCGAATAATTGACTTTCGGGATCACCCGATTTTGAAGCGTGAGCCAATGCTTCTCTGGCGTATTTTTCTTCTTTTTCTGGAGAAGCTGGATAAAAGAGATACGAAATATCGGCAGCAATTTTAGCACATTGATCGTGTGCATTTTCTTTGGAAAATAATGTATATGCTTCCAGCAGATAGTTTATTGCCTGAGATTTGTCGTCTATATACGATTTTAAAGAACCCATTGCAACAGATGCAAATGCTTTTGCTCTGCTACCAGTTCCTTTTTGTGCCAGATCGTACGACATATCGGCATAATGGATAAACTCTTTTAGATGCAGTAGTTTTCTCTGGGTAAGCGCTAAGTAAGCATAACAAATTGCCTCATCTTCTTTGCTATTGTTTTTTTTAGCCAGACGAAGTGCTTGTTTTTGTATTTTAATGCTCGCCGTTGTGTCCGAAAAACGTTTGGCAAATCCTTCTTCAGCCATTTTCTCTACGGCAGAAATCTGAGCCTGAATTACAGTTGTAATAAAGAAGAAAAACAGCAGTACAATTCGCTTTTGTTTTTTGAAATTTATCGTAAAATTTTGTGGCATACATAGTGGTAATTACCGCCAAAGTACAAATTGCGTTCTGACTGACCAAACATTTTGGTATTGTTTTTAATGTATAAAAGTCTTGCTTACAAGCGCTTAAAATCAGTTGAAACGCCTTGTGTTTCCTGATATATTTCAGATTTAACCAAATAAAAACCTAAACCATCCGTATGCCAATTTGCGATTGCCAATACTTTTGGTATGAAGTAATCTTGTTATACTAAATTATTTTAAAATCAGAAATATTATGAGCAAGAAAATTCTTTCATTCTTATTAATTAATTTCCTTTTCCTCACCCAGATTACATACGCACAGCTGGAAGAAAAACGCACTAAAGTGGAGATTACAGTTAAAGACGGAAATAAAACGATTACCGTTCCTGTACGTACAGCTACAGTGTCTTTTACAAAAGGAATTGCTTCTCAAGATCCATTAGATAAAACCGATAACCGAAATTACTATCTAACGGTTGATTTTGAAAAACAAGATACAAACTTGCTTCGTGCTTTTGCATCCCATAAAAATGGACTTGATGGACAAATTACGATGATTGACACGTTTGGAAAACTTCCAACTAGAAAATTTGAGTTTAAAGGCGGAAAACTAGATAGTTTAAGCGATCAGCTTTCGGCGGATTATACTAGTTCGTACTACTCTATTTACTGTAACCTTTTGATTATTGACGGTGTAACAATTGAATAAATGGAATTGAAGTATTTTACAAAATCCGGAAATCAATTTATCATGAAACGCGATTATAGTTTTGCGCTGATTATTAGTATTGCGCTTGCCATTTTTGCCGGAGCGGGAATATGGATTAAGGAAATGGCGATGTTTTGGATTTTCGGGATTTTGTCTGTTTTAAGTCTAATATCCATCTGGTCAAAACAAATCATTATTGATTTAGAGCGAAAGGAAATTGTCGTAAAAATTGGATTGATTGGAAAACCGTTTCCAATTCCGTTTGAGGATTTTCAAAATTTTGAATTAGTGAGAATCAAACAGTATTTATTGACCACCAATACGTCTTTAAACATCCAATACTTAAAAAACGGAAAAGAAAAATCTGCCATGATTGCACAAGGATTTACGAGTAGATCTATGCAGAATCTGGCCAACGAAATTGATGAAATTATACACGGCGTATGAAAATCTGGGAAAAATATAATTTACAAGAAACGTCAGACCATCTTATTTTTCAACCTTTTAAACCGCTGCAAAAACTTTCGCAGTGGTTTTTAATTGGAATTTTTATAGTTGCCATACTATTTCCTTTATTACGAAGTTATGTTGATGCAGTTGTATTGTATTCTGTTTATATATTGCTGGGATATTTCCTTCTTCACAGTTTGTACGATATTCTGATTAGGGCAAAAATCACATATACATTTGACCTTAAAGAAAAATCAATCTATCATGAAAGTCCTATTTCTAAAAAGAGAAAAATACTAAAACTCGAAGAAGCTGTTATCTTTGTAAGTTCCGAAATGGGAAGCTGGCATTACAGTATTGGCGCACGAAAAAGTCAATTTGTAAAAAGTTATAGCATTAGTGAAAACTTTAGTTCAGGTAAAAAAAGCGATCGAAAACAAGCTGAATATGAAAATCAGATTCTGGTGAAAATTCAAAATATGATCGACACTTCTAAAACCATGTAACATCAATTAATTTAAATATGAAAATTCAGAAAATCATCGCCTTAGTATTTGTATCAACCTTATTGTTTTCATGTAATTTTTTTACTGACAATTCTCCAGAAAGAGTTTTTGAACTTATTGGTTTAAATGCCAACAAGATTCCTAAAAGTTTTGAACGTGTTTTTAAAGAGTATTATCAGCAGAAACAAAACGGAACACTGCAAGCTCTGGCTGAGGATCAAAAATCGATGCGTAATTCTAACTGTGTAGATGCGGTTAATTTTTATTATGGAAATACTTTTAAAGAAGACATTAAAAAAATAAATGCTCTAAGCAAAACAGAAGAAACTGAACCGATTATCAAAGCTGCAATTGATATGTTTGAATATGCCCAAAACATACAAACAAATGATTTTCCTAAAATTGCTAAAATGATCGATGATGGAAAAAGCGAAGAAGAAGTTCTGCATGCCGCAAAAGAACTCGACAACGCAAAAGGAATGGAACTCGACAAAAAATACGAGAAAGTAATGAGTCTTTTATTACCATATGCTGATAAACACGGCGTGGAGTATAAGAAGTTTTAATTTTAGTTAGAAGTTATGAGTTATGAGTTATGAGTTATGGGTTGCCATGATATAAAACTTCTAACTTCTAACTTCTAACTTCTAACTTCTAACTTCTAACTCATAACCTATAACTCATAACTTCTAACTCATAACTTCTAACTCATAACTCATAACTTCCAACCCCTAACTCAATAATAAATATTCAAAATTATTTTCGATTTCGAATTGTCAATAATTTTTTCCAATTTTTTAAAGAAAGCTTCACTTACCATAGGACAGCCATGACTATTTGAAATGTAATACTCCTGCTCTTCATTTGGAACAGCAGAATAAGAATGAAGTACAATAGCTCTTTTTAAAGCGTTGCTATTAGATTCGTTTAAACCTTCTAGTTTATAGGATTTGCCAAACATCCCTTTGTAGGAACTTCCTACTACATAATTTCCCAGAGAAGTACATTTAGAATTAGGTTCATTGCTGAATTTAAGCTCTCCCCTTACATTGGTTTCAGAACCCACACCATTTGCCACAAGACCTTGTTCTATAATTTCGTTACTTTCCAGATCATAAACAAAAAACCGGTTCTTCCCAGACTTAATTCTCATATCAATAAAAAAGGCAATCTTGGTATTATACGCTTTATTTTTAGCAATAACAGCTTTTACATCGGTAAGCTGTATACTTAAACGTTCCATTTCTGGAGATAATGGAGGTGTTTCTATTTTGTTTTCATTTGGAACACCCCAAAAACCAATCATTAAAAACAAAATAAGGCTAAAGTTTTTCATAAAAATTGTTCTTAGAATTAACAGAACAAAGTTCCAACTTCAACCAAACAAAAATTACCCTAAGAAGACTGATTAACAACAAAATAAGACTATTTTTAAAACAAAAAAAAGACAGATAATAACAATCATCTGTCTTTTTTGTTTTAGGTGTCAAGTTTCAGGTTTCAGGTTTCAAGTTAAACTCATAACTCATAACTTATAACTCATAACTTACAACTCATAACTCATAACTATTTACCAACCTTTTACAGCCCCACCTTTAAACTCACGTTCAGCTGCTTTTTCAACTTCTGGGGATTGAAAAGCCTGTAAAAACTGTTTTACTTTTTCTTCATTTTTATTGTCTTCACGGCTTACCACAAGATTTACATAAGGTGAATCTTTATCTTCTACAAATAAAGCATCACGAGAAGGAACCAAACCTGCTGCAGAAGCAAATGTATTATTGATAATCGCAATAGAAACATTGGCATCGTCTAAGGCACGAGGTAATTGAGGCGCTTCTAATTCTAATATTTTCAAGTTTTTAGGATTGCTGACAATATCCGTTACCTTTGGCAGTAAACCAACACCGTCTTTTAATTTTAATAAACCATTTTTCTGTAAAAGCAATAATGAACGGCCTCCGTTTGTTGGATCATTTGGAATAATAATCGTGCTTTCGTTTTTCAACTCAGCAAGCGTTTTTATCTTTTTAGAATAAGCTGCAATTGGATACACAAATGTATTACCAATAATAGCCAATTTGTAACCTCTTTGTTTAGACTGTTCATCTAAATACGGTTTGTGCTGAAAAGCATTTGCATCAATATCGCCTTGGCTTAAAGCTTCATTTGGAATTACATAATCGTTGAAAGAAACCAATTCAACTTCCAATCCGAATTTTTCTTTTGCCACTTTTTTAGCGGCTTCAGCTACTTTTAATTCTGGTCCCGAAGCTACTCCTACTTTTATAAAGTGCGGATCATTCTTTTTACTATTTCCACAGTTTGATAAAACTAGTGCCAATGCCAAAACCCCAGCCGTTTTTAAAATATTTAATTTCATACTATTTTTAATTTTTAATTCTGAATTTTTAATTGAATGTTTATCTATGATCGAATCTTTTTGATAATCTGTCTCCTGCAAACTGAATCACGAAAACCAGAATGACTAGTAATGCTAGAACAGAATTCATCGTCAAAGCATCGTAACCAATATATCCATATTGATATCCTACCTGTCCTAATCCGCCTGCACCAACGGCACCTCCCATAGCAGAATATCCTACAAGCGTAATTAAAGTAATAGAGGCTGCATTAATTAAAGAAGGCAACGCTTCTGGCAATAAAACTTTATATACAATTTGAAAAGGCGTTGCTCCTAAAGCTCTTGCCGCTTCTATTAATCCTGATGGAAGGCTTAACAAACTGTTTTCAACTAAACGGGCAATAAAGGGCGCTGCACCAATACTTAACGGAACTAAAGCAGCACTTACACCAATTGAAGTACCCACAATGGCACGCGTAAACGGAATCATCCAAACGATTAAAATGATAAACGGAATCGAACGAAATACATTTACCACAACCGATAAAGTTCTGTTTAAAACAGGCTGTTCTAAAATTTGATTTTTACGGGTAAGGAAAAGCAAAATTCCAGTTGGAAGTCCCAATAAAAAACCAAAAAAGCCCGATACAAAAGTCATAACAATGGTTTCCCATGTTCCTTTTAACAATAAATCTATAAGAGAATCAGACATAACCTATAATTTCTGTTTTAATATGTTTTGAATTAAAATATTGAATTGCCGCGTCATAGTTTTCGCGTTTTCCTGAAAGTTCAATTAACATGACGCCAAAATTTACCTCGCCTGCCTGATCCATTTGTGCGCTTATAATTTTGAAATCAGTATCGAACAGTCTTGATACTTCAGAAATAACAGGTTCATTCACTGATTTGCCAGTCATTTCCAGTTTCAATAACGGATTCAGATTTCCATTATCTTCTTTTTGTAATTTATCTTCATAAACACTTGGAATTTCTAAATGCAGTGATGATGAAATAAACTCTTTTGTTAATTCATGTTTTGGATCGGCAAAAATTTCGCCTACACTTCCCTGCTCTATTAATTTTCCGTGGCTGATTACAGCAACTTCATCGCAGATCGATTTTACAACTTCCATTTGATGGGTAATCAACAAAACTGTAATGTTCAGACGTTTATTAATGTCTTTCAAAAGGTTTAAAATAGATCGTGTAGTCGCAGGATCAAGTGCACTTGTAGCTTCGTCGCATAAAAGTACTTTTGGATTATTGGCTAGGGTTCTGGCAATCGCAACTCTTTGTTTTTGCCCGCCCGAAAGACTTGCCGGATAATCATTTGCTTTTTCGGCCAAACCAACTAATTGCAGTAGTTCTAATACACGCGTTTTAACTTCGTTTTTAGAAGTTCCAGCTAATTCTAATGGAAAAGCCACATTATCGAAAACAGTTCTTGAAGAAAGCAGATTGAAATGCTGAAAAATCATTCCTATTTGTCTTCTTTCAATAGCCAGCTCAGCGTTTGATAACTGCATTAACGCTTTTCCATCAACAATAATTTCTCCTGATGTGGGTCTTTCCAATAAATTGACACAACGGATTAAAGTACTTTTTCCGGCACCAGAAGTTCCAATAACACCAAATATTTTTCCTGGCGGAACGGTTAGCGAAACATCAGACAAAGCCGAAACAATTCGGTCTTTCTGATGAAACGTTTTGGTTACATTTTTTAATTCAATCATTTTATATTCAGATTTGCGAAACAAAAAAGCTTTTCAAACATTCATGAAAAGCTTTTTGAAATAATATCGTTTTTATAGAGAAGCCTTCTAAATGAATTACATAACTGTATTACAGCACATCATGGTACCGCAGTTATAATAATTCTTCATATTCAGACTGTTATTTCTCATTGTTGCTGCAAATTTAAATAGTTAATTTTAATTTTTATATAAAAATCCTTAAAACTTTTATTAGCCTATCAATATGGTAGACTAAAAATCTAAATTACCTAGTTTTTAAGATGATTTAGCGTCGAGTAAAACAGCCAATTGAATACATGGCGAATCGGAACGATTGCTCCACGCATGATTCGTTCCGCGTTGAATTACGATATCTCCTGCCTTCAATAAAGTTTCTCCTTCCTCAACAATCAAATAAATTTCTCCCGAAATGATAATAATATAATCCAAAGTATCCGTTTGATGCATTAACGGATGAGGCTGGCCTTCAGGTGCAACGATTCCTAAATGTTTATCTGGCGGAATTTGTACATACCGAAAATAACTCCCGTTTTTAGGTGTACTGGGAAAAGCAGTATTTTCAATAACTTTTTCTTCAAAATTAGCTGGAGTGCTGTCAGTTGACCAAATATCTGAAATTATCAATCCGGGAAAATGTTCTGAGACATTGGTAACAATTTCATCCTGTTCTATAATTGATTTTCCATTTCGTATTCCGGTTACAACTCTTCTTGGTATTGTTTTCATTTTTTGTTAATCTGCATTATTAATTTTCTTCCGCCTGTTTTATTCTCCCGCAAAATGGTCAGTGCTCTAGTAACCGTTTCGGTATCCAGTTCTCCGACAATAGAAATATTGGGCGGACTAATGATTTCGTTTTCTAATAAATGGCTCAATTCTGTCAATCCGTTTTTATAATAGTCATATTGTTTTTCAATTCCATAGGCATAATTGGAAATATTGTGAATAGTTGCTCCTTTTGAAAAAAGAATACCGCGGGCTTCTGCTGTCGAAAAATTCGTAACATCAACATAAACCCCGTTTATTTTTAAAAGTTGTGCTGCAATTTCAGCCACTTGATTTCCAACCAAATCGACAGCAATATCAAACTTTCGATTTCCATTTAAAGCAAGAGCTGTTTCGTAAATATCATCTTTTTTGTAATTGATGATTTGATCTTGCTTTACGCCGAGATGCAATAAAGAAGTAATACTTTCCTCATTTCCGGCTGTAACCACGAAATTGGTAAAACCTTTAGCAATAAGCAGTTTAATAAAAATATTTCCTACACCTCCAGCCGCGCCTGTAATTACTATTGAATTGGTTACAGAAGCATTCATTCGTTTAAAAGCCTGCAAAGCGGTAAGTCCAGCTGATGGAATTCCGGCCGCTGCCTCAAAAGAAATAATTTGAGGTTTCATAACGGCAATGTTTTCTGGAACACAAATATATTCGGCGTATGTTCCGTTCGAACCCATACTTCCTGATCCGCAGAAAACGGAATCTCCAATTTTCAATCGGGTTACCTCAGCGCCAACTGCTGTAACTATTCCCGAAAATTCACGACCTAAAATCGGCGAATGAATGAGCTTTCTTTCTGAACCGTTTTCTGTCATTTGATAATCTATCGGATTAAAACCTGAAGCCATAATCCTTACTTGAATCTGATGACTTTCGGGCAATGGAATTTCTACTGTTTCCAGTTTAAACTCACGATTTTCCTGTAATACTATTGCTTTCATTTTTATCATTTTAGTTTACAAAAATATGGCTGTAATATTTTATTTTTGTTACGGGTTAACCCAAGGTAACCGGTTACCAAAGAGAAACTAGTATGGCAAAAATTAATGATAACGGGGTGCTTCGCGAAGCCAATTGTTCTGAAGAACTTATGGCAATGCGTGACAGTCTTGATGTTTTAGGTGGAAAATGGAAATTGATGATTTTAAGGTTTTTAACCAATAGAACGCATCAGGTGATCCATTTTAAAAAAATGCAGCGCGAAATTGACGGTATTTCGGCTAAAATGCTCAGCAAAGAACTTAAAGAATTGGAAACCAATTTGCTCATCTCCAGAACAGAGCAAGATACTAAACCAGCAACAGTAATTTATGCTATTACCGAATATGGCAAATCGGTACTTCCTGTTACAGAAACCTTAGTCAATTGGGGATTGGCACACCGAGAAAAAATTATAGAATCCCTTAAATGATATCTTACTGTTAATTCAAATTTCGAATTGCAGCTTTACTTCTGTAAATCCGCGTGATGTGAAAACAATTTCTTTCTCAATACTCTCTATTTTTCTAATTATATAAGCTTGTTGATATTAGCAAAAACTTAACAAGAAAAATAATAAACACAATCGGTTGTTTAAATCACTTAAATTTTTAAATTAGCAGTAAAAAACTTACTCATAGTGAGGAAGTATTATTTACTAACTAATTAAAACCATTTAAGTTATGAAAAGATTTAAAAAATTACTTTTTCTATTTTTAGTGTTTTTTCCTCTTACGCAATTGTTTGCGTGGCCAGGAATGCCATTGCCTCCTCTGCATGTTGAAGGCAAAAATTTAAAAGATCCCTGCGGAAAAAATGTATTACTGCATGGCGTTGCCATAACTCCGAGTCCTTGGTTTAATGGCTGCTCGTATAACCAATGCCGTTGGGATAATTATAATGTTCAAGGCTGTCTGAATTATAATAATGCTGTTATGGATGCGCTTACAAACACCAGTAACGGATGGAAATTAAATTATATAAGACTTCATATTGATCCATATTGGACAAATACACCTGGCTGTTCAGCAGGGGAAAATAATATTTCATGTTTTGACTATAATAGATTGGTAACTTATGTAAATCAAGTCATAATTCCTTTAATTAATCATGCCAGAAGCAGAGGATTGTATGTTGTCCTTCGTCCTCCAGGAGTATGTCCTAATCGAATTGCATTTGGTGACAACTACCACAATTATTTAAGAACTGTGTGGCAGTTTTTATCAAACCATCCAAATTTAAAGAATGTAGATAATGTGATGTTTGAATTAGCCAATGAACCCATAGAAATACTGGGAACAAATGGAAATTGGGGTGCAACTGGCGATGAGCATTTTGCCGCTTTACATAATTTCTTTCAAGATTTAGTAAATAAGATTAGAGCGAATGGTGCAAATAATGTTTGCTGGATACCAGGAACAGGATATCAATCTCATTATCAAGGATATCCAAATCATTTGATTACAGGAGGTAATATCGGCTATGCAGTTCATGTTTATCCGGGATATTGGGGAGCAAATGCAGAAAACACGACCAGTTTTAATAATGCCTGGAATGCCAATGTGCAGCCAATTGCTAATATAGCACCTATTATGATCACCGAAACAGATTGGTCTCCTTCTGGCGACCAAACATGGGGTACGGGTACAACAAGCGGTTTTGGTCTGAATTTGAAAGGCAGAATTGATGCTACCGGAAATTGCAGTTGGAATTTGCTTGCTCCAGAAGGGCTGATAACCAATGCAGATCCATATAATGTTACAACTGCTTTTAACAACAGCTGGGAATCTTGCGCTGCGCCAGTTAAACAGTGGTTTTCTGAATATGCAAACAATAATATCCCATCGCAAAGCTGCAACACATTAATAAACAATACTGTTTATGAAATTGAATTTAAAACAAACTCAAATAAAGTCCTAGATCTTAAATATGGAACTAATGCAAATGGTACTGTAATCCGTCCTTGGGATAGATCAGGTGCAACTGCGCAGCAATGGATTGCTATTGATGCCGGAAACGGCTATTGGCGTTTTAAATCAAATGCAAGTTCCACAGGACGTGTAATCGATCTTGAAAGCGCAGATGCAACAAATGGAAAATCGATACGACTTTGGGATAATTACAGTAATGATGCTCAAAAATGGCTGGTAACCGATGTTGGCAATGGCTATTACAGCATAAAATCAGCAGTAGATACATCAAAAGGCTGGGACACTGCCAATTGTAATATGGATGGTACAGCAAATCTTCAGCTCTGGGAATATTACGGAACTTCATGCCAATTATTTAAGTTCAATAAAGTTGGAACTACTGCAAAAAGCGCCATTACTAAAAATATTTCACCCAATACTGATGAAATCTCTACTGACGTGCAAGTATATCCTAATCCATCAAAAGGCGGTGAATTTAATATTTATTTCCCTTCGCCTTCAGATGAAAATTATTCTCTAGCCGTTTATTCAAGTGGCGGCGAGCTATTATACGAAACCAAAAATCTAAAATCGAATACTAATCAAGCCGTTAAAACTAGACTTCCTAAGGGAGTATATTTGGCTAAGATTTCTCAAAATTCGACCGCAACAACCAAAAAGATCGTAATTGAATAGAACAATACTTATAGATTTAAGATTAACTTTATAATCATATTCATCATTATTTGTTGAATACAAAAACCACTATTTTAATTTAAAATAGTGGTTTTCTTTTTCACTAACTAACTTAACTTAAACCATTTTTTTACCTCTTTTTCGATAGTATCTTTTATTTGAGGATTTTCAAACTCATTAGAAACGGGATTATACTCATAATCCTTTTTCCATTTTTTATAATTTAAAGCTACTTTTTCAATCGCATCGCAGATATAAAAAAGTTCTTCATTACTCATAATCGGATGCAATGATAAACGAACCCAGCCTGGCTTATTGGTTTGATTTCGCTGCAGTAGTTCATTCGTAATTTCGGCAGATTTCTTTTCATTGATGTTGAAGAGATAGTGCGCGTATGTGCTTGCACAAGACCATCCGCCGCGGACTTGAATTCCAAAACGATCATTTAAAAGTCTAACAATCAAATTATAATGAATATCTTCAATTACAAAAGAAACACAGCCAATACGCTCTGTAGTTAAATCTCCCAAAATAGACAGCCCTTGTATTCGTTTAAGTCTCAAAAAACAAAGATCAAGTAATTCTTTTTCTCTGTTTTTAATATTCTCCACACCCATCTTTTCTTTTAATTCTAAAGCCAAAGCGGTTCTGATTACCTGAAGAAACCCCGGAGTACCGCCATCTTCTCTAACTTCTATAACATCGCTGTAGCAGTATTTTCCCAACGGATTGGTCCATTTTACATTTCCTCCGCCTGGATTATCAGGAAAATCAGATTGGTATAATTTTTCATTGAAAACCAAAATACCGCAGGTTCCTGGTCCGCCTAAAAACTTATGAGGTGAAAAGAAAATCGCATCTAATTGTTCTTCAGGATTTTTTGGATGCATATCAATTTTAACATACGGAGCCGAAGCTGCAAAATCTACAAAACAAAGTCCGCCGTTTTGGTGCATGATTTTAGCTAATTCATGATACGGCGTAATAATTCCCGTAACATTCGAGCAAGCCGTAAACGAACCGATTTTTATACTTCTGCCAGCATATTTTTTAATTTCCTCCGAAAGAACTTTTGGATCAACCAAATTGTTTTCATCAGGAGGAAGAATCACAACTTCAGCATTGGTTTCATACCACGAAACCTGATTAGAGTGATGTTCCATATGCGTGATAAAAACTACAGGCCGGTCTTCTTCTGATTTTGTTCGAAGAGCCATGATACGCTGTAGTTTAGACAACGCCGCTGTCATTCCGCTTCCGGTGGTTACCAAAACATCTGATTCGCTGGCATTAACCGATTTTTTAATGATATCCCGTGCATGCTGGTACGCATACGTAGATGTTTTTCCTGTTTGACTTGAAAGTGAATGCGTATTGGCAATCATTGGACCAATTTTATTAAGCATTATATCTTCGATCGGGGCGTATAACCTTCCGCTGGCAACCCAATCGGCATAAACCAGATTTTGTTCTCCGTAAACCGATTCGAAAGTATGATTAATTCCTACGGTGTTTTCTCTAAACTTAGAAAAGTAACACTCAGGCTCTGTTGGTTTTGTTGTTGGCTCAATAGCATTCATATCCTTATCATTTTAAATTAACTAAATTGTATTGTTGTTTTTTCTTTTGGATTGGTTTTAAATTTTATTCTCCAAAAGGCTTTTTAATGTAGATTGTAATTCTTCTCCGTGCAGGTTTTTAGCAACTATAATTCCTTTTGAATCCACTAAATAATTCCCCGGAATCGCTCTTACACCGTATAATTTAGCAACGGCGCTGTTCCAGAAAAGTAAATCAGAAACGTGTGTCCATGTTAAATTATCGTCTTGAATTCCTTTAACCCAATTTTCTTTCTTTTTATCCAATGAAATTGCCACAATATTGAATCCTTTATCATGAAATTCTTTGTAGGCTGCCACAATATTCGGATTTTCTTTTCGGCATGGCCCGCACCAAGAAGCCCAAAAATCGACCAAAGTATATCCTTTTAGATTGTCATAAAGACGAACTGGTTTTCCATCAGGATCATTGGCAGTAAAATCAGGGGCTTTTTTACCAACAGCTAATCCGTCTAAAACAGTAACCAGTTCTTTTAGTTCTTTCACATAAGTAATGTTTTGAAGGCTTTTGTCTAATAGAGCAATATTTTGTGTAATCTGCTCTGGAGATAATCGATACGACCAGTTTCTATACAGCACATAAGCCGAAACAATAGATTTTGGATTTTCTGTTATGAATTTGCTGATTTCAACATCTTTGGTCTTTTTATAGGTTTCGAACAAATCTTGAGAAGCCGAACCTTCAACCACTGAAGCAGTATAATACTTCTTCGGACTTAATTTTACTGTGATCGGGTCTTTTTCAAGGAAAATATACAATGGCGAACTTTCTGTATTCACGCTTAATCCATACAATTCTGGCGTTTTTACTTTTGTTTTAAAACTAAAAATTCCGTCTTTTACTTTTACCGAATCAATCGTAGTAAACATTTTATTGTGAAATTTTTGCAGGTAAACATATTGTACTACAGTGTCGGCAACTGTTCCTTTTAATTGTAAATTGTTTTCTTGAGCCTGAGTTTGAAAAACTCCAAGAAATAAAGCAAAACCTAATAGTATTTTTTTCATTTTATTTTTAGTTTTAGATTAGACAAAAGGATTTCGGGCTAATGTCAAAAAGCCATCAACGTATGATATTAAAAAAGAAAATCTAAGTAAAAATTAGTGCTTTCGCATTCGGAAAACCGCCAGACTATTTTCTTCGAAAATTAAATTTAAAAGTTCGTATCCTGCGTACAAAGTGGATTCTGTTTTCATTTTAATACAATTTTAATATCGATGATCTTAAACAGATTTTCTGAAAAAATCTTTCTTATCTGTCCGCATACAGCGGAAGGATTTAGCACCTTATTCGGCAACAGGTTGCTAAGACTTCACTGGGCCTATTCCCTCAGTCTTTCTGGATAAGTATCATTACATAATTTTTCTGTGATACAAATATATATTAATTCTACCGAATTAGTCAAGTTTAAAATAAATTTTTTTCATTTTTATTGAAAAGAGATTGATTAAAAGAATCCAAACACCTATAATTAAAGCAATTATACAAAAATATAAATTTGAGAATTTCATCATTTTATAATGTAAATTCATGTATCAACCTCAATATAATGAGCCAATTTGATTTTGTATGATAGTAAAAAAAACTCATTTCATAACCGAAATGAGTTTGTCTTGTTAAAATTTACAATTCAAGTTTATGATTTCAATCCTGCAAAATGAGCTGTTGTTTCTTCAATCAAAGCATTCATCAAGGCAGCTGCTTTAGTATGTTTTAAAATTGGCGAAATCTGACCGCCCCAAAATAAAATCATGTCCCATTTCTGCTGTTCGATTGCCGCTTTTCGTAACGGTGCAATAAAAGTAGTTTGAAGCGGGAAAGGTAAATATCCGAATTCTTTTCCTGTCATTTCTTTGGCAACACGGCTGGTTAAACCACGCCCGAGTCTTCCTGTATAAGCTCGTGATAAAGTAGTATATTTGGCAGCATCAGAAAACAACATCTCTTTGTGAATAGGCAAAGCGTTTGATTCATCAGTTGCTAAAAAAGCCGTTCCAATCTGCGCTGCACTTGCGCCTAGTGTTAAAGCTGCTGCAATTCCTTTTCCGTCTGCGATACCGCCCGCTGCAATAATGGGTGTTTTTATTTTTTCGCGCATTAACTGCAGTAATACAAAAGTTCCTGTTACAGATGATTCTGCATCAGTTAAAAAAGAAGGACGATGTCCGCCAGCTTCAAAACCAGACGCTATAATCATATCCACTCCGGCATTGTCTAAAAATATGGCTTCGTCTAAGGTAGTTGCTGCTCCTACTGTTACAATTCCAGATCTACGGCATTGTTCTAAAACATCAGCTGAAGGCACACCAAACATAAAACTGAAAACTTTTGGACGAATGTCTAAAATTACCTGTAATTGGTTTTCAAATCGGGATTGAAAAGGCGCTGGTTTTTCTGGTAACGGAATTCCAGCTTCATCGTAATAAGGTTTGAATAAAGCCGCCGTTTTATCGAACTCTTCATCTGTTAAACCCGACTGTGGAATATCGTGATCTGAAACCCAAAGGTTGATATTATACGGTTTATGAGTTGCCTTTTTTATTTGTTTATCAATTTCAAAAATTTCCTGCGGTGTATTGGTGTACGCTCCGTAACCGCCCAATCCACCAGCGTTAGAAACCGCTGCCGTCAGCTCAACTGTTGATAGATTGCCGCCAAAAGGTCCCTGAAGAATTGGATAATCGATTCCTAATAGTTCCGATGCTTTTGTATTGTACCACATGAGTGAAGATTTTTAGTTATTGCTTACGTCTGTGAGCATTTTATTTACGATAAGCCATTGTCCGTTTATGTTATGGAAAGATAAAAAATCCCGATAATTAAAGTCGTACATTTTAACACTTAATTCCGCTACAGCGATAGAATTGACTACTCGTATATCAATAATTTCACCTTTAAAAGGTTTACCGGAATTTTTAGGACTTTGTCTGTTTTTAACACCATCTAAATACAAATCGACTGTTTTAAAATAAGGCTGGTTTTTGACATCTCCGAAAAGGAAAGTTCCGGGCTGAAAAATGCTTCCCAAGAGCATTTCATCACCTTCATAAATTCCTTTAAAATAATAGTTTTCTATTGCGTTGGTAATTGCTTTTACCGCTTCCTGATTTTCCATAGTATTTGTATTTTGAGCTTTTATGCCCTGAAAACTCCAGAGCATAAAAGCTGTTATTAAAATAGTTTTCAACTTAGTTTAAATTGTGTCCGGCACCTTTTCCGCCATCGACATTGATGATTGTTCCGGTAATAAAATTACTTGTGGCAACGGTATAGACCATTTCGACAACATCATCAATCTCCCCTACTCGGTTTAGCAAATGAAGTCCTGCACTGGAATCGGCATTGTCACCATGCATTGGCGTGCGAATTACACCCGGCGCAACGGTATTTACACGGATATTTTGTTTGCCAAATTCGGCCGCTAACTGAATGGTTAAAGCATGGATAGCGCCTTTACTCGCAATGGGAGCTGTAGCCGGCCATCCGCCTAAACCGTGATTCACAAGCGGTGTTCCAATATTGATCACCACACCATCTTTTTGTTGTAACATTTGGGGTATAACCGACTGAGTTGTAAAATAAGTTCCTTTTAGATTTGTTTTTAAAAACTTATCCAGATAAGCTTCGTCAACTTCCAAAAAAGGTTTGCTTTCGAAAATTCCGGCATTATTGATTAATACATCTATAGAACCGAATTTTTGAATTGCAATTGCCGCCAGTTTTTCTCCGGTTGCTTTTTGGCTTACATCTCCTGCAGACATAGCCAGATTATCTCCTGCTCCTAATTCGGCGAAAGCTTTCTCCAAAGTATCTTCATTCAATGAATTGATAACTACGTTATGTCCTTTTTCTAAAAAATATTTTGCGATTCCTTTTCCAATTCCTGAAGCGGCTCCGGTTACGATTATAGTTTGTTTTTTCATGATGTTTTATTTTTTATCGGCTGTAATGCCTTTTTCTCTTAATACTGATACTTGTTCGCCTGCATACCCCCAATCGTCGAGTTCGATTTCCTGAATAACAATATGGGTTAAATGCGGGTCTTTGTTTAATACTTCGGTAATCAAATTGGTAATACCGCTTATTAACTGCTGTTTCTGCTCACGGGTAACGCCTTCGCGGGTCAGTTCTAGTTTTACGTAAGGCATGATCTTAGTTTTGAGATTGTCCAGAAAAAACAGCTTCGGCATTGATTGTAAAATCAAGTTCAAAGTCGTTATAGATTAAAGTATCTCCCAGATCTTTAAAGAAGTTTCCAGATCTGAATTTGATGTCGTAAAGCGTACGGTCAATTACCAGTTTTCCTGATAGAGCTGCAGTGTTTGCTTGGTTTTGCAGTGATACTTCAAATCCGGCAGGATGCGTGATATCTTTTATAGTCAGATTTCCTTCCAGATAAAAATTACCATTTAAAAGTTCTTTTACATTTAGAATTTCAAAAGATGCGGTTGGGAATTTTTCTATTGAGAAAAAATCATCAGAAGCAAGATGTCCGGCAAACTGTGCATTAGCTGCAGCATCACTTATATCTAAGATTTTGATTGAGGTTGTATCGATTACTACATTTCCTCCTTTTATTTTTCCATCACTAAAGATGAAATTTCCATTTTTGATACCAATTGTACCATTATGTGCGCCGGTTACTTTTCTTCCGATCCAATCGATGCTGCTTTCTGAGCTTACGATGATATAATTTATTGTTTCCATTTTTATTGTATTTAAAAGTACAATACAAAGGAACGGTAGTTGTCAAAATTGGTTACGTGATGTAGATCACATTCGTTTTTTTGAGTGGCAAAGGTTTAAAGGGACAAAGTTGCAGAGGTTTTTATATCAGCTGTTTTGGTCTCTCGCAGATTTTGCAGATTTATACAGATACAAATTATCAGCTCAATCTGCAAAATCTGCGAGAGCATACATACTTTAAGTCTTTGCGAGAATCACAATCTGTTTAATCAGCTTAAATCAGCCTAATCTGCGTGAAACAAAACCATATAAATAGTTATCTGCAGCAAAAAACTACGAATTATGAAGTCTGCTTAAAGTTTCTCTGGAAACGCCTAAATAAGCGGCAATTAAATGTTTGGGAACGAGATTGTATAATTGCGGATATAAGGCCAAAAGTTCTTCGTAACGGGTTTTGACATTATTATTCATAAAGGATAAAAGTCGTTTTTGAGAAGCGATATAACCTTTATTGGTTCTCCAGCGAAAGAAATGTTCTATCTGGTGAAACTCAGCGCAGAGTTTTTCGCGGTCTTCGCTGGAAAGACACAAAACCTCAGCATCGGTAATGCAATCTACATTTATAGAAGCCGGAGTTTGATTGTAGAGTGCATTGTAATCAGAAGCCCACCAGGTTGGCATGGCAAACTGAAGAATGTACATTTTGATTTCGTCATTAATAAAGAAGGTTTTCAAACAGCCTGAAATTACAAAATATTCATGGTTTACATTATCTCCCACGCCAATAATGGTCTGACCTTTTTTGAAAGACAAGGGTTTAAAATGAGAATAAAAGTAATCAAACTCTTCTTGTGTGAGTGATACGGTTTTCGAAATATGTTCTTTTAAAATGGCTTTGGCTTCCATCCTTAAAATAAAAATGTTTTAGTTCTGTAAAGTTATTAAATCAGATGAACTTACAGATTGTCTATTTCAGAAATCGATTTGTCCGTTTCACCTAATTTATGATATGAAATCGATCGCCATTGACGCAATTTTGTCCTGTTTAACAACTTAAAAATTTAAAATCATGAATGCAAAAACAACAAAAATTATTTATTGGACAGGAATTATTTTAACTTCTTTATGGTTTGGTGCCAGCGGATTTTTTGAATTGACAACCAACAAACTGGTATGGGAAATTACACAGCTATTAGGATATCCAGCGCACTTTATTTATATCCTGGGTGTTATGAAAATTTCGGGAGTTATTACGCTTTTAATTCCAAACCGATTATTACGATTGAAAGAATGGGTATTTGCCGGAATATTTTTCGACATCATATTCGCTTTCTTTTCAAAACTAGCTGTTTTAGGTTTTGGTGCAACAACAGATGCTATTATTGCTTTTGTTATGGTTAGCGTAACGTATGCTATGTTTAGAAGATTATACAGCGTTACCTACATTATTAATCCGAAGGACGAGAAATAAAAAGCTAAGAAAGGTTTAAATGAAAAAATAAGCAGATCTTTTGAAATAAACATGAAACAAATCTCGTAAAGTATTTACGTCTTTACGAGATAGTTTTATTATAAACTAAAGACAAATCTGGAAAAATTGACACAGATTACTAAGTCAAAAAACTGCATTGATAAAAAAATTACCTATTCTCCAGCCAGCTTAAAAATGCCGTTGTTTTCTCCTTTCCTACCAATAATTTTTCTTCGGTTGGAATGGTTAATTTGATGATTAATTTTCTTGAAAAGTAATGTTCTGCTTCTCTTATAGCTGAGAAATTGACCAGATATTGTCTGTTGAGTCTGAAAAACTGAATAGGCGATAATAGTTTATGAACCTCATCTAATGATTGCGTAATTTGATATTCGGTCTTATCAAAAGTCATGATTGTCGGAGTTTCATTTTTAATGAAGAAAAACGCAATGTTTTCTGTCTGAATCGTTTGGTATTTATTGTTTTTGAAAACCAGAAAACTGCTTTTTCCTGTATTTTCGCCTGTTCTGGTTAAGAGATAATCAAAATCAGGCATCATTTTTTTATTTCTCTGGAAGAAGTTTTTCAACTCACCCACCTTTTTAATTGCCTGCGAAATGCTTTCTCTTGAAAAAGGTTTCAAAACGTAATCAATTCCATTTGATTTGAAGGCTTCAATGGCGTAATCATCAAAAGCGGTGCAGAAAATAACCGGAGATAAAACCTCAACATTTTTGAAAATCTCAAAGCATAATCCGTCTGCAAGCTGAATATCCATAAAAATCAAATCGGGCTGATCGTTTTCTAAAAGATAACTCACAGCGCCGTCGATACTCTGAATGTAAGATACAATCTGAGCGTCGGGTCTGATACTTATTATAAGCTGGCCAAGTGCTTTGGCCGTTTTTACTTCATCTTCAATTATTATGATAGTCATAAATCAGGGGTATTTTAACTTTAAAAAGTGTTTCGGTTTTATCTATTTCAATTTCCTTGTGAACCAAATGCAGAAATCGCTGGTTGATATTGTCCAAACCAACTCCGGTTGACAAAGTACCTCGTTTGAGCTGAATTGGATTTTCGATCACCAGAAATTCATTTTCGGTATATAATTTTATATGCAGAGGTTTATCGAGCGAAACAACATTGTGTTTAATACAGTTTTCAATCAATAACTGAAGCGAAAAAGGCGGAATTGCCGAATCGTACTGCTTTAGATCAATTTCTTTTATAACGTCAAATCCGTCTTCAAAACGGGCTTTCAGCAGATATACATACGAATCTAAAATCTGAAGTTCTTCTTTTAAAGAAATCAAATCCAGTTTTCGGCTTTCTAATGTAAAACGATAAAAATCAGATAATTTAAGGATAAAATCAGAACTCTGCGGGTCCTGCATATCGACCATTGATTTCAGTGTATTTAAACTGTTAAATAAAAAGTGCGGGTTTACCTGTTGTTTAAGTAATTCGTACTGCGCTCCCAGATTTAAAGCTTTGGTGCGTTCCAGTTCTAATCCCATTTGCTGTGTCTGGTAGTTTTGAAACAGAAGATGCAGGAACATATACACAATCAGGTTGATCAAAACACCACGGAGTTCGAACATTATGGGCGCATCCATTTTTGAAACCTGAAAAAGTTCCTGATGTGCAATTACCAGAATTACCATCAGCAGAATTCCCAACAAAACACTCAACAGCAATTTCCAGTTAAAAAGGCTTTTGTTAGTTCGTTGTGATGAAAATTTTGGTAAACTATAAATGTTGTAATACCATATAAAAAGAGAAAACAGCAGTGTAATCGAGGAGTTTATAATAAGGTCTCCAGGCGTAGAATCGGCATCAAATAATTTGGGTATTGAAGCCATTACCGCCAGAGCGATAGAGCTTCCCCAAATGACTTTGAGCGAAACTTGAAAGCGTTTTGCTTTTTCCATAATTGTATTTGTTTGGTTATCCTGTTGGTCAAAGATAGGTTTATTTTGAAAAAAAATATTTCAGGCTGATTCAGCTGATTTTTATTTTTTTTAAACACATAGAAACATAGTTTTTTACTTTAAGAATTAGGTTAGAGAAAAACTAGTTTTCAATCATAGCTATGTTTACTCAAACAAATGTTGTCTATTTTTTCAAAAATGTTTTGTTGTAAAAAAAATATTTCACGCAGATTGCAAAAGAGTTGTGCAGATTTAGCTAGTTTTATTTTTTAAACACATAGAAACATAGGTTTTTTTTGCTTTAAAAGTAAGATTAAAAAAACTAGTTTTTACACATAGCTATGTTTACTCAAACAAATGTTGTCTGTTTTTTCAAAAATGTTTTGTTGTGAAAAATTATTTCACGCAGATTGCAAAAGAGTTATGCAGATTTAGCTGATTTTTATTTTTTAAACACATAGAAACATAGTTTTTTTTGCTTTAAAAGTAAGATTAAAAAAAACTAGTTTTCAATCATAGCTATGTTTACTCAAACAAATGTTGTCTGTTTTTTCAAAAATATTTTGTTGTGAAAAAATTATTTCACGCAGATTGCAAAAGATTAAAGCTGATAAATGCTGATTTTTTATTTCTGACTTAAAAACACATACTATTGTTTATTTAAACAAATGAAATACCTTTTTACGCAAAGCAAAACTATGTCTTTATGGGTTAAAAATTAATGAAGCTTCATCAATATAGAACAAAACTTTAAGCACGTTTTACGCCTAAAACAGCTCCTGAATTCATATCCTGTACAAAACCAATAATTTCGAAATCGTGTGTATTGAAATTTTTAGGCAGACGAACTGTTGCTGTTCCTTTTTTCACTTTATTCAAATCAACTGATTGTAATTGACGAACGATTTGATAATGCGTTAAAACACGATTGGCATTTTCTCCTCTTTTTACATTGCTTTTGGCTTCTTTTTGAACCACAGCAATAAACAAACGACTTTTTTTTGAAGTTCCTTCTACACTGTAGTTTACTGAAAGGTTATTATCAATTTGATTCGTTTCTAAACTCACAGAAGCAGAAGCAGGTTTGACAAGTGCCGATTTGATTCCGTTTCGCAGACTTGTTTCCTGAGAACCTACATAATCTATTTTTCCGTTAATGATAACCTGAGGTGTGTAAATAGGATCTTTTCCCATGAATTTAGCATAATCGTATTGTCTTTTCGTATAATCGGCATTACTGAAAATATCTTTCCAGCCTTGTTTGTCCCAATAATCTACGTGATAAGCCAGTACATAAACATTCTTGTCTTTTAATTCATTCTGAATTCTTCCAGACAATTCATCAGCCGGCGGACAGCTCGAACAGCCTTCTGATGTATATAATTCTAAAAGGGCAAAACCTTTTTTATCTGAATTGCTTTGTGCGAAAATGGTGTTTCCCATTAAAAGAAACAGCATTATAAAAGCAGTAACTATATTTTTCATTTCATTTTGAAGTTAAAGGTTATTCGTTAGGAGTTAAAGGTTAAGAATTAGGTTTCAACAACTCATAACCCCTAACCTATAACTTATAACTTTATATGATATTAATATCTACATAAATATTTCCTCTCGTAGCTTTAGAATACGGACAGGTTTGGTGTGCCTGTGCTGCCAAAGCTTCTGCCGTTTCGCGGTCAATTCCCGGAAGACTGATGTTTAAACGTGCTTGCAATGAATATTCACCTTCTGTTACACATAAATCTACTTCTGCGTCTACAGCTGTTTCTGCCGGAAGCTTAACTCCCAATTTTGAAGCGGCGATTCCTAATGCTCCAATAAAACAAGCCGACCATCCTGCAGCAAATAACTGCTCTGGATTTGTTCCCGGACGTGATGATCCCGGCGCGCTTAATTTGATATTTAATTGTTCGTCTGAACTTTGAGAAGCTCCTTCTCTACCGCCTGTGGTGTGTGTTTTTCCTGTGTATAATACTTTTGTGCTCATGATAATTTTAGATTTTAGATTTTAGATTTTAGATTTTAGATTTTAGATTTTAGATTTTAGATTTTAGATTTTAGATTTTAGATTTTAGATTTTTAAAAATCGCTTCGCTCTTTTTGAAATTTCTGATTTTAATTTTTAATTCTCAATTTTTAATTTTTAAAGCCAGCTACGTCAATAATTGCTTGTGCAAATGCTTTTGGATCTTCCTGCGGAACGTTGTGCCCAATTCCTTTTAAGATTCTGTGTTCGTATTTTCCTGTGAATTTATTGGCGTAAACTTTTCCATCTGCGAAAGCGCCGTCAAAATCACTTCCTATTGTAATGGTTGGAACTTTAATTTCCGGTTTAACAGAAAGACGTTTTTCTAAGTTGTCGTATTTAGATTCTCCAGCTTCCAGAGATTGTCTCCATCTGTAATTGTGAATTACAATTGCCACATGATCCGGATTGTTGAAAGACTGAGCCGTTTGATCGTAAGTTGCTTTGTCAAAATTCCATAACGGAGAAGCGATTTTCCAGATTAGTTTATTGAAATCGTAAGTGTTTTGAGTGTAACCTTGTTTACCTCTTTCGGTTACGAAGTAATATTGATACCACCATCCTAACTCAGCTGTTGGAGGAAGCGGTTTTAAATTTGCCTCCAGATTTACTACTAAATAACCGCTTACCGATACTAAACCTTTTACGCGTTCAGGCCAAAGTGCAGCTACTACAACCGCTGTTCTCGCTCCCCAGTCGAAACCACCAATTACGGCTTTATCGATTTTCAGCGCATCCATAAAAGCGATAATATCACTTGCTAACGCTGCCTGCTGTCCGTTTCTGAAAGTAGCTTCAGAAAGAAAAGTTGTTGTTCCGAATCCTCTTAAATAAGGCGTAAAAACGTGATATCCTTTTGCAACCAAAATTGGAACCACTTCCTTATAGCTGTGAATATCATAAGGCCAGCCGTGAAGCAGAATAACCGGAGTTCCGTTTGAAGGACCTGCTTCTGTATAGCCTACGTTTAATAATCCGGCATTGATTTGTTTTAAGGTTCCAAGTGAAGGATTTACTTCAATAGTTTGTTTTGGAGCTTGTGCATTGATTAAAGCCACATTCATAAAAAGAGCTGCGATTAAAACCAATTTAGCTGAAATTCTATTTGTAATGTTTAATAGCGTTTTCATAATTTTATTTTTTGATGAGTTGATTATCAGTTAATTTCTTCGTCAAAGGTATCTTGACAATTGTTGTTTTTAAAGTAGAAAAAAGGTGAAGCGGACAAAGTCGAGGTTGAAATGGACAATCTTTTAATTGTGAATTGTAAATGGTTAATTGTAAATTGTTATAACCGCAAAGCACGCTAAGATTTTATTTAATGCTTTTGTAAAACGAAGGACGCGAAGCTATATGCTTAAAAAACTTTGCGCACTTTGCGTAAACCTTTGCGCACTTTGCGGTTAAACCATTCGCAACCTCAAACTTGAAACTACTTTACTAAAGTTAAAACAGGTTTTCCTTTCTCTACAATATAAGTTGCCAGTTCCGAAGCTTTTAAACTCGTATTATTTCTAGCCGAGTGAACTACACCTGCTGGAATAAATAACACTTCTCCTGCTTTAAGAGTCACTGGAGCTTGTCCTTCCACTTCATATTCTAATGAACCTTCGAGCACATAGATAATCTCTTCACCCGGATGAAAGTGTTTCCCAAAAGCCGAATGTCCTTCAAAATCAATTTTCGCCTGCACCGTTTCACGACCCGTAATACTTAAATCGTGTTTTTGTAAATCAGTGCGTTTTATTCCCGTTTGTGCAGCGATTTGATTCGGAATTAAAAAGGCGATGATTCCTAAAATGACAATTGCGATAATAATCCAGGTTTTTTGTTTTTTAGTTTCCATATTCTTTTGATTTAAAATTTGTTATCAGTTAATTTCTGAGTCAAAAGTATATCGAGAATGCTTCCTACAAAATGAGAAAATAGCCCAAGTGGACAAACTTCTGGATGAAATGGACATCAGGGAAGTTATAAGTTATGAATTATGAGTTATGAGTTTGAAATGCGATTAATTTTACCACAGAGAATACTAAGATGTTTTGCTGCAAGACTTAGTAAAAACGCAAAGTTCGCAAAGCTTTGAAAACAAACTTTGCGAACCTTGCGTAAATCCTAGCGTGCTTTGCGGTTAAAATCCAATCATAACTTATAACTCATAGCACAAAACTCATAACTCATAACTTATAACTCATAACTTATAACTCATAACTTATAACTCATAACTCAAAACCTTAAGCCAAAACCATTCCCCCATCCATAATAAAATCGGCTCCAGTGATGAATTTTGCGGCATCGGTGCTTAAATAGGAAACCATTTTAGCTACGTCTTCGGCTTTGCCCATTTCTTTTAGCGGGACTTTTTCGACTACAATATCCATAATTCCTTTTACGGTAGATTCGTCTAAACCGACTTTTTTCATCACTTCGGTTTCTGTTGGTCCGGGACTAACCGAATTCACTCTGATTTTTCGTGGCGCTAATTCCAACGCTGCCGATTTCATAACCGAATTCAAAGCCGTTTTACTAGCCGAATACACCGAAGATCCCGGCCCTGGCATACTGGCAGTATTCGAAGACAAAAACACTACAGAAGCGCCGTCTTTCAAAACCGGTATAAATTTGCTTAAAGTAAAATAAGCGCCACGCAGATTGACATTCATAATGCTGTCGTACAATTCCTCCGAAGTTTGTTCAATTGTTCCCAAACCGGCAATTCCGGCATTGATAAAAAGAATATCAACGGCTCCGAAATCTTCTTTTACTTTCGAAACCAAATTTTCAATATCCAAAACACTCGATTGATCAGCTGTAACTGACGTCACTCCCAATTCCTGAGCCGCTTTTTCAATGGCTTCTTTTCGTCTTCCGGTAATAATAACTTTAGCACCTTGTTCTTTTAATTCTTTTGCCGCAGCATAGCCGATACCGCTGTTTCCGCCTGTTATTACTGCAACTTTATCTTTTAAACTGTTCATTTTTCTGTGTTTTTAAATTAACAAGGCAAAGTTAAATCGCAAAACACATTGCTTTTTTAGAGGTATCATCGAGTATACTGCTTTAAGTATTGAAGCTTACATTTTCATTTCATATATTCGTATTGTTTTTTAGGAGCTGTTTCCAGCTGTCCGCTATATCTTTTGTGCCGAACAACGGCACAAAAGGATGCCGCTCCCATCTGGGCTAGGACATACATTTCCATTAGAAGTTTTGTGGAAATTCAATTTAGAAACAATATCTTAAAAGTAATATTTTTCTTATTTTTTAAAATACTTTTCGATATCTTTACAGTCCTAAATTACAGAATTATGACATCGAAAAAAGTTTTGCCCGTATGGTATGGTGGCGGTATTGGAAACAACCGCAACGCTTCTGTAAGCGTAGGACATCTTAGCTGTACGGGTTTTATATTCCTAAATTACAGAGTTATGATTACCAACACCCTTTCCAAAGAAACCGAAAAAAGATTACTCACTTTTTTCAGCACCACAGTCGATCCCGAACAAATGGCAAAAGCAATCCGACAAGTTAATTTTGTCCTTGCCCTCGGCCTAATCCGAGAAAACGAAACCTTGCACCAAGAAATCAACAAACTCGAAAGTAGTTTTTACTGGTTAAATGAATTGGCTGAGATTTTGAATCCTTATCTGGATTTGGAGTAATTTTTTATTGTTTTGAAATTTTTAGAACCTCTGTGATCTTTTGGATTGGAGAGGTTTTGTTTTATGGGGTTTGGAAAAGCCATACTGACGCGGCTTATAGCTCTGTAAACGTTCAAATTTATATAGTTTACTGCATCTTAGTAGTAAATCAATTTATTTATCATCAAGCAACAAGTTTTTTTAACATACGACGGGACGCAGATTGCAGATTTAAAAGCTTTTACTTCATAAATTATCCACCTTTTACATTTATTTAAAAACATAAACATGAATTTAATTTGAATGATTAATCTTAATTTAAAAATGATTTAGTTTTTAAAAAAGTTAAAATTTGTAAGTTATTTACTTCTTTTTAAAAAATAAACTACATTAGCTTATTATAAGATTTTATTTACAATAAATTAATTATAAGCAGGTAAGTTGTTCTATTAAAAAATAAAATTATGTCAATTAAAATTATTGGGAAATCAGATCCTGTTGTAGGTGAAAAAGAGATGTATTCTGTTATTCAGACTCAGGATTCATTATTGCCAGAAGCAAAATCAAATACTTCCAATCCTTTTGAAAATGAAATAAAATGGTTCGTATATGTTTTAGACCGCGGTAAGTGGCGTCTTGCTAAAGGAAATGAAAAAACAGGTGCAAAAGTAGATTATACTTTTACACAAAACAGCCTGAGGTGGAAAGAAATGAGAATGATAGTGCATGCCTATGGAAAAAAAGACATGATTGAAATAAAGCCTCAAAAAGCTTCAGATGGAAAAATACTGAATGTTCAGCTTCTTAATTCTAATTTAGAAAAACCGACACGTCCTTTTGCTTACAATGACTGGATTGTTGCGAGAGTGTCCTGTGTAGATATGGAACGCTGTAATGTAAGCGTAACTCTCTGGGAAGATGATGGAGGTAAAAGTAAAAAGAAGAATAATGATGTAAAAATAGAAACCAAACAAAAACCTGTATTAAACGGCAAAGCAGATGTTTCGTTTTATTTGAATCCAAGCCATGCATGGCTTGCCAATGCTAAGTTAGCGCCCGGTGACAAGGACGAAGGAGAATTTCATGAATATTATGTAACAGCTGAAATTTTTGAAAAAGTGTCAAAAAGAGTTACAAGCAAAAATACGAATGTTCCAAATCCGGATTATAAACCAACACCTGTTCCTGCGCCTAAAAAGCCAACACCGGCTGAACAAAAAGGACCGTCAAAAAAAGAAACTAAAGGAATTGCTGTTTCAGATAAAAAAGTTCATGATTATTACGAACAGAAAGTTGCAGTTAAAAATACAATTTCTTTTGATCCTGAAAGAGAGTTTCTGAATAAAATGCTGATGGTAAATGTAGGGGATTCTATTTGGAATCAGAAAGAAGAAAAAACTAAGCTAGTAATTTTTCCATTACTTGTAAAACCAGAAAATGATAAAGAAAATAAATGGGGAAATACTAGAAATTGGACAGCAAAGCAAGGCACAAACATGACAACTTATAATTCGAATAGAAATAGTGGATCTAGAAAGCATGCTGCTCGAGATTTGTATACAAAACCACTTACAGAAGTTGTAGGAATTGCCGATGGGATAGTACTTGAAATTGCTAATTTTTATTGTGAAACTTATCAAGTTACAATCAGACATACTTTATCAGATGGCAGAGACTTTATAATTAGATATGGTGAACTTGATCCTAAAAGCATAACTGTAAAAGTTGGAGAAAAAATTAAACAGAAACATATTTTGGGAAAAACTGGAAAACTTCTAGATTACATTAAAAAAACAGGAAAACATGTTCCACTAATGAAAATAAAAAATGAAATTGTTTATATGCTCCATTTCGAATATTATAGTGGAAGTTTAGGATTTGATTTGAATAAAGATCCATTAACAAATTGGTCAAAACCGTTTTTAAGAAGGAGTGATTTGTCAGATCCTCTAGCTATTTTAAAAGAAGGATATAAAAATTCATTTGAAACTAATATTGAATCAGAAAAAGAAAGAAAAGAATTATTTGACGAGGAAGATGCAAGAATGGCATTATTGAAAGTTTATAAAGAATATGGGGAAGAAATAGCGATGATAGTTGAAAAGATGTATCGTCTGGAAACGGATCATTTTAAATCTGAGCAATATCAAAATTGTGGAACTGGTGGAATGGAAGTTTTTGGAAAAGCTCCATATTATGGATGGGATTCTTCAACTTTTAAACAACATCCTCAATACAGTCCTGTAGGTACGTGGAGTGCAATGGAGAATAAAGGATTAGATGGTAAGGGAGGAAATGCTCAACAAAAAGACAAACCTAAAGTTTTTGTAAAATTACCATCCGTTTTAGCAGGAATGATTTATAAAGCTGACTACATTAATAGATATGATGGTAATTATGCATCTTGGTATAATAAGAATAATATGCAAGCTCAAGAAAAATATAGAGAATCTTTAAAAGGTATAATACCAAGAATAGTTAGAACATTTTAAAAAGATAAAATTGATGAAAAATATTGTAGCTGTTATTTTATCATTATTTTTTTTATCATGCAAATACAATGATGATAATAAAATAATACAAAAAGAGAATAGAGAAATTCATGTTGAAAAAAATAATAATACATCTAAAAATCTTAAGATTGATTGTCCTCAAATAATTTTTAGTTTAATAAAAGGATCAAATTTAAAAAATCCTTTTAAAGACAATTTGAAAATTGAAATCATGGATAATAATGGTGTTAATATGAAATTACGATTATTTGAAGCTAATGACAAATTAGAAAATACTATTGGATGGCTTTTATTTGATGCTGAAAACATGCGGCTTCTTGATATTACTAAAAATGAGCAAAATCCAGAAAAACTAGAGTTCGACAAAATCTTATGGAACAAAACTATAGCTTGTTTTTTTAATAATGATACCACTTTTTGTTTTGATTTAAATGATGAAAAAGAAAAAAATGAAGATTGTAAAACAACTATTATAGATATGGACAATATTGAAGAATGTTTATTTAAAAATACTACTATTAGAGATGTATATAGTAAATTAATTAATGAACATGGTGTGAATGATTCGGAGTTTTTAAATAAAACAACACCTAAATCAAATGAGAGTATTATTATAAATCAAAAAGGAATAATAAATATTGATTATGAAGTTGTTAGTTCTGACGAAATAAAGATTAGCATGAATTATGAAGGAGGCATTACAAGAATAAAAATACAAAAAATAAATAATAATGTAAAGCAAACTGTTACATATAGTGCTGATTAGTCCGTTTGTGAATATGCTAAAAAAATATTAAAAAATCCAGATAGCGATAGCAGTAAAACAAGTCTCGAACAGCGAAAAATAAATATTGGCAAAGAACCTTGGGTAACTAAATACGGTTATTCTTCTAACCCATCTTTTATGAAAGGTGAAGAACATACAATACGAAAAAAAATGGGTTTATACTAGACAACGGTTTGAAGATCGCTGGGGTTTTATTAATGGAAAAACCACAGTTGCCGATGTTCAACTAGAATTAAAGCAAGCACATTACATTCCTGGAGCAAAACAACTTTTTAAAGGCATTTGTGAAAATGTTGAGAAGGAATTACAATATTCCTGATTTTAAAAAACTTTATGATGACACAAAACTAGGCGGTATTGGTTTGCCTATGTAAGAAAGCTAATTATGCCCAAACATTTATCTGGAAATCACACAATAAATAGAAAAACAGGATTAATCTTTAAAACTGTTATTACATGACATTCTAATAAAATCGTATTAAAAAATCAGGCTCGGCATCCAACACCAAACCTGATTTTTTTTATGAATTAATAACTAACCTAAATACCTATCTTCTTCCTCTAAATCCGCCACCACCGCCACGGAATCCACCACCGCCGAAACCGCCACCATTAAAACCACCTTGATGTTGGAAGTTTTGAAAATTTCGGGTTTGCGATTCACCGCGGTCTCTTGAAAAAGCAGAGCGGTCGAGATCGTTTGTAATATCTGGTCGGCCTGCTTCGCCGAGAGGTTTGTTAGGTTGTCCGAGGGTTTGTTCTGGTCTGTTGAAATTATTGCCTTGAGTTCTGTCGCCTAATCGGGTTTCGCCTCCTAGATTTTGATTTTTTGGCAGGTTATCACGCTGGATCTTCTCTCCTGCTCCATTCGCACCAAGTCCTTGATTGGGTCTATTTTGAATTGCTTCACCAGATTTTTTTGTTGAGCCTAAAGTTCCTGCTTGCGTCCAGCCACCATTTCCGTTGTTGTAATGACTCCAATTTCCGTTGGCATCTCTTTTATATACATGTCCGTCATGGCCTGCGTATAAATTATTATTGGTGCGAACAGTCGTTCCGCCGCCACGGTGATGCGTGATTACACCTTCTTTTCCGCCTGAGGTTTGATATGCCACTGCAGTTCCGCGTCGGGTTGTGATATGCCCCGTTTGTGCCCATTGGTTTCCGTTTGTCGCTGCCGAATGTCCCCATTGTGCATAGGCATTATGACCTTGATTGGTTCTGGCGTAATTTCCTGTCCACGGATTATACGTACTTGCTGCCGTACGACCGCCGTACCAGCCTTGTACACTTGCAGAACGTCCGTATCTTCCAGTCGCGGGATTGTACCAAGCCGAAGTTCCTGCCGCACCATACGGTCCGTAAACGCGTCTTCCGGCGGCATAACCACCCGTCCACGGATTGTAAACGGCTCCGCCTCCGTACGCATAAGGCCACGGACGATAAATTGGATACAATCCGCCGTAATACACATAAGGCGGATAATACCATCCTGTACCGTACGTTAATATTGCGCCAACAGTAGCACCAATTATAAAAGCACCCAAATAACCCGCCGTTGAACTGCTTTCTACAGTAGTATTGGTTGTAGTTTGCGTTACATACGTCACATTATATACGGGAGAACTTGGAGGAATGGTATAAATTTCTTTCGGAACAGAATCGGCTGTTTTCCAGGGTCCGTTTGGACTTGTCGACATGAACCAAACCGCCTGAAAACATAAATAATACAAATCGCCTACTTTGATGATTTTCTCCTGCGTATTACTTGCATATTGCATTTTTGTACCTTCAATTGGTTTAAACTGAGCTGTGCCTCCATCATATGTTACTTTTACTTTGGCTTCAGCATCGGATTTCTTTAAAATAGCCGTTGTAGGAACTTGTGATAACATTACAGCATCATTAGCTTCTTGTGTTCCGGGAACAGACGACAATACATTGGCACGTGGCGAATCTTTCGGAATTTTAGAAAAATCGGCGGGAAGATTATTTCCAGCATACGACCAAGGTCCTGTTAATTCTTTCGATTTAAACCATCTTCCTGATAATAATACATAATATTGACCATCTGCTTCATTGGCAAAAACATCATTTTCGGTATTGTCAATATACATCAATTTGGTTCCTTTAATAGTAATGAATTTCGGATTTCCGTTTACGGCAATCAATTCCGCTGGTTTATTGCTGTAGAAAACCTCTGGAGCATTCCCAGAAGACGGAGGCGGAATCATTTTTTTGACATCATCAAAATTTTGTTCCGATGGAAGATTATTTAAACCCGAAGGCAGTTTTGTCGTTTTTGTCCATTTGCCTTCAATATTTTTTGAAGTCAGCCAGATGTTATCAACCAAGAGATAATAGTCTTTGGCTGTTTTATCAAAAAACAAATCCCAGTTTGTATTCACCACATATTGTATATCCGATTTGTCAATTGGAACCAAAACGGGTTCTCCCTGCACGATAAGCAAAATAGAAGGATTGGTACTGTAAAAAATGGCTGGAGGATCATTTTTGGCTGTAATTCCTTTTGGCGGACTTTTGGTTTGGCTTAAATCAGCCAGAATACGGTCAACCGAAATAGGATCTCCACTTTGTGGCAGTGTTTCTTTAAATAGTTTTTCCATTTCGGGAATTTTCTTTTCATCCAAAGCAGGAAATCGCACATCGGTTACTTGAAGGTTTTTAATAAAAGCGCTTCGGTTGTCTTTATCTACCAATGTTTCAGCTTTTAAAGAAGCCACGCCTAAAACTTGTTTCCCGTCTTTTGGTGTCAGCGAAAAAGCCAATCGGCCTGTAAGTTCTTTATAATCTTTCCAGTCATCAATCTGAGGCTGATAATAAACGAGTTTTGTCCCGTTATGCTCGGCTTCGCGTGGCCAGCCATTATCGGCAATTAATTTAGAATTGACCGTGTCCGATTTTTCGGCGGATGCAATTATCTGGTCTTTATCTTTTTTGCAGGAGAACAAAACGGTACTCAAACAAACTATAATAATTAGAAAAGCATTTTTCATACATCTAAAAGTTAGGTTATTCATTTAAATTTTATTTATCCGATTGTCTTATAAAAATTGTTTCGAATAAAATTAAATTCACAGAACATATAAATCTAAAATTCAGTCATTTACTTGGTTGCAAATTCTAACTTGAAACCAAATAATAAGGAATTCATCACTCATTATTTGTACCATTGAAATTTAGAAGTAAAAAATGTTATCCTTCACAATAGTGGTTCGCGTCAATAAAATCAATGATTATAAATTATTTTTATAAATACTAAAAATTATTAATTTGATTAATAAACATCATCACCATAACTTTGTCTCATCAAAATCAAAGAAATGATTTGAAACATTAAAAAATTAATCTTAAAAAATAGAAATCATGAAATTTACAAGAAGAGCAAACGCAAATTGGAAAGGTACAGGAATGGAAGGAAAAGGAACCATTAGTACACAAAGCACAACTTTAGATAATGCACAATTATCATTTAAAACTCGTTTCGAACAAGGTGTTGGAACCAATCCTGAAGAATTAATCGCAGCAGCACATTCCGGCTGTTTTACCATGCAGTTAAGCTTTTTATTATCTGAAGCTGGTTTTGTACCAGAAGATTTAGATACAACGGCTAAAGTAACTTTTGAAGATGGAACAATTACTTTAATTCAATTAGAACTTATCGGGAAAGTTCCTGGAATCTCTGAAGAGGATTTTCAAAAAACAGCTCAAAAAGCAAAGGAAATTTGTCCTATTTCAAAATTGCTTAACACTGAAATTACTTTAACTGTTACACTTAATTAAATTCCAATATGGAAATTTCAAATTCCAAATCTTTGGAGGAATTGGAATTTGGAATTCAAAATCTAAATTTTTAATCAAATAATCTAAATTTTTTACACATGAAAACACTATATAAAAGCTATTTAGCATTGGGAGCACTAATTCTTACTTTATTATTTACAACAGCAAATGTAAACGCTCAAAAAACAGTTCCTCAAATTAAAAACGTTGTATTGGTTCACGGTGCTTTTGCAGACGGTTCTGGATGGAAAGGTTTGTACCAAATTTTGACTAAAAAAGGATATAATGTAACGATCGTTCAAAATCCGTTAAGTTCTTTGGAAGATGATGTTAAAGCCACAAATTTAGCTCTTGACAAACAAGATGGACCAACCATTTTAGTGGGGCATTCTTGGGGTGGAACTGTAATTACCGAAGCTGGAAATCATCCAAAAGTAGCCGCTTTGGTTTATGTAGCAGCGTTACAGCCTGATAATGGAGAAAACTCTGTTCAATGGTTACAAACTGCACCTCCTGCTCCAGAAAATGGGGTTTTGGCTCCAGATGATAAAGGAATTGCTTATTATGACAAAGCAAAATTTCATGCAGGTTTTGCAGGTGATTTAAGCAAGGAAGATGCTGATTTTATGTTTGCTTCGCAAGGTACTTTCTATGCAAAAGGTTTCACAACTCCTATTACAAAAGCTGCTTGGAGAGACAAACCATCTTACGGAATTGTAGCAACTGAAGATAAAAGTATTGTTCCGAGTATTCAGCACGCCATGTACAAACGTTCTGACACAAAAATCACAGAAATAAAGGGAAGTCACGTAGTCTTTATTTCACAGCCAGAAAAAGTCGCAAATGTGATTATTGAGGCATCTGTTTTGAAAAAATAAATTTCAATACAAAAATTCCAAACTCTAAACGATTTTAGGGAAAATTCTAAGATAAAATTCCAAATTCCAATTAGTATCTAACTTGGAATTTGGAATTTTTTGTGATTGGAATTTTTTGTGATTGGAATTTTAAGAAACCTTGCTGACGGCTTTAATAAAATAAGGCGAATCGTTCCAGCGTATTTTTCTATAGGAAAAATCTTTTTTGAGTGATTCGGGAAGGCAGTTCCAAATGGCTTCATTCATTTTTTCGAGAAGCAATTTCTTTGAGAACGAATCAGAAACTACGAGGCTTATTTCTCTTACGGGAACAGGTTCTTTAAAAGGTTTGAAAAGCCCGACAGCTTCATTCATTGTAGAAAGCTTTGGTATGATGGCAAATCCCAAATGTGCGCGAACTAGATTTTTTAAGGTTTCGATGGAATTAATATCATATGTAAATTGTTCTTTTATCTTGTCTGATGATTTTAATCCGCAAATATCCAGAAGCTGTGCATTGTAACAATATTCATGATGGAGTAATAATAATTCGGTTTTATCTCCAGGCTGCATTTCATAAAATTCATCATTCGCCATTGGGTGTGATTGATTCAAATAGGCTACAAAAGGTTCTTTGAAAATAACATGTTCAATTAAATTAGGATTTCCTGTTGGCGTTGCCATTATAGCCACATCAATTGCACCGGTTTCTAAATCCCTCATTAAATGCCCGGTATAACCTTCTTTGATAATGAAATGAACTTTGGGAGCCGCTTCTTTCATGGCTTGAATAAACAACGGAATCAGATATGGTGATAAGGTTGAAATAATGCCGAGCTTCAATTCTCCTTCCAATACATTTTTCTCGTTCACGACAAAATCCCTAATTTCATCTACTTCACGCAGAATCTTTTTGGCTTTGGTGATAATTTCAGTTCCTAATTGTGTTGGTGTCAGTGGTACTTTGTTTCGGTCGAAAATCTTGATTCCGATTTCTTCTTCTAGATTCTTTAACTGAATGGTAAGACCTGGCTGTGTCACCATACAGACTTCGGCTGCTCTTGCAAAATGACGTTCCTCGTCGAGTGCCACAATATATTTTAACTGCTGAATAGTCATTTTATAATTTTATTTTATAAAGATACATAAATATCAATTTAGCTTATAAAATTATTTTCATCCTAAATATTTCGGAAAGCTGATGTAATTAAAAGAAAGTGAAAGTAATGTTAAATAATGGATTTTTAAATTTTCATGGAATCCATAAAGTAAAACTTATCGTACATGTATAAAATGAGATTTGGGAATGCTGTAAATTCAAATGGAGTAGTTTTTGGAGCATGTTGAGTTTATCATTCTTCAAGTATCATTTTTCAAACTAAACTATTACAATAAAAAAGCGATCCTAATAGGTCGCTTTTTTTTTATTACTCGCCTTCACTTTTAAGTTGTAAAGCTCTTTGTAAAAAACTTTGGTGCATGATTTTGTTTTCGGCTTCTTCGATCGCTTTCAACAAATTATTTTGATTATCGGTGATTTCACTTAAAGCACTTTTCATGACCTCCCAAACGGGTTTCATTTGCAAAACTAACTCCTGCCCTTTTGAAGTTAACTGAATAAGTCTTTTACGTTCGTCAATTTTATCTTTTTTAGAGCGAATCAGTTTTAATTTTTCCAATTCCTTAAGTAAACTTATAGTCGATGGATGTGTATAGCCAATTTCATTTGCAATTTCGACTACGCTTAAAGTATCTTTATGATGAAGCGTATAAATTACGGGAAACCATTTCGGCTCAAAGTCAATGCCGTATGATTTATAAACCAACGCACCATCTTTTCGCAGTTGTTCGCTTAAACGCTGTAATCGTGTCGAAATGGCTAGTATTCCTGATTCGTCTATTATATTCATATTTACTTTTTTATGTTTAATTGACAGAAAACATTATCTGGCGCCATTACAGGGAAATCTTTGGGCAAGGTTTGTTTTTCAATTCTAACAAAATTATTTTTTTCATAAAAACGCAACGCAGCTTCTAGTTTTGTAATGGTTCCCAAATATAAATCATCGATTTGGTTTTCTCGGCAATATTCGATTAAAGTCTCTAATAATTTCTGTGCAATCGAAAATTCTTTTCCACGAAATTCTTTCTTTACAAACATTTTTCGAATGGCTGCTTTATGCTTTTCAAATTTTATTAAAGCGATGGTTCCCACTAATTCATCATCTATAAAAGCGCCCCAAAATCCACCTCCACTCGCATAATAAAAGTTTTGAATATTGAATAAATCCGGCTGATCTTCTAAGGTAATGGGCACATTGAATTCTTTCTGCTGAATATTGATTATTAAATTGGCGGCTTCGTTTTCGTATTCGTTTGCTATGGGTGTAATTACTGCTTTCATTTTATATTATATTTTATACTACAAAACTACGTAGTTAAATACATAAATGCAATTATTTATGATTTATTTATATTTTTGTATTACTACTGAGCTGCTAAAAATACGCAAAGCAATAACTTTTTCTTAATTGAAAAGTTTTGACAGTTAAACTTAATTTTACCATTTTATGACCAAAAACACAAGAAATCAGAAAGAGGAATTTCAGGCACTTCAGGATACATTGTATGTTTTGGGTGGAAAATGGAAACTGCCCATTATCAATTCAATTTGTAATGGAAACCATCGTTTCAAGGACATTAAAGAAAGTATTCCCGGAATCACTTCGCGAATGTTGTCTAAAGAATTAAAGGATATGGAGCTGAATAATCTTGTAAAAAGAACCGAAGATCCAGATGCTTTAATCCCTATTCTCTATGAATCGACTCCATATTGTAAATCTTTTGGCCCAATAATTTCTGAAATGATTAAATGGGGAATTGCACATCGAAATCATATTAAGAGCCTGAAAGTTTAGGTTTCAATTCTATTTTTTTAGCCACTTTTTTGACTAATACAATTTATTTTTCAGAGTATTCTTTCAATTGAAAAATGAACATCTATGATCCTCATTTTCGGCGAAGGGGCTTATTTATTAGTGCTTTACGACTTATCAACAATAAGGTTGAAAAATTCTTCTTGTGTTTCAAATCATATTATTTGTATTTGTTCTAAATAGATATAGATTTGCAACATCCAAAAACTAAATTATTTATTTAATCGTATGTGTAATCAACCAATACGCAGTAGATCTGCGTATTCCATTATTAATAGAAAAAATTCAATTGTGGATAAAATAAACATTCAAAGATTAAAAAAGACTTTAGCGTATCTCGAAAGTAAGCAGCGTGAGTTAAAAAGACAGCATGAAAATGATACACGAAGTATCGAATCTATGATTAAGTATCTCAAAAAAGACATGATCGATCAATTTCAGTTAATGCAATATGATATTTATATTGAAGACGAAATGAAAAATACCGAAATATTTATTAAAAGCGTTCAGAATATAATCGATGACCATTCGTCTTAATTAATATAATGATTCCTAATTTTTAAAAGGTTTGTTTTATCGAAACCTTTTATACCAGTTGTAAACTGCTGTAAATTCTATTTTCATCAAAAGTGAGAGTAGAATTTACAGCAGTTTTTTTATTAATTCGATTTATTGCTAAGGTATTTCTTCAAAAACATTTAAGAATGTGATAGCTTTAGAAAGGTTAATTAATTTCTAAAATAATTCCATCCTATAAGATTTAAATTTAGAAGGCAAAGGAAATTTCGTGACAATAAAAATCCGCTTCATGACATATTTTTCCTTTTTAAGCTATTAGAAATCTAATTTTAACACTGCTTAAGGTTGATAACAGCTGTATAGCAGTAATTAAGAGTAGAAGCAGGACATTGTTTTTACTAAAATCACGTAGAAATACCTGTTTTTAAAATACTTATATACAGTAAATTAGCAAATCTTAAACCATGTCAAGGCCTTTTAAACTGTAACCAAGCCTGACAAAATCGAAAAAAAACCTAATAACTAACTTTTAACTAATTAAACTATGGATGGAACTATAGGAGAAATTCGCCATTTTGCGGCAACGTTTGCACCTAGAAACTGGGCTTTCTGTAACGGACAAATCATTGCCATTCAAGCAAATACTGCTTTATTCGCAATTCTAGGGACTACTTATGGCGGTAATGGCACAAGCAATTTTAGACTGCCTGATCTCGGAGGACGTATAGTAATAGGAACTGGCACTGGACCAGGAACATCGAATTACACCTTGGGCGAAAACGGCGGAATAAATAATGTTACTTTATTAACTTCAAATCTACCTTTGCACACCCATGGCAGCACGGCTTCTATAGCTATTCCTGCAATTGGAGACGGAGGAAATGCAAATACCCCTGATGGAAACATTCTTGCCAGTGTAGCTAATATGTATAATAGTACATCTCCAGGAGAAGATGATTTAAAACCAGCTTCATTGACTGTTACACTAACACCAACTGGTTTGGGTCAACCTCTTTCAATAATGCAGCCTACTATTGGTATTAACTATATCATTTGTATGTATGGATCTTTTCCAGCGAGAAATTAGTAAAAATGAATTACAACTAACAACCAAAAGATATTATTGATATGGAAGGATATTTATCAGAAATACGCATATTCGCCGGAAATTTCCCGCCACGAGGCTGGGTTTTTTGTAATGGCAGTCAATTACCTATTTCTAATTATGATGCATTATATGCTCTAATTGGTACCACATATGGAGGTGATGGGGTTACTACGTTTAATATTCCTGATTTAAGAGGACGTGTTCCTATTGGTACAGGACAAGGACCTGGATTAAGTCCAATAGTTCTGGGACAAGTTATAGGTACAGAATCGACAACAATGACTACAAATCAAATGCCTGCGCATACTCATGTGGGTACAGGTTCTCTTGCTATTCCAGTATATAAAGGTGCAGGAAATATTGGAGCTCCTACTGATAGTGTTTTAGCTGGACTTACTAATGCTTATTCATCTGCCGCACAAGACAGTGCTTTAAAACCACAAACTGTTACACTTACAGTTTCTGCTACTGGTGGCAATATACCATTTTCTATTATTCAACCTTATCTTTCTACTAATTATATTATTTGCATAGAAGGTATTTTCCCAAGTAGAAACTAAATCTAAAAAAATTATGGAAGGAACAATGTCAGAAATACGTCTATTTGCAGCAAATTTTGCACCAAGAACATGGGCACTTTGTTATGGACAAATTTTATCTATATCAACAAACCAAGCTTTATTCAGTCTTTTAGGTACTACTTATGGAGGCAACGGAGTAACAAATTTTGCATTACCAGATTTTAGAGGTCGTGTTCCTGCGGGAACCGGAGTTCCTTCTGGTATTACACAATTCCCTTTAGGAGGTCAAATGGGATCTAATACAATAACAGCAACTATTACTAATTTACCAATGCATACCCATGCATCATTAAGCCAAATAAAAATAAAAGCGCTTGCTGATGCTGGTGATACGGGTTCTCCCGAAGATGCCTACTTGGCTTCTATTGCTGGTCTTTATTCTGATCAAACACCCGACGGCAATTTGAGAAGTATCAATCCTTCTATAACGGTTGGGATTGCGGGAGGAAATCAGCCTATGTCAATTCAACAACCTTCTTTAGGTTTGAATTACATTATATGTATTCAAGGAATTTATCCATCTAGGAATTAAAACAACTCCCCATTAACGATTGTTAATGGGGAGTTTGTTAAAAAAATGCATGAAAAATTTATGAAAATAGCTTTACTACTAACTCGATCTGTCATTTACCCTTCAATGTCTTTTGATATTATGGATGGATTTAAATCTGCCTTAAAGAAAATTGGTATTGATAAAAACCATGAAATTGTAACTGCTAGTATAGGAGTTGGAGGCAACAATAAGGAAATTCACGAATGTTGCGAACAACTGCTATTAAATGGTACAGATATTATAATTGCCTACATAAATCCTATTGCCGCCGAATTTATACAGCCTCTTTTTGAAAGTTCTGATAAATTGTTGATTGTTTTAGACAGCGGTTATCATTTTCAGTCCTTTGATAAAAAATTATCTAACGTTTATTTTATTTCTTTGGAAGGTACTTTATGCTCACGTGCCATTGTACGCAAAGCTATTGAAGATGGGCAAAATAAATTTGCCTTTACTTGTTCATTTTATGATGCAGGTTACCGATCTCCTTATTCGTTTTCTACTGCTGTTGAAGATAATGGGGCGATGATTAGTTATAATCATGTTACAGCTTTGCAGCGTACCGATTTTAACCTTCAGCCATTAGAGGAATTTCTGGAACAAAATGAGGATGTATCTGTATTCACATCTTTTTGTGGTGATATGGCAGAAGATTTCTTTAGAGAATCTGCTAAATTGAAAAACATTGCTTCCCGCAAAACCTACGGAAGCGGTTTTACTGCTGAGGAATTTTGGATGAGTAAAATTCCTTACCCAGGCTACAACTGGAGTTGTGCAATTCCTTGGTCAACTAATACTTCCAATGAAGAAAATGAAGATTTTGTTTCTACAATGAAAAATATTAAAGATCAAAAAGCGAATGTGTTTTCTCTTTTAGGATGGGAAGCTGCTTTGTTTATTGAAGCATTAAATGGTCTTTCATTAGATGAAATCGTGATTAATTCTCCTAGAGGAAAAGTATATATGAATCCGCATACGAGAACTTCGGAAGCACCTATATATTATGCAACAGTTACTAAAAATGAAGAAACTGGAAATTGTCAATTAGATCATATTTCTATAGCTGAAAATATTGAAGAAGAACGCGAGAGACTTCATTATCATGTTTTAGCCCTTCGAAATGAAACTACAAATTCTTGGTTTAACTCTTATCCTTGTTTAGAATCATGAATCCAATACGCGACATAGTAGTTTTATGCAATAATAGACTAGCTTTTCCAGCTATCCAAACGCTTCACAGTCTTGGCCGTCTTCATACTATTGGAGTCCCTACAGACAATGAAGATGTAAAAGCATTTTGTTCACTTTTTGCGGCAAAAACAGGTATTAGTTTAATCTGGATTGAAAAGGCTAAACTAAAAATTCAGTTAGATGAAATTACCAGAATTCCAAATCTAAAAAATATCTTCACAATGACTTTTCCATGGAAAATTCCGGAAGATATTATAGAGAAAAATCCTGATATTTTTTACAATTTTCATTATGGATTATTACCCGAAATGCGCGGAGCTGATCCTGTTTTTGAATCTATAAGAAAACAAAAAAGCGAGACTGGAATTTCTGTTCACGCAGTTGAAAAAGAAATCGATAAAGGAAAAGTAATTTTAAAAAAGACACTTCCGTTACATGCTGATTTAACTTACGGAATGCTTTGTACTAATTTATCATATCTGGCTTCCTATATCTTACCCGAACTTTTTACTTTATTACACCATAATAATAAAGGTTTACCGCAAGATGAAAGGCTGGCAAGCTATTACAAAAAACCTACGATTACGGATGTAACTATTCAATGGGAACATCAAGATTCAAAATCAATTCAAGCTTTAGTAAATGCATGCAATCCATGGAACAAAGGAGCTTATACACAATGGAATGGCCTGAATATCCGTATTCTAGAAGTTTCTCAAACCCATACCGCTACAAATAACTCCAAAACTCCAGGTACCATTTTAGAAATAAATGAAAATAACGGACTTATTATACAATGTTATAATAACACACAACTTCGAATTAATACGGTCTATACAGACGAAGGATTTATGAGTGGGCATAAATTGCTCGCTTTTGGCATAAAAAACGGCGAACAATTTGCCACTCTATAATTTAACTAATCTAATTATGAAACATTTTTACTCACGAATTAAAAAATTCTTAAATATCGCCTTATTTCTGGGGATATTTCTGCAAAGTTACTTAGGTACTTCCCAAACAACTTTGGCAAACGGAGATATTATATTCACTGGATATGATTCCAGTGTCAATGCATCAGATATCGATTCTTTTTCATTTGTAGCTCTTGTACCTATATCAGCAACAACAGTTATTTATTTTACAGATAGAGGATATTTTGAAGATGATTCCTGGAGAGCCGCAGGTGCTTCAGAAGGAACTATTTCATGGACAGTTTCAAATGCTATTGCAGCAGGAACAGAAATTACTATCAAAGGAAATACTGTAAGTACTTTTAATTATAGTAGCGGCATAACTGCCTCAAATGGATCTATTGCTATTACGGAAGGAACTATGGCTCTTGCCACGGGATTAAGTTTATCAAATATTGGTGATCAAGTCATTGCTTTTCAAGGTGGTAGTGGATCTCCTGCTGGTGTTGGGGCTAATATGGTTAGTGGTTTACACTATTACTATTGTCCCACTGGCGGAGGAAGTACACAAGCACATTGGGATCAAGATCTTTGTGCCAATGGAACCGCTGGCTCAATAATACCTCCAGGACTTATTGGAGGATTTAGTGCTTTTTATTCTGCTGAAGGTGGTACTACTACCTATACATCAGGTAAATTTAATGGTTCTGGTAATCTTACCACTACAGCCAACATTAGGACTGCCGTTATGAATATTAATAACTGGTCTAACTCAGCTATTTCACAAACATTACCAACTGGGGCCGCTTTTCTTAGCGCACCTCCTGTAGTTACTGCTAATCCTTCGAGTGTTACAGTGTGCTCAGGAAGCAATACTGCTTTTTCAGTATCAGCTACTGGAGCCACAAGTTATCAGTGGCAGGTAGATACTGGAGGTGGTTTTGCTAACCTTTCAAATGGAGCTCCTTATTCAGGAATTACTACAGCTACTCTTACAATAACAGGCGCAACATCTGCAATGAATTTATATCAATATCGTTGTGTTGTTACTGGTGCTGGTTCTGTAAACTCAACTGCTGCAACTTTAAGTGTTCCAACAGCTATATCATCTTCAGTGCAATCACAAAGTAATGTGAGTACTTATAACGGTACAAATGGTTCTGCTACTATAACTGTTTCTGGTGGTACTGCACCTTATTTCTATTCTTGGGCACCTTCGGGAGGAACTTCGGCTACAGCCACTAATCTTTCAGCTGGCACTTATACAGTGACTATTACCGACAGTACTCCTAATGGTTTAGGAGGTTGTACTGCAACTCAAAATGTAACGATTACGCAACCTGCAGGAGTAAGTGCTTCTACAAGTGCCTTAAGTGCTTTTAGTTCTTGTTCCGGTTCAGCTTCTACTCCACAGAGTTTTACAGTAAGCGGAGGTAGTTTAACTTCTAATTTACTAGTATCTGCCCCAATAGGTTATGAAATTTCTACTTCATCAGGGGGAAGTTATTCAAGCAATATTTCTTTTACTCCTACTGCAGGAACTGTAGCTACCACAACAATTTATGCCCGATTATCTAACACGGCATCAGGAACGCCTACAGGAAATATTACGGTTTCATCAAATACGGCAGTTACCCAAAATGTAGCTGTAACAGGAACTGTTAGTGCTCCTCCAGCGATTACTTCTCAACCATCTGCAAGTACTATTTGTGCAGGAGCTAATACTACTTTCACCGCTACAGCTTCAAATGCTACAGGGTATCAGTGGCAGGTAGATCAAGGCGCTGGATTCAATAATATCTCTAATAATGCACAATATTCTGGAGCAACTACAGCAACGCTTACTATAACGGGAGCAACTGCTGGAATAAGCGGTTATTTATACCGTGTAGTGGCTTCTGGATCATGTGCTCCAAATGCAGTTTCAAATAATGCAGCACTTACTGTAAATTCGGCACCAGCAATTACTTCTCAGCCATCTGCAAGTACTATCTGTGCGGGAGCAAATACTACTTTTACTACTACCGCTTCAAATGCAACAGGGTATCAGTGGCAGGTAGATGAAGGAGCTGGGTTTAATAATATTACTAACAACGCACAATATTCTGGAGCAACTACAGCAACGCTTACCATAACTGGAGCAACTGCTGGATTAAACGGTTATTTATACCGTGTAATTGCTTCTGGTGCATGTACTCCAAATGCGGTTTCAAGTAATGTAGCCCTTACTATAAATTCGGCACCATCTATTACTTCTCAGCCATCTGCAAGTACCATCTGTGCGGGAGCAAATACTAGTTTCTCAGTAACGGCTTCTAACGCTACTGGATATCAGTGGCAGGTAGATCAAGGAGCTGGATTTAATAATATTTCTAATAATGCACAATATTCTGGAGCCACTACAGCAACACTTACTATAACTGGAGCAACTGTTGGAATAAGCGGTTATTTATACCGTGTAATTGCTTCTGGTGCATGTACCCCAAATGCAGTTTCAAACAATGTAGCTATTACTGTAAATTCGGCGCCTGCTGTTACAAGTCAGCCATTTGCAAGTACAATTTGTGCTGGAGCAAATACTACTTTCTCTGTAGCTGCAAACAATGCAACAGGATATCAATGGCAAGTGAACGAAGGTTTAGGATTCACTAATATTTCTAATAGCGCTATTTATGCTGGTGCTACTTCAGGCACACTTACAATTAACAGTGCAACTGCCGCTATGAATGGTTTCTTATACAGAGCTATTGTAAACGGGGTTTGTTTACCAAATGCAACATCAAATAATGCAGCTCTTACGGTAAATTCTGCTCCTGCAATAACATCACAACCATCTCCAAGTACTATTTGTGCTGGTGCTAATACTACTTTTAGTGCAACGGCAAGTAGTGCAACGGCATACCAATGGCAGGTGAATCAAGGAGCTGGTTTTACCAATATTGCCGATGATGCAACTTATTCTGGATCAAATACAGCTACTCTTTCTATAACTGGAGCGACCAACGGGTATAACGGTTATTTGTATAGAGTGGTTGCCAGCGGAGTATGTTCTCCTTCTGCAACATCTCTTACTGCAGCACTAACAGTAAACTCTGCTCCTGCAATAACATCACAACCAATCTCAACTATAGCTTGTATTGGTTCAAATACATCTTTTACTGCAACTGCTTCAAATGCAACCGGATATCAGTGGCAGGTAGATCAGGGAGCTGGTTTTACGAATTTATCAAATGATGCAACGTATTCAGGTGTAAATACAGCTACACTTTCTATTACTGGCGCTACTGCAGCATTAAGCGGCTATTTATACAGAGTGATTGCCAGCGGAGTATGTTCTCCTTCTGCAACATCATTCAATGCTGTATTAACTGTACCTTCTATAACAGTAACTTCAACTCAAGTTGATGTTTCTTGTAATGGAGCAAACAATGGATCATTAACCGTAACCCCATCAGGAGGATCAATTCCTTACACTTATCTATGGTCAAATGGAGAAACAACAGCGTCTATTGCAAATCTGGCTCCAGGAAATTATACTGTAACTATTAAAGATGCTAATCTTTGTGAAAAAACAGAAAACTTTACTATTACAGAACCAACTGCTCTAACAGCTTCTCAAGGAACCATAAACAATGTAAGCTGTAACAGCGGTGCCAATGGTACTGCAACTGTAATTGTATCAGGTGGAACTCCAGGGTATACTTACTCATGGGCACCGTACGGCGGAACTTCGGCTACTGCAACAGGTCTTTCTCAAGGAACATTTACAGTAACGGTTACAGATGCAAATGCTTGTACTACTACTCAAAATTTTACAATCAACGAACCTCCTATATTAACTACAACACCATCACAAACCAATATACTTTGTAATGGAGGTGCTACAGGATCTGCTTCAGTAACTGTATCTGGAGGAACTGGTGCTTATTCTTATTCTTGGATTCCGTCTGGAGGAACTGGTGCAACCGCAACAGGACTTACTGCTGGAATTTATACTGTAACTGTTACAGATGCTAATAATTGTCAAATAAATCAAAGTTTTACGATTACTGAACCTGCAGTTCTTACTGTGAATCCGGTAGCCGCCACTAACATAGCTTGTTTTGGTGAAAGTACTGGATCTGCAACAGTAGCTGTATCTGGAGGAACTGGTGCTTATTCTTATTCTTGGGCTCCATCTGGCGGAACTGCTGCAACTGCAACAGGATTAGCCGCGGGTACTTACACAGTAACTGTTACAGATGCTAATGGATGTATCGGAACCCAATCTTTTATTCTTACTGAACCTTCAGCAGCACTATCTGCTAGCAGCTCATCTACACCTGTAAGCTGCAATGGCGGTAGTAATGGAACTGCTACTGTAGTTGTATCTGGAGGAACTCCTTCATATACATATTCATGGGCACCATTTGGAGGAACTGCCGCAACTGCAACAGGATTATCTGCGGGAACTTACACGGTAACCGCTACAGATGCAAATGGATGTACAATTACTGAAAACGTAACAGTTAACAGCCCTTCTCCATTTGTAGGTACAATCAGTAAAACCGATGTATCATGTAATGGTGGATCAAATGGAACAGCTACTATAACTGCTTCAGGAGCAACTGCACCTTATACTTATCAATGGTCTCCTTCTGGTGGAACTGCTGCAACTGCAACAGGATTAGCTGCTGGAACTTATACGGTAACTGTTACAGATGCAAATGGATGTTCGTATCAAGAAACCGCAATTATTGATCAACCAGCCATTTTAGATGCTGCACAATCTCAAACAAATGTACTTTGTAATGGTAGTGCTACTGGTACTGCTACAGTAACTCCAACAGGAGGAAGTGGTTCTTATACATACTTATGGTCTCCATCTGGAGGAACCGCTGCAACAGCAACAGGTCTTACGCTAGGAAATTATTCTGTTTTAATTACAGATGGCAATGGATGTTCGATTTTAAAAAACTTTACAATCACAGAACCATCAATATTAACAGCTACTACAAGTCAGATAAATGCTACTTGTACTGTTGGAGGTGAAGCAACAGTTAATCCTGCTGGAGGAACTGCTCCTTACTCTTACTTATGGTCAGATGGACAAACCACTGCAACTGCAACTGGATTGACAGCAGGAAACCATTCTGTAATCATTACAGACAGTAATGGTTGTATAATAGGTAAAAACTTTACAATCACAACTACTAATACGTTAGT
>Ga0308166_1000095_pt1 | contig 204737 bp, 149 predicted proteins | sample PhyCR2_2_FD_202137 | JGI IMG/M metagenome (GOLD analysis project Ga0308166, IMG submission 202137) | Phyllosphere microbial communities from UC Gill Tract Community Farm, Albany, California, United States - DLSLCC.R2 | ecosystem: Host-associated > Plants > Phyllosphere > Unclassified | place...
GATTTTAGATTTTAGATTTTAGATTTTAGATTTTAGATTTTAGATTTTAGATTTTAGATTTTAGATTTTAGATTTTAGATTTTAGATTTTAGATTTTAGATTTTAGATTGGAATTTGGCTGCGCCAAATTCCAATTACTAGTATCTATTTATAAATCAATCTGAAATCTTAAATCTTAAATCTTAAATCTTAAATATCATTTGCAATCTTAAATTATTTCTTGATGAAACGCTTAATTGTTTGTTTGCCATCTTTCTCGAAAACAATTAGATAGATTCCTTGTTTCAAATGCGAAACGTCGATACTATTACCATTTGCTTTTTTCGATAAAACTGCGCTTCCAGACTGTGCGTCAACTATTTTTACATCTCCTCCAGAAAGATCTGTTGTCGTAAATAATGTATTTTCTACTGGACTTGGATATATGTTTAGAACTGTTGTTTCTGGCTCTTCTGCTGCTGTTTGTACCGAAGCCGTTTTAGCCGCCGCATTACCTACTTTAGTAATTTTTATCCAGTTGATGTTCATTCCAGTATTCTGAATATAGATTCCGAAATTGTACGTTCCGGCATTTACATTTACAGTTTGAGAAACCGTCTGCCAGTTCTGCCATCCTCCAGTATTGGGAACAGTTACATTTCCTAAAACAATAGTACCAGCATTCAAATCTGAAGAAAGTACACCGCCTGAAGCACTTGCAACTCTATATTCAATTAAATAAGAACCCGTTGTTGGGAAATTGATGTTGTTGTATGCTAACCAATCACCTGTTTCTGTGTAACCCACATTCGAACCTCCTCCTGTATCTGTCGTCGCTTCTACTTGAATACCACTCATTGCTGAATAATCTTCTGCCTGAATTAAAGTTGATGTCTGAGAAGTAGTTGCTGGAACTAATTTCCATTGTCCGCAAGTTTGGTTGTTATTGTCCCATTGCTGTACAATTGCGCCAGAAGCTGTACTTGCATTGGCCACCTCAACAATTCTTCCGCTGTGACGGGCTACAATCTTATAGAAACCGTCTCCTGTAGAAACTAAAATAAACTGCTGATTAGTGGTTGCATTGTATGGATATTGCTCTACCCTTGCGCCATTCGCTTTATTGAAGTTATTGATATCCATTGACATACCGCTGTGGTTGGCAATGATTTTATACATTCCATCGCCTAAGTGCGTGAATGTAAATTTCTGGTTGTTTCCAGAATTTAAAGCACCTTGGTTGATTCCTGCTCCGTTTGACATACTTGAATTCCAAACGTCCATGTATAAACCGCTGTTTCTGTTTTGTAAAAAGAAAGTCTGGTTTCCTAAAGTAGTAGTTCCATTAGCAATAATTCTGATTGAACTTACTTTATCGTTCCAAGTGGTGTTTAAACATGAATTACTAGCATTAATTACGGTTGATGTTCCTGTAAAGTTATCATCCATGTATAAAATCGCTTGATATCCTTGAGTGATTTTTAATGACGAAATATCATCATTTAAAACGCCTAAAGAATTTAAACGAGCTAAATTGTAATCACCAATGGTTAATCCGCCAGAGAATCCTGCGTAGTTGCAATCTTTATACACCGTAACCACATCTGTAGTCGCAGGAACTGAAGGTGTTGTAAGTCCATAATATCCTCCAAAAACAGCGATAACTTTTGTGGGTTGTGGCGTATGAAGTGATGGTGACTGGTCTGCAACATCATCATAAGCAAATCCGTAAGCTAGATTATCGATATTGATTCCTGGTAAGTGCCAGAATTTAGAATAATGATTCGTTGGGTTTACTTGATAGTATTTTGAGGCATCGTACCAGTTTTGCTGACCTGGATTTGGTGTAGTAGTATTTACAACATGACGGTTGATTGCTGCTGTCAATTGAGCTTGAATTACAAGATCCAAATCTCCATCTACCAATCTTCTGTCTAAAACACCTTTTCCTTCAAGTGCTTCCTGAGTAGTTGGGCGGTTTTGCACACGTCCGGTTCTTCCAACAAAAGCCCCAGATTGTCCCACCATTTCTAACTGTTCTCCAATAACCCTTCCTTTAAAAACTCCAGCATCTCCGGCATAAAAGATTAAATCTTCATTTTTGTATTTGTTCCAGATCGCATCGATATACGATTTCAGATAGTTAGCATACGGACCTGAACCTTCGGCATAAGCAGCCGTTTTTGAAGGTGCTGTAATTTCTCCTGTCGCATCATTTACACAACCTTGAAATTCTGCAGGAACATTTGCTTTAAAAGCTGCAACAATGTCAGCGTGTTTTTTCAAATCTCCCACTTTCTTTTGGTAACCTCCGGCTCCAAATAATTCAAGTCCCATTGGGTATTTATACGAATCAACTCTTGTTGGATTTCCGAAGAAACCATATTGATTGTTCGTTAATTCGATCATTTCGTATAAGATTCCCTGATTGGGATCGGTTGCATTCTGCGGATTTGGCGATGCATATCCAGAAGGCGCTCCACTGGCTCCAAAAAAGTAGAAATACAATTGTGATCCTTTAGAAATAAAAACACGACATCCTGCGATTAATGGCAGTGTAAATGTTTTGTTTGGAATTTCACTCAGTTTGGTAAAACAAGCTGCATATTTGGAGTTTTGCCCTGGTCCAGTATTTCCACCATAAGTTGGTCCTGTAACTGTGTTGTAGGACGCGTTCATTGGCAAAACCTGACTTGTTTTGGCATTTACCCAGACATGGTTTCCGGTTGTATAATCGATTCCGACAATGGCAACGTATAAATCGCTGTCGGCAAAAGTTGAATTATTGGTAATGGTAAACGGTACTGGCCCCTGTCCGTACATTAGGGCTGAAAACACTAAAAAAAGTGTGATGAGAAAAGAAAATCTTTGAAGTTTATTTTTTTTCATATCTAAATAATTTTGGGGTTACATAAATAGATTTAAACAAAAGTCATCTTGAAAACGAATGACTTTAAATATCCGTCAGGTGCAATTTTTCGGTGCTATCCTTATATTTATATTGCGGCTGATCAAACCAGCTTAATATTGTTAATTTTAATTACACCCAACGGATTTAAATTATTTCTTAATAAGCTTTTTAGTCCAGCTTTTTTGATCTGATTTGAAATTCAAAATGTAAATTCCTTTTGTCAGTCTGCTGATGTCTATTACGCTTTCATTATCCTGAGTTTTATTCTCAAGCATTAAGGTTCCTGAATTATCATAAATTGAAATGACTTTATGATCTAGTTTTTCAGGAGATGAAACTTGAATATAATTTCCTGCTGGGTTTGGATATACCGCAAAAACTTTTTCTTCAGTTTGTGGTTCTTCTACAACAGCCAATGCTTTTTTAGCTGCTGATGCTGATCCGTAAGCTTCAATTTCATACAATGAATATCCGTAAGGAGCCAAAGCTTTTGTGGTACATAAAACACGAAGATATCTTCCGGTGCCGCTTACTGTTAAATCATCTGTTCCGCCATCGCTTGCTGTTTGTGTGCTGATCGTTTCATTTTCTGTGAAAACGTTATCAGTTGAAAGCTGTACTTTGTATTGAGTGGCATAAGCTGCCTCCCATTTTAAAACCACACGGTTAAGGTTGTAATTACTTCCTAAATCCACATAAATCCATTCCGTTGCATTTGCAAAAGAACTTGCCCATCTTGTAGTCGAAGCATTTCCGTCTGTTGCTTTAGATGCAGATAAGGTTGAATTTTCTTCTGTAGAAGCTGTTGCTGTTTTCGAAAGCGCCAGGTTCACATTCGGATTTGGTGTAATATTTCTAACAATTACATCGCTGAAAACTCCTGTTGTTAGAGTTCCGTTAGCGTGAGATGTAACTGCCATTCCTGCATAAATGGTGTTGGCCATTGCAATGGTTCTTGGCGTTCCAATTTGTGTCCAAGTTGTTCCGTTATCAGAAGCATAAGAGGTAAATACATTTCCTGATCTTACGACACGAACCCATTTTGGAGCAGCTCCTGTTACCACTTCTGCAGCTGTTATTCCCGAAGTGGTATCACGAGTTAAGAACTCAATTCCAGCAGCGGCGCTTGCATCGGTCGTAGCATGTTTAGAGGTTGGTGTAAGTGTTTCTCGGAACATTACTCCCGCTTTTGCGTATGTATTGGTATTGGTTAATGAATTTACTTTAGCAATAATTTCAGCATCTCCAGTAATTGGCTGGTTTACAAACTGAAATTGATCGCTTGTTTCCCAAATATCATTTCCTGCTCCTTTGATTGTAAAAGTACCGCTTGAATGTGTAGCTTCTCCTGCTGGAGTTACGGCACCTAAATCTGTGCTTGTCCAAGGTGCTGGCAATGTGTTTGGATTTTCTGTCGAAACTAAATTTAAAGCTCTTAGATTATCAAAATAATAGGTATTTCCAGAATTGGTTCCTGGTTCAAACAAAAACACAAAACGATTTACTTCGCTGTCTAAAGTTGACGCGTCTGGCGCGCTTACATACGTAAAAGTTACAGTATGCCAAGTATTCGTCTGTTTTACAACTCCCTGATAAATACTGTGTCTTCCTACTGGATAGTTTGATGGAATCGAAGCACTGCTTTCTGCCTGCCAAGAAATGATTGATCCAACTGGAGCCGATGTATACACATCCATAGCGAATTTTTTAACGCCTCCTTTGAAATCTCCAATATTGGTTAAAGTGGTATTGAATGAAAAGTTATCATACAATTCAGTTGATTTACGAACATATCTTCCCACATTTGAAGACGTATTGATTCCTGTTGCACTTGGATTTGCTGTATTGGCTGTATACGTTCCAATAGCATCTCTAAATGTAATATTGTGTGTATTTTGGTAATCTTCATAAACTACTCCAGGTGTAAAAGTGTCTGGAAGTTTTGTCGAACCAATTCTGATGTTATCAAAATAATACGTATCGTTTGTATAAGAACCTGAGTTAAACAATAAAACCATTTGGTTTACAGCCAGATTCGAAGTTCCAGCATCTGGACTTGAATTGTAGTAGAACGTCAATGTTTCCCATTGGTTTTGCTTTGTTGTAATGGCAACGTAATTACTGTTTCTTCCTGTTGGATAATTAGCTGGAAGCGAAGTAGCACTGTTTTCTAAATTCAGACTTACGACGGTTCCAATTGGTGCCGAAGTATACACATCGATCATGATTTTATTCGTCTGATTTTTCAATAAACCTGCATCTTCGATTGTGCTTTGGGTATTGAAGAAAAGTACATCGTACTGCTCCGTTACATTACGAACATATCTCGCCACATTAGCAGATGAATTAACCGAATTTGATCCCGGATTTGCTACAACAGAATACGTTCCAGTGGTAGTTCCTTTGATAATTTTGTTGATTCCATCATAATTCTGAAGAACATCTGTAGCAATAATTGGTTTTTCTGGCGCTGCTTTTGTCAGCAGATTATCGAAATAATAAGTCGCTCCTGAATTAGAATTTGATTCAAAAAGCAATACCACATTGTTGATGGATAAAGCACTTGTATTGGGATCGATGATTTTTTCAAATTCAAATTCGATGGTTTCCCATTTGTTCTGAACAGTTGTCGTAGCTTTAAAACCACTATGTCTTCCTGATGGATAATTAGTTGCAGTCGTTACGTTACTGTTTTCTAACTGCATTGAAATTTTTGTCCCAACTGGAGCCGATGTATAAATATCAAACGAAAGTCTTTTTCTTCCGTAAACATAATCATTGGCATTCGTAATAGTAAGATTTCTAATGTTTAATACATCATACAATTCTGTTGAATTACGAACATATCTTCCTACTTGAGCTGATGTGTTGATTCCTGTAGCAGATGGATTTGCAACTGCTTCTGTTAAAACACCTGTTTTTACCGGATACAGTACATTTCTATTGGTCTGAAAATCGTCATGTATTTTTTCTACTGGTAAAGCAGGTTCTGTAGTTACAGCCAATTTATACGTATTAGCAGCGCATCCAGAAACTGTTGTTACAACCGAAACATCTCCTCCTGCTGTTCCCCAGTTTACTGTGATCGCATTTGTTCCTTGCCCAGAAGCTATTGTAGCACCCGCAGGAACGGTCCAGTTGTAAGAAGCTCCTGCCACTGCATTTATAGAATATGTTTTGCTGGTTTCGTTTTGATATACTTTGTTATCTCCCGTTACTGCATATTTAAAACTTCCGTCATAAACACGTACATAATCGACTTGTAATTTCGCTGGGAAATCGGCTGGAACTGGCTCTACTCCAACACCGTTTACTCTTGTATATGGCGTTCCGTAGCTACCAACAGCCAAATTTAAAATGATGTAAAAGTTATTATCGTTAAAAGGCCATCCTCCGTTTACCGTTGTGTTTGGAGTTGCCGTATGAAATAAATTTCCATCAATGAACCATTTTATAATATTTGGCCCCCATTCTACAGCATACACATGGAAATCAGCTGATAAATCTACTGCAGAACTATAACTTCTGCCTGTAAACTGATAACCGCCTCCATCGTAATGAATTGTTCCATCTACTGATTTTGGGTTTCTGTGTTTGGCTTCCATAATATCAATTTCACCTGTATATGGCCAGCCACCTCCTACTGGAAGCATCCAAAATGCAGGCCATGCACCTTGCGCATTGGAGAGCTTCATACGAGCTTCAATTCTTCCGTATTTTAAAGAATATTTTCCTTCTGTAGTTAATTTTGAAGAAGCATACGGCTGATCTGGAAATTGTGAGCTAGGCTGATATTTAGCCTCAATATTCAAGTAACTGTTTGTGCCTTCTTTCACAATTGTAGCTTGATTTGGGTCGTAACGCTGAGCCTCAGCATTTCCAAATCCGCAAAGCGACGGACATCCGTTTCCAGAAATGCTCTGCCATTTGGTTAAATCGACAGTCGTGCCGTTAAATTCGTCAGACCAAACCAGTGTATTACACTGTGCCTGAAGTTTGATAAAGGGCAGCAGCAGGAACAAAGCAGCTGCACAAAATGTTTTAAATAAATAGTAATTGTCTTTCGGTGGTCGGCCGAAAAAAGAGTCTTTTTGATTCATTCTTTTTAGTTTTTTGTTAGTAAAGTGCTTTGGCATCGTAATTGGCTATTTGTAAAGAATAGCTTATTATTTTGCCGAATAGAAGGACAATATTAACAAATAAATCAGGCTAGACTTACATTTTTGAGTACGGTTTGACTACGGTGTTTGAAAAAAATTACCGCAATAGACCGTGAAATCCCAGTAGAACCACTTAAGATTTTACTTCACAATAAAAAATTAAAAATTAAGAATGAATTCAGTTATGTTCGTATCAGATGGAAGTTGCAATTTTTTACGAATACGATATCGGGTATCTTCCACTCCTCGAACGGAAATTCCTAAAAGCGGTGCAATTTCTTTTGTATTGAAGTTCATCCGCAGATACGCACACAATCTCATATCGCGTGGAGTCAATTCTGGATAAGTAGATTTCAAACGCTGCATAAAATTATCATGAAGCTGATTGAAGATTTCCTCAAACTCATTCCATTGTTTATCTCCCTGCAGCTCATGATCGATTAATTTATTGATTTTGGCCAATAAACTAAAGTTGACATTCGGATCGTTTTTCTTGTCAATTTGTGTAATTAAATCTTTTATAGAAAGCAGGATTTCGTTTAAATGAATCAAATTCACCGTACTCGAAGCAACTTTTGCATTTTTAAGATTAATAGTCGATTCGAGGTTTTCACGCATAATATTCATATTCTCCTGCTCCAATGTCAGTTTCTGCTCATTAAGTTCTGCACGGCTTCGAAGCAGTTCTTTTTCCTGATTCAGGATTAATTGCTGACGCTGACGTTCTGCAACTGACTTCTGGTATTTTATTACCGAATAAATCACAACGCCGTACAATATAAAATACAAAATATAAGCCCAAATAGTTCTATACCAAGGCGGTAAAACTTCAAACCTAAAAACGGCTTCTTCGCTTACTACACCATAAATATTTTTTGCCCTTACATGAAAAACATATTCGTTTTCAGGCAGATTGGTATATTCTTTTTCGGTCTGAATGCTGTAATCTGACCATTCTGGTTCAAAACCTTCCAGCCAATATTCATAAGTCGTAGCTTCGGCATCATCAAAGAATAAAGATGCAAAAGAAAAATGAAGCGCATTATTTGAATACGGAAGTTCTACCGAAAACGTATCATTTGGAGATCCTGTTTTGTTTGGCAGCACATCGTACCGGCTTGAAAACAGCAAACTATCTTTAGGAAAAATACATTTTACTTCAGAAATAACCGCTTTGTATTTCGTTTGGTACTTCTTGTTTTTAACAGCACTGTAATGAATCAATCCGTCTTGTGTTCCAAAAAATACATCACCACTCGCAGTTGTCTGAATATTTTCAAATCCTGGCACATACAAATAACGGAGCTTTCGAAAAGGCAGTTCATCGATTTGATAATTCCCCTTCGATTTCTGAATCATTTTTCCTGTATTCTCTCCCGATAAATACCAAATATTATTCTGATTATCTGGCTTTAATAAACGTATATGACTTCCGAGTCCTAGATATTTTTTAAAAACAGGATCTGGAACCATCTTTTTTGAAACCGGATTTTGTTTGTAAACTCCTTTAGTGGTACCAAATAAAATCTGATTATCAATTTTAAACGTATTCAGAAACAAACTCGATGGAAATCCATTCTTCTGATTGTAAAACTGAAGTTCAGAAACAGCATCAAAAGTGGTATTCAGTTTGAGTTTGAAAATCCCTTTGTAACCATGTGCAATCCAGATACTCCCGTCCTTATCAGTTTCAATAACACGGCTGCTTTCCTCAAAACCTTTTATTTTATGCTGATATACCCACGAACCATTTGTATTTTTCAAAAGATACAAACCCGTATAACCGCCAGCAAGCAGTAAATCAGGATGATTCGGAATCAGAATCCCTTTCCAAGCGCCATCAATTTTGGCTATTGTTTTTGCAACATTACCGTTGACTTCAAATATTCCGTTTTTTTCAAAAGCCAAAAGCGAATTGCCAAAAACACCAATATTCCAAACGTTTTCATACATACCCGAAACATGCTGAAAATGAACATTTTCTCTTTTCCCGTTTTTATATTCATTCCAATCGAGCCAAAATAAACCGTTGTCTGTAGCGATGTATAATTTATTCTGATAAATCAAGCTGTTATATATTTTCGTTTCAGAATTTGAACTGTCTAAAATTCGGGACAAAGGAGATGAAATCTGTATAAGTGAAATACCTTCCTTAAGCGTTACCCACAAATTACCTTCTTTATCGGTTTTTAAATTCGTAACATAATCATTCTGAAGTCCCATTTGTTTGTTGATGTGCTGAATCAAACGTCCCGCACTATCTACAACTATCAACCCGTTTTGACGAGTTCCAATTCCGAAATATCCATCAGAAAATGCAATACCTGTTGAAATTTGATTTTGCTTCAGCAGATAATCCACTTCCGTCAAAAATGGTTTTATTTCATTGTTTTGATACGTAAAAAGCCCTTCCTTCTGCGTAAGCAATAGCAATCCGTTTTTTGTATTAAAGATTTTTCGAATCTTCTTTCCAATTAATTGCTCTCCATTGGGAACTGAAAGAAGTTTGTTGTTTTGAAGTTTTAAAAGTCCTTTCGCATTATTTGAAACATAGATTTCATGATTCACTTCAAAAAAATCATCAAAATTAGCTTTTGATTGTAAGACTTTGATTTTGTTGTTACTGTAGATAAAAATTCCTTCAGAAGAAAAGAAAATCACTTTATTATTTTGAATTACAGTATGCGTAACATCACCAAAATTTCGAGCAGAAACCGGAATCAATTTTACAAGAGAAGTATATTGATACTGTCCGTTTGGCAATTGGATTACATATCCAAAATCGCCTTGAGCTCCCACATACATTTTATCATTTTGATCAATCGCCAGAGAACGCACCATACTTCGGTTTTCCGGCTGGGTAACAATACTCCATCGCACGCCGTCGAACTGCAGAATACCAAAATGATTGGCAAAAAACATCATGCCTTTGGAATTTTGTAAAACGTCCCAATTTTCAGACGCGGCTTTATACATCTTTGGACTATAACTAGTTATAAAAGGAACTCCGATTTTTTTTATCTGGCAAGTAACAACTGGAGAAATAAGCGGCAGTAATAGAACTAAAAGTCTAATTATAAATTTCGTCATTTTGTTTCTGTCTGTAGGTTATTTATTTGCGATTTGAAATCACAATTTTAAAATGACCCTTTGGGAAAGCCATTTTTAGGCAAAAAAATTCGTTTTATTCCCGAAGCTTATTAATAATTCAATACCAATAACCAACTAAAAAAACGAATGTCGAAATTCAAATATATAAAAATTTATTTTAATGTAACAAATTACATTAGTTATTACGAATAGTAAAATTGAAAGAAAAAAGACTGAAATAAAAAAGCTCAACACCATTCTAAGAGAAAAAAAATATTTTCTGGAACATTTTTTTACTTCTTAATCTAGATTAATCGATAGACAGACCTTCCTACAATAAATTTGCATCATAATCATAACAAAACTGAATATTACATACAGTAAACGTTAAAAAACAAAAATTAATTTACCATTAAAATCAAAATAACAAATAATAACAATTTAATACTAAAAAATCATGAGCACATTTACAGTAAAAGACGGAACAGAAATTTATTACAAAGATTGGGGAACAGGACAGCCGATTGTTTTTCACCACGGATGGCCATTATCAAGCGATGACTGGGATGCACAAATGATGTTTTTCCTTCAAAAAGGATACCGAGTAATTGCTCACGATCGCCGTGGACATGGTCGTTCTGGTCAAAGTTCTGAAGGAAACAATATGGAAACTTATGCATCAGACATCGCAGAATTAACTGAATATTTAGATTTAAAAGATGCTATTCATGTTGGACATTCAACTGGAGGCGGTGAAGTAATCCGTTACGCAGCACAATATGGAAAAGGGCGTATTGCAAAAGCAGTTATTATAAGTGCAGTAACTCCAATAATGATTCAAAACGAGTCGAACCCAGAAGGTGTTCCATTATCTATTTTTGACGAAATTAGAAAAGGAACAGGATTTAACAGAGCACAGTATTTTTATGATTTCCCTATTGCCTTTTACGGCTGGAACCGCGAAGGACAAACTGTACAGGAAGGCATTAAGCAAAACTGGTGGCGTCAAGGAATGATGGGTTCAGTTTTAGCTCATTATGAAGGTATTAAAGCATTCTCTGAATCAGATTTTACAGAAGATTTGAAAAGTTTAGACATTCCGGTTCTTGTATTACATGGAGAAGATGATCAGATTGTGCCTTATGCTCAGGCACCAAGAGCAGCAAAACTGTTGAAAAACGGAAAATTAATTTCTTATCCAGGATTCTCTCATGGAATGCCAACTATAAATGCTGAAATCATCAATAATGATATTCTAACTTTTATAAAATAAAATACTTTAAACACAAACTGCCCGCAAAACTTCGCGGGCAGTTTGTGTTTTTACAAATATCATAAAGTAAGAAGCCTGCTTAATTCTTCATAGCTTTCAAACAGTATTGCTCCTTCTTCTTGCAAATCTTTGTTATTAAAACCATTAGCAAAGCCATATACTTTAAATCCGCCGCTGACTCCGGCTTTTACACCAGCCTTACTATCTTCAACTACAATGCAGTCTTGTACTTCAAAACCCATTTCTTTGGCTGCATACAGAAAAATTCCAGGTTCTGGTTTCCAGCTGCCAATTTGGTATGAACTAAATATTTTGTTTTCAAATTTATCCAGCAAACCTGCCACTTCAAGATTTAAACGGATTTTATCAACTGGACCGCTTGAAGCCACACAATACGGAATTTTTAATTTTGCGATAAAAGCTTCGATTCCTTTCATTGGTTTTACCTGCGTTTTAAAAGCTTCGAAACTTTTTTCACGATACTCAGTTTCAAAATTTTCAGGCAGTTTTTGATCGATTGCTTCTTCAATATGACGAAAACAGTCTTTTAGATTTCGGCCGTTAAAATGACGGTACGCATCTTCCAATTCCATCTCAAAACCATGTTCCTGCGCCATTGCCAGCAGTATTCCGTTGCCTATTTTTTCTGTATCGACTAAAACTCCGTCACAATCGAAAATTATACATTTTACTTCCATAACTTAAATTTCATTTTAAAACTGCCATATATTCAATTGGCAAACTAAATTGAAAGTACAAAATTATCTCGTAAAACGGTATATTGTTTACAATGAAGCTGAAATTTTAGAAACCATCTGAATAATAAAATCAGCTTGTGCAGGATTTATTTTCTTTAAAGCATCGGCAGTTTGAAACCATTCGGCACGATCAATTTCGGGAAAACTTTGAAATTTTCCAGATTTAGGAGGCCATTCTATTTCAAAATCATTACTTTTTATTAAACTTTCGTCAAGATCAAATTCAACCGCCCATGCATGCACAATTTTACCCGATTTAAGTTTTACATATTCCAATTCAATAAAATCTCCCTTGACTTCAACACCAGTTTCTTCTTGAAATTCACGTTTTGCTGCTTCAAGCGGATCTTCTTCATTATTAAATTCACCTTTTGGGATTGACCAGCTTTCTAAATCTTTATTCTTCCAGAAGGGACCTCCCGGATGAACCAAAAAGAAAAAAATCGTTTTATCGATAAATTTATATACTAATATTCCAGCGCTTTGTTTCATCTTTCAATATTTATACTAAAGATACGTTTTTCATTTATAACTATTTTTAAAAACAAACTCATAATCAACATTCTGTACAGAATTACCCCTATTTTGTATTTGCAATACCTTTTTGATTTGTACTTTTATAACATTCTATCAAACCGATTAAAAAAATAAAAAAACTTGACACTTTGAAAAAACATCTTTTCATCATAACCATTCTCACAGCGAATTTTACTGCTTTCTCTCAGCATAAAACCATAACGGTTACCAACAATTTAAAAGTTGACAGAGAATTCGAAACCATCGAATTAACCAAAAAATTTCTTGGATTAGCGGCAAATGCCAAACTCGAAGATTATGCCATAAAAAACGGCGATACATTTTTAGAAACCCAAACTGTAGATACTGACGGAGACGGAACGGCTGATGTTTTATTGTTTCAACCTAAAATTAAAGCTTCATCCAAACAAGATTTTGAGGTTTTAATCGGGACAAATCCTTCTCCTTCAAAAGTAATCATCTGTTATTCTCGCTTTGTTCCAGAACGCACAGACGATTATGCTTGGGAAAACAACAAAGTCGCTTTTAGAACGTACGGTCCAGTAGCTCAAAAAATGGTGGAAGACAATATTGCAGGCGGAACTTTAACGAGCGGAATCGATGCTTGGCTGAAAAGAGTCGATTATCCCATCATCAATAAATGGTATGAAAAAGCCACCAACGGAACCGGAACATATCACAAAGATACAGGCGAAGGTCTGGATAATTTTCATGTTGGTGACAGCCGCGGCGTGGGCGGAATTGCCGTAAAAGTGGATGGAAAATATTATTTTTCAAAAAATTTCATCAGCTGGAAAACGATTACAACCGGCCCAATCAGAACGAGTTTTATTTTAACGTATGCGGATTGGGACGCTAAAGGAAACAAAATAACCGAATCGAAATTAATCAGCTTAGATTACGGAAGCCAGCTTTCCCGCTTTGAAATTAACATTACCGGAACAAATCAAATTGCTGCGGGATTGACGCTTCATGAGAAAAAGGGAACTATCGGCACGAATTTAAAAGAAGGCTGGCTGAGTTATTGGGAACCTATCGATGATTCTGAAATCGGAATTGGACTTGTGGCTCCAAAAAACACTTTAAAAAGTTTCGACAATCACGTTACTAATGAAAAAGATCTAAGCAATCTTTACGGAAATATCGCAGTTAAAAATAACAAAGCCATTTATTATGTTGGTTTTGGATGGAAAAAAGGAAGTCCGTTTCAAACCAAACAAGAATGGGAAAAATATTTGAGTTCTTTTGCTGAAAAGGTTAATAATCCTTTGATTGTGAAAGTGAAAAAATAATGGTTTTGACACGAAGGCGCGAAGATGCGAAGATTTTTTCCTAAGATTAAATATAGCCAATGGTTTCAACCATTGGAACGCAACAAATATCACAATACGTTTCCCAAGATTGAAACCTTGGGCTATGTTTGTCTTTTTATGTCTTAAAAACTTTGCGTCTCAGCGACTTTGCGAGATTAAAAACACAAGGCAAAAAAATTCTTGCGCCTTAGCGCCTTCGTGGCAAAAAAACTATCGCTTAGCAGGAAAATAATTCTCTTTTAAAATAATCTCCAGCGGAATATAATGCGTTCGTTCTGTCTCTTCTTGAAGAACCAGTTTTTTATATAGATAATTAATTCCCATATACCCCTGATCTTCGGGTCTTTGATTGATTAAAAAATCAATAACACCTCTATTTAGATATTCTATATTTTCTTTCAATAAATCGAAACCAATAATTCGAACCCCTTTTATATTGTTTTTTTCTAAAAATTCAGCCACAATATAGGCACGCGAATTGGGCACAAAAACGCTGTTTACGCCCGAAAACATTTCCAAATTCAGCTGATCGATTCCAGAATCTTTTAAGGTAAATTCTGAAAATTTAAAATTCGTCAATTCGTCATGATCTTTAAAATACGAATAGAATCCTTTTATGCGCTGCTGATAAACTGACGTGCTTTCGATTTCGCGCGTGATTTTAAAAATCAGCACCTGTCTTTCATTTTTAACGGCAAAACTGATTAATCTTCCCGCCAGATAACCACTCTGAAAAGCATTTTGTCCCACATAAGCATGTTCATTTTCTTCTGAAATATTCGAATCAATCATTACAATTGGGATATTTTTCTGCTCATATTCTTTTAAAAACTGAACCGAATCTTCATAAAAAATGGGTGCAAACAATAAACCATCGCAGTCAAATTCCATCACTTTTCTAGCAGATTCTCTAAAAGAAGCCAGATTATAATCATAAAAAAAATAATCCAACACAATCCCGAATTTACCAAACTCCAAAGCTGCTCTTTCGATTCCGTCTGCCTGACTCTGCCAATATTCCAGCGTTTCAGATTTAGGAAGAAAAACTGCAAAATGGAACTTTTTATTCAATGCCAGATTACTAGCAAGAATATTGCGTTTATAACCAAACTCTTCAATGATCGCATTGACCTTGTCTACAGTTTCCTGAGCCACTTGTCCGCGTTTATGAATAATTCTGTCCACTGTTCCGGCTGAAATATTTGCCAATTCGGCTATTTTTTTAATTGTTATGATATTGATTCTTTTTAAGTTAAAATGATAAAAGGGCTTTTGTAAAATTATATTTTTTTAGCAAAAATAAGTTGTTTTACATCACAATTTACATACATTTGTAAAATACCGTGTGCGTACACGTAAAATTACACAATTTGTAAAAATAACTTTATTTTTTTTGTAATTTATTTAAATAAAGCTTTGATAATCAAAACTAACCAAACAAGATGATAATAGATTCTGTACATAATGCAGCTAAATACTATAGTCTGCACCACAATTTTCAAAAAGCATTTGAATATGTTAATCAAACCGATATTACAAATCTAGAACCTGGAGTTATTGAAATAAATGAAGGTTTAAAATTGATTGTAATACACGGCGATGGAACTTCAAGAGAAGAAAGTATAAAAGGTTTTGAATGCCATGATAAAAACATTGACATTCAGATTTCGATACAAGGTCCTGAAACTTTTGCGTGGAAACCAAGGGAAAAATGTGTACATCCAAATGGTGAATACAGCGATGAGAAAGACGTTCGTTTTTTTCACGACAAACCAGATATGTTTTTTGAACTTCAAGAAAAACAGTTTGCAATTTTATTTCCAGAAGATGTTCATGCCGCTATGATTAGCGAAGGTTTCCTGAAAAAATTGGTTTTTAAAGTCAGAATCTAAAAAAGTCCAAAATTTTGAAATTCCAAATTCCAAACTCCAAACTCCAACTTTGAAGTTTGAAGTTTGAAATTTCAAAACGCAATTAAAACTTAAATATTAAACTAAACCATAACCCTACTTTATTTTCCAAATTGGAATTTGGAATTTAAGTATTGAAATTTTAAACTAAAAAATGGATTCAATATTCAATTTAAAAGGAAAGATTGCTCTGATTACGGGAGGTGCCGGAGTTTTAGGAAGCAATTTTGCAAATGTATTAGCCAAACAAGGCGTTATTGTCGGGATCGTTTCGCAGTCACTAGAAAAAGCAGAAAGCACTGTAAAAGCACTCGAAGCACACGGCGGACAAGGTTTTGCTGTTCAGGCCAATGTTTTAAATAAAGAAGAAATAGAAAAAGTAAGAGATTTTATTGTTGAAAAATACGGACGTCTTGACATTTTGATTAATGCTGCTGGAGGAAATATGCCGGGTGCAACAATTCAGCCGGATCAGGCCGTTTATGACATGAAAAGCGATGATCTTCAAAAAGTAATCGATTTGAACATTATTGGAACTATGCTTCCAACTCAGGTGTTTTCAGAGCTTTTTGCAAAGCAGAAATCAGGAAACATCATCAACATTTCTTCGGCGTCAGCACAAAGACCTTTAACGAGAGTAGTTGGGTATTCGGCTTCAAAAGCGGCGATTGATAATTTCACACAATGGATGGCGGTTGAACTGGCTCAAAAATACGGCGAGGGAATTCGTGTAAATGCTATTTCTCCAGGCTTTTTTATCGGAGAACAAAACCGCGCTTTATTGCTTACGCCAGAAGGAAAACTTACGCCAAGAGGCGAAAAAATCATCGACCATACCCCAATGGGAAGATTTGGAACTCCAGAAGATATCGACGGAGCGCTTTTATTTTTATGCAGCGACATGTCGAAATTCGTAACAGGAACTATACTAAAAGTAGACGGAGGTTTTGCCGCTACAAGTATTTAATATTTTCCGCTCCTGCAAAGTTTTCAAAACCTTGTAGGTTTAATTTAAGACAATTAATAACCAACTATACCTACAAGGTTTTGAAAACTTTGCAGGAAATAAAAAATATAAAAATGGAACAAACATTAAGATGGTTCGGACCAAATGATCCTGTTTCTTTGCAAGATATTAAACAAACCGGAGCAACCGGAATTGTAACCGCTTTACACCATATTCCAAACGGAGAAGTTTGGAGCATCGACGAAATCATTAAAAGAAAAGTGGAAATTGAACACGAAGACGGCGATCCAAAAAAAGGAGCTTCTGGCTTAACTTGGTCGGTTGTAGAAAGTATTCCGGTACACGAAGACATTAAAAAACAAACTGGAAATTATCTTCAATATATTGAAAACTATAAAGAAAGCATTCGCAATTTAGCTTTATGTGGCATTAAATGCGTGTGCTATAACTTTATGCCTGTATTAGATTGGTCAAGAACCGATTTATCGTATACGGTTGAAGACGGTTCAAAAGCGTTGCGTTTTGATATTAATGCTTTTGCTGCTTTTGAACTGCATATTTTAAAAAGACCAGGCGCTGAAAACGAATATTCTGAAGAGCAGAAACAAAAAGCAAAAAGCTATTTTGACGCCATGACTGACGAAGATAAAGTGAAATTACAACAGAACATTCTAGCTGGACTTCCGGGTGCAGAAGAAGCGTATACCGTTGAAGATTTCTTAGTGACTTTAAGCGCGTACAATCATATTGACAGACAGGCTTTAAAGAATAATCTTTTTTACTTTTTAAAAGAAATTATTCCGGTGGCCGAAAGTAAAGGAGTTTTGATGGCTATTCACCCAGACGATCCGCCTTATCCGATTTTAGGTTTGCCAAGAGTGGTAAGCACCGAAGAAGATTTGATCGAATTAATGAACGCTGCTCCTTCTCCATCAAACGGATTTACTATGTGTACAGGTTCTTACGGTGTTCGTGCTGATAATGACTTGCCAGGAATAGTAAGACGTCACGGCGATAAAATGAATTTTATTCACTTAAGAAGCACACAACGCGACGAAGAAGGAAGTTTCTACGAAGCAAACCACTTAGAAGGTGACGTTGATATGTACGAAGTGGTGAAAGCAATTCTGGAAGTGGAGAAAAGAAACAACAGCAAATTGCCAATGCGTCCGGATCATGGACATCAAATGCTAGACGATTTGAAGAAAAAAACAAATCCGGGTTATTCTGCTATCGGCCGTTTAAGAGGTCTTGCAGAACTCCGCGGACTTGAGATTGGAATAAAACGATCTTTATAATAAGGGTTTTGCCGCTAAGGCGCCAAGCACGAAGGTTTTTATAAAGCTTTGTGTTTTTAGTCTCGCGAAGTCGCTGAGACGCAAAGTTTTTTGTTTCACGCAGATCTGGCAGATTGAGCAGATTTTAATACGATTTAAAATTTAATAAATCTGTGCTATCTGCTTAAATCATTTTAAATCTGCGTGAAATAAATAATAAACTTGTGTTTTTTAATCTCGCTATGACACAAAATTTTTAAACATAAAAGCAAACATTTCCCAAGGTTTCAACCTTGGGAAATGTATTGTGATTTACGTTGCGTTCCAATGGTTAAAACCATTGGCTATGAGAAAAAAATCGCTAAATCTGCAAGATCTGAGAAAGAAGAAAAAGCTTGGCTCAATGATACAAAAGCTTTGCGACTTTGTGTCTTTGCGAGATTAAAACACAAAGCTTTATAAAAACCTTCGTGCTTGGCGCCTTAGTAGCAAACTCTCAAAAAAACTAACTAACCACAAAAACCACAAAACCATGATTCGCCAAATCCTTCTTACATCCTGCGGTCTTTTCATGAATACTTTGCTTTCGCAGGAATTACCTAAAATTATTACTTCAAAAACCGATTATCTGCCTGATTTCAGCTATGCAGGCTATCATTTCGGCGAAAGCCAAATTCCTGAAGTGAACGGAAAAATCATTAATGCTGTTGATTTTGGCGTAAAAGCAAATGATAATCTAGACGATTCGAAAGCGCTTTTAAAAGCCTTTAAAGCTGCCAATGCCGTTGAAGGAAACGTAATTTTACAATTACCCGCGGGACGAATTATTCTAAGCGATATTTTGTATATCGAACGAAGCAATTTTGTACTTCGAGGTGCTGGTTCTGCTGAGAACGGAACCGAAATTTATTGTCCAAGACCTATGATGTATCTTAAAGATTCAGAAGTTTTGGCTGAGCTTCGCGAATACTTAACTACTTTCGACAAAAGACAGCGCGAACCCGAAAACAATATCGATCTTCCTTTTTCGCAATATGCATGGTCTGGCGGTTTTATCTGGACGCAGGTTCCGGGCGAACGTGTAAAATCATATCTCAATAAATACGAGCCAGAATCAAATCCGTTGGCGAAAGTAAGTTTGGGGAAAATGGGTGAACATGTTATAACCGTTTCGGATGTAAAAGGCTTAAAAGTCGGCGATGTTGTCGAATTGCAATTGTTTAATAAAGATGGCGAAAACGGCGAAATCATCAAAGATTTATATCAAGGTGCCAAAGTAAAACCGGGCTCACATCACTGGAAATTTCCAAAACTTCCCATTGTAAGACAGCAGGTAGAAATCATTAAAATTTCTGGTTCTAAAATCACTTTAAAAACGCCATTAACCATTTCGATAAAACCGAGTTATCAGGCGCAATTAGTGGAATGGAAACATTTAAATGAAGTCGGAATTGAGCATCTTCGTTTTACTTTTCCACATATTCCACGAGTGGCACATCATGTCGAACCCGGAAATAACGGTATTTTCCTGACTCGTCTATTCAACAGCTGGGTTAAAGATGTTAAAATCACTAATGCCGACAGCGGTATTTTAGCCGAGGAAGTTTCAAACGTTACTATTCAGGATATTACGACAGATGGTCCGCATTTAGCACATTACACCGTAACTTTAGGCGGTGTGCATAACATTTTGGTGAAGAATCTGAAAATTTATAATTCAGCCGTTCATCCGTTAAGTTTCAACACTTTTGCGACAAAAAACGTGTATCAAAACTGTGAAATTTTTACAGATCCGGTTTTAGACCAGCATTCGGGAGCCAATCATCAAAATTTATTTGATAATATTACGGTTCATTTAAAAGCTGACAAAAACAATAGTTACGCTTTGTTTGGTGGTGGCGGAGCCGATTACTGGAAACCTTCTCACGGACCTTTCAGCACGTTTTGGAATCTAAACGTTCAAGTTGAAAATCCAGATACTTCAAAACCAGTTTTATTACACGGAATGAAAGATGGCGCTTTAGCCCGAATTATTGGCGTTCACGGAAATGCTAAATTTGAAATCAAATACGATATTGATCCTTATATTGAATTTTTGAACACACCAATTGAAAAAATTCCATCTCTTTACGATTATCAATTACAAAAACGCTTAAAATAGCCTAAAATTTTTGCCACAGATTACAAGGTTTTTCGCCACGAATTCACGAATTTCTCTAATCTTTTGATTTGATTTTATTTGTGTTGAAATGGCAAAAACTCACGAATTATTCAAATTTAAATTATAAATAATTCGTGACTCGAGCGACAGCGAATTGGCGAAGCAATTCGTGGCGAAAAAAAAACATAAACGCTATGAAATATAAAATAGCTTTTCTCGCAATTGTATTTGTTTTCGGAAATTCATTTTCTCAAAATAAATACCGCCTAAAAAATTTCTCAACAACTGACGGACTTTCGCAGAGTTCTGTCATTGCCATTCATCAAGATAAATTTGGGCAGATGTGGTTTGGAACCCGCGATGGTTTAAATAAATATGATGGAAGCCGCTTTACCGTTTTCAGGAATGATGTTTCTAATAAACATTCCATCAGCAACAATGATATTTTAGTTATTGAAGAAGACAATTCAGGGAAAATCTGGGTGGGAACTTACAATGGCTTAAACTGTTATGATCCTGTTTCGAACCGTTTTACACGATATCTTCATACCAAAGCCAATCATACCATAAGCAACAATGCGGTTTGGAGTATTCGAGAAATCGGCGACGAAATGTGGTTTGGAACTTCAAAAGGATTAACAGTTTTCAATAAAAAATCAGGATTATTTACTTCAGTTTTTCATTCTGATGATGATGCTTCCACCCTTCCCAGCAATAATATTCTGAGCATTTTACAAACCAAAAAAGGCGAAATCTGGATTGGAACTACAAAAGGTTTATGTCAACTGGTAAGTCGAAAAAATGGGAAATTCAGCTTTAAAAATTATCCGCTAAACACAACTGATTTATTAAACGTACAATCGGTAATTGAAGAAAAAGATGGCAGTTTATGGGTGGGAACAAAAAACAAAGGACTTCTGAAATTTGATCAGAAAGAAAAAGCTTTTGTTTCTTTTTTACCCGCCGAAAGATATCGTGAAATCAATACCGATATTCGCTCTTTAATAATTGATAATCAAGGTTCTTTATGGATTGGTTCTTATGACGGAATTTACATTTTAGGAAAAGACAAAAGCCTGCAGAAAATCAATAATACCAATAATAACAACGGAATCGACAAAGTGAAGTCGGTTTTTATGGATAAAAAAGGTTCGATCTGGATTGGCTGTTATTACAAAGGCGTAAATCTTTGGGATGTTTCGAATGTGAATTTCTCTAACTACAATCAAAATTCGAAAAAGATTCCGATGAGTTTTGATGTCGTGAGTTCTATTATTTCTGATAAAAATCAGAACATTTATTTTGGAACTGAAGGCGGCGGAATTACCATTTACAATAAAAACACCGAAGCTGTGAGTTACATTAACAGCAAAACGGGACAAGCTAATAAAAATGACATCAAAGCGATGTGTCTTTCAGAAGATCATACGTTGTGGATTGGCACTTTTTCGAAAGGATTATCAGCATATAATACAATTTCTAAAAGAATCGAAGACCAGAAAATTGCATCCGATTTAACCGTTTTACTAAAAGATACTGGTGTATATGCTCTAAAAACCGAAGGTTCTATTTTATGGATTGGTACTTTTGGTAAAGGATTAATTCGTTACAACACTATCACCAAAACTTTTGATGTGATTGGAAACGACAATACCAAACCTGTTTTCTTAACCAATAACATTCTTAGAACACTTTTGGTTGACAAACAAAATTCACTTTGGGTTGGAACACAAAATGGTCTAAATCGCATTCCGCTTCAAAATTTTAATTCGAAGAAATACCAAATACAGCATTTCTTTTACGATCATTCTTCTTTGTCTGGCGATGATATTTTGACTTTATTTCAAGATTCTCAAAATAAAATCTGGGTGGGAACAAAAGCAAAAGGACTGCATTATTTCGACGGAAAAAAATTCAACCGAACCAATCTAAAATTTGGAAATACAGTCATTACTTCTATTCATTCGATTTTAGAAGATGACGATAAAAACCTTTGGATCAGCACCAACCAAGGAATTATCAAATACAATACGATAAAAAAATCGGTTGCGATTTACGACCAGAAAGATGGTTTGACGAGCAATGAATTCAATGATAATTCGGCTTTAAAATTAGGTTCAAACCAGTTTTATTTTGGAAGTCCGTCTGGTGCAACTTTTTTCGATGCTACAAAAATTTCCCTAAACAATTATGCTCCGCAAGTTTTAATTACCGATTTGAAAATCAAAAACGAAACAGTACATGCGCACGATAACGACGGGATTTTAGAAAAAAGTATTGGTTTTACCAAAACTATTACGTTGGATTATGACAAAGCAAATTTCTCGATCAGCTTTGCGATCCCGAATTACGTTCGATCCAAAAACAATCAATACAGTTATCGATTAACAGGTTTAGAAAATAACTGGACGACGACTAAAAACAGCGAAGCTAATTTTGCGATTCAAAATCCAGGCACATATACGTTTGAAGTTCGCGGAGCCAATAACGACGGTGTTTGGAATGAAACCCCAACCACTTTAACGGTTATTGTAAATCCGGCTCCGTGGCGAAGTATTTGGGCATTTTTGCTTTACGGAATTATAATTGGTTTAGGTTTATACGGTTTGATCTGGATTATGAAATCGAAAGCCAGATTGAAACAAAAACTCGAACTGGAATATCTGGAAACACAGCGAATTGAAGAAAACAACAAATTAAAACTGGATTTCTTTACCAATATTTCACACGAATTCAGAACGCCTTTAACGTTGATTTTAGGTCCATTACAGCAAATTCTCGCCGATTATAACGGAACCAACGAAATGTATAAAAAGCTTCTGGTTATTGAAGGAAGCGCCAACCACCTGTTGAGTCTGATTAACCGTTTAATGGATTTCAGGAAACTAGAAAATCATCAAGTTGCACTAGAATCGGCAAACGGAAATATTGTCAAATTCACCAAAGAAATCTTTTTGTCATTTATCGAATATGCCAAAGATGGCGGTTACGATTATACATTTGAAACTGAAAATGAAGAAATATTGGTCTATTTTGACCGCTACAAACTCGAACGTGTATTTTATAATCTGATTTCGAATGCATTTAGATACACTCCAAAAGGCGGTTCTATCAAAGTTAAAATCAATCACGATCAGCAGAATCTTTTTATTGCGATTGAAGATTCCGGTGTAGGCATTTCTGAAGAACATATTGATAAAATCTTCGATTTATTTTTTGAAGTTCCGACACACAATCAGGTTCAGAAAAACTACAATAAAGGAACCGGAATTGGGCTTTCAATCGTAAAAAATATTGTCGAATTGCATAAAGGAAAAATCGATGTTACCAACAAAACGAATGGCGGGGTTATTTTTAAAGTAACATTACCGCTTGGACGCGAACATCTTCTGGACAGCGAAATTATTCCTGATTTTAAAATCAGTGATGATATTGCGCAATATGCTGCACAGTTGGAACCTTCGGAAGTTGTAGAAAATGATGACATTGAAGATTTAATTGTAAACGAAGAAAAACAGACCATTCTACTTGTTGAAGATCATAAAGTATTGAGAAAGTTCATGAAAAACCTTCTCAAAAAAGATTACAACATTATTGAAGCCGAAAATGGTAAAATTGGTTTGGAAAAAGCTTTAAAATTTGTTCCAAATTTGATTATCAGTGATGTAATTATGCCTGAAATGGTTGGAACTGAATTGTGTTCAAAAATCAAAGAAAACATCAAAACCAGCCATATTCCAGTTATTCTCCTCACTTCGAGATCTTCATTAGTTTACAAATTTGAAGGATTGGAAAGCGGCGCCGATGATTACATCAGTAAACCTTTTAATTTAATGGAATTCAGACTCCGTGTTAAAAACCTGCTGAATACGACAGAACGTTTAAGAATCAAGTTTACAAGCGAAGACAGTTTTATTCCGTCAGAAATTACGGTTTCTTCTTTGGATGAAGAACTTTTGAAAAAAGCTTTCAAAATTGTGGAAGAAAACATTTCAAACGAACAATTCGATATTCCGTTTTTCTGTTCAGAATTAGGCGTAAGCAGAACCATGTTGTTTTTAAAAATCAAAGCTTGGACGAATTGTACGCCAAATGAATTTATCCATGAAATCAGATTAAAACGTGCCGCTCAACTATTGGAACAAAACAAATTAACGGTTTCTGAAATCAGTTATAAAGTCGGTTTTAACAATCCGAAATACTTTAGCAAATGCTTTCAGAAAAAGTACGGTGAAACACCATCTCAATACGCCGACAAATTTTATAAATCTTCAACTATTAAATTGTAAATTATTAATGGTAAATTGTTAATGTAACTATTTTTTAATTTTCACAATTCACAATTCACAATTAAGAATTAAGAATTAAGAATTCACAATCCTTGTTTTTAAGGCTTCAAAAAGGGTATCTGTATTTTTAGATACCCTTTTTTGTATTTCTATATCGTTTTCGGCTAATACATTTGCGATATGAAAATCAAAAAAACAAACTTGTTGTTATTGCAGATTCTGTTTGTCATTATGATAATCGGAATGAGTTTATTGCTTTTCTACTTTATCTAACATTAACCTTAAAACCAAAAAATGAATGTTTACAGACCAAAAAATCAAACCGTTTAAATGGTGTTTACTGGTAACTTTTTTACTGGTGAATATCGTGATGTACGCACAGGAACGAAAAGTGACGGGGAAAATTACGTCAAGCGAAGATTTACTCGGACTTCCTGGTGCTAATGTATATATCAAAAATTCCTCTGTAGGTGCTTCTGCCGATATGGACGGAAATTATACTGTAATTGTAGGAGAAAAAAATGCTGTTTTAGTTTTTAATTTTGTTGGATTTCAAACTATTGAAGTTCCTGTTGGAACTAAAAGTGTTATTAATGTCAGTTTAAAACCAGATACAAAAGCACTCGACGAAGTTATCGTAGTTGGTTACGGTACACGTAAAAAGAGCGATATTACAGGTTCTGTATCTTCTGTAACGGCAAAAGAGCTTACCGCTTATCCCGTATTAAGCGCAGAACAAGCTTTACAAGGACGTGCAGCGGGTGTTTCGGTAATGACCAATAACGGGGGTGAACCTGGCGCTCCAACAAAAATCAGGGTTCGCGGCGGAACTTCTATCAATGCCAGCGGTGATGCACTGGTTGTGGTTGATGGTTTTGCAGGTGTTTCGATGCCGGCTCCTCAGGATATTGCTTCGATTGAAGTTTTAAAAGATGCTTCGGCAACTGCCATTTACGGATCAAGAGGTTCAAACGGGGTTATCATGGTAACGACCAAAAAAGGAAAAGCAGGAAAACCAGTAATTGAATTCAGCAATTCGACTTCGGTACAAACGGTTAATAACAAATTGCATTTATTAAATGCAGATCAGTTTGCAGCGTATCGTAAAAGTTTCACCACACATACACAAGGCCCGGCAAATACAGATTGGCAGGATGTTATTTATCGTGATGGATTGATTTCGAATTCGCAATTGTCTTTTTCAGGCGGATCAGAAAATGTAAAATATTATGTTTCTGGAACGTATTTTAACCAAAACGGAGTTGTAATCAATTCAGGAATTGACAGATACACCATTGTAGCCAATCTTGAAGCCGATTTGTCTCCTAAATTAAAAGTCGGTTTAAACACGTTTACAAGCAAGCAAAACAAAGAAGGAATCATCAGCCAGACAGGCGCTGGAGGAACTGGTGCTGCGGGTGTAATTGCGTCAGCGTATCGTTTTATGCCGGATAAAGGAATTTATAACGAAGACGGAACGTACACCACAACAGCTCCAATTGGAGACGATATTGACAACCCATACGCAACAGCAATGGAAAATATTCTGGAAACCGTTTCTATCGTAAACCGAAACAATTTCTTTGCACAATATCAAATCACAAAAGACCTTGATTTTAAAACCACTTTGGGTTTAACCGATAATAATTCGCAAACCGGAAGATTTATTCCATCTACTTTAATTGCTGGAAAAAACATCAAAGGAGAAGCTTCTGTAAACAATACCCGATTTTCTTCTTTCTTAACAGAGAATTATTTGACTTTCAAACGTGAAATAATTGCAAAAGGAATGCTGACGGTTTTGGCTGGATATTCGTATCAAAAAAACAAAAATGAAAATTCATACGCCGCTTCAAGAGGATTTTTAACGAATACCAATTCATACCGAAATCTGGGTGCAGGAACAGTTTTCTTAAAACCAGATTCAGGATTATCTGAAACAGAATTGATTTCAGCTTTCGGAAGGTTGAATTTTGATTATGACGATAAATATTTGCTAACGTTTACGGCCAGACGAGATGGTTCTTCAAGCTTTAGTAAAAACTACAAATACGGAACTTTTCCTTCTGGAGCCATTGGATGGAACATCGGAAAAGAAAATTTCTTAAAAGACAGTAAAACCATTTCAAACCTAAAATTAAGAGCAAGTTACGGAGCAACAGGAAATCCTTCGATTGGCGCTTACTCTACTCTTTCACGATTTTCTGAAATCTATTATGTAAGCGGCGACGTCATTACCAATGCGGTGCAGTTGACTTCATTAGACAATCCGAACTTGAAATGGGAAACCTCTTATCAGCAGGATTACGGAATTGATTTAGGTTTATTTGATAACAGAATCAGCATTACAGCGGATTATTACAAAACCATCACGAAAGATTTATTGTTCAACAGACCGCTTCCGGGAGTTTCGGGAATTGCTTCTCAGCTTCAAAACGTGGGTGAATTAGAAAACAAAGGATGGGAATTGGGTATCAACACCAGAAATTTCGTTGGCGCTGATTTTACTTGGTCAACCAACTTTAATATTTCATCCAACAAAAACAAAGTATTAAAATTAGCCGATAACAAAGATCTTTTAATCAATTCTGCTCCAGGACATTTCTTGGCAACTGAATCGCAGATTTTACGAGTGGGGCAACCGGTTGGGTCTTTCTTCGGATTCATTTATGATGGTGTAATTCAGCAGGGAGAAACTGTTTTACCCGGAAATTTTGAAACCGCTCCGGGAGGAGAAAAATTCAGAGATTACAATGGCGACGGAAAACTGGATTCTCAAGATAAAACCATCATAGGAAATCCAAATCCGGATTTCATCTTCGGATTAAACAATGATTTCACGTATAAAAATCTGGATTTGAATATCTTTTTCCAAGGTTCACAAGGAGGTCAAATCTTGAACTATACTTTGATGGAATTAGCTTCTGGAAACAACAACGCAACAACTGAAGTTTTAGATGCGTGGACACCTACAAATACCGATACTAATGTTCCGGCAAACGCTGCGAGAACGAAAAGAATTACGTCAAGATTTGTGTATGATGGAAGCTACATCCGTTTAAAAAACATTTCTTTAGGATATAGTTTAAATGAAAAGGTAGTTTCGAAAATGGGATTAAGCAAAGTTCGTTTTTACATCAGTGCCCAAAACCTTTGGACCATTACCGATTATCCGGGAACAGATCCTGAAACCAATTACCTGAACGATACCAACTCCAGAAGTAATACCAATTTAGGATTGGATTATGGAGGATATCCAAACGTAAGAACGTTTACAGCAGGATTCAATTTAAAATTTTAATCTAATAACTTTTTTGGATTTAATAATTAACACATAGAAACATAGTTTTTTTTATGCCTTAAGAAAGGATATAAAGAAAAACATGGTTTCTAACACATAGCTTCTATGTGTGTTAGAGATAAGTGAAACGTCTTTTTTAAGAGTTTTAAATCTATGTTTCTCTGTGTTAAAATTAATTACATCCAATTAGCTCTAATAAAAATACTATGAAAAAATATATAGCTTTTCTTTGCTTTGGAACACTGGCTTTTTTCAGCTGTTCTGATCTGGAAGAAAAACCAACAGGAATTATTCGTCCAGAAAACTTTTTCAACAACACAGACGATTTACAGGCTGCTGTAAATGGAGCTTTTGCCAACATTGCCCACAACAATTATTGGGGAAGAGAATTTACAATCGCCTTAATGCTCCGTGACGACATGGCCGATATTGGCGACAGAACTACACAAGCAGCCCGTATTGATGTAAACGACATGAACATGAACGATACAAATGCTCTTGTTGCCAACTTTTGGCCGCAGTCGTATGTAATTATTACAGCTGCTAATCAGGCGATCGAAGGTGCTAAAAAAACACCGGGAGATCCCGCAAAAGTAAACGCTATTGCAGCGCAGGCTTATTTTGCAAGAGCTTTTACGTATTATCATTTAGTACGTTTGTTTGGCGATATTCCGTACATTGATTTTGTGGTAAATGACGTTTCTCAGGTAAACTCTTTAAAAAGAACCAAAGAAGCAGAAGTATACCCGAAAATCATTGCCGATTTAGAATTTGCAAAACAATGGTTAGACGACAAACCAAAAGTAAAAGCAGTTCCCGGAAAAGGTACTGCAGCTGGTTATTTGGCTTCGGTTTATTTAACTTTAGGCCAGTATCAAAAAGCGTATGACGAAGCCAAATATGTGATTACCAACGAAGCCAAATTTGGTTTAGGTTTAGATGCTGATTTTCAGGATTTATTTAATGCTACAAAAGCGGCTTCATTAAAAGAACCATTATTTACAATAGATTTTAATAACTTAACATCAGGAAATTACGGTCAGGATTACACAGCGTTTTTTACAGGATCTTTAAAAGATGACAGTTACAGTTACGGACAAGGATTTTCTGTTGCCGTTCCTTCTTTAAAAGTATTCAACACTTGGGATCAAAGGGATTACAGAAGAGCCGTAAGTTTTGATACGATTATTAGAAAGAAAACAGGTCCGGGCGGATCACTTCAGGTTTATCCTTCAAGTGACAACGAAAAAGCGCCACGTCCGCACATTGCAAAATATTTTCGTTTTCCCGGAAAAGCAGGCGCAAACGGAAGAACTTCGCAGCACAATTACATCACAATGCGTTACGCAGAGGTTTTATTAACCGCTGCCGAAGCTTTGAATGAAATTAATCCGGGAACAACAGAAGCCGATGGTTACGTAAACCGCGTTCGTGCCAGAGCAAGGAACAAAGCTGGAAAACAGGTTTCTTTCCCTGCAAATGTTACCCCAGGATTGTCGAAAGCCGATTTCAAAAAAATGGTAATCGACGAAAGAAGATTAGAACTGGCTTTTGAATACATAAGATGGTACGATATCAAAAGACTCAAAAATGGACCTGAAGTATTTGGTCCGAATGGTCTAGAACCGCATGCCAATTTTAATCCTGAAAAAGATTATTTGTGGCCGTTACCGGGAACAGAATTGGCCATTAATCCGAATTTAAAACCGAATAATCCTGGTTATTAAACATTAAATTAACCGAATGTCCTTTTAACAATAGAAACATAGACTATTTTTATTTTATGTGAGAGAAATAAAAGAATTACCAGTCATCACATACAATTGTTTATGTCATGAAAAACTATGTTTCTATCTGTTAAAATAAAAAATAACGGTTACCCAAAAAAGTAGATTAATTAGTATGAATAAAGTTAGTTTCATTTGTGTGATTCTAGGGTTTGCATCGCTGGCAACAGCGTGCAAATCCGGAATTAACACCTCAGCCACGACCACTTCTGCTTCTGCAGAAAAACTTATGCAAACCCGTTACAAAATGCTGCTCGATTATCCAGCAGATTCAATGTCGATGCCGAGAAGTATGAATACCAAAACCCTTGAGATTCGCAAAGTGCCGTCTAGAGATTGGACAAGCGGTTTCTTCGCTGGAAACCTTTGGCAATTGTACCGATTAACAGGCGATTCAAAATACAAAGAACAAGCTCAAAAATGGACTCCTTTCAGTAAAAAGGAAAGCGTTAACAGCAATTCGCATGACGTAGGTTTTAAAGTGTTTTGCAGTTTTGGAGAAGCTCTAAAAGTGGAAAACAAAAAAGAATACGAAGCGGTAATTGTGAAAGGCGCAGAAACTTTATGCACAAGGTTTAATCCAAAAGTGGGCTCAATTCGTTCTTGGGATTTCAATAAAGAAATCTGGGATTTTCCAGTAATCATCGACAATATGATGAATTTAGAATTGCTGTTTGAAGCCTCTAAAATATCTGGAAATCCAAAATACCGTGATGTTGCGATTCAACATGCCAATACTACTTTAAAAAATCAATTTAGAGCAGACAATTCTTGCTATCACGTAATCGACTATAATCCGACTACAGGTGAAGTGAGAAAGAAAACAACACTTCAGGGTTACAATGAGGATTCGGTTTGGGCGCGCGGTCAGGCTTGGGCAGTTTACGGATTTACCATGTCGTATCGTTATACAAAAGATCCAGCATATTTGAAACAAGCCGAAGGAACAGCCAACTTTTTTATGACTAATAAAAACCTTCCGGAAGATGGAATTCCGTATTGGGATTTAAAAGATCCAAGTATTCCAAATGCTCCTCGCGATGTTTCTGCCGCAATGGTTATGGCATCAGGATTATACGAATTGTATACTTATACCAAGAATAAAAGTTATTTGGCTTTCTCTGATAAGTTAATGGCTTCAGTGCAAACCGATCAATATATTTTGGATGAAAAAATTAAAGCACCATTCCTATTCGATCACAGCACCGGAAACTGGCCAAAACACGACGAAATCGACGAACCAATAATCTATGCTGATTATTATTTTTTGGAAGCATTAATAAAGATGCAAAGGCTCAAAGGTTCAAAGTAACAAAGGTTTTGAACCTTTGAACCAGAAAAACCTTTGAACCTTTGTAACTATGAACCTTTGTAACTATGAATAAACCGAATAAAACTTTTTCAATTTTTGCGCTTTTTGTTTTGTTTCAGATTTGTCTGAGCAGCAGTTTTGCTCAGACAAAAATGAACATTAACGACAATTGGCTTTATTTAGAAAATCATACTTCTAACCTCAACGAAGCACAAAAAGCTTCCAATTGGGTTTCATTAAATTTACCTCACACTTGGAATGCAGAAGATGCAACCGATTTGGTTCCTGGGTACAGACGTGATGCTAGTTGGTACCAAAAGAAACTCAATATTCCTAAAATCGATCAAAATCAGGTTTATTCCTTGTATTTTGAAGGATCAAACGTAACTACTAAAGTCTATGTAAACGGAAAAGAAGCCGGATCGCATATTGGCGGTTACATTGGCTTTTCGATCGATATTACAAAATTAATCAAAGAAGGAAACAACGACATTTTTGTTCGCGTGGATAATAGTTATGATATCGAAATTATTCCATCTCAAAAAAGCGATTTCTTTATTTATGGAGGAATTACACGTGATGTTTGGCTGGTTTCGAAATACAAAAATCATATCGACAATATAAAAATTACAACTCCAGAAGTTTCGGCTAAAAAAGCTTCGGTGCAAGTTATTTCTTCTATCGTAAATGCTGATAATGCAAAAGAGTTATCCTTAACGATCACTTTAAAAAATCCGAAAGGCAAAAAAGTAGCTAGTAAAACGATTCCAGTTTCAGCTAAAACTGCAACCATTACTTTCGAAAACATCAAAAACCCAGAGCTTTGGGATACCGAAAAACCAAATTTATATAAACTGACGGTTTCTTTATCTGAAAAAAATCAAATCAAAGACAGCATTACCGAGAAAGTAGGTTTTAGATGGTTTGAGTTTAAAGATCACGGTCCTTTTTACCTTAACGGAAAACGTCTCCTGATTCGCGGAACGCATCGTCATGAAGAACAAGCCGGAGTTGGCGCTGCCATGACCAACGAACAACATTGGGCTGATATGAAATCGATCAAAGAAATGGGTGCTAATTTCGTTCGCTTGGCGCATTATCCGCAAGATCCGGAAGTGTATAAAGCGTGCGACGAATTGGGTTTGTTGGTCTGGGATGAATTGCCATGGTGCCGCGGCGGAATTGGAAATGAGGTTTGGAAAACCAATGCCAAAAATATGCTAGAAGAAATCATCAATCAAAATTACAATCATCCAAGTATTATTATCTGGTCTTTAGGAAACGAGATCAACTGGCTTCCCGATTTTCCTGATGGCGATAATGCAGAAAAAACAAATGCATTTTTAACCGAATTAAATGATATTGCACACAAAATTGACCCAACGAGAAAAACTGCCATTAGAAAATATTATGAAGGTTCGCATATTGTAGATGTCTTCTCGCCTTCTATTTGGTCAGGCTGGTATTCTGGAAGTTACAAAAGTTATCAAAAAGCAATTGACGTGTACAAGAAAGAATACAAACATTTTATTCATGCCGAATATGGCGGAGATAGCCATGTTGGCCGCCACAGCGAAAATCCGGTTACAGGAGAAAATGTCATAAAAGCCGAAGGTTGGGAAGAAGCAATTGTTCAGACTAAAGTCGCAAACATAGCTCAAATTGGCGACTGGAGCGAAAATTATATTGTTGATTTGTTTGACTGGCATCTGCATATATCCGAGAATGACCCAACGTTTGTGGGAAATATACAATGGGCATTTAAAGATTTTGCAACGCCCTTACGTCCGGAAGATGATATTCCGTACATGAACCAAAAAGGGCTTACCGACAGAAACGGAGTTCCAAAAGATGCGTATTATGTTTTTAAAAGTTATTGGGCAAAGGAACCATTTACATACATCGAATCGCATACTTGGACAGAACGTCAAGGCCCTGAAAATACACCAAGAACAATCAGTGTTTTCAGCAATTGCGATAAAGTAACCTTATCTCATAACGGAAAATCATTGGGAGAAAAACAGCGAAATCTTTCCCTTTATCCTGCAAATGGCTTAACTTGGGATGTCAATTTTACAAAAGGCGAAAATGTTTTAATTGCCATTGGAAAAACAAAAGAAGGAAAAACAGTTTCTGATACCTTGAAAGTGAATTATCGTTTCAATAAAAATGACACGGCGGTTTCATTGCAATTGTCATCAGAGAAACTAAAAAACGGGAATTACTTAGTAACCGCAATTGCAATAGACAATAACAATTTACGCTGTTTGGATTATGAAGCGAGTGTTTATTTTCAATGTCTAAAGGGAGGAAAAACATTAAAGAATCAAGGAACACCAACCGGAAGCGAATCCATTAGAATGGCAAACGGAAAAGCCTCTATCGAAGTAATTCCTGACGGTTCTAATACTCCAATCGAAATGACAGCATTGAATCAAAGTTTTAAAGGAGAATATTTGAGGATTGAACCTTAATTTATCTAACCGCAAAGTTCGCAAAGATTTACGCAAAGGACGCAAAAGTATTATTCTTTGCGTCTTAGCGACTTTGCGAGAATAAAAACAAAACTTAGCGAACCTTGCGTAAAAACCTTGCGTCTTTGCGGTTAAAAAAAATTACAAAACAAATTAATACAAAAAATGAAAAAACTATTAACCGCATTACTCCTAACCTATTCCGTTTTTGGATTTGCACAAAATCTAATTTCTAATGTTCCTAATCGAAATACCACTTCGTTAAACGGAGTTTGGAATTATATTGTCGATCCCTATCAAACTGGGTTTTACAGTTTTCACTTGGATCAATACGATAAAAGCGAAAAACCAGCAAAAGGAGCATTTTTCACCAATTATCATGCGCAAAACAAACAGGAACTGGTGGAATACGATTTTGATAAATCACCAACAATTACAATTCCGAGCGACTGGAATTCACAGGTTCCTGAACTGAAATATTATGAAGGAAATGTATGGTTCAAAAAGTCTTTCGATTATAATTTGGCTGCCAAGAAACGTCTGTTTTTATATTTGGGAGCGATCAATTATAAGGCTGATGTTTATTTGAACGGAAAAAAACTGGGAACTCATGAAGGCGGATTTACACCATTTAACTATGAAGTGACTTCAATCGTACAGCCAAAAGACAATTATTTGGTAATAAAAGTCGATAACACGCGTCATAAAGAAGATGTGCCGACTGTCAATACCGATTGGTGGAATTATGGCGGTATCACACGCGATGTGACTTTGATTGAAGAAGAAGCTTCATTTGTAGAAGATTATAACATTCAGCTGAAAAAAGGTAATGCGGGTATCATTTCTGGTTTTATTAAAATCAATAATTTAGAAGCTTCTCAGAATACTGTTTCGATTTCTATTCCGGAATTGAAAATCAATTTTAAAGGAAAAGCGGATGCAAAGGGAATTTTAAACTTCGAAATTCCTGCTAAAAAAATCTTGTATTGGTCACCTGAAAATCCGAAATTGTATGACGTAACGATTGATTTTAACGGAAAAAAATTAAAAGATCAAATTGGTTTTAGAACTATAGAAACTAAAGAAGATAAAATTCTGCTAAACGGAAAACCAATCTTCTTAAGAGGTATTTCGATTCATGAAGAAAATGCAAAAGGCGGACGTGCTAATTCCCAAGAAGATGCTTTGCGTTTGCTAAACTGGGCAAAAGAATTAGGCTGTAATTATGTTCGTTTGGCGCATTATCCGCACAACGAAAATATCATTCGCGAAGCTGACAAAATGGGAATTATGGTTTGGGAAGAAATTCCAGTGTATTGGACTGTCGAATTCACGAATAAAAATACCTATCAAAATGCCGAAGATCAATTAACGGCTTCTATCACTAGAGATAAAAACAGAGCCTGTATTATTATTTGGTCGATGGCAAATGAAACTCCAATTTCTGATGCTAGAAATACTTTTATTAGAAATTTAGCTTCGCACACAAGATCATTAGATAACACAAGATTAATCAGCGCTGCTTTATTAACTAAAAAAGAAACCATTGATGATCCAATTGGTGAAGTTTTAGATGTTGTGGCTTTTAACCAATATCTGGGCTGGTACGGCGGCAATCTAGAAGATGCCGAAAAAATCACTTGGAAATCAAAATACAACAAACCGATTATTGTTTCTGAATTTGGAGGCGATGCTAAAGCAGGTTTCCACGGAGAGAAAAATGAACGCTGGACCGAAGAATATCAGGAATATTTATACATTCAGAATTTAAAAATGATCGAAAAGATTCCACACCTAAGCGGATTAAGTCCATGGATTCTGGTTGATTTCAGATCACCGAAAAGACTGCTGCCGGGAATTCAGGATGGTTACAATCGTAAAGGTTTAATTTCGAATGATGGCGAAAAGAAAAAAGCATTTTACATTATGCAGAATTGGTATGCTAAAAAGAAAAGCGAATATTAAATTATTACAGGGTTTACACAATGCATATCGTAGAGACGCACTGCAGTGCGCCTCTACAGAAAATTGGAAAGGAAATAAAATTATATTGTCAAACCTGTTATCAATTCATTAACAAAAAACAGGCTGTAAATTATATGATTTTTCTTCATTATTAATTTACTTTGTAGTTAATCTAAAAATTGTAATCCTATGAAAAAAATTTATTTACTGGCAGTTACATTGTTTGCTGCTTTTACAGTTCAGGCACAAGATATAGTGAAATTTGCTCCGCTGGATGCTAGTCCGGTTGATATTTCTTATTTCCCAAACAAATCAGTTAAGTTCAAAAAAACAGATAATCCAAATCCGGTTATTAAAGTTCTTTACTCAAGACCTTCTGCAAAAGGAAGAATCATTTTTGGCGATGTGGTAAAATTTGGTGAAGTTTGGAGAGTTGGTGCGAACGAAAACACAGAAATCAAATTCTACAAAGACGTAACCATTGACGGAAAAAAAGTTCCTGCTGGATACTATAGTTTATTTGCCATTCCAGAAAAAGACAAATGGACGATCATTATCAATAAAGAATTGGATTTATGGGGTGGTTATGCGTATGACGAAAGCAAAGATGTAGTTAGAGTTTCTGTTCCGGTTAAACCAGTATCTACACCAGTTGAAGCTTTGTCTATTGCTTTTACAACTCAAGATAATATCGCTAATTTAGTTATTGGATGGGATAAAACAACGGTTGAATTGCCTATTACTGTTAAATAATTAATTGAATATTTCAAATACAAAAAAGAGGCATAAAAAATGCCTCTTTTTTTATTCTATGTTTAGACAAATATTTTCAGAACATAACCGATGGTTTCAACCATGGGAAACATGCAGAATAAACACGATGAGATTTTGATTGCGTTCCCAAGGTTGAAACCTTGGGCTATTTGATTTAGATTGTTTTTAATAACGATTTATGTCGCCCCGCTGGGGCTTTTGAAAATGATAAACTGGTTTCTGATTTCTACAGATATTTCGTCCCGCTGGGACTTTCTTAGAATATTTAGCAGCTCCTGCGGAGCTTAATATTTATAGAAAATTCTAAGTCATGAAACTAAAACTCCAGAGGGAGCGACATATTTCATATTAGTGAAACTAAAAAAAAAGAAACATTTTGAATGTCTCTTTTTTAATTTAATTCATCAAAATTAATATTTTCAACATTATAGGTTTGCCAATTAAATATATCATTTCCAAAATAACTTTTGAAATAATTTAAAACATCTTTTTCATCCCTAAAAATTTTTCTTTCCAAAATATATTCGTCAGAATTTTGAACTATTGCGATATACCCATTATATTTTTTCAAATTCGACAATCTCACATAATACACCTTCAATGGATCTTTAAATAATGGCTCTCTAGCATTCAAATCATATCCAATTAGTTTTTTAGGTGCTTTATCTGAAAAATGAAATTTCCTTTGTGAATCTCCTATATAGGCTAGAAAGGATTTGTCAATTTTTAGTTTTTTGAATTCATCAAAAATAAATAAAATAAATTGAATCCTTTTTGTTCATCATGTTCAACTTGATCCAGAATCATATTGCACCAACCCGAAGTTGATTCATAATAATCGAATTTTTGAGCCACATATTCATGAAAAAACCAAAATGGTAATGGTAGAAGAGTTTTTTCAGTAAATTTCAAATCTCTTAAAGCAGTCTGATAACCATTTAAATAGATATACAAATCGCTTATTCGAGAAGAACCAACATATAGACTAGGTCTTATTTTTACAGTATCAATATGTTCGTACAAATACTTCATTATTAAGAGAGTACTAAACCTTAGCAGTTCCTAAAATCTTATCCAACGTAATTGGTAAATCTCGAACACGTTTTCCTGTGGCATTAAAAACGGCATTTGCAATTGCAGGAGCCATTCCGACTAAAGCTGTTTCACCGAGACCTTTTGTTCCCATTGGGTTGCTGATTGGATCTTTTTTATTGACGAAAAACACTTCCTGCTTTTCAATATCTGCATTTACGGGAACATGGTAATCGGCAAAATTATTATTGATCGGACGCCCAAAACGATGATCGATTTCTAAAGCTTCCATTAATCCCATTCCAATTCCGCCTACTGCTCCGCCAAACATTTGTCCAGCAGAAGTTTTCTGACTGATAACCGTTCCAATATCGGCACAAGAAACCACATGCGCCAACCTGATTTTACCCAAATTCGGATTCACAAGTACTTTTACAAAATGAACAGAAAATGAGTAAATCGAATATTTCTTCGCCTCTTCAGCCGCTTTAGAAAGGTTTTCTACTTCAAAATCTTCTAATTTATTACTGCTCAAAAGTGCGGCTAACGTAACCGATTTTGATTTGTCTTTTTTAGAAGAAACAGCGCCATTTTCAAAAGTTAGATCTGTAATGGCGATTCCTTTCAAAGCAGCATTTTTACTTCCTATTTCGATTATTTTGTTTACCAATAAATTGCAGGCATCATGCACCGCAGAACCCACAGACGAAGTCGTTGCCGATCCTCCTTGCGTTGGACCTTTTGGCAATCCACTTTTACCCATTTCGATAATGACATTCTCAGTAGGCAAACCAATTGCTTCAGCTCCAATTGCTGTCATCATGGTTGCTGTTCCGGGTCCCATATCGTTGACACTGCATTGCAGCACTAAATCTCCATTGGCTAAGAATTTTGCTTTTACCGAAGTCGGACTTCTATAACAGCCAAATGTTCCCGTTCCCATTCCGTAACCTACAAGCCAGTTTCCTTCTTTTACAGAACCTGGTTCGTTTTTACGATTATTCCAGCCAATGCGTTCCATTCCCGCTTCGTAACATTCTAAAAGAAATTTGCTGCTCCACGGTTTATTTTGTTCCTGATCTTTTTCAGCATAATTGCGTTTTCTGAATTCAATCGGATCTAAGTTTAATTTATATGCTAATTCGTCCATGGCGCTTTCCAAAGCAAAAGAACCTGTCGCTTCTCCCGGACCGCGCATCCAGATTGGCGTACACGTATCCAAAGGCACAATTCTGTAACGCGTAGAAACATTCGGACAATCGTAAATAAATCGAGACATGTTTACCGTTCCTTCCATAAAATCTTCGTAACTCGAAGTCATAGCAACGGCTTCATGCGTTAATCCAGTCAGTTTTCCATCTTTGGTAGCGCCCAATCCCATTTTTTGAATGGTATACGGTCTGAACCCCACATTGGTAAACATCTGTTCGCGATGCAAAACTAATTTTACGGGACGATTTAATTTTTTAGCTCCAATTAAAGCGGCAATTTCATACGGCCAAGTGTGCAATCCCATTCCAAAAGCGCCGCCAATGTATTCTGCATGAACCTCAACATCTTCCACAGGAACATCAAAAACTCCTGCTACACTTTTTCTAGTTCCTTCAACACCTTGACTCTTGGTATATAAAATGGGTTTGTTTCCATCCCATTTGGCAATAATATTCGCCAATTCCATCGGGTTATGAACTTCGGTCGGAATCGTGTATTCGGTTTCCAAAACAACCTCAGCATTCTTATAACCATCCTGTTCACCTCGATGGTAATCATTTCCTTTATCGGTATCTATTTTTCTTTCTTTATCAGCTGCTTTGTGAAGTTCAGTCGAATGTTCTTCTTTGAAATAATCAGCTTTAATTAAACTTGCCGCATAGCGCATACGTTCAAAAGTATCGGCAATTACCAAAGCAATCGGCTGATCGTAATACAAAACCGAATCATCTTTAAAAATCTGAAGCGGCTGACCAAAATTTCGCTTGTCTTTTGCTTTTTGATAACCAGCAGGCTTATCGACATTCAAATGCGTAATCACCGCCAAAACTCCCGGCGCCCATTCGGCTTTTTTAGTATCAATGCTTTTAATTCTTCCTTTGGCAATTGTACTTCCCACAAGGCAGGCGTAAACCACACCCGGTGTTTTATATTCGGCTGAATAAGTTGCAGAGCCCGTTACTTTAGCAAATCCGTCAACTCTATTAATATTACTTGTCTTGCTCATAATTTAATTATTTTGATGCTGCTATTGTAAGTGCTTCCGTTACTGCGTTTCCTCCAAGCGTTAATTTAAAATCATTGTCGCCGTATCCTCTAGCGCCTTTCATGGACAAATCGCCTGCTTGTTTAAATAGATCTTCTGAAACTGTTTTTCCTTTCAGGAATTTTTCGGTTTCCGTTAATCTCCAAGGTTTATGTGCCACACCGCCCATAGCCAGCCTGACATCATTTATGGTATTATTTTTTATTTCCAAAGCCACAGCAACAGACACTAATGCAAAAGCATAACTCGTTCTGTCACGAACTTTTAGATAATGGACATTTTTAGTGAAATTATTATCTGGAATTTCTACCGAAGTAATTAATTCTCTGCTATCTAAAGTATTGTCTTTTTCAGGTGTATTTCCCGGAAGACGATGAAAATCGGTAAAATCAATTTCTCGTTTTCCTTTTGGACCTTCTACCAAAACTTTCGCGTCAAGTGCAGCCAAAGCTACACACATATCACTAGGGTGAACCGCAATACAACTGTCTGAAGCGCCAAATACAGCGTGCATTCTGTTCGAACCGCCAATTGCACCGCATCCGCTTTTTGGAACACGTTTGTTACAAGGCATATCGGTATTATAAAAATACGAGCATCTTGTTCGCTGCAACATATTTCCACCGACAGTCGCCATGTGACGAATCTGCTGAGAAGCTCCAGCCGCTAAAGCCAATGCGAGCAAAGGATATTTTTCTTTTATGGAAGCATCTTCTGCAACCTGACTGTTTTTTGCCAAAGCCCCTATTGAAACTTTTCCTTTTAAAAATTCTATTTTCTTTAAATCTAATCCGTTGATGTCAACTAATTTGTCTGGAGCGACAATGTTCTTCTTCATTAAATCAACCAGATTGGTTCCTCCAGCGATAAACATAGAAGAATTATCTTTAGCTTTTCCTGTAACTGCCGATGATGACGACAAAGCTTTAATGATCTGAAAGTTTTTCATATTTCCTTCCCTCCTTCCTTCACTTCTGTTATAGCATCAACAATATTGTGATAAGCACCGCATCTGCAGATGTTACCGCTCATATATTCGCTGATTTCTTCTCTGCTGTTGGCGTGGCCTTCTTTGATACAGGCAATTCCAGACATGATTTGTCCCGGAGTGCAATATCCGCATTGAAAACCATCGTGTTTGATAAAAGCTTCCTGCATTGGATGCAGTTTTTTACCTTTTGAAAGTCCTTCGATTGTAGTAACCTGTGCATTTTGCTGCATGGTTGCCAAAGAAAGACAAGACAAAATTCGAGTTCCGTTTACATGAACCGTACACGCACCACATTGTCCGTGGTCGCAGCCTTTTTTGGTTCCTGTAAGCTGTAATTGTTCGCGAAGCAAATCCAACAGTGTGGTTCTAGGCTCGATATTCAAATTGTGTTTTGTGCCATTTACTTCAATAGAAAGCGGTACTGTTTCTAAATATTCCGCAATTTTTTCGTCCCATTTCTTTTCTGAAGCCATTACCAATGAAGGCGGAGCTAAAGCAAGAGCGGTAAAAAGTCCTGATTTCTTTATAAAGTCACGGCGCGAATTAGCATCCTCGGGCGTTACTTTATTCTGATTTGTTTTTTTAGAAGCCATTCAGTCTATTTGTTAAATTAGCAAATTCACTTTGTCATTCTAACAAATTTAATCAACTTAAATCACAAAAAGTTATGAAATTCAAACATTACTCTTATTTAGAATAATTACAATTTCGTATTTTTTAACCGCAAAGGTCGCAAAGATATTTTACTATAGAAACTTTAGAAAAACGCAAAGAACGCAAAGCTATATGTATAGCTTTGCAAACTTACCACCTCTCTTTTAAATATCTCAAATAAAAACTTTGCGACCTTTGCGAAATTCCTTAGCGTACTTTGCGGTTAATTTCCCACCGAGATTAACTCTTAAATTGTATTTTTACTGAAATAAGCCCAAATTATGCCACAACAAGAAATCATTTATCTGGATAATAATGCCACGACTCGCGTTGACGAAAGAGTTTTGAATGCGATGCTTCCGTATTTTACTGATTTATACGCAAATTCGACGGGAACTCATTTGGCTGGGTTAACAGTAAAAGAAACTGTTGAAAATGCCGCATGGCAAACGGCTGATTTGATAAATGCAGAAGCTGATGAAATCATCTTTACTTCGGGAGCTACTGAAGCTATCAACTTGGCAATAAAAGGTTTGGCAGATCAAAACCGAAAACATATTGTTACCGTTCAAACCGAACATAAAGCCGTTCTTGAAACTTGCCGGTTTATGGAAAGCATTGGTTATGACATTACGTATCTTTCAACTGATTCTGATGGGCTTTTAAATCTTCAACTTTTGGAAGAAACAATCACACATAAAACACTGGTTTTCATTGGAATGTTTTCTAATAACGAAACAGGTGTCATACAAAATGTCAGTGCTATTTCTAAAATTCTGAAAGATAAAAATGTACTTTTTATGTCTGATGCGACACAAGCGATTGGAAAGATTACGGTTGATGTTAAAAAACTCGGAATTGATCTTTTGACTTTATCGGCACATAAATTTTATGGTCCGAAAGGTGTTGGCGCTTTGTATGTTTCGGCGAAAGCCAAAATCAAATTGTCTCCTCAAATTGTTGGAGGCGGGCAGCAACGAAAATTACGAAGCGGAACGTTAAATGTACCCGGAATAATCGGTTTGGGAAAAGCATCGGAAATTGCTCTTAATGAATTAGAAAAAGATCAAAATAGAATTCATCTTTTGAGAGACAAACTTGAAAAAGGTTTATTGCAATTTGAAGGTTCTTTTGTAAATGGAAGTATTGAAAACCGAATTTATAACACCACAAATATTTGTTTTCCAGGTGTAAATTCAGAACAACTGATTTTGGGTTTGGGAAATATTTCAGTTTCAAATGGCGCTTCGTGCTCAGCGGTGACTTCTGAACCTTCGCATGTTTTAAAAGCAATGGGATTATCTGATGAAGATGCTTTGAGTTCGATTCGATTTAGTTTGGGACGATTTACTACTTCTGAGGAAATTGATGTGGCTATTGAGCGTGTTTTGGATTTGGCTAGACGAATATGATTTTTTTGCCGCTAAGGCTCGAAGACGCTAAGTATTTTATCTCTCGCAAAGTCGCTGAGGCGCGAAGTTTTGTGCGATTTGAAGCCTTAGCTGGATGAGAAAAGACAATTAGCGGAGGCTTTAGTTAAATTACCACATGTTTGGCTAAAGCCTATTATTTTGCTCCATAATGTACCTCCAGTTAAAACTGGAGGCAACTCATAAAAAGCGTTGCATCTTAGCGCGTGCGTGATATTAAAAAACTTTGTCACTCTGTCTCTTTGAACCTCTGTCACTTCGAACCTTTGTCTCTTTGAACCTTTGTCACTTATCAAAAGAAATCAATTGAGAATAATCTTCTTCTGTATCGATATCAATGTTCCCTTTTTCAAAAGGAACTGAGATAACATCATCTAGATGCTTTTTAATGAGTTTTTTGGCTCCCTCCTGTCCTTTTAATTTTAGTAATTCTTGGAAATACTTTTTGTGAAATAAAACTGGTGTTCCTAATGTTTCTGAATATGCAGAAGCTGCCATTCCTTTTTGATTTTTATTTGATTCTCGAATTAAATTTTCAAAGACAGAACTCGTTACAAATGGCTGATCGCAGACCGCCAGAATACATTGTTCACAATCTGGATTAAAATGTAATAATTCCTCAATTCCTTTTATAATTGATGAAGACATTCCGTTTTGCCAATCTGGATTAAAAGAAAACAGTATTTCTTCTGTATTAAATTCTTTTTCAATTATCTCAGCTTCTGATCCTGTCACCACAATTATAAAGGCATTTGAAACTTTAGAAGCTTGTGAAATGGTGTTTTTCAGCAGAGTTGATTCTTTATATTTCAAAAGTTGTTTGGGGCTGCCCAATCGTGAAGAACTTCCGGCTGCCAAAATAATAATCCCTGTTTTATTTCGGAATTTATTCTCCATTATGAATTTCATCGTGAATTTTACCCATTTTATATTTCAAAGAAGTTCCTTCACGAGATGAAGCCACAGCTTTAATTTCAGAGATGATTGACAAGGCAATTTCTTCTGAGGTTTCGGCGCCAATATCTAAACCAATAGGGCTGTGAATTCGGTTTAACTGCTCTTCATTTATGGTAATTCCTTCTGCTAAAAGATCATCCTGCATTCGGTTGAATTTTGATTTTGGACCGAGAATTCCGATATAATGGCAATTAGTTTGCAGCAATGCCTTCAAAACAGCCAGATCATATTTGTAATTGTGTGTCATCAAAACAAAATAGGTCTGACCGTCAATGATTATATTTTCTAGAAATTGTTCTGGTTTCACGACCGAAATCTGATTGGCTTTTGGAAAACGTTTTGCTGTTGCATGCGTCGCACGTCCATCGCCAATAGTAATTTTCCATCCTAAAATGGCTGCCATTTTAACAACTGGCTGAATATCGTTTCCTGCTCCTGCAATTACAAGCAAAATGGATGGTTTTATATATTCAATCAATGCTTCATCATCGCTTTCTTCCTGAAGTTTTTTTATTGTAGAAGTCTTCGTTTTCAACACTTCTTTCACATCAGAAATCAGATTCAAAGCTTCATTGTGATGATTTAAAACAGGACTGTCTTTTCTAAAAAATAAGGTTGTCCCTATTTGAGAAGCATTTCTTTTCAGGGAAAATACTGTAACGATAACAGCTTCTTTTCTTTCTGATTCTAATTGTTCTAAAAGCTGAATGGGGTTATTTTGAGCTTCTTCATCTATATATTCAAAAAGAATATGAACAATTCCGTTGCATCCAAGCTGCAAACCAACTTCGGCATCATCTTCGCTGCTGGTATTGTAGGTTACGAGTTTATTTTGTTTTTGATTGATGGAGAGAAGTGCTTTTCGCAGGGCATCACCTTCTAAACAGCCGCCGCTTATGGCTCCTGTCAGCATCCCATCTTCGGTTACCAGCATTCTGGCTCCGGGTTGTCTGTATGATGATCCTTCAACTTTTACTACGGTTGCCAAAGCTGTTTTTTTTCCTGCTGACTTTGCTTCTGTATAGGCTCTAAGGATTTCGGTGATTTCTTTCATACGTTCTTATCCATCAATAAAAATAGGTACTAATGATTTAGTTTAATGTCTAAAAATAAAAAATATTACAAACTTAAATGACTTTCCTGCGTTTAAGTTTGTAATATTTTTTTGAAAGCTTATCTAAATTGTTTCAGATAACATTATTCATTTAATTCTAAAAAATAATGCAGCTGAGATTTGATTATTTTTTTATCTCTATCAAGCCTATACAATTTTTCGGGGTTGTTGCTGTAATAACCGTAGTAGATTTGTTCGGTTTGTGGTTTGTCCCAGTTTAAAATATAAATTGTGCCATCTTTATCTTTGTCTAATCCTTTTTCAGTATTTAAATTCCCTTTTTCGACTATTTTTTCTCTGGTGATTTTCCTTCGTAAATACTGGTTAATTCAAAGTTATTATCTACAATATTAACTTTTAAAACGGTTTGTATGCCATTGCAGTCGGCACACGGCAATGTTCCTTCAAAAACTCTAATCGGATCTATTTCATTATTTGTACTTACAGAATCTATAGATACGGTATTATCTTCTTCTTGGCTTTTTTTGGAATTACAAGATAGCAGCTGAAAAGCAGCGATGCATATTATAATTGTTTTCTTCATATTTTTTTGCTTCAAAAATATAAACTTTTTCTTACTTAAAGAAGTTTTAAACCAAACTTATTTTACTGGAAATAATAGCTTAACAATTATTTTTTCTTACAACATTTTTTATATTATGAAGTTTTGTATTTTTATAATTAGCAAAATCAAAAATAATATCTAATTTAAAATAAACTAGCATGGGAAAATTTGTAATTACTAAAAGAACCAATGGTGAATTTCAGTTTAATTTGAAAGCTGGTAACGGCCAGACAATTTTAAGTAGTGAAGGCTACAGCACCAAAGCGGCTTGCTCAAACGGAATTGAATCTGTGAAAACTAATTCTCAAGACGATAATCGTTTTGACAGAAAAGAATCAAGCAGCGGTAAACCTTATTTTAATTTGAAAGCAAGTAACGGACAAATCATTGGATCAAGCGAAATGTACGAAAGTGTTTCTGCAAGAGAAAACGGAATTGAATCTGTAAAGAAAAATGCTCCTGATGCAGCTGTTGACGATCAAACAGCTTAAATTCTTATATACAAAATAAAAAACGAGGCCCATACGACCTCGTTTTTTCATTTTATAAACTGCCAAATTTTTTCTTGTATCGATTCAGTTCTTCTTCTGTTTTGGCCAGAAGTTTTTCGAGCAGTTTTATTTTATCTTCATAAAGTGATTTTAAAGCTTCACTATTATCTGAATTGATGGAAATATTTCCAGAATTACTATTTCCTTTGACGGTATTAAAGCTGTTAAAGTATCTCTGACTATCAAAACTAATAATATCTTCTACGCTAACTTCTAAGATTTTTGCTATTTCGACTAATTTAACATAAGACAAAATTGTTTTTCCTTTTTCAATTTTACTATAACCTGCTTGAGTGACACCTAATTGATCTGCCATATATTCTTGAGTATAATTTTTTAACTCTCTTATACTTTTAATTTTATTTTTGATTGAAGTTGCCATAAGTTTAATTTGGGGGGCACGTATAGCTGAAACAGAACGCTGCTAAACTTACGGAATTACAGCTATATTTTTGGGTGAATAATTTTTACTGCTATTGTTGTAGGTTTTTCTAAAGCCGTAAATTTTTATTTTTTTCTTATAATAATGATAAAACCATATACAATAGCTACGATAATAAAAACCAAATCGTAATTTGAAATTTCGTTTAATAATTCATACATTGTCAGGCCGTTTTCTTAGTCTGCTCTAATATGCGTTCAAACTCAAAATTCAAATAGTCATCGATTTCTCTTCCTATAGCGGGGCGGTCTACGGGATTTATCTTTACTTTTATTTCTTTGTGGTTTGTATCTCTAACAATAACGTAATAATTGAATTCGGTATTGTTGTGAAATCGCAGGATAATGAGGAGTGTGTAACATAATAAAGCTGGAATTAGGTAATAGAGCTCCATTAAATTGGTAAATATCATACAGTAATAGGCCATCGCAGTAACTGTAATAAATGCACTGTTTTCAAAAAAGTAACTCTTTTTTCGTTTGAGCAGTCCTAATTCTACAATTTCATTAAAACTGTACTGCCAGCGCTTTGATCCATAGTGAAATTGTACCTGATCGTGGGTAAGGAAAATGAACATAATAAATAATAATTAAAAAATAAGAATCATTTAGAAGTCAAATACAACATGACGGTCTAAAAGTGTTTTTGGGGCTTAAAAAATGTGTTTAAAAATGCTGTAATGTTCGAACAACACACCATATCGCAATATTACGGATAAAACCTATTTTTTTCCTACAAAGCAGCTTATAGAATATAACCAACGGTTGTAATTCAATCTTTTCATCAATTTTTACTTATAGTTTCTTTTTCCTATATAGCGTTTTACTTATAATAAATTCGATAGTTAAAGTAACTTATGCTCACAAAAAAAGCCGTTCCCTGAATAGAGAACGGCTTCTTCATTAAAAACTAAAATTATATATTATTTGACTGCTGGAATCCCTTTATGTGTTGGGATTACCTGCTTTATGGTTCCATCTGGATTGAACTCTAATTTATCGATGCAGACTTCTCGGTGAAAACCTCCAGCATCTCCCATTTTAATTCCTGTTGGATAAGAGAATCTATGATACGTGATATAATATTTGTCTTTGTTTGGAAGTTGCAAAACAGAATTGTGTCCTGTTGCATAAATGCCTTCTTCTGGTTTTCCTTGAATTACGATATTATCTTTTGGAATTTCAAGCGGTCCTGTTGGTGAATTTGCTATTCCGTATCTCACTTTGTATTTCGGACTTCTGGTGTCGTCTTCGCTCCAAAAGAAATAGTATTTTCCGTTTCTGTAGATTACGTAAGTTCCTTCACGGAAAGTGTCATCAATTGCAATTACTTTAGTTGTTCCTGCTTTGATCGAAACCATATCAGGATTTAACTCCGCAACTCCCATGTACATATTTCCCCAATACAAATAACTTTTACCTGTTTTTGGATCTGTAAAAACATCTGGATCAATTTCTTGTCCGTCTTTTATGCCTTCGGGTCTTGTCGCCACAATTGCTTTTCCGCTGTCTTTAAATGGTCCAGTTGGATTATCCGAAACGGCAACTCCAACTTTTTGTGCTGCCGTAAAATAGTAGAAATATTTGTATTTCCCTTTTATCTTTTTCTCTACAATACAAGGCGCCCAAGCATTTCTATTTGCCCAAGCCACGTCTTTTTTGAGATCGATAATGATACCTTCATCTTTCCAATCGACTAAATTATCAGAAGAAAAGGTTTTAAAATAATAACCCGACCAACCATCAAATCCGTCGCTTGTTGGATAAATATAATATTTCTTTGTTTTGTTGGAATACAAAATTTCAGGATCGGCGTAATACCCTTCCAAAACTGGATTATGGTTTACTTTTGGAAGTTTTGCAGGCGTTCCCCATTTGTCTGTAATTCGCTTTAATTCAGAACGAGTTATCGGAAGAATCGTTCCATGACGCGGATTAAAATCCATTGAAATGTCATTGTCAATTACGCTGAAATTTTCTAAATCTTTCGTTTTTGTAAATTGATATCTTCCTTTGGTATACACATCGTACATCAAAATATACTCGTCTGAATTATTTAGTTTGAAAACACTCGAACCTTCTACTCCATCTTTGGTCTGCTGCAGATAGTTATCGTTTTCAATCCAGTTTCCAGAAGTCAAATCTTTTGTAACTGCCACTTTGATTCCTGGCGTATTGGTTTCTGTTTTGTAAAAAAGATGGTATTCTCCATCTTTTTCGATGATATCACCGTCTATACAAGCATTTCCCGACTTTGGAACAAATAACAATTTTGGAGCGCTTTCTAAAACCGTGAAATCTTTATTCGCATAAGCGTAATAAATTTTATCTGGTCCTCCTGCATGCTGCATGCTAAAGTAAATCATGTATTTACCTGCTTTTGCATCGTAAATAGTCTGTGGCGCCCAAACGCGTTTTAAGTCTTCGTTTCCAGGAAATGCAGTTTGGATATTGACAATGCTGCTTTTCCAGTTTACTAAATCGGTGCTTTTTAGTAAAACCATGGCACGATTGCTGTCCCAGCCTTTTGAAGAAGTCATATCGGTCAAAACCATATAAAATGTCTTGCCGTCTTCGCCACGCAATATATGCGGATCACGGACTCCTCCTGTCGAACTGATCGTTTTACTATCTAAGATAGGTTTGTTGTTATTGAGTGCATAATAATGATATCCATCAGTGCTTACGGCATAATTAACGGCCTCTTCTTCGACTTTATTTCCAATAAAATAAACGAACAAATACGCTGTTAAGTCTTTGTCGGCAATAATGGGCGGAATTCCTTTTGCTGTATTTTGGGCTTGTAAAGGATCAAAAAGGCTTAGTAATGATACAAGGCAAAGAAGTATTCTTTTCATTTATTTTTTACTTTTTAATTGATATAAAACAGAACTGTGAGGTTTTAATTCCAGTCCGATTTCTTTTGAAGTTGATTTTGATTTTTCGCCTGTCCACATATTCAAAATTTCTGATGAACCTGAAATTCCTAAATCAGAAAGGTTTACGGCAACTTTTTGCGAAGCATTATCCGAAATATTAAACAAGGCTAGATAAACACTTCCATCTTTTGGATTTTTTGAAGTAATGGCAATTTTTCCGTCTTTCTGGAAAAGCTGTTTAACCTCGGTGCTTTGATTGTGCATTTTTACGACTTCTTTATTCGTCAATAATGATAAGGTAAAGGCATCATTACTTGGCAAATCGCCTCCAAAGAATAAGGGAGACTTGAAGATGTTGAAAAATGTAATCAAAGTATATTGCTCGTCTTTTGTTAAACGCGTCATACGGTCATTGCCTCTTTCTCCTCTGATTGAAATGCGCCCTAACGGAATCATATCGCAATCTGGCCATGTTCCCGGCGCGATGTACGGATACCATTTTTGAGCAACATCCATTAAATGTGTGATATGCGGCCATGTGTCCCAAACATCATCTACCATACGCCACATATTGGCATGTGTAGATACGTGTGGCGCTGCTGAAATTGGTGTTTCTCCTGGCGATGTACTTAAAACAATTTTACGTCCGCATTTGTCAATTGCATTTCTGATTAAATTGATTTCGCCTTCGTGATACGGTCTTGATAAATCATCAATTTTAATAAAATCTACTCCCCATTGCGCATATAATTCAAAAATAGAATCGTAATATTCCTGTGCTCCAGGCTTGTCTGCTACAATGGTATAATTGTCTTTCAGCCATTCGCATTGCAATGCTGTAGAATACACTTGATCTGCTGTGATTCCATTTGCTCCTTTAATTGGCAATTTGTCTTCAACCGCTTTTTTAGGAATTCCGCGCATAATATGGATTCCGAATTTTAATCCTTTTTTATGGATGTAATCGGCCAATGGTTTAAAACCTTGTCCGTCTTTTGCTGAAGGAAATCGATTAACAGCTGGAAGATATCTTCCGTATTGATCGATCACATAACGAGGGTCTGTTTGGTTGTAGCCTCCCGCTTTGTCATTTTCGACAAACCATCGAATATCTACAACAACATATTCCCATCCAAATTTCTTGAGCTCTTTTGCCATATAATCGGCATTGGCTTTTACTTCGTGTTCTTCAACTGTTGGTCCGTAGCAATCCCAGCTGTTCCAGCCCATTGGCGGAGTCTGAGCCCATTGTTTGAATGCTTCTTTTTGAAACGTTTTGGTTTGTGCGTTAGATACGGCTGATAGAAAAAAGGCTCCTATCGCCATTGTAAGTAAGTTTGTAATTTTCATTGCGTTTTTATGTGTGGTTTTTACACTTTAAATATAATGAAATTTTATTGTTACAGACAAAATTAGACCTGACAGGTTTTAAAAACCTGTCAGGTCTTTTCTTGCTTTGTTATTTCACATTTACAGTAACCTCAACAGGTTTTAACCACTGGCTTGTAAATTTCACTTTTATGGGTGCTGTCGAATCTCCATTTGCCTGAATATATGCGGCAATATGTCCGTGGAAAACACGCTGTACATTATCTGTATAATCGGTCATGTCGCTGTTGTTTCCTGCTTCCAATCCTAATAATGTTGCAGCGCCATTGATGGTGCATGTCACTTCGTTGTCTGAAAGCATTACTGGAAGTCCATTTTGATCTTTTACCTGAACCATAATTTTAGCTACGCCTTTATCTTTGCTAATGGTGATATCTTTATCTGCAATGGTTAACTCAAATGGCTGTTGAGTAGAATTGATGGCATAACGGCTTACTTCTTTATCGGCTGCATCTAAGCCAACTGCTTCTAATTTTCCTGAGGCAAATGGAATATCCCAATAGATAATTCCCGTTTTTTCATCATACAACTTCGTTTCTCCCATTACTTTTCCGTTCAATTCCAAACGTGCTTTTGCTGCATTGGTATAACAAACCACGCGAATTTTTTGTCCGTTTTCGTAATTCCAGATTGCCCATGCATCTTTAGAAACATCTTTATCGTTTGTCAATGGATATGTTCCTAAATATGCCATAGGTTTATCTGACCATAATGACTGACGGAAATAGCCTCTTGGCTTGATAACTCCAGCAAAATCAACTAAACCAGAATAAAATCCTCTTGAAGGCCATCTTCCTGATTCTCCTAAATAATCGATTCCTGTCCAAAGAAACTGTCCGAAAATATGCTTGTTGTTTTTTACTGCTAGCCAAGGTTCCATATCATGAACATTTTCGCTTCCAAAAATTACTCTTTTTGGATATTTTTGGTGATCTGACTGATATTTGCTTTCTGTATAATTGTAACCTGTAATGTCTAAAGCGCCTGGATATTCTGTTTCATTAGACATGGCAACTCCAGCTAAACCTGCTGTTGTCGGGCGTGATTTGTCGTATTTTTTAACCGCAGCCACCAAACGTTTTGCAATCGCGCCAAGACGCATCGCATCTGGAGCATCTTTTTTGTAACCTCCGTAAGCAGCTTGTCCGAATCCGTTTTTTCCTTGATCTAAAACAGGGTGCGAATACGGATCGTTTGGATAATCTACTTCGTTACCAATACTCCATCCAAAAACAGAAAGATGGTTTCGGTCACGGCGTACAAAATCTTCCAAATCTTTTTCTGCCCAATCGGCAAAAATATCAAACGAACCTTCAAATCCTGGTGTTCCATAGTTCCAACCTTCTAGCCATTTGCGTTTTGGGAACTCCCATTCGTCATACGCTTCGTTTAAAACTAACAATCCTAATTCATCACAAAGTTCATAAAAATCTGGTGCTTGCGGATTATGGCTTGTACGAATGGCATTTACGCCAATTTCCTTTAAGGTTTTTAATCTGGTTTCCCAAACTTCTCTCGGAACTGCAGATCCTAAAACTCCTGCATCATGGTGCAGACAAACGCCTTTCATTTTCATCCATTTCCCGTTAAGGGCAAAACCATTATTAGGATCGAATGTAAAACTTCTAAAACCAGTTTGCGTTACTGTTTTATCGATTTCTTTTCCGTCTTTTAAAACAGTAGTTTTCAATTCGTATAAATTTGGATTTTCTAAATCCCAAAGTTTCGGATTCTTAACATTGATTTTTGTCGAAATTTTTCCATTCTGATTGGCTGCTACCTCAACTTTTGAAGATGATTTTGCTACAGATTTTCCGTCTTTTGAGAAAAGTTCATTTACAATTGTCAGACTTGCTTTTCCTTTTGATGCGTTTTCAACCTCAACCTCAACATTCAAAATTCCGTTGCTTTTATTTACTTCTGGGTAAGCGTAAACGCCCCATTGCGCAATGTGAACTGGATTTGCATACACCAACCAAACATTTCTGTAAATTCCAGAACCTGTGTACCATCTTGAATCGGCACTTTGGCTGTGGTCGACACGAACTGATATGGTATTTTCTCCGCCAAATTTGACGAACTCAGTGGCGTCATAAGCAAATGAAATATAGCCGTTTGGACGTTTTCCTAAAGAATGTCCGTTAAGGAAAACTTCGCTTCTGTTGTACACTCCTTCAAAATACAAATAGACTTTTTCACCAGCTTTGCTTTGCGGAATATTAATTGATTTTCTATACCAGCCAATCCCGCCAGGCAAATAACCTGTACAGCTTGCCAGAGTTGGACTCAACTGTCCTTTTACGCTCCAGTCGTGTGGCACATTTACTTGTTGCCATTTACTATCGTCAAAAGCATTATTTTTTGCATCTGAAGTTTCTTGAAGATTGAATTTCCAGTTGTCATTTATTTTTTTAGAATCTCCAAACGATATCTGGCTAAATGCCGATACGCATGAAAAGAGAAGTACGGGGATTAAAGTTTTCTTAGTTAACATTTTTTCTAAAGGTTCTAAGATGCTAAGATTCTGAGGTTCTAAGCTTCTTTTGGTTTATTACTTGTTTCTTTTGTTTCAGGTTTCAAGTTTCAAGTTCGCTCCAAAACGTGAAACCTGAAACTTGAAACATTTTTTTAATATTGCAATTCTCCCACAAATGTCACTACAGACCTTGCTGGGATTTCTAGATTTCCATTTTTTTGAACTTCGGCTCTTTTTAAGTTTGATGTATCAGAAGTTACGTAAGGTGTGAACTCATTGTTTTTTAAAGTTCCTTTTGATAGATCAAATTTGTATTGCTGGGCTGATTTTCCGCAATTGACAGCTACCACAATCAATTTTTTATTTTGAACGTCTTTGTAAGCGGTAAGCATTACATCGTTTGCTTTGTCTAATTCGTTTTGGTTCGGAACATCTAATCTAAGCATTCCTGGACGAACAAAAAGCGAATAGTTCCCTAAAGCCCAAAGCAGTTTAGAATCGTGAAATTCTCCATCATTTCTCACATAGTCTGGAGCTGTTCCTCCGTTGCTTTTTCCATCATCCAGATAAATTAAACCGTCTTTGTAATCTACTCTTGTAATAGAAGTCCACCATTGCCATGACGCGGCATTGGCCACTGCAATATCATTATGAATTAAACGGGCTACAAACAAAGCGGTCTGCATTCCTAAATCTCTTCCTCCGCCAGAACCTCCCGGAATTTCGGCTTCTCCCGGATTTTCTAAAATGCAATATTCCGACTGCCAGTATTTTAGTCCCAGATTTTTTTTAATTTCGGCTGCGATTAATTTTCTGCTTAAAACCTGTCTTTCAATTGGCCAAGTTGTAAAATAGCTGTGTCCTAGAATCACATTTTTTACATTCGAAAATTTAGTAATGTTGGTTTTGGTCTTTCCAAAGAAATAATCAACTTGATTGTCTCGGTTTTCGGCATTTACATTTTCGTACAAATAATCGATTTGTGCGGCTTCAGCAATTACGATTTCGGTGCTTAGTTTTTTAGCTTTCAGTTTTTCCGAAAGTGCTTTGGTCACCTCATATATTTCTTGATTGGTTGCCGGAGTTCCTTCTTGGCTGTTGGTGTCACCGTTTTTCGGCATCCATTCCCACTGCGGTTCATTTAATGGACTCACATAATCGAATTTGATTCCTTCTTTTTTCTCCAATCCTTGAATACTTTGAACTAAGAAATCGGCAAATTTTGGAATTGCACCATCTTTTAGATTCAGTTTATTCTTTTGAGAAGCAAAAGACAATCCGTTGTTCGTCATATGCACTGGCGGACTATTGGTAAAAATCAAAAACTTTTCTACTCCGCGTTTTTTGGCCGCTTGCAGAAACCATCTTTGGCCTTCTTGTTTTGAGAAATCGTAAGTTCCGTCGGCATTTAGAAAACATTCGCTTCTTCTCCATTCGTCCGAAACTTTACTGTTTTCGCCTTGTTCTGTACTTCCTGCTCCAAGATTAAATCGCCAGATCGAAAGTCCGATACCTTTTGGATTTCCTTGTGCATCGATTTCTTTGCTAAACAGCAAATCAGCAATGGCATTTTTTTTCTGTTCTGGCCAATTCTTGCCTACAAACTGTGTTCTCCAGGCATCAGAACCTCCAAAACCATCCATGGTTTGTACTACATTATCTGTGCTGATAGTAACCGTTCGTTGTGCAAAAGACAGCGAGCATGTTACTAGTAAAAGCGTGAGATATATTTTCCTCATTTATTTTTTTGTTTTTTAACCGCAAAGACGCCAAGTTATCGCAAGGTTCGCGAAGTAAATTTTAGGCTTTTCGAACTTTGCGCTTTTTCTTTGTGTCATTGCGGTTAATTTTACATTCTACTTATAATTCCCAACATAAGTCACAACCGACCTTGCTGGAATTTCTAAACTCGCTGCATCGACCGCAGTTCCTTTTTTCAAACTTAGAGTTTCAGAAGTGGTGTAAGGAGTCAATTTATTGTCTGTAACTGTTCCGCCTGAAAGCTTTAAATTGTACTTTTTAGCCGATTTGCTGATGTTTACTGCAACGATTACCAGTTTTTTATTTACCGCATCTTTATAAGCGGTAACCATAACATTATTTAATTCGGTTGAATTGTCAATAGTTGGAATCTGCACTCTCACCATTCCTGGTTTTACGAAGAACGAGAAATTTCCTAAAGCCCAAAGCGTTTTAGAATCTCTGATGTATCCATCGTTTTTGCAATAATCGGCGTTTCCTGCTCCGTTGCTTGCTCCATCATCTACGTGAATTAATCCATCTTTATAATCACCACGGCTGATTGCTGTCCACCACTGCCAAGACGTAACGCCTCCCACGGCAATGTCTGTACTGATGATACGTGCTGTCCAAAGCGCTAATGACATTCCTAAGTCTCTTCCTGCTCCTGCTCCACCTGGCAATTCAGCTGTTCCCGGACTTTCTAAAACACAATATTCTGATGACCAAAGACTCACTCCACCAACAGATTGGATTCTAGAAGCAGCGGCTTGTCTTGACGATACCATTTCATTTAATGGCCACGCCTGCCAGTAACTGTGACCCGAAATTGTATTTTTTACATTGCTTAAACCACTGATTTTTTTAGTAGAATTGGCGGCAAAGAAATAATCAATTTGATTGGATCTGCTTTCTTTTCCTGAAACGGTTTTGTATAAAGATTCATAAGATCCTGCTTCTCCTACTACAATTTTGGCATCTAGTCCTTTTGCTTGTAATTTTGGCGAAAGGATATTTACAAAGCTGTAAATATTCGCATTGGTTGCCGGAGAACCTTCTTGTCCGCTTCCATCCCACTCGTATTGCGGTTCGTTAAACGGACTTATATAATCAATTGTTAATCCGTGTTCTGTTTTTAATTTGTCCAAAGATGTGGTCCAGAAATCGGCTAAATCAGGCATTTTACCATCTTTTAAATTGTAAAATTCTTTGATTGTGGCATGTGCTTTTCCATTTTGCGTTAAGTAAACTGGAGCACTATTGGCAAAAGCTAAAAGTTTGTTTACACCGCGTTCTCTTGCGGCTTTCATAAACCAAACTTGACCCGCTTGTTTGTTCATGTCATACGAAACTCCATTTGTGGTAAAACATTCGGTTCTTCTCCATTCATCGGTAATATCGCTGGCATCGCCTTGTTCTGCACTTCCGGTTCCAAGGTTAAAACGCCATAATGATAATCCAATTCCTTTTGGGTTTCCATCAGCATCTACAGCTTGGCTGAACAATAAATCGGCTATTTTATTTCTTTTATCCGATGGCCAGTTTTTCCCAATAAAATTACACTGCCAAGCATCTGAAGCTCCAAAACTTTCCATCGTTTGTAAACTCATATCAAGATTTACATTGAGGCTTGTTACGGCAGCATTTTCAGAATTTGAATTATCTGATTCAGAATCACATCCTATTATAGTGTTAGCCAAAAGCAAGCCTGCACACAGCAGACTTACTTTAGTTGTATTAAAAAGCTTCATCTTAGTAATTTGGGTTTTGTTTGATTACTCCGTTACTTAAGTCAATTTCTAACTGAGGAATTGGCCACAATAGGTGTTTTGAAGGATCAAAATTGATTCCTTTGTCTTGTGGTTCTCTCAAGTTGGTAGTTTCGTAAGGGTCTGTTGAACTCTGGTTGTATTTTACAAAAGTTCCGTTTGGTCCCATTAACGACTCTATAACTGGTCTTCCGGTTGTTGGATCTTTTTCGCGACGAATATCAAACAAACGTAATCCTTCAAAAGCTAATTCTAAACGGCGTTCTTTATAGATTTGTCTCAATAAAGTGGGTCCAGAAATTCCTGTTTTTGGATCTAATTTTACACGCGCTCTAATGATGTTTATATCTGCTAAAGCATCTCCTCCTAAATGATAATTGGCTTCTGCTCTTGTTAAGTACATTTCTGCAAGACGAATCAAAGGAATGTTTAGCGGAAGATGTCCATCTTTTTTATCTAAAGAACGACGAGTCGCAATCGGAATGTAATATTTACGACAGATACGTCCTGATTTATTGTCGTTTAAACTGAATTTATGCGTTGGATTTAAAACTTCATCTCCGTAAGCAGCTTCTCCCCATTTTGTAATCGTACTTCTTCTGCGGATTACGTCATTTTCAGAAAGATAGGCGTTTTCTAAATCACTTGTCGGCATACACCAACCCCATCCGTCCAAAACGTCAGCGGCATCATTACTTGGAAAGTTCTTTTTGTCTTCTCCTCTAGCACCTGATAAAGTTGGCAAGGCAGAACCTAAATCTCTATTTTGAACTGATGAAGATTGTGCTTCTAGAATAGATTCTACTCCATTATGATTGTTTACATTCCAGATGTTTAGGAAATCAGCTTCAAGTGCAAAAGGTCCTTCTGTAATTACTTTGTTTGAATAGTTTTTTGCTTCTGCCCATTTTTCTTGAAACAGAGACACACGAGCTAACAAAGCATACGCAGCCCATTTGTTGATTCTTCCATCTTTGGCTACCGGAGCATTTTCCAATTTTGCTGCTGATTCTTTAAGATCGCTTTCAATCTGTGCATATACTGCTGCGGCTGAGCTTCTTTCTAATTTTAAATCTGCGGTTCCTAAAGATGTAGTGTACAAAGGCACTCCACCAAAAAGATTCACTAATTCGTAATAACAGTAGGCACGAACGAAAAGTGATTCTCCCATATATTGGTTTTTCAGCGTTTCTGAAATTGGCGATAATGCCATTTTTTCCAAGCCAATATTAGCCGACTGAATGGTGTAATAATGTGCCGTATAAATACTATTCATATCTCCCATATTATCAGGAGTAATCAGGTATTGTGAACTAGGTCTATGCGCACCGCTGTCTTGTCCTGTGTTTCCCATCCAAGCATCATCGGTTGACATTTCGTTGGTTACTCTTGGTGCTAGTAATGTCCACCAGTCGTTAGGAAGCAACAATCTTTTTGTTAATTCGTTTGTATAATTTTCACACTCTTGTGCGGTTTGAAAGTAGTTTTCTAATGTTTGGGTTCCTCTTTCTTCTTTTTCAATGAAATCACTGCAAGAAGCTGAAAACAGAGAGAAAGCTATGATTGATACTATAATTTTTTTCATGATCGTTTTGATTAAAATGCAACATTAAGACCCATCAAGATTGTTGGCTGTACGGGATAATTCCATCCTCCAAAACCTGATCCTTTTACTCTGTCTCCTTTATCAGGATCTCCTCCGGCTACTTCAGGGTCAACTCCTGTGTATTTTGTCCATGTCCATAAATTCTGGCCTGACAATGAAATTCTTAGTTTATCCAATCCGAATTTATTGTAGAAAGAATATCCTAATTGTAAATTTTTCATACGAACGAAAGAACCGTCTTCTACATAAAGAGAGGAGAATTTGGTGTAGTTTTCATTGTTATCATCTTTTGACAAACGAGGAATATAATTTGAAGTTCCTTCGCCGTGCCACGCCATCTGCTCTAATCCGCTGACTTTGTTGGTTAAACTTGCTCCGTTGTATAAATCTGAAATGTTCTGGTTTACGATTTCGTTTCCAATACTTAAATAGAAGTTCGCTACTAAATCAAAGTTTTTGTAACCAAAGTTTAAATTCAGACCTACGTTGTAATCTGCCCAAGGAGAACCAATTTTTGTTCTGTCTTTTTCATCAATTTTTCCATCGCCGTTTAAATCTTTAAAACGAACATCACCAACTTGCGCATAAGGTTGTAATTTGGTTCCGTGTTCATCTGTATGTGAGTTTAATTCGGTTTGGTTTTGGAATAATCCATCAGCAACATATCCGTAAAAATATCCTGGTACATCGCCTTTTACGGTTAAAGTTCTATTTCCAGATCCGTATAGTTTCTCACCATCTGCAGAAAGCGTAAGCATTTCAACATTTACGGTTGTAAAAGTCAAGTCTACACCATACGAGAAATCGCCTTTTTTATCTTTGTAGGAAAGCAATAAATCGATACCGCTTGACTGCATAGAACCAACGTTTGTCCACATCGTTGAATATCCTGGGAATCCGCTGTAGGTTGGAAACTGTTTTAAGAACAACATATCGTGAGTTTGTTTTTTATAATATTCTAATGAACCTGAAACTTTGTTTTTCCAAAATCCGAAGTCAAGTCCGAAACTCATATCTTCTACTGTTTCCCATTTAATGTCTTTGTTCGCCATTGAAGAAGGATAAGAAGTATCTACCACTTGTCCGTTGATTACATAATATCCTTGTCCGATATTCGATTGATACACAGCATTTGGTAATCCTTGGTTTCCTACTTTACCCCAACCTGCTCTTAGTCTAAGATCGCTTACAAAATCTTTAGCTGATTCCATAAAACCTTCGTTTAAAATTCTCCAAGAAACCGATGCCGATGGGAAATTTGCCCATTTGTTATTGGTCATGAATTTAGAAGAACCGTCACGTCTAAATGTTCCTGTAAAATAGTATTTACCGTCGTAGTTATACGAAAAACGCGAAATATAAGACATCAACGAACTTGACCAGCTGTTTCCTTTACTGTCTTTGTTTTTAGTTGCTGCATTCAGCTCTCTCATGGAATCAGAATTGTTTGGAACTCCTTCGCCATATCCCCAAAGATCATTTCCATTGTATTCTTCCATCGTGTTACCTACCATTAAAGAGGCATTGTGTTTTTGAGCAAATGTTTTAGAATACGTAATGGTGTTCTGCCATGTCCAATCAACATTGGTTGTATTCCATTTTTGAACATTATTGATTTCTTGTTTTTCGTGCGCTGCATCAATTACAAAATCTGGGGTAAATGAATTTCTTACTTTATCTCCCACTTCAACAGATGCTTGAGTACGAATTACCAAACCTTTGATTGGTTCGTATTGTAAATATCCGTTTGTGTTTAAATTGTATTGATCTGTGTAATCATCGTATCTTTTTACTGCTGCAACCGGATTCCAAATATATGATGGAGATCGTGCATAAATGCTGTATTCGTTTTCAGTTCCGTTTAACTGATCGGCTGGTTTGTAAATTGGCGTAATTGGATCAATTTTATCAAAATCAGCCCAGTTTCCTGGCTGTCCCCAAGTTTCATAACGAGGGTTTAATGTAATACCTGCCGAGAATTTATCTGAGAATTTAAAATCATTCGCAATTCTCATGGTTACTCTTTCCCATCCACCTATGCCATACATAGACTCAGAATTGTAGTAATTTAAGCTTACTCCAAAAGTATGTTTGTCTGAACCTCCTGTAATTCCTAAAGAAGCATTGGTTACAGGCGTTCCAGTTCTGATTCCTGCTTTCCACCAATCAGTTGTTTTTCCTCTGTATTGAGAAGGATTTGGCAGATAATCTGAATAACCCGAATTGTTATACGCTGTATTCATGATTGATGCATAACCTTCGGCATCAGCCATATTATACGGATTGTTCATGATCTGCATACCTGAACTCAAATCAAAATTGAATCTGGTTTTACCTACTTTTCCTTTTTTGGTTGTAATTAAGATCACTCCATTTGAAGCTCGTGAACCGTAAATGGCACTTGCTGAAGCATCTTTTAAAACTTCCATCGATTCGATTTCATTGTTGCTTAAGAAGTTGATGCTGGTTCCCATTGGAATTCCATCAACCACATAAAGCGGATCTGTATTTAAGTTTAAAGTCGAAATACCACGAATTAAAACTCTTGGCTGCGCGCCCGGACCACCTTGACCTGTAACCTGAACTCCGGCTACTTTACCTTGAAGTGATTCTGTTACGTTACCAACGGTCATGGTTTGAAGTTCTTTTCCTTTTATAGAAGAAATGGAACTCGTTACGTCGCTCTTTTTCACGGCCGCATAACCTACCACCACTATCTCATCTAATGCTTGGCTGGATTCTTCAAGGATTACATTAATTTCTGTCTGCTCGCCCACGTTTTGTACTTTGGTTGTAAAACCTACAAAAGAGAATTCAAGCTGTGCATTTTTGTTTGGAACACTTATGGTATAATTCCCGTCAAAATCAGTTGCTGCCGATGATGCAGTTCCTTTTACAATCACGTTAACTCCCGGAATTGGCACATTGGCTTTATCCTTAACTGTTCCTTTTATTTTTATTTGTCCAAAGGATACCGCAGTACACAAAAGGGCAATAAAAAATCCTATATATTTGAATTTCATAGTATGCTATTTTTTGATTAATGTTATAACAGCGTCATAACCCATTATTTTTTGGTAATAAATACTCTTTCCAATTCGGTATCCAGAACTACTTTGTAAACTCCCGGAGCGGCTGGATATTTAGCATTTCCATTTTCACCTGGTGACATAGTGGCAATACCGTTTTTAATCAGCCTCCATGATGGATCCCACCACTGGCCTGTAAAAGTCGCTTCTAAAGTTCCTGTCAACGTATATTCGCCCACTAATTGATATGGATTATTAGGATTGTTTGCAAGGTGTAAGCTTTTTTGAGTCCACGCATCCCAAGTATCCCAAGTTGCTCCTTGAATTCCGCCGCCGCACACACTTACAAATGGTCTTCTTTGTGCAGCATCATCATGCCATAAACCGTTTGCCACGTCTGCCCAAACTTTACTTGTTGGTGTGTATTTTTCGACAGTGTATTTTAAAGTATTTGGATTAACCTTGATTTTGTAATATCCTTTTGTTGGTAAAATAATAGGTGCCGAAGCGACATCATCTGTTAATTCTCCTGAAGTATTTAAACCGAAACAGTGCGGTGCAAAATCAGATTCCTGACCTAAGAAGAAGATTTCTTTATTGTCCTTATCAGCATAATATTTGAATTCGAAATCCTGTCCGCTTTTTTCATGGAAATACATCGGAACTCCTACTGCATCTGTTGTAAGGTTAGTACCTTTTGGCTGATCGCATAAGTAAATTGCCGGATATTCGTTTGTAGCCACAATATTTACATTTAACGTTCCTGTGTTCGGAATCGCAAATTTATCTTTTGCTGTAATCGTTAAAACGTAATCAGCAGCAGTTACGGGCAAAGTATAGGTTTTATTGAAGGTGTATGATTGTGGAGAATCAGCTAATTGAATCATTTCATCAATTCCTAAAGCTTCACATTTTACCTGAATATAATCGATACCAGAATCGTCGTTTACTACAAAATTTACCGGCATTTGATTACTCGTTGATAGTAAGATTACTGCTCCTTCTTTTGGTGTTACCATCGAAATACTTGGCGCAGCAAATTCTCCGTCAAGACGTAAATTGATTTCTTCATTTACGGCATTTCCAGAAACATCTGTAATCGTTAATTTTATTTTGAAAGCTTCAGAAGTTCCTCTGCTTGACGGAACTTCAAAAAAGTAACTTAAATCGTAGGTTTTTAAAAGTGGATCTGTTGCAAAAGTGATTACTTTATTAAGTGATAATTCAGGAATTTGAATCTGAACACTTTTTAATCCTAAGTCATCTGCAAGAGCCGCTTTGATTTCAAATTTCCTGCTTGGGGCACCATAAATTTCTTTTGTCGATACCACCACCGTAGGATTATCAGAACTAGGAAAATCTGAATCGTTACTTTGACATCCTGTAAAGAGAATGGCAAAAAGGGCAAGAAAAAATAAAAATAGATTTTTTTTCATTTCTTTAATTTTAAGGTTAGGTTTAGTTAGTTGTCTTTTTAAGACGTAAAGTTTGTTTGCGTTTGTAGGTTATTCGAGTTTTGATGCTTTCTTATTTATGTGGGGCAAAACAGAAAGCAAAAGTGGTTATTGGATTGTTTTCATAAGTATGGAAGTCTGTTTAATGGTTTGGTTGTTTTATTTTTTGTATTCTTTTTTCTTTCGTCTTTCTTCTTTCTTCTTTCTTCTTTCTTCTCTTCTCTTTATTCTTTCCTCTTTATTCTTCTTCTTGATATCTATCCTTTTTCAGAATTAGCTTTTTTTGTTTTGAAACCCGCAGCTGAAACCGCGGGTTTGATAAGTAATATTGTAAAACCAACTCTTACTACTTAGTTTAAAGAAGGCTCAATTCTTTAAACTGATAAACACTTATCTTTAAAACAAAAACACTTATTAATTAATTCCCATAACAAACCTTAAATTGGTTATCGGTATTGCAAAGAAATGTTTAATTCACACTTTTAAGGAGGGGTAAATTGGAAAAAAAAGGAGGTCAAAATTGCAATTAACTATTATTTAGAGTTAAAAATTAACAAATACGAAAAAATAACAGCATATTTTTACACAATACACAATTAGCATTTTAAACGCCGACTTTCGAACTCAAACGTTAGAGTCAAAAAATCGGCGTGCTGTATTTGATTAAAAAGCAAAGGAAAAATCTAAATTCTAATGGAGTTTATTTGATAATATTCAAATCAGAGTTAAATGAACTCTTGTACTTTTTAATATATTCTGATGGAGTCATCCCGAAAAGTTTTACAAACTGCTGTCTGAAATATTTTGGGTCTTCAAATCCAACTTCGGAACTGGCTTGTGTAATATTCATGTCTTCTGTAAGCATTAACATCGCCGCTCTTCTAATCCGGACAGAACGAATAAAAGCATTTAAAGTCTGTCCTGAAATGATTTTGATTTTAGTATACAGCGTTCTGTGGCTCATACCCATTTCGAGTGCGAAGTTTTTAATGGTGAAATCTCTTTTGTGAATATTGGCTTCGACTATATCGATACATTTCTTTAAGATTTCCTGATATTCTACAGGCACTTTCTGTGTGTTTTCTTTCAGCGTAATGCTGTCTAAGAAATACGTACGCAGATTGTGCCGGTTTCTTAATAACGATTCGACACGTGCTGTGAGAATATCATCATCAAAAGGTTTCGTAATATAATCATCAGCTCCTTCATTGATTCCCTGCAAATGAGTCTCGGGATTTTTAGATGCCGTTAATAAAATAACCGGAATATGAGATAACGCATTATCTTCTTTAATTTTTCGGCACAATTCCAAACCGTCCATTTCTTCCATTGTAATATCACTTATCACAAGGTCGGGCATGTGCTTTTTGGTCAGTTTTAAACCTTCTTCTCCATTTTCGGCACTGTACACGATATAATTCTCCGAAAATAATTTAATCAAATACGCTCTTATTTCGGCATTATCATCGATAATTAAAACGGTGCGTTTCTCAGTAAGCATGATCTGCTGGAAATCACTTTCAGCCGTATTTGAATTTGAAACCGAATTGATTTCTTCAATTTCATCTGGAATTAATTCGTCAAATAACTGGCTCCTCTGCGGTTTGTCGTTTATAATTTCAACATCTTCAAAATGGCTGTTTCCTTTTAAAAAGGCAAGTTTAAACGTACTTCCCTTTCCCGTTTCACTCGTACAGCTTACGGTTCCTTTATGTTTGTCGACAAAGTATTTGACGATGTAAAGTCCAATTCCGAAACCGGTTCCAACCGAAACTTTAGAATTGATTTGTTTGAATTTTTCAAAAATAACATCAATATCTTTTTTGTCGATTCCGTCGCCATTGTCCGATATTTCTAGGAAAACTTCATCATCGTTTTCGGTAAGTGTTAGTTTTATTTCACCTCCAATTGGTGTGTATTTGAAGGCATTCGACATTAAATTAAATAAAGAAATTTCTATTTTTTCATAATCCCCAATAATCGTGATTTCGTGTTCTGGAATGGTAAATCCATAATTGATGTTTTTTTCTTTTGCTTGATTGACAAAACATTGATACACTTCATTACACAGATTATTAACGTTAATTGGAGACAAACGCAGAGAATCAGCATCATTTTCGGCTTTTCTAAACAATAACAATTGATCTACCAGACTCAAAAGTCTTCTGGCATTACGATGTGCAATTGCCAAATCGCTTCCTGATGATCCGTTTTCGACATTTTCTTTCTGAACGGCTTTTTTCAACGGATTAATTATCAGCGAAAGCGGTGTTCTGAATTCATGCGAAATATAGGTAAACATCGACGACTGTTTTTCGGCTATCTCTTTTTCTTTTTTACTTTCCAGTTCGGCGATTTTCACCTTGTATTTTAGTTTTTCTTTGTTTTTATGATAATCCAAATACACGAATAACAATCCGGCTGTCGCCAAAAAATACAAAGTATACGCCCACCAGGTCCTGTACCACGGCGGCAAGACTTCTATAGTTACCAAACTGACTTCTTTGTTCCAGCCTCCTTGAAAATTGGTCGTTTTTACTTTAAAAGTGTATTTGCCTTCTGGAAGTTTTGAGTAATTGGCTTTTCGGGTCTGCCCAACATAACTCCATTGTTCATCCCAGCCATCTAGAAAGTAGGCATAATTGATTTTGTCGGCATTGTTATAATCGAGTGCGACAAATTCTAATGATAAAGTCGTTTGATCATACGCTAGGCTAACATCTTTTATTTTATCTGAATCGGGGTCAACTTCGGCTTTGCTTTCTTCAATCGGTTGATTGTTTACATAAAAATCCGTCAGCAAAACATGATTTTTCTGATTGAATCCTTTGATATTTTCGGGGAAAAAGATGTTGAAACCGTTTATACCGCCAAATAAAAATTCTCCCGATGATAATTTGATTCCGGCATTAAAACTAAACTGATTGCTTTGTAAACCATCATTTACCGAAAAATTGCGAAAGGTTTTTCGTTTTTTATCAAACTTGCAAATGCCATTGTAAGTGCTCATCCAGAGATTTCCTTCTTTATCTTCAAGCAATCTCAAAACGGTATTTGACGGAAGTCCGTCATCTGTTGTTAGTCTTTTAAAGGTATTATTTTTTCGGTCAAATAAGACCAAACCGCCTTCTTGTGTTCCAAGCCAGAGGTTTTTGTCTTTGTCTTCATGAATACATCGAATTGGGTTTCCAATAACTGTTTTATGGATTTTTCTGGTTTCTTTTTCAATTGAAATCAACGAAGTATAATTTCCGCCCCAAAGCTTTCCGTCACTGGTTTCTGTAAGTGACTGCAGGTTGTTTATATTTTTATCAAAAAGTACAAAGTTGTTTTGGGAACGATCAAAAAGATATAGCGAACCTTCGTTGGTCGCACTTGCCCAGATATTTCCTTTTGAATCTTTATAAACAAACCAAATGTTTTTTTCTACTTGTTTTGTATACGGATTGTAACACGAAAACTGAGTAATCGTATTGCTGCTTTTATTAATTCTATTGACGCCGCCTGCCCAAGTTGACAACCAAATATCGTTATTATTATCGCGGACAATTCCGGTAATGAAATGACTCGAAAGTGCTGTATTGTAATTAGTGTAAGTATTATTTTTTCGGTTCCAATATTTTAAACCTGCGCCGTCTGTACCAATCCAAACGTTGTTTTTTTCATCTTCGCAGAAAGATAAAATAAAGTTTTCCGCTGGCTCTTTAGCGTTGTATTTAATGCTTTTGAAATATTTTGGCGTATCGCTCAACATACTGATTCCGCCTCGAAGCGAACCAAACCATTTGTTGCCAGATTGATCTTCGTATAAACTCCAAACTGAATTACTTTTGGCGAGTTCTGTTCCTTTTGAAATATTGTACGGAATTGTTTTTTTAAGACTTACATTGACGTAAAAAATACCGCATCCATCTGTTGTCAGCCAAACTTCACCTTTTTTATCTACCAAAATATCGGTAACACTGCATTTGCTGGAGAAGTAATTATTTGAAACGCTTCCGTTTTTAGTATTGAGCAAAAAAAGACCTTCATCTGTTCCCAGCCAAAGATTTCCATCGGGAGCCAATTTCATTGATTTCACGCCCATCGAAAGCGGAAAAATTACTTTTAGATCTTTTGTTTTGTAATGATAACTGCATACCCCAACATTTCGGACGTAAATCCAGCAGGCATTTTTTTGTTTGTTTTCTTGAATGGCAATTGCATCGTAATTATTGACGCTGATTCGGTTGCCTAAAACAGTCAGCGGAATTTGCTTTCCAGTAAAAGAACCATTTTCAAAAATAATTAAACCTAAATTTTGAGAAGCGACCAAAACCAGATTTTCTGATACTGAACGCATTTGATGAATGATATCTTTTAACGATTGAGGTTTTTTATTTTGGGAAATATATTCAACCGAATGAAAAGTCCCCGCAGATTTATTGTAAATACTGACACCATTTGTTCCGCCAACCCAGATATTTTTTCGAGAGTCGCCTTCGATGTTGTAAATAGTATTGAATAAAAGCGATTTTTTGTCGTTGATGCGGTTTCTAAAAACTTTGAAATTGTAGCCGTCATAACGGTTTAGTCCATCATACGTTCCGAACCACATATAGCCTTCACTGTCTTGAAAAATGGTTGTAACGGAATTATTAGAAAGACCATCTGAAATATCAAGAAACTTTATGGGATAATCTTGTGAATATCCTATCGAAGAAAAACTTAGTATCAGCAGAAAATAGAGAACAAAACGCTTCAAAACACACTTTTTTATATTCTTGTAAAAAGTACAATTATAAGCTAATTTTATAAAATTTTAGAATAATGAATGTAGAAATGATGGTTTTCGTTTTGTTTTTATAGGATTTTATCTTTGTATAATATTTTTAACGAATTATTACTTATAAGTTTTCATTAATTAAAAAGCCTCAAATGAAATCACATTTAAGGCTTTTCTATCTTAATAATTTTTAATTTTTATTCTTAAACTCCTCGATTGCATCATCCGACAATTGCGGATTTGCTCCTGGAGATCCGGCAACCAACGCTCCAACCGCACAGGCAAAATCAATTGAATCCTGAGGTTCTTTTCCTGAAAGCAGTGACGTAATTAAAGCCGCTAAAAAAGAATCGCCTGCTCCTACCGTATCAACCACTTTTACTGGATAGCCTTTGTTTTCGTACAGTTTTCCTTTCCAGTATAATAAAGCGCCATGTTTTCCGCGTGTCACACACATTGCTTTCGCTTCTGTAATACTGGAAATAAATTTCATGTTTTCACGAAGATTAGACGAGATAAAGCCAAAAAAAGCGGTAATTTCAAGTAATTCTTCATCATTAAACTTTATAAAATCTGCAGACTCCATTAACTGCTCTAAAACGGGATATGAATAATGTGGTTTTCTCAGATTGACATCAAAAACCTTGTAAATATCTGCCTGCAATAATTCCTGAAGCGCTAATCTTGAAACTTTATCTCTTGAGATCAAACTGCCATAAATTAAAACATCTGCTTCTGAGACAATCGATCTGGATTTTTGATCCAATACAATTTTATCCCAAGCCGACGGATAATTGATTTCATAAGTTGCAGAACCACTTTCGTTTAAAGTTACTTCAACCAGACCTGTTGGATATTCATTTGAAATACTTATAGTATCCGTTTCCAATCCCAACTCTTTTACTTTATTTATAATTTCCCTTCCCTCTTCATCATTTCCTACACAGCTAATCATTGCGGTATCAGCACCAAAGGACTTCATACGCAACGCCACATTTAACGGTGCGCCTCCTATTTTCTTTTCACCATCAAAAACATCCCACAATACTTCGCCAAAAGCTATTGCTTTAAGATTTTTTTCGTTTTTCATTCTAATTCTTTTTTATGATCCAGTTACATAAAAATAGACTTTTAATTACTGACGTCCTAAAATTTTTGATTTATAATAACAAAAAAAGAGGATTTTTTAAATCCTCTTTTTTAAAATAATATTTCTACCGATATTTAATTCCTAACGGAATTCAACCAATATTTAAACCCTAACTGGGTTCTACCGACATTTAACCCCTAGCGGGGTATTTTTTTGACGTTTTCTATGCCTACCGATATTTAACCCCTAAATGGGGTTTTACGCATATTGAACTCTTAACGGAGTATTTGCTCTGTTAATATCTCGGAGAGATTAAATATTGGTAACATTCTATTAGACCTCTAAAAATTGTTCCGTAGGGACTAAATCTTAATCCAACAAAAAGACAATTAATCCTCTTGCACCATGTGCACCTAAAACCAGCGATTGCTCTATATCAGCCGTTTTTGAAGGCCCGGCAATAAAAGTTCCAAAACCGTATTCTTGATTTGCAATTCGATCATATGCTTGCTGCATCGTGCGTACAATATCGCTTTTATGAACGATAATCGCTAGATATTGTGCAATGAAAGGCGCAACACGCTGTCCTAAAATATCATCGGTTACCCAGAGTCCGCTGTTTTCGGCTACTCCAAAATGGGCTTTAATAACAGTTAGTTCTACATTTTCAAGCGAATGCGGATCGATATTTTTCCAGTCTAAAGATGCTATTTCTGAAAGTTCTGGAAGCGTTGTGATTAATCTTTTTTCTAAATTATAATTGGATTTGATATACTTGATAATCTCTGTATAATCAGCAACTTCAATTGGATCACCTCCAATGCCTTTTAAAACCGTTTTATAGGTTTCGATTGTATCAAATTGTTCCGAACCTAAAACAGTTAAATCTGGCAGGTCTGCAGCAACATTAGGCTGGTTCAGTTTGATTCTTTTTAGGATTTCGGCTTTACTGCTCATTTTCTTTGTTTTTAGATTCCCTAGAATTTTTCTTGTACCATTCTCTAAAGGATTGTTCAGGAACATCAGGCATTTCACGCTGATCGTACCATTTGTTCATTTTATTGTTGACCATTCCTGGAATATTCTTCATCACAAATCGTCCTGATTTTCCAGCAATATTAAAAACTGTCGGATTAGCTAAAACGGTTGCCATAGTTTTCATGGCGATGGTTTTTGCTTTTGGCGTATGTCCTTCTTTTACCAAAACCTGACGCCATTTGTACAATTGATCGTGAATATCGATTTTTACGGGACAAACGTTGGTACAAGAACCACAAAGCGTACTTGCAAAAGGCAGATCGGCATTTTTGCTCATATCTAGGTTTGGTGCCAAAATAGAACCAATTGGTCCTGCAACCGCATTGTGATAACTATGTCCGCCGCTTCGTCGGTAGACTGGACAAGTGTTCATACACGCGCCGCAACGAATACATTTTAGCGAATTTCTAAAGTCTTCTCTTCCTAATTGTGTACTTCTGCCATTGTCTACAATTACGATGTGCATTTCTTTTCCATCTCTTGGCTTTTTAAAATGACTCGAAAAAGTTGTAATGGGCTGTCCTGTTGCACTTCTGGCCAATAATCTCAGGAAAACGCCTAAATGTTCTCTTTTCGGAATTAATTTCTCAAATCCCATACAGGCAATATGAACATCGGCTAAATGTGCGCCCATATCGGCATTTCCTTCGTTGGTGCAAACCACAAACTCTCCGGTTTCTGCCACAGCAAAATTTACTCCGGTCAACGCTGCTTTTCTGGTCAAAAATGTATTTCGCAAACTATGACGAGCCGATTCTGTTAAATACTGCGGATTGAAATTTCCTTTTTCAGTACCTAAATGTTCGTGGAAAGTTTCGCTTACATCTTCTTTTTTTAAGTGAATCGCCGGAAGTACAATATGGCTTGGCGGTTCTTTTCGAAGTTGTACGATATATTCACCTAAATCAGAATCAATTACTTCGATTCCTTTTTCGGCTAAATAATCATTTAAATGGCATTCTTCTGTAAGCATCGATTTGGATTTCACCATTTGCTTTACATCGTGTTTTGCCAGAATCGAATGTACTATTTCATTATGTTCTTTGGCATCTGCCGCCCAATGTACAATTATTCCGTTTCTTTGAGCATTCGCTTCAAATTCAACTAAATAGTCGTGAATATTGGAGAGAACGTTCAGTTTTATTTTAGAAGCCGTTTCGCGAAGCAATTCCCAATCTTCGATCTGGTGTGCTGATTTATCTCTTTTGGCACGAACAAACCAAAGTGTTTCATCATGCCAATTGACACGCTCGACATTTTTGTTAAATTTTGTTGCGGCTTCGCTGTGCGGTATTACTTTTTCTGATGACATTTTTGTTGTTTTTTACCATTAAGGCATTAAGTAAATTAAGCCAAACTTTAAACTTAATTTCTTAATAGTGAAAAGAAAATTAAGTTCAATTTAAAATCACTTAAATCCCTTATTTATCTACCACACTAAGCTAAATGAACTTAATATCGTAATGGTAGAAAGAAAATTAATTTTCGAGTGAATTTAATATTTCAGCAATGTGAATGGTTTTGATCCTGCTTTTTTGTCTTTTTAGAATTCCGTCTAAGTGCATTAAGCAGGACATATCTCCACCAGTAATATAATCCACATCATGACTTTCGTGATCTTTAATTCGGTCTTGTCCCATTTTTACCGAAACCGCTTCTTCAGTAACACAGAATGTTCCTCCAAAACCACAGCATTCGTCTTTTCGAGTTAAGGCTACCAAATCCAGTCCTTTAATGCTATGCAATAATTGTTCTGGTTTTGAGAAAAATGGTGCGTTTAGTTCTGACATCTGCGAAAGCTTTAATCCTCTTTGTCCGTGGCAGCTTACGTGCATTCCGACCCTAAAAGGAAAACTTCCGTCAATGTGATCGATTTTTAAAACATCAGTTATAAACTCTGTCAGTTCGTAAACTGTATTTCGGATTGCGGTGGCTTTTTCTTCCTGTTTTTCGTCGTGTAAATGGTCTTTCACATGTAAAACACAACTTCCGGAAGGACAAACAATATAATCGTATCCTGAAAAATTAGCTATAAAATTGGCATCACAGCCTTTTGTTAAATGTGCATAACCGCTGTTTGCCATGGGCTGGCCGCAGCAAGTCTGCCCCATCGGAAACTCAACTTCGCAGCCTAATTTCTGCAAAAGTTCGTATGTCGCAATTCCTACTTTTGGGTAAAACTGATCAACATAACACGGTATAAAAAGTCCGATTTTCATTTTAGTTTATTTTTATTTTTTAAACACATAGAAATATAGATTTCATAGCTCAAAAAAAGACATTTTATTTCTTTAAACAAACATAGTTATGTGTAATAATATGTTATTTTTTACTCTGAACCTTAGCCATAAAAATCTATTTTTCTACGTATTACCTATTTTTTTTCACGCAGATTAAATCAGATCAAAAAGGTTTTAATTTTTAATTCATAATTTTTAATCTATTCATCAACGATCACTTTAATGCTTATAAAATTTCAAATCAATTAAATCATTTTGAATTGGTTTAGGATTCCAGTTTTGATGAATTGCCAATGCTGCACCCAATGCGCTTGCCTGTGCCATAGATGCGGCGTACACTTCTACGTCTGGAAAAGCTTCTGCTAATAAGTTCATGTAAATTGAATTTTTGCTGAATCCTCCGTCAACAAAAATCTTTTTTACTGGGCTGTTATGAATGACTAAATTAGTTGAAAAAACTTGTTGTTCTACCAAATCCAGCATTAATTGATGGTAGGCTGTTTCGTAATTTTTGAAAGTCGAAAGGTCTCTTTTTTGAAAAGGACATTCTTTTAAAATATCAAAATTATATTTTTTAGGATATAGGATTTGAAAATTTAAAGCTCTTAAATTCGAAACAATATTTTTATCGAAATAAACTTCTTTGTACGTATCAAGTGGAACTTTAAAATGCTCTGCTAGTCTTTTTGTTTGTACTTCGTGTTCGTTTCCTGCAAAAAGTCTTGCGGCTTTTACGGGTTTTTCGGTGTACTGCAAATAACACAAACAGTCATTTTGCAATTCTTTAAAAGTCAAAGGTTTATTATTGAAAGGGTTTAAGGAAATACTCCACGTTCCGGTCGATAATAAAACAAACGGTTCTGTAAAGTTTATGGTATACGGAATTATCGCCGATGAACTATCGTGAAGTCCGGCTCCAACTGCCAGTCCGTCTGAATTTTTAATACTATCTTTTCCGTAATGAAACGGTGGAATTTTATTTGAAATGCCTTCTTTTTCAAGCCATTTATGATATTTCATTTTTTTGAAATTCCACAAATTGGTATGACAGCCCACACTTGTAATATCGGCGTAAGCCTCATTCGTTAAAAGAAAACTTAAAAATTGAGGCAGATGCAGACAGTATTTTACTTTTTCGAACACGTCTGGTTTTTCTTCTTTTAAGCGGTAAATCTGCATTCCCGAATTTAAACTTCCTAAAACTGGAGAAGCTGTTTTTACGGCAAATGATTCTTCGCCTTTGTATTTTTTATAAAAGTCTGATTTTAAATTCTCTGGATACTCTTTTAAATAATTATACAGAGGAGTTAAAACTTTTCCTTCTTGATCGATGTAGACAAAACTGGCGCCGTAAGTGCTGAAATTGATGGCTTTTAAAACGTAACTCGTCAGGTTTTTTATTTCTTCTAAACGGTCAAAAATCCAATTTTTAAGAAGGTTTATATCTTCACAAGGAAAGCCATCTTCATCGACTGTTTCATCAAAGTTGACTGATTTTTCCCAGACGATTTTATAATTTTCATCAAATAAAAAAACCTTTTTGTTTGTTTTGCCAATATCAAAAATTGCAACTACATTCATTTCTTAATTATGAGTTATGAGTTCAAGAATTATGAATTATGAGTTATGAATTATGAGTTATAAATATGTACACACTAATTTAACCTGTTGGGCGAAATGAAACAAATTTAATTTTAACACATAGAAACATAGATTTCTATGTGTTAAAATAATTTCACCCAACGGTTAACTTATAACTTATAATTTATAATTCATAACTTATAATTACAACCCAGTGGCCAATGTTTTTAATCCTCTTTCTCCAATTAGATTTTTTCTAACGGAAAGGCTGCGGTATAATTCAACTGGATTTAAAGCCGCTCCTGAACGCAAACGAGCTTCTGCCACTAAAGCGCGAACATCGGTACGGAATGCATTTTGAAGAATTTCCTGTGCTTTTACTACATCATTTTCTTCTTGTGCTTTTTCTAATGCTTTTCTATCAACAGAAAGTGCCTGGGCGTACGCAATCATAATGGCTTCAACCGACTGCAATAAGTCTTCTAACGGATCTTTGATATTGTGAGAAGCATCGATCATCCAGCCTAAATCTTTTGCATGATTCATTCCTCTGGCATCCATTCCTTCAACCAATTCATTGAAAATCAAGAATAATTGGTATGGCTTTAAAGCTCCGGCAGTTAAATCGTCGTCTCCATATTTTGAATCATTGAAGTGGAATCCTCCTAATTTGTTTTCCATCAATAATAAAGAAACAATTTGTTCGATATTGGCATTTGGAAGGTGATGTCCTAAATCGACTAACGTTTGTGCTTTGTCTCCTAATTTTTTTACATATGAATACGATTGTCCCCAATCTGCTACTGTTGTCGAATAGAAATTAGGTTCTGCGCATTTGTATTCTAAAAACAATTTCCAGTTTGAAGGCAATGCATCGTAGATTTCTTCTAAACTTTCTAATGTATTCTGATAAGCTTTTCTGAAGTTTAATTGTCCTGGAAAGTTAGAACCATCCGCTAACCAAACGGTTAAAGATTCAGATCCTAATTCGATTCCGTGTTTAATTACTTCTATGTTGTGAGCAATTGCTTGTTTACGCACGGCTTTGTTTACGTTTTGCAAAGAACCGTATTTATAAGTATGTTCAGCATTGGCTTGATCTTGGAAGGTGTTTGAGTTCATGGCGTCAAACTTTAATCCGTGCTGTGCTGCTAGTATTTTAATGTCAGTATAATTTGTTGGAATATCCCACGGAATATGAAGTGAAATGGCTCCTGAAGCATTGTTTAATTTATGAAGTAATCCAACATCTTCGATTTTTTCTTCTAATGAACGAGGTTCTCCACCTCCGGCGAAACGTCCAAATCTTGTTCCTCCTGTTCCTAAAGCCCAAGATGGAATGGCAATTTGAAAATCGATTAACTTTTGAATAATGGCTTCAGCATTTTCAATTTCTGAGGTTGTAAAGGCAAATTTATTCTGGTGTTTTTTTAATAGATCTTCGTTATGAGATTCAATGTGGTTTAATGAGATTAACATAGTTATTTATTCTTTTAATAGAGTTTACAATATATAGAATTTCTATACACTAAACTCTTGTTTCACTTTACTATTTATGCTGGTAGATTTGTTTACAAAAAGTGATACATCTAAAAAAATCTAACGTTCGAAAAAATTCGAACGCTAGACCACAAAAAACCACTTTTGCTTAAACAAACTTATAAAAAAACTTATCTATTATCTATAAAATCCCATTGCGACTCCGCCGTCTACATTAAGGGCATTTCCTGTTGATTTGTTCAGGAAACCGCCGACAAATGTGAAACATGCATTGGCAATATCGTCTGGTAGAATAATTTCATTTAATAATGTACGTTTTGCATAGTATGCCGGTAATTCTTCCACCGTAATACCGTATGCTTTTGCGCGTCCTTCTGCCCATCCGCCAGACCAAATATTTGAATCTGAGATTACTGCATCTGGATTTACAGTATTAACACGGATTTTATCTGCTCCTAATTCGGCAGCCATTAAACGTGTTAAATGTGCCTGCGCTGCTTTTGCAGAACCGTAGCCCGGATTGTTTGGCCCCGCTACAACTGCGTTTTTAGAAACAATGTTTACAATATCTCCTCCAAATCCCTGCTTGCGCATTACTTCGATTCCGGCTTTCGAAACAATAAATTGTCCTTTTACCAAAATATCGTATAATCGGTCCCACTCTTCAAGAGTGTGTTCTGCAATTGATTTAGAAATACTGATTCCAGCATTGTTTACAATAATATCTGCACCTCCAAAAGCTAAACAAGCTTCATCTAATGCTTTTTCTGTACTTACCTCATCTGTAACATTTAACAAAGTGCTTGAAACGGCATCTTTACCAAATAATTGGATGAACTCTGCTGTTGCCCCTTCTAAACGCTCTTCGTTGATGTCGTTGATTACTACACACGCACCTTCTTGAGCAAATTTCTTAGCAATTGCTTTACCAATTCCTCCAGCAGAACCTGTAATCACAGCTACTCTGCCAGATAATGCTTTTGGTTTTGGCATACGTTGTAATTTAGCTTCTTCCAATAACCAATATTCAATATCAAAAGCTTCTTGGTGAGGTAATGAAGTATATTCAGAAACTGCTTCAGCACCTTTCATTACGTTCACGGCATTGATATAATATTCTGATGCCAGACGCGCCATTGTTTTATCTTTTGCAAAAGTGAACATTCCAACTCCTGGATATAAAATCACAACTGGGTTTGGATCACGCATTGCAGGTGAATTCGACTTTTTACAAGCGTTGTAATAGTCTTTGTACAGGGCACGATATGCTTCAAAAGCCGGAGCTAATTTTGCTTTAACGACATTTACATCTGATAAATCTTCATTTGGATCTAATTCTAAAACCAATGGGCTGATTTTAGTTCTTAAAAAGTGATCTGGACAGGAAGTTCCTAACGGTGCTAGTTTTGAAAGATCATTTGAGTTGATGAATTCTAAAACTCTGGCATCATCTGTATAATGTCCGATCATCTGACGTTCTGAAGAACAGAAACCTCTTAAGATTGGAGCCACTTTTGCTGCTTTTAATTTACGATCAGCTTCTGGAAGGCTGTCAATTTTTTTACCTCCAAAAACAGGACGTTTTTTACCGTAGTTATCTTCAAGATAGGCTGCACATTTCTCGATAACTTCGAGCGTGTTGATATAGCTTTCGTATGCAGTATCTCCCCAAGTAAATAATCCGTGAGAACCTAACATGATCCCGCGTAGTTTTTTACCGTTCTTTTCGGCTTCTTCCAAACAGCTTCTTAATTGAAGTCCTAAGTCAAAACCAGGACGCTGCCATCCTACCCAACCGATTTCTCCGCTGAATAATTCATCTGTGATTTTTTTTCCATCTTTCGCAGCAGCGATTGCAATTGCCGCATCTGGATGTAAGTGATCGATATGTTTGAATGGCAAAAATCCGTGTAATGGTGTATCGATAGAAGGTGCTTTTGAAGCCAAATCGAAAATACAGTGGTTGAATAGTTCTACCATTTCGTCTTCGAATTCAATTCCTCTATACACATTTTCAAGATTACGTAATCTGTCTAAATACAGTGCCGCACAACCAGATTTTGTCAAAGTTCCAATATCTCCTCCAGAACCTTTAATCCACATTACTTCTGAATTTTCACCTGTTAAAGGATCTTTATCAATAATTTTTACAGAAGTATTTCCTCCTCCATAGTTAGTAAGCCTTAAATCAGCTCCTAAAAGGTTTGAACGATAAATGAAAAGCGCTACTTCATCTCCGGCTAATGCTTCGGCTTTATCGTCATCCCAAAGATAGCTTACATGCTTAAAATTCATATTTTTTGTATTTATATTCGACGTTGTTATCATATAGTTGGTTAATATTTAAAGTGAATTTCCAATTCCGACTAGAACAATTGAGAGCATAATTAATCCGATTCCTAAAAGGAAAGTATTGAAGGTTTTCTTTGAAACGCCTTTCCATTCTTTTAGATAAAAGCCCCAGAAGTTTGCGGTTAAAATAATCGTGGCCATGTGCAGAATCCATGAGCTGGCTCCGTTTCCTAATTTGCTTTCTCCCATACCATAGAAGAAAAACTGCAGGAACCACATTGTTCCGGCCAAAGCTGAAAACAGGATATTTTTGGTAATCGGTGTTGATTTATTGGTATAATCACCGATTGTTTTGTTTTTGAAATTTAGGTAAATACACCAGATAAAGTTGGTTGTTAAACCTCCCCAAAGCAATACAATATAAGTTACATTATTCTGAAACAAAGGATTTGAGCCGTTAATTACAGCTTGTTCTGCCATTGGTTTTCCTGCTTCGATTCCGTAATTGAAGAATGAACTTAAAATCCCCGAAACAACGGCAATGATTAAACCTTTTACGAGGCTGAAATCTTTGTCTTTATCTTCATGTCCCACAGCAAAGTCTTTTTCTTTCAGCATTCCTGCTTTTCCTGAAATGGCAATTCCCAATAAACAAACTGCAACTCCTAATAAAACCAGTTGTCCGCCAGAATTTCCGAGCATATCGGTAAAAGATACTTTTCCTGATGTTGGATATAAATCGTAGTAAATAGAAGGAACTAATGCTCCAAATGCAGAGCAGAATCCTAAAATAATGGAGTTTCCTAACGACATTCCTAAATAACGAACGCCAAGACCATATGTTAATCCACCGATTCCCCAGATTAAGCCCATTGAAAATGTAAAAGCTTTAATGGAAGGTGAAGCTGCAGCAATGATTTCTGCAAAATTAGGAATCGTTAAGTAAGCGGCAATGGGCGGTACAATTAACCATGAGAAAAATCCACCTACGAGCCAGTAACTTTCCCATGCCCAATTTTTAACTTTTTTGAAAGGCATATAAAAACTACCTGAAGAGAATCCTCCGATAGAATGAAAAATGATTCCTAATAATGACTCCATTTAATAATATTTGTTTTTGGTTAATTGTGATAGTTAATTTGGTTTTGTAAAATAATGTAATGTTAAAAACAAAACTGTCCTGTACTATCCTTTATAATTCCGGTTAATTATGTTAAAAGTGCACACATATTACAAAGAACAATTGGATTATATTGGAAAAATAAATTTAAATACGCTATTTTAGCAATCGATTTCGTAATTATTATATCCGCAAATAAGTCTCAAATTAAGATAACTGCTTGAAAATAAAATAAAGTTTGATTTTAATTTAGCATTTTGTAAGGAAAGTAGTAAAATCAATACATAAGCAGTTTTTTAGGTTGCTTTTCATTAAATTATAATTAAAAAAAATCGGCATTCATTTAAAAAAAATGAACTGATTTGGAAATTACAAGCATGATTAAGTTAATTAAAATAGATGAGGATTCGAGAGTTCCAAAATACAAGCAGATTGTAGACTCGATTTTGCAGAATATTGCTAACGGAAATTTAAAAATCAACCAAAAAATTCCCTCTATAAACAGTTTCAGTGAGGAGTTTTACATGTCACGCGATACCGTTGAAAAAGCCTATAATATTTTAAAAGAGCGAAAGATTATCTCTTCTATTAGAGGAAAAGGCTATTATATAACGAGAACAAAATTAGAATCGAAAGTCAATATTTTGTTTTTGACCAATAAATTGAGTTCGTATAAAATGAAAACCTACAGCTCATTTATTGATACTCTTGGCGCAAATGCTCATACTGATCTTCAAATTTACCACTGCGACGAAACTTTATTTCTGAATATCTTAGATAAGTTTGAAGGCGCTTACGACTACTATGTGATTACCACCCATTTTAAAACCGACGAATTAAAGCATTTAAGTTTTACAGACGATGTTGTAAATGCTATTAAAAGGATCCCGCAGGAAAAGCTGGTTGTTTTAGACAATATCAAATTAGGAACTGGTGATGATGTGATTAAAATTTATCAGGATTTCGAAAATGATATTTATAATGCTCTAAAAGAAGGACTTTCTAAAATAACAAAATACAAACGTTTAATTTTGGTATATCCGGATAAAGCCGTATACCCGTATCCGAGAAGAATTCTACATGGTTTTAGAAAATTCTGCGTTGAACACGAAATCAATTTTGAGATTTTGAGTGAAGTGTATGACGATATGATTCTGAAGAAAGGTGATTTATTTATTACAATCGAAGAATCTGATCTGGTAAATTTAATGAAGCAGATTCGAGATGAAGAGTTTGTTTTAGGAAAAGAAATTGGTGTGATCTCTTATAATGATACGCCTTTAAAAGAGCTTTTAGGCATTACCGTTATGTCAACTGATTTTAATGTAATGGGAGAAACCGCCGCCCGAATGATCTTAAACAAAGAAAGAGGACAAGTTAAAGTTCCGTTTAATTTTATTGATCGAAATTCGATTTAAATAGTTTTATTTTAAATCTACACTATAAAATGCAAAGCCTGAAAAATATTTTCAGGCTTTGCATTTTATTCATAATTCTATAGCGTTTACTTACAGTATGCTTCCATTTTTCTATATCCAGTAACATCTTCAAAACCTAATTTTTGAGCTTCTTTTAGGTCAGAACATCCTTTATCTGTATTGTTCAACTTGAATTGACACATTCCTCTATTATAATACGATTCACCATCTTTAGGCATTAATTTAATGGCTTTGTCAAAATCTTCAACGGCTCCTTTATAATCCTGTAAACTATATTTTGCGGTTGCTCTGTTATGGTATGCTTTTTTATAATTAGGGTCAGCTTTAATTACTTTATTAAAATCATCCAATGCGCCCTGCCATTCTAAAATATACACTCTTGCCACTCCTCTCAAATTGTAATATTCTATATTATTTGGATCTAACTCAATAAGTTTGGTAAAATCTTCCGCTGCACCTTTGTAATTTTTTAAAGCATTTCTAATGTTACCTCTTTTGAAATAATTTTCCTTATCTAATGAATCCAACACAATGGCTTTATCAAAATCTTGTACGGCTCCTTTATAATCTTTTAAATTAAACTTTATGGTACCTCTATTACTATATGCTTTTTTATCATTAGGATCTAATTCAATACTTGTATTAAGATCTTCCAAAGATCCTTTGTAATCTTCTTTAGAATATCTTAAAACTGCTCTATCCATATAAGCATCTTTTAAACCAGGATTAATTTGAATCGCTTTGTTATAATCAGCTCCCGCTCCATCAAAGTCTTTTGCATTGAATTTTAACCTGCCTCTGTTATAAAATGCGTCACCATCGTTAGGATCTATTCCGATGATTTTGTCGAAATCTGCTATAGCTCCTTTATAATTATTGGAATCAAACTGTATTTTCGCTCTTTTATAATAGGCTTTTTTAAAGGTCGGATCTAGTTCTATAACTTTCGTAAAATCTTCAGTTGCTTCTTTGTAATTCTTTAGATAATAATTGGATATTCCTCTATTAAAAAGGGCTTCTTTATAGTTGGGTTTTAGCGAAATAAGTTTGGTAAAATCTTTAACCGCTTCTTTGTAATCTTCGAGATAATATTCTGAAATTCCTTTGTTCAGGATGGCACCACTATTTTGAGAATCCTTTTTAATGGCTTTTTCTGCATCTTCAAGTGCGCCTTTGTAATCTTTCTTAATAATTTTTGCTAAGCTTCTTTTTACATAAAAGTCAGTATCGCTGGTATTAGATTCGGCACTTTCTGCAAAATCTTCAAATGCGATTGTTTTATTTTTGGCACAATTTCCTGCAGATTCTGTACTAAATAACAATTCTTCTTTATCCAGCATTATTAATTTAACCATCGTATTGAGATCTTTTATTCCTCCTTCACAATCTGCAAGGTTAAGTTTTGAAAATCCGCGTATCTGGTAAGCACTATCGCCATCAGGAACTAACTCGATGGCTTTGTTGGTATCTTCAATAGTTCCTTTATAATCTTTTGAACTGAATTTTGAATATCCGTTGTAATAATAAAGTGCACCATTATCAGGATTTAGTTTGAGTAATGCATTATAATCCGCTGCGGCTTCTTTAAACATTTTTAATTCGAACTGTAAATTAGCTCGGTTTAAAAGTGCATCTTCATAGTTAGGATTCACTTTAATTGCTTTGGTAAAATCTTCCAGTGCTTCTTTTTTCTCATCCAATTCAAGTTTTATTAAACCTCGCAAGTAATAAGCTTCGCCGTAGTTAGATTCTAATTTTATTGCATTGTCTGCATCTTTTAAAGCTTCTGTGTTTTCATCTAAAGCATATTTGGCATTCGCTCTATTAAAATATGCTTCGGATAAGTGGTAATTCAGTTCTATTGCTTTATTTAAATCTTCTATACTTTCTTTGTAGTTTTTTAAATAACACTGAGTAATTCCGCGCGATAAATAAGCTTCGCCACTATTTTTATTTAATTCAATAGCTTTACTGTATTCTTCGACAACTCCATTTAAATCATTGAGCTGAAATTTGGCAAGTCCCTTTTTGTAATAAATGTTATAATCATTTGGTCTTATTTTAGCCGCTTTATCAAAATCTTCAATTGCTCCTTGATAATCTTTTAAAAGGTATTTTACATCGCCTCTATTAAAATAAGCGTATTCGTGTTTCGGATTTAATTTGATGACTTCGGTAAAATCTTTAACTGCTTCTTCATATTGACTCAATCGGATTCTTATAACACCTCTCTTATAATATGATGTTGCTATATTATAGTTTCCTACAATAGCCAGTGTATATTCTAAAAATGCTCCTTTATAATCGCCTAAACTATCTTTTAATTTTGCTTTTTCAAAATAGGTTTTTGCTAAGTTTTGAGCATAACTTGGAGAAGACTCGTTATCGGTTTTTACATTTTCTTTTGATTTCTCTTTACCTGACTGTTTTTTGACGGACTGATTGTTTTTAACTTCTTTACCTTTACCGTTTTCATTATAACATGCTATAAATCCAGAAGCACGTTCACCTGAAGTAAGATGATAATCCCAATCGGAAGGATCGAAATCAGCAGTGTCTCTAAAAGCACCCACCACATATATTTTCCCATTACAATCGATTGTGATAGACCGACAGGCATCATATTTTATACCGCCTATGTTTTTGGCATAAATGTAATTCCCTTTATCATCATATTTGGCAAAAAATGCATCAAAATCTCCTTTACTGGTCAAAGTTCCATTTCCTGAACCAAAATCTGCAGTATCTTTAAATATTCCAGCAATATAAATATTGCCTTTACAATCCATTATAAAATCTTCAGCTTTTACTAAATCACTTCCTCCAAAACTTTTAGCAAAAATGTAATTACCATTTGGGTCATATTTTGCGAGAAAAAAATTTCCACGTTTATTACTGGTAAAGTTTGCTATTCCTTCTCCTGAATCAAAATCAACAGTTAGAAGAAAATTTCCGGCAATGTATATATTTCCATTTTTGTCTATTTCCATCCCTGAAGCACTATCATAAGAAGCTGCTCCCATGCCTTTTACAAAAATGTTATTTCCATTACTATCGTATTTTGCAAAATAAATATCTGTAAATCCAGCGCTTTTTAGTTTAATAACATTTTTTCCTGGGTTAAAATTGGCGGTACCATTAAAAGATCCTGCGATATAAAGATTATTACTACTGTCGACTACAATAGCCGAAACACCTGCTGATCCATCTTCTGCTATTGATTTCACGGAAATAAATTTCCCATTAGCATCATATTTTGCAAGAAATCCATTTTGGGAGCCAATACAGGTCATATTGGCTACACCATCACTTGGGTCAAAATCAACAGTATATTGATACCTTCCTCCCAAATAAATATTTCCAGCGTTATCAAATGCAAGAGCTGTTCCATGATCGCTCCCCATACCGCCTATATTTTTTGCAAAAACATAATTTCCATTTTTATCATATTTTGCAAAGAATATATCGTCATCAATATATTCGTGTTTATAGTTTTTTAGGTTAGCCGTACCTTCTCCGGGGTCAAAATCTACAGTTCCAGTAAATTGCCCTGTAATGTAAACGTTGCCTGATTTATCAAGCAGAAAAGCACTTATAAGTTCGTCAGCTCTTGCGCCAATTTTTTTGGCATAAATGTATTTTCCTTCCTTATCGTATTTTGCTATAAACAAGTCAGTTTGTCCAGAACTGGTTAAATTTGCTGTTCCCGCTCCCGGATCAAAATCGCTAGTACCCGAAAATTCACCAGCAACATACAAATTACCAGAAACATCTGTTTTTATAAATTTGATTACTTGAGCTCCTATTTGAGAACCTTCTCCAGATTCTATCTTTTTAGCCCATTGAAGTGAAAATTTATTCTGTGCTTTTACAGATGAGAGCGTTATAAAAAACAAGAGGATAAAAAACAGGTAATTCTTAAGCGATAAAAATCTGGAATTCATAATTCGTTTTTGGATTTTTTAGTTTGGTATTTGAAGTGCTAACTTACAATATTCTTGAAAACAAAATGCGTTGTTAAATCTTTAAAATAATTAATTTAAAAATAGCTCCACAATCATAACAAAGATGTGCATATTACATTTTAATTATTTTTTAAGAAAATTTTAATCTTACTCTTAGAAGTTTGTCTCATTTAATATATTTGTAATCAGTCTAAATAAGAATAAATTACAGATTTTATATGAAAACAAATTTTAAAACACTTAGTAACAACATTTTACTACATGTGTTTCTTGCTTTTCTGGCGATCTTTATAGGTTCAGAAACAGCTTTTTCTCAATCAACTGTGGGAACAATTTCGGGTCATGCTATTTTGAAAGACGGAAATTATTTACAAGGTGCCACCATTAAAATTTCAGAATTAAATAAAACTGCCACAACTGATTCTGATGGTTCCTACCAGCTAAGAAATATTCCTTTTGGAACGTATTTAGTTGAAATTAAATTAAACGGATACGATGCTTCTCCTGCTACTGTTTTAGTAGATCAAAATAATACAGATGCAAAACTTGATTTTGAACTAACGTACACTTCTCAAAAATTAGAAGAAGTAATCGTGAGTTCTGGTGGAAATCGTTTTGCCAGAAAAGAAAGTGAAGAGGTTTCGAAAATGAAACTAAAAAACATGGAAAATCCTCAGGTTTATACCATTGTAAGTAAAGAACTTATGAAGGAACAAGTGATCACCGATTATAACAGTGCTTTTAAAAACGTTCCCGGAGCTGGTATTGCAGAAGTTCGAAACCAAGGCAGAACAACCAACATTTCTAGAGGTTTTGCAACGCCTCAATTGGTACGAAACGGAGTTGGAAGTTTTACTTATACTACTATCGATCCGTCTAACTTAGAACGTATTGAGGTTATTAAAGGGCCATCGGCCACTTTGTTTGGAAGTACGATTTCTTCTTTTGGAGGATTGTTTAACCGAGTTACTAAAAAGCCTTTTGATTTCTTTAAAGGTGAAGTTTCCTATTCTGCCGGAGATTGGGATTTGAATCGTTTTACGGCTGATATCAATACACCGCTTAACGAAGAAAAAACAGCTCTTTTTAGAATCAACACGGCTTTACACAGCGAAAGAAGTTTTCAAGATGCTGGATTCAACAAAAGCTTTTTTATAGCGCCAAGTTTTTCATATCAGGTAAACGAAAGATTGACTTTACTTATCGATGCTGAATTTAGTGCTTCAAAAGCAACTTCTCCAACAAGATTAGCGCCGTATACAAAAGCAGATGCTACAGCACATAGTATTGAAGAAATGCAAATCCCTTATAAGCTTTCATTTGCCAATAATACGGTCAATTTTACAAGTCAGCAATACAACATATTTGCTCAGTTGAAATATAAAATGTCAGATGAATGGACGTCGCAAACCGTTATTTCGCGTACAAGATCATCGTCAGAAGGATATGTAGTGCAATTGACTGCATTAAGCAATGAGACACTAAGACAACAAGTTACCAACCAAGACTATCCTTATTACGGAACTGATATTCAGCAGAATTTTAATGGTGATTTTAAAATTGGAAGTCTTCGTAACCGAGTTGTTGCTGGTTTTGATTTCTATAGTCTTCGTGCAACTCGTAACGATGCATCGGTAAACATGCCAGCTATCAATTATAGAGAACCGGGAGCGGCTTATAACAACTTTACTCTTGAGAAAATAAAACCATTATTTGCTGCCGCTACTTACTCAAATTTTGTTTCTAATAACGAAAGAACCTATAGCGCTTATGTATCTGACGTATTAAACGTTACGGAAAAATTAATTGTAATGGCTGGTCTTAGAGCAGATCGTTATATCAATAAAGGAGCCTATTATCCAAGTACCAATCTTACTACTGGAAATTACAACCAAACTGCATTTTCTCCTCGATTTGGAGCAGTTTACCAAATCGTAAAGGAAAAAATATCTGTTTTTGGAAATTACATGAACGGTTTTAATAATGTGGGTGGTTCTGATTTTAACGGAAATACTTTTAAACCAAACCAAGCCAATCAGTTAGAAGGAGGATTGAAATTTGATTTCAGCAAAATCAGTGCTACTTTTAGTTACTACGATATTCAAGTTACGAATGTTACTCGTGAAGATCCTGATCACGTAAACTTTCAAATTCAGGATGGAACACAGTTAAGTAAAGGTTTTGAAGCAGAGTTTATTGCAAACCCAATTCGAGGATTAAACATTGTAGCGGGTTATACGTATAATGACAGTAGACTTACTAAAGCAAGTCCAAGCACAAACGGATTACGACCAACAACTGCGGGTTCACCAACAACTGCCAATCTTTGGGCAAGTTATCGTTTAACAGAAGGTGCTGCATCTGGTCTGGGATTTGGTGTGGGAGGAATTTATGGAAGCCGTTACTATCAAACCAATACTGCTGATTTCAAATTTAGTATTCCTGAATATACTGTTCTAGATGCTTCTGTTTTCTACGACAGACCAAAATACAGATTAGGATTAAAAGTAGACAATCTTACGAATGAAAAATATTGGTCGTATCGTTTAGCAGCGCAAAATCCAACGAGAGTAACGGGAAATATTACTTTTAAATTCTAATATTTGTTTTTATCATTTTCAATGATATTCTCTACATTTGGACTTTATTACAATTATGACCAAAGGTTTTAAAAATACTATCAGACAAATACATTTGTGGCTCGGTTTAGCATCGGGCCTCATTGTTTTTATAGTGAGCATCACTGGATTTCTGTATGTTTTTGAAGAAGAAATCCGTGATTTTTCACATCAAGAATACTTACACGTTCCCGTTCAGCAGAAGCCTTTTATAGGATTAAAAACGATACTCGAAAATTACGAACATCTTGAACCTAAAAAGAAAATTACAGCTTTAAAAATAAACCGTGAAGAACCAAATGCGGCAGTTGAGATTTCTACCAAAAAGAAAAAAACGTACTATTTTAATCCTTACGATGGAACTCTGATTAAAGAACAAGGCTCCGACTGGCTGAATACCGTTTTAGAAATACACCGCAATTTATTATTAGGCGATTTTGGGGAATTTATACAAGGATGGTCGGTTGTGATTTTTATCATCATGCTCCTTACTGGACTCATTTTATGGTTTCCAAATCAAAGGCGACTGATAAAACAATCTTTGAAAATAAAATGGAGCGGTTCTTTTAAAAGAATTAACTTCGACTTGCATCAGGTTTTAGGTTTTTATGCATCGATTTTTTTATTATTGATTGCTTTTTCAGGAACCTATTTTAAATATGATACGGTAAAAAAAACAGTAAATTTAGTAACTGGCAGCAAACTCCGAAAAGGTGATGAAATGGTTTCTAAGGAAAAAATCGATTCAACTACGATTCCTGTTCGGTACAATGCCATTTATGAAAATGCGAATTCTAAATACCCAGGAGCGACTTCGGTTTCGTTTTCAATTAGAAAAACTGGCGAACTTCGACTACGCATGACCTACCCTAACAATTGGGCTAGAAACCAGAATACAATTTTCTTCGACGGGAAAACGGGGCAAATGCTTCGAACTAAACTTTACAAAGACAATAATGCTGCCGATGTATATGAAGCCAGCAACCACGATCTGCACACAGGAGTTTTCTTTGGTCTTGCCGGAAAAATAATCTGGAGTTTGGTTAGTTTAATTAGTGCTTCTCTTCCTATAACGGGATTTATTATTTGGCGGAAAAAAGGAAAAAAGAAATCAAAACCGAAGAAAGTTAAGGCGTAAAATGAAAATATATTTTTTGGCGAAGATTTACAAAAGACAAGCTTTCAATTTTCACAGAATAAAAAAGGATGAACATAAGTTCATCCTTTTTTTATATCATTCTTCTAACTATTACTTTTCAAAATAAAGATAATCAGTATTATTAGTGGCTACATTTCGTAATCGAATCTGTGAGTTATTGAATTCAAATAATTTCCAGCCGTTGTTATTTAATTTACTGAGTAATGCAGAACTAAAGTTTAATTTTAATTCCTGTACGCCATATTGGGCTGTTGTCTGCCACTGGCCTGTTTCGGTGGTTCCGTCTTTCGTTGCGACAACAGACATATCATTTTTAAATACAAATGAATATCCGCTAAACAAAGACGTTTTATCTGAATCGTCAAAAAAATAGGGAATTTTCCAAGTTCCGTTTACAATCGTTGATGCAAAATTAAGAGTTGCAATATTATTTTCCGGACAATTGTCAATGGCGTATTTAATAGCATTTTCGAAATCTAAATTGCTCGAAATTAATTTTGTCTGATAATTATAATCTACTATTGAAATTGGGTATTGTAAAGAAATATATTGGCTTTCGTTTAGGTTTTTTATAAAATTAAAAAAAGCCTGATCACTTATAATCGATGCCGAACTCGCGATTTGATTAACACTATTATAGATATTAATTGTAATAGGATAATTAATATTGAGTCCGTTGATTTTAGACAAAAGATCGGGATAAAGATTCCAGTACGCAATTAAATCATTAAAATCAGACTGATTAGGTATTAATTTCTGAATGTAATTATAATACACCATTGTAACCGGAAAAGTTATTTTCACAATATCATCGTCAGTATTACTCGCATTGATATTATCAACTACTTTTTGGTAATCAGCTGCTGAATTAATGGCAATTACTTCATTGTTTACGGTTACAGTATATGGGAATTTTATAGTACAATACGTCGATCCGTCGATCATATTATCCTGCACCGTTGGAACCATTGCGACTCTTTGCAAATAGGTCGTTAGAGGCGAATTTTTGGTCACTGTGCTCTGATTGCTAGAATCCTGCTCGTCGATTCCGTTCTGGCAGGACAATAAAAAAAGCAAAATTATTGGTGACAAATATTTTTTTAGAGACAGCATACTTTTATTTTTACAAAGGTAATAAAAATTCAAGAAACTGCTTTTTAATAAATTGGGTTTGAAAAGATTTGATTTCATTTTTTCTACTTAATAATCACATGAAAAACAACATTTTATGTTCTAATAAAACAATCATGATTACTTTTACCCTACTTAAACTAAAAACAAATACTTTTGCATCTTACAAATTGTAAAATCTAAATGCCAAATAACCCCCAATCAAACACTTGCGACGAAATTATTTTTTCGTCCTTTTTTAAAGGTCATATAAAAGCGCTCCGCAATTTCCTTTTTTACAAATTTGGTAATCTGGAAAAGGCGGAAGATATTGCGCAGGAAGCTTTTTTAAAACTTTGGCAGAACTGTTCTACTGTGCCGCTTGAAAAAGCAAAATCATACGTGTACACAATTGCCAATAACAGCAGTCTCAATGAAATTGCGCATCAAAAAGTAGTTTTGAAATATGAAAAAGATTTCACTGGCTTAGACAAAACCAATCAGAATCCTGAATATCTTCTGGAAGAAAAGCAGTTTCAAACCAAACTTTTAAAGGCAATAGAAAACTTAAACGAAAAACAGCGTGTTGCTTTTTTAATGCACCGTATTGATGGAAAAAAGTACAGCGAGATAGCGGCAGATTTAAATATCAGCGTAAAAGCAGTCGAAAAACGCATTCATTTGGCTTTGTTAAGCTTACGTAAAGAAATTGATTTATAAAAGTAGGGTAAATTTAATCCTGACTGTTTTAATAACATAATACCGGTACAATGAAAAAGAATCACTTATTGGCCAAATGGCTTAACAACGATTTGTCTCAGGACGAATTAGCTGCATTTGAAGCCAGTCCCGACTTTGAAAAATATCAGAAAATAAAAAAATATACCGATCATTTAATGATAGATGATTCAGATTCAGATGAAGATGCAATGCTTTCTTCTATTCTAAAACAGAAAAAAGAAACGCCAAAAGTAATTCCAATATACAAAACGTGGCTTTTCCGTGCGGCAGCAATTTTTGTTATCGCTCTAGGAATTACGCTTGCTTTTAAAATGACTGTACATGAAACAGAAACGGCTACTTTAGGCGAAAGAACCTCTTTTTCATTACCAGATCATTCAGAAGTAGTATTAAATTCCGGTTCTGAAATACAATACAAAAAATGGAATTGGGACACTCACCGACATCTCGAACTTCAAGGAGAAGCGTATTTTAGAGTGGCCAAAGGAAGACGTTTTGAAGTACAAACAAAACTTGGTAAAGTGGCCGTTTTAGGAACACAATTTAATGTAAAGGCCAGAAAAAACAGGTTTGATGTTGTGTGTTACGAAGGACGTGTAAAAGTAAATTATGCCAACCAGCAAATTCTGCTGACTTATGGTCAAGGTGTGAGTTTTGAAAATGGAAAAGAAATTAAAATGACCATCACTTCAGTAAAACCAGAATGGATAGAAAATCGAATATCTTTTTATAAAGAGAATATCAGAACTATTTTAGACGAAGTGGAAAGACAATACAATATCAGTATCGAATTAAATGCTAAAGATACGACGTCATTATTTACAGGAAAATTACCTGCGAAAAATCTGGAAACTGCTTTGCAGATTATCAGTACGACATATGACGTAAAAGTTCAAAAAGTTTCAAAAAATAAAATAATTATTGACGAAAAATAAATGTTGCTCCCCAAACAATATCATTTTTTGTTTTGCCTCTTTTTCTATGTCCTCAATTTATTGGGTCAGGACAAAGGAAAAGCTGTGTCTTTGAATAAAATTATAATTGATATTGAACAGCAGCATCAGGTTAGCTTTAATTATCTTGAAGAAAACATTGCTGGATTGCAGTTAATGCCACCAAAGAGGTCACTTTCGTTAGATCAGAAATTGGAGTATCTCACCCAAAACACCAATTTGTCATTTGAAAATATTGACAACAAATTCATCAATATTCATAAAAACAAAGAGTTAACTCAAAAAATCTGCGGATATGTTTTTTCTGCCGCAGATAAAAAACCTATTGAAAATGCCAATATAAGTTTAAACAACAAAGCGCAGGTTAAAACGGATTACAATGGATATTTTGAATGTATCAAAACGAATACAAATACGCTTTTAGTCAGCCACATTGGATTTCTATCTAAAAGAGTTTCTGCTGATAATTCTGATCCTAAAAATTGTTTTCAGATTGTACTAGAACCTGAAATTACAGAACTAAAAGAAATCAAAGCCAGCGCTATTCTTGCTTCGGGTATTTCTAAAAACACAGACGGTTCATTTGAAATTAAACCGAAAAAATTCGGAATCCTTCCCGGACTTATCGAGCCTGATGCACTTCAGGCAATGCAGCAGATTCCCGGCGTAAACAGTATTGACGAAAGTGTTTCGAGCATTAATGTCCGCGGAGGCACGCACGATCAAAATCTATTTTTATGGAACGGAATCCGAATGTTCCAAACTGGACATTTCTTTGGTTTAATCTCGGTTTTTAATCCCAATTTAGCGCATACTATTTCAATTTACAAAAATGGAAGTTCGGCTTTTTTCGGCGAAAGCGTATCGAGCGTAGTTGACATTTCTTCTACTCCAGAAACAAACGAAAAAAACAGTTTTGGTGCCGGAATAAATATGATTAACGCCGATGTTTATGGAAAATACAATCTTTCCAAAAAGAGTTTTATCGAAATCTCGGCACGTAAATCTATTACAGATTTTGTAGAAACTCCTACTTATAAAGAATATTTCAATAAAGTGTTCCAAAACACTACAATCACTGATTTTGCACAAAATCAAAATGTCGATTATCAAAGCGACAAAAAGTTTGGTTTTTATGATGCGACTTTTAAATACGCTCAAAAAATTGGCGACAAAGATCAAATAATTCTTGATTTAATAACGATTCAGGATAATCTGGAAGTTTTCCAGAGTGCAACGGCATACGACATATACCGATCTGAAAACAATACTTTACGCCAGCAGAATTATGGCGGTAATTTATCATGGAAAAGAAACTGGAATAGTTTTAATACCACAAAAATCAACATTTACAATTCGGCATACGAACTACTAGGAAATCAAAGAACCAGCATTGGAAACCAGCTTGTTATTCAAGAAAACACGGTTAACAACAACGGAATTAATTTAGAAAACCAGCATATTCTTAATTCTAAATTCAGCCTAAATGATGGTTATCAGTTTAACGAAATTGGCGTTACGAATCTAGAGCGTGTCAGCAATCCTGATTTTTTCCGCAAAGTAAAAGACGTTTTAAGAACCCACGCTGTTATTGTTGAAGGGAAATACAATGATACCATCAGCAGGATTTATTTCAAAGCTGGCACACGATTGAATTACATCGAAAACTTTAAAAAGTTTATTATTGAGCCGCGAATTCAATTCAATTATGGCATTAACAAAAACCTTCATTTTGAACTTTTAGGCGAACTTAAAAGCCAAAATTCACAGCAGATTATTGATTTACAGAAAGATTATTTCGGAATTGAAAAAAGGCGCTGGATTATAGCCAACAATACTTCAATTCCTATTCAAAGAAGCAAACAATTGTCTTTGAGTTTATTTTATAAGAAGAATGACTGGCTGTTGGATATTGAAAACTTTTATAAAAGAGTAAACGGCATTACAACTTCTAGTCAGGGATTTCAAAACCAATTGGAATTTGTGCGCACTACAGGAGATTATGAAGTTCTGGGAACGGAAATCTTGGTTCAGAAAAAAATGAATCATTTTCTAACTTGGTTTAGTTATACGTTCAACAATAATAATTACGATTTTCCTAATTATGAATTTCAACGATTTCCAAACAATTTTGAATTAATCCACACGGTTTCGTGGGCGGTAATGTATGAGAAAAACAATTTCAAAATTGCATTAGGAACCAAATGGACTTCGGGTAAACCAATAACTTCTCCAGACGTTTCTCAAATTGATTTTTCAGATCCTGTACTAGTGTATCACAAACCAAACAACACCAATTTACATGTCTTTTCACAGGTTAATCTTTCTTCGACTTATAAATGGGAAAGTGTTAAAGGCATTCAATACAAAATAGGAATCTCAATTCTGAATATTTTAAACCGAAAAAACGAAATCGGCGAATACTACCGAATTAGCTCACTAACGAATTCTATAGAAGAAGTTGAAACTTTTGCCCTGCAGAGAACTCCAAATATGAGCTTTAGGGTTTCATTATAACTCCTTAAGAACAAAGGTTATAACAATCCTTTCTTTACTTTTTTATCTTTTTTTTTACAAAATCACAATTCTTTGGTAGGGTAATCTGCATCAAAGCTGTTTTACTATTAAACCCTATCAAAAAGAATAGAAATGAAAAGAAAAAAAACAGCCTTATTAATGGCAGCCCTGCTGATAATTGTCGCTGGTGGCATTTATTTTTATTACGGCTTTCTATTTAAGGAAGCACGTAATATAGAATCAGAAAATCCAGAGATAAGCATCACCGCCTCACAATTGATTGATGATTATAATTCTGATCCTAAAAAAGCAGATTTACAGTACCTCAACAAAACTATCGAAATAAAAGGAACTGTAACTAAAGAAACAGATTCTGTTATCATACTTCAGAGCAGTGTTTTCTGTCTTTTCAATCAAAAACTAAAACATAATTTATTAAACACTAATGCAGTCGTTAAAGGCAAATGCATTGGTTACGACGAACTGTTTCAAGAAATTAAACTAGATCAATGCACGATTAACAAACCAAATAATTAACTATTTATGAAGAAATTTCTAGTGCCTCTATGCCTTTTCCTGGCTTCTATGGCTTATTCGCAGGATGATTTATTAAACAGCCTTGATTCTACACAGGTAGACGGAAAAACGCCGGTAACAGCTTTTAAAGCTTTACAAATCGTAACCTTACAATCGACAAAAATGGCTGCCAAAAAAGAATTTTATTTTGTAGTCTCACACCGTTTTGGAACTGTAAAAGATGGTTTTGACAGTTTTTTTGGTCTTGATAATGCCACTACAAAATTAGGTGGAATTTATGGTGTAACGGACTGGCTTTCTGTGAGTCTTTCACGACATACTCTAAATAAAATGTATGAAACTGGTTTGAAATACCGTTTGGCAAGGCAGGACGATCATTTTCCTGTAGACATTGTTGGGTATAGCGTTGCAGATATTAATTCTTTTTTAGAAAAAGATCAATATCCAGGTTTAGAATTTAAACATCGCTTAACCTATGTACAACAGTTATTAATCTCTAGAAAATTCACTGAAAAACTTTCATTCGAGTTAGTGCCGTCATTCATTCATAAAAACCTTTACAATCCTGATATTGAAAGAGATAATCAGTTTTCTTTTGGAGGCGGCGGACGCTATAAAATCACCAAACGATTATCTGTCAACTTAGAATACATGCACAATTTTGACAAACCAGATTTTTACAAAAACCCATTATCTGTAGGTCTTGATATTGAAACGGGCGGACACGTATTTCAGCTGATATTCACTAATTCGCAGGCTATGAACGAAAGCGGATATGTAACAAATGCAGCGGGCGACTGGGGCAAAGGAGATTTCTTCTTCGGATTTAACTTATATCGAGTATTTTAATTAACCAATAAAAAAACAAACTATGAAAAAAGTATTAGCACTTTCTATTTTAATGGCTGTATTTGCAAGCTGCAGCGATTCTGATACGTATCAAGATATCGAGACACCAACTAATCCCGGAAATCCTGGAACCGGAAATCCTTCAGAACCAGCAACTGCAGTTACTTATGATAAAAATGTAAAAGCAATTATTACTTCTAATTGTGTATCATGCCATCAAGCTGGAAGAACAGCTGCTTTTAGACCTTTAACTACTTATGCCGAAGTAAAAGCAGCCGTAGAAACAGCGGGTTTACTTACTAGAATTCAGCTGCAGAATGGACAACAAGGTATTATGCCGCAAGGCGGGAGAATGTCTCAAGCAAATATTGACGTAATTGTAAAATGGAATACAGACGGACTAAAAGAAAATTAATCAATATGAAAAAGTCATATATCATCTATTTAATACTGCTTGTGTTTTTGAGTATAAATACCAATGTTTCGGCACAAAAACTAATAACTAAAACAGGCAGTATTAAATTTCAGGCATCGATGCCTTCTTATGAAGAAGTGGCTGCAGAAAACAAAAGTGTATCGGCCGTATTAGAGCAGTCAACTGGAGATTTTGCTTCACTGGTGCTTATAAAAGGATTTCGCTTTAAAGTCGCTTTGATGGAAGAGCATTTCAATGAAAATTATATGGAATCTGAAAAGTTTTCGAAAGCAACCTTAAAAGGCAAAATTGAAGACTTTGACATTTCTAAAATCTCAAATACACCAAAAAACTTCACCTTAAAAGGCGACCTGACGATTCACGGAAAAACAAAACCTGTAACCGTAACGGTAAAAATTTCAAAAGCTGCAAATGGAGGCGTGAATATGATTGGTTCATTTGAAGCAAAACCTGAAGATTACGGTATAGAAATACCAAGTTTAGTGAGAAAGAAAATTGCTGACAAAGTCAAAATCGATTACAACTTTTTACTGACTAAATAAATGTCTTCTGATTAAGAAATTCATTGGACATTTATTATGAGGCCGGTTTCATACTTAGCCGGCCTCTTTTTATTATTAACCTAAACTGAATTCAAAAATGATCTGCAAAAATTACACAGTTACAGGCGAAGATGTAAATGATAGTATGGTAATGGAAACCATCGCTTATACTTCCTACACGCTTAAATTATGGTACCACTTTTTATTTGATAATGGTATTTCAAAAGAGAAATTAAATGCTTTACATTTGGGCTTTGTAGAAGAAAATAATGAATTCATCTGCTATAAAAACCTTATGTTTACCGAGTCATTTTTAATTGAAATGAAGCACTGTCAAATTGATGATAAAATCAAAATCAAAAGTTCTTTTTTTAATGCAAAAAATGAATGCTGTGCCGAAGTAACCAAAGAAATACAATGGTTTGACCAGATTCAAAAAGAAGTTATTGTTACCCCAAAAAAAATTCTGCAGCACTTTAATTCTCGTCCTTCGTCAATGAATCACAATATCAATTGGAATTTGAAATTTTTATATTAAAAATAACTTGATATTTTTATTTGGTAAAATCTTCAATTGCCTTTATTGAGTCCTCATTTTCAGGATTTATTTCCAAAGATTTCCTAAACATTTGCAGGGCTTCGTCCTTTTTCCCTATTTTATACAATGCTTCTCCATAACTGTTGTAGGTATTATCACTTTCAGGAAAAAGTACAATATTGGTTTTAAATACCTTCAAAGCTTGTGAATACAATTTATCTGAAAGAAAATCATAACCTAAATTATTCAGGTCGTTTTCAGAAATTGAATACAGATTTTTACGAGTATGATTTTCAATCAAAAATAAATCTGCAGCTTCATCCCCATCTTTCATGAGTATTTTTCCATACGCTTTTGCAAAAGATTTACGCACTGGCAGAAGCGGCTGATTATTTAAAATATTTAGTGTATTAAAAGCGGTTAAATACACACCTTCACTATTTACATTATCCAGTAATACAACGGTTTGTTTCTTTTCTACATTCCGAAGTAATATCGTAACACAACCGGGCATTCCACCCGTATGCCACACTGTTTTTCCAGCAGATTCATCATCAAACAAAAACCAGCCCAAACCATCATATGCCTTCCCCATTCCTCCAATATTGATCCAGACATAATTCTTTTCACCATTCTTCAACATTGTAGATTGATATGCTTCTTTCAATGTACTTTGGTTCACCAATGTAGTATTGTATAGAGCATTATCGAATAATAATAAATCATGTACTGTACTTACTACATTGCTGGCGCCATAACTGGCAGTATGATAATAACTTTTACTACCTTCCATTTTCTCGCGTTCCGAGATATAGCGTTTAGGATAATCGTAATTAGAAGCCTCTGGAAAATTCGGTTTACTATTCAAAAAATCCGATTTAAGATAAGTATGTTTCATTCCCGCTTTCTTAAAGATTTCTTTTTGAAGGTAAACATCAAACGTTTTTCCTGATAACTTTTCAACTAGTGCCGCCAATAAAGCATATCCAGTGTTGCTGTACCACCATTTCTCATTTGGCGATAATTTAAATTTAAAAGTGTGTTGGGATAAAAATGTTACCAGTTCCTGATTGGCGTAAGTATCTTTAAAAGGAATTTCTGCTTTTTGACTTTCAATATCCTGATCTGAAATGCCCGAAGTATGCGAAAGCAGCTGACGTATTGTAACTGTTTTGTATGGAAAATCAGGATAATACAAACTAAAAGGATCATCAAACTTTAACTTTCCCTTGTCTTTCAACTGAAGAATAGCAACTGCCGTAAATACTTTTGAAACCGAAGCCAATTCAAAACCAGTTTGTATGGTATTAGCTTTTTTTTGCCCAAAATCAGCATAACCAAAAGCCTTTTCATACATAATTCTGCCATCTTGAGCAGCCAATAGTACTCCGTTAAACATACCACGCTGAACAGCTGACTGGAGCAGACTATCGATACGGACAGATTTTTCCTGAGCAAATACGTTCGAAAAGCTGCTAAATGTCCATACAATCAAAAAGAATAATTTTATCATAATTAATGTTGTTTATAGAACAAAATTACCCGCATCTTTTTATATAAAATTGAACGAAATTAGCCTTATGCCTAATTTACTAATTTTCTCCTACTGCTAGTTTTTCATCTTATGTAATTTGATGGAAATACAAAAATACAGAGCAAAAAAAAACCTCGTCAGTTGGACGAGGTTTAATTGTATTATTTTTTTGATTCTTCGATAGAAACTTTTCTGAACTCTTTTAAAAGTTTTTCGATTTCTAAAGTAGCTTTACGTGCTCTTGGTCCTGCAGCTTTAATACCTTTTTCAGTTAAAGATTCAGCTTCTGCCTTGAATGTTTCAATTTCGGCGTTGATTTTTACTAATAGATCTTTCATGCTTATAATTATTAAATTAAGGCGCAAAAATAGAAGTTTGATTGGTAGTTACAACATATTTGCTGTTAAAAATTGTCAATGTTTTTTAAGAGAAAAATTAACTTTAAAATTACATTAGCATATTTCAAAAACAGCCTCTTTACAACAAGTTATTATTCAGACATTTACTATCAAAATAATTTCTTAACCTTTGATTGAAGCACTTCAAAAGTGACCTAAAAAATTTTATTTTAACGTTTTATTTTTTATCAAAACATAGGATTTTGGCTTAAAAAAACTTTTACCCTATTGAGAATGTGCGGAAAAATTACTCGATTCATTATTTATTTACCCGCAGCGCACCCAAATTTCCTATCATTTATTACGCTTTTATCAATATTGGTTTTCTAAATCAGTATTATTTCACTTCAACTTTAATTTTAGCAGATAATTGCTTTGCTAAATTTATTACATAAGTTGTAAAATAAGCCGAATCTTTAAAACCGGGATCAGCGCTTAGCTCCCAGCCAGCAATTGGATAATAGTTTACTTCTTGATTATTTTTGACTTTCATTTTTATCAAATAAGAATCAGTCAGCTGACCGGTTTTTGGAGCTTCTATATATCCTTTATAATCTTTCTTCGGAATAATTACGGCTGTTCCTAAAATCCACTGACGTTCATAGGTTAATTTATCGTGCTGAATAAAACATACAAAATCGCCAGAATCGATTACCTGCAATGGATTTTGATTGTTAATATTTGAAAGTGTAATAAGGAGTGTATCATCATTCTTTAAACCATTTACCGAAACCGTATTTTTATAACCATACATTCCCGGCCATATAGAAGCGGTTTCGTTTGCCTGATATTTATTTCCCGATGCCAGCCAGTTTTTATATTCATAGTGTAAAACAGAATTGACTGGACCTTCGCTTACAATTTTAAAAGTTGTTTTTTCGATATTATTTATGGTATCATTAGCCAAAATTCCCAACCTGTTTATTTTATTGTCTGCCGTTAGTAATGCAAAACCGCCTAATCCAGCAGAACTTCCAACAGGAAATATATCTCTTCCCCACTCGTGCATTACATGATAATTATCTTCTACAGCGCCATTACTATTTATACCGACATCCTCTGGTGTGATTCCAGGTATTTTTTTCCCGAAAACATCTTTACAATTTCTTCCATCAAGATAATGCCTAAAGCCAACTTTATCATTTTCCCAGCTTGGTCCATCAGTTTGGTATTTTTGATAGCCTAATTTTTTATGAACCTGATTCGCTAACAGTATTTCCTGCGTATCAGGATGCACAGGAAGATTTTTACCTTCTCTTTTTCCAAAACGTACACTGGTCCTAATTGTAAATTTAGGATCTTTATCTGACCAGCTTAATACCGCGGTTTTAGTTTCATTTGGAGCAAAATCAGTTACTAAAAAAAGTTCGTCCCATTTTCCATCTCCATCCAGATCGTTAACCTGAGCAGGAATTGTGTCTTTTTTATTGATTAAAATGGGATATTTACCTGAATCATTTTTTAAAGAAAGTTGATTTCGTTTGATAGAAACCGCTTTCTAAGATAATTCAATTGCAAAACTGTTTTTTAAAACAATAGTATTTCCATTTGATTTCTTCTGTGCATAGCAGCCCGCAAAGGTAAATATGGAGATTGCAAGAGGAACATAAAGTCTAATTTTACTTTTCATTATTCTATTATTTTCATTTTAAGTTCAATTTACTGATTTAATCGAAACGGAAAAACTCTGGCAAGAAATTTTGTTAGGAAACAAAAAAAACGGATAATACTATTATCCGTTTTCTAACTAATCAATTAAATCAAATCATAAAAAATAAAGCCTTTTGAAAATCATCATCTGGCATTTCCTTATTTTTAAAATTCAAAAAGTTCATATCCGGAAACTTCGTTGCCGAATCTGTTTTTTTCTTAAAGTATAATTTTAAATCTTTAAAAACTTCCGCTCTAGTTTTTGATGCATCGATTAAATTAAAATTCTTGATTTCATCAAATATCGAAAGCTTAACTTGTAATTGTTTGTCAAAGAGACATAATAAAAAATTACGTCCTTTATAATCTAATTTCAGAAACTCAATTAATTCCGATTTATCATACACCACAAATATTGAATGATCAAATTCTTTTGCCTTTTCTTCATCTTTCAACAAAAAAGAATCTTCTGAAAATTCAAATTCATTTTTAAATTTTCTTTTAAACATTTTCAGAAAAACGCCTTTATTGTCGAGCTATAAGCTCAGTATTAAAAACCATTAAACTGTTTTCATAACCACTGCTTCCATTGATAACTGTAGTTTTATCCGTTGAATTTTTCAACTTTACTCTTGGAATTAAAATACCTCTATCCTCAGCAAAAACTTCTAATTGCGAAGATGCATTCGGATCCAACTTCCCTACTCCAACCTGTGAGTAGGCAGAATAAGCACCTAAAACTAAAAATAAAGGAAGTAATCTATTCTTCATAATATTTATTATTAATTATTTAGTTATTTTTAAGAATAAACAAATCTCGTTTTCAACAAAATCAAGCCATACATTCTAATTGTAAATCAATGTATTAAAGCTCTTTTTAAAACAACTTACTTATCCTTAACTTCACAGTGCAAAGTTCTTGCGGTTATCTTATTTTTTTTGCCCTAAAAAGTTTTTAAACTAATAACTTAAGACATTATTTTAAAAAATGATTTTGATGAAATTATTAGTGCAACCGTTTAATAATTGATAATAATTACCATTTAAAACATCTGTATACGTACAAATTATGGGGTTTAGAGGTGTTATCCAGAGAAATTTGGATCTTTTATTTAAGACTGGAAAGAATTAAAATACGAACCAGCTAATAAATTATTTAAAAAATATCTTATGTGCAGTTGAATTTTATAAAATAAAAAAGAGAGAACTAAGTTCTCTCTTTTCAGTTTCAAAAAAATTTGATGGAATTTGAAAAACCAGTAATAAAGCCCCGAACATTATTACTATAAAGATTCATTGACAAAAATCGTATATATAAAACACCAAGACATCCCCTAAAAGTTATTAAAGTATTACAATAAGACATAAAAACTTATAATCTGATTATATGTCAAAAAAAAAGAGAGAACAATTGTTCTCTCTTTTACTAATAAACCTAAATCTTTATCAAGAAAACGAAAAGACCATTTTAAAATCAATTAAATAGTCAAATCAAAATTTCTTCTGCAAAGATCTTATTTGTATTACTACGATAGTGCCTCTAAAAGTTTTAAAAATTGTATTTTAAGACTAAAATCTTATGTTTTTTCTTAATTTATCTAAGGAAGAATCATTCAGGCTCTTCAATTGGTTGATTACAATTTGTGCAATTTCTGTTGCTCCTTTTAAAGAAAGATGTGTATCATCGGCTTTGTCTTTATCATAATAAGGATTTTCTCCAGCCTTAAAGTGTAAATGCAATTCTTTCGATTTATCTGGACCATAAGATTGTTCCAGTTGTTCTGTATAATATTCTAAATCAATAAAAGGTACTTTATATTCTTGTGCTACTAAACGGGTTTCTAATGGATAATCTCCATGTGTGGGAATCAAAACTCCTTTTTCATTAAAATTTCGTCTGGCAATAGAAGTCAGCAAAATAGGAATTGCGCCTTTTTCTCTACTTTCATTTACAAAACGAATTAAATTGTATCGGTATGCTGTATGCGGATTAGTATAACGGCTTGGATCTTCGATTTTTTCATCGTTATGTCCGAACTCAATAAAAACATAATCTCCTTTTTTTAGTTTTTTATATATAGAATCCCAACGGTTTTCGTTTATAAAGCTTTTGGTACTTCTTCCATTTACAGCTTTATTTACAACCACTATATTATCTGTAAAGAAAGGTTGTAAAACTTGTGCCCAACCATGTTCTGGATTCTTTTCAGGATCTTTTTTATTCGCCATTGTTGAATCGCCAATACAATACAGAGTTGTTTTTTGTGCAAAACAGTTTAATGCCAGCAGCGTGAATAGTAAAATGTATTTTTTCATTATTGTCCTATTTTAAACTTTTAACATTCTTAATTCTTAGAAACCGCTGTAGGAACTCCTGCCCTTTTACCGATAAAAACATCTGTCATTAATACATTATCCGCATTTTCATTTGACAGGGCATTTTTAGCTTCCTTGATTTCAATATTTTTTAAAGTAATGTTTTTGATTTTTTTATCTGGAAATCCTTGAATTACAATTCCCGATTCAGAGGCTTTGTTACAGCTTATAGATGCAAAATGTATATTCGAAATGTCCGATTGGTATCCATTTCCTTCTCCGTGATAATTGGCTGTAATGTATAAGCAATCTTCAACCTCATCTAATTTAATATTTCTAACAAAGACATTCTTGATATAACCGCCTCGGTCTGCATTAGTTTTTAGGTAAATTCCTCTTTTCAAATAACCATTTGTTTTACAGTTTTCAACAAAAACGTTCTGTACGCCTGCCGACATTTCGCTGCCAATCACAACTCCATGCAGTCCTTTGAAATTGCAGTTTCTAATAATAATATTTTCACTTGGAGTAGCAGTATTGGCTCTTCCTTCATGATCTCTTCCTGCTTTTATGGCTACATTATCATCTCCGTTATCGAAATTTACGTTTTCGATTAAAACATCTTTTGCATACTCTGGATCGATTCCGTCATTATTATGATTAAGAGATTTATAACTTATACCTTTAATTGTAATGCTTTGAGATTTTAAAAGATGAAGACACCAGAATGGCGAATTTTCAATCCGGATGCCTTCAACTACTATATTTTTACAATTAAAAAACTGAATCATTTGTGGACGCAGGAAATAACCTTCCCCAAACTTTCTGTCTTTTAAAGGTACATTGTTATGGTTCATATCTCGGCTACGATTTTTTCCCTCAGTTTCTTTTGCTTTAAAACTTTTCCAAATGTTTCCTCCCGCTCCATCAATTGTTCCTTCACCCGTAATGGCAATATTAGTGCAGTCATAAGCATAAATTAACGGACTGTAATTGTAAAGCATGGTCCCTTCCCAACTTGTTAAAACCATTGGAAGATAATCTTTAGGATTGTCACTGAATTTAATTTTAGCTCCTTTTTCAAGTTTTAGGTTTACATTGCTCACAAAATGAATAGGACCATTTATTTTGTAAATTCCTTTAGGAACAATGATCGTTCCGCCGTTATTCTTTTTGCACAAAGCCATTGCTTTATCAAAAATGGCTTTGGTATTACTAACAGAATCTCCCTTTGCTCCCAGTTTACTGATATTGATTTGATAAGAAGGAAAAACGGGCAATTGAATTCGCTTTACAATTGAATCTACTTTCGATACTGGAAATTCTGAATTTTGTGCAAAAGCAGTACAAGAAATCATCCATAGAAAAAGAAAAAACTTTGTATTCATAATCTAGTTTATTTTGAATACCAATTGGGTATTGTGTCTTTTAAAATAGTTTCTGCAGTATATTTTTCAGCTTCAGATTTCTTTAACTGGTGTGACCATAATACTCTTTTTGCAGGTTGAAATCCTTCTCCACTGCAATTGTATTCAGCGTAAAAAGCATTCTTTTCAGCTTCTGGTTTTGACCAATTTTCCCAGCCTTCCGGTTTTATTTGTTTTCCGATATCACAGTTTAGAAATACTGTTTTTGCATAAATACGCCAAGGTCTTCCTAAATATACTGCATTTGCTGATGGCTCTGCTGTTAGTTTACAGTTTTTAAAAACAAAACCAAATTCTGTTCCCTGCGGTGTTGAAGCAGCGGTTATGTACGAACTTTTAATACTGTGAATTTCGCAATTTTCAAATAATGCTGTTGCTCCTCCAAAAATAAAATCGGTTGTACCTTCAATGTAACAGTCTTTGAAATATTGTTTGGCATTTTGTCCTGACAGATATAAAGTATCTTGGTTTCCTAACAAGTTACAATTCACAACTTTTACACGATTGGCTGTAACTGACAATGCAATTCCCTGTCCGTGATCACCCGAAGCATTTTTAATGGTCAGGTTAGAAACTGTAACATCATTTGCTTCTATCAAAAGAGTATAAGTATAAAATGTGCTGTTTCTACCTAAACTGATTTTAGAGAAATTATCGTCAAAACTGATGATTGTTTTTTCTTTGCTTTCTCCTAACAGAATAACATTCGTATTCCATTCTGGGATTCGGATTTTTTCGTTGTAAGTTCCGTTTTTCACATATATGGTTACTTTCTCATACGGAAAAGCTGGAGAAGCATATACGGCATCCTGAATTTTTGTAAAATCTCCCGAACCGTCTTGTGCAACAGTAATATAATTGACAGCCTTTTTATCAGTTTCTGATACTTTTGTACCATTTTTTACGGCCCAAGCTGGATATTTTTTCAATACATCCAACGGATCATCTGTATACCAAGCGTAGCCATTTCGACGTTCGCTTCCTATATCATTTAAGGATTTTTTCTTAACTCCGTCACGATCCGAAAAAAAAGGTTCGTTGGTGTCGAGTTCCATAAACCTTGCCCAAACTGGAGATCCATTTTGTACTATAATGATTCTTTTGTCAACCGTTTTCCCTTTATCATTTAGAAGGGGTTCTTCTTTAATATTGGTGATTTTAGTTTTTTCAAACCAAGCATAGGCACTTTTTACTGCCGTTATAATTTCGGGTGATGGTTTTTCGATTGACATTAAAAGCAACACAATTCCTGCGGATTCTTTTCCGCTTAGCGAAGGAAGTTCATATGCACGTGCTTTTGCAGGAAGCAATGTAACTTCATCGTGTTGAGCACACCAACCTGTTAAAACTCCATTTTGTTTGTATTGTGTTTTTAAAATACAGTCGATTCCCTTATCAAAGGCGGTTTTGGTTTTTGCCACAATTTCTTTTGATGGTTTGATGCTGTAAAAATCCGTTTCTTCACTGATTTCTTTCAATACATTCAAAATGCGAGTCATCGAATCATCATTATAAGTAATATGGGTATAATAGCCTTTTTTAAGCGGATAAAACTGCGGCCATCCTCCATTTGGATATTGTGCTTCTAAAAGATAACTCAATCCTTTTAAAAAAGAATCTTTGTAACGTTCGTCTTTTACTTGAACATACATTCTGGACATGAATAACATTTCCTGAGTAGTAGCGCCATTGTCAGTCGTGGTTTCTGCTGCGGTTTTCTTTTCTGCTAGAAGTTTATTTTTTTGCGAAGCGGAAAGTTCATCCTGCATGGGAATGTTTTTAGGCCATCCTCCAATATCTCTTTGATATAAAAGTACATTTTCAGCTATCTTTTTAGCTTCATCTGAAGCAAACCAAGATGCATCGTTTTTACGAATAATATCTGACCATCTTTTATAGCTATTTTGAGCCTGAAGTACAGTACTCCAAAACACTATCACAATTAAGGCTGCTTTTTTTAATAGAATCATTTTTAATGTTTTTTTGGAAGTTAAGTTAGAGGTTATGAGTTATGAGTTATGAGTTATGGGTTAAATGTTTTCATCATAATATTATTCAATCCTCAACATTGATAACTCATAACTTTTAATTTTTAACTTTTAATTTCTAACTCATAACTCATAACTCATAACTCATAACTTAACTTTTACCTATTTCGTCACTCTAAACCAATCAACTGCTACATTTCCGGAGTCATTGGTTACTTTTTCGCTTAAAGCGAAAAGTCCCATTTTGGCGCCGATCCATTTTCCTTCAACCGAAGTAAAATCATTTCCAATTGGCTGATAATTTTTATCGTCTAAACTATAAAAGAAACTGCAGATTCCTCCTTTTTTTACTTTTACACTCAAGTAAATAGTAGTATTTGAAATCAAAATCGGTTTTGTTTCTGTCTCTGAAACGGTTTTATTGAAAGTTCCTGTTTTCTGGTTTAAATATAATTTTCCGTTGTCATTTTTCAGACACAAATAACTATAATCTAATCCCATGATTATTAAACCTGTACTTTCTCCATTTAGTCGGGTATTGAAAGTCAATTTAGTCGTAACGGTAAATTCCTCAGCTGGAAATTTCTGCAAGAGCAGGTTCGGAGCTTCAAAGATTTTTTTACTGTCGGAAATCGTATTTACACAAAATAAATTCAGATATCCCATACTTGTTGGAAATCCCCAATTAATCTGCGAATTGGCTTGCCATTGCCATTGAAATCCAAGCTTTGGTTCGTTAAATTCATCTGATGTTGCCGGATTTTCAATTGAGTATTTTTTACCAACATTCGGTTTTTTGAATGTGGTTACAGGTTCTCCTATTCCGTTTTTGTCAAAATCCTGTCCCATTACCGGCCAATCTTTTTCCCATTTCATTGGTTGTAAATGCACAATTCTTCCGTACGCACCTTTATCCTGAAAATGAATAAACCAATCTTCTCCAGTTTGTGTTTGTACCCAAGCTCCTTGGTGCGGACCGTTTATTTTGGTTGATCCCTGTTCTAGTACTTTTTTCTTTTCGTAAGGACCAAATACATTTTTTGATCTTAAAATAGTTTGCCAGCCTGTTGGAACGCCGCCAGCAGGAGCAAAAATGTAATAGTAATTATTTCGTTTGTAGAATTTAGGTCCTTCAATAGTGCCTTCGCCATCATGTCCGTCAATAATCATAACTTCATCATTGTTGGCAATTGTTCCTTCGGGATTCATCGTACAGACTACTAATAAACTTTTAATCTGCGCACGGCTTCCGGCAAATGCATGTGCGAGATATGCTTTTCCATCATCATCCCAAAGCGGACTTGGATCGATTAATCCTGTTCCGGATTTCACTAATAAAGGTTCTGACCACGGTCCTTCGGCTTTTTGGGATTTAATCATATAAATTCCAAAATCAGGATCGGGATAATAAATATAAAATTCATTGTTATGAAAAGTAATGCTTGGTGCCCAAACACCATTTCCGTGCTGTACTTTATTGTACGTTTCAAAAGGAGGCTGTTTTGGCAGCGCATAACTTATAATTTTCCAGTTTACCAAGTCTTTAGAATGCAAAATTGGTAATCCGGGAATACAGTTAAAAGAAGATGCTGTCATATAAAAATCGTCTCCAACCCTAACCACATCAGGATCTGAATAGTCGGCGTGAATGATAGGATTTGTATAAGTTCCGTCTCCATTATCAGGTGTCCAGACTTGTGCGGTATTTTTCTGTACTGAGAAAATGGAAAGGAGAAAAAGGATGATTTTTATATTTTTCATTTTAAAAGTATTTGGATTTTAGTGAATCCTGACAAGTTTTAAGAGTCAGGATTTCACTCCATAAAATCTTATCTGTTCAATTCTAAAGCGGCTAAAATAAAAGGTCCCGTTGCTTTAGGATCGTTGTCTTTTTTTCTTTCGTTTACGTAATATTCGTAAGAACCGTCACGATATGGATTTCCTCCTAAACCTGCCACCTGACAGCAGTTTGTTAAAGTAATCCCGCCATCTTCATCAACTTTTTTGATTAAAATTTTAGTCAATCCGTCAAAAGCTTTGTTGGCTAGTTTTTTATATTTAGAAGGCAGATATCCTTTATTTGCTCCTTTTGCAAAAGCATAAGAAAACATGGCCGATCCTGAAGCTTCTAAATAGTTGTCTTTTCCTCCTGTTTTATCAGTTACCTGATACCATAATCCAGTTTTGTCCTGATATTTAGCTAATGCGGCAGAAGCATTGTTTAAGTATTTAATTAGTTCAGGTCTTTTGGGATGCTCTTTTGGAAAATAATCTAAAACATCAACCAATGCCATTACATACCAGCCTAATGCTCTTGACCAAAAGTTTGGAGAGTTTCCTGTTTCTTTATTGGCCCAAGGCATTTCTTTGCTTTCATCCCAGCCATGATACAATAATCCTGTTTTGGGATCTGTAGCGTGAAGCTGAATTAATTCAAACTGTTTGGCGATATCATCAAAGCTTTTTCCATTTTCGAATGTCAGTGTGTATTGGGCATAGAATGGTTCTCCCATATATAAACCGTCTAACCACATTTGGTTTGGATAAATTTGTTTGTGCCAGAATCCTCCGCTTGCTGTACGTGGCTGTTCTGCTAACTGCTTGCGAACTAACTGCATTGCTTTTAAATATTTATCATCTTTCGTTTCGGCATAAATATCAAATAACAAACGTCCCGGTACTACTAAGTCGATGTTGTATTTATCGAATTCGTATGTTTTAATCGATCCGTCAGCCTGCACCAATTCATCTACATAACCTCTTATGTAGGCTTTGTATCTTGGATCTGGATTTTTCTTGTATAATTCCTCAATTGAATGTAAAACCAAGGCATGAACGTAATCCCATTTTGGCTTTTTAGCATCATCCAGCATGTAACTTTCTGGATGGCGTTTCATTAAAGTCAAAGCCATTTTATCTGACCATTTCATGTCTTTAGAAATCACGATTTCCTTTTTTGCCGGTTCCTGCGAGATTGCTTTACATCCTGATAAAGCCAGCGCGCACACTAATAAAACCGACATAAAACTTTGTTTCCTTCTACTTTTCATTTTAAAATATATTTAAATTCTACTATTTTTTTAATTCTATGGCACTTAATAAAAAGGCTGCTAATGCGGGAGAACTGTTATCTTTCGTTTTGCTTTTGGCATAATATTCATTTGTACCGTCTCGGAAAGGTTTTCCACCTAAACCAACATTTGATGAAACATTTGAAATGGTAATTTCATTATTTTCATTCGTTTTCACAAATTCTTTAATAAAGGCATCAAAAGATTTTTGTGCTGTTTTTTTATAAGATGATGGCAGATACCCTTTGTTTACTCCTTTTGCCAATCCATAGATTATCATTGCTGATCCTGAGGACTCTAGAAAATTTCCCTGTAGTTCTGGTTTATCAGTAACCTGATACCATAATCCCGAAGAACTTTGGGCTTTAACTGCATTCTGTGCAATTTCATTCAAAAATCCTATTAGTTCTTTTTGTTTGGGATGATTCTTTGGAAAATAATCCAATGTTTCCACCAATGCCATCATGTACCAGCCAATTCCTCTACTCCAGATTGTTGGCGATGTTCCTGTTTCAGGATTTGCCCAGCCAATTTCTTTCGATTCATCCCAAGCATGATACAGTAAACCTGTTTTGGAATCCTTTAAATGATCGTGTGCTAATTCAAATTGTTTGGCAATATCATCTAAACTTTTTCCATTTTCATACGTAACTGTGTATTGCGCATAAAAAGGTTCTGCCATGTACAAACCATCAATCCACATTTGATTGGGATAAATTTGTTTGTGCCAAAAACCACCGCTTGGCGTTCTCGGCTGACTTGCAATCTGTTTTCTTAATTGCTCAATTACGGTCTGATAACGTTTGTCTTTTGTTATTTCATACAAATTGAACAGCAGTTTCCCAGGATTTACATAATCGATATTGTATTCGTTGATATCGTATTTTAGTATGTTTCCGTTACTGTCGATCAATTCATCTGCATATTCTTTAATGTAATTGAGGTATTTTTTGTCTTTGGTTTGCTGATATAATTTCTCAAAAGCAGACAAAGTCAAACTCATTTTATAATCCCATTTGGGTTTCTCAGTTCCGTCAATCTGCCACGCTTTTGGATATTTGTTTAAAATAGTTAAAGCAGTTTTCTCCGACCATTTTGCATGAGCAGGAATTTCATTTTTTTCTGCATTATCTTTATTTTGCGCCAATGACAAACTACTGATAAACAAAAACAAACCAAGAGCCATTTTGGAAAAATTGATTTTTATGAAAACAGATTTTAAGAACATTACATTTTGCCTTTTTTGTTCAAAATTTCTAATTGAGCATCCAGATATTTCACGAATTCTTCTTGCGATTTAATTCCGTTTTTCTCTTGTTCCCACGCTCCTAATAAATAAAAAGAACTTGCTTTTGTACTAGGTTTGAAAACTAAAAGATAATCCAAATCAGTGTCGGCGATACTTTCGATTGTATTTACTTCATAGAAAATAGCCATTCCTAATTTGTCTGGCACTAAAGACTGTACGCCGTAAGTTGCTAAATAAGCCCATTTTTTGTTTTTGCTTTCTTTTTTAAGCAGTTCAGTATTTTTTTGTTTTACAATCCCCGTACAGATTCCCTTAATTTCTTTTGAAGCTTGAATGGTATGTTTTGTGTAAAGCTGATCTGGTTTAATAGTTAACGTTGATGTAAAATCAATTTTGTCAGAAACAGTTTTCCATCCATAGTAATTCACTTTTACAATAGATTCGTTTGTTTTATTGGCTACAGTAGCAATAGTTGAATCTACTTCACGGAAATGCAGTTTTTCATTGTTTAAATAACGATCAATTGAACCAATTCCAATTCCTTTTCCAGCTTTTAAAATATCGGCTCCCCAATCACTCATTTCATGGTAGGAATCAAAACCGTCTTGTCCTACTATTGGAAGAATATTTTCTGATGTTTTTTTACCAAAAATATCAATCGCATTTCTCCAATCTAAATACAAGCGGTAACCAATTCTGTTATTTTCCCAGCCCGGACCTTCATAACGAATATCAAAAGAATGATCCGTATGTTCCGGTGCTAATTTTAAGCGGTCTACATTTTTGAAAACGGTTCCGCCTTTGTATTTTCTTCCTTCCCAATGTCCATCTGTTTTTGCCGAAATTTCAGCGTATGTTTTTGCGGTTTTAATATCGTATTTCTGAGCATTTATAGAGGTTAAACCTGCTAAAAATAAGGCTGCAACTGTAATTTTTGTTTTCATTTTTATGGTAATTATTTGAATATCTTGTTTAAAAAATTGACTGTAAAATCAACCGTTTGACTAAACCAAGGCTGAAAAAACCAGAAAGAATGAGGTGAATTTTCCAATGTATGAACCTCACTGTAAATTTTATGCTGATTTAAAATTGCAATCATATCATCTCTTCCTGCATGAAATCTCGGAATACTGCTGTTGATGAATAATGTTGGCGGTGTATTGCCGTCAGTATTATTTAAAGCCGAAGCATTTTTCCAGTTTTCAGTACTTTCTTCATAAGAACCTCCTAACCAGAATGCTGCCATTTCTCCTTCTGAAGATTCGGGATGTCTGAAAGCCAAAACGCCGTCTACATTAATAATCGCATTTACTTTTGAAGAAGAACTACTTTTATAAGAAGGATCTTCAAAATTGGATTTTCCGTTTGTAGTACCAATCAAAGCTGCCATTTGACCTCCCGAAGAACAGCCTAAAACCGCAATTTTGTCTGGATCTACTTTGAATTTCTTTGCATTACCTTTTATAAACTTAATGGCATTCTTAACATCGTAAACTCCATACGGATATTTTGCTATAAGCGATAATCGGTATTCAATTGTAAAACATGAAAATCCTTTTGCAGCAATTTCTTGTGCCATTGCATTCATCTGGTCTTTGTTTCCTGATCTCCAGCCTCCGCCATGAATCATAATCACAACAGGATTTTTCTTTTTTTTATTGTTTACAAATGCATCGAGATGTAAGGTTCTTTGTTTTTCTTCGAAATACGGAACATTTAATATTTGTTCAACATTTTTATTTTCAGTAATAACAGGAATCGTGATAAACGGATACTTTTTAATCAATTTCGTATATGTGCTTTTCACAGTATATGAAGTGTCTACACGGTAAGTTCCCTGTGCTTGTAAAACACTGGTGAGCAATACTAAAATCAATACTATTTTTCGCATTAAATTCAATTTAGTTTTTAGTTAAGAAAGGAGTTCGGCTTTTTGCCAAACTCCTTCTTTTCTACTTCAAAAAAACAATTTCTCAAAATTTAATCAAATTACTAATAACCTGGATTTTGAGGAAAATCTTTGTTTTGGTTTAAGTCCAATGCCGTTTGTGGTATTGGTCTTAATATTTTCAACTGACCGCCAACTCCTACAAAATTGGCCGCTTTAATTTTATAATTGTGTGCCGAAGCTCTTGCTACAAGTGTTCTGGTACGTTTTAAATCAAACCATCTTTTGTATTCTCCTAATAACTCTCTTCCTCTTTCATCTAAAATATAATCGATGTTGAACTCACCTGCTGTTGCATTTACTACTCCGGCTCTTTTTCTTACTTCATTTAAACGATCAAGTCCAGTTGATGGCTGTCCTGCTTTTAAATACGCTTCAGCTGCAATTAAATACGTTTCTCCTAGTCTTGAAACGATAATGTCTCTTGTGCTTACGGGACCTGTGCTTGATGGCGTTGTAAGATCTGGATCGTCAAATTTCTTAACTGGAATTGTATAACAGTCTAAGTTTTGAATTAGCGAATGAGCTGCAGAATATTCTCCCCAAGGATGATACACAAACGTTGATGATAATCTTGAAGCATTTGCAGTCATCCAAGCTGCTTTATCTGCTGGCGTAAACCATTTTGGCTCATAAAAATGTCTCACTTTTAACGAAGCAGGATTTGTACTTCTGTAATACGGATAGTATAAAACATTTTTAGTAACTCCGTTTGTGGTTTCAGGACCTTCTAGGATTTCTGTCATAAAAGTGGCATCCCATCTTTTATCTCCTTTTTCATATAAGCCTAAAGCATAATCGGTTGGACATAAATTGTAACTTCTTAAGGGCGCTCCTGTTTCGGCTCCTCCTAAATAAGAACTGAAATAGTAAAATTGGTTATTCCCTAATTTTGTTGGATCTGTACTTGTGGAAGCTTTATCATACTGAACTGAGAAAATCGTTTCTGCATTTAAATCATTTCCAGGTTTGAATAATTGGTCAAAAGCAAGATTTAATCCTTGTCCGCCAATTGCAGCATCTGCGTAAGCGGCTGCTTTTGCAAAATCATCGGCTTTACCAAATGTTTCATAACCACGTGTTAAATATACTTTTGCCAGTAAATCATTTACTGCCCTTTTGTTTACTTTTCCAGAAGTATTGTAAGCTGTCGTTCCCACATTTGCTAAAGCAAAATCCAAATCTGCAATAATTTGCGTATACACTTCTTCGGCTGTATTTCTGGTGAATGATAAAACTGGGCTTGTAATATTTTCGTTTACAATGGGCACACCGCCGTATGTTTGAACTAATAGAAAATAGGCATTTGCTCTTAAAAATCTTGCCTCTCCTACTAATGTGTTCAAATTGGCTGTTTGCTCTGTAATTGCTGAATAATAAACGGTTTTATTAACAGATTGAATCAGCTGATAGCACGAATTGTATAAGTCTTCGACATTTGTTGAAGATGGAATTAAAAGGGTGTACTGACTCAAACCTGCAGGTTCTGGAGTTCTTCCTTCGGCATACATATCGGTTCCCGCTTCAAAAAGCCAAGGATTTCCTCCATAAATTCCTTTTAACCAAGCATAGTTTGTATTGACAAGCAATTGAAAACCTGATGCTGTTTTGTAAGTTCCATCTGCAGGAACGTTTGATAAACTTTCCTCTTCAATGTAATTGCTGCAAGAACTTAAAGTTCCCACAATGATTCCTAATACTATAATGAACTTTTTCATTTTATACCTTTATTAAAATTTAACACTTAATCCCAACTGCGTCGTTACTGATGCCGGACGATTTACACCAAAAGCAGCACCAGCCCATTCAGGGTCATATCCATCAAAATCTGTAAATACAAATGGGTCTAAAACATTTACATAAATTCTCAAATTACTGATTTTAAGTCTTTTCAATAATTCAGAGTTCAAGGTGTATCCTAAAGATATATTTTTAATTTTCACGTAAGAAACGTCTCTGTAATACCCAAATAAAGAAGTCCAATATGCTCCTGCACCAGTTGCTACAGGTCCTGGTCTTGGGTTTGTATTGTTGGCATTTGCTGCAATCCCCGCGCCGTTTGTTGGAATAAAATAATCCATTGCTAATTTTTGACGCCCTCTATCGCTTACATCAGCAAAGTTTTGGTGAAATGTACTCAAAACTGTCTGCCCTTGGCTGGTAAGAACTGAGAAATTAAAATCAAAGCTGCCAACGGTTAATTTAGAATACAAACTTCCCTGCCAATCAGGATTTGCATTTCCTATTACAGTTCTATCGTCTTGATTGAATTTACCATCTCCGTTTAAATCTTTTGGTCTTGCCTGTCCTGGAGCCATTCCGTAAGAAGCTGCCTGCGCTGCTTCACTTTCCTGCCAAACACCATCATAAACGTAGTTGTAATTTGGGTTTAACTCGGCTCCTAAAATCAATTTATTTCCGATGTCACTAACTTGATCTTGATTGTAAATTGACTCTAAACGGTTCACGTTTTTAGTGAAGGTAAAAGTAGTTTCCCAATTTACTTTTTCGCCTTTAATATTTTTGGTGGTTAATAATACTTCAACTCCTTTGTTGCTCACTGAACCTACATTGGCATACGTATTTTTCCAACCAGTTTCTGCTGGTAACTGTTGTTTGTAAATTAATTTATCCGATAATCTGTCGTAAACATCAACACTACCTGTAATTCTGTTATTTAAAAATCCGTAATCAAGACCAAAGTTTAACTCTCTTGTTTTTTCCCATGTCAGATTTTGGTTGGCTAAATTTTCAGACTGCCAGCCCGAAACCACATTTGCTCCGTTTGCATAAAAAGTCTGTTGGTTTAACAACGCCTGAGAAGTGTAAGGCGCAACGTTGTCATTTCCTGTATACCCCAAACTCGCACGAAGTTTTAAATCTGAAACTACAGAACTGCTTGCCAAGAAAGATTCTTTACTGATTTTCCAGCCTAAAGCTACAGATGGAAAACTCTGCCATTTATTTCCTGCTGATAATACTGACGAACCGTCCCAACGTGTTGAAGCCGTTAATAAGTATTTGTCTTTGAAAGTATAATTTAAACGAACGGCATAAGAGCTTAAAGTATTCTTTTGATATCCTGAACTGATGTTGTAACTTGTTTGAACTCCTGATCCCATATTATTCGATCCTACATCAAAAGGCTGATTGTTAGAATACAAATAAGAAGTTTCATCAACATTTGAATACAAACTCTGCAATAATAAAACACTGAAATCGTGGACTTCTTTAAAAGTGTGTTTTAAATCAATTTGGTTATCCCAAGTATAATTAAAATTATTGAAGTTTTTAATTGATGCTGAGTTTTTACCGTTTAAAGTAACACCCGCATTGGTTTGTGCAGTATAGGAAGCACTTGTAACGGTGTTTTCAATACCTCCTGCAAATGTTGTTTTGAATGAAAGCCATTTTAAAGGCTGATATTGAAAGAAGACGTTTCCAACAGTCTGCCATGTTTTTTCTGTTTGCGATGAATTTGCGATTTCCATTAAAGGATTTACGGTACTTGTTTTATTAATCGCCCAAGCACCATTTGGATAAGTTAATTTTCCAGGAAGGAAAAATAATGTTCCAACTTTTTCATTACCGTCAGCATCAATTGCCCAAGGCGACATAAGCGGACTTAATCTAAAGGCATCCTGCATCGCTAAATCACTACCAAATTGTGTATTTACACGTGCAACAGTAATATTGGCTCCTGTAGTAAATTTGTCGTTGATTTTATGGTTTAATCCAAGTTTGAAAGAATATTTATCGGTAGAATCATTGTCGATAAGCCCTTCGTCACTTTGAACACCAAATCCTAAGTTATAACTCAATCCAGAATCTGAACGCCCTGTAACATTTAAATAGTTGTTCTGTGTCATACCTGGTTTAAGAACGGCATCTGCCCAGTCAAAACTGTAGCCGTTGTTGGCTCTTGCCACTAATAACGGACTTTGATTTCCTGCTAAAGCGGCAAGCTGCGCTGGGGTTTGCGTGGCTGGAGTAGCACTCATATAAGCCACTTGATGAAATTTCCACCATTCTTCTCCGCTCATCATTTTAGGCATTCTGGCTGCCGTTTTTGTTCCGTAAGAAGAATCAAAAGTTACATTGATTCCTGATTTTACATTGGCACCGCTTTTTGTGGTTACGATAATAACACCGCTTGCTCCACGAGAACCGTATATAGCAGCTGAAGAAGCGTCTTTTAAAACATCCATTCTTGAAATGTCCTGTGGATTAAGAAAGTCAATATTATCAACAGGAACGCCATCCACCACATATAATGGAGATGATCCTACTAATGAGTTATTTCCTCTAATTACTACTTTATATCCGTCTCCTGCACGACCAGAACTTGCCGAAATCTGAACTCCGGGAGTGCTTCCTTGAATTGCTTCGAGTGCGCTGGTGGTATTTCTTTCTGTAATTGTTGCAGCACTAATAGTACTTACAGAACCTGTAAGATCGGTTTTCTTTACAGAACCGTATCCTACCACTACTACTTCGTTTAGTGAATTAGATTGTTCGGCAAGACTTACATTAATTTTTGTTTTTCCGGCAACGCTTATTTCTTGTGTCTGAAAACCCAAATAACTGATTACTAAAACAGCTTTGTTATTGGTTACATTGATTTTAAAACTTCCCTCAAAATCAGTTGAAGTTCCATTTTGAGTTCCCTTTTCCAGAATGTTTACACCTGGTAGTGATAATCCTGTAGCATCTGTAATTTTCCCTTCAATTGCGGTAGACTGAGCATTCGCAGTCTGGCTCAGCAGAAAATTCAGAAAAAATAAAAATACAAGACTGTATTTTACTTTCTTTAATTGTTGTTTAATCTTCATAAGTGGTTTAAGTGGTTTGGTTAAATTATTAGTTATAGTTTCTATTTTACTTTATTTCCATTGATATAGGTATTATTAAATTTTAAATTCTTTACATTTTTCAATAAGTAGATGGAGTCTACTTTTTCTATTTTTACATTCTTCAGTGTTATATTTTCTACTGGTGATTGCTCGTAACCTTCTGCCCAAATACTGTATTTACCGCCGTTTTTAACATTTACATTTTCAAGATGTATGTTTCTGATAGTTGGAATAAAATTTCCCGTTTGAGATCCGTAAACATTGTAGAACATATTAAGTTTGAGTACACATTCTTTTACAGTTCCTACTTCAAGGTTTCTTACAAAAACGTCCTCGATAATTCCTCCCCTTTTTGAATTGGTTTTAATACGAATGGCGCGATCTAGATTTGGACTGTCCATTACACAGTTTTCTACAAAAACATTGTTTACTCCTGCCGAAATTTCGCTTCCAATTACCACTCCGCCATGACCATCAATCATTTTGCAGTTTTGAACAATAATATTTTTGCTTGGAATCGCTACTCGTCTTCCGTCTGCGTCACGTCCTGCTTTAATAGCGATACAATCATCACCAGTGTTGAACGTACAGTTTTTAATGATAATATTTTGAGAATATTCAGGATCACAGCCATCATTGTTTGGTCCGTGGCTGTTTACAGTAACTTCATCAATAATCATGTTATTGGTTTTTATTGGATGTAGAATCCAAAACGGAGCATTAATTACTGTTATGTCTTTTACCAAAACAGTATTGCATTCAAAAAATTCAATAAAATTAGGACGCAAATACCTTCCTTCACCAAAAACTCTTTCGTTTACTGGAGTCCCTCTTTCAGCCATATCTACCAAAACTTCACGATTCTGTGGATCATTCTGGGAAGGAATTCCTTTTTTCCAGCCATAATTTTTTCCTCCAGACCAAATCCACCAATTGGTGTTGTCGGCCTGACCGTTTAAAGTTCCTTTTCCGGTTATGGCAACATTGGTTTTATTTTTGGCATAAATCAAAGGAGAATAATTCATGACTTCAGTGCCCTCCCAAGAAGTATGAACAATTGGATAATCTTTCGGATTTAAACTGAAAAGAATTTCAGCCTGATCTTCTAAATGAAGATTGACGTTACTTTCTAAATGAATAGCCCCAGTTAAATATTTTCCATTTGGGACAAGTACTTTTCCTCCGCCATTTGATGCACAGGTTTGAATTGCTTTTTGGAATGCCTGAGTGTTTAATGTTTTCCCATCAGCGACCGCTCCAAAATCATCTATATTGTATGTTTTATCCTGAAAATTTGTTTTTGGAAGGTTTTTTATGATAAATTCCATTCTTCGCCACGGATCAGATTCTGAAACAGATGTAGTTTTTTTTGAGCAAGATATAGTCAAAACAACCATTACACAAGCAGAAACAATAGATTTAAACGCTGTAACCTTATCTGGATTCATTAGAATTGAATTTCTGATTTAACATGGTGAAAACATAAATAATTATGTAATCGATTACACGAAAGTAGAAAATATGTTCTAACCAACCAAATTTATTTAGAAATAAATTGTATTTTTAATTTTTATTAAGAATTATAATTACATTTAATGCAAAAATTATTGTAATTTATTATCATTGTAAAATCTAAATCGATGTAGTTTTTAATTATGGTAATCGATAACATTAAATGTTAGGTTATATAAAAAAAATGTATTTTTGTCAAAGAATTTAACTTGTAAAACCGTTTTTAATGAGCGAAAAAGTAACCATTTATGATATTGCGGAAAAACTAAATATCACTGCAGCTACTGTTTCCAGAGCGTTGAATAACAATCCGAAGATCAAAGAGAGTACTCGTGAATTGGTTATTAAAACCGCTGCCTCAATGAACTATAAGCAGAATAAACTTGCTTTAGCATTAAAAAGCGGTCGTAGTAATAATATTGGAGTGATCGTTCCTCGTATTGACAGCAATTTTTTTGCTTCAGTCATCAGAGGAATCGAAGAAGAACTTCATCCTCATGGTTATCAAGTAATTATCTGTCAGACTCATGAGAGCAAGAAAAGAGAAAATGAAAACTTATATACTTTAATCGATGCACAGGTTGACGGCATTCTTATGTCTGTAACCGATGTAACCGACGAAAATGACGGAGCATTCCAAAATGTATTACAAAAAAACGTACCGCTTATTTTCTTTGATAGAAGTAAACACATTGATGGTGTAAGCTCGGTAACTATAAATGATTTTAGAGGAGGTTATTTAACAACCAAACATTTAATTAATGAGGGCTGCCGACATATCGCACATTTCTCAGGAGACCAGTCGCTGGAAATCTTCAAAAACAGGTTTTTAGGATACAAACAGGCTCTTTTAGACCACGGAATTGAATTTAAAGAAGAATATGTAATTCGTACTAAAAGTAGCGTAGAAGCCGGAAAAGAAGCTGTAGATAAACTATTGCAGTTAGAAACGCCGCCAGATGCTATATTTTCATCTAGTGATTTTGCTGCTTTAGGCGCAATTCAGGAATTGAAAGAAAGAAATATCAGCATTCCGAATGAGTTTTGTGTCGCTGGTTTTAGTAATGAGCCTTTTACCAAATTCATGGAATTATCAATCACTTCTGTAGACCAGTCACCGCTTGAAATGGGAAAAATGTCTGCTCGTGTTTTCCTTGAACAGGTAGACAAAACAGATACGATTAAAATAGAGAAAAAGGTCGTTCTTGCACCTGAATTACATATCCGTAAATCATCATCGAGAACCAATTTCTAGCCAATAAAAAAGCATTTTAAAACCGTTTTTATTTAAACCATATAAGTCATATAAGCTCATTTTAGAATGGGCTTTTTTTTTATACAAGCTTCGGAGAAGCGAAATACTTATAGGTTGCAGAAAAATATGTCGCTCCGCTGGAGCTTTATATTGAGCCTTAACCTTTTGCCATAAATATTCCGCTTCTTAGAGGCTTTCTCAAAAACAAGAGACGCAAAACAGCGCGTATTCTATATAGACCTTTGTCACTTTGCAACTTTATAACAAAAAAATGAACTTATATCACTTATATGGTTCAAAAAAAAGACGCACAAATGTGCGTCTCTTCATATAAACCTCTGTCTCTTTGAAACTTTGAGCCTTTGAAACCAAAAAATTAAAGTGAAACTCCTCTTTTCCAAGGAATAAAATCGTTTTGATTTAAAAGCGCCGCTTTTGTTTTGATCGTACCACTTGCTACATCAATAATAAATTCGAGCATTTCATCAGCCATTTCTTCAATAGATTTTTCTCCTGTGATAATTCCACCAGTATCAATATCGATGATATCTGACATTTTATTCGCTAATTGTGTGTTAGATGAAATCTTAACTACTGGTGCAATTGGATTTCCTGTAGGTGTTCCTAAACCTGTTGTAAACAATACCATATTTGCTCCTGATCCCACCATTGCAGTTGTACACTCAACGTCGTTTCCTGGTGTACAAAGCAAAGTTAAACCAGGTTTTGTAATGTATTCTCCATAATCAAAAACTCCTGTAATTGGAGAAGTTCCTCCTTTCTTAGCAGCTCCTGCAGATTTCATTGCATCTGTAATCAAACCGTCTTTAATGTTACCCGGAGATGGATTCATATCAAATCCCGAACCAGCGTCTACAACTGTTTTTTCATACCATTGCATTAAATCCAAGAAACGTTTTCCGCTTTCGTCTTCTACGCAACGGTTTACTAATTCCTGCTCTACTCCACATAATTCAGGGAACTCAGAAAGAATAGTTGTTCCTCCTAAAGCAGCCAATAAATCTGAAGTTACTCCCAATGTTGGGTTTGCCGAAATACCAGAGAATCCATCAGATCCACCGCACTCTAAACCAATTCTTAATTTAGATAATGGAGCTGGTTCTCTCTTAATTTCGTTTGCTTTTTTAATCGCTTCAAAAGTATCTTTTACAACACTGCTAAGCATTGTTTCGATAGTTCCTATAGATTGCTGATCGTAAATCAAAACAGGCTTTTTACTGTTTGGATTAATCGCATTAAGAGCATCTTTGAAAATCGAAATTTGAAGATTTTGGCATCCTAAACTTAACACAGTTGCTCCCGCAACATTTGGATTGTTTACATACCCCGCTAATAATTTAGCCAAACTATGAGAATCCTGACGAATACCTCCACAACCACCTTGATGTGTAATGAATTTTACTTCAATATTGTTGAATAAATTAGCATCATTTGATGCTGCTTCATTTCCTGCTCCTCCAGTTTCTGATTTTACCAAAGAACGAAGTAATAACTGGTAATCGTTCTCTTTTGGTTTCATTAATTCTTTCTCAAAAATATCTTTTAGGATTTCGATATTTCTGTTTTCACAAAAAACTAACGGGAAGAATAACCAAACGTTTTCTGTCCCTACTTGTCCGTCTTCTCTATGATATCCCTGCCATGTTCTGTCTTTCCACTTGTCTACATTTGGAGCCGTCCAGCCAATAGTTTCTGTTTTACCAGTAACTTTATCACTTTCGTGTTTTACATTTTCTGTAGAAAGAAGTCCACCTCTTTCAATTCTGGCGCTTGCTTTTCCAACCAAAACACCATACATAATGATTCTGTCTCCTACATTAAAAGGAACCATCGCAATCTTATGTTTCATTTTTACATCAGACTCAATTGTAACTGACTCTCCTTCGAAATCAATTACCTCGCCTGCTGTAAGGTTTACCAAAGCCACCGCAACATTATCCGTTGGATGTACTTTTATTAATTTTTTCTGCGCTGCCATAATCAACCTTTGTTCTTTGTTTTTTTATCTTTTTTATTTTATTCTTTCCTGAAACTTAGCAAAACCAGCTTCAACACCGTTTGCATCAATTTCTTCTAAAGCAATTGTAATTGCTTTTGTTAACGAAGGAATTTCCGTTAAATCTTCATCCCAGAAATTTTTGTTTTGCAAAGTAAGTCTGGCGATTTTTTCATAGTCATCTGATTTCCATAAACCATCAAAGAATGTTACAATATCTTCGCTGTCGTTGACTGGTAAAGCTTGTCCGTTCCAAGTTCCTTTGTAAAAACGGATCAAAGCTGCGAAAGCGAAAGTCAAGTGAACGGGAAGTTTTCCGTGAACATCAACATATCCTGTTAAACTTGGCAATACACGAACTTTAAATTTAGAAATTGAATTTAAAGCGATCGATGATAATAAATGTTTGATAAATGGATTTCTGAAACGGTCTAAAATTTCTTCAGAGAAACTTGCCAGTTCTTCTTTATCCATATTTAAAGTTTCGTTGATTTCTTCGAAAACCGCTTTATTGATAAATTCTCCTGTAAACGGATTATCAACAGTTTCTTTTACAGTTTCGTTTCCATAAAGCAATGAAAACGGTACCATTGCGGTATGTGCTCCGTTTAAGATTCTTACTTTACGTGTACGATATGGCTGCATATCTTCAACGATTTTAACATCTAAATCAGTTTTGTGAAACGGAAGTTTTGCTTTCAATTCATCATCACCTTCAATTACCCATAAAAAGAACGTTTCGGCACTTACGATTAAATCATCTTTATATTCTAACTGGCTGTTGTATTCTTCGATTTGATCTTTTGGATATCCAGGAACAATTCTGTCAACCAATGTATTATGGAAAGAACAGTCATTTAACAACCACGAAACAAATTCTTGTTCCAATTTCCAGTCTACACAGTATTTCAAAATAACTTCTTTTAAAGTATCTGAGTTATAATTGATTAATTCACATGGAATGATTGTCAATCCTTTATCTGAAGCGCCTTTAAAGTGCTTAAATCTCTCGTATAAAAGTACGGTTAATTTTGCCGGAAATGAAACCGGAGGCTGCATTGTTACTGTATCTGAAGCAATGTATTCAATACCTGCTTCTGTTGTATTTGAAATAATAAAAGCTAATTCTTCTTCTTTAGCCAAAGCTAAATATTCTTGGAAAGAAGCGTATGGATCAACAGCTTTAACAATATTCGTTATTAATTCTTTTTCTTGAATTTCTTCTCCTTTTTTTACTCCTTTCATAAAAAGAGTATACAATCCGTCTTGCGCATTAATCATGTTCACCAAACCTTTATCGATAGGCTGAACCACCGCAATTCCAGCATTAAAATCAGCTTTTTGATTTAATTTTTGGATGGCATATTCAACAAAGGCTCTTAAGAAGTTTCCTTCTCCAAATTGGACAATTTTTATAGGAAGTTTGTTTGAAAACTCTGAATTTGATCTGTTTATTTTTTCCATTATTTCTTGATTAAAGTGTTTTAAATAACCACTTCTTTCCCTTATTATCTTTTATTAATTCGGATACATTGTAAATGAAACATTACACCTGTATAAGGACAAAGTTTGCTGTGAGGAGTGACAAAATCTGCTCCGCAAGCGTAATGTTCAATTACAATCTCTAAAATCTAAAAAAAACGCATCTAAATAAGGAATTGGCATGATTACTCCTTATTTATTTTCTTATATTTTTTATGATATCCAAAACCTGACTTACTTTAGCAGTTAGGCCATTGAAATCTTTATTTTCTAATATATCTTTTGAAATTAACTGTGAACCCAAACCAACGCAGGTCGCTCCAGCATTCAGCCATGAACTTAAGCTTTCTTCTGTTGGATAAACACCGCCAGTAGGCATAATGTTTGTCCACGGGCAAGGTCCTTTTATGGCTTTAATAAATTCTGGTCCATAAGTGTCAGCAGGGAATAATTTTACAATTTCGCATCCTAATTCTTCTGCTCTTGCAATTTCAGATAAAGTTCCACAGCCTGGTGACCACAATACTTTACGACGGTTGCAGGCAATTGCAATATCTTCTCTAAAAACTGGAGTTACGATAAAATTTGCTCCTAAACTCATGTATAACGAAGCCGACGCCGCATCTGTAACAGAACCAACACCTAAAATCATTCCTGGTAATTCAGCCAGAGCATATTTGTTTAAAGCCGCGAAAACTTCGTGTGCAAAGTCACCTCTGCTTGTAAATTCCATTAATCTGGAACCTCCGTCATAGCACGCTTTTAAAACCTTCTTACTTAATTCAATATCAGAATGAAAAAACAACGGAACCATTCCATTATCTTTCATTGTCTGTGCTACTTCTATTCTTGAATATTTTGCCATGTTTTTATTAAATTATCTTGATACCAATGCAGAACCATCGCCATCAATCATATTTTCAACTTCTTTTAAAGTAACCAGATTATAATCGCCTGCAATAGTGTGTTTTAAACAACAAGCCGCTACTGCAAAATCTAAAGCTCTCTGGTTATTATTTTGATATTCTAACAATCCGTAAATTAATCCGCCCATAAAAGCATCTCCACTTCCTACTCGATCAACTACTGGAGTAACTTCTTTTACCGCTGCTTGATAAAGTGTTTTTCCATCAAATAAAACGCCGCCAATTCTTTGGTGAGAGGCACTTACTGAATAACGAAGCGTAGTCGCTGCAATTTTTAAATTGGGAATTAACTCAAACAGTTTTTCATATAAAACCGGAAGTGTTTTTTCATCCTGATAATTCGGATTTACTTTCGGGATTCCCAGCATAAAATAAGCCGTATCAATATCTCCTAAAATTACATTGCTATATTTCAACATTTCTGGCATAACCTCACTTGGAGTTTTACCATACTGCCAAAGTTTTGATCTGTAATTTAAATCGCATGAAATTTTAATTCCTAATTTATGAGCGACCTTAATGGCTTCCAAACAGGCTTCAGCCGCAGTTTGAGAAATTGCCGGAGTAATTCCGCTCCAGTGAAACCACTCGGCTCCTTCCAGAACTTTTTCCCAGTCAATTTGGCCTTTTTCAATAGTTGCCATCGCACTATGCGCACGATCGTACACTACATTACTGCCGCGTGTTCCAGCTCCGGTTTCAAGAAAATAAATTCCTAAACGCTCGCCTCCGTATACTATATTTTTACATTCGACATTCATTTTTCGCATTTCTTTCAATGCCGATAAACCAATTTCGTTTTGAGGTAATCTTGTTACAAATTCAGCGTTTAAACCGTAATTTGCCAGTGACACGCATACATTAAATTCTCCGCCTCCGTATGTAGCACCAAATGCTGTAGATTGCGAAAAACGTAAATGTCTTTCTGTCGATAAACGCAGCATGATTTCTCCAAATGCAACTACTCTACTCATTTTTTTTATTTTTAATTTTACCATTAAGACATTAAGAAAATTAAGCTTTACTTTATGTTTTCTTTGTGAGTAAAAGTTAAGTTTATTAAGCATCCCCGCTTAATTATCTTTCTATTATTAAGTAACTATTTAAACCCAAAAACTTAATTTTCTTAATATCTTAATGGTTGAAAAAATTAGAATTTGAAATACTCTTTTGCGTTATTGTATGAGATGTCTGAAACTAATTTCCCAATCCATTCCATATCATTTGGAAGTTCTCCTCTTTTGATTTCGTCTCCCAAAAGATTACATAAAATTCTTCTGAAATATTCGTGTCTTGGGAATGATAAGAAACTTCTTGAATCGGTTAACATTCCCACAAAACAACTGATTAAGCCCATGTTTGAAAGCGCATTCAATTGTTTTGTCATTCCGTCTTTTTGATCTAAGAACCACCACCCTGATCCAAATTGTACTTTTCCGCGAACACTTCCGTCGTTGAAATTTCCAATCATAGTGGCCATAACTTCGTTATCGGCTGGATTTAAATTGTAAATAATGGTTTTAGTCAATTTATCTTTACTGTCTAAAGCGTTTAAGAAAGCCGATAATTTTTGTGCCTGTGGATAATCTCCAATAGAATCCCATCCTGTATCAGGGCCTAAAATTCTGTGCATACGCGCATTATTGTTACGCAATGCACCTAAGTGAAACTGCTGTACCCATCCAAACTCATGATACGTTTCTGACAAGAAAACCAAAATAGCACTGTGGAATTTTAAAACTTCTTCTGGAGACAATTCGCCGTTTTCTCTTTTCTTTTTGAAAATAGCATTTACTTCACTTTCTGTAAAGTTTTCAAAATCAATTTGATTTAATCCGTGATCGCTTAATTTACAACCGTTTGCATTAAAGAATTCGATTCTTTTTCTTAAAGCAGACTGCAAATCAGCATACGTATTAATTGCAACTCCGGACACATCCCCTAATGTGTCCAGATATGCATTATAACCATCATTAGCAATTAAGATGGCTTTATCAGGTCTGAAAGCCGTACTCATCTTGATTCCAGTTGAGTTGTTTGCGAATTTTTGGTGAAATTCTAAAGAATCAATTGGATCTTCAGTAGTACAAACTAATTCAGCATTTACTTTTTTAAGAAGGTTTTGCGTGCTGTACGCTTGAGAATTTACTTTCTCAGAGGTTTCGATATAGATTTTTTCTGCTGATTTTTCATTCAGTAAATCATAAATATCAAAATAACGCGCTAATTCTAAGTGAGTCCAGTGATACAAAGGATTACGCATAGTATACGGAACCGTTTTTGCCCAGTTTAAGAATTTATCTTTATCCGATCCATTTCCGGTTACGAACTGCTCGTTGATCCCTAAGGTACGCATAGCACGCCATTTGTAGTGGTCACCGTTTATCCAGACATTTGTTATGTTGTCGAAGATTTTATCTTCGGCAATAAACTGAGGATTTAAGTGATTATGGTAGTCAATAATAGGCTGATTTTTTGAGTAATTGTGGTACAATTCTTCAGCATATTTATTTTCTAATAAAAAATTATCGTGTATAAATGTCTGGCTCATAGTTTTTAAAATATAATATGAAAATTATTCTTCGTTTGAAGGTTTTCCGATTGTAGCAAGAATTCCGCCGTCAACATATAAAATGTGACCGTTTACAAAATCACTCGCTTTTGATGATAAAAATATTGCTGCTCCTGCTAAATCACTTGGATCTCCCCATTTAGCAGCAGGTGTTCTGCTTATAATAAAATCGTTAAACGGATGTCCGTCAACTCTAATTGGTTTTGTTTGTTCTGTTGCAAAATATCCGGGTCCAATTCCGTTGATTTGAACATTGTATTTTGCCCATTCTGTTGCCATGTTTTTAGTCAGCATTTTTAAGCCTCCTTTTGCAGCTGCATAAGCAGAAACGGTGTTTCTACCCAACTCACTCATCATAGAACAGATGTTGATGATTTTTCCTTGTCTTCTTTCGATCATTCCTTTTGCAACGTGCTTGGAAACGATAAACGGACTTACTAAATCAATATCAACTACTTCTCTGAAATCTGAAACTTCCATATCTAAAAGCGGAATTCTTTTGATAATTCCAGCATTATTGATGAGGATATCGATGGGTCCAACTTCGCTTTCAATTTTCTGAACCGCTGTTTTTACTTCCTGCTCTTCTGTTACATTAAATTTGTAACCAACTGCAGTAATGCCTTCGCTTTTTAATTCTGCTACAGCATTATCAATTTTTTCTTGAGAAGAATTTCCGTTTACCACAATTGTCGCTCCCGCCTGACCTAATCCTTTTGCCATTGCCATTCCTAGTCCGTGCGTGCTTCCTGTAATAAGGGCAATTTTTCCTTTTATGTCGAATAAGTTTGTCATTTTCTTATCTTAAATCAGTGATTTTACAAACATCCATATCTCCGTAATCTAGGTTTTCACCAGCCATTCCCCAGATAAAAGTATAGTTACTAGTTCCTGAACCTGAGTGAATAGACCAAGGCGGAGAAATTACTGCTTGATGATTGTTCATCCAAATATGTCTTGTTTCTTGCGGTTGCCCCATAAAGTGGCAAACTGCCTGATCTTGCGGAATATCCAAATAGAAATAAACTTCCATTCTGCGATCGTGAACGTGTGCCGGCATGGTGTTCCAAACACTTCCAGGTTTTAATTCTGTCATTCCCATTTGCAATTGGCAGGTTGTCACTACGCTTCCAATAATCATCTGGTTTACAGTTCGGTGATTCGCTGTTTCCATTGTTCCCAACTGTAATTTATTAGCTTCAGCTAAACTTACTTTTTTAGTTGGGTAAGTTGTGTGAGCTGGTGCAGAATTCAAATAAAATTTAGCTGGGTTATTACTGTCATCGCTTTTAAAAACCACTTCTTTATTTCCAGCTCCGATATACAAAGCATCTTTAAAACCTAATTCATAAGTTGTACCTTCAACAACAGCAGAACCGCTTCCGCCAACATTTATAATTCCTAACTCTCTCCTTTCTAAAAAATATGGTGCTTTTAGCGGATCAATAGTTTCCAAAGCCAAATCGCCTTTTACAGGAACTGCAGAACCCGCAATGTATCGATCGTAATGCGAGTAAACCAATACGATTTCATCTTCCTGCATTAAGTCATCAATTAAGAATTCTTCTCGTAACTGCTGTGTATCATATTTTTTTACAGCTTCAGGGCTAGAGGCGTATCTTGAACTATATTTTGTCATAATTTTTTATTTAATGTAATCGATTGCACAAAATTAATTTTTTATATTCAAATAGCATAATTTAAATTCAAAAAATCTTCTAATTAGAACAAATCTATAGATCCGTAATTGGGCTGTATTTTGGAACTAATGATTTCATTACAATCCAGCCTGTTAAATAACAAACCGCACAGATAGAGAAAATAATGAAATATCCAGCTTCAATTCCTTTGAAACCCATAAAAACCATTTCAGTTTCTTTAGCATAATCAAATAAAACTCCTGAACCTTTGTTGATTAAAGTTGATCCAACACCTCCTGCTAAGCCTCCAATTCCAGTAATTGTTGCAATTGCTTTTTTAGGAAACATATCGCCTACTGTTGTAAAAATATTTGCCGACCATGACTGGTGAGCCGCTCCCGCAATTCCGATAATGATTACCGGAACCCAGTAACTAATGTAACCTAATGGTTGTGCAATCAAAGCTAATAAAGGAAAAAAGGCAAAAATCAGCATAGCTCTCATTCTTCCTTCATAAGGATTCATTCCTTTTTTCTCTACGAAATACGTTGGCAGCCATCCACCAATAATTGACAATAATGTAATCATGTACAAGACAAACAACGGCAGAGCTGCTTCGGTAGAGTCCATTCCGTAAACTGAACTTAAATAAGCAGGCGTCCAAAATAAAAAGAACCACCATACACCATCAGTCATAAATTTACCAAAAGCAAATGCCCAAGTTTGTTTGTATTTAAAACATTCCGCCAAAGACACTTTTGAAGTTGCTTCTAAAGTAAGTTCACTAATTTTAGGATCAACTGCATCATCTTGTTGGATATAAGCTAATTCTTCAGCCGTTACTTTTGAATGTCTTTCTGGTTTGTCGTACATAAAAATCCAGAATCCCATCCATATAAATCCTAAAGCTCCAATGATAATGAATGACATTTCCCATCCAAAAGATTTAGCAATAAACGGAATTGTAACTGGCGCCGCCAAAGCTCCAACTGTTGCTCCAGCATTAAAAATACTGGTTGCAAAAGCTCTGTCTTTTTTAGGAAAATATTCGGCTGTTGTTTTAATTGCTGCAGGGAAGTTTCCCGCTTCTCCAACTGCTAAAACGAAACGTGCAAAAATAAAAAGAGCGACACTCACATTGATTACCAATGCTGTATCGTTTATTGTGCTTATTATTTCTTTAGAACCATGAAAACCTACTAACCAGTTTCCTGTAATGATTCCAGAAGTTGCGATTCCACAAAATGCGTGTAGACAAGCTCCTATAGACCAAACTCCAATTGCCCAAAGAAATCCCTTTTTGGTATCCATCCAGTCTACAAATCTTCCTGCCAGTAACAAAGAAACAGCATAAAATATTGAGAATAAAGCTGTAATATTACCATAATTATTATTTGTCCAATGAAATTCAGGTGCTATAAAATCACTCCATGTCAATGAAAGAACTTGTCGGTCTAAATAATTAATTGTGGTTGCAAAAAATAACAATGCACATATACTCCAGCGATATCGTCCTGCAGATTTAATGGTCTGATTGGCTGTTGCAGCATCTGTTTGATTCATAGTAGTGGTTATTAGATAGTTATATAAAGTTTCGAAAAATTAATTCGCAGTAAAAAAATCTATTTTAAAGAGATTAAAATCAACATTTTATAATGAAAAAGCGACAATAATGTAATCGATTGCACAAATATAGTTTTTAATCTTTATATTCCAAATAAATTGTATAAAAAATTATTTTAAGTCTTTAAATAAACATATTGCTCAAAAAAAAGAACTCAAAATTACACATTAAACAATATATTTGTTAAAAGCTAATAGGTGAATTTTATCCTTTTTTAGGGGTAAAATCGTCCTGTTTCCGTGCGTTTAAGGACTCTTTTTGCATTCAATCCTATTGTGCAGAAAAGCGGTTACATTTTATGCAACAAAGTAGTAAACAATTGTATAACAAATAATTATCTATTAAATTGAAAAATACAGCAACATTATCGTTAAGAAGAATCTCATTGTTTTTTCTGCTTTTCACAGGAGTACTATATACCCATGCCCAAAATCAGGTAATACCGCTTTGGAATACAATTCCAGACGAGATTAAAGCATCAAATTATAAGGAAAAAGAAGAATCTAAAGACGGAAAAGTACAAAGCACAAGTTTGGTTTCGGTTCCTACTCTAACGGCCTTTTTTCCAGTTGTTACCAAACCTAATCAAACCGCAGTAGTTATTCTTCCTGGCGGAGGTTATTCGCATTTGGCAATTGACAAAGAAGGAACCAAAATAGCAGAATGGTTTAATACTCTTGGAATTCCTGCTTTTGTATTAAAATATCGTCTGCCAAGTGATTTGATTATGAAGAATAAAAATATCGGGCCATTGCAGGATGCCCAAGAAGCGATTCGTTATGTAAGGCAGAATGCTGCAAAATGGAACATTAATCCCAATAAAATTGGAATTATGGGTTTTTCTGCAGGCGGACATTTAGCTTCTACTTTGTCGACACATTATGATGATAAAGTCTATGAATCAGCTTTTAAAGTGAGTGCTCGTCCAGATTTCTCTGTTTTGATTTACCCAGTAATCTCAATGGAAAACGAAATTACACATAAGGGTTCACAGATTAATTTATTAGGAGAAAGTCCTTCGCAGGAATTGATTGATTCTTTTTCGAACGAAAAGAAAGTCAATGCCAAAACTCCTCCTGCATTTTTAATTCATGCCACAGATGATACGGTAGTTATTCCTGAAAATAGTATTAATTATTATCTGGCATTGAAGAAAAATGGTGTTTCGGCAGAAATGCACATTTATGAAAAAGGCGGACACGGGTTTGGTTTAGGAACAAACGACACTAGTAAATTCTGGCCAAAACAGCTTGAAGATTGGCTGAAAGCGAATCAATTGAATTAAAAACACAAAAGGCAAAACTTAAATAAGTTTTGCCTTTTGATCAAAAAAAACAAAGAGAAATTAAAAAACCAATTTCATGCTCTTTAAGCGGTTACTTCGCTTGCTGTATTTTTTAGTTTCGCAGCTGGAACTGCTTTACTTGCTATTTTTGGTTTTGATGCCGGTGCTTTTTTACCAAATTTCTGTTTTCCCCACCAAATTATAAATCCTGTAATAGGTAAACTAGCCGAAATCAAACTGGCCAAAAAAGCAATAATTTTTCCTGTAAGTCCTAATATGCTTCCTACGTGAATGTCATAATTCATTCTTCGGATTTTGTCTGGAATATTGGCTTCTATATATTTTCCTGAAAAAGGTGTTTTTATGGAAATTTCCTTTAAAGTCTGCTGATCAAAACTATAACGATCCATATTGTAATAGGTATTTTTTTGTTTGTAAACAAAAGCACCAATAGGATCTGACGGTTTTGCTGGAATTGAAATTAAAATTCCAGAGGCCTGAGGATTTTCTTTTCGCATTTTCAGCAGCACTTTATCGGCTGTAGAGATATTAAAAACTTTAATATTTGTAGTATCTGATTTTGGAGATTCACGGTTTTCAACCAAAGGTTTTCCACCAGATGTTACCCAGTATAAGGATTTACTCCACCAGCCAAAACTCCATACTAAACCAGTAACTGCAATAAAGAACAGGAAAATACAGCTGTAAAATCCCAATACATTATGGATATCATAATTGACACGCTTAAAACTAGCATTCCATTTAATTTTAAAGCTTTTATCGATAATTGATTTAATCCATTTGGTAGGCCACCACAGCACAATACCTGAAATTAAAAGCACTACGAAAATTAAAACGGCTACTCCTACAATTGGTCGTCCAATTTCATACGGAAGCCATAAAGCGCGGTGTCCATTTAATATCCATCTAAAAAAATCAGGCGATTCACCTCTTGAAAAAGACTTAACGTTTAGGATTTCTCCTGTGTACGGATTCATATAAACGCTTATAAAAGTTCCTTTTCTTCTGCCTTTCGGTTTTTCTTTACCTTTTTCTTTTTTAGCATTTTGAGCTAAATCTTTTTTCTTTTCTTCCCGTTTATGTTCGCCTCTTTTATCCTCACCTTTTCCGCTTTCTTCTTTTTTCTCAACAAAATAACCTACAATAGCAGCTTCGTCTTTTCCACCAAAAGTTACGCTTGCTGCTTTTTTGTCTTTCATTTTCTTATCGGCGATGGTAACCAATTGTGAAGGAAGCATAAAAGCTTTTTCTTGAGGTTTTACAAAACGCCAATCTTCAATAAAATCTTTTATTTCGTTTTCAAAAACATAAATGCAACCTGTAAGGCTGACAATAACTACAATAATTCCAGATGCCAATCCCAGCCATAAATGCAGCCAGGCCATGATGCGCTTAAAAAGCGACTTTTTACTTTTTTTCTTATTATTTGGTTTTGATTTTGAAGAAGAAAACATATTCAGATAGATAAATAGGATCAATAAAAAACCGTAAGTCTCCCCTAAGAAAGAGACTTACGGTAAAAAAAAAATTAATATTTCAATTTCTGGATAGCAGTAATCTGGCCGCCTTCAACTTTCATACCTCTTGTAGCGGCTCCAGTTGTACCATTAACCGTGTAAATCCAGTTTCCTTCAGGAGTATTGATTCCGATAATAGCAGAATTACCATCTTCAGACGTAATATTGTAACGGCTTGTCGCAGAAGTCAAGGTTTCAGGAACGTTTGTCGCCCATTTAAATGTCTGGTTATACACATCAACTACAGCCAATTTAACTGCACCGTTGTTTTTACCAGCGTTTCCGTACATTAACAATAAAAATTTACCATTTGAAATATAGCTTGTAGATGAGATTTTGTATCCACCTGATTTTTCTTCCACATTAAAGAAATACGATTGATCGAATTCTGTAGTTCCTTTTTTGATTCTCACTACGGCAGAAGGTTTTTTAGAAACCAAAACAGAATTGCTTGTTGCAATCGCTCCAGAAAATCCATAAGCATCTCCATTTTCATCCTGAAACAAACCTTTTGTAAAGTAAGCTCCTAAATAACTGGTACGGTTATCTTTGATTACTTTTTGTAATTTAAGCTCTGGATAATTGTAAACAGCAACCCAAGTACTGTCTGGATTTACCGTTCCGAAGTTATCAACTCCATCACCTTTAATGCTCATGTACGGCATGTATACTTTATCGCCAACTTGAGTTGCCCAAGTAAAGAAAGCTCTTTCTCCGTTTCCTGCCAATATTTTAGTATCTTGCTGTGCTTCACCTTTAATAAGTGATTCTTTAGCATCAATTTTATACATTGAAGCAATAGAAGCTCCGCTTCTTGGTACTTTAACAGTTAAAATATCACTGTTTATAGCTGCGAAAACATGAACAGTTTCGGCTTGAAAGTTTGATTTCTTAACTAAGTTTCCTGAAGCATTTAAGTTATAAGTTGTTACAGCTCCTGGATTTCCTTGTCCGTAAAGCAAACTGAAAAAGTTATTTTCGGCTGTAATGTAATAACGATAAGTTCCATCTTGTTCGATACCGTTTCCAACAGTCGTAATTGATCCTGTAGAAACATCATCTGCCGTTAATAAATAATCTGCCACCCCTGTTGCTCCGGTTGTAGCCGTAATGATATATTTTGTTTTTCCTGTATCGCTTCCGCCCGTGTTCTCTTCGGATTTATCATCACTGCTGCAAGAAAATGTTGTAAAAGCTATAAAAGCCGCAAATAACGCTAATGTGCTATTTTTTTTCATGGTATTATGGTTTGAATTATTAAAAATTTATTTTGATTTCGTAAAGAAGTATCTCAGTTTTATGTAGAAAGCACGACTTGGTTTCTGCAATGAAAAGTTGTCGTATAACTTATTATCTAATAAGTTTTTGCATTCAAGAGCAATATTATATTTACCATCTGCAAATGTGTAAACCGCGTTTAAATCATGATTAAACTGTTCTGGAATATCCAATTTACTAGCACCTTGGCTTGGCCAATACAGATAATAAGCGTGCACATACAACAAATTGTAACCAACTGATAGATTGTTTCCTTTTTTAAATACATCGTTAAAGAAAACTGTTGCATCGGCATTTCCATATAAAAAAGGAATATTCGGCATTCTGTCTTTATAATAATATGAGACATAATTCTGCTCTGGTTCGTATTTGGTCATATTACGTAAGTTTTGATACGTCATATTTAAACCTGCAGTAAATCTGCTTTTATACGAATACCTGATTTCACCATCAAGACCGTAATTGTTTACACTATCCTGATTCAGCGTAACTGTTTTATTTTGATTATTATTAAAAGTGGTTCTGATAAAATCTGAAGCATCACGATACATAAAATTCAAATCAAAAGCCAGAGCATTTACAGTATTAAAACTGGTTTGATAACTTACACCCGCATTTATATTATTACTGGTTTCCGGGTTAAGGCTTACATTTCCTTCTACATTATCATTTGGATTTCCAAAAAGTTCCGTTGGAGTTGGAAGTCGGAATGTTTTTTCAAAAGAAGCTTTTACTTGTAAATTTGGTCTTAAATAGTAACTGGTTGCACCTCCGTATCCTTGCAAAGATTGATCTTCATTATACTTTTGATAGGCAATATCTCCTGCATTTCCAGATGGATTGTAACTTCTGGTATATTCTCGCATCAGGTAATAATTTTTAATAAAAAGTGAAGTGCTCCATTTTTCATTATAATCGAATTTATAGCCTAATGCAGTTATGTTATTTTGTGATTTCTGCGGCTGTTGATAAACTAAAGACTGTGGATAAAGTTCATCACTGCTTTTACGATCAAAAGTGTTGAAGGTATTATTCAGCATAAAAGAATGTCTTTCGCCTAAACTATAGGTAATATTGGCTATAGCAATACCATTGTTATTACGAAGTTTCTGCAGCGTACGACTGCTTTCTGCACCTGCACCTTCATATTGTTTGTAATCGCCAAACCAGTTGTATTTTCTATAAACGGTGTCGACTGTCTGTTCTTCTCCAAGATTAAAATTCCCAGAGATATTCACATTTAAACCTTTGGTAAACAAATCTTTTACCTGATATTTAACCGTGGGCATGATTATATTTCCTCGTGTATAACGATCACCAAACACAGTTACCATTCTTGCACCCGTTTGAATATCAGCTTTATTTTCACCAACCGTAATTCCAAATAATAATTTATCGGCGTATTTTTTTCCTGTAACACCAATGTTTACAATAGCTGTTTCATTTCGATATTTATCATGAAATCGTCTCACGCGTGCATTCGGAAAATATTTTCCTGTATTTAAATCCGCAGTTTCAACGTTTACCCAATAATTATTATCAGAGTAATTTTGAAAAAGATTGACTTCTGTAGTAAATCCGCTTTTGGCTGTATATCCTGCATTAACAGCCGAACGATGCGTATTAAAAGACCCGAAAGAATAGGAAGCATCTACATAGGTTCTGGGTTTGCTATTTGTAACAATATTTACGGCACCACCAAGTGCATCACCTCCAAGCCAAACCGGAACCACACCTTTGTAAACTTCTACACGATCTGCAAGATTGATTGGAATATTATTCATTTGAAAAGAAGAACCGAAATTATCCATAGGAACTCCATCAATAAAAACTTTAATCTGATTTCCCGAAAAACCATTTATTGCAAGTTCCGATCTTGATCCCACACCTCCAGATTCACGAACACGAACTCCCGAAACGCGATCAAGGGCATGTGCAAGATCTAAAGTCGAATTATGCAGCTTTTTAGCGTCGATGGCTGTAACATTATACGCTTGTTTATTTACTTTGTCGGTTGCAGAACGTCCTAAAACCGTAACGCTTTGCAGTTCGTTTAATTCGTTTTCTAACTGAAACGATGCGTTTACATCTTTTGATGAAACTTCAATATTTTTTTTAAGGTTTGAAAAACCAACCGCTGTAATTTTTAAAGTGTACTTTCCAGGCTTCACATTCTTAAAAACGAACTTTCCATTTTCATCTGAAATCATACTTAAGTCAGTTTTTTCTACCATAACTGTAGCATACGGAATTATTTGACCTGATTTTTCAGAAACTTGTCCACTTACTGTGAAACCTTGATTTTGCTGGGCTTTTACAAAGAACGAAAAGGCGAAAAATAAAATAAAAAATAAAATTTTATGAGCTGACATATATTTAATTAGACTAATTATAAATAACTTTGACGCAAAAGTACCATCAACTCACTCAAAAAAGTTAGGGAAAAACGGATTATTATTTTGTAAAAACGGATTATATTTTGAGAATCAAATCGACACTTTCAGCCTACGAAAAACCTATTATCAATATTGAAATAAACGATCATTATGATCCTAAAAGCGCTTTAAAAGAAGAAAATATTAACCTTACCGAATCAGATGAAGTTAAAATTCGTATTCTAAAAACTGACGGAATGGCTCTTATTGATACTCAAATGTACTTTTCGAAACCGCAGATAGAGGAATTCGAAATAAATAAAGAATGTGTCGTGATGGATTTTGTAAGCTGCAATAACATTGAAACCAACATCGACGAACTTGAAACCGAAAAGTATTTAAAAGAAAATACACATAATATTTTTTATTCGACAAAATTTAAAGCCACTTATAAAATCCCTGCATTTGAACAAGTCAATTATTTGATAATCATTTTCTCTAAAGAATTCTACAACAATATTATCAATGAAGACTGGAAACTTCACGAAAAATTTTCAAAAAATATTCTATTTAAAAAATCCAGTTTTTTAACTTCTAAATACATTCCGTTTACGCCTTCAATTCAATGGATTATATCTGAAATAAAAAATTGCAGCCGAAAAGGAGCATTAAAAAAAATGTATATCGAAACCAAAATCAGAGAACTTCTTATTCATCAGCTCGAGGCGATTATAATGCAGTCTAAAAAGAAAGAAATTGTCGATGAAGATGAATACAACAAACTGCAGGAGGCCAAACTAATTCTCGAGAAAGATTATGTGCACGCCCCTACTCTTACCGAACTTTCAAGAATGATTTCTTTAAACGAATTTAAACTAAAAAAAGGATTTAAAAGTTGTTTTGGAACTACTGTCAAGAGCTATATCATTAAACTTCGCATGGAATATGCCAAAGAATTATTCAAAGATAAAATGGCAACCGTAAGTGAAGTAGCGTACAAATGCGGGTATAAAGATGTTTCACATTTTTCGGCAGCTTTTAAAAATTATTATGGATCATCTCCGCAGAAATTCAAGATCAATTGGGAAATTATACATTTATGGATTACGGGAATGCTTGTTTTTGGATAAAAAAAGGGTTTTTAGAAATAGTTAAAAAACCAGACCTAAAAACCCGTAAAGGTTAGACATTTTGTATAAGTTGCAAATTATACAAAGATCCCCACAATCTATATGTCAAACTTTATTAATTAAAAAAATTGTTTCTTCTAAAAAAACAGTAAAACAAAGAAACGTTTTGGAAAACAAGCGAAAAAGGTAAATGATCTCCGGTTTCCTAAATACAAATCTAAAATCTGTTTTTGACATTTCTTTACGGTTTCCCACATTTTGCTAAAATTTTTCTGATTTTTTTTCTTGAAATTTTATTTTCTTGTCCTACATTAAGTTATGGAGTCAAACTTAACTTCTAAATTTGTACAAAACAGAAAACTCAAAATTTTAATATTCATATAAACTTAGAATCTTAAAAAATGGAAATGTTACAATTCTTACTACTTGGAAAAAACGAGGAAATATTAGCGATTCTATTACGCCTCGTCAATGCTTATGACGAATGGAACGGAGTGGCTTTCAGCGATGAAAAAGAAGCTCAGGAATATTTTTTGAACCATAAAATTGATGTTGTTCTTTTAAGTTCAGCTATTGAAGATCAGGTTGAAAAAGAATTTACTTCTTTCTGCTTAAAACAACAGCCCAATGTAGAAGTAATCGAACATTTTGGCGGAGGAAGCGGTTTACTAAAATCTGAAATCCTGCACAGATTGCATTTAAAAGGAAAGTTTTAAATTTGTTTTAAAAGCTTAAAAATGGAAAAAAACTATTCTGTAGTATTCTATTCGAAACCAGTTGTGGATACTGTCAAAGAAATGAAAGATCTTTTGAAAAGTAAAGTTCATAAAAATTGGTACAACAGCTGCAATTCTGAAGCACATATTACGATTTGTGAATTCCAAATTGACGATTCTCAATTTGATTCTATTAAGAAAAAGCTAATTAAAATCTGCGACACCTTTACGCCTTCTCAAGTATATTTAGATCATTTTGGTTCTTACGACAATGCCGGAGCTTTTTTTATTGCTCCAAACGAAAAATCAAAAAACAATCTCAAGCCTATAATGAAAAAGATTCACGAAATTCTGAAATCTTTAAAACTCAAAAAAAGCGACGATCCGCATATGTCAATTGGACGACGATTAACTCCAGAAAATCTTAAAATCGCATCTCAGCTTTTCACTACAATTAATATTGATTTTCTATGCAACGAAATTGTTTTAAGAGAATTTGATCCCATTAAAAAACAGTTTTTTGTAATTGATTCAATTGAATTTGGAAACAATCCTGAACCTGAATTTGTACAGGGAAGTTTGTTTTGATTTTTTTTAACCGCAAAGACGCAAGAGTAACGCAAAGTTTGCAAAGATTTAGTAGATTTTTTTATCATTCCGGAATGAGAAATGACAAAAAATGCGAATAAAAAAACTTAGCGACTTCGCGTCTTTGCGAGCCAATCCACATCAATAAAAACTTTTGCGTGCTTCGCGTAATTCTTAGCGAACTTTGCGGTTAAACCCAACTTGAAACCTGAAACTTTAAACAAACAAAAACCATTCTTCATTTTTTTCGTATATTTGAATTTTACAATTCACTACGCTATGAAATCTTTAGATTCATTTTACAAAGACATCACCGAAGGCTCAACTGTTGAACCCAATTCTCTTCTTCCAAATGACATTCAGAAAGAGATTGGACATTTCAATGTATTTGACATAAAAGAACTTTTAGAACGTCTTAAAGACAAACCCGGAATGCCTTACGACCGAAGAGCCTATTATAAAATAAGTTTAATTCGAGGCCACAACAAAGCAGAATATGCTGATAAAGTAATCGAAATCGAAAAACAGGGATTGTTATTTGCAACGCCGAAAATTCCGTATAACTATCTGCCTCAAGACACTAATCAAGGCGGACAGTTCTGCGTTTTTACCAGTGAATTTTTATCTAAAACAAAAAGCGGAATCGATCTGGATGAACTTCCTATTTTTGCTTCAGACGGATATCCAATTTTTCAATTATCTGATGAAGAAGTAGAAGAAGTTGCTTTGATTTTCAAGAAAATACAAAAAGAAATCAACTCCGATTATATTTATAAGTATGATTTAATCCGAAATTACGTTGCGGAGTTAATCCACTTCGGACAGAAATTACAGCCTATAACCGCTTTATACTCAAAGCACAATTCGGCTGCGAGAGTTTCTTCTTTGTTTGCTGAATTATTAGAAAGACAATTTCCAATTGAATCGCCGCGTCAGCGTTTAGAATTAAGAACCGCAAAAGATTTCGCTGAACGATTATCAGTGCATGTCAATCATTTAAATAAGGTTTTAAAGGAAAATACCGGAAAAACCACCACCGAATTAATTAGTTCACGTTTAACAAACGAAGCCAAAATATTATTGAAGCAGACTGACTGGAATATTTCTGAAATCGCCTATTCTCTTGGTTTTGAAGAACTAGCGCATTTCTCAAACTTCTTTAAAAAACAAACCTCGTATACGCCACTTGCTTTCCGTTCATAATTTTAAAATTGCAGATTTTAGATTGTAGATCCTTAGATTGTAGATCCTTAGATTGTAGATTTTCTTAGAGAACTCACACAAAGCTTGTCCTCCTGAGCGAAGTCGAAGGATCGCATGCTAGATCCATACAGTGCGTGTCCTTCAACTTCGCTCAGAAGACATAAAATGAGAAATTGCTTTGGGATTTTACTATTACTTTTTTTGAATTTTGAATTTGGAATTTGATTTTTGCAATTTAAATTGATGTGATTTGAATTTCGCAAACATCGGTTTGATATTTACAATTCGCCAGCACTGCTTCGTCTCTAACTTTGTATCATCAAATTAAAAGATCGAAAAAATGGATTTATCAAACAACAAAATTTTAATAACAGGCGGTGCAAGCGGTATCGGACTTGGACTTGCCGAAAGATTTATTCAGGAAAACAATACGGTAATTATCTGTGGAAGAAGAGCTTCTCTTTTAGAAGAAGTGAAAGCTAAATTCCCTACGGTTATTACAAAAGCATGTGATTTGTCTGTAGAAGCAGAACGCGTTGCACTTTATGAATGGATTAAAGAAAATCATCCTGATTTAAATGTATTAGTAAACAATGCTGGAATTCAGAACTGGATGACAATAACGGATGCTGATTTTTATGAAAACATGAAAAATGAGCTTACTACTAATATCGAAGCTCCTTTGCATTTAACTTCATTATTTATTCAGCTGCCATCGCTTAAAACGGTAATGAATACCACTTCTGGGTTAGCATTTTCCCCTTTTGCAAAAGTTCCGGTTTACTCGGCTACAAAAGCATTTTTCCGTTCGTTTACGCTTTCACTTCGTCATTTATTAAAAGAAAAAAACATTGAAGTAATTGAAATTATCCCGCCGGCTTTAAACACTGATTTAGGCGGAATCGGACTTCATGATGCACATCCAAGTGTAAGCAGTTTTATCGAAGCTATTTTCGAACAATTGAAAGAAGGAAAACAAGAACTGACTTTCGGAACAAGCGAAACTAGATTACATGCAAGCGCAGAAGATTTAAGAAATCATTTTAATGCAATGCATCCATAAATTTAAACACATAGAAACATAGATTTAGAAACTTAAAAAAGGCGTTTCACTTATTTAAATACACATAGCTATGTGTTAGAAACGAGTTTCTTTCTTTACTCTTTTCAACGTAATAAATTCTATGTTTCTATGTGTTAAAAATTTTCTACAAAAAACAACGATTGTCTTCCTGAGCGAAGTCGAAGGATATTCGTAACGTAAAGGGTCTTCGACTTCACTCAGACTGACAAACAATTCACAATTCACAATTCACAATTAAAAATTAAAAATATGGCAGTAAATACAAAAATAGCTCTGGTTACTGGAGGGAGCAGAGGTTTAGGAAAAAATATGGCAATTGCAATTGCAAAAAAAGGACTTGATGTAATTATTACATACAATAGTCAAAAAGATGAAGCTGATGCTGTTGTTTTAGAAATTGAAAGCCTTGGTCAAAAAGCAGCTTCGATACAATTGAATGTTGGAAATTCAGGAACTTTTGATGCTTTTTTCGAAGAAGTAAAAGCAGTTTTAAAAAATACTTTTAAAACAGATAAATTCGATTTCATAGTAAACAACGCTGGAATCGGGATTCACAATTCATTTGAAGGAACTACAGAAGAAGAATTCGATCTATTGACAAACATTCAGTTTAAAGGACCATTTTTCTTAACTCAAAAAGCATTGACTGTTATGAACGACGGCGGCGGAATTGTAAATATCTCAACAGGCTTGGCGAGATTTTCTACTCCAGGTTATGTTGCTTATGCTTCTATGAAAGGTGCTATAGAAACTTTAACGAAATATCAGGCAAAAGAATTAGGAGCACGCGGCATTAAAGCAAATGTGGTGGCACCTGGCGCAATCGAGACAGATTTTGGAGGTGGTGTAGTTCGCGATAATGAGCAATTAAACAAAATGCTGGCATCGATTACAGCTTTAGGGCGCGTGGGTCTTCCTGACGATATTGGCGGTGTAGTTGCCTTTTTATGTACAGAAGATGCAAGATGGGTAAACGCTCAAAGAATCGAAGTTTCTGGTGGAATGAATTTATAATTAGTTTTAAAAAAATCAAATTTTAAATTCCAAATTACACCTAACAACTTTAGAAATGTGTGTTAGTTTAAATTTAGCTTGAACTGAAACTAAAAACAAAACCCGATAAGCTTAAAAACTTATCGGGTTTGTCGTTTTAAATATAATTGAATTAGTAAGTATTCTTAATTAATTTGAACTCTATTAATATAGTTCCCTTCTGTATCAAAGATGACTTTATAATTTTTCATCTCTTTTCTTACCGTAACTTCATAAACTAATGTTTTCAGTGCATCAGTTACAAAAAAGACATTTCTTGTCGCAGTTTCAATTTTTGATTTTGCTTTTATTGGATAATTTTTATTTAAATAAAGAATAGCATTGTTTGGTAATTTAACTGCTGAAATCTGTTCTTTAAAAAATTTGAAATTTCCTTTTTGATCAAATTGTGCATATCCTTTTTTTTGCGCATCTGTATCAAATTTGGCTTCAAATCTAACATCGTCATCTTTGTTGCCGTATTCAATTGACCAAACAGCTGTCTTTTGAGGATATTTTTTTTCAAAAGCCGATCTTACTTTTTCAGGCGGTACTATAATTCCTGCCTGACTCATTATAAAACTACTGTATACTAAAAGTGTAAATAAAAGAACGTTTTTCATGGTTATGTTTTAATTGGTAAACCACAAAAATATGTAATAAAAATATTACTTTACAAGTGTTAGTTTTAATTTTAAGAAAAATCAAATTTGTTAATCCTTCTCAATGCTAACATCAAAACCACCATTTTTATCGAAAACTACATCATAGAATTTGGAGTTTTTTTCGACTCCTACTTCGTAAGTAGTTTGGTTTTTATCATCTACTACCACTGCAATTTCTTTTATGGCTTTTGCTGCATAGTTTTTCTTTAAATAACTCTGTGCCTTAGCTGGCAATTGACTTAATGGAATCTGAAGTTCGTATGCTTTTAAAACTCCCAGATTATCATAAACTGCCAATGCTTTTGTATTCTTATCGGTGTTGTATTTCGCTTCATACCGAATTTCATCATCATCATCTCCTACATATTTCAATGACCAGACAGGAACCTTTCCTGGGTATTCTTTCTCAAACTTCATTTTCACTATTTCAGGTGGTGTAACCTCTGTATTTTGCCCAATTAAAAAGCTGGTATACAATACAACTACTGCTAAAAATACGTTTTTCATGATTTGACTATTAGATTAAACAACCAAAAAACATCGTACTAAAATTATTACTTTTAAAATAATTTCCAAATAAATTTTGATAAAAATAATATTACTTTTTTAGTCTATCGGTTAATTCCCTCTTGTAGGTTATTCCAATAGGTAATTTTTCATTTTTAATGACCACAAAATCTTTTTCCGTGGCTTCAATTTTATCCAAAGCTACGATGTACGATTTATGAATACGCATAAAATTCTTCTCTGGAAGACATTTTTCAAGTTCGGTTGTGGTGATCGATGCGAGATAAGTTCGTTTTGTGGTATGCAGTTTTACGTAGTTTCCAAAACTCTGTGCAAACAAAAGCTGATTAAGTTCAATTTCAATAAAATAACCATCTACTTTTACGCTTACTGTATTCACAACAATTTCTTCTTCTTCGCGGCTCTTCATCTGTTCTGTAGAAAAAAAACGATCGATTGCTTTTAAAAACCTCGGGAAATAAATAGGTTTCAGCAGATAATCGATCACGCCATAATCATAACTTTCGAGAGCAAATTCAGAATATGCCGTAGTCAAAATTGTTTTGGGATGCGTTGGAAGAATTTTAAGCAATTCCATCCCCGAAATCTCTGGCATATTAATATCGAGAAACATTAAATCGACTGGATTTTCTCGAAGATAATTCATTGCCTCAATGCCGTTATAGCCCTGAAAAACCAATTCTAACTGCGGATTCTGTTTTATATAATTGGCTAAAACATAATGCGCAGCAGGTTCATCGTCTACAATGATGCATTTCTTAGGATCTTTCATTGGCAAATCTTTTCAATTGCAATTTCAAATCGACAATATAAGTATTTTTATTATCCTGAATATCCAGATTATAATTCTTTCCAAAAATCAAATTCAGTCTTTCAATCGTGTTTTTCAAACCAATTTTAGTCGAAACAACATCTGTTTTCTTCGGAATTGAATTCACCACATGAAGGTGAAGAAGACCATCTTCTACCGTTATAAAAATCTGGACAAAACATTTTTCAATAGCGCAGGTTCCGTGTTTAAAAGCATTTTCAATAAAAGCAATTAAAAGCATCGGCGAAATCTTATATGAATTTTCGTTGTCTACTCTATAATCGAATGTAATATCGCAGCGATATCCAACACGTTCTTTTTCAAGCTGTACATAACTGTTAATGAATTCTAATTCATCTTCTAAAGATACACATTGTTTGCTGTTACTTTCTAATTGATAACGCATTAACTGCGAAACTTTCATAATTAAATCCGGCGTTCTATCAGGAAATTCAAGACTTATTCCGTATAGTGTATTAAAGGTATTGAATAAAAAGTGCGGGTTCAATTGTCCCTTCAAAGAATTCAACTGCATTTGATTGAACAGCAATGCTTCTTCGGTACGTTTTCTGTGAATTCTGTAAAATTTAAAAACAATTATCGGACTCAGAATACAAACCAAAGTTCCTAAAACGCTCGCCAGCTGGTACAAATAACTCCGTTGATGTGAGTTTTGATAAAAGTATAGATTTTTAAACATATCCAGCATGGTAATCTCATATAAAACTATCGAGAAAACAAGAACACCAAAAAGCGTTAAAAGAAGATACGTAAAAGGACGGCGGGTTTTAAATAATATGGGAAAAAGGAAGAAACGATTAAACTGGGCGTGCATGTAAAGAATGCAGTAAAAGAAAATCCCCATTAACACAGATGTTAAGGAACTAAATAACATCCAGTCGTTTTTCAAGGTATATATGGTAAAGGAAAACGCGACGACGGCAATTTCCTGCCACCATTTGTTATCCAATATGTTATCGAATTTTATGTTCATTTTTAAAACTTAAATAGAGTACAAAGTACGGACAAATATTTAATTATTTTTTCCAATAAATGACCAATTGAATTGGTCATTTATTAGTGCAGTACATCACTAAACCTGACTTTAATCAGCATAAGAGAAATAAATTTGTCGCATAATTTCACACTTGAGTTTATGTACTTCAAAAAAATTACCATTTTATTTTTCTTGATTTTTGCCTCAGCCAGTTATTCTCAAACCCTGTCTTTAAAAGAAGCAATAAAAACCGGGCTTGAGAATTACGGTTCTATCAAAGCAAAAAACAATTACACCAACGCATCAAAGGAGACTTTAAAACAGTCTCGCCGTGATTACCTGCCAAATCTTAATTTATCGGCGCAACAGGATTACGGAACTGTAAACGGACAAAACGGGCCATTGTATGGTTTTGGAGGTCTCGGAGTTGCTTCTTCCGGGTTACCGCTTCCAGAACAAAACTGGAATTCGGCTTTTGGCGCGCTTTACTTAGTCAATATGAACTGGGATTTTTTCACTTTTGGAAAAACGAAAGAAAAAATCAATTTATCTAAAATTGATGTTCAGGCTAAAGAAAAAGATTTACAACAGGAAAAATTTCAGCAGGAAATCAAAATTTCGGCTGCTTATTTAAACTTGTTAGCCAGCCAAAGATTACTGATTTCACAGCAAAAGAACTTAGATCGCGCAGAAGTTTTCAAAAAGACTGCTGCTGCGAGAGTTAAAAACGGATTATTGGCAGGAGTCGATTCTACTTTGGCAACTGCAGAAGTTTCTAAAGCCAAAATTGCTTTAAATCTTGCTAAAAACTTCGTTAAGGAGCAAAACAACAAATTAGTCGATTTAATGGGAGTTGCGCCTCAGGATTTTGTTGCTGATACTCTTTTTGTAACGCAGATACCAAAAGAATTGGTAACAAAAGAAACTGCAACAGACAGTCTTCACCCTTTATTACAATTGTATAAAACCCGAATCGATTACAGCAACCAGCAGGTTAAATTGTATAAGAGATTTTATTATCCAACGATGACTGCTTTTGGAGTTTTACAAACCAGAGCTTCAGGATTTGATTCGTCGTATGCAACCAATCAAAATGCTTTTACGAGAAATTATTGGGATGGCGTAAATCCAGATCGTACCAATTACTTAATTGGAGTTGGAATTACGTGGAATATAACCACACCATTTCGTTCAAGCAAACAAGTAAGCGCTCAGAAATTTGTTTCTCAAGCCATTCAGGAAGAATACAATCAGGCAGACAGAGAATTGAAATCACAGTTGAATTTTGCTGAAGATAAAATCAGAATTACTTTGGAAAACTATGCCGAAGCGCCCATTCAGGTAGAAGCTGCTAAAAAAGCATATCTTCAAAAATCAACTTTATACAAAAACGGTTTAACTGATTTAACTGATTTAACACAAACAATGTATGTTTTAAATCGTGCTGAAATCGATCGCGATATTGTCAATAATAATGTGTGGCAGTCGTACTTATTGAAAGTCGCTGCAACAGGAAATTTTGACTTATTTATAAATGAATTTTAATTATAAATCCTAATGAATTTAATACGTTTTGCACTCCGCAAACCCATTTCCATTTTAGTATTGGTTGCTGGTCTATTTTTCTTCGGAATTGGTGCCATCAAAGACATTAAGGTAGATATTTTACCAAAAATGAATTTGCCGGTTATCTATATCGCGCACCCGTTTGGAGGTTATACGCCAGACCAGATGGAAGCTTATTTTGCCAAAAACTATATAAACGTTTTACCTTTCTCGAATGGTATAAAATCAGTAGAAACTAAAAATATTCAGGGGTTAATGATTATGAAATTAACCTATTATGAAGGAACCAACATGGCTCAGGCTGCAGCCGAGTTAAGTGCGCTTTCAAACAGAATCCAAGCGGTTTTCCCTCCAGGAACGCAGCCACCGTTTATCATTCGTTTTGATGCTTCTTCACTTCCAATCGGACAATTGGTTTTGAGCAGTAAAATCAGATCCAACAACGAATTACAGGATTTAGCCAACGTGTATGTTCGTGCTTCCTTTACCTCAATTCCAGGTTTATTGTCTCCAGCACCATTTGGAGGAAGTCCAAGAACAATTGAGGTGAACGTAGATCCAGATTTATTGCGTTCGCACAATATGACACCAGATCAGATTGTTGAAGCCATTCGTTTGAACAACCAGACTGCTCCATCAGGAAACGTGCGTATGGGCGACAAAAACTACATTACGCCAACGAACAACACTATTAAAGAAGTTAAAGATTTTGAGCAGATTCCGTTATTCAAAGGAGGTGTTCAAAACTTAAAATTAGGTGATGTGGCAACGGTAAAAGATGGTGCCGATATCACTGCAGGTTATGCTTTAGTAAACGGAAAACGTTCGGTTTACATCAGTATTGCAAAAGCGGGAGACGCTTCGACTTGGGATGTAGTTCAGAAATTAAAATCAGAATTACCTAAAATTCAGAGTACACTTCCTGAAGATGTAAAATTATCTTATGAATTTGACCAGTCGGTTTATGTAATCAACTCCGTAAAAAGTTTGATTACAGAAGGAATCATTGGTGCGGTTCTAACGGGATTAATGGTATTGTTATTCTTAGGTGACCGTCGTGCAGCGTTAATCGTAATTATGACAATTCCGATTTCGATTATTTCTGGGGTTTTATTTCTGAAATTATTCGGACAAACAATCAACTTAATGTCTTTATCAGGACTGGCTCTTGCGATTGGTATTTTGGTGGACGAAAGTACCGTAACCATCGAAAATATTCACCAGCATCTCGATATGGGAAAACCAAAAGCACTCGCCATTTGGGATGCCTGTCAGGAAATCGCATTACCTAAATTATTGATCTTACTTTGTATTCTAGCCGTGTTTGCACCAGCATTTACCATGGTTGGTATTCCGGGAGCATTGTTCCTGCCTCTGGCTTTAGCAATTGGTTTCTCAATGGTGATTTCGTTCTTATTATCTCAGACTTTTGTACCTGTAATGGCCAATTGGATGATGAAAGGACACGACAAACACGAACACACTCCAGAAATTACAGACGATGAAGCTGAATTTAACGCCTGCGGATTAACCCCGGAATCTGAACAAGATTTAATTGGCCAGAAAAAGGATATGGTTGAAAGAGAAGATTTCAACAATGATGGAAAAGTATCTGGTTTTGAAAAATTCAGAAATCGTTTCATGCGACTTTTAGATCGTTTGTTCGTTCATAAAAAAGCAACGACTATTATTTATTTAACAGGTTCTATAATTCTAGCTGTTTTGTTTATTAGTTTTATTGGAAAAGATGTTTTCCCGAGAACCAATTCAAGTCAGTTCCAGTTGAGAATGCGTGCTGCTGACGGAACGCGTTTGGAAAGAACCGAAGAACAAGCCAGAGTTGTTTTAAAAGAATTGGAAAAAATGGTAGGAAAAGAGCATATCGGAATTTCTTCTGTATATGTCGGCCAGCACCCTTCTCTATTCTCGATCAACCCGATTTATTTATTCATGGCGGGTTCTCACGAAGCGGTTTTCCAAGTGAGTTTGAAAGACTATGAGGCAGATATGGATGAATTTAAAGATGAGTTTAGAGCAAGAATTAAAAAAGTACTGCCAGATACTAAACTTTCTTTTGAGCCAATCGAATTAACCGATAAAGTGTTGAGCCAAGGTTCTCCTACTCCAATCGAGATTCGAGTTGCTGGAAAAGACAAAAAGAAAAATGAATTATACGCTACGCAGATTGTTGACAAATTAAAAGCCATATCCTATTTCAGAGACGTACAAATTGGTCAGCCAATTCACTATCCAGCAATGAATATTGATATCGACAGAACGCGTGCCGCCGAATTAGGAGTGGATATGAATGATATTTCTCGTTCGCTGGTTGCTTCTACCTCATCTTCACGATATACCGAAAAAAATAACTGGGTTGATGAAAAAGCTGGATTATCGTATTCTGTTCAGGTTCAAGTACCTTTAAACAAAATGAAAAGCAAAACCGATATTGGAGAAATTCCAGTATTGAAAAACTCGCTTCGTCCCGTTTTAAGCGACGTTGCAAAAATTACACCGGGCTTTGTAAGTGGTGAAAATGACAATTTAGGGGCCATGCCATACATTACCGTTACTGCCAACATCTACCAAACCGATTTAGGTACGGCATCAAAAGATGTAAGCAAAACCATTAGTTCGCTTGGCGAGTTGCCTCGTGGTTTGTTTATCACGCCAATTGGACTAAGTACTGTATTAACAGAAACATTAAGCAGTTTACAAACAGGATTATTGGTTGCCGTTTTTGTAATCTTCTTAATGTTGGCCGCTAATTTCCAATCGTTCAAAGTTTCGTTAGTAATCTTAACGACAGTTCCTGCCGTAGTTTTAGGATCATTATTAATGCTGACTTTAACAGGTTCAACGCTAAACTTACAATCGTACATGGGAATCATTATGTCGGTTGGGGTTTCAATTGCCAACGCCGTACTTTTGGTAACCAATGCCGAGCAGTTGCGCAAAAAAAATGGAAATGCCATAGAATCGGCTCGTGAAGCGGCTGCGCTGCGTCTTCGTCCAATTATCATGACTTCGGTTGCGATGATTATGGGTATGCTGCCAATGGCAATCGGACACGGCGAAGGAGGCGATCAGGTCTCTCCGTTAGGAAGAGCGGTTATTGGTGGATTATTATTTTCTACTTTTGCCGTATTATTGATCTTGCCGCAGATATTTGCATGGGCACAAGAAAAAACAACGACACAATCAGTTTCTTTAGATCCTGAAGACGAAGAAAGCATCCATTACATTGCATCAATAAGTAAGTCTAAAGTTGGAAAGTCATAAAGTCATAAAGTTGGAAAGTCATAAAGTCATAAAGTTGGAAAATCGAAAGTCGAAAGTCATAATTAGTTGAGTATAATTATTTTTTAACACATAGAAACATAGATTTTTAGTTTAAATAAAAAAGGTAAAAGAAAAAACTAGTTTTCACACATAGCTATGTTTGTTTAAAAAAGTGAAACGCCTTTATTCGTAAGAAGAGCTATGATTCTATGTGTTAAAATAATTAATCCAAAAGCTTAAAACATATTCATTATATAAAACCAAAAAATGAAAAATAATATAAAATCAATCGCATTATTATTTACAGCGTTAGTTGTATTAAGCAGCTGCGAAAAGAAAAAAGAAGAAACTGCGAAAGCAGAAATCGAACCTAAAGTGGAAACTTTCCTTTTATCGAAAGAAAAACTAACGACAGAATTACGTTTACCAGCTGAATTAACCGGTTTTCAACAAGTTGATTTGTATGCAAAAGTGAGCAGTTTCGTAAAAACTTTAAAAGTGGATATTGGTTCTAAAGTAAAAAAAGGACAGCTTTTAATTGTTTTAGAAGCACCAGAAATTACTTCACAATTGGCTGCTGCCGAATCTAGATTGAAATCTATGGAAGCGATTTATGCCACCAGCAAAAGCACTTACAATCGTTTGTACGAAACGAGCAAAGTAGAAGGAACGATTTCTAAAAACGATTTAGAAATGGCAAGCGGAAAAAAGAATTCTGATTACGCACAATATCAAGCTGCCATTGCGGCTCACAAAGAAATCTCGATCATGAGAGGATATCTAGAAATCCGTGCTCCTTTTGATGGTGTTGTAGCAGCTAGAAATGTCAATTTAGGAACATTTGTTGGCCCGCAAGGAAAAGGTTCAGATTTGCCTTTACTAACGATTCAAGAGCAATCTAAATTGCGTTTGGCGGTTTCTGTTCCAGAATTGTACACGGGATATTTGCATGCAGGAGACGAAATGAGTTTTAATGTAAAATCATTGCCAGAAACTTTTACCGCTAAAATTACCAGAATGTCGGGAGCTTTAGATTTAAAATTACGTTCTGAAAGAGTCGAAATGGATGTTCACAACACCAAAGGAAATTTATTACCTGGAATGGTTGCCGAAGTTTTATTACCGCTTAACGCAAAAGACAGCACATTTGTAGTACCAAAATCGGCAGTGGTGAATTCTGCCGAAGGTTTGTATGTGGTAAAAGTAGTAAACCACAAAGCCACAAGAGTTGACATTAAAAAAGGAAGAGAAATCGACGATAAAATCGAAATTTTCGGTGACTTGAACCCTCAAGATAAACTGGTAAAAATCGCCAGCGAAGAAACTAAGGAAGGCGATATCATAAACGAATAACCTGCGTTTAGTCTTCTTTTTAGTAGATTACCAATTACTGTACGCATTCTTCGGAGTGCAAATCTAAAATTTGCCTTAGGACAGTTCCTCTTTTTTGGAGGGACTGTTTTTTTTTGTTTTGTAAATCAGGTAAAAGTACGTAGTTGTTGAGATTTGTAAATTGATATTTTTGAAAAGAATAAAATGAAATACACAATCGTTAACACAACCAAATTTGAATAAATTGTTACTAATATATAGTAGTATATAAAAGTTACGCATCAATATATTAAAAATTCAAACTAAAAAACTATTATGATCTTGAAAAAAATTATTATCAAAAACTTTCGAGGAATAAACGGAACAATTACCGTAGATTTTGATTTATTTAGTTGTATTGTAGGACAAAATGATGCTGGAAAATCAACAATTTTAAAGGCTTTAGATGCAGCTTTAAATGGTACAACTTTATCGAGAACAGATTACAATGTTAATGCGCAAGACAATGTTATTTTTGTTGAAATGCATTTTGATTGTTTAAATTCTCAATATACTTTAGGAGAAGAAATTGAAACTTCAATTGAAGCAGAAGAATTGATAAACGACCAAAATCTACTCGTGTGGAAGAAAACCTGGACAGTAAACGATACATCTATTTCAAGCGCAAAAACTTCTTTCATGCGAAAAGTATATGCGGAAAATAACGATTTTATTCTAAAGACTGAAGCGCAACTAATGTCATTATGTAGGGCTAATGGAATTGCAACAACGAAAGGGAATGGTGATATTTTCAACAATGTTGAAAAAAGAGAGAAATTGAGAGAATACAATCATCAGAATCATATTGCCTTTACTTATGAGTTTGAAGATGTTCCTTCATCAGGAACAACAAAACTAAAATCCATCGCCGATGCAATCAAAAAAATACTACCATCGTTTCAATATTTTAAAGCTGATTCTTCACTTTCCGATACTGATACAACAATACAAAAGTATTTTAAGGACATGGCTTTTAATTTAATAAAAGCAGGTATAGATACTGACGATTTGGAAACTCAAATTAAGGATGAGCTCGGAACAGTTTTACAAAGGGTTACGGACAAAATAAATGATGTAGTAAAATCTTCAGAAAAAGTAGAACCAAGAATAGAATTTGATTGGAGTAAATTAATCTCCACCTCATTTGTTAGTACTTTTTCTGGTAATAATATTCCGTTAAGTTCAAGAGGAGATGGTTTTCGAAGAATTACAATGATGTCATATTTTGAATATCTTGCTGAAACAAATAGAGCAAATGATAAACAACAAATAATTTTTGGTTTTGAAGAACCAGAGACTTTTTTACATCCTTCGGCTCAAGATAATTTGTATGATAAACTTAATCTATTAACACAAAATGGTTATCAAGTAATAACATCAACTCATTCACCAACAATTGTTGGTAAAACAAATATTCAAAATATTGTACATATTTCTAAACCAAATAACATCTACACGGTAAATCAGGTCGGACTTGATTACAAACAACTAGCGATCGATTTAGGAATAAAACCTGATAACACATTTACTCCACTTTTTTCAACTTCTAGGCTATTATTTTTAGTTGAAGGAATTGATGACGTTAATGCGATGCATCATAAAGCTAGGCTTTATAAACAAGCAGGTGAAATTACTCATACTTTCGAAGAATTGAGTGTAAACATTATACCTATTGGTGGTTGTGGTGGTGTAAAACACTGGGTTAATCTTGACCTTTTTACAAAACTCGAAAAACCTTTTTTTATATTTCTTGATAGTGATAAGGACAATGCAATTCAGGTTTCTCCAAACGAAACAAGTTTAGTTAAATATGGACTTATTCTAGGAACTGATTTTTTGATTACAAAAAAGAGACTTTTAGAAAATTATATTCATCCTTCTGCTTTACATAGGTTAGTTCCAGGATCAACCATTAATTATACAGATTTTGATCACGCAAAAAACCTTTGTAAAGATTATCCAGATAGTGTTATACGAGCGAATCTAGGCGGCAGTAAGGTTGCGGAAAAACATTACGGAAATCTAACACATGCCGAATTAAAATTAACTTGGTTTGATGGAAACACCGATGAATTTTTAGAACTGTATAATATTATTGTTGCAAAATTAAATTAAAATAATAGCGAGTATATAACGGCCTTTCCTAATAGCGCGGATTTGTAATCCACGCCCACAAAGTAATGAACACATCATATCTCTAAAAACTAAAAAACTCGATCCTAAAATCGAGGTTTTTCCATTTTATAAACCTTACTCCTCACTCAAATAAGGATTCAAAATCTCCGCCAATTCATTGACCCGATAGCGCGGATTTGTAATCCGTGCCCACAAAGTAATGAACGTATTCTATTTCTAAAAACAAAAACCTCGATCCTAAAAAAAAATCGAGGTTTTTCCATTTTATAAACCTTACTCCTTACTCAAATAAGGATTTAAAATCTCCGCCAATTTATTAACCCAATAATAATTGTCTTCAAAATTTGTTAGTCCAATTTGGAGGGTTTCGTTTTGTCGCGTTATAGCGAGAGCTACTAGGAAAATGGTAAACTTTTTATAAATTTGATTTTCACAAATAACATTCGGTCTATTAAAATCAATAATGTATGCCTTCTGAAAGTAAATTAGAATATAAATATGGAAAGCTTTGGATCAAAGATGGCTTTTTGTTGGTATTTTATATTTTTCTCTTTAACGAGCTTAAAAATGATAATAAAGACTTTATTGAATTAAAAAAGGAGCTCGTGCAAAACATCGATAATATATTTATAGACATGTTTGCATTTCTTAATTTTAATGAGTTTATAATTTCAGATGAAATAAAAAATATTTTAATAAATCATATCGAAAACATAATTATAAAAATGGATGAAGAAAGTGATTATTTTTCGCTACAAAATTTAGACGAAATATTATCTCAGGTCAAAATTTATCATTTAGAAAATTTGGATTATGAGCCTTCAGAGGAAACGATAAGAAGTCAGTATTCAAATGATATTAATGAAGTAAAGAATAATTACATACAAGAATTCGCTGATATAAAATCATTACTTGAAAAAGACTATCGTATTTAAATAAAAAACCTCGATCCTAAAAAAATCGAGGTTTTTCCATTTTATAAACCTTACTCCTCACTCAAATAAGGATTCAAAATCTCCGCCAATTCATTGACCCAATAATAATTGTCTTCAAAATTTGTTAGTCCAATTTGGAGGGTTTCGTGTTGTCGCATTACGGCGAGCGCTAAAATGCAGTTTACTTGTCTTAAGATTTTAGCCATATCTTCGGGATCGATAATATGGTTAAAAAAATCAATCAGCCTTGTTTCGGCTTCTTTGGAAAGGGTTTCTGTTTTCATTAAGTGAAGAATTTAAGAAAAACCCTCGTGCCTTAGCAGTCTTACGCTTCTTCACGGCGTCAAAGTCCTTTCGGAGCTTTACTACATAGCACAAGGGCAAATTTTAATGCGTTCTTAATGTGAAGATTTAAGAACTAAAAATATAGGAAAATTCTTTATTTTATATTCTTTTTCTTACAACTACTTTATGTTCTTTAACAAATATACTAAATCTAAATTTTGGCATGTATTTATCGCATTTTTGTCATTTCGACGGAGGAGAAATCACACTAGAAACTCCGCAAAGAATGTCGCCAATCTTTGTCGATCAACGAGTGTGATTTCTCCCTTCGGTCGAAATGACAAACTAGATTTAAAATATGTATATTCGTACAAAAAAAATAAAAATGCTAAATCCTCAACTTGGCTATCATACTTATTACGTCTATATTATAACAAATGAACATCGCACTTCTTTTTATAGCGGAGTTACTAATAACTTAAGAAAAAGACTTGCACAGCATAAAGAAAATATAGATTTAAATATTAGCAGTTTTGCAGCAAAATATAATATTCAGTTTTTAGTTTATTATGAAAAATTCACATGGATACAAGAAGCAATCGCACGAGAAAAAGAATTGAAGAAATGGCGAAGAGATAAAAAGATTGAATTGATAAGAGGTTTTAATGAAACTTTTGAATTTCTTAATTTTCATTTTGAATGAGTTTTTTTCAATTCTTTGTCGATTAACGCGTGTGATTTCTCGTTCCTCTAAATGACAAAATTGTGGAAAACGCAATATAAATTCCTATTTACTTTAAAAATTACAAATCATAATTGAAAATGAATACTTTTGAAAAAGCTATTAAATATTTAAAATGATAAGAATAGAATTCGAGGAACCAATTGTAGAAATTTGTGAATGCTGTACTAATGAAACCATTAAACTAACTCGATTTGTTTATAAGGATGAAAATGCATTTGCTATTTATTATTTAAAATTCACAAAAGGTCATGATTATAAATATGCTCTAGGAATAATCAGCATTGGTGATTGGGGAACGGACGAAGAACCTAAAAATAGATTTTCTTTTCCGTTCAGAATTTGGCTTAACGATAATAACGAATACCAAATAGGTTTAATGGACAAAGAAGAATCTCCTTGGCAGAATACAATACTTGGAAAAATCTTAGATAGAAAAGATGCACTACAACACCCTTGGATAAAAGAAGTATTTCATATAACAGATCATATCGTTTTTGAGGATGAGAAATTAATTGAATATTTTGATTAATCAATTTTATAAAACAAAAAAAATGCAAGACCAAAATTGATCTTGCATTTTTGCAAAGTGATAAATCTAAAAAAGTCTTTTAGACTCTCTGACGCTCGTGTATTCCTTCTTTAATTTCTTCCACCATTTTTTTATTAAAAGCAGGCAAATCATTAGGATTTCGGCTGGTTACTAATCCATTGTCTACAACAACTTCTGAGTCTTCCCATTGTGCTCCAGCGTTTTTCAAATCGTTTTTAACAGAGAAAAACGAAGTTACTTTTCGACCTTCCAAAACATCGGCATCTACCAGAATTTGAGGTCCGTGGCAAATTGCCGCTACTGGCTTTTTACTTTCAAAAAACGAACGTACAAAATTTACTGCTGCTTCTTCTCTTCTTAATGAATCTGGATTTATAACTCCACCCGGCAGAACCAAAGCATCGTAATCGGCTTCATTTGCCTGATCTAAAACTACGTCAACATTATATTCGCTGCTCCAATTTCCGTCTTTCCAAGCTTTGATCGTTCCTGATTTCAAACTAACGATATCGGCATTCCAACCTTGCTCTTCCAGATAAGCTTTTGGAGATGCTAATTCTGATTCTTCAAAGCCGTTTGTGGCTAATATGGCTATATTCTTTTTCATGATTTTAATTTTTTTAAACGTTATTAATTTTGATTTACCTAAAATTAGCTATTTCTAACAGCCAGCGAAAACAGACGATGTTAAAGCTTTCTTTAATAAAAGTTAATTAATTGAATAGCAGTTTTTTATTAAAAATTAAACGAGAATTATGTAAGATTGAGGTGGGTTGGGATTATTATTTTATAGCAAGAAAGTTCAAGAAAAAGTCCCAGCGGGACGAAATATTTATAGAAAAAAATCTTCCCATTTCAAAAGAGCCCCAGCGGGGTGAAATCTTATCTACAATATGTCGCTCCGCTGGAGCTTTTGGTACAGCGCATTTTATGAATCTATAAATATTTCATTCCTCCGGAATTTTTAATTGTTGAAATATATTTTGGTATTATGTATCGTTCCTACGAAACTAATTTTTTATATCCATTATTTTCGCAAAGGATTAAAATCCGTTGCTACAATATTTTTCATTCCTAACGGAATTTTTAAAGAGCCATAGGCTCGGTTTATTTTGCAGCCCGGGATTTAATCCCGGGTTAGAGAATCCAAAATAAAAAGATCCATAGGATCGAATCATTTAATCTGTAATACTTAAAAACCTATAAGAAAAATCTTCAATAACTTACCTGCCCTTATATGGTTCAAAAAATAAATGTTATTTTTGTTACTCTTTTTAAAACATCTTGTGATTAAAAACACCCCATTTTAATCAAAAATCAATAATATTTTACCATTTATGAATGTTTTACTCATTGAAGATGATAAACGCATCAGCGAATTTATTATAAAAGGTTTAGAAGAAAACAACTTTACCGTTCATCTTGCCGAAACGGGCGAAATGGCGCGCGACCTTGTTCAGGAAAACACTTGGGATATTATCCTGATGGATATTATGCTTCCGGGAATCGATGGTATTCAGCTGACGAAATTAATGCGTTTTAAAAAGATTCATACACCAATTTTAATGCTCAGCGCCTTGAGTAATACCGATGATAAAGTTACCGCACTCGATTCTGGTGCCGATGATTATCTTGTAAAGCCTTTTCATTTTAAAGAATTGATTTCGAGAGTAAATGCGCTTACTCGAAGAACGAAATTCAATTACAACGAACCCGAAACTTTATACACCTGCGGGACTTTAACCATTAATCCAGATGAACATAAAGTCACCGAAAATAACGAACTGATCGATCTTTCGCCAAGAGAATACAAACTGCTTTTGTATTTATTGGAAAACCGAAATAAAGTCATGTCTCGAACTCAGATTCTAACAGCAGTTTGGGGAATTAATTATGACAATAACACTAATGTGGTTGATGTGTATATTTCGTATTTAAGAAACAAAATCGAACACAATCACAAGTTCATTCACACCATAAAAGGAATCGGTTACATGCTAAAAGAATAATTATGAAAATCCGTAATCGCTTTACTTTAATTTCTTCTTTGACATTCAGTGTTGTGTTTGTCATTGCTTCGCTGATCACGTATTTTTCTTTCTACAGTTATTCCGAAAAAATCGTGTATAACGAATTGCAGAAAACCTGTTTACTGACAGGAATTTTCTATTTAGAAAAAGACGAACTTCCAGAAAACCAGCATTTAATTATCGGACAGCAATTTCGCGAAAATTCACTTGAAATCGTAACACGCGTTTACAATAAAGAGAACCAGATTGTCTACGGAGATAAAACTTTAGACAACAATATCAATAAAACCCGACTGGATTACATTAGAAAAAACAGAAAACTAAGTTTTAAATCCAAACATCATTTTTATTTCGGAAGTTATTACCATGACAATCAAGGAGATTTTGTGGTTTTCGTTAAAAAAAATGACACCGATTTCAAAACCATGACCGATAGATTATTGATTATTATGATTTTGGTTTTAATTTCGGGTTTGGTCAGCATTTATTTGGTCAGCCGAGTACTTTCTAATCTGGCTTACAGTCCGATCAAAAATATTATCAATCAGGTTAATGAGATTCAGGCTTCATCGTTAGACAAACAAATTGTTTCTCCGAATACCAAAGACGATGTTCAGGAATTGATCGAAACGTATAACAATCTGCTGAAAAGACTTTCGGATACTTTTATCATTCAGAAAAACTTCATCAATTATGTTTCGCATGAGTTCAAAACGCCATTAACTGCCATTTCTGGAAACCTTGAAGTTTTTGCCCAAAAAGACAGAACCAGCGCCGAGTATAAAGAAATGTCTCAGAAAGTGTTAGAAAACGTTTATCAAATCGAAGACACGATGAATACTTTGATGATGCTTTCGGGTCTTCGCGACAATATGGAACTCAACGAAATTTTTAGAGTCGACGAATTGGTTTGGGACATTAACGATCAATTGTCTGCCAGTTATCATTTAAAAGGGCAAATCCAAATTGCGTTAGAAGTTGGCAATGACAAATTGCTTTCGATACAAGGAAATTCTAACGAAATCAAAATCGCTTTATTTAATATCATCGAAAATGCGGTTAAATATTCAGAAGGAAATCCTATAAAAATCAGCTTATTAGAACAAAATCAGCAGTTAAAAATTGTGGTTGAAGATCAAGGAAAAGGCATCAGCGAAGACGATCTTCAATTCATTAAACAAACCTTTTACAGAGGTAAAAATGTGAGCGATATTAAAGGAAGCGGCATTGGTTTGACTTTAGCCAATGTAATTTTCAAACAAAATAATATCGAGTTTACCATTACATCCAAAAAAGGCGCTGGAACCACGGTAACACTGGTTTTTCCGAAACTCTAATCGTTTTCTAATCTAACTCTTACTGGTTTCTAACAGACATCAAATTAGGACTTAATATGCAGCAAATAGCTTTGCAACTTATTAAATCTACTTAATTTGAAACGTATATTTTTAACCTTGTTTTTAATTGTATCATTCAAAAGTATGGCACAAAATGCTACTTTAAATGATACAATTGTCTTGTCTAGAAAAAAAGCCGAAGCTATATTTCTGGAAAAAAATATTTCTATTATTTCAGAAAAACTAAACATTGATATTGCCGACGCGCAGGTAATTCAGGCAAAGTTATGGCCGAATCCTACGCTAACCGTTGGCGAAATCAATCTGTGGAGCAATGCCACTGCACAGCAACTGCCGCCGTTATGGGGAAATTACGGAAGAACGCAACAAGTTAATGCTGAACTAGAACAATTAGTTCAGACTGCGGGAAAACGAAAGAAAATGATCGCCATGGAAAAAGTGGGCGTTGATATTGCCAAAGAATATTTCAAAACTTTTTTGCGAAATCTCAAAATTGAGTTTAGAAACAACCTGACTGAACTGCAATACACACAAGCTCAAGAAGCCATTTATAAAAAACAGCTTTCGTCTATGCAAACCTTGATTAAAGCCTATGGCAATCAGGTTGCACAAGGTAATATTGGCAAAGCCGAATACATTAGGCTAAAAGCATCTGAGCTTCAATTCTTAAAAGAAATCAGCGATTTACAAAAGGCAAATAATTCGTTGCAGCAAGAACTTAAAGTTTTAATGAATCTTCCGCCAACAAATTATATCAAACTTACAGATGAAGGTTTTGTTCCCGAAAATAAAAATATTGACGATATCAATCTTGGAAATCTAATGGCATCGGCTGTAGAAAATCGTCCAGATATGAAAGTGCTCAAACTTGGAAATGAGTACAACGACATTAAATACAAATACGAAAAAGCAGTACGAACTCCCGATGTTACGCTTGGCTTAAGTTACGATCGTGGAGCAAGTTTGATGAATGATTTTGTGGGTATTGGTTTTTCATTGGATCTGCCGTTTTTCAATAGAAATAAAGGAAATATAAAAGTCGCGAAACTCGCTATTGAGCAAGGCAAATTAGCTACAGATGAAAAAACACTGACCATACAAACAGAAGTTCTACAAGCCTATCAGGATTTACTGGTTACCAAAAAACTTTATGATAACGTTGATGCCAGTTATGAAGGTGATTTGGATAAACTATTAGAAGCTTATCGAAAAAATTTCATGCAAAAAAACACAAGCATGCTCGAATATCTTGATTTTGTTGATGCGTATCTAGACAACAAAACCATTTTATTAAACTCTAAAAAAGACCTCAACAATAACCTTGAAGAACTCCGTTACATAGCGGGTGAAGAAATCAATTAAACCAAATTATCTAAAAAATAATAACATACATAATGAAGAAATTTATTTTACTCCCGATACTTGGGTTACTGCTCGTTTACGGATGTGGCAAGAAAGAAGAAGTTAAAAAAGCACAGGATGAAAAATTCTGCATCGATAAAGAATTAAAAGAAAAAATAACAATCGAAACTGTTCAAAAACGTTCTGTGAGCGAATCGATCAATCTTACGGGAAACATTACTTACAATGGCGATCATGTAGTTCAGTTTAACAGTCTTGTTCAAGGTATCATTACCAAAACTACTTTCTCGTTAGGCGATTATGTAAAAAAAGGACAAGTGCTGGCAGAAATTAAAAGTACAGAATTGAACAGTATGCAGTCAGAAAGCCGATCATTGCAGTCGCAGATTACGGTAGCCCAGCGCCAGCTGCAATCAACAAAATCAATGTTTGAGGATGGAATTGCTTCTCAAAAAGATTTACTGCAGGCACAAAGCGAATTAGATGTTTTAAAAGCTTCTTTAGGAAATGTAAGAGCCAATTTAGCGATGTTCAGCGCAAGCAGCGACAGATCTGTTTTTCAAATCAAAGCACCAACAGAAGGGTATATCGTAGATAAAAACATCAGTCCCGGAATGCAGGTTACAGATGAAACGAATTCGCTATTTACCATTTCTGATTTAAAAGAAATCTGGGTTTTGGTAAATGTTTATACAAGCAATCTGAAAAACATCAGCGAAAATATGGCTGTTGACGTTACAACACCTGCTTATCCGGGAGAAATTTTCAAAGGAAAAATCAATATGATGGCAAAAGTTTTTGATGCCGACGAACATGTTCTAAAAGCGCGAATTGTTATGGATAACCGCAACCTGAAACTAAAACCGGGAATGACGGCCGATATTACAATCGATAAAAGTACAGGTGGTGAAGCATTGGCGGCTGTTCCTGCAAAAGCCGCCATTTTCGATAACAACCGTGATTATATCTTAATCTATAAAAACGATTGTACAATCGAAACCAGAGAAATAAATCCAGTCTTAAAAAACAACACTTGGCTTTATTTTGATAAAAGCGTAAAAGAAGGCGAAATGGTGATTACTAAAAACCAGCTTCTGATTCACGAAAGATTAAAAAACTAAGCATCCTTAAAACGGATAAATACAATACAAAACATGAAAAAATTTGTACAAGGTCTGGTTGCTTTCTCCCTAAAAAACTCACTGATTATATTCTTTTTCACAGCCATTTTACTGGCTGCAGGAATTGTGAGTTACATTCACACACCCATAGAAGCATTTCCTGATGTAACCAATACAAGAGCCCGAATTATTACACAATGGCCGGGAAGAAGTGCCGAAGAAGTCGAAAAATTCATCACGCTTCCCATTTCAAAACAAATGAATACAATTCCGAAAAAGGCAGAAGTTCGTTCTATTTCTCTTTTCGGATTATCCGTTGTAACCGTTTTATTTGATGACGGAGTTGAAGATTTTTACGCACAGCAATACGCTTCAAACCGATTAAACGGACTGGATCTTCCAGAAGGAGCCGATGTTGAAATCGATCCGCCGTCTGGAGCAACGGGCGAAATTTTTAGATATGTCATTAAAAGTGATCTGCCAATTAAAGAAATCAAAGCCATTCAGGATTGGGTTATCGAAAGAGAATTAGTTGCTGTTCCGGGCGTTGCCGATGTAGTAAGTTTTGGTGGAGAAGAAAAAATGTTCGAAATCAAAATCAATCCAACCGAACTCGAAAATTACAATTTATCGGCATTAGACGTTTATGAAGCTGTTTCAAAAAGTAATATCAACGTAGGCGGAGATGTCATCAAACGAGGCGATCAAGCGTACGTGGTTCGAGGAGTTGGTTTAATTAATAAAGTTGAAGATATTGGTAATATTTTAATTGAAACAAAAGGCGGAGCTCCTGTTTTAGTAAAGCATGTAGCTGAAGTTTCCATTTCAGCAAAACCAAGATTAGGACAAGTTGGTCTAGACGGAAATGACGATGTTGTGGAAGGAATTGTAGTCATGCTTCGCGGAGAAAATCCAGGTGAAGTAATTGGCAGATTAAAAGAACGTTTGAATGAACTAAATGAAAGAGTACTTCCAGACAATGTTAAAATAGTGCCATTTATCGACCGTACTGAATTGGTTAATACAACCGTAAAAACAGTAACCAAAAACCTTGTTGAAGGTATTTTATTGGTTTCGTTAATCGTGTTTATTTTCCTTTACAACTGGCGAACTTCGCTGATTGTAGCAACTGTGATCCCGCTTTCGTTTTTGTTTGCGATTATCATGCTGCGAATTCAGGGACTGCCTGCGAATTTGATTTCTATGGGAGCGTTAGATTTTGGATTACTGCTCGAAGGTACGCTGGTAATTGTAGAACAAGTTTTTGTTTCGCTCGAAAAGAAAGCCCATAAAGTGGGAATGGAACGTTTTAACGCCATGAGTAAAATGGGATTAATCAAGAAAAGTGTAGGAAGCGTGGCAACTTATATTTTCTTTGCCCTAATTATTTTGATTGTGGCGCTAATGCCAATTTTCTCTTTCACAAAAGTAGAAGGAAAAATGTTCTCTCCCCTAGCCTTTACTTTGGGGTACGCCTTACTAGGTTCACTGATTTTATCACTTACTTACGTGCCTGCCATGTGTAAAGTGATGCTTACGAAAAATATTGTCGAAAAAGAAAACATGATTTCACGTTTCTTTAGAACCAATTTGTACAACCTTTTTAAATGGAGCACCAAACACCGAAAAATAACGATTTATTCTTTTCTAGCTTTATTAGCCGTTTGTTGTGTAAGATTTGCATTTTACGGCTCAGAATTTATTCCGAAGCTGAATGAAGGAGCCATTTACGTAAGAGCCACACTTCCGAATAGTATTAATTTGGATGAATCGGTGCGATTGACTAAAGAAATGAAAGCCAAAATCAGGAAGTTTGAAGAAGTAAAATTTGTGCTTTCGCAAACCGGAAGACCAAATGACGGAACTGACCCAACTGGATTTTTTAATATCGAATTCCATATCGAATTAAAACATAAAGACGAATGGAAACACGACATCAGTAAGGAAGAATTGATTGCAGAAATCAAAAAAGTACTCGATGTATATCCAGGAATTGCATTTGGTTTCAGCCAGCCGATACAGGATAATGTGGAAGAATATGTAGCAGGAGTTAAAAGTCCGCTGGCGATTAAGATTTTCGGAAGCGATCTTTTCCAGATGGAAGAAATGGCCGCAAAAGTCGCAAATTCGATTAAAGATGTAAAAGGAATTGAAGATATCAATGTCTATAAAAATATTGGATTGCCAGAATTAAGAATTCAGCTTGACGACGAAAAAATGGCACGTTATGCCGTAACTACTGCCGATGCTCAAGCCGTTATCAGAATGACGATTGGCGGACAGGCTGCTACCAAATTTTACGATGACGAAAAGATATTTGACATTACGCTGCGTTTTGAAAAAGAATATCGCGATTCTAAAGAAAAAATCGAAGGTATTTTGATTCCGACCATGAATGGTAAAAAAGTGCCCTTAAAAGAAATTGCAACCGTAGAATATAAAACAGGGCCAACATTTATTTACCGTGAAGGAAACAGCCGTTACATAGCTGTAGGATTTAGTATTGAAGGACGAGATCTTGGAAGTACTATCGAAGAAGCACAGAAAAAAGTGGCTGCCGAAGTGAAACTTCCTAAAGAAAATGTCATGAAATGGGCAGGAGAATTTGAAAGTAAAGAAAGAGCTTCCAAACAATTGGCAATGATTGTTCCTGTTGTACTTATCCTTATTTTATGTCTCCTGTATTTCAACTTTGGTAATTTCAAAGATACCATGATTGCTGTAAGCGCAATGCCGTATGCCTTTATTGGCGGATTCTTGTCACTTTGGGCAACAGGAACCGTTTTCGGAATTTCGGCTGGAATTGGATTTATCATTCTTTTTGGTGTCAGCGCGATTGACAGTATTGTCCTCATCGGAATGATCAAAGAAAATATGCGCGCCGGAATGCATTTAAGAGATGCCATTTCGCACGGAATTTACAGTCGTATTCGTCCAATTGTCATGATTGCCTTAATGGGATCTTTAGGTTTATTACCAGCGGCTTTATCGACAGGAATGGGCTCAGAAGTTCAAAAACCGCTGGCCATCATGATCGTAGGAGGATTAATAACCTGTATGATTCTTTCCTTAACAGTTTTACCGCAAGTTTTCTATCTGGTGTACCGCAAAAAAGATATAAGTACCTATTCATAATTTTAATTGTTATTATTTATTCTGAAAGCACCTTTGAACTTTTTAAAAGTTTGGAGGTGTTTTTTTTGATTATAAAAAAAACAATTGCTTCCTGCTTTTGCTGGAGGCAATTCATAAAAACTATCAACAGCTTACATGAACTTATATGGTTCAAAAAATAAATCTTACATTTGGTAAAATCAAAAACATAATGATTGAAATAAAAGCATTTAGTCAGGCAGAAGATTTAAAAATTCCGAGACGTGTCCTAAAGTATGTTTTGGTATTTTGCACTTCGGGAGAAACTACGATTTCTATTGATGAAAATGAATTTACATTAACCGAAAATTCTGTTATCACGATTACTTCTGGGCAGATTCATTATTTTAAAGATATTGAAAATGCTTCTGGTTTTGTTCTCGAATTTACCTATGCTTTTTTCTGTAAAGACGACAGCGACATGGAACTGATTTTCCACAATGGTTTATTCTGCCATTTTGCGATGAATGAAATGATCAAAGTCGATCAGCCCGAAATTGTAGTTCGTCAGCTTGAAGAAATTACAAAAGAAATAAACCTACAACCGTATCAATATCTAATTTCTATTCACAGCCGAATTGAGTTGATTTTAATTGAAATCAACCGAATCAAAATAAATCGTGGAGACGAGATCTACAAACCCGATGCTTTATTTCTTCAATTTCTAGAAACGGTCATAAAAAACTTTGAAAAAAATCTTTCGGTAAATGAAATCGCTGGTTTGATTGGTACCACCGAAGCCAAACTCAACGAACTTTCAAAACTGCATTGCAATAAAACAGCCCAAAATATTATTTTTGGATTGATTGTTTCTGAAGCAAAACGATTGCTTATTTACGAAAAATTAACGGTAAAAGAAGTGGCTTATGCTTTAGGTTTTAATGATCCTTTCTATTTTTCAAACTTCTTCAAAAAACACGCTCAAGTTTCTCCAAAATCTTTCAGGGAGAAAATTGTTAGTGCCTAAATGTTTTTAAACACATAGAAACATAGATTTTAATTCTAAACTTCTTAGAAGTAAATAAAAGAGAAACTAGTCTCTCAACACATAGAACTACGTTTACTTGAAACTCCTTTTCAACTTTTACTCTACGCTTCTTTGTGTTTAAAAAATTATAATTACATGCTTTTTCCAAGATTCTCTATTTCTTAGCAAACGTTCTTGCGAGATCTTTGTTTCATAATAATTACTAATCATTTAGTCATGAAAAGATATCAGGATTCTGCCATTTTTCTTTTACGTATTGCATTAGCCAGCGGATTTATTTCTGCTGTTTCAAGTCGGTTGGGATTTTGGGGAAGTCAATCTTCAGGCTGGGAAAATTTCTTGGCTTACGCCGAAAAAGTCAATTCTTTCGCACCAAAAAGTTGCATTCCCGCAATAGCCATTACAGCCACAATATCCGAATCACTTTTGGGTTTGCTCCTTCTCTTTGGCTACCAAACAAGATTGGCATCAATTGCCGCATCTGTTTTAACCTTATTTTTTGCCTTAGCAATGACCTATTCTTTTGGTGTAAAAGATCCTTTAGATTATTCGGTATTTGTGTTTTCGATGAGCGCTTTTCTTTTATCAACTGTCGAAAAATACCAATGGAGTTTAGACGAAATTCTTTTAAAAAATTAAACACATAGAGACATAGTTTTTCGGATTAAAAAAAGATAGCTAAAGAAACAAGTTTCCACGCATAGCTAAACTATGTCCATTTGAATTAGTGAAACGCCTTTTTAAATCTTCGAAAAACTATACTTCAATGTGTTAAAAATAAATACACGCAAGAGATTAAACAATTAAAAATCAATTACAATGGAAAAACAAATTGCAAAAACAAGCGAAGTAAACTGGAAACCTCTTATTGAAGAAGGTGTAAATACAGACGGTATTTTTTATAAAGTATTACGCTTTGACGAAGCCGCCAACAGACCTAAAACTTTTTTATTAAAATTTGAAGCTGGCGCTTCGTATCCAAATCATATCCATCCCAGCGGAGAAGAAATCTTTGTCTTGGAAGGCGAAGTCCGATCTGCAAAAGACGAACTGAAAGCAGGCGATTATTTATACATGCCGCCTGAAAGTACACATTCTGTATTTTCTAAAACAGGTTGTACGCTATTGTTTGTAGTGCCCGAAGAGGTGGTGATTTTGAAGTAAATAAAATATTGAGTAGCCTCCTACTTTAGCTGGAGGTCTACTTGCGACTCTTTTGAGGCTTTAGCCAAATATATTTTTGGGCTAAGCATTTTATTTTACTAATTAATAACCTCCAGCTAAAGCAGTAGGCAATTCAAATAATTGAAATCTTTAAAATTACTCCAGCATATTTATCTCAAATCCTTCTTTATAACCAAATATTTCAAATTGGTATTTCCCGCATTACTTATTCCGTGTTCTGCATTTGGCGGGCAATATAAACTGGTATTTGGTCCAACCACAACTGTTTTACCATCTAGAAAAAAAGAAGCCGAGCCTTCTAGAATATAAAAAAATTCTTCTTCGGGATGATGGTGTGGCGCGTGCGTCGATTTCCCTGGTTCTACAATACTCATTTTTAAAGTGTTTTCCTGAGTAAAGTTTTTATCGGCAAACCAATATTGATAACCTGCTTTGGTTTTGGTGGCTTTGTCTATTTCAAAATGATTCACACAGTTTTCGATAGTGTATTGTGGTGATGTTACTTCTTTTTTGGTTTCCTGTGCGAAGGCTGTTTGTTGGAAAAGCAAAAGAGCGATTGCGGTTTTTAGGGTCGTAAGTTTATTCATTTTTTTATTGTAATGTTACGAAAAATTGACATTCATAAATAATTGGAGAAAATAAAATACAATCAGTAACATGAAAATTAGAGTTTTGTCATAACTTTGTTTATTAACTTTAGTAAACTTTAAAAATCATGCAAGCAATTAATATCACAGCATATACCGAAGATGACTCTCAGATTGAAGCTGTAAAAGCTTTTATGAAAGCATTGAAGATAAAATTTGAAATTGCAAATATAAAACCTTATGAATTATCTTCTGAACAGCAGGAAATTTTAAATAGCCAGATTAATTTAGACAGAAGTCATTACAAAAATTTAGATTGTGAATTTTTCTTGCATGGAAAATTGACAAATTGAGATTTTAATTTTATCTAACTAGTTATTTTTCTAATATTTTAACCATTGTATTGAAGTAGTTACAGGAAGACCATAGTTTTTTATTTCCAATAACATAAAATCTCTTCTTAGCTCTTGTAAGTGCAACATTTAGCATATTTGGTTTTTGAGAAGCCCAGTTTCTTGCCCCTGATGATTTCGGGTCACTACCTAAAACTAGAAATACAACATCAGCTTCTTTTCCCTGAAAGGTATGTATTGTTCCGCAAGATATCTTCGATTGTGTTCTAAAAAATTCATTACAGTAAGAAGCAATTGATTTGAAAGGTGAAATCACATAAATTTCTCCCTCATACCCTATACTTCTAAGTTCTATAATCTTTAGACGTAAAAGTTCAATTTCCTCTGTAATGAGATGTTTGTTAATTAGTGTAGGAGCCACATTTACATCAAACCAAGATGATGCTCCAATTAGTTTTTCAGTAGAGTTAGCGTCTACTGCTTTTACCATTTGATTACTATATGCAATTTTATTTGCAATAGAAAACATTGGATCATCGCAGCGTCGATGCGCTCTTAATGGAAATCCTGTCCAGATTTTCTCATCAGTATCACCAACATCCATATACGTTCCAAAAAGTGAAACTCTATCGGCTAATTGTTGTACAGATGTTCTATAGGGCGACCAATCAACTGAAACCGAATGTTCATTTCTTATTTTTACAACTAATTTTTTAGGCATTGTAACAACAGGTTCAACCTGCAAAGGATCACCTACAATTACACAACGTTTAGAACGATGAATCAAACCTGCTGCAGATTGTGGAGTTGCCTGTCCAGCCTCATCAATAAGCAACCATCCAATTTGCTCTGGAGTAGTATTTGGGAAAAGACGACTTGCTGATGCTAGGGTAGTAGAAACTACTGGCACACAAAGAAAAAAAGTATCCCATAAATTCTGAGCAATTACTTCATCTACTTTGACCCATCCAGCGGTCATTTCGAAATAAGCATTTAAGTTGTTTCTAATATTTTTCGCATTTGCTAAAACAGCCTCTTTATGCAATTGTAAAGCAGTAACAAATATATCACTTCTTAGTTTAGCTATTTTAGGAGAATGATAAGGATTTAGAAGATGGATACTTGATAAATCTTTTTTATAAAACTTACTATCGAAAAGATTTTCTGGTACAATCTCATATTTCTGTATCAAATTATTTTGAAGCTTTTGATATTCAATAAAAAATATATCCAACTGGGATAAGGCCATTTTAGTTTTGCTCTCACTGGACTGAAGATCCAGAATTTCTTCTTGATTTTTCTTAAGTTGATTTTTGATTTCTTCTAATTCAGCATTGATCGAATTAAGGTTACTTATAATTTTTTCTGCTTCAATATTCCATTGTTTAAATCCATTAGTCTTAAATAATTTTTGAAAGAAGAAAAAGGAAGGTTTACGGTTGGTCTGCAGATGTAATAGCGCTAAAATTCGATCAGCATCTTTTTTTAATTCATGTTCTTTTTCAGCAAAGATCTTTTTCTGTTTAGAAAGTAGTGATATGTTTTTTTCAATTTCTTTTAGTTCCGTTTTTAGCGGAGTAAGTTTTTTTTCATTCTCAAAAAAGATTGGTAACTGTTGATGAAATGAACTTGCTATCTTTTTAAATTCTTCAAAATCTCTGAGCAAACTTTTAAACTTTTTATTATGAAGTTCAAACGATTCATAATAAAAATGTGTTTTGTCATTGGCAGAATCTTTGTAAACTTCGTAAAGTAAATCATGAAACCCGATAGAGTCTTTGTCTTTTTCCGGTTTCCAAAATGCTTTTCTAAATGTATTTCTATTCTTAGAATTACCGAGAGCAGCTGCTAATACTCCCCAACTTTCATCCTCAATAAGATTCATAGAACATTGTGAAAAATAATCTGCTTCAGGAAAGATGGAAACATCAATTTTACTTTTTAGTGGTAATTCCTTACTGATATTTTCAACGGCAGCATTGTTATTGCTAGCTACTACAATGCCAAAATTACTACGAAGAGAAGTTGTTAGGTTATAAGTGTGAAATGTAAAGGATTCTTTTTCAACTTTTATAGATCGCTTTTCAAACAATTTATCACAACCCAACTTAGAAATTACTTTAGCTCTTTCCACGATTATTTCTGCAATTACATCTAATAATAATGTCGTTTTTCCCGTACCTGGAGGTCCATTAACACCTTGCAAACCATCAGCATTTCGCAAATTAGAAAATATAGTATTAACCGCTCCAACTTGTGCCGTATAAAGCCCGTATTCTACTTTAGAAGGCCATCTGCCCGACGTAATTTGATTCGGATTGAAAGTTTCAAAAAACATATTTTTGTTATTGATAAGGTCTTTTCGATCTCGCTCTGGTGGTTGTATAGTCAAATACTGTTGAAGAGAAATGCTCAATTTTTTCTCTTCAGCATTCGATAAATAGTTTAAGTCATCCAAATAAAAACTATTTAAAAAACTGGAATTAGATTCACTATCCTTAGGAACTTCTTCAATTAATAGATAAACTTTTATTTTCTCTTTTAGCCATAAACTAAGTTTTTCTAAATAATTAATTTCACTATTTAGATGATTCCAATGGATAATATCACCTTTAATCTCTAACTCATTATTACTATCACTATCAACTGTAATTTCAGGAATATTGTAGCGCTCGAAAAAATCTATCTTTGCTCTTTCCAAATCTTCTGAAACAGATACAAGATTTCCTTTATTTTCAAGGATTTTAATGCCAAATGTATAACTTGCGGTAACATAGCTATCCTGTTGTGGACGACCCTGTTCGTCTAATATCAATGCAGAAAGGCAAGTAAATCCTTGTATTGGCTCTTCCCAATCATTAACTATTTCAGTCTTGAGTAAAGCATTAAGATGATCTAGAATTAACTTTTTTTCGATTTTTCCAAAAATCAATGTATAACGCCATTTATAATTCTTCTTAGCTAACTTTATAATTTGTTGCCAAGGCAATTGCTCTCCGTTATTTAAAGATATAGCATCATCATTAAAGTCAGGAAGGTTAAATATTTCAATATCCCTCCAAAATCTTATTATATCTTGTTTTTTCAATCTTTGCTATTTTTTTAATTCTCTATTACTCCTTTTCAATACTTTCCAAAAACAGATTTAAAATATAACTAATATACTACATTTTTAAAAATATTAGATCTCTTGATAGAATTCTGCTTAACGAAAAAAAAAGACGCACTATAAATACAAGTCAAATACTTAATCTTTGTAGAGCTACTTGCGAAGATTCTTTGTTCCTCAGAATGACAAAAATGACAGTAAACTTTGCGCCTTCGCGACTTTGCGAGATAATCTAAGTAACAAACATCAATTTTTGCGGAGATTCTTCGTTCCTCAGAATGACAAAAATGAGGGTAAACTTTGTGTCTCAGGGACTTTGCGAGATTAATTTAAGCAACAAATTTGAACCCGACCTTGCAGAATATACGAAATAAAAAACTACTTTTAAAACCGCTTCAAAAAGCAACTTTAAATCTTTTTATTATGCATTCATTCCAACTTAAAATAAAATCAACCTTTTTATTTATTATTACTTTAACTTTTACAAATTTTATATACGCTCAGACATCAAAAGAAAAAAGTCATGCTTTAATAGCAAAAGGCGCCCTTCTCACAAAACTATCCGATCAATTCAGTTTTACAGAAGGACCTGCTGCGGATAAGAAAGGAAATATTTATTTTACAGATCAGCCTAATAATAGAATCATGAAATGGTCGGTTAATGGCGAACTTTCTGTTTTTATGGAAAATGCAGGAAGAGCTAACGGTTTGTATTTTGATCACAAAGGCAACCTTTTGGCCTGCGCCGATGAAAAAAATGAGCTTTGGAAAATAGACCAAAACAAAAAATACACTGTATTAATAAACAATTTCGAAGGAAAAAGGCTGAATGGTCCCAATGATCTTTGGGTTGACCCAAAAGGCGGTATCTATTTTACAGATCCTTTTTACCAAAGGGACTACTGGACACATACTTCCAAAGAAATAGAGAAAGAATGCGTTTACTATTTATCTCCAGATAAATCTAAAATTATCAACGTTGATAATGATCTTGTAAAACCTAATGGCATTATTGGAACTTCGGATGGAAAAACCTTGTACGTAGCTGATATAGCAGCAAATAAAACCTATTCTTATACCATCGAAAGTAATGGTTCTTTAGACAAAAAAACGCTGTTTACTGAATTAGGTTCAGATGGAATGACAATAGACGAGTCGGGAAACATTTATTTAACAGGAAAGGGAGTTACCATATTCAATCCACAAGGAGAAAAAATAGCACATATTGATGTTCCTGAACCATGGACCGCTAATGTTTGTTTTGGAGGAAAAAAATTCAAAACATTATTTATTACAGCCAGTAAAAGTGTTTATACATTAGAAATGAACGTTCGGGGAATGAAATAATCGATATATTTTTAACTGGACTGAAGTCCAGCCCTACAATATGAGACATTCCTTCGGAATTTTTCTTGCCATCTGATACAAAAAAGAGCCACTGGCTCTACGAATATTGTAGAGCTGGACTTTCAGTCCAGTTGAACATGGATTTTTTTATCGTCTTTCTATAGAAAAATTATGAAAATGATTCGTTCTCGCCTAGCCCCGATCGAAACGGCATCCTTTTGTGTTGAGGTTCAATACAAAAGATATAGTGTAGAGCGGGACAAAACGTCTTTAAAACGAAAAATGTTCTGCTCCTAAAAAATATTTTAGAAATTAAAAGTCTAGTAAAATCAACACTTTACTAGCATTTTTAATATTACTTATTGTACGATAAGAAAATATTATGATAAAAATATTTTGAAATTCAAAAAACCGCCATACATTTGCCTAACAGTGTTAAACAATTTAATACTCGAATATAATGGCTAGTAAAGATCGAATTTTAAGACAAAAAGAAGAGACAAGAAATAATATTCTTGGCGCTGCTTATGATATCGTGAAAGACGAAGGCTGGAATGGTTTGAGTATGCGTAAAATTGCCGACAGAATCGAATATACAGCTCCTATTATTTATGAATATTTCTCGAATAAAGAAGCAATTTTGGAAGAACTGACTGGCAAAGGTTTTATCAAGCTGACTAAAGAATTGCAAACTGCAATTGATAAGTTTGAAAAACCCGAAGATCAATTAGAAGCCATGTGGATGACTTATTGGGACTTCGCTTTTACTAATACTGAAATGTATCAGTTGATGTTTGGTGTTCAAATGACTTGCTGCGCACAGCGATGTTCAGCTCAAGAAGGACCTTACAAATTATTCACTCAGGTAATTGCTGATGTAATGAAAGACAGCAATCCGAGTCAAGATATCATAAAACAAAAGTACTTCACTTTCTTTTCTGTTATTCATGGTTTAATCGCCATAAACATCATTAATAAAAGTGATATTTTAGAAACAATTAATGCTCAAATTTTAAAAGATGCCATTGGGGGTATCATCAAATCAATACAATAATATTTTTTTTCAATTTTTACTTAACGGTGTAAAATTATTTAATTGGATAATATAAAATCCTTTTTTTTATAACTTTAACTTAACACTGTTAGAAAATTTAATCGAGGTAATAAAACTCTTTTTTTGGACTTTTACTTAACAACGTTAGATAATTTAATACCGATTTAAAAAGAGAACTGAAAATGATAAAAGTATAGAAGTTTGTGCTCATTTACTTAACAATGTTAGAAAATTTAATTCAATTAAATATGAATCCCGAGAATGCCCGAATACAAAAGAATTTAATCCGAGAAAATGTTCAACCAATTAAAACCACTATGAAAATGAAAAATGTAATTATAACCAGTTTTATTCTGGCACTAGTGTTAAGCAGCTGTGCCGATAAAAATCAGGCTCCTACTGCTCCACCACCACCGGTTTTACCAATTTTAGCTATTACAAGTGCAAACACAATCACTGACTCTGAATATCCTGCTTCTATACAAGGAACTGTTGACGTTGAAATTCGTCCACAGGTAAGCGGAAACCTAGAAAGAGTTTATGTTGACGAAGGTGCTTATGTAAATAAAGGACAAACGTTATTTAAAATCAATGAGCGTCCGTTTCGCGAGCAGTTAAACAATGCTTTAGCAAGTCTTCATGCAGCAGAAGCGGCTTTAATCAACGCCAACTTAGAAGTTGATAAATTGACTCCGCTAGTTCAGAACAAAGTAGTTTCTGATTATCAGTTAAAAACGGCTAAAGCAACTCAAAAAATTGCTGCTGCAAATATTGAACAGGCAAAAGCAATGGTAGGTTCTGCAAAAATTAATTTAGGATATACTAACGTAACTGCACCAGTAAGCGGCTACATTGGAAGATTGCCTAAAAAACAAGGAAGTTTAGTTTCTGCAACTGACGTTGAGCCTCTTACTACTCTTTCTGATGTACACGAAGTATTTGCTTATTTCTCTTTAGGTGAAACTGATTTCATCAACTTTAAAGAGCAATATGCGGGAAGTTCATTAGGGGATAAAATCAAAAAATTACCTCCAGTTACTTTGATTCTGGCTGATAACAGTGCTTATCCAAAAACAGGAAAAATCGATATGGTTGACGGTCAGTTTGATAAAACTACAGGAGCTATTACGATTAGAGCAACTTTCCCAAATGCAAACGGAGTTTTACGTTCTGGAAACACAGGAAGAATTCGTTTAGGATTAAACCACAATGATGCCATCTTGGTTCCGCAGGCAGCTACTGTTGAAATGCAAGATAAGGTATTTGTTTTCACCGTTGGAAAAGACAACAAAGTAACTAAAATGCCAATTACCGTTGTAGGGAAAAGCGGTACGAATTATTTAATTAAAGACGGCGTAAAATCTGGTGATCAAATCGTATTAAGCGGTATTGACAAACTTCAGGACGGACAAGCGATTCAGCCTGAAAAATCAACTAAAGTTGCCGAAGTAACTAACAAAAAATAATCAAAAGAAATAATGTTTAAAATATTTATACAAAGACCAGTACTGGCAACTGTAATCTCCATTTTGCTGGTGATTCTAGGTGTGCTGGGTTTAACTAAACTGCCTTTACAACAGTTTCCTGATATTGCGCCTCCATCGGTTTTGGTAACGGCGGTATATCCTGGAGCGAATGCAGAAACGGTGTTACGTTCTGTGGCTCCTTCTCTAGAAGAATCTATAAATGGTGTAGAAAACATGACTTACATGAGTTCTACCGCGAGTAACGATGGTAGTTTGGCCATTACTGTTTTCTTCAAACTAGGAACAGATGCGGATCAAGCTGCAGTAAACGTACAAAACCGAGTTGCACAAGCAACAAGTCAATTGCCAGCAGAGGTTGTACAACAAGGTATTATCACGGCGAAACAGCAAAACAGTTTCATTATGGCGATTGGTATGTACACTGATGATGAAGCAAAATACGATCAGACTTTTGTGGCCAACTATGCGCAGATCAATATTATTCCAGAATTAAAACGTATTTCTGGAGTGGGTTCTGCCAGTATTTTTGGTGGTGTAAAAGATTACTCTATGCGTGTTTGGCTGAATCCAACACAAATGTCAACTTACAAAGTAACACCAAATGAAGTAATGGCTGCCATTCAGGACAAAAGTTTGGAAGCTGCACCAGGTAAATTTGGTGAAAGAAGTAAAGAAGTTTTTGAATACGTAATTAAATACAAAGGTAAACTTACTAAACCTGAAGATTATGAAAATATTGCTATACGTTCTAATGCAGATGGTTCAGTACTTCGCTTAAAAGATGTAGCGAGAGTTGAATTGGGTGCTTATTCATACAACAGTTTAACTCGTTTAAATGGTAAAAAAGGAATTGTAATTGGGGTAATTCAGCTGGCTGGATCAAACTCAAATGATATTCAGATTGCGATTAATAAAATGATGGAAAAAGCTTCTAAAGATTTTCCAACAGGTATTAAACACAATATATTCTATAGTACAAAAGTATCTCTTGATCAATCTATCGAACAAGTTGAGCATACTTTGATCGAAGCTTTTATCTTGGTATTTATTGTGGTATTTATTTTCCTTCAGGATTTTAGATCAACTTTAATCCCGGCTATTGCTGTACCTGTAGCAATTTTAGGAACGTTCTTCTTCATGCAGTTATTCGGATTCTCGATCAACCTTCTAACACTTTTCGCATTAATTCTAGCGATTGGTATTGTGGTAGATGACGCGATTGTGGTAGTCGAGGCCGTGCATGCGAAAATGGAGCACAAACATTTGTCTCCAAAAATCGCCACGCATGAAGCAATGCACGAAATAACGGGTGCTATTATCTCGATTACGCTGGTAATGGCTGCTGTATTCCTGCCGGTTGGTTTTATGGAAGGTTCTACGGGAGTTTTCTATCGTCAGTTTGCCTTTACGATGGCAATTGCAATTGTAATTTCGGCTGTTAATGCCTTGACTTTGAGTCCAGCTCTTGCGGCTTTGTTCTTAAAAGACAATCATGGAGCGCATGATACAAATGCATCTCATGAGAAAAAAGGATTTAAAGAAAAATTCTTTACCGCTTTCAACAGCAGTTTTGAATCACTAACAAATCGTTATGTTGGCGGAATAAAATTCTTAATCAGAAAAAAATGGTTGAGTTTAGGCGGATTGGCTTTAATTACTGTAGCAACAGTTTTATTAGTAAAAACAACTCCTGCAGGATTTATTCCAACAGAAGATCAAGGATTTATTGCCATTGCGGTTAATACACCATCAGGAACATCTCTAGACGGAACTCAAAAAGTAATGACTGAGGCTGAAAATACATTAAGAGGTTTAGATGCTTCACGATTTGTAACAGCGATTTCTGGTTTCAACTTATTGACAAATTCAACAAGTCCATCTTCTGCGGTAGTTTTCGTATTGCTGAAACCAAACGAAGAACGTGGAGAAATTAAAAATATTGACGAAATCATGAATCAGGTTCGTGGTAAACTAGGCTCTATTTCAGGCGGAAGTTTCTTCGTATTCAGTTTCCCAACTGTTCCTGGATTTAGTAACGTTGAGGCTTTAGATTTAGTTCTTCAGGATAAAACGGGAGGAAAACTGGATAAATTCAGTGGTATTTCTCAAAACTTCATTGGAGAGCTTATGAAACGTCCAGAAATTGCAGTTGCCTTTACTTCTTTCAAAGCTGATTATCCTCAGTTACAATTAGAAGTAAACGACGAAAAAGCGAATCAGTTAGGTGTAAATGTAAAAGACATTTTACAAACGATGCAGGCTTATTTTGGTAGCGCGCAGGCATCAGACTTCAACCGATTTGGTAAATATTATCGTGTGGTTGTTCAAGCCGATATTGCCGACAGAGCAGATCCAACAGCAATTGACCGTGTATTCGTGAAAAATAAAACTGGCGAAATGGTGCCGATAAATACTTTAGTGAAACTAACTCGTATTTATGGTTCTGAAACCGCTTCTAGATATAATTTATTTAATTCAATTTCTATTAATGCCATTCCGAAACCTGGATTTAGTTCTGGAGATGCCATTAAAGCAATTGAAGAAGTAGCAGCACAACAATTACCTGCAGGTTACGGGTTTGAATTCTCGGGCCAAACTCGTGAGGAGATTTCTTCTGGAGGGCAGTCAGCGACAATTTTCTTACTGTGTTTAATATTTGTTTATTTCTTACTTGCTGCACAGTATGAGAGCTATATCCTGCCTTTAGCTGTAATCTTATCAATCCCTGCAGGTATTTTTGGAGTATTTGTTGCCATTGGTTTCACAGGAATCGAAAACAACATTTATGTACAAGTTGCCCTTGTCATGCTGATTGGACTTCTGGCCAAAAATGCCATTTTGATTGTGGAGTTTGCGGTACAAAAACGAAAATCAGGTATGGCATTAGTAAGAGCTTCAATAGATGCTGCCAAATTACGTCTTCGACCAATTATCATGACGTCTCTAGCCTTTATCGTTGGTTTAGTACCCATGATGAGTGCCAAAGGACCATCGGCGCAGGGAAATCACTCAATCAGTATTGGAGCTGCAGGTGGAATGATTTCAGGAGTAATTTTAGGATTATTTATTATTCCTGTATTGTTCATCGTATTCCAATATTTACAAGAAAAATTCAGCGGTAAACCAATCGCTGTCATTCACAACGAAGAAAAATAAATATGGAAAACTATATAACGACAATCCTTGTTGCCATCTTATTTGGCATCGGATATATATCATACAGAATCACGAAAGATCTTGAAACTAAAAAAGATATCTGCACAGAGATTTAATCTGTTAATGAGATTTAAAAATATATTTTAACACATAGAGACATAGAATCATATGCCTAAAAAGAGATTAGAAGAAACTAGTTTCCACACATAGTAACTATGTGCATTAAAATTAGTGAAACACCTTTTTTAAATCTTCAAAAAACTATGTTTCTATGGGTTGAAAAAAAATTACACCCAAAGTCAATGGGTACGGAAATCTAATAAAAAGACAATGAAAAATTATATAACCAAATTCGTGACCTTCGCCATTCTGATCACGACTTTAATATCCTGTAAAGTTTCAAAGGATATTGAAACTCCAAAAGATGCATTTCCTGAAAATTTCAGGAATGCATCGGTTTCGAGTGATACAACCAGTATTGCCGATATCGAGTGGAAAAACTTCTTTACAGAAAAAGATATTGTTACGTTAATCGACAGCGCGGTTGCCCGAAATAATGATCTGCTTATTGCACAAAAAAACATCGAAATTGCGCAGTACAGATTTACACAATCGAAATGGGGAAATGTTCCTCAGGTTAATTTATTTGTAAATGCTAATACAAGCAATCCTTCTGACAATAGTTTTACAGGAATGAACTTGAATCAGGCTTTAGGCGCTAAACATATTGATGATTATTCTGCTGGAGCTTCACTTTCTTGGGAGGCTGATATTTGGGGAAAGATCAGAAACCAAAAGAAAGGAGCTTACGCAGGATATCTTCAATCTGCAGAAGTTAAAAAAGCATTGCAGACGAATATTGTAGCGAATGTTTCAAGAGGTTATTACAATCTTTTGATGCTGGACGCTCAGCTGAAAATTGCACAGCAAAACCTAAAATTAAATGACAGCACAACGAATATTATCAAATTGAAATATGATGCTGGTCAAGTAACCACTTTAGCAATTCAGCAGTCTGAAGCACAAAAATTAAACTCAGAGCAATTGATTCCGTTATTGGAACAAAATATTGCTATTCAGGAAAATGCTTTAAGTGTTTTAACCGGTTCATTTCCGAATTCAAAACAAAGAACCGTTCTTTTAAATTCAATAGAAATTAAAAGCAATCCAGCCATTGGAATTCCGTCTTCATTAGTAAGCAGAAGACCAGACGTAAAAAGTGCTGAATTAGCTCTTAAAGTAGCCAACGCCAATGTCGGTATCACAAAAGCGGATTTATACCCAGCTCTTAGAATTACGGCTCAAGGCGGTTTAAACTCTTTCGAAACGAGCAGCTGGTTCAATATTCCAGCTTCTCTCTTCGGAACTGTTGCAGGTGGTTTAACACAACCAATCTTAAACAACAAAAGAGTAAGAACGCAGTATAATATCGCTGTCGCGGAAAGAGAAAAAGCGGTTTTAGCTTTTAGACAAGCTGTTTTAGTGGCTGTAAGCGAAGTTTCTGATGCTTTAGTAAAAGTCGAAAAACTACAGCAGCAAGAAACGTTCTTAAAAGAAAAAGTAAAAACATTACAGCAGGCAATTAAAAACTCGAACTTGTTATTCAAAAACGGATTAGCAGAATATCTTGAAGTTTTAACTGCTCAAGCCAATCTTTTACAAAGCGAATTAGAACTTGCTGACTTAAAAAGACAACAACTAACAGCCAATACAGATTTGTACCGCGCTCTAGGCGGAGGTTGGAAATAATATAATACCCGTTACCCGTTAATTACCCGTTAATTATTTATTTTTTGAGATGAAAACGCTGTGAGACCTTTTGGTTTCATGGCGTTTTTTTTTGCAATAAGGCACTAAGGCTCAAAGTTTATTTTAATTTCTCTCGCTCCCGGTAGTTATCGAGATTACAGATTAAGCAAATTTATTCTCATTTTATGTCTTCGTGAGCGGAGTCGAAAGATCGCATGCTAAATCCATACACTACTTTTTACTTTGTGCATCCTTCGACTTCGCTCAGGAGGACAAATCTTTGTAAATTTTTGTGTGCGATTTCTCGTTGCTCGAAATGACAAACTTTATGCTTATTTCTTTATTTTTGGAAAAAAACTTTGCGCCTTAGCGCCTTCGTGGCAAAACTTATAAAAAAATGACTTTCAATAAAGAAACCTATCTCAACAATCTAAAACAAACTATTGAAAGTTATTATCTTATTTCTGAAAATTCATGGAAACTAATCGAAAACATCACCAGTTTTCAAACGCTTAAAAAAGGAGAAACATTATTACAAAATGGAGAAATTGCTAAAAATGTTCATTTTATTGCAAAAGGAGTTTTACGAGCATTTATAACAGATGAAGAAGGTAATTTCTATAACAAAAACCTTTTTCTCGAAAATTATTTAGCTGGTTCGAAGGTTTCATTAATGCTTCAGACACCTTCCAATTTTACTATTGAAGCTTTAGAAGATTCTATTGTAATCAACATAAATTACAAAAAATATATTCAAGCTATTAACGAAAATGACGACCTCAAAAACTTCTATATCGCTCATTTAGAAAAGCATTGGATTATAGAAAAAGAGCAAAGAGAAGTTGCGCTCGTTATGCAGAATGCAACTGAAAGATATGTCACACTTTTAAGGAAACATCCAGACATTGCAGATCGTGTTCCGTTACTGCATATTGCATCGCATTTAGGCATTACACCAACTCAGTTAAGCCGAATCAGAAAAAGTTTGGAAAAAGATTTGTAAATCAACATATGTAAAGGTTTTTTCAGAAAGGTCATTTTATCTTTGTGTTAGATTTAAAATCTATTCCGAAAAAATGAAAAATACAGATCTTATAAAAGACAATATTGACAATCTCACCACACTTTGGAGAACTGCAGCTGCACCTCTCCTTTCGTATCATAAAAATGATCCTTTTCAATTCAGCCAGATAAAAAATTCAGGCTGGCCGAATAGATTATGGTTCCGAGAAGATATTACAGAAAAAAATCTGCCGCAGATTCTTGAAATTATAGAACAAAATCCAGGTTTGGTAATTCCGTATTGGGATATTTTTGAAAGCAATTCCAATGAAATATTTGAAAAAAATGGGTTTGAAATACGAAATCAACTTGTTGCAATGGCTTTAAAACTGGAAGAAAGATTTGTTCTTCGAAATATTCTTTCTTTTAAAAGAGTTTTAAATGAAGAAGATGCCATAACGTGGTCTGAAATTTATCCGTTATCTTTTAACTACGTAATCAGTAAAGAAACAATCGTCCATAATTACGAAAAAACTAAATTTTATCTGGTTCATTACGACGAAAAACCAATAGGAACTCTCAACCTTTTTCAAACGGAAAATGTTATGGGAATTCATGGCGTTGGTGTAATTCCTGAAATGCGTAAAAGAGGCTTCGCCGAAGAAATCATGAAGTTTGCCATCAACGAAGCCATTGATGCTGATTGTAATTATGCTCAATTACAAGCTTCTCCGTTAGGAAAAAACATTTATACAAGGTTGGGTTTTGAAGATTTGTTTTTAATTAAGAATTACTTTTTGTAATAAATTTCAATTTTAAAATCCAAATTGCAATTCTCCGCAGTTTTATGTCCTCCTGAGCGAAGTCGAAGGATCGCATGCTAAATCTACAAGTATGCCCTCACTTTGCGTGTCCTTCGACTTCGCTCAGGAAGACAAACTGTTGTGATTACTTTAGCAAGGAGGTAAGCCCATCACAACTAACAACTAACAACTAACAACTAACAACCAACAACCAACCAACAATTGTCCCAAATGCCCCTAAAATAGTCGTAAATGTGTATTTCAGTAAAGGAAAACATTATTAGATTTGTAATACATTAACTAATAACCTTTTAAACAAATACCCAATGAAAACAACGAAAATTATTTTCTGGACTACTACAATCCTTATTTTTTTATTTGAAGGCGTGATGCCAGCTTTAACTTCTCAAACTGAATTAGCAAAAGAAGGAATCAAACATTTGGGATATCCGGAATATTTTGGAAATGCTTTAGTCGTATTTAAAATTCTGGGCGTTTTAGCTTTAATCATCCCACAAGTACCTGCACGCATTAAAGAATGGGCTTATGCCGGATTTGCTTTCGATTTTATTTTTGCTTCAATAAGTCATTTTGCAGTAGACGGAATTGATTTTCAAGGTTTCTTCCCTTTAATCGTATTTGCCATTTTAATTGTATCGTATGTAAACTATCATAAAATACAGCGTTATAAAAATATAGCGCTCTAAAAAACAAAACTTTATGATTGAAGTTTTTAAAACAAATGTTCAAGAAGAATGGCAATGTAAAATGATCATTGAAATGCTTCTTGAACATTTCCCAAATAGTTCGATTAACTTCGATCTTGAAGACTGCGACAAAATTCTGCGTGTTCATGCTTCATCCATCTGCAATACTACTATTATTGAGCTTTTAAATTCGCATGGTTATCATTGCGAAGTACTTCTATAAAAATCATAATTTATTGATTTACAAATTTTTAAAAATAAAATTGTAATTTTAGAATACTAATTTTAAATCACTGAAAATGAATATACCAGCAGAACATCAAACCATAATGCCTTATTTGATTTTACAAGGTGCATCAAAATTTATCGATTTTACCAAAAAGGTTTTTGGCGCAACTGAAACTAATCCCAAATCGCTGCGTACAGACGGAAGTATCATGCATGCCGAGGTTATTTTAAATGGAAGCACTATAATGATAACCGATGAAATAACCGACTGGGCAAAACAAACCGCAAATTTGTTTGTATATGTACCCAATGCTGATGAAACGTATCAAAAAGCGATCGAAAACGGAGCCAGTTCGCTAATGGGTTTAAGCGATCAGGATTATGGCAGAACTTGCGGCGTTACAGATCCGTTTGGCAATGTCTGGTGGATTACTTCTGTAAAATAAAAACTTAAAATCAATGATATGAAAGCTGAAATCCAAAAAAATATTGTTGACACATTTCGAAAATTACATACCATACTTTCTAAATTTTCTGAAAACGAGTTAAATTTAGTTCCGTATCATGGAAGCTGGACTGCAGGTCAGGTTACGCAGCATATTATTCTTGCCTGTTCTGGCTATCCGGAACTATTTGCAGGCGAAACAGAAAAATCAACTAGAAAACCAGATGAAAAAGTAAAAGATATTGAAGGCTTGTTTTTAAACTTCAGCATAAAGATGGATTCTCCTGTTTTTTTGATTCCTGAAAAAAAAGAATACGATAAAGAAAAACTGAATTCAAAATTGTTGAAAATAGAATCTGAATTATTGGATTCTGCAGAAAGATATGATCTAACTTTGATTCCGCTTAATTTTCAATTACCTGGATTTGAAAAATTCACTATTTACGAATGGATTAGTTTTGCACTCATACATACACAAAGGCATACGAATCAATTGAATAGTATTTTTCAATACATCACCAAATTATAATCGTTTATGAAATCAAAATTCGAAACTATTTTATTATCAGGTTTAACAGCTGGAACACTCGATATTCTGGCAGCAGTTTTGGTTTATTCGGTTTTATTAAAACAAACATCGGCAGTAAAAATTCTTCAGTCAATTGCAAGTGCCGTTTTTAGACAAGAAGCTTATGAAGGCGGTCCAAAAATGGCTTTTTACGGATTATTGTTTCATTATATAATAGCTTTAATCTTTGCTTTTATTTATTTAAAACTATATCCGTATTTCTCTTTTCTGAAAAAACACGTATTTATTTCAGCAGTCATTTACGGCATTTTTGTGTGGCTTGTTATGAATTTGGTCGTTCTGCCAATTGCTTTTCCTAAACTTCCTCCAAAACAATTTGATTTTCAATTACTGCTTTCGGTTTTTATTTTAATAGTCTGTATAGGCTTTCCAATTGCTTTTATAACCAAGAAATTTTACATCAGGCAAGAACAACTCAAAAATATTTAAGTTTCAAACCTGAATCCAAATAAAAAAGCGAAATCAAGATGTATACTGATTTCGCTTTCTTTTATTTGTATAACTACTACAATCTAAACTCTCGATCTTCCGCTTATTAATGAGATAATAAATAAAACCAAAAATATAAAGAATAAGATTTTTGCGATACTAGCGGCTCCAGCGGCAATTCCTCCAAAGCCAAAAATTCCGGCTACTATAGCCAAAATTATAAAAGTGACTGTCCAACGTAACATAATATTAAATTTTAAGTTAGAAATATGACTTTTTTAAAAGTCTGACTTGTTTGTATCTCAAAGTTCTAATTTGTATACAGATAACTTTAACTCAAAAACACTGTTTTTTATCCCAATCAATTACAAATCACATTTTTTAGTTAAGGTTTTTAGAATTCTAATTTTAACGTTATACAATTCCCATCCAGAAGCTTTAGAGTTAATTTTTTGATCGATTGGATTAATTCTCGCTTGATTATGAAAGTAATTTTAGACAAAATTTACAAGCCATATGGAATTAGCCACTACTCAGGAAAACATTACAGCAACAAAACACGGAGTAATTTTAGAAAAATCAGATCGAAGTTTCGAAGAATTAGGCGTACTAAATCCTGCTGTTTATCAGGATGGAAATACGGTGCATATGTTTTACAGAGCCGCTAAAAGAGGAAATTTTTCAACTATTGGATACTGCAGATTTGAAGGACCAAAAACTTTAGTAGAACGTAGCCCGGAACCAATTTTTATACCTGAATATATTTATGAAATTCATGGTGTTGAAGATCCAAGGATTACTAAAATAGACGATACTTTTTATTTGACCTATGTTACGTATGATGGTATCAATGCGTGTGGTGCTTTAGCTGTATCAAAAGATTTGAAAAAATTTAAAAAGAAAGGCATTATTACTCCGAAATTTATTTTGCATGAATTTACCAATCTGATTCGTAAACATTTGCAAAATCCGAGTGTTGCAAAAATTCTGGCTTTTAATACCGAAAGAAATTATCCTCTAACCGAAACCATAAAAGAGAATTTATTTGTCTGGGATAAAAATGTAGTTCTTTTTCCGAAGAAAATTAACGGAAAATTTGTAGCGCTGCATCGACTATTCCCTTCTATTCAAATTGTTTCATTTGAAAAGAAAAGTGAATTAACGGTTGATTTCTGGAAAGAGTACATGAAAAATCTGCCAGATTATATCATTATGGAGCCCAAATACGATCATGAAACAAGTCATATTGGTCCTGGAGCTCCGCCAATAGAAACTGCAGATGGCTGGCTGATTATTTATCATGCTGCAGAACGACGTGAAAAAGGTTTAGTTTATCATGCCTGCGCCGCTTTATTAGATCTTAACGATCCTTCTAAAGTAATTGCAAGATTAAAAAAACCAATTATTACTCCAGCCGAACATTACGAAAGACACGGTTATGTAAATTATGTTGTGTTCCCAACAGGAACAGCCATTTTTGATGACCAATTATATATTTATTACGGTGCCGCCGATGATAAGATTGCGGTGGCTTCTTTGAACCTTAACGACTTATTAACTGAAATAAAACAGAATCCCCATGAAGACGATATCAAATAAATCGAAAATAGTTTTTCTTTCTACTTTTCCTCCAACTCAATGCGGCATTGCAACTTATACGCAGGACACTATAAAAGGTATTACTGATGTTTTTGGTAAATCTATAACTTGTGAAATTTGCGAATTGGTAGACAAACCAAAAGAAAATAAAACACAAGCGTATACTTTAAATACCAAAAACCGAGAAGAATATGCACAGGTTGCGGAAGAAATCAATAAAGATGAAAACGTAAAACTGGTTCATATTCAGCATGAATTTGGTTTATTTAGCGGGAATTATGGAGATCATCTGCTTGACTTTTTAAATACTATTAAAAAGCCAGTAACTTATACTTTCCACAGTGTCATCCCAAACCCAAATAACGAATTAAAAACGTTTGTACAATTGCTTTTAAGCTACAGTAATTCGGTTTTTGTAATGACAAATCAGTCAAAAGAAATTTTGATGAGAGATTACGAAATTCAAGATGAAGTAATTACAACTGTGCCACACGGAACTCATATTGTAATTTACGAAAAACCAGAAGATGCAAAAGCAAAATACGGTATTCAAGATCGAATTGTATTATCTACTTTCGGACTTTTGGGCGAAGGTAAAAATATTGAAACCGGGCTTCATGCATTGGCAAAAATTGTCGAAAAAGAACCAAATGTATTATACTTAATCATTGGCAGAACCCATCCAAATTTAATTATTGATGGTGTCGATGCTTATCGCGATAAACTAGAAGCAATTGTTGAGGAGTTACATCTACAAAACAATGTACGTTTCATTAATCAATATTTAGAAACAGAAGAACTTTTAGATTACCTAAAAGCAACTGATATCTACATGTTTACATCAAAAGATCCAAATCAGGCAGTAAGCGGCACTTTTGCTTATGCTATGAGTTGTGCTTGTCCGATGGTAGCATCAAAAATTCCACATACTAAAGAAGTATTAACTTCAGACTGCGGTATTTTAGTAGATATTGGAAATGTAGACCAATTTGCAGAAGCAGCTTTACAATTAATTTCTGATGAAAACTTACGATATGAAATGGCTATTAACGCCTTATCTAAAATGAGAGCTTCATCTTGGGAAAATGCGGGATTAACCCACATGAATACCTATAAAAAATTAATGGAAAACACGCCTGAAATTAAATATACATATCCGGATATACAATTACGCCACATCAAAAAATTAACTACTGATCTTGGAATTATTCAATTCAGCAAAATTTCAATTCCAGATCTGGAATCAGGATACACATTAGATGATAATGCACGTGCTTTAATTGCATTCTGTATGCATTACAAATTAACGCGTGATAAAGACGATCTTCCATATATTTTGATTTATCTGGATTTTATCGAAAGATGTCAAAGACCAAAAGGTGATTTCATCAATTATGTCGATCAGGAAAATCGTGAACACATTGAACAAAATGCCGAAGTTAATTTAGAAGATTCAAATGCGAGAGCTATCTGGGCTTTAGGAACTGTGGTTGCAAACTCAGATATCCTTCCTGATAATATTTCGAAAAAAGCATCAAAATGCTTATTAGATTCTTTGAAATGGGCAGAAAATATTCAATCGCCGCGTTCAATTGGTTTTGCAACAAAAGGTCTGTATTTGTACCACAGCACAATTCCAAATTTATACGTTGCAGCGATTATCAATAAACTAAACGCAAAATTATTGGCTAACTATGAAGATACTGCTACAGAAGACTGGCAATGGTTTGAAAATTATTTAACGTATGGAAACGGAATTTTACCAGAATCTATGCTTTATGCTTATTTAATCACCAACAAACCAGTGTATAAAAAAGTGGCATTAGATTCACTTGATTTCTTACTATCGAAAACATTTGTTGATGGCAACTTTAAAGCCATTTCAAACCAAAGCTGGTATCATAAAGATGCACAACCAGCAGAATATGGAGAACAGCCAATAGATGTTACGTATACGATTCAAACTTTAAATGCTTTCTATAACGCATTTAAAACTCCTGAATATAGAAAGAAAATGAAAATTGCCTTCAATTGGTTTTTAGGCAAAAACCATTTAAACCAGATTATGTACAATCCGGTGAGCGGAGGTGGTTATGACGGGCTTGAAAAAGAAAATGTAAATTTAAATCAAGGTGCAGAATCAACAGTTTGTTATTTGACCGCCAGATTATTAATGGAAAATTTCGCTTTGTCAGAGTCTAAAGTTATTCCCTTAGTTAAAACCCGAAGTGGTGTCGCTATAAACTCATAATAGAATTCAAAAAAAAGCTGACCAAAATTCTATTACAACCCAGAAAATCCCTTTCTCAATGAAAGGGATTTTTTGTTTTTGCATGTGCCATAACGCGAATCCCTCGTAATTATTGCCTTCAAATGAAAATTATATAAGCATCCTCAAAAGTTTTGTAAAACTTTTTAACAAGTATTAAGGTAACTTTCATATATAATTCCAAAACAGGAAAAAATTGTTAAAGTATTGATTACAAATCTATTTCACAACCTAAAATAAAAACATTTTGATTCTCAGCTTAAAAAATACATTCACACAAATTGGTGATGCAACTATGTTTGCAAAGCGGTTTTTTAAGGAGGTTTTTATTCCTCCTTATGAGGCAAAAGAGTTTTTGAAACAATGTTATATCATTGGTTACAAATCCCTTCCGCTCGTAGCCATAACTGGTTTTATTATGGGATTGGTTTTGACTTTACAATCACGACCAACTCTGGTAAAATTTGGTGCCGAAAGCTGGCTTCCTGGAATGGTGGCACTTTCATTAATTAGAGAAATTGCTCCCGTAATTACAGCTTTGATCTGTGCCGGAAAAATTTCGTCTGGAATTGGTGCCGAATTAGGTTCAATGAAAGTAACCGAACAGATTGATGCCATGGAAGTTTCGGCTATAAATCCTTATAATTATTTAGTCGTAACCAGAATTCTGGCTTGTACCTTAATGGTTCCCATTTTAGTGTTTTTCGCAGATGCAATTGGCATTGTAGGCGGTTATATGGGAATTAACATTCATGGAGATGTCAACTTCTATCGATATCTCAATCAAATTATTCAGTCATTGGAATTTCTTGATGTAATTCCTGCTACGATAAAAACCTTCTTTTTTGGCTATTTCATTGGAATGATTGGCTGTTATAAAGGATTTACCGCTTCGAATGGAACTGAAAGTGTTGGACGCGCTGCAAACTCTGCCGTAGTTACAGCCTCTTTAAGCATATTTATTATTGATATGGTAGCCGTACAGATAACCGATTTATTTTTTTAAAATGATAAAGGAAAAGAAAAATACCGAGTCAAAACCAAAAGAAAAAAATCAAAAGCCGATTATTGAAATCAAAGATCTGCACAAAACTTTTGGCGATAATGCAATTTTAAAAGGCGTTAATCTAACCGTAAACAGAGGCGAAGATTTAGTCATTTTAGGACGCTCAGGTTCAGGAAAATCGGTTACCATAAAATGTATTGTTGGCTTAATAGAACCAGACAAAGGCGAGATAAAAGTATTTGATGAAAATGTACTCAATCTTGATAAAAATGAGCTGAATAAAATCAGAGTCAAAATAGGATTCTTATTTCAAAGCGCTGCCTTATATGATTCGATGTCGGTTCGAGAAAATCTAGCCTTTACACTAAAAGCCCACAGAAGAGATTTAAATGCCGAAGAAGTTGAAAAAGAAGTTAAAGAAGCACTTGAAAATGTAGGTTTAGAAGAAGCTATCGATAAAATGCCATCAGAACTTTCTGGAGGAATGCGTAAGCGAATTGGTCTTGCGAGAACATTAATCCTAAAACCCGAAATTATTTTATACGATGAGCCTACAACAGGACTTGACACTATTACATCAAGAGAAATCAGCCAGTTGATTCTGGACATTAAACACAAACAAAAAACATCATCTATAATCATTACACACGATATGGCCTGCGCCAAAATGACGGCTGACCGAATTATGGTTTTAAAAGACGGAGCCATTCATGCGGAAGGAACTTATGAAGAACTGGAGAAAGACGAAGACGAATGGGTTCGTTCATTTTTTGAATAAAAGCAAAGCAAAATAAAATAGTAGAAATCATGGAAAAAGAATCTGGATATACCTGGAAATTAGGAATGTTTGTATCAGTTGGGCTATTACTTTTTATAATGGCCATTTACTTTATCGGAAAACAAAAAAACCTATTTGGCTCGACATTCCACATTAACTCAAAATTTAAAACCGTAAGCGGACTGGAAGTGGGAAACAATGTTCGTTTTTCAGGAATCAATATTGGTACCGTCGAAGCCATCCGATTGATAAACGATTCTTCGGTAGTGGTTTCAATGGTCATAAAAGATGAAGTACGCAAATTCATTAAAACAGATGCCCGTGCCAGCATTGGATCTGATGGTTTAATGGGCGACAAAGTACTTACAATCACGCCGGGAGTAAAATCGACAAAAGTCGTTGAAGACAATGGCGCTATAGCCTCAATTGATGGAATAGAAATGAACGATATTATGAAAAGCGTTAAGAAAAGCGTAGATAATATTGGGGTTATTTCTGATGAAATTGCCATTTTCAGCCACAGTATGAACAACGGAAACGGGGCATTGGCAAGATTGGTACGTGATGATAAAATGGCAAACAGTGTTTCTAATACCCTAACTAACTTAGAAAGCGGTACAAAAGGTTTCAGCGAAAATATGGAAGCTGCAAAAAGTAATTTCCTGCTTAGAGGGTACTTCAAGAAAAAAGAGAAGGAAAAAGCAAAAAAGCAGAAAGAAATAAAAGAGAAAAAAGAAGAACAGCAAAAAGAGGCTGAGAAAGAAAAAGAAAAGCAAGCCAAAGAAGAAAAGGAAAGACTTGAGAAAGAGCAGAAAGCTAAAGAAGAAAAAGAAAAGCAGGAAAAAGAGAAGCTAGAAAAACAGCAGAAGGAGTCTGAAAAGAAACAATAAAAAGATATACGCCATGAAAGCCTCATTTAAAAATATAAGCCTGAAAATCCTTAAATGGACAGGAATAGTAATAGCAGGAATCCTGGTATTACTTTTTGTGCTTCCATTACTATTCCCCGGAAAAATTGCTTCTGAAGTAAAAAAAATAGCAAATGAGAGGCTCGACACGAAAATGGAATTTTCAAAATCAAAGCTTTCGTTCTTTACCCATTTTCCTTCTTTGACCGTTTCACTAGACGATCTATCGCTTACAGGTTCGGCACCTTTTGGAAACGATACATTGCTGCGGGCAGATCAAGTTGCATTTGGAATTAACCTCAAAAGACTGATTTTTGACAATGAAGTTAAAATCAATAAATTATATGTTTCTGATGCCTTAATCAATGTAATGGTCAACGAAAAAGGTCAGGCCAATTACAACATTTATGTTGCACCAGAAGACCGAAAAGAAAAAAAAGATCCCAATGCACCAGAAGAAGGAACTGCCATTAAATTGGAAAGAATCGATTTAGAAAACTGTCATGTAAAATACAATGATCGTTCGGCTAAAATTTTAGTCGATGCCAAAGGTTTTAATTACATCGGAAAAGGAAATTTAAGCGAAGACATTTTTGACCTTAATACCGATGCAAAAATAGACACACTTGATTTCTATTATAACAGAACCGCTTATCTTCGAAAAAAACAAGTTCACGCCGATTTAATTACCCGAATTAATACTCATGCGCTTTCGTTTATTCTTCAAAAAAATGAATTACAGATCAACAAACTGCCTTTAACTTTTACTGGTTTATTTACGATTTTACGAGATGGTTATAAAATCAATATCAAAGCCGCTTCCGAAAACACAACCGTAAAAGATTTATTATCCGTTATGCCTCCGGAATATTTAACCTGGCTGGATAAAACGGAAGTTTCGGGACGAAGTGATCTCGTACTTTCTTTTAGAGGAGATTACAATGTGGCCAAAAAACTAAAACCAAATTTAGCCTTCAATTTAAAAATTGGCGACGGAGCCGTAAATTATAAAGATGCTCCTGTTCCTCTAACCGATTTCCAAATGGATTTAAATGCCCTGCTGCCTTCACTCGACACAGAGCAGTTAATGATTAACCTAAGAACGCTCCGTTTTAAAGTTGGCGAAAAAGATTATTTCAATGCCTATTTACGAAGCAAAGGTCTTAGCGAAATGAATCTGGATGCCAGCGTAAAAGGCGCTCTCGATCTTGCTGTAGTTGATGCTGCACTAGGCTTAAATACTGTAGATGTAAAAGGAATTTTAAAAACTGATATTAAAGCAAAAGGACTTTTCAGCACTTCAAAGAAACTATTTCCTAAAACAATCGGCGGTATTTCATTGCGAAACGGCTGGCTGAAAACCAAATATTATCCAAACCCAATTACCAATATCACCTTTGTAGCCAATGCGCTTAACAAAGCCGGAACTTACGAAGATTTAATTGTAGCTGTCGCACCAGCTTCTTTCACTTTTGAAGGAAATCCAGTATATGTAAATGCAGCCTTATCTGATTTTAGTGATCTAGCTTATAATGCCAAAATAAAAGGCGAATTAAATGTTGGCCGAATCTATCAAGTGTTTTCACAAAAAGGACTTGATGTAACGGGGTATGCCAAAGCCGATCTTTCACTCAAAGGCAAACAAAGCTACGCTACAAACGGACAATACAATAAATTAGACAATCGCGGAACAATTCTGCTCAAAAATATAAAAGCAACATCAGAATTATTTCCAAAACCTTTTTTCATTAAGCAGGGAAATTTCCGTTTTCAAAATGAAAAAATGTGGTTTGAAAAATTCAATGCTACTTACGGAAAATCTGATTTCGACATCAATGGATATCTTTTAAATACCATCAATTATTTTCTCGAATCGCACGGAACGCTGAGCGGAAATTTCAATATGAAATCCAAACTCATTAATGTAGATGAGTTTATGGCTTTGGAAAAAGGCGAAAACAAAGACCGAAAAATTGAAGTCGAATACGCCAAAGAAGATCATCCAAAAATGAGCGGTGTGGTCATGATACCAAAAAACTTAAATGTTTCGCTTACCGCAAATGCTGACAAAGTCGAATACAACGGACTTGCTCTAAACAAACTTTCGGGAAAAGTGGGAATCGCAAAAGGCGGTTTTTATTTAGAAAATACCACTTTAAACATCATTGACTGTATTTTAGGAATTAATGCTTCTTATAAAGATGAATCGCCTACAACAGCACATTTTGATGCACATTTTACCGCTAAAGATTTCAGCGTACAGCGCGCTTATAAAGAAATTCCAATGTTTCATGACATGGTAACCGCTGCCGAAAAAGCACAAGGAATCATTTCGGTCGATTATAATATCAAAGGGGATTTAAACGGAAATATGGGTCCTATCTACGAATCGCTTGAAGGAGGCGGAACGATTAATCTTCGTGATGTAAAAATCAAAGGATTAAAATTATTTGAAGGTTTAAGCTCTAAAACAGGACAAAAAGGTTTAGATGATCCTAACATGAAAGGAATTGAAATCAAATCAAATATTGACAACAATCTTATTCATGTTGAACCTTTTACCTTCAGCGTAGCAAGTTTTAGACCTACTATAAAAGGAACTACGAGTTTTGATGGACTTTTGGATATGAGAGTTCGATTAGGACTTCCTCCTTTCGGAATTGTTGGTTTTCCAATCGTAGTAACGGGAACACATCAAGATCCAAAAATCAAAATATTCAGTAAAACCGGCCAGAAAATCATGGGTTCAGTTTACGATGAAAAAAATAATAAAGTAGTTAAAAAGGAAAAAGTGAGCAAACGCAAATCTTAATTTACAATGCTATGAAAAAGAAAACACAAAATGGGGGCAGTGCATTTGAAAAATTCGCAACAAAGGTTTGTAAAGCTGCCGGAAGCACACCGGCATTTATCGGAGCATTTTTACTTGTAGTTGGATGGGCAATTTCGCCTTTATTCAATTATTCAGAAACCTGGCAATTAGTAATTAATACTGGAACCACTATTATCACGTTTTTAATGGTTTTCCTGATTCAAAAAGCACAGAATAAAGATTCATTGGCAATTCAGTTAAAATTAAACGAATTAGTCGCTTCAAATGAACGCTCCAGCAACAGTCTGGTTGATATTGAAAATATGACTGAAGAAGAAATGATTATCATTCAGAAATATTACCATCGTTTAAGCGAACTCGCCAAAAAAGACGAAAGTATTCGAACCTCCCACTCGATTGCCGAGGCACACTCTCAGCATGAGTATAAAGATAAAAACCGAACTAAACATCGTACTACACGAACTAAAACTGAAAAATGAAACTACGCTCTACAGAAACATTCTGGCCATTAATCAGCGCCATGAATATTAGCTATCCCTCTATAGACTCTAATGTCGATACCGAAATATTAATAATCGGAGGCGGTATTACCGGGGCTTTGGCTGCCTATAAATTAATTAATGAAGGAAAAAAAGTGGTACTGGTTGATCGTCGCGACGTATGTAACGGAAGTACTGCTGCAAGTACTGCTTTACTTCAATACGAAGTCGATGTACCACTGCATGAATTAATTAAACTGAGAGGTGAAAGATGTGCTGTAGACAGTTTCCGAAACGGAAAAAAAGCCATATTCGATATCCGCCAGATTATTGATGAAGTAAAAAGCAATTGTGGGTTTGAATTTAAAAAAAGCATTTATTTTACTTCCTATAAAAAGGACATTCCGTTTTTAAAAAATGAATTTAAAGCTCGAAAACAGCATGATTTTGACGTAAGCTGGATGAATAAATACGATCTCGAAAAGCTAGGCTTAAAAGCCATTGCTGCCATAGAATCGAAAACGGCCGCTGTTATGGATCCGTTTAGACTGGCAAATGATATCCTTAAATACTGTCAGGAAAAAGGCATGCTTATTTTTGATAGAACCAATGTGACTTCTATTCAAACACAAAAAGGAAAATCTGTTGCTCACACCGAAAATAAATTTACAATTACGGCAAATCATATCATACATTGCAGTGGATACGAAAGCACAGAAACACTGGAAGAAAAAGTGGTTGATTTAAAAAGCACCTATGCTGTTGCGTCAGAATCTCTTGAGGAAATACCCGAAATCTTAAAAAATGCCATTATCTGGGATACTTCTTCTCCTTACTTTTATTACCGCACAACTGCCGACAACCGAATTATTATGGGAGGCGGAGATGAAGATTTTAGAGATACTAATAAACGAGATAAATTAATTCCGAAGAAAGAAAGTTTTTTGATGCGTCAGTTTAAGAGACGTTTTCCTGATTTTAATTTCAAACTGGATTATTCCTGGGCAGGAACTTTCGGCGAAACCAAAGACGGACTTCCCTATTTCGGAAAACCAAATCCTAAGAAAAATGAACATTACATTCTAGGTTTTGGAGGAAACGGAATCACTTTCAGCGTTATGGGAATCAATTCGATTTTAGATTCCATTAATAATAAAAAGAATTTGGATTTGGAATATTACCGCTTCGGAAGGTGATTTTTTAAAGATGCTAAGATTCTAAGGTTCTGAGATACTAAGAAAAAAACTCAGAATCTTAGTATCTCAGAACCTTAGAACCTTTTTTTAAGAAACAACCAACTCCATCTGAATATTACACCTCTTATACGGAGTTTCTAAACCATAGACTTTCTCAAAGCCTAATTTGTAATATAAGTTTATAGCAGGTTTTAAGATTGTATTGCTTTCTAAATAGATTTTCTTGGCCCCTAATTCTCTGGCCGAATTAACAATTGCCTGTCCTAAAAGCCAGCCGATACTTTTGCCCTGTGCTTTTGGTGAAACCGCCATTTTAGCCATTTCATAATCGTATTCAGGATTGTTCATTTTTATCAAGGCACAAACACCAACAGGTTCATTTTGGTACAAAGCCACAAAAATTTTTCCACCTTTATTTAGGATGTATTCATCAGGATTATCAAGCGCTTTATAGTCGGCTTCTTCCATTTCAAAATAAGTAGAAATCCATTCGACATTTAACGATCTAAAAGCTTCATGATATTCAGGTTTATATTCTACAATTTCTACCTTCTGGCTTTCTCGCTGTTTTTTCTGTTCGTTTACTCTTTTAAGCAATGATTTTTGCTGCAGTAAAAAATCCCATTCTTCAAGCGCCGCCCATAAATTGTGTTTTGCTTCCGAAATAATCCCTTCAATTGCTTTGTCAACATCTTGTAATTGCATCTGAACATTCTTCCATATCAAAAGTCCCTTTTCTGATAAAACAACGTTATTTTTACGTTTATCATCTGTTTTTAAACTTTCCTGCACCAATCCTGCAACGGTCATTTCCTGAATAATTTTACTCACAGATGGCTGCGAATGTCCAATTTCGTTTGCAATTTCGGTAATGGTAATTTCTCTTTCTTCTGCCAGCGTATAAAATACAGGAAACCACTTCGGCATAAAATCCACTCCATACAACTCGTATATTTTAGCAGCATCATCGGTAACAACAGCTGTCATCAAACGCAAACGGCTCCCCAAAGCCGCTTTCCCCACTTTATCAAAAAACTCCATAAATAATTAATTATATAACTAGTTATGCAAATGTATAAAAAAAATCTTTTTTGCAAAAGATTTTGAGACAAAGGTTCAAAGGCTCAAAGATGCAAAGTAGTTAAACCTCTAACTTTGCATCTTTGAACCTTTGCAACTATATATTATGCTGTAATAGCTAACGGATTTAAATTAAACTTGTATTCTTTTGGACTGCAGTTGAATTTTTGTTTGAAAATTTTAGAAAAATAACTTCTGCTCGTAAATCCAATGCAATACACGATTTCAGAAATATTTAAATCTGAAGTTCTGATAAGGATTTCGGCTTTTAAAACGCGCATGTGGGTAATGTAATCATTTACCGTTCTATCATGAATCATTTTAAAACCTTCTTGAAGTTTATTTGGAGATAAACCTGATTTTTTGCTTAATGATTTAATTGTAAATGGTTCTTCCGGATTTGCTTTTATAGCTTCTGAAAGTTCTTTTATTTCTTCCATTTCTTTTAAAGACAAGCAGTTGGTTTCTTTTGAAAAAGCTTTTAAATCGTCTGAATGCTGTTGGATTTCCATTGCCAGAATAATTCTAAGAATACCTTCTTTTAAAAGATTTCTAACAATTCCGGTTTGATTTACAGCATTAAGCTGTTCTATTTTTTCTCCTATTTTCAAATTGTACGACCCTGCATAAAAGAATTCTTCTTCAGGATTTTCTTGAAAAAAAGTATCTCTAACCATTTGGTTTAGTGAATTTGCCTGATTTACTTCTGGCTGGCTTCCCACAATAATTAAAGTAAATTTTGTCTTTTTATCTTTCTCAAAAAACAAATTATTTTCCTTCGCTGATTTTGAAGTTACAATTGCAGTCTGGAATGTTTTTAATTTTCTGACTTCTGCCGAAACACCAAAACTATGCGATAAATTACCTTTTGAACAATATGCAAAATAAATTGGTGCCGATTTTCCGTTCGTGATATCCATTCGAATATCAGCCGAAAATGTCATATCAAACTGCACATATGAAATATTATCGTTGAAAGAAGCTCCCATAATAGAGCCTTTAACTAAATTGTTGTTAACTTCGAGTGTATATTCGTCAACGTCACAAGTTACTTTTCCGCCGAAGTTAGTACTCAATTCTCTAAAAAGATTTTGAATTTTGTCTGTATGTAAGGTAACTATTTTCATGTCGTCTAAATTTAAATTGGTAATTTTAAATAAACTCTTAAATAAGCCGTTGTAATTGGCTTGAAAAGCTGACTCCAAAGTTCGCCCAAAGACAGACCAAAAATGTTATATAATTTTCGGCAATTGTTTTATAATTACTAATTAATGATTATTTTAACTCAAACAAATTATTTCTTAATTCAATAAAATGAAAAGCTTTTCCTTTTCTCCTATCAGCTCACCTAATTCTAATATCCTGATTTTAGGAACAATGCCTGGAACAAAATCATTAGAACTCAATCAATATTATGGACACAGCCAGAATAACTTCTGGAAATTTTTATTTACCATTTTTAATGAAGACTTTTCAACTGATTATGATATTAGAAAAAAACTGCTGCTAAAAAATAATGTTGCCTTATGGGATGTGCTTCAATATTGTGATCGTGTGGGAAGTCTGGACAGTGCCATCAAAAATGAAATTGCCAACGATTTTGAAACGTTCCTTAAAAACCATCCTAATATTAAAACGATTTTATTCAACGGACAAAAGGCAGCTGCTTTCTTTAAAAAATATGTTCATTTACAAAAAGAGTATAATTTGATTACTTTACCCTCTACAAGTCCTGCAAATGCTAGTAAAACGTATCAATCAAAATTAGAAGAATGGAAAATCATTCGCTCATTGTACTAATTCGTTTACTTGAAAAAAATAACAAATATTGAAATAATATAACATTTGAAGTTTAAAATATAACACGAAATTTCGCATCCCTAAGTAATTTTACAATCAAGAAATCAAAGCCATTTAGATGAATGATGCAATTGAGGCTTTTTCTTCATTATTGATTATTACTAAGACAAACTGTGACAAGTTTAGATTATAAAGAGAACATTGGTTATGTTAGTTTATTTTTGAGAAAAAAGCTATTCTATTCATTTAGGGTAGCTTTCTTTTTTACCTTTAATTCAAATTTATAATTCCCTCCAAATCATGAAAATCCAAACGTATTACAACCATATCCGATTTTACACCCCGCACCATTTTGTGTATTATCCGCTTCTGACATTGTTTTTAGCAGGAAGCATTTATTTTGCCTATACAACAGACGAAACGCTTATCTGGTCTTTTATAAGCGTTATTTTTGTATTTCTTTTCTTCTTGGCACTCATGCTTCGCCAGCATTATGCTTTAATTCTTCAAAACCGAATTGTTCGCCTAGAACTTCGTTATCGTTATTTTACGTTAACTGGAAAACGTCTAGAAGAATTTGAACATAAATTAACCGATGCTCAAATTTTTGCCCTTCGCTTCGCTCCAGACAATGAGATTCTTCCGTTAATTGAAGATGCGGTAAAGAACAACCTCAGCGGCGATGCGATCAAAAAAGCAATCGTGCACTGGAGAGCTGATTATAATAGGGTTTAAAACTATTAAATTATAAAAAAAGAAAATCCAAATTCCAATTTTAAACTTGGAATTTGGATTTTTTTATATTCAAACTTTTCAAACTTTATTTTCTATTGAATATCATATATAGTAAAAACAACACCAGCCAAACAGAGAATATTACGGCAAAAAATATCGGCATAATAGACGGATGCAGAAAATTGGGTTCGTAAAAATAACGTTCCAATGTTTGGAGTTTTTCATTTAACGCTTTTCGGTCAAAACTATTAGGGAGATAAATGGAAAAAACATCTTTATTTTTTTTATTCTGAAAAACGGAAGCTGCCAACTGTTTCGGAACAATATTCGTTTCGATATTAAACTTCTTTAATAAAGTATCCAGTTTTTGAAACTTATTTTTCAAAGAATCTTTTTTGTATTTATAAAGAAGTTTATATCGATGTACGGCAGCTGTAAATTGCTGCTTATTAATTGAATCGCCATGAACAGGTTTATACAGCGATTTATTCATCAGAAAAATACAAATATCTTCATCGTATTCTGGATGAACCTCGGCACCTTTAAAGATAATTTGAGTGCTGTCTTTTAGAATACTCTTTTTGATGATTCGTTCTTTCAGAATATTTTTATCAAGTCCCACAAAATCCAGAATTGAATCGGTTTTTTCTGAAACTTTATTATAAGTTTCAGTCAGCACTTTTAAAGTATCGATACTGTAATAACTGGTTTGAGTACTAAATTGATCATGAAACAATAATTCTTGTTTTTCTTCTTTAATAACCGGATACGGTCTTGGATACAAGATGTTCTCGTAGTTAAAGAGTTTTTCAGAACTGAATGAGGTCGAACCATATAAAAATGGATTAAGCGTATTTAGCAGTTCTTTATCGGCATTATATTCTTTTTCAGACAGTTCACCTTTTAGTTTTGCATTTTGTCCAAAACTAAAGCTAATAAAAAATGTAAATGTAAAAAACGAAACCAGCAAGAGTAAACCGCCAATTTGTAGCACTTTCGCAAACGAATAGCGTTGTTTCGAATGATTTTTCAGCAAAAAAATCAAAAAGAAAAGTAAAAACAAACCGCTTACAAAAAAGTGCGAAATCGAAACATCATCGTAAAACTTGAATCTGTAAAATTCAGAATAAATATCTATTTTCTTAATTCCTTCAAATGTAAAATAGCCGTATAGAAAATAAGCTAAATGTATTATGGCAAGAACGACAAATGATTTTACGAAGTATTGTTTCAAATTTTTAGTCATATTTTTCAGAGTTTATTTCAAATATATCGATTTTAGACATGAATAGCAATCCGAAAAGTGATTGATATTGGCAAAAGACAAATTTTAGATCGTTTTTCAAAACAAATCAAAAAAACATAGTCAACTGATAATCAAAATAATAAATCCACAAAACAAATTTGAAAGATTTTTTTGACTAACTTTATTCTGCTTATTCAACAATAACCTAAACCATCAATCTCATGAAAAAATTAGTTTATTTATTGATAATTCCACTTACTCTCTTTTCGGCAAAAGCACAGACCACCGCTGAAATTAATCCCGAAAATACTTTAATCACTACAAATAATGATGATCGAAAACTACTGAATAATGATGCAGATGATCTGCCGTGGCATGCTAGGAGATTTAAAGTCACAGCTGGTGCTTTTTTTCCGGTAAATAATACTCAGATTCAAGTTGGTAGAAATAACGGACAACAAGGAACAGAAATTGATTTGGAAGATGATTTGGGTTTTTCTAAATCAAGCACTTCTTTTCTTGGAACTTTTGACTGGCGTATTTCCAGAAGGTCAAGACTTGGTGCAGAATATTTTGTATTGAATCGAAATTCATCTAAAACTTTGCAGAAAGAAATTACATTTGGAGATAATACGTACAATATAAACACACGTGTTTCTGCTTTTTTCGATGTGCAAATTGCGAGAGTAGCTTACGGATATGCTATTCTCTCAAAACCAAAATACGAAGCAGGATTGCTTATTGGAGCCCACGTGCTTTTTGCTGATTTAGGTTTGCGTGTTGAAGCGAATCAGGCACAAGCTGAAGTGAGAGATAATTTTGCTTTTACAGCTCCTCTACCCGACGTTGGTATTTGGGGCGAGTTTGTTTTAGGAAAACGTTTTGGGTTGTATGCCAATGCTAATTATCTGGCACTTCAAATTGATAACATTGACGGCCGAATTGTCAGTTACAATCTTTCTCTTCTGTACAATGTGCATGAAAATTTCAGTCTGACTGCTGGCTATACGGGTTTAAATTTTAAAATTGATGCCGTTGAAGATCGTTTAAACGGTTTCCTAAAATGGGGATATAATGGTCCAACCATTAGTGCAGCCTATACATTTGGGAATCATGTGAAATTGTACAGACATTAAGGTTTTGGAAATTCCAAGATTTTTAAATTTCAAATTCCAAAATCTATTATTAAATATGTGTCGCTCCTATGGAGCTTATTAGTTTGATACTATTTCTTCTATAGATATTAGACTGCTACGCAGCATTAGTTTTTATAATAATGTTGTATTTTACTATCTATTAAAAAGTTAAAAACTTTAATGAATATTTTAAACGATCATTAATTCAACAAAAAGCCCTAGAAGGGCGATATATTTATAGAATACAATTACCCAAAGAAAATAAGCTCCAGCGGAGCGAAATATAAATGCAGAATCTAACCCTAAAAACAACTGAGGCAGATACAAAAAACGCGACAGATTTAAAACCTGTCGCGTTTTACACTTAAACTTAACTCAAACTATTATTTTTCGATTGGAGTAAATTTTATGGCTGTTCCTCCTCCAGCTGCCAATTTAATATTCAATTCGCTTTTGTTAGTTACTTTTTGCTTAGAGATAGTAACTGGATACGGATTGGTTTTGTAATTCGCCCCTGCTCCATCTGCATAGATTTCGGCTTCGTATTCTTTTCCTGCGTCAAGGAAAGAAAGTGTTACTTTTAAATCTCTGGCATTTCTGTTGGTAATAGAACCTAAGTACCAATTTTTCTCATCCCAGTCTTTACGGACAATGGTTGTATATTCTCCAATTTTTGAATCCAAAACTTTTGTATCTGACCAAGTACAAGGAACATCCTTAATGAATTGGAATTCAGGTTTACCTTCATAATTTTCAGGTAAATCGGAAGCCATTTGCAACGGACTGAAAATAATAACATACAATGCTAATTGATTTGCTAATGTTGTTTGTACTCTCGCTCCAGATGGTGTTTTGTAATCAAAATTGAAATTCCCCGGTGTGTAATCAAAAGGCCCAGAAAGCATTCTTGTAAATGGTAAAGTGGTTAAATGCTCTGGTGTATTTCCTCCATCTACAGACCATGCATTGTATTCCTGACCTCGTCCGCCTTCTTGAGACATGAAGTTTGGGTAGGTACGCTGCAAACCTGTCCCTTTCATTGGTTCGTGGTTGTCGATCATAATATGATATTTCGCAGCTGTTTCGATCACTTTTCGGTAATGACGTGCTCCGTACTGGCTGTCGTGCCATTCTTTTTTATCCAGATATTTGTTTACATAACCTGTTTTAACCGAATTCACGCCCATTTTCTGGTACAATTTAAATGCATCTTCTAACTGGCTTTCATAATGTTTTGAAGCTCCAGCCGTTTCGTGATGTCCAATTAAACGAACATTTTTCATAGCAGCATATTTGGTGATTTCTTCCAAATTAAAATCAGGATATGCTTTAACGAAACTAAATGCAGAACCATCTGCTGTCCAGTCACCATCCCAGCCTTCGTTCCATCCTTCTACCAATACGCCGTCGAAATTATTTTTTGCTGCAAAGTCAATGTACTCTTTGGTATTTTTAGTCGTTGCTCCGTGTTTTGGTCCTTGTCCCCATGTGAATTTTTCTAAGTGCATTCCCCACCAGATTCCGATGTATTTTGAAGGTGTAATCCAAGAAAGATCTTCAATTTTTGATGGTTCGTTTAGATTCAGCATGATCGTAGAAGTCGCCACTTCTCCTGGATTTTTACCCACTACAATTGTTCTCCAAGGCGTTTTAAATGGCGTTTCAGCATATACTTTTACACCATCAGCCCACGGCACAAGATCACTTTTGTATTGTTTGTCACTTGTTTTTAAAAGTGTCATCGAAGCAAAATCAGTTAAATTGGCTTCGTGAATCGCTACATACAGTTTATTTTTTGTTTCAAATGTGGCTGGTGTGTTAATCGTATCGGTTTTGCTGATTGGTGTTTTACGATATTCACTTTCGTAATAACTGTTTTCACGGTGTACCGGAATCCACCACACATCGTTATTATCTTTAAAAGTGAATTGTGTTACTTCATTTGAAATTTTTACTTTTCCTAAGTTAGGCTGTTTTGGGAACTCGTAGCGGAATCCTAAACCGTCATCAAAAACTCTGAAAATAATATCTACCAGACGCTCTTCACCTTTCGATTCTTTCAAATGTACAATAAGTTCATTGTGATGGTCACGAACTTTTTTGAATTCTCCCCAAGGTTGTTCCCAAGTTTCATCGGCTGATTTTTCTTCGGTGGAAACCACTTCAAAACCGTCTGTCATTTTTTGGATTTCCTGAAACTCAAATCCCATTAAAGAAGGTTCTATAACTGATTTTCCGTTTGAAGAAAAACTGTACTGAGGCTGACCTGACGGCGTTAATTCAAAAATTAATTCGGCTACTTTTCCAGGCGAACTGATTTTGTATGTTTTTTTAGTACTGCAGGCAAATAGCATCACCGAAGCCAAAGCCAGTAAACAGTATCTATATCGTATGTTTCTCATTATTTAAATTGTATTAATTACAGCGCTTATTTAATTTCATTTATTAACTGTTTTGCTTTTGCAGGCTGCATTGAAACAAAATAATTAAAAGCCTGATCCAGTTTTTTCTGGGTATCGGCATTGCCTTTCTTTTGAACACGCAGGTTGTACATTTTACTGATTTCAGGAAAAACGGATTCGGTGTTTTTTACTCCGGCAAATGTTTTTATTTTTTCTATGAATGTGTATCCAAATTCTACTGTTGGCTCGATCATGGTTCCTTCTCCAAAGTCATTCCAAGTGATTAATTGTAAATAGTTCACATTGGCATTTTTAGCCATTTGAAGTGTTTCATCAAGTGTAGCTCCGTTTTTATGATCAATTGTCCATCCAATCGCTGCTCCGCCTCCGCCTTCGGCATAAAAATCTTTAAAACCCGGATAAGCGCTTCCCATTGCAACCGAAAGGTTTGGTTTGGTATTGGTATAAAAATTAGTTAAAAAGCTGTTGTCTTTGTAAACCCATGCATATTCTCCTGATGCATTTACACCAGCGTCTGAAGATTCGCCCCAAAGAGTTAAAAAAGTAGGTTTTGTGGTTAAGGTATTGAAAACGTTTGTCCATTCGGCAGGCGTTTGCAATACAATTGGACCAAAATTCAGCAATAATGGTTTTCCATTTACTTTGATGTAATTGGCATCACTGAAACAATTTTTCTCTAAATAGGCTAAATCTGTTTTGGCTGCGCTGGTTACTGAAATTGCTTTTCCGGCATTTACCACATTAGTTGTTACACGATCTTCGTAAACTATGGCATATTCTAAACCCACTTTATCGAGCATAGCAATAAGCTGTTCTGTATTTTCTTTTACCATTCGGTAGTCGTTGACATCGTAAGTTCCGTACCAGTCGATCAAAACGCCGTCAATTCCTGAATACTTCATCAATAATAAATGATTTTCAATCACACTTTTATCTCCAGAATGGTAAGCCCCAATCATTGGATAATAATAAGCCGCAATTTCTCTTTGATTGTTTGCGCGTATATTGTTTGGATTTTTATTTGCCATTGTCCAGTGGTATCCCCATTTTTTATCGGCTGAACTTTCGTTGGTTTCAAACCAAGGCATATAATGAACGTAAATTTTGGTGCTGTTTGTTTTTTCAATCGCAACCGGCTCGACCACTTCGGGTTTTACTGGTTCATCTGAACCTTTATCATCACTGCTGCAGCTAGAAACGAGTAAAATGTTCATTATTCCAAAAAACAATAATGTGATATATCTTTTCATAATTGAGGTTCTATTTATTTTATAATTAATGCTTTAAAATTTAAACACATAGAAACATAGCTTTTGAAACTTAGGAAAAGGTATTTCATCTGCATCAGCGAAGATCGCTATGTGCGAGAAATGAGCTTCTTTCTTCATCCTAATTTTGCACATAAAAAATCTATGTTTCTATGTGTTAAATACATCTCTTATAAATCCTGTTTTGCTAATTAATATGTTTAAAAACATGTCAGCCTTCCACGACTAACCAACATGGAAGACTGACATTCTGTAATTTAATACCCAGGATTTTGTATTAAATTTTTGTTTGTTGTTAAAACGGTACTTGGTATTGGAAAAATTGCTCTGTAAGCAGGCGTTGTTCCTTTTTCCCACCATGGCTGGAAGAATGTTCCAAAACGGATGTTGTCTGTTCTTCTTCTTCCTTCAAAAGCAAATTCTCTAAGTAATTCCTGATCGATAAAATGCAGGTCGATTACTGCTGGCATTTCTGCTCCTGCTCGTGTTGTGATTTGCTGTACAAAAGGTTTTGCCAAATCTGGAGAACCTAAACGCACGTAACATTCTGCCTGCATCATTAAAATTTCAGCATA